>Ga0315282_10000066_pt1 | contig 199695 bp, 178 predicted proteins | sample YL17G07_20_MG_FD_203693 | JGI IMG/M metagenome (GOLD analysis project Ga0315282, IMG submission 203693) | Sediment microbial communities from Yellowstone Lake, YNP, Wyoming, USA - YL17G07_20 | ecosystem: Environmental > Aquatic > Freshwater > Lake > Sediment | place: USA: Wyoming | collected... | reverse complement strand
TACCTGAGAAAGCTCTTGAATCTCACCGATGGAAATCTGGGTGCTCATCTGGCCAAACTCGAGGATGCGGGCTATATCAAAATTGAAAAAACCTTTGTCGCCCGCAAGCCCCGCACTTTCATAAGTGCTAAAGGAAAGGGCCGCGATGCCTTCGCCGACCACCTCGCTGCTCTTAGGCAAATCATCGCAGGCAGGAAAAACATTGGCTTGGATAAGGAGAAACGAAAGTGAATACCAGTATGCAGAATGGAAACAGGCTCGAAAGGATGACCCGAAGATGGTGGTTCTTTTTGTTGTTTGTTTTGATTCAATTTGTCCCGCCTTATGCATCGAAAGGTTACCAGTGGCAGGAGTGGGGGGATGTAATATCCCAGGCATTGGGCCGTGCTATTGTGTACCAGCATCCACAGATTTACCCGATTTTCAAAGTGATTCCTGTCGTATTGTTAATCGGAATCGTCGTTTTTCGAAATAAGGTCGCCCGCCTGTTTAGCATTTATGTCAGCATCTCGTATGTTCTCTTTGCCTTTGGTCAAAGCATAGCGGTTACAGAAAAATACGGCTTGACCTTTTGTCCAATCAACATCGTGATGTTTCTTGTAGTTGCTGTTTTTTGGGCCTGGGAAGCGGTGGTTTTACAAAACGATTTCAGGCCGGTTAAGATACCCATTTGGAGATATTGGGTAGCGCCGTTGGCATTGTTGGCATTTTGGTATCCGCTCAACAGGCAAACGGCAATGCCCGATTTTAATCCAGCTTACATATTTACAAACGGTGCAGGCCTGGCTTTCTGTCTGATGACGCCGGTTTATGTGGGGCTGCTTACTTTATACTGGCCGAGAGTCAATATGGCGACGCTGCGGGTTACAAGTCTCGTCGGCCTCATCATCGGTTTGTACAACATGGGCACCAATTTTATTGTCAAACCGAGCATACTCTGGTGGAACGGCGTCTTACATATACCCTTGCTTGTCATTTCGATTTATGCGCTGGTACTTTCACTGAGAAAAATCGAGAAGAATGTCGTAGCGGGGTCCGGATAAAGGGATGTATTAATCGACTGAGTGGCAAAGTGCCTGACAGGAGGCAATCGCCTGTGACAGTCCCGCCGTTACAGCGCAAACGTTGTTTAATTCGGATTCGGTCAGTTTATTTTGCGCAGAGCGGTAAATCAGTATAAAGCCCAATGACGAGCCTAAGTGACTCAGAGGAATCGTAACCGCCGAGATTTTATTCAACTGGCCTAAGTTTCCCTCCAGTCCCATTGCAAACAGACTATTGAGTGTGCACAGCTTATTTGACTTGCAGATATTGTCCACGAGTTCCGCTGTGAAAAAATTCTCTATGTGCTGCTGTTCGCCGGTTTCACCGCTGCTCTCGAAAATATGCAGTTTGAAGCCTTCTGTCTGGCGCAGGAAAAAGGCGACATTTGAATCGGCGATTTCTTCCTGGATGAGTTTGCCGGCGGTGTATAGCAGCTCATTCAGGTCACCGGTCCCGACGATTGACCCATAGAAGTTGGCCGTGAAGCTGATGGTGTCTAATCTTTTGATGAAGTCTTTTTGAGCCGTGATTAAATCGTTGCAGAGAATATCTATTTTTTGGGCCTGCTTTTTGCGCTGTTTGTTGACCTTGTGGATGAGTACACGCAATCTTTCGTATCTTTTATGGTCCATATAGACTCTGTTTTTGATAAATAAGTTTACTCTGGCAGTGTTAGGTTCGGCTTGGTTGGCAGTCTGCTTTAGCCGCAAACTTTGTATAAAAGGCTGATGGCAGGTAGCCCTATAAGTAGCCGAATATCAAGTGTGTGGTAGCCGAGCTCGGTTCGGAATGCGCACTGACAAGACCACCGGACGTCGCTTTATTTGTTTTTTCGGACTTATTTATAGTGAGTTTGCCTGCCCTGCTTGCCCTGCGTAGCTTCGTCGTGTAGGGCGAAGTAGGGAGTCCAATCGAAGGGTCGAACCTGTTGTTTGCAGACTATTTCAGGACGTTCCGTCTTGCCGGCTCTTAGTCTAATCTGACCCCTTGTTGTTCGAGCCATTTCTTTAAATCCCCCATTTCGTTGTCGAAGATTTCGTTGTCGTAGTTCTCCTCAAGCTTACGGATGTTCTCAGCCAGCTCAGGCTGTTCCTGTATGGCGTCGCTCAGTCTCTTTTCGAAATCGTCGCTGGTATCCCGCAGGTCATCGAGTTCTATTTGCAGGCCCAGTATATTTGCAAGGTGTCTTGTTACCGCTTCGATACATTTTGGGTTATTGCCTTGAACATAGATGGGGACCGTGGCCACGAGGTTTATCATTTTCAGACCTCGTTCGCCGCAGTTGGCCGTTAGATAGGTGGCGATGCTGGCTGGCCCTTCGTAGTCCGTAAACCTCACACCGTAACGCTCCAGCCTTTCTTTAAGAGCCGCATCTGAAACCGAGCAAAATATCCAGGGCTCACGTGTGTGCGGTACTAACCCCGCAACGCTGCCGATAAAATATATCATTCCAACGCCGATTTCGCAGCACAACGAAAATATGCAATTCGCGAATTCCCGCCACAGCAAGTTGGGTTCCTTGCCTAAAAACAGTATAAGGTTGGCCCGCTCACTGTAGAAAAACACGTCGGCTGCTTTCTCAAAGGATGTGACCAGTCCGTTTTGTATCTTTGCGTGTGGTCGAAACATCGCTGTCATTTCCATTGGGCCGGGAAAACTGTGTAGGTAGAATCCTTCCGGCTCAATCTCAGCGAGTTTTTCAGCTCCCAGTTTTTCTGCCAGTATTTTTATCGTTCCTGTTGAGACCTCGCCGCCGTTCATCCACCCTGAAAAACCCAGCAATAGCGCCGGCTTATTTAGTTTAGGCCTTTTATGGATATGTAGTTTGTCAGGTATCATCTTTTCAAAATAACCAGTGAATCACATCTAATTTATTTGATTGGTATAAAGCAAGATTTTATTCGTCTCGGTCCCCAAATCAAGCGCAAATAAGTTTATACTGAGTGAACCTGTCCCGAGCATTGTCGAGGGAGTCGAAGTACCGCTGCGCTGCTTTAATTTTAGTGTTTTATTTGCGGGGCAGTGAGATTGTTACGGTGGTTCCGACCCCGGGCTGGCTTGTTATGTTCACAGACCCGTTATTTAGTTGTATCAGCCGCGCAGCGCGGGCAAGCCCCATTCCGCGTCTTCGTCCCGCCGGCTTGGCCGAAAAAAATGGCATCACCGCTTTTTGCAGCGTTTCTCTGTCCATTCCGCAGCCGAAGTCGATTATTCTCACTCTCACGAAATCTCCGGATTGGTCACCGTTTGTGGTGATTCTTATCGCCCCGACCTGCTCCGGATATGATTCCAGCGAGTTGCACAAAATATTTGCGATTGCCGATGCCATCTGAGCTGAATCTGCGAAAACGTCTTCGACGGCTTTATTTGTTTCAATTTGCACGTCGAGCCGTTCTAAGTTGTGCTTTTGTTTTGTTAATTCGATGGCTTCGTCGAGTATTTGTCTGATATTTGTCTGCTTGGGTCTTGGCGCCGGCGGAGCAGCGAAGCTCATTAGTTCGTCGATGATTTGAGATATTTCGGTGGTATTTTCCTGAACCTGTTTCAGCAACTGCCTTTTTTTCGGGTCGGTTTCGGTCTCTGCGAGTAGTTGTGCTCTGCCCGAGATGACCGATAGTGGATTGTTCAGCTCGTGTGCCGCACCGGCTGCCATTTCCGCCAGAGCCTCCAGCGAAATATCCGGTTTTGGCTGTGGTTCAGCCTCAGCCCCGACTGGCGGCTGAAGTTGTGGCCCGGATGCCCTCGCTGTGGTAACAAGCTGTACAAACTGCTCAGCAAAATGTTGTTGTTGTTCTTTTGCGTGGGCGATTGCCAAGATAGTCCCCACGGTTAAAGCAGCCGATTTGAGGCTTTCCTGTAGCTGTTTTGTTTCTGCCGGCTGGCGGAGCTCAAAAACGATTGCCCCGATTGTTTTGCCTCCGCAGGATAGTGGTATCAATTTTGTTCGGCTCGGCTCGAACTTCACGTCTATTTGCTCGAACAGCCAGTCGGCGCACTGCTCAGCATCGAGGACCGCAAAGCCTTTTGCCGTCGGGCACATTGCGACCGGCAGTTCGGATGGGGCGGTTAATGGAACACTTTTTCTTTGTGACGGACTTTCTATGACGACAGCTTTGAGTATTTGGGGCTCACCTGCCACTGTTAAATACACGCATACTGGGCCCGTTTGGTAGAACCTCTGCCACGCAGCAGCAAGGTTTTCCGCTATGCTTATTGCTGTGTCGCTCGCAGCTATACTCGAAAGAAACTCTGTTATGAACTCAAAACTGCTTGAAGTAGTTTGCAGCTCACGGATTTCACAGGATAATTTTGTAGCTTCCCGTGCCAGTTGGGCGGCGGCAGTCTGTACAGTCTCGCAGTATTTTGCCGGGCCGTCCGGCAAATCCAGACCCACAAGCCCGGCTTTTTGTTCGACCTGCTTCGCAGCGTTCTGAGCGATTTGATTTAGTTGAGCTGTATTGGTTGAAAGCGACTTCGCGATTTCTTCCGGCGAATCCGGCATATCGTAGCTGCCCGACTGACCGATTGTTTTATGCCGCGTAATTGCATCTGCCAACCGAACCACCTGAGCAATTTTTGCTTCTGGCATGCTTTGCGAAATCGTCGCAGTATCGCTGTGATGAAGCCAGATTGCCAGCGTAATTTGCTCCGGCATTTGCCATTTTTGAGCCAGTCGTTTGCCTATGATTGTATGGTCTGTGCCGAGGTGTTTATGTTCGATTGAGCGCAGCGAGGTTTTTTCTGATTTCGCCTGCCCGACTATACTGCTAAAACTTCGCGGCATCGCCTGGTCAACTGCAAGTGCTCCAATATCGTGCAGCAGCCCCGCATAATAAGCCAGTTGTGGGTTTATCTCCGGGTAAAATAGCTCACTGATATCCTTGGCGCAGCATCCAACCGCGATGCAGTGCTGAAGAAACTGTTTTCGCAATACTGTTTTGTCCACGTCTTGGCCGAATGGCGGATAGGTTTTGACTGATAGAATCGCCTCTCGAACTGCGGATACGGGCAGTCTCTCGATTGTTGCGCGAATGGGGAAGTTTTCCTCGTCAAGGTTTACGCCTTGTTGAGCGATTAGACTCAGAATTTTCGCCGCGATGGCAGGGTCGGATTCAATTATATCGGCCAATTGTGAAGGGCTTTGTTGCGACTGGAAAAGCTGATGGATAGCCGCTGCTGCAACACAGGGCAGGGTCGCAAGCGATTCGAGCCGGCTGATAGCAAGTTCCACCAGATGGGCAACTGTGGGGTCACCGGCTTTGTTTGACATTTTATTTATATCCACCCCGAACGCAAATTAATGTTTTTGTCAGCCTCGTACAATACGAACATCACGTTTTTATTTCATCCGTAGTGTTGTAACTATTTTGTCGGTGAGTTCAGTGATGTTAAACGGTTTCTTTATAAAAGCCTCGGCGCCGGTTTTTAGCAGCTGTTCGATTTCATCCTGTTTTACCACGCCGCTTACAATAATAATTTTGATGTCCTCGAATTCCGGATTCTTCTTTATTGTTTGGCAGACAATGTTGCCGTTCACATCCGGCAGCATGTAATCCAGCAGTATCAGGTTTGGTCGGAACTGTTGGGTTGTTATTCCTGCGTCGTAGCCGCTCAATGCGGTTTTTATTTCGAATCTGCCGTCTCGTACGAGAACGTCCGCTATGAGCTCGACAATTTCTGTGTCGTCATCGACGATAAGAACTTTCTTTTTGCCCGAATCGAGGCGGTCCAGCGGAATGCCGTTTTCTTTCATGAATTTGATTAAGCTCAGACGCGGAATTCTCCTGAACTTGGAGCCTGGGATACGAAAGCCTTCGAGCCGGCCGCAGTCAAAGCAGCGGATGATAGTCTGCTGGCTTACCTTGCAAACATCGGCGGCCTCACCTGTGGTGTACAGCTCCTTCATCCTGTTTGTTCCTCTTCTATAACGTAGCTTCTTGCTAAGGCGCACCCTCCCCACGCTACCTTTTACCCAATTTAACAGCATCGGTTTCGGATTGTCAAGTGAAAAATGGCGAAAACACGCTTCCAGCCTACTAAAATCTACATATTATAGGCCTTTCTCTCGCAGTTGGTGGTTTTTTAGTACGTTTGTTCTCTTTACGGCGGTGGAATATATGGCCCCCGAATGGGCCTCGGACGGAGTCTTAGGATGGTATAAGGGAATGTTGTGTTGAGAACGAATTTGGGGCTTACTTTAAGGGCTGATGTCGGTTTGTTTTAATGTCTTTGCAATGGTTGCGGGAGCGGCTATAATATGTCCTGTGGCAGGAATTTGAAAGTGGGTAAGGGTGCGCCAGCTTATGTCTAAGTCCAGAGTGCGATTTATAATAGTATTGGTCGGGTCCTCGTTGCTGCTTGTGCAGGCCGGCCTTATATTAGCCGACCTGCCTCGCCGGCAGGCGGGGGTCTGGCATTTGGAAAAAAGCGGCGATTGGAAAGCCCTCGGCAGCGCAGAGCAGGATAGGTTCCTGTTGGCAGTGGCTGAAATCAAACAGTTGGTTAATACCGGCAAAACTGAAGCTGTCGCTCGTGCTCTGAATAAACTTAAAAAGGACTTTCCGGAAATTGCTGGCCCTGACCTCGACGCCTTTATACAGGCCGAGTTGTTGTTTTCTCAGGGTAAGTTTGTCAGCGCCTCTCACGCCTATGAGAAGTTTCTGACGGACTTTCCCCAGAGCTGGCTGTGTGAGGCTGCCCTCGATAGACAGTTTGCGATAGCAACAGCCTTCCTGGCGGGCCAGAAAATGCCGGTGCTTAAAATCTTCAAGATGAGAGGCTACGCACAGGGCGAGAAAATTATGGAGCGAATTGGTGACCGCGCGGGCAATGCGCCCATTGCTCTCGAGGCTGCTTTGGGTATGGTCAAAAGTTATGAAGACCGCGGAAGGTTCAACGAAGCATATTTCAAATGGTCGCAAATCCAGACCCAATGGCCGACAGGCCAGACGGGCAAAGATGCTTTGCTGGGTATGGGCCGCTGTAAGCACGCCGCTTATAAAGGCCCTGACTATGATACCTCGGGTCTGGTTAGTGCAAAGAGCTATTACGAAAACTTCAGGTTGCGGTATCCACAGGACGCCCAGAGGTTTGACATGGACAAGAGAATTGGACAGATGGATGAGCAGCTGGCCTATAAGCAATTTAGTATCGGCCGATATTACCAGAGAACCGGCAGCAGGCAGGCCGCTTTCTTTTACTTCAGAATGGTCATTGATAATTGGCCAAACACCACTGCTGCAGAGATGGCAAAGCGAAGTATGGATAAGGAAAATTTAAGGGTTGAAAAGGTAAAAAATGAAAAGGGGAAACCTTAGAAATTATCGGGCCACGTTTTGGCGTCTTGTGACTTTTTGCGCTTTATTTACAGCCCTTTGCTTGGCTTTCTCCGGATGCAGTTCGATGAAGGGCTATTCCACCGAATCACTGTTTCCTGATAATATTGGCAGTGTTTACCTCGAAATGTTCGAAAACCAGAGCCTTGAGCGGGGCGTGGAATATGAGTTGACCGATGCCTTGGCCAAGCGTATTGAAACCGACACCCCCTATAAGATAATCTCCAGCCGTGACCGCGCCGATACATTGATGTCTGGACAGATTACATCTATCGGCACCGTGGTACTTACTACCGAACGCCAGACCGGCCGGGCACTCGAAAAAGAGGTTGAGCTGCAGGCTCTTGTTAGCTGGAAAAATCTCAAAACGGGCGAGTTGTTGTTGGATAACGTCTCGGTCAACGCCTCAGCCGCCTATTCTGAGTGGCAAAATCAGGGTTTTAGGTATGCCTCCACCCTCGCAGCAAACAACCTCGCACAGAAAATCGTAGAGTCGATGGAGAAGCAATGGTGATACTGCGACCGATATATCAGCTCTCGTCTCGGCGAAGGCGCGAGCCGGAGCGGGATTTGCAGATTGAATTATCAGGACAGAATACCGGATGAGGAACATGGAGAACAGCCGAAGCAAAAATACCGGTAAGCGGCGTTCGCCCTCCCAGCAGGGCAAAAAATCGCCTTTTCCCGGCTACAAGCACGGCGGACCGTTTAGCTGGCTGCTGGTTCTGGTTATTATCTTCACCGCCTGGGCGATGCTCCAGAGATTACCAAGTGACAATATCAGTTGGGATACTTTCGAAAGCTATCTTAACCAGGGTCGTATTGAAAGTGTAGAAATTGGCGAGACCCAAATCAAAGGCAGCTTCAAACCGGACGCCCTCACCGAAGACAAAAAGGCTCCACTTTCCTTCACTGTCGATTACAAGCCAGAGATGGTGGGTGAAAAGCTCCTCGAAAGGCTCGAGAAAAACGGTGTAAAGTGTAAATTCGTCCAGCCTCGCACCTGGATTTGGAACATTGTTGGAACGTTCTTCCCCCTCATTCTGCTCGTGGCGTTTTTGTACTTTTTGTTCGCACGAAATCTCCGAGGTGGCGCCGGCGGAATGTTGATGTCTTTCGGACGAAGCAAGCATCGTTTACACAACAAAGACCGCGTCGGTGTCACTTTTGAGGATGTCGCCGGCGTCGATGAGGCGAAGGAAGAAGTGGCTGAGATAATCGAGTTCTTGAAAAACCCCAAAAAGTTTCAGCGACTCGGTGGTCGTATCCCGCGGGGCGTTTTACTTATTGGTCCCCCAGGCTGTGGAAAAACCCTGCTCGCAAAGGCGATAGCCGGCCAGGCTGATGTGCCGTTTTTCAGTATATCCGGTAGCGATTTCGTCGAGATGTTTGTCGGAGTCGGCGCCTCGCGTGTCCGTGATTTGTTCAAGCAGGCCAAGGATAGTTCCCCCTGTATTATTTTTCTCGACGAGGTCGATGCCATTGGCCGAAAACGCGGCCCGGGTTATGTCGGCGGCGGACATGATGAGCGAGAGCAGACCCTCAATGCCATCCTCGTTGAGATGGATGGCTTCGACACCAACGACCAGGTGATTGTGATTGCTGCCACAAACCGCGCCGATATTCTTGACCACGCCTTGACCCGTCCCGGAAGATTCGACAGACAAATCTTTGTGCCTCTGCCGGACATCAAAGGCCGTGTCGAGATTCTGAAAGTCCACGCAAAAAATGTCAAAATGGGGCCGAATGTCGACCTCGGAAGGCTCGCTCGCGCAACACCTATGTTTAGCGGAGCAGACCTGGCGGCCATTATTAATGAAGCCGCCCTCTCCGCCACTATGGCCAATAAAGACTATGTCGAAATGGCTGATTTGGAAGAGGCGCGCGACAAAGTCCGTTGGGGTAGAGCCAAAAAAAGCAGGGTCATTGACGAGAAGGAAAAGAAAATTACCGCCTTCCACGAGGCCGGCCACACGCTCGTGCAGTCTCTCCTGGAGGATGCTGACCCATTGCATAAGGTAAGCATCATCCCACGCGGCCCAATGGGTGGTGCCACTTTTGCCCTGCCCGAAAGGGACAGGACGATATTCACAAAAAGGTATTGTATGGCCCTGTTGCAGGTGTGTTTCGGCGGGCGAATCGCCGAGGAAATCTTTTGTGACGATATATCCAGCGGCGCCCAGTCGGACATTCAGCAGGCCACCGCAATCGCAAGGCAGATGATTTTAACCTGGGGTATGAGTGATGAGCTTGGCCCAATAAGTTACGAGCCGGAGTCAGGCCTTAAAGACCTGTTCTACGGTCTGCCTGTCGAGAGAGAGTATTCGGAAAAAACCGCCGAGGTGATTGACGGCGAAGTAAAAAAGCTTACCGCTCAGGCGTACAAGTCGGCAAAAGAGCTGATGGAAGCGAATAAGGATAAACTCGAGCAGATAGCAAAGGCCCTGCTCAGATATGAAACTCTCGATGCTGATGATGTCAAGGTCATTTTGGATGGTGGTGTCCTCGATAAGCCCACCGTCGCCGACTTGTTGGCTGCCGAGCAGGCTCGCTCCGCCCAGTCAAAACCTAAGCAAAACTAAAAATACATCCGGGCGGATACGTTTTTTCTCACGACATCTAAAGTATCTATGCGGAAAAAAGCGATTGTCTTACATTTAATTTTGCTTTTATCTGTCGGTGTTGTCTCCGCAGCAGCGCCAGCAGGCACAATTAAGACTGATATTGTTACTATTTCTGTTGAGAAGCAGCACGACTTCGTTAATCCATACAGCAGCTCCGCTTTGGCAGTTCATTTCCAGCTCGCCGAAGACTGGCATTTTTACGCATCAGAGAAAACAGCTCAGGGTGGTGCAAATCTCAAGCTCAAACCTTCCACAGCAGGGTTAATAGGTTTTTCTGCTCCGATATTTCCCAAACCGCAGTTATATTTTGACAAGTCTTTGGGCAAAAAACTGGAAGTTTTTAGTGGTAGTTTCACCGTCTATTTACCTTTTAGAGTGGCTGATATTAAGACAGCCTCCACGGAAGAAGATATAGAAACCGTGAAAATTGCCATCGAAGGTGCGGTGTGTTCCGGTTTCCAGTGTCGTATGCCGGATTTTGGTCAGTTGACCACGAAGGTCAGAATTGCCTTTGACAAAGTGATGGGTGAACCAAAATTCGCTCTGCCGCAACTGATACAGCAGAATAAACCTGTTTTGCTGGCTGGGCAGGCAGGTTATTCGATTTTGTTTGCTCTTGTTTTAGCGTTTGTAGCCGGCTTGTCGCTGAACATTATGCCGTGCGTTTGGCCGGTCCTGCCTGTTATTGTGCTGCGATTTGTCGGGCAGGCAAAACAGAGCAAAGGAAAATCAGTAGTAATGGGTCTTCTTTTTTGTCTTGGGATTCTGTTGTTTTTCGCATGCCTCGCCGGCGCAAATATCATCCTGCAGCTCTTTTACGGAACAGTTTTGCAGTGGGGCGACCAGTTCCGCAGCCCCATCTTTGTTACTGCTATGGCATTATTGTTGGTTGTGTTGGCGCTGTTTATGTTCGACGTTTTTACCATAACTGTTCCCTCAGCGGTTGCGGCTAAAGCCGGTTCCGGAAAAGGTTTCGCCGGAGCAGTTGGTATGGGGTTTTTGGCGGCGATTCTAAGTACGCCCTGCAGCTTTGCGATTCTTGCTGCAGCCTTTGCCTGGGCGCAGGCCCAGCCGCTGCCGCTTGGAACATTTGCCATAATGGTCATCGGCCTCGGCATGGCGGCTCCTTATGCCGTACTGACTTCGCTGCCCGGCTTACTCGCACGATTGCCTAAGCCCGGCCGGTGGATGGAGATTTTCAAGCAGGCAGTCGGATTTATCCTGTTGTTTATCGCGGTTTGGCTCATATTGGCTCTGCCGCAGCAGCATAGAGCCGGCGTATTATATTTTGCCTTGGCGATTGGTTTTTGCCTCTGGATGTGGGGCCGCTGGGTCGATTACAACACCACGTCCTCTCGCAAACTCGTTATACGGATTATCGCTGTGGCACTTGCATTTGCCGCAGGCCTATATTTTTTAGCTCCGTCTGCCGAGCTTATTGACTGGCAGGAATATGACGCCGAATTGATTGAAAGTGCCGTCGAACATCAAAGGCCCGTTTTAATCAAGTTCACCGCTGACTGGTGCATAAGCTGCAGCTTTGTGGAGAAGACGGTTTATTCACGCAAGGATATCGCCGACCTAATCCGGCAAAAGTCCGTCCTCGCTGTCAGGGCTGACACCACAGTTAGAGACAATCTCGCCACACGCGCTTTGAGGGATATTTATAACGAGCCTGGCGTTCCGGTCAGTATATTGTTTTTGCCAGGCAAAAAAGAACCGGTAAGGTGGCGCAGCAAGGCCTTCGCCAATGAATTGAAAGAGCTTTTGCAAAAGCTTCCTTCGAAGTAGCTGATTTATGGCAAAAAAAACAGCCAAAAAATTTAAGGTCGACAAAAAAGATGCGTCAAATCGCGTCGGGAAAATTCTGCTGATACTGAAGAAACTGTACCCACAGGCAAAAACCGAGCTGCGATTTGCAAACCCTCTGGAGCTTCTGATAGCGACTATCCTTTCTGCTCAGTGCACCGATGTCCGCGTCAATATGGTAACTAAGGACCTGTTCAAAAAGTACAAGTCCGCTGCGGATTGGGCAGCCGCCGATATAAAACAGATTGAGTCAGACATAAAAAGTACAGGTTTTTACCATAATAAAGCCGTCAGCATCAAAGGTGCCTGCACAAAGATTCTTGAGCGCTTCAATGGCACAGTTCCTGATACGATGGAAGAGCTTCTGGAGCTTCCCGGCGTCGGCAGAAAAACGGCAAATGTCGTCCTCGGCAACGCCTTTGGCAAGCCGGCGATTGCCTGTGATACGCACGTTATTCGCCTGTCTCGCCGACTCCAGCTTTCTGAAAATACCGATGCGGTAAAGCTCGAGTTTGATTTGGCCGAAATAGTACCGAAGAAGGATTGGACGCTGTTCAGCCATCTGCTGATATTTCACGGCAGACGCATCTGCAGTGCCCGAAGGCCCAATTGCGGCGACTGCACGATAGCAAAATACTGCCCCGCAGCAGATAATCCGAAACTTTGGTAAAGGAAAGGAACAAAAGTGGATGAAAGGATGACAGGATTCGGTGTGCCGGCCGAGGAAACTTGGCGGGTATTTAGAATAATGGCCGAGTTCGTCGAAGGTTTTGAGGAGCTTGCCTCCATAGGGCCTGCTGTAACCATTTTCGGCTCATCTCGAATAGGGCCGCAGGACAAATACTATAAGCTTGCTCAGCAGACCGCTTCACTGATTGCAAAGGCGGGCTTCGCTGTGATAACAGGCGGCGGTGGCGGTGTTATGGAAGCCGCCAATAAAGGGGCCGCCGAAGCAGGCGGAAAAAGCATCGGCCTTAACATCGAATTGCCGAACGAGCAAGCACCGAATGAGTATCAGAACCTCTCGCTGCATTTCAGATATTTCTTTTGTCGCAAGGTTATGTTCCTTAAATACGCCCACGGCTTTATAGTTTTCCCCGGCGGCTACGGCACAATGGACGAGTTCACCGAAGCCATTATGCTCATTCAGACCTTAAGGCAGGCCTATTTCCCGGTGATTTTGATGTGCAGTGATTACTGGGATGGTTTGCTTAAATGGATGCGCCGGAAAATGCTTAAGGAGCATCAGCACATCTCGCCGCAGGATTTGGATGTTTTTACTGTCGTCGATGACCCGAAGGCCGCGGTCAGGATTATAGTGAATTTCAAAAAAGCCCGTGGCCGCACCGGCCTCGACTTACCGCCCGGAATGAAAAAAAGTTAAACTTAATCGTTTAGCCGTCGCCGGCACGGCGACGAAATGTCTCATTTAGCCCGCCGATTTATTCGGCGGGTTTTTGTTTATCCGTTGCCGTCCCTGCGATGTTGTTGCCTGCGGTTGTCATTCCGTGCTTGCCTGCCCCGGCAATCCGTTGGCTGGGGACACGGAATCCATTTCCCGTCATTGCGAGGCCGTTAGGCCGTGGCAATCTCGTTTAGTTTTTTGGTTAGCCCCTCGGTCTGCCGAGGGGTCTTATTACAACATACTCCTGAAAAACGCATAAGCCGCCGTCTTAACAATAATCGGCCCCAAATCTTTACCGAGTTTGATGATTTCTTTTGCCGCCTCTTTTACCTGCCCCTTGGCAATATCCTTTATTACCTCGCCAATAATATCTAACGCCGTTTTCTTCGCCACCTTGGCAAAACTTTTACTTTCCTCCGGCTCATCCGCAATCGCTCTTTGCAATTCAAGAGCATTTTGAATATGCTGCTGGATATTTATGGTGGAACCATCAGTTGCCACAATAGCACCAGGCCCAGCGGTGATAAGTTTAACCTGTTTTGGTGCATCTAAAGCACGTGCTAAAAGCTGGTAATACCGGTCTCTCTCAGATTCTAATTGCTTGAGTTTTACCTCATAAACTTTTGTTATCTCCGCCAAAGCTGGCTCTTTTTGGTTTTCGTGTTGAACCGTAAATTTTATTGAAGGCGCCAGTCCTCGTGCGTTTATAGAATCTATCTTAATATCAAACTCCGGTTTTTTCTCACGAATCGCCTGTACTACACGGTCCATTATCAATGGGTCTATAGGTGTCATTCCATTTTCAAAGATATATTCGATAGTTGGCAATGCCGCATAAAGCCGCTCAAATTCCCCCGGCTCAAGGTCCCTGTCTTTCGGCGACCTTTGCTTTCCTTCCTCATCCCAGTATACATACTTACATTCCACGTCTGTTATATTCCAGTTGTCCCTTGCTGTGCCATATAACTTAGCTCCTGTTAATATTGTTCCAGTGAGGTTGCTCTGAACAAGATTACAGAACCTTAAATCTGCATTTCTCAGCGTAGCTTTCTCAAAATTCACTAATACACAATCTACCCATCTAAGATCAATGTCAGTTAGGTCCCCGAGCGCTAAATCTGAGAATTTTAGGTTTGCCTGAAAGAGACTTGCCCCAGATAAGTTTGCTCTGCATAAGGTTACTCCTTCAAGTCTTGCCCTACGAAGATTGGTTTTGACAAGTTTCGCGTCAGTTAAATCTGCATCGCAAAGGTCAGCATCCTCCAAACTCGCTTCAGTCAAATCAGCTTCATTCAGCTTAACATCAGCTAATATAGCCCTATCTAATTTGCTCCCGATGAGATTAGCGTTTCTTAAATTCGAATAACCGAAGTCTGCGTTGGACAGAATAGTCCTCTCCACGCTTGAGCCACCGAGATCCGACGTATTTAAATCAATTCCCTCTAAGTTTAATCCACTGAGGTCAGCCTCACTCAAGTCGGGATAGCTTCCCTTCTTGCTATTTCTCCATCTGTTCCATGCCTTGACTCCTTGTTTCAGGATTTTCAGATGTTCCGGATTTGCCATTATTTCTCGCCTTACTTTTCTTTTCGCCCTATTCTACACTTTGCAGCCCCAATTCTCAATTGTTTCCCACGCAAGAAAAGAAAACGTAAAGTCTTAATACTTTTGAATTTTGCACTATGGTTTTGCGCTTTTAGTTTTAAATTTTTAATTTCTCCATCGCTTTTTCTAAGTGTCCGAGCAGGTCTTTTTTCTCCAATCCGCCCAGATGCTCCCACGGCAGAATTTCTCCGGTGTCGAACTGTTTTTGTGCTGCTGTATCAATATCCATACCGAATTTTCCAAATGCCTTTTGCCAGATTTCATAATCGAAGCACTCATCCCACAAATCGAATTTAGCTCCGCTCCGCCAGGCGTTTTCGATAACGTTGCATAGTCTTCTGTCGCCTCTGCCTATCGCCGATTCCAATATGCTGCATTCTATATTGTGGAACTTAAACTGCACCGACCTTGCGCCGAGTTTCCTTTTTTCGTTGAGTATCAATTGTTTCGCCTGCTCGAAATAGGCCTTTGGTTTTTGTGCCAGCCAGCCGAACGGCGTATGCGGCTTGGGCACCAGCCAGCTTATGGTAACATTGATTTGCCCCGTCTTTCCATCGACCTTTTTTCGCAGGTTAGCTAATTGAAATGAAAGTTCCACAATGTTTTTTATATCTTCTTCGGTTTCGCCCGGCAGCCCCGCCATAAAGTATAGTTTTAACCGCTGCCATCCCGCCTCGTATGCCGCCTCTGCAGCCGCGAACAAATCCTCGTCTTTCAAAGGCTTATTGATAATCTCTCTTAGTTTTTCGCTGGCCGCCTCAACCGCAATCGTAAGGCCCGACTTCCTCACCGAGGTTACCATTTCCGGCAGTAACTTTAATTGTCGCCCGACGCGTAGACTCGGCACAGAAAGCCCCACGTGCTTGTCTCGAAAGTGCTCGTTCAGTTTGGTTATCAATTCTTCGAGTTCCGGGTAATCTGCTGTTGATAGACTAAGCAGACCTATCGTGTCGAATCCGGTTGCGTGGTAGCAGGCTTTGGCAATCTCTGTTATTTTTTCGACGCTGCGCCGACGAACAGGCCTCCTGCAAAAACTCGCCTGACAGAATAAACACTGTCGTGGGCAGCCCCGTATAATCTCAACGCTGACCCGTTCATGGATAGCCTCCGCGAATGGAACTATCGGCTTAAGCGGCACAGACGCATTTTCAAAGTCCCTGACCACCGCATTCTTGAATCGGGTTGGCAGACTTGGTACAAGCGCCTTGAAGCCTTTTATTTTTTCGTGTGTCTGCTCGAATTCGTAAAGGCTCGGAACGTAAGCCCACTCGAATTTCTTGGCTGCTTTTAATAAAATCTCTTTTTTTGAGACCTTAGCCTGTTTCTCGGATTTTATAAGTTCAGCCAATTCTACGACCGCTTCTTCGCCTTCACCTAATAAAAAAAGGTCCACAAATTCGGCAACAGGTTCACAGCAGTTTGCCATCCCTCCGCCGGCAACTATCAATGGGTCGCTTTCTCCTCGCCTGCTGCTTCTGACCTCAAGGCCGGCTAAATCAAGGACATTGAGCATATTTGTATAGCACAGCTCATTTGTCAGGCTAAAGCCGATAACGTCAAAGCTTTTTAGCGACGCCTTTGATTCAAGACTAAATAGCGGAATGTTTTTATCTCTTAGGATTTTCTCCGCATCAATCCACGGCGCGAAGACCCGCTCGGCAGCCACACCCTCAAGGCCGTTTAGAATATCGTATATTATCGCCAGGCCCGTATTGCTCATCCCGATTTCATATACGTCAGGAAAACAAAGTGCGATTGTTAATTCGCACTTAGTAAGGTCTTTTTTGATTTGGTTTATCTCGCCGCCGATGTATCTGCTTGGCCTGCGAACAAACGGCAAAAACAAGTGATTTACCTGCTCATCCAGCAGCTTTATTTCTTTCTTATTCATTGCTGTATTATACAATTAGACGATTATAATTGAACTCGTGTTTTATAAAGCTTAATTGCAATTTTATATGAGCAGGGAAATTCGCAAGATTTTGCTCGCAGCTTTTTTTGGCGCAATTTTAATCGTGGCCGTGTGTCTTTTAATTGCGCGTAACAAACCAGCCTCATCGGTTGAAATTGACAGCGGTTACAGGCTTGTAATGGGCACATTTGCGAGGGTTGTCGCCGTTGCTTCCGATGCCGAAACAGCTAAAAAGTCCATTGATGCCGCCTTCGAGCAGTTCCGGCAAATTGAAGCCCTGATGAGTTGGCGAAAGCCCGATTCCGAAATCGCCCGTGTAAACCGCGATGCTTATGTAAACCCAATTAGAGTAAGCAGGCCGACATTTGAGGTCTTACAAAAATCTGTCGAGTTCAGCAGACTTTCTGAAGGCGCATTTGATATCACAGTCGGCCCTCTTATGGAGCTTTGGCGTTCGGCCCAAGATGTTAATCGTGTCCCGACCGATGCCGAATTGCAACAGGTGCGCTCTAAAGTTGGTTTCGAAAAGCTCGTACTCGATGCCAATAATCTGACAGTGCGTTTTGCTGTCGATGGTATGAAACTGGATTTGGGCGGCATAGCGAAAGGTTATGCTGTTGATAAGGCGGTCGAAGCGATGCAAAATTATGGTGCCCTCGCCGCAATGGTCGATGCTGGTGGTAACATTCGCTGCTTTGGCTCGCCCCCGGCCAAAGATAGTTGGCTCATCGGCCTGCAGGACCCCAATGTGACGGATGAGCAAATAAAAATCGACCGGCCTATCCTGACGCTGAAGTTCACTGATAATGCGGTTGCAACAAGTGGCGATTACCGGCGGTTTGTGGTTGTTGGCGGCCGAAGACACAGCCACATCGTCAACCCGGCCACAGGTCAAAGCAGCGAGAGTTTGGCGAGCGTTACCATTATTTGCCCAAATGCGACTGATGCAGATGCCTTGTCAACGGCTGTAACCGTAATGGGCCCTGAAAAAGGCCTCGCTTTAATTGAGCGAACACCTGACGCCGAGGCAATTCTAATCACCCCCGCGCCGGAATTTAAGCAGATACGAACCCAGGGCGCAGAAAAGTTTATAAAATAGCCCCCCGACGTCCGAAGGTTACTTTGGTTCTTTAGGATTGACTTGGCGGGGTTCAGGGGCGCTTGGACCGCGATATACAATCACGCCGGTTGGGCACTTGTTCATAGCGGTTTCGGTCTGCTCAGTGGGCTGGTATTTCCCATAATCCAATCGGGCCAAATTATCTTCGACCGTAAATAAGCTTGTTTGTTTGGCGCAAAGTCCGCAGCCGATGCAGCCGACCTTGCACATCATCCGCGTACTTTTGCCGTTCTCTTTGCTTCTGCATGCGACGGTCATCATATTTTCATAGCCAAAGGGAACCATTTCAATCAGGTTGCGCGGACACGCCTTCGAGCACGCTCCGCATCCGGTGCATTTTTCGTAGTTGACTGTCGCAAGGCCGTCAATGTTTGCAATGGCATCGAATTTGCACGCCGCCACGCAGTCGCCGAAGCCTAAGCATCCAAATTTGCACGCCTGCACGTTGACCAATGCGTTTGCGGACGTGCACGTTGGTATCCCTTGGTATTTTGCATAGAAGGTCTTGTCGCCGGTATGCGCTCGGCAGTGCACAATCGGCCTTTTGGGAGCGTGCGAGTTGCTTATCCGCAGGTTCAGTATCGCCGCGACCTCGTGCATAGTCTTGGGCCCGCCCGGAAAGCATCTGCCCAGCAAACTTGGGTCGGTTACCACCGCCTTTGCATATTCCTGACAGCCTGCACACCCGCAGGAACCGCAATTGATGTTGGGCAGTACCGCAAGGATTCTTTCAACCCGCTCGTCCTGCTGGAGCCTTAGTTTTACACTGGCAATCAATAAAACTATGGCAAAGCCCAGCCCCAGCGCCAGCATCGTAGCCCCCGCCGGCCAGGAACCGTTCCAAAGCGAAATTATATCAGCCAAAATCATTGCAAAACTAAAAATAAATTGACTTCTGATTTCTGACTTCTGAATTCTGTCTTCTGTTTCTCATCGTATCATTCCTGTAAAGCCCATAAACGCCAGCGTCAAAAGTCCCGCGGTAATCAGCGTTAGGGGAGCGCCCTTGAAACTGTCAGGGACGTCAACCAGAATCAGTTTCTCACGAATGGCCGCCATAATGCAGATAGCTACTGCAAAGCCGAAACCGGTACCGGTACTCAGGACTGCTACTTCCAAAAGGTTATCTGTGCCCCAGATGTTTATGAATAAACACAGCCCCAGGATAACGCAGTTGGTGCTGATTAACGGCAGAAATATACCGAAACTCTTATTAAGTGACGGAAAGAACTTTTTTACATACATTTCAACAAGCTGCACCGCCCCTGCAATAACAACTATATAACAAATGTATCGCGTTATCTCCAGACCAAGCGGCACAAGGACATAAAAGTCAATCAGCCACGTCATGATTCCGCTCATTGCCGTAACGAATGTTACCGCCATCCCCATTCCGAATGCCGTATCAAGCCTGCCCGAAACGCCCAAATAGGGGCACGTGCCCAGAAACTTTGTAAAGACAAAGTTATTGACTATAACGACCGACAGAAAACCCATTATCAAAATATATACCCTGTCCATATCAGCTCGCTTTCTTTCTGGTCAGCACGCTCGCAACAAGTCCCAGCAATAGTCCCAGTGTAACAAACGCCCCGACCGGCATCTGCATTGCAGCCCACGGCACAAAACCGCGAGGCATAATGGCTACGCCGAAAATGCTGCCGGATGCAAGAATTTCTCGTATCCCCGCTATGATGCACAGGGCTATTGTAAAGCCTGTGCCTGAGCCGATGCCGTCGAGAATGCTGAACCATACGTTATTTTTACTTGCGCAGGCCTCGGCACGGAAGATGATGATGCAGTTGACGATAATCAAAGGTATGTAAGCACCGAGTATTTCGCTCATTACCGGCTGAAAGGCCCGCAGATAAAGGTCGCAAATGGTAACAAATGTGGCGATGGAGAGTGTGAACATAATGATTCTCAGATGCGGCTTGAGCAGGTTCCGCATCAGACTGATGGCAAGATTGCTGCAGACCAGCACAAAAATAACGCTCAGCCCCATAGTCAGTGCCGGCTTGACTGCGGTCGTTACAGCAAGAGGCGGGCACATTCCAATCAGCAGACGAAACGTGGGATTCTCTCGCCACAGGCCGGCGGTAAGTGCGCCCAAATAATTAATCTTTACAGGATTCTCATCTGCCATTGGCTGTTATCAATCCTTTATTTTGCAGTTGTTCTTTTACGCTTACGACAGTTTTATTAAAAATGTTTACCACGCCGGTGCTGGTTACAGTCGCTCCGCTGATTGCGACAATCTCCTTGTCGATTTTGCCGGCATCGCCGATTTTTATAAGCGCAAGTTTCCCCGCAGGAGCACCTTTGAACTGGTTTTTGAAACCGGCACTTTTGATTTTATCACCGAACCCAGGCGTCTCATTGCTCGACAGCACGTTAAAGCCGAACAATTTTTCGCACCTCGCATCAACCGCCACAACTAATTCAATCTTGTCCGCAAACCCCGTTCCGACCGCGACAAATGCAAAGCCGGCACAGTTTCCCTGCTTGTCGAGTGCCTTGTAAATATCCGTTTTTATTATCTGGCCCTTATCGCCGGGCACGTTTGCCTCCTTTATCGCAATCTCGAAGGAATTGGCGTCGCTGATTAGACTGGCCATAAGACCGCGAAGTTTTTCAGCCTTATTCTGCTCGATTTTGGCCGACCAGGCGGCATCCGCTACCGCTATCAAAAGCCCAAACAGAAACGACGTAACAAGCAGCAGCCAGCTTTGCTGAACAAAATATTTTATTTTATTGGACATTCGGCCTGCCTCCCGTCGGGACAGGTTTGCAGAATCTGTCGATTAGCGGTGTTACAGCGTTCATCAGGAGAATGGAGTACATCACTCCTTCCGGATATTCGCCGAACACTCTTATAAGCATCGTTACCACCCCTACTCCGATTCCGAAAATCCACCTGCCCTTTGTTGTCAGAGGTGAGGTAACGGGGTCAGTAGCGATGAAAAATGCGCCGATTAACAGGCCGCCGCTGCACAAATGGCTCGATGGTAAAATATAGGCATTGCTATTGACAAGATTCATAATCCCGGCAAAGACCGCAGACGAGGCTATAACCGCCAGGGGAATGTGGATATTGATTGTGCGTCTTATCAATAGATATGCTCCGCCAATCAGAAGTGCCAGTGCACTTGTTTCGCCGAGGCAGCCCCCGACTTCGCCTTTGAACATCGCCTCGAGCCGCCTATTTACAATATCAGTTCCCTCTCCGGTCTTTATAGCCTCTTTACTCCAGGCCAATGGTGTTGCCTGTGTTCGTGTATCGATTCTGTTTTCGATGGATATTGCGGGCATTGAGCGCTCGATTGTGGCCGGAACCATCCACGTCGTCATCAGCGTACCGAAGGATGCGGTCAGAAATGCTCTGCCGACCATCGCAGGGTTGAATATATTGGCGCCCAATCCTCCGAAGACCATTTTCCCCACCGCAATGGCGAATACACTCCCGATTACTGCTGCCCACGCAGGCAGACCCGGCGGAACCGATAGCGCAAGGATGATGCCGGTAATCACCGCACTGAAATCGCCTAATGAGTTCGGCTTTTTTCGGATAACGTTGCACAGCCATTCTGTTGTGATTGCTGAAATAACGCATGTCGAAATAAGCACCGCTGCGTGGATGCGGAAGTAATAGCCCGCCGCTATCATAGCGGGAACCAACCCGATTATAACATCTATCATCACCGTGCGGGTCGAAAGCCGCTCACTGATATGCGGTGCACATGAAACTGTTATATCCCTGAACATCTTCTCAAATCTCGTATATGCGTTTATCTGTTTATGCTGGCATCTTTTTCTTTTGCCTTGCTAATAGTATCTTTCCTGTTTTGATGTATCCTGTTATCTCGATGTTGGCGGGGCAGACGTAGCTGCAGCACCCGCACTCAGTGCACGCATTAAGGTAGTAGCTTTCGGCCACATCCAGAAGATTATTTTTCACAGCGTGGGCTATTGTTGTCGGGCTTAAGTTTTCCGGGCAGGCCTCTAAGCATCTCCCGCAGCGGATACACGCCGTTTGGCGCCTCGCGAACTTGGCGACTCCGATTTGTTCTTTTGTTAATATGGTTATGGCACCGGCTGTCTTTGTGATTGGCGTACTCAAATCTGCCAGTGCTATTCCCATCATTGGCCCGCCGAGGATGACCTTTGCCGCCTTTTGTGTAATTCCTCCGCAGAATTCGACAAGTTCACCGACCGCTGTTCCTATCGCAGTGTAGTAATTGCCCGGATTGGCGACTGCTTCGCCTGTAACCGTTACCACCCTGTGGGTTAGTGGCTGGCCGTATACCACCGCCTCCGCTATCGCCGCCGCAGTGGCCACATTTAGCGCCACTACCCCAATCATTGGAGGAATGCCGCCCGTGGGAACGTTCTTGTCCAGAATCGCTTTTATAAGTTGTCTTTCGCCGCCCTGTGGATATTTCGTCTTGACTGCGACGACCTTGATATCGTCGTTCCCGGAATTCTTTAGTGCTTCGCTGATAACCTCGATTGCTCGCGGCTTATTATCTTCGATGCCGATGAAAACCTGCGAGCAGCCCGATGCCTTCTTGGCAAGTTTGACCCCGGCGATAATCTGGTCTGTCCACTCTAACATAATTCGATAGTCGCAGGTGATATACGGCTCGCATTCGCACCCGTTGATAATCAACGTCTCTTTCGGCTGTTTCGGATTCGGTGCTATTTTTACTCTCGTTGGAAATCCAGCACCACCCATCCCGACCAGACCTGCTTCGCGTACAGCGGTGCATATTTGTTCAACTGAGTATTTTTCTTCGTCGAAACTGTTTGTGAATTTGCTGGAGGCCGGCTGTTTGGGTGGATTATTTTCAGCGTCTGTCTCGATAATTACTGCTGGACACCGCCCGAGAACCGCATGCGACTGCAGCGCAATTTCTTTTACTTTGCCGTTGATTGGCGAATGGACCGGGGCCGATACAAACGCGTCGCTGTCGCCGATTTTCTGTCCTGCCCGGACGTGGTCTCCCTTTTTTACTATCGGCTGGCAGACAGCCCCTGTATGTTGGCTGAGCATTACCGCAACTTGTGTGCTCGCAGGGCCCAGCCGAATCGAACTTTTTTTTGTAAGCTCTTTACTTTGCGGCGGCTCTGTCCCGCCGCGAAAGGTATATTTACCCTTCACGCTGACTTCCATATTTATTTTATTGTAGTTTGCGCTTCCTTTGGTGTTCGTAAGCCGCTTTTATAACTAATATGCAGACAAAAGTCACTGACAAAGCGAGCAGACAGCTGATGGCTGTTTGCAGCGCCTTCGCATTTACCATTTTGGCTGAAATCCTCTCGAAGATTGCTAAAGACACAATGAAAACCACTAAAGGAACCAAAAAGGCAGCTACAACTTTGAGTGCCACCGATGGCCCTTTGGCTTTGCCAAGTTCCTCGTAAATCTCCTGGCACTTGTGCTTTTCAGGGCAACTGCGACAAGACTCTGACCCTTGCTCAATCATATTTTTTTATTACCATTGAGGAGGTGAACCAGTTTTATAATGGATATTAGTTTGGTTTGCAAATAAAAAATTTCCGTGGGTAGACCAATGTTGCTTGGCGAAGTTACACCAAAACGGAGCCCCAAGCGTAAGCGCGGGGCCTGCCCTCCGAAGCACCTTGTGCGAAGGAGGGTCATTGCGAGGCCGAAGGCCGAAGCAATCTTTCAAAACCCCCACCTTTCATAACAAACGATTTTCTCGATTGGCTCGCGGCTCTTTTTCGCCGGCTTGTCAGCGGGATAACCAATTGCCATCAGTTCGATTATTGCTATATCCGATGGGATACCCAGCGCAGCTTTCACCTCTTCAGGCTTGAATGACCCTATCCAGCAGGTCCCAAGACCTAATTCGACCGCCTGTAGTGAGATGTGTTCCAGCGCGATACTGACATCGATAGGCCCAATTGCCTGCCCGCACCGCATCACGTGACCACTGTTGCTGCAGGCGACTATGATTGCCGCCGCCTTTTCGAATACCTCCGGCTTGTTAGTAGATTTGGCAAGTCTTTGCCGTGCAGTTTTTTCTGTTACCACGACGAAGCGCCAGTCCTGTTTATTCATCGCCGAAGGTGCCAATCGCGCCGACTCGAAGATTTGTTCCAGTTTTTCCTGTTCTATTGGTTTTTGTTCGTATGCCCGGCAGGCATACCTTTTGCGAATAGCTTCAGATACCGTCATAAAACCACCTCGACTTCTCTTACTGTTTAGCCCCCAACTTTATGTTGGGGGTTTTCTTTATCCGCACTACGCATCACGCAATGCGGAAACGTCATTGCGAGTCCGCCGCAGGGCGGACGTGGCAATCTCGACCAATAGTAAATTGTCAATTGTAAATAGTCAATGCCTATGGCATGGCATAGCCATTGCCTTGGCTTGCCCTGAGTTTATCGAAGGGAGCGGAGCCTGCGGTGATCCGCACCTGTCTTGAGCGTAGTCGAAAGAGTCGAACCGTCGAAGGGTTTACTCGGCGGGTCAACATCCCAATCCGGAAGCCCGCCGGTTTATCCGGCGGGTTAATTTCTTAATTCAAAATTCCTTGTTCGATATTCGATATTCATCTCGTCTTTGCGAGGCCGTAAGGCCGAAGCAATCTCCCTCCCTTTTACCAACAACCAACAAAACGCTTTTCACTTAGGCCACAATATCCCCAGAACCGCATCAACGATAACTTTCAATGTCTTTTCATATAATGCCAACCACAAACTTTCCCTTTCGGGTTTCGCAGGAGGAGTTTTTCGCTTTGCCTTTTTTAGCCTTTTGGCCTTCGTCAAGCCGTTGTTATCACCTGGTGCTTTACCCCTTATATTTTCTCTTGGCAACTCTTTGGCTTTTGGCTTCTGCCCGACTTCTGTGAGGCTAAGTAGCTCTAATAGGTTGCTGCAAGCAAATGCCGACTCCAAGAAAACGTCGTCCAAATAGAAGATGTCGGCCTCGCTGGGTCTAAGTTGGTCGTGTATTGTGTCGACCAAACACTTTTCAGGCCGGCAAAACCACCAGAAATGGTCATCGCTCTTTGACAAAGGTCCTAACAGATTCAGTCGGTATACATCCACGAGCCAATCTTCCCTGCCTATCAAGTATCCCCTCTCACCAAAGAACCTTGCCATGTAGCCTTGGTCCATTTCCGGAAGTAGTTCTCTGAGTAAGTGCGCTCTTATGTGAGCTTTTCCGGCCAGCCACTCAAATTGCCGGATTGCGTCATCTGTATTCCATTTATGGTGCTCTCGCCTGATAAACCAGTACTCCCATAGGCAGCCTATTGTATTTGGTGGTCCCCAGTCGGCAGAGAATGTTATTATTTGCTCCCTTAAAGGGCTTTCATGCGTCAACGGCGGGCGAGGTTCAGAATGCAATATCCAAATATGCATTAAGCCTGGGAATTGGTTGGCAGCATCTTGGAACTGCTGCTGAAGTAATTCAATTTCCCGCATCATTGTACACCTACCTTACAGTCGGGTTCACGGGGTTATCGATCATCCATCTTGAGACTTAATTCTTGGCCTGTATGTTACAGTACAGTCGCTTAAAAAGCAATTATTTGCCCTGTTTTTCCTTGCTTGGCAGGGAGTCACAGTCTACAATAAAACCCAGCGAGTAAAACAACTTGACCAAGCTTTTAAAACCCTATCGAAATCGCTAAATTCGTAGTCTGAAAACGGACTAAATGTGAGTGCTCTTATTGCTACTATTTTATGGTCAAAGAGCTATGAGCAAAACGCAGCTAAAGGTCTTGTGGATAGGGATAGGTATATTTGTGCTGATGTGCCTTTTTCCACCGATGACATACGGATACCGCTTCATTCTGGAGAGAGGTAATATAAGCCTTAGTCGTCTGTGCATTCAGTTGGCCATTGTTGTCGCTATCACAGTCGGCTTTATATACAGCCTCAAAGTTGACCCCGAGTTAACTCTGAAAATTCCGTGTTTCTTCTCGTATTTGTTTGGATATCATGGAGGACATAGGCGGCCATATGCAGAGGTATTAGAGGAGGCGCGGAACAAGAAGGACAAGACGAACGTCCGGCTCTTTTGGGTGGTACTGCTGGTACTATTGCTATTAGCCCTTATTGTTGTTGGGTTGTCGTACGAGGGAATCGCCAGTTGGTCACCGTGAAGGTGAGAGAAAAGCTGGAAATCATTTTTCTGCTCAGCCTCGGTGCGGTGATTTTAAGAAGACGTGAAAATAAAAAGCTCCATTTTCCTGAACCATAAACTCGAAATCCTCTGTGCCTTTGTGCCCAAGTGGCTAATTTTTCTATGAGCAATGAACTACAAACCATGAACCCAAAATACTCGCGTGTTTGTGTCGAAAATTTCTCTATTTCGCCTGCACATTTGTAGCGAAAACTCCGTGGTCTTGGTGTCTTGAGTCTTTTGTCCCCGCAATACGACATACGATATACGCAATACGAATTCGACCATTTGCGCGAGGGGGTAGCGCGACCAAATGCGCAGGCTGCGGACAAGCTTCTTTTGTGCCTAATTTTTCTATGAACCATGAACTAAAAATCCTCTGTGAACTCTGTGTTCTCTGTGGCTAAGAATTTCTTTTGAATTTTGATGTTTTGGTAATTAGAATTTGTTTCGTACTTCGGATTTCGTACTTCGTATTTTTGATTGATTTTTGCTTCTCCACAAAAATCAATCAAACGCGCGAGGGGGTACTTCAATCACTGTCCAAAACGTGTCAATTTCTTGCAATTTTTGCTAATTTTTGTCATTTTTTGTCATTTTTTGTTAATTTTTGTTAATTTTTCCCACTTTTTTTCGCCAACAAGCGCGTTTGATGCGAAATTTTACCTTGCCCACTTTGCCCAATCGTTACATCTTAACACCCCAGCCCCGACTAACTATTGGTTAGAGTTTATCTTTCAACAACCCCCTCAGATGCTCAATTTCACCGGCCTTCATATGGTAGCTGTGCTCCTTGTCCGGATACTGGCCGGCTTTGACTTCACTGCTGTACTGCCTGAAGGCCTCGATTGCTGCATCAGCCAAATTGCCGTAACTTTTTGCGAACTTAGGACTTGGCCCCTGCGTCAGCCCCAGAATATCAGGGGCAATCAGTACTTGGCCGTCACAGCCCGGCCCGGACCCGCAGCCAATCACCGGTACTTCACTGCGGTCTGTGATAATCTCAGCCGCCTCTGCCGCTGCGCCTTCAATTAAGAGCATACTCGCGCCGCTGTTAACCATTTGCTCAGCAAGACTTATCAGCTCCAGCCCCATCTGGGCCGTGGTGGCTTCAGCCTTGAATTTGCCCATTTTGCCGATACTCTGTGGCCTTATTCCGATATGGGCCATCACCGCCATACCGGCATCGCTAACTGCTTTTATAACATCCAGATACACGCTACTGGCCTCGATTTTGATTACCTGTGCGCCGGCCTCGACAGCAAAGCGCCCCGCATTTTTTACCGCCTCGGCTAATCCCGTTTGGTAAGATAGGAAAGGCATATCGGCGACGAGGCAGACATTCGGGGCCCCACGCCGGACAGCAGCGGTTATCGCAACCATAAAATCCATCGTAGCCGGCAGCGTCGAGTCGAAACCCAGCATAACCTGGGCCGCTGAGTCGCCCACTATTATCATATCCACGTCGGCCTGGGCCGCAAAGCGGGCGGTGGTGTAGTCATAACAACTGACCGCTACAATCCTGCGGCCGGCGGTTTTGGCTGCTGCCAAGTCTGCAATCGTAATTCGAGCGTCCATAAAGTTTTCCTGAAAAGTAAGAAATATAACAGATTTTCGGTTAAAGATATAAGAACAAAGTTGCGTTATCAAGCGTAAAATAACTTGGTTTTTCAGGCTAAATTTGCCTATTTTTCAAAAAACCGGTAAAAAAATTCGATATTTTCCAAAAAGAAACTTGATTGCCAGCCAAAAAATGCTTTTTTCTTATATTTTGATTAAAGAATTTCGGGCAGGGTGTTCGAAAATATATAAAAGAACAAAGAAAGAAGGTTGAGGGTACAAATATCTATTTGGCACTAATTCCATAAGCTTTTCATCACCCTCCTCCGAAGCCAGATTCTGTTGTTAGGAATCTGGCTTTTTTATTGTGAATTCGACACTTCGACAAAGCTCAGTGCAGGCAGGCTTACCACGAGGCATGGTTGTTAAAATAGATAAAATAGTCACTTCAGGTTATTCGCTGTTAAAATGGGTGACATTTGTTTGGGCTATCAATTGCGGTGGCGAATAAAGTCGGGGCTGGTGTTAAGCTACAGCGATTGGACAAGCTGGGCAATAAAAAAACGTGAAACGAACAAAATCGAACACGTTTTCGCAACAAATGCGCAGGCGAGATAGAGCAAAGTTCGCATTAAACGCGCTTGTTGACGAAAAAAAATGACAAAAATTTACAAAAATTGTACTGTTTTGACACTGTTTTGGACGGTGATTGAAGCACCCCCTCGCGCGAATTGTTCGAATCGAACAATTCGCGCAATTTTGAGTTCTAAATTTTGAGTTTTAAGTTTGTGCGGTTGCTGCCGAAGACCGCGGAAGAAAATTAAAAATCAAAAAGAAAAGATAAAAAATACAAATCAAAAATCAAAAATTAATTCGGCTGCGGTGGCGCGACTCGTCCGCCATACGGAGTGGCGGGTAAAAGTTGGGCGATTTTGGGGGCAGAAGAAAATTAAAAATCAAAATGCAAAAATAAAAATTGAGGAACGCTGGCGAGGAAGAGAATGTATTGGCGGAATCAAATAAGGCCGAACCGCAGGCAGTACATAATCGTCGCTCGTCGCTAGTGTCTCGCATCTCATTGGTTGAAAGGGTAAATATTTCTGAGATTGCTTCGGCCTGAAGGCCTCGCAAAGACGAGATGAATATCGAATATCGAACAAGGAATTTTGAATTAAGAAATTAACCCGCCGGATAAACCGGCGGGCTTCCGGATTGGGATGTTGACCCGCCGAGTAAATCAGCAGGCTAAACGAGATTGCCGCCCATTCGACTCCGCTCACTTCGACAAGCTCAGTGCAAGCAGGACAGGCAAGCGCAGGATGACAAGGTCATTTTTTGGTTTTCAGTGTTGGATTTGGTGTGTAGAATACAAAACAGCATATAGGGGATAGGGTTTAGGGGATAGCGTTTAGCGGACAGCGTATAGCGTGTAGGACAACCGAAGGCGGACAAGCGATTAGTCGTTAGTGAATAGTCGATAGTCGTTAATAGTGGGTCCCCTGTTCTTGGCCGAGGGAGCAGCACTCGGGGATGACACTTTGTGCCAATTGCCGCGCATTCGACTACGCTCAGGGTAAACTTTCGGCCTCGCGATGACGGTTTCGTAGTGCCTTGTGCGTGATGCGTATTGCGTGTATAGTGAATCGTGGAAATAATCGAGTGAAGCCTTAACATATAAAAAAAGCGATTACTGGAAAGGGATTATTATGGTTGCGACCAATTCTACGATGCTGCCATTAGGAACCAGGGCGCCGGAATTCAGCCTGCCGGATACGGAAGGTAAAACCGTATCGCTTTCGGACTTCAAAGATGCTCGTGCTGTTTTAATTGTCTTTATGTGCAACCACTGTCCATTCGTAAAACATATCATAAATGAACTTGTAAAACTTATAAAAGAATACCAGCGAAAAGGCGTGGCAGCGGCAGGTATCAATTCAAACGATGTTGAAAGCCATTCTGAAGACAGCCCCGAGATGATGGCAAAAACGGCAAAGGAAAAAGGGTTTACCTTTGCTTATTTATATGATGAGACACAAGAGGTCGCCAAGGCATATCAAGCCGCTTGTACGCCGGATTTCTTTTTGTTTGACAAGGACAGAAAACTTGTCTATCGAGGGCAGATGGATGACAGCAGGCCCGGCAACGGCGTTCCAATTACGGGAAAAGACCTGAGAGCTGCTTTGGACGCTGTACTTAAAGGGGGAAAAGTGCCGGCTAAGCAAAAGCCGAGTATGGGCTGTAATATAAAGTGGAAGAAAGGCAATGAACCTGAATATGCAGGTTGACATAGGGCGGAAACAATTTATTATTTATGAGTTATGATTTATTATTGAGGGTCGAGATTGCCGCGGCCTGACGGCCTCGCAATGACGATTACTTGGATTTTTTGGTGGAGGAAGGGTCGCGGTCTTCTTCGATGGCCTTTATTTTGTTCACCCTTCGCTGGTGTCTTCCGCCACTGAAATTAGTTTCAAGCCAGACTTCCACCATCTTCCGCAGGAGGACTTCGCCAATCTGGTCGCCGGAGATGCAAAGGACATTCGCATCGTTGTGGTCGCGTGAAATCCTTGCGGTCAGCTCATCGTGACAAAGTGCGGCCCTGATGCCTTTTATTTTGTTTGCAGCGATGCTCATGCCGAGGCCGGTTGCGCAGATTAAAATGGCCCTATCGGCTTCTTTGTTAGCGACCATTTTTGCAGCGAGATAAGCCTGGTCGGGATAATCAACCGGACGAGTGCCGCCGGTGCCGACATCGATGCATTCATGGTCCAGCTCGGCGACTATGGCCTTTATCAACTGCTTGGCTTCAAAGCCACGATGGTCACTACCAACTGCTATTTTCATAGTTCGACAAGCTCACTAAGATATCACAAACTCACTGATTCTTTTTCTCACGGCCTTTTCTATCAGGTCAGCACAATCGTTGTAAACCTGTTGCGACTGACCTATGGGGTCGGCAATATCGGTTTCCGCCAACAGACAACACTTATCGGCACTTTGCGGGTCGAGAGCGATAACCCTGTCCCTGTGCATCTGCTCCATAACAAATATGAAGTCGCAATCCGAGACAAGCGGCCGGGTCAAAGCCTCGCTCCTGTGAGCAGTGATGTCTATTCCCCTTGCTGCGCAGGCTGCTACGGCTTCTGTGCTTGCGGGCGCCCCGGTCAGGCCGAGTGTTCCGGCGGAAGATACTTTGTAACCTATTTCGGCGAGGCGGTCAATAGTGCAGTTTAGTTTTTCTGCGAGATATTTGCGGAAGATTCCGGTGGCCATAGGGCTTCGGCAGGAGTTGCCGGTACAAACGAACAAGAATTTTACCTGCGACATTTTTTCGAGCTGTTCTTTGGTGAAAACACCCTGTCTTAAGATTTGGAGGCCGAATTTGCCTATTTTAACGACGGTGCTGCTTTTTTTGTACTTAGATGGGCCTGCATCGAGGACTAAATCTATTTTGCCTGAGAATTGGGCGAGGACGCCATCTGCGTCAACGGCGGGTTCTTCGTCTGCTCTGTTTGCGCTCGGTGCGAATACGGGATTTTTGCAGGCCTGCAGCAACATTTCGGCTACCGGATGAGCGGGACAGCGAATGCCTATGAAATTATTTCTGTAGAGGTTTTCGAAGACTTCAACTTTGAGAGACGTCCGCTGCTTGTCGAGGTCGTTTGCGTTTAGCTCAAAAACTATCGTCAGAGGGCCCGGCCAGGCGGAGTCAATGAGCTTGCGAGTCCTGAGGCTGACAGAAGGGACGTACTTTTGCAGGTCACTTTTCTGGGCGATATGGAGTGTGTAGTTTTTTTCTGGGGCCCTGCCTTTGAGCTTGTTTAACCTTGTCAGGGTGGTTTGCTCGACCTTGGCGGCGATTCCGTAAACGGTTTCGGTAGGGAAGGCGACGAGTCCGCCGGCGTCAATGAGGCGGGCGGCGGCAGCGATTTCGGCTGAATCCACATTCGCGACGTCGAGTTTTGTAACTTTTGTCTCCATCATTTGTGCAGAATACACTAAGCGGTCGGTTATGGCAAGCTGCTTAGTCGTGTAAGCGGGGGGTTTTCCATAAATTTGGGGTTGGTAGCTGCTGTTTAGAGAAAAAATGGACTGAACGACCGATAAAAGCGGCGAAATGGCAGCGGTAAATGGAGATACAAAAAATTTTTTCAAATGGCATTGCTATATTACCCAAATATCCTAATCTATCCAAATTAACACAGCCGATATATTAAAAAGGTTAATGGAGGTTGATGGAGCGATTGTTCAAGTTTGGAGGCTAAACTATGGAGACCATAGTCGAACAGAGAAGGGAAGCAAGGACGGAACTGTCGTGGCCTGTGAGTATCTGGCTTCCGGAAGCAAACCGATTCTTCAATGGGCGCAGCGCAAATGTGAGCAAGACAGGGGCATTTGTGAGCGTTCCGATGCCGGCGCCGTTCCGGACGGGACACGCTGTGGAGGTTAATTTTCCGCGGACAGAGGCGCTAGCACTTGAGAAAGGCGGTTTTGCACGGATTAAGAGCGGCAGGGTAGTCCGCGTCGACCGGCAAAATATGCTAAGAGACGGCAATGTAGGAATCGCAATTGCCTTCGCATAACAGAGAAGCAAAATAATCGCCGACTGCTTCGGACTACGACAGGACCTTCGCCCTGACGAGTGCGGCGGTTAGCGTTGTCACAGCAGATGAGTTCAGGTGGAAAGGCCGACAACCTTTCGTGGTTGTCGGTCTTTCATTTTGCCCAAAAGCGGAGGGAGGTAAACCTTCGGAATTTGTGTAGTTGAGAAATTCCTCTGCTGCTACGGTTGTAAATAGAATTTGCTGCGGATAGAATCGCTGCGGTTGGGAAGACGTGAGAGTTTAGCCGGGGCGATGAAGTAAAAGTGTATGATAACCGCTGAGCAAATCATTGAACTATTCAAGATGAAGCCGCTGCGAGAAGAAGGGGGATACTATGTCGAAACATACCGGTCGGCGGAAAAGATATCAAAGGCTGGGCTGCCGGGGCGATATGACGGCGCAAGAAATTTGAGCACGGCGATACTCTATTTATTGACGCCGGACGCATTTTCGAGACTGCACCGTGTGAAAAGCGATGAGGTGTTTCATTTTTATCTGGGGGACTGCGTGACGATGCTTAAACTTCACGGTGATGGTTCGAGCGAGGTCGTAACCCTGGGGCTGGATATAACTAACGGTCAACAAGTGCAGACGGTGGTGCCACAGGGGAGCTGGCAAGGGTGTTTGTTGAATAAAGGCGGCAGGTTCGCATTGATGGGGACAACGGTGGCGCCGGGTTTTGAATTCGCAGACTTCGAAGCGGCACAGCGGCAGGAGCTTTTGAGACAATATCCGACACGGCGTGAGCTGATTCTGAAACTCACGTTGTAATACCGCACCTAATTTAAATTTTGCGCTGCTGGCATTATTTAAGGTTATTGGCAGTCTGACGCTTATTTTTTATTGTGAGCGCACTTATTAAATTAGGTGCGGCATAAACCTGAAAACAGTTTCCGCCACAGGCGGATAAATTTATATCACTTCGAGTCGGCGGAGAGTAGCCTTTGCCCAGCGGATACTGCGGAGCTGCGCGGATATGAGCACCAAGAAGGCGATGAGCCAATAGCCGGTGAAGCGCAGATAGTAAAAGACGGTGCCGATGAGTCCACGCGTTGCAGTTGCGGCGTAGGCATCCAACAGCTCGGCGGGGGTGAACATTGCACCGACAATGATGCCACCAAAGAACTTCTGCCAGGGTAAAAGCAGCAGAGCAAAGATAATCGCCAGGAAGAACGCCCGAGATATGTGATTTATTCCGCCGAGCCTGCCGAGCAGTGAGATTTTCAGGGCAAACAACATTGTCAGGCAATAGAGAGCGGCGGTCAGGATGAGCAGCCAGTCGGCGGCCCGAATGAGCCAGGTCAGGTGCCGGATTTTTATGTTGAGGTTCGGAAGCAATTTTTTCAGTTTTGTTTGCTCACCTGCCGACGAGGCAGGGGCGGCGAGCGGCTGATTCGAGTCGGCGGCAGCTTGCTTAGCAGCCTGCTGGATTTTTTCCGTCTGGGTGAGAGGTTTGTTCGCAGCCTCCTTTGATTGCTGGAGCTCTTCGGGAGCGGCAGCCAGCGGCTCGGCTTTAGGTTCTACATCAGCTTTGACATAACCGGTGTTTATGAGCCAAAACGACGCCTGAAGCAAAATAAGAAGACAAGCGGTGATTATAAACAGGAAATTTTTCCAACCCCTAAAGACGCCGACGGCTTCGAGACAATCAGTAGTGTCGATTAGGTTTTTTTGCTGATTTTGTTCCGGGTTCATTTTTGTGTCTCCTAAATTTGGGGTTTAGGGTACAGGGTTTAGTTTTCCTTCAGAAGCTTATTATGTTTCGCGGCAAGAGAGAGTGCAAGGAATTTATTTGCGGGGAGGATGGAAAACAGACGATGCAGGACGAAAAACTTATTTTTTGTTTTTCAATGCCAGATTCGGCGGGTAAAATGAATGGGCGAATCCTTTAGAAATAATGGAATTGCCAAGCCGTCGCAGTCTTTGCGGGATAAGCAATAAGCAGGAGAGCATAAGATATGGAGAAAATAGAAACGCGAAGATTCAATACAATAAGCAAGACAATCGTGTTGTTGTACTTTGCATTCTGCCTGTATCCCTGTCCGGCAAAAGAAAATGAATATTCAATAGGCAGTCCTGATAAGAAAATTTCTGTGTATTTTTGGATATCCGACTACAGAAGCGCCTGTTACCGGATTGAATTTTCCGGCGCAGCTATACTACAACAATCTAAATTGGGGTTAATCAGAGAAGACGGTGATTTTTCAAAAGGGGTGTCTGTTGATTCTGTGTCAGATATTGAAACAGTCAAAATCAATTATGAAATGCTGCAAGGCAAAAGACAGCGTTGTTCTTGCACCGGCAACAGGCGAATATTCCATTTAAAAAATTCTTCCGGCCAGAAGATGGATATTATTTTCCAGGTCTCAAATGACGGGGCAGCGTTTAGATATTATTTCCCGGAAAAATCAGAGACAATCAAAAAAATCAAGGAAGAAGCCACATCGTTTCATTTTATTGGCGGTACGAAAGCGTGGATTCAACCAATGGCTGAGGCGAAATCCGGATGGTGCCAGACCCAGCCTTCGTATGAGGAGCATTACAAGCAGGGTATTGAGACGGACAAACTGCCCCGCAACGATGCGGGCTGGGTTTTCCCGGCGCTATTTAACTACGACAAATACTGGATGCTGATTAGTGAGACTGCGCCCGACAGGAACTACTGCGGCTGCCGGTTAAAACAGGATTCGCCAGGTAACGAGTTTTTCATCGGCTTTCCTCAGGAAGCGGAAGTTTTTCCCGGCGGGCCGTTGAACCCCGAATCGAGACTGCCGTGGTTTACGCCATGGCGGATTATTGCCATCGGGGACAGCTTGAAAGCAATAATAGAATCGACATTAGGAACCGATTTAGCCAATCCTGCCAAACTGAAGGGGATTTCATTTGTAAAGCCGGGCAGAGCGTCGTGGAGCTGGGTCATGCTGAAGGATGGTTCGATGGTGTACGATGTGCAGAAGCGCTTTATTGATTTCGCGGCGGATATGGGGTGGGAGTACTGCCTGATTGATGCGAACTGGGATACGCAAATAGGCTATGACAAAATTAAAAAGCTTGCTGAATACGCCCGAGGCAAAAAGGTCGGGCTTATTCTGTGGTATAATTCAGCAGGGGACTGGAATACCGTTACTTACCATCCGAAAAGTAAGCTGCTGACCCATCAGGACCGCGTTAAAGAGTTCGGCAGACTAAAAGAGATGGGCATAAAGGGGATAAAGGTGGATTTCTTCGGCGGCGACGGTCAATCTATGATGGCGTATTATCAAGATATTTTTGAAGATGCAGCCAAGTTCGGGCTATCGGTAAACTGTCATGGGGCGACGCTGCTGCGAGGATGGCAGCGAACGTATCCGAATCTATTGACAGCCGAGGCAATAAAAGGATTTGAGTACGTAACTTTCGAGCAGGGGAACGCCGACCTTGAGCCGAGCCACTGCTGCACAATAGCGTTTACCCGAAATGTTTTTGACCCGATGGATTTTACGCCGGTTTGTTTTACCGAGGTGCCAAACATAAAAAGAGTAACAACGAACGGTTTTGAACTGGCGCTGGCAGTGATATTCTGGTCGGGGATACAACATTATGCCCAGACTCCCGAAGGTATGGCAAATGTTCCGACTTACGTTAAGGATTTGATGAGAGAGATTCCTTCGCATTGGGATGACAGCCGTTTTATAGAGGGATACCCGGGGAAGCTCGTAGTTATTGCGCGGAGATTTAAGAATAAATGGTACGTAGCAGGTATAAACGGGGAAGATGTTGAGAAAAATATAAACCTTGAGCTATCTTTCCTTAAGAATGCCAAAACGGGGATATTGATAACAGATGGTGCGGACAATCGTTCGTTCAGTATGCAGAATATTACGATTACAGCCGGGAAACCATTGGGAATTAAGCTTAAGGGGAACGGGGGTTTTGTTATAAAAGTTGAACCTGTGAGCCAATAGCCAAAAACCCGTGACAATGTGCAACCCTATATGCGTTTCGGCAAGAAATGGCGCGAATTATAGAATTCAAGGAGATTGACTATGAAACCGGAGGCTGCTGAGGCATGGAAAGATGCTGTTGTCTGTTTTAGAAAAGCGCAAGCTTCCCTTGAGACTGGAGATGGATCTGCCATCCTGCAATGCAAAAACTCTTTATGTTTTGCTTGCGTTGCCATTAAGTTCGGCGGGTTTGGTGACACAGGGTGGACATTTGCGCAAATTAAAAGTCTCGATACTCTCGGATCGGCGCAGGCGGTTACTGAAACGCATAAGATTCTGCAAATGTTAAGACAGATGGCACCCCTGGAGGATCCGTTCCCAGAAGTTCAATTGTGAGTTTGTCGACGGAAAACCTTAACAGATGGTAGGGCAATAATTGTTTTTTGCGTCACCGTGCAAAAAATAAAACCCGCCGGCACAGGTTCGGGGGCTAATCGTAATAGATATGACCTTGTCCACGGGTGTGTACCCAAAGAGCTCCCGGCACAGGTCCGGGGGCTAATCAATGATTATTTTGTGGAAGGCGGTTTTTGCGGCGTTGATGGTTTTTTCGATGTCCTGTTTTGTATGAGCCAATGAAACAAACATAGCCTCGTAGGCACTTGGGGTGATGTAAATGCCCTGTTTTAGCATTTCTGCAAAGAATCTTTTGAATTGTTTTATATCGGTTGACTGAACATCGGCGAAATTTCTTACGGGTTTGTCAGTGAAAAAGCAACTCATAATCGAGCCGACGCGATTTATCGTCAGAGGGACGTCGGCATCTTTGGCGGCGTCGGCGAGGCCGGCCTGCAGCAGTGCAGAAGAGGCTTCGAGCTTTTCGTAACAATTTTCTTTCTCGAGGATATCAAGAGTTGCATTGGCGGCGGCGGTGGCGAGAGGGTTTCCGCTTAATGTGCCGGCCTGATAAACGGGGCCGATGGGTGCGAGCATTTCCATAATGTTGGCGCGGCCACCGACGGCGGCGGCGGGCAGGCCGCCACCGATGATTTTGCCGAGACAGGTGATGTCGGCTTTTACGCCGAAGAGCTGCTGCGCTCCGCTGAGCGCCAAACGAAAGCCGGTTATTACCTCATCGAATATCAGCAGCGATTCTTCGGTGTCACATAAATTGCGAAGCGCCTCGAGGTAGCCGGGCATCGGAGGGACAACGCCCATATTCGCCGCGACGGGTTCTATAATAACGGCAGCGATTTTGTTTTTGTGGGGTTGAAAAGCGGCCTTTGCGGCGTCGATATCGTTGTACGGGATTACAATGGTAAGTTTTGCGAAAGAATCGGGTACGCCGGCACTTGAGGGGCTGCCGGTTTCTGCCAAGGCGGAACCTGCGGCGACGAGCAGTGAATCGCAGTGGCCGTGATAGCAGCCGGCCATTTTGATTATCAAATCTCTTTTGGTGTATGCGCGTGCGAGGCGAAGAGCGGTCATAACCGCTTCTGTGCCACTGTTTACGAGGCGGACCATTTCGATGGAATCGAAGGCTGCGATTATTCTTTTAGCGAGATTAGTTTCGGCGAGGGTTGGCGCACCGAAAGAGGTTCCTTTTTTTGCGGCGGCTCGGATGGCCCGAAGCACCTTCGGATGGGCGTGGCCGAGTATCATCGGACCCCAGGAGCCGACGTAATCGATGTATTCATTGCCGTCGATATCGTAGATTTTTGAACCTTTTGCGGCGGCGATGAAGAGCGGCTTAGTATCGACGCCGGTGAAGGCCCTTACGGGTGAATTGACTCCGCCGGGCAGAAGCCTGCGTGCTTCGTCAAAGGCCTTAGTAGATTTTTTACGAGATTTTTGCTTATTCATAATTTGGTAATTGGTAACTGGTAATTGCAGCCTTTATTTTTTTCTTACAGCGATGCAGAAAATCGGTCTATTTTCCTTGAGGTATTTTCTTTCGAAATTTGAGCCGACCCATTCGCCGGTGTCGGCGCCGGCGGCGGGGAGGAAATCAACTTCCTCAACACTGTCAGCCTTTTCAGCAATCACACTTTTTATCTGGTCAAAATACTCGGCGTGGTCGGTAGTGATTCTTATGCTGCCGGCGGGTCTGAGGCATCGCAGGAGCTGGTCGACGTTGGCGGTGTTGAAGAAACGTCTTTTGTGGTGCCGCTTTTTCGGCCAGGGGTCGGGGAAATAGATGTGGAAACAATCCGCGCATTCGTCCGGCAGGAGGTCGGCTACAAAGGCGGTGGCATCGGTCCGGATTATGCGTACATTGGTCAAGCCCCATCGGCCAATGCGGTCGACAGAGTGGCGGTAATATTTGTTGGCCCACTCGATGCCGAGGAAATCGGTCTGGGGGTTGGCCTTAGCCTGGTTGAGAAGGAAGGTGGCCCTGCCGACGCCGATTTCGATGTGAAGGGGGGCAGAACGTCCGAAAAGGCGAGTGAAGTCGATTCGGCCATCCAGGTCCTCGATATTAAGCGAAACGTGGGGATAGTCTTTTAATGTCCGGCGCATCGGCTAAATCATATCAATAACGGATATTTATGGGAAAACGGCGGTTCAAGCGGGCAATTATACCACAGAAAGGCGCCGAAGCCAAGACACCCTGATTTATCGGGGTTTTTCGGTATTATCGGGGCTAAAGTTGCCATAAGGACTATTCGATAAAATACTTATGTTACTTCGGGCGTGTTTTTTATTGTGGATTCGAGGGTCTCACCGCGAGTTGTATCGGGATTGGGTATTTTTGCCACGTAAATCAGGAATAACCCTAACTACGGATATGATATAATCGTATATATAAATAAGTGTGAGACGGCTGCCGACATCAGGGATGCGGTATAATATCGGCATAAAAGGAAGGTGCGGAGATGATTCGGCAATTAGTCAGAGCACGCAGGAAGCAAATCCTGATAGATGTGAGCACGCAGAAGGATTTTTTCTTAGCGGAGGGCATCGCGTGTGTAAGGAACCACAGGCGAGTACTGGCCAACATTCGGCGAGTGATGGCGTGGGTGAGAGCCAAAAATATCCGGATAATCTCAACCTGTGATGTTTACCCAAATAACAACGGCGGCGATATCAATTATTGTATTGACGGCACAGAGGGGCAAAAAAAGATACGGTATACACTTGTCGGCAATCGCATGAGCTTTGCAGCCGACGGAAACACTGATTTGCCAATCGATGTACTGCGTCGATACCGGCAGATTATTCTCCATAAGCGGTGCGTGGACCCGTTCGAGGAGCCGCGAATAGAAAGGCTGCTGAGCGAGGTTAGGGCAAATGAGTTTGTTTTGATAGGCGCCAGTGCGGAAGGGGCGGTTGAGGCGGCGGCGCTGGGGCTGCTGCAGCGAGGCAAAAAGGTAACGGTTGTGGTCGATGCGGTTGGCACTCATAACAGAAGAGAGGCTGCACTGGCATTTCGCAAGATAGAGGCCAAAGGCGCCAAGCTGGTCGAGACCAAAACTTTTGCGGGCAAGTCACATCTAAGACGCGTTGGGATATGCAACTGCAAGGCATGTCGGGGATGGGGGAGGAAATCATCGGCTGAGTTCGAAGGCGAAGACTGAAACCGGCCTGTGTGCAACACGTCCATAACACACTTGCGACACACTGTCGAAAATCATTTACTTTCCCACGTGGGGTTTTTTGTGCGCAATCGGGTTGATAACTGCGCTGTCAGATTATCAGCATTGCGTCGCCATAAGAGTAAAATCGGTATCGCTCTTTGATGGCGTGGCGATAGGCATTAAGGATGTTGTCGAGGCCGGCAAAGGCGACTACCATCACAAGCAGTGTTGATTTCGGCAGGTGAAAATTCGTGACCATAGCGTCAACTACCTTGAACTTGTAGCCAGGCTTAATAAACAGCGTAGTTTGGCCGGCGGCAGGTTCGACCCCTGCGTTTGCTGCGCAAGCAGCCGCGGGGGCGGCAGTTTCGAGTGCGCGCACAGTTGTTGTGCCGACTGCGATTACTCGCCGGCCCTTTTTTTTTGCTGCGTTGATTACTGCAGCGTTTTCAGCATCGAGGCTGAATTGTTCCCGATGGATTTGGTGCTGCTCGATGTTTTCCGTGGCTATCGGCTTAAATGTGCCTGCACCTACGTGAAGTGTTACATACGCGAAGACCACACCTTCTGCGCAGAGTTGATTTATCAGCTCTTTGGTAAAATGCAGACCCGCGGTCGGTGCGGCGACGGCGCCGGGCCTTTTGGCAAAAACGGTTTGATAGCGGTGACTGTCGACGGCAGCCTGGTCCGGGTCGTCGGAGCGTTTGATGTACGGGGGGAGGGGGGGAAAGCCGATTCGAGCGAGGATTGTCTGGAGATTGTGATTTGTTTCGAGCTTCAGGAGGCAGGAGCCGTCAGGGGTTTTGTCGAGCAGAATTGCCTGGCAGAAATCCCGGCCGGTTCTGTCTCTGAGATAAATAAGCTGACCTTGTTTTATTTTGCCACTTCCTTTTAGCGAAACAGTCCATTGTTGCGGTGAGGATTCAGCGAGGAAGAGGCCCTGGAGTTTGCCGCCGGTGCTGCGTTTAGCAAAAAAGCGGGCCTGCAGGACCTTCGTATCGTTAAGGACGAGACAATCGCCGGAAGTGAGAAACTCTGCGATTCGATTGAATCGGCTATCCGTAAGTTCTGCGGAGGAGTGATTGAGAACCAGCAGCCTTGAATCACTTCGGATATCGGCGGGCTGCTGAGCAATCAGCTCTGGCGGCAGGTCGAATTGGAGCACATCTGTCTTCATAAACAAAGGTTATCAGACCAGAGGGAAAATGACAAAAAAAATTCAGCCTTATAGAAAGCAGATTTTGACGTTTGCCGAGTGATATTTGTCCTGCTGCGAAAGCGGCTTATATTCAGAGCCGATGCTAAGAGGGCACAGGCAGAGCAAAATAGTAATTATTCAAAAGGCACTGCGATGACCTCGAGAAACAGTTTCGAACAGACAGCAACCTCAATAGCCGCCTTGGGCAAAGACGAACTCGAGAGACGAATCAAAAACTTCAGAGGACGATTCAGGCTGGATTTCAGCGAGGACTATCTCAATAATCTCAGCGCCGAGAGGCTGAGACACATCCTTTTGGCGGCGTTAATAAACGCAAAGCCACACACTTCGAAGACCACTTCTTAAAATCTCGTAAAAATGGTGGTTTTTTGCCAACGTATGTCTTTAGGGGCAAAGGACTTGCCATAATTATGGGACTTTTTGGAAATTCCCCGAATTTTTGCAGATTATCCTTGACTTTAAGCAGGAGATGTAGTACACTGCACAATAGCCCGATGGGCCATATCAAGAAGAGGGGATAGAGAGAGTCACTGGTTTTAAAGCTTTGTACGTTTCGGATCTGTGTTTTTGTCTTTATTGTCTTTATAGTTTGTGTACGGATTCATTTCAAAAGAGGGGAAGAGAGAGCCACTGGTTTAGAGTCTTGTACGTTTCGAAGTCGATGTGAGAGGTGTCTTGTACGAGCGGTAGTTTTAGCAGCAGTAAAAGCGCCGAAAATTCGGAATGTAAGCTTTAGGTGCATAGCAAATGCACGGATTCGTATAAGCGAAGGGCCGCTTTGAGATAAAGGCCAAATAGTGCTGTAAATATTTTTGGCGGGGGAGCTAAAATGGTGATGAAGAGAGTTATTTTGAGCTGTTTAATCAGCGGTGTGCTCGCCGCTGCTGCATCAGCCACGTGGGTTGCCGAGACAAACTCGGTTCAAATAAGTTCTCTGCCCGGCGGGTCCCTGAATGTTGGCGACAAAGAGTTTTCGAATTTCCACCTGGACATCATTACTGTGTCCGGCGGCTTGCCCCTCCCTGACCCTAATATGATGACTGTCCAGGGCGTCCGCTGGGTCGAGACGGGCGATCATGGCCTGCGGTTTGATGGGGTTTCGTGGGACGTAGGCTCCAACCAGACTATAGCCATTAATTTAAGCTTTAAGGTTTCTGTCTTGGACGCCAACTACATCAAAGACGTCTGGCTGGCTCTTACTGGAGGATGGGCCTTTGGTACCGGCGTAACTGGTGTCGGTGAGAATGTCTGGGCCAATTTCCCGGGAGATATTAACCCTGTTGCTTCACTAAGTTGCTGGGCTACAAGTAGTGGTAATCGCCTCACGGACCATAATGATTTTGAGCCTTTGAAGGCAGTCTATATCCAGGCCAAGACCCTCTACGTCTCTGGTGGCGCAAATGGCTCTGCTCACTTCAACGAGTTCTTCCAGTTCTACAGTCAGATTCCGGAGCCGGCGACAATCACCTTACTCGGCGTTGCCGGCGCGATTATGCTGCGAAAACGCAGGGGGTAGGGGTAAAGGTGTTATAAATTTACTATTGATTACCTCCTGTACCAATTTACGGCAGGAGTCCAATTGGCTCAGGGCAGACAGGTTGCACCGGTGCGGCGGAGATTCAAACCTGAGGGGTATGTGTAATTTGTTTTTATTGTCTTTATAGTTTGTGTACGGATTCATTTCAAAAGAGGGGAAGAGAAAGCCACTGATTTAGAGTCTTGTACGTTTCGAAGTCGATGTGAGAGGTGTCTTGTACGAGCGGTAGTTTTAGCAGCGGTAGAATCGCCGAAAATTCGGAATGTAAGCTTTAGGTGCATAGCAAATGCACGGATTCAAATAAGCAAAGGACCGTTTTGGAATAAAGACAGATAGTGCTGTAAATGTTTTTTTAGTGGAGGGGCTAAAATGGTGATGAAAAGTTCGAGAGTTATTCTGATAAGTTTATCTGTGTTGCTTGTTGCTGGTACGGCGTTGGCTGTACCCGTGTCTGTACCGCTGGTACCGAAGAATTTTAATGACCTGGGCTTAGCTATTGCCGTCGGCATACCCTTGATTACTAACATGTCCCTCGGCAATCTCAAGAGTGAGGTTGTCTCTCAGGCGTTTACAGATGGTGCGGGCAATTACGCCTATCTCTACCAAGTCAAGAACACAGGCACTACAGGCAATAGCGCTATAGAAGTCTTCACGTGCAGTCCGTTCTTCGGTGCTTCTGCATTGGGGTATCTGACTGCCAATCCCCCGACTGGCTTTACGCTTGGGAACCAACTATCTGCTGGGGCCAGTGTGGATTCCGCTGCCGGGCCGACGGTATCATTTGGATTCCCCGCCTGGCAGGCACAAGAGATAGACCCGTGCGAGGCCAGTAAGACATTCTATGTCCTCAGCAACGGGATACCCGGAATGATTATGGGTAATGTAATCGACGGTACGATCGCCAGCGGTGAGGTTGTCGGAGCCATTCCGGAGCCGGCGACAATCATCATGCTTAGCCTTGGCAGTGCGGTTGTATTGCGAAAACGCAGGGCATAAAGAAGTACTAAGTGCGAAGTTAGAAGTACGAAAAGGACTGCTGGATACTAATCAAATTTAGAGGGCTGCGGGCTAATGCCTGCAATCCTTTTCTTTTGTTTTCTTTATTATCGTGGTCAAAATTGCGATCAACTCATTGCACTCATTCAACAGGCTTTCAAGTTTTTGCGGTGGGAGAATTCCAGCAGCGATAAGCAGCCGAAGCCAATAGTGTGTTTCTCTGGCTTCTTTGCGGGCAACGGAGTATTTTGAGACGAAGTCGGCTCGACTTTGCCCTCCTTGCCCTTCTTCCACATTTGCGCCAATCGAAGTGCCAGACCGAAGTAGTTGTTTACCAATAGTTTGCCCTGCGCCCGTTTTTCTATCCAGTTCCTGATATAGTTTTACAATGCGCACAGCGAATTGAAATGTCCTTTCACACAAATCCTTCTTCATTGTTCTTTCTTTACTTCGTACTTTGCTCTTCGTACTTGTTTGTGGTTAAGCCTGGGGGGTGTGAGTAATCTGCTTAGTTAATTCACTCAGAAGGGTTTTCATTTGCGGGTCGTGTTTTTTGGCATCTTCTATTTTGCCGCAGCCGTGCATAACAGTTGTGTGGTCTCGTCCGCCGAGATGGCCTCCGATTTCCTCGAGGCTGTGCTTAGTCAGATTTCTGGCTAAATACATACAAATCTGACGAGGAGTAGTGATGCTCTGGCTGCGTTTTTTGCTTTGCATGTCAACCGGCCGAACGTCGAAGTGCCGAGTTACGACATCAATAATATCCGTGATGCTTATGTTTCTGATAGCCGGCTTTATCTGTCCTTCGAGCACCATCTGGGCCAAATCGAGCGTTATCGGTTCTGCGGAGGTGGTCGCGAGGGCGTAAATGCCGGTCAGTGCGCCTTCAAGCTCGCGGATGTTTGCGTGGACTTTCCGAGCGATGTACTCGGCGATTTCGTCGGAGATACTGAGGCCTCGCAGGTGGGCTTTTTTCTGGATAATGGCAACTCTGGTGTCGTAACTTGGGGGGTCGATTCTTGTGACCAGTCCCCAGTTGAATCTACTGATAAGGCGCTGCTCGAGAGAAGGTATCTCGGCGGGGGGACTATCTGCGCTGAGGATAATTTGCTTGCTGTTATTATAGAGGGCGTTAAAGGTATGGAAGAATTCCTCCTGGCTCTGCTCACGTTCGCGCAAGAACTGGATGTCGTCAATTACCAGAGCATCGACGGTTCGAAACTGGTTTTGAAAGCCGGTTAAATTTCCCTCTTCAATCGCGCTGATAAACCTGTTGACGAAATTTTCGCAGCTTAAGAATTGAATCACAGCTCCGGCAGATTTTGTTTTGACTTCGTGGCAGACGGCGTGCAGGAGATGTGTTTTGCCCAGGCCGGAATTGCCGTAAATGAAGAGTGGATTATAGGTGTCGCCGATGGATTGACTTACGGCGACACAACTTGCGTGTGCGAGGCGATTGCTCGGCCCGACGACGAAATTTTCGAAGGTGTAGTCAGGATGAAGGCTCAAAGCAGGGTCGCGTTCCACGGAAGATTGGGCAGGTTTTGAGCCGTTGTGAACACAAAAATCGACGGCGACAAGGTGATTAGTTATCTGCTGAGCGGCTGTCGTAAAGGTGCTTTTGCAGTTTCCGCGCATAAACTGCACAGTCGCATCATCAGGGCAGCCAATCTGAAGCACTCCACCGCCGAAGTGCATGACAGTCAACTTGTCAAACCACTTGCGAGTGTTGACGGGGTCAAGGACCTTTGCGCGATCCAGGATATCATCAAAAATACTTTCTGATTCTCTGGCAGCCAATTTGCGCTCCTCTACAAGTTGCTACCTATCGCCACAAAGTTTCCTGTTCAGGACTGGAATCAAAAGCCGTACAAGCAGAGACAAAAGAAGCCACAACAACCTTCCTCCTTCAAGACAACCCTGTCAGAAAAAAATTGTGAGAGAATGACTACTACAGGTAGTCAAAAAAACTTCCATGGAAAGGAAAGGCAATAAAAAGCTAATTGACAAGGTTCGATTTGTCAAAGAAAAAATGGTTGTATTTGGCGAAAAACAAAAAGATTCGTGTTGCTTTAGTGGTGAAGGGGTATCGCGGTTTACCCAGATTGACAAAACAATCTGTACTTGAAATTTTTTCCGGTTTCTGCGAAACTTAGGTTGGAACGCTTCTTTCGAGGATGTGCTTATGGGGATATTTACGAAAACAGCGGGGTATTTCAAAGACCGGCTGAGCAAAACACGCGACAAAATCAGTACATCCCTTTCGTCGGTGCTGAGCCTGGGCAGAAATATCGATGAGGCTCTGCTGGATAAGCTGGAAGAGACGCTGATTAGCGACGATATCGGCGTGGAGACGACAGACAAACTCATAACGGAACTTAGAGGAGCTTATCGCGAGAGAAAACTTGCGACGACCGAGGAAATTGTTCCATTCCTCAAAGAGCACATCAAAGGGTATTGGCCTCATCAGGACAGGCAACTGCATTTAGCGGCAAGCAGGCCGACAGTTATCCTCGTTGCTGGCGTCAACGGCACAGGCAAAACCACGAGCATCGCCAAATTGGCTTATGTACTCAGCCGGGACGGCAAAAAGGTCATCGTGGCTGCGTGCGATACGTTCCGGGCGGCGGCGGTGGAGCAGCTAAGTATCTGGGCTGAGCGTATCGGTGTGCAAATCGTAAAGCACAAGAGGGGCTCCGATGCGGCGGCGGTGGCGTTCGATGCGTGCGAGGCGGCGCTAGCAAGGGGGGTGGATTTTCTGATTTTAGACACGGCGGGGCGGCTGCATACGCAAAAAGACCTTATGAGGCAGCTAACGAAGATTCGCGACGTTGTAGCACGCAAAATTGAGGGCAGCCCAAACGAGGTATTACTTGTCTTGGATGCGACGACGGGCCAAAATGCAATCGCACAGGCAAAGATGTTTACCGAGGCTATTGACGTTACGGGGATATTCTTAGCGAAATTAGACGGCACAGCCCGCGGCGGAATCGTAATTGCCATCAAGGACCAGCTCGATATACCCGTCAAATTTGTCGGCCTCGGCGAAAAACCCACCGACATCGCCGAATTCGACCCCGACACCTTCACCGAAGCATTGTTCGCATAGATATGTCATTGCGAGGTCGCAAAACATCAGTGGTAATCTCGATTTACTACTCACCAACTAATCTCTATAGTTTATTGAGAGAAGCATTCATTCAGAAGGAGGGCTATTTGTTTTCATACTCATTGCCTTAACAATTGCGGAAGGAAAAACACTAAGTGTGTCCTCAAGAAATTTCTCTATAATAGCCAACCGCCTTGTTTTTATTGCGTGTTAGCGGCAGTGTTTTATCTTATTTTGGCAATACATTCACTATTACTCTTTTATATCTTGATAATGGAGGCTTACCTTTGTCTGTAACTCTCAAAATAAAATGAGCAGTTTCGTTTTTTTCAACCTCAGGAGCTATCACGTAAACCCCACGCGCATTCTCAGCTGAAGCAATTTTTATCAATTTTTTATATGAACCAGCCTCTGGATAGTTAAACCATAGGTAACTGAGATTATCTCCATCAGGATCGGTAGTGCCGCTGGCATCCAAACCAAAGCCCTCTCCTGATTTTACAGTTATTTGTTCGGGATGCCCTAATACAGGAACTGGTGGATGATTGGTTTCCTGATATGATTTTATACACCAATCCATTCGGGCGGCAAAATCATTTTGAAAGTCGTCTCGCCATCGCCACAAAGTCACTTTATTATCGGCGAAGGAAACAGTGTCCTTTCGAACCGCTCGTCCATATTCATTATAAATATATGGGGTATAACTATCAATTGCATTTGTCCAGATTTCCCTTGTCTCGGGTTCAAATGGAACACCCGATTCTCCTTTCTTAAGCGTAGCAAAATCTGGCTTGTACAGTTCGTAACGACCACCCCAACCTCCCCACTCAGGATGCTCCGCTTCATTTAGTCCGTTAGGTATTAATGATAACCAGGACGGGGTATCTCCTTCCATTCCATAGGCTACATCAGGATATGCAGCGCCGAGAGGACCGTGACCTTGTTGAATGTTTTGTGCCAGCCAATTATTGCTAATCTCATCATTGTTTATATCTTTCACAAAACTATTAATTGCATTCCATGTTGAGCTGCCGTAATCATCGCCCGGACTAACAATGTAAAACAGGTTAGGAAAATTATTTCTAATCCATATACCGCTGTCGTCCTGATCGGATATTGTATAAACCCTGAGTTTTGCAATTAATTTTTTAGCTTCTGTTTCTGTTTTTGTATTTTTAATTTTATATAATGCCTGAGCAAGGGTATTCGCGCCTCCCCAAACAGATATCCACAATGGACGCTCATCTTTTTCTTCAAGTACTTTTATAATCCAGTCCGAACCTTGTGAATCTTTCCCATCGCCAACTCCCTGCATTCCATATTTTGGCAAGCCTTGTTTTACCAGCTTCAAGAGTACTTCTGCACTGGGAAAACCAGCTTCATGCTTCGCCAGGTTGGGTTGGACTTTGCCGTAGGCTTGAATCACTTTTTTGATTGATTCAGGAGCTACGCTCGTTTTTTTCCAACAAGAAGTGACGGCAATTAATCCTTTTATATCAATTTCATTAGAATACAAAAGCAAACGAATCAAAGACTGTGTATCGTCCGGGTCAGCTCCAATATCGGTTAGGATAATTACTCTGTTTTTCTGATTTGGCTGAGCGCAAAGAGATTGGGAAAAGAGTAACAATGAAAAAACAATCAAAGAAAAAATAGTTCTCATATTACTTATGCTCCTAAGTTCTGAATTAGTTAATTAAACAAATATCGAAATTATTAAAAATCAATTCAATCATGATTTATCAATTTGAAGTTTGTTAAAGTATCCATATTCCACAATTTTAGGATACATAGCCGCTAACATGTGTGTATATACTATTGTTCTTATTCTACCAAATTAGCGGTATATGAACAATTGTTTATATTTTTCTTTTAATGACAATATAACTTCCTTCATATAAATCTTCAATTAGACATAAAATTTTGATAAAGTATTTTTGCTGAGCGTATAACAATGGGAGAAAACCGTTCTTTTAGAGTTTCCAGCCCCCTTTCATTTAATCCCTTACTATAAAAGCATTTATCATAAAGAGGTCTTGGCGAAAAAGAGGTTAAAAAATTCTCTTTCTTTTTCCCAAAATTCCCTCTCGCTAAAAAAAATATTTCCGCGAAGTTTTTATCCGCCATCGCTCAACAAATTTTAACCCATTTCCCAATCCCCCACAACTTTTTTAATTTCAATCAAAAGTGCAGCTACCTGCACACCAAAAATGGCTAACTTCAAAATTTTTTTATCTCTTTAATAGCAACGACTTAGCAAAAACCTCACCCCCAAACCACCCAGAATTTTCGCATCAATCGCGCAAGTTCCTCCAATTATAAAAGGGACGCATTCTGCCCCTTATGTGATTTAGTATTTAGGGCTTAGGACTTGTTTATGATTTCGATTTTTATGCTTGCTGTCTTTTGAATTCTGTATTCTGTTTTCTTTTTTTCGTCTGCCTTCGGCAGCTGCGGAGATTTTCTGCGCTGACCGGAAAAATCAATCAAAATGAACAAATTATGCAAAACAAACCCAATTTAGGACAAAGTCAAATTTCTAATAAAACCAATGAAAACAACCAGTTATAGCGAAAAATTCAACTTGGACACTTGGTCAAAACAAACCCAAACAAAGCCAATTCTTGTCCCGCCTGTCCGCCATAGCTTTAGCGACGACGGAAGCACAGTCGAGGGATCTACTCAAAAACAACTATCCGCTTTTCACCCGTCGCAGTTCCCTGCTCCAGGTAATCAGGCCGTTAACTGCCAATGCGAGAAAGAATACATAAAGGAGCATAATAAATTTTACGTCCCTTGCGTAATACAGGCCGATACAAATAATATTTACGCAAATCCACAAGCACCAGCTTTCAATTTTCCGCTGTGCCGAAAGTGCCGCTGCGACAAAACCCATTACTGTCGCGAATGCGTCAATATATGGAAAGGCCGCGGGATTAGGAAAAAGGTGAGGCAGATAGAGATGAATCCTGCTCATCGTAAATCCTAAAATGGCTGCCCCCTATTGCTATTATCGATGCGGTTAAAATATAGATTTTGCGAGTGCTGAAAGAGACGTCCAACTCTTTCTTTTCGCCTTTGTTATTCTTCCGCGAGGAGAGCCAGAGCCACCAGCCGTAAAATCCGTTGCCGATGTAGTAAAACTGCTCGAAGAAATCGGAATAGAGGCGAACCTGGTAAAAAAGGACGGCAAAAAGTATAAAGGCGGTTATCCCTATAGGCCAGGCCCAGACAATCCTTCTGGTAATAAGCAGAACATAGACAACAATCAAAAGAGTGGCCGAGAACTCGATGTAGCTCGTCGGGTAGCCGAGAAATGTGAAAAACACGTTATGGACATTAAGAAAGTTCATTGGAACTCCACGGCAAAGATATAAGCCAAACAATCAGGATTTTCAATTCCGCCATAGGTGGACAAGTCTCAGTGGGTAAAAAACTGGTCATTGCAGGTTTTGTCGGCACAAAAAAACCACCGTCGGAACCGTATCGGCGGTGGTTTCAGTGAGCCCCTGTAAAGAATTATTATTTCTGGGTTCCTTTTGGTTTTGCCATCGGGGTCTCTTTTTTCTCGACCAGCTGGAATCCCTGAACCTTAATCCATTTTTGGCCGGCCTTGTCGGTAACCACACACTGCACCTCAACCTCTTTGCCGTTGAGACTGCCGAGTTCCTCTCCTTTCTTGTCGAGAGTAACATGATAGACGACCTTATAGGCGGTGGTCAACTTTATGGCAGTGACAATATTGTTGGGGTCTTTGGTAACAGTGATGGTCCCTTTCAGCTTTACGGTACGAGGGGTCAGGGGTTTATTCGGCTCTGGAGGGGCATTCGCATCGGCAGCAAAAGCAGTCGCAGCCAGAAGCGCAACCACCACGCCCGGCACTATCACGAATTTTTTTATTACTGACATAGTCAATTCTCCTTAAAAATATGTGCTCCCGTCAGGAAAAGACTACCCATCTTTCTCTGCAGGAGTGTTAAGGTTTCCCGATGAATGCAACTGCCGATATAATCCATACATTGCGAGAACTTGGGTAACTACGCACAAAACTGCCGCTCTGTCCGCCCAGTCAGGATATTTAAAGCACAATCTACCCAGCGATGTTCAGGGTGTCAACAACTAAATAGTAGTCAAAAGGGAGTCAGGAGCATTATCCTGGTCGGCCGCTGGGCTGTTAGACTCGCGGACAGGCGCCGAGGTATTCGGTTTTTGGTAGGCCGCCAGTCAGCGGCAGTGCGTATTCGATGAAGGCATCGGTTACGCCGTTACCCTCGGCGTTGATAAATTCGTCGGGCATAGACTTGGTTTTTTCGGCCACATTGGCAAGGTCGGTACGGAAGATTTTGATTTTATAATCTGTTCCATTGGCGAGGCGCTTTATCGCGACCGAGCCGCTTGTTTTTTTCATCGCGTATTTTACAGCCTTGCGGCCGCACAATCGAGCCTCGTGTACGTCCACCTTGCTCTGCAAACCTGCGAAGCTCCGCTGCAAATAGCCGAATGTATCCACACGGACGCGCTTAATCTTCAAATGGGCCTTTACCTGGGCGGCCAAGAAGTCTGCGAGTGCGCCTGTGCCGGAAAGCTGGATGTTTCCATGGGCATCGTGTTCATCTATCGAAATAATTTTCTCGGCCCAGGTTTTACCATCGGTATCACTTATGCCTTCGCTGATTGCGACGACACATCTGCCAAGTTTTTTGTAAACAGCCTCTACATCGGAGAGGAACTTCTGCATCGAGACAGGTCTTTCGGGGAAATAGAGTAAGTGCGGGCCGTCATCGTTTCTCTGTTTGCCGAGAGCAGCTGCGGCGGTAAGAAAGCCTGCGTGTCTGCCCATTACACAGTCGATTTTAATTCCTTCCAGAGCAAGGTTGTCGAGGTTGTCTCCCATGAGAGCACAGGCGACGAATTTTGCAGCGGTACCGTAGCCGGGACAATGGTCGGTAACGAGCAGGTCGTTATCAATCGTTTTTGGGATGTGAAAGGCGCGTAGTTCGTAGCCGGCCTGTTGAGCGATACTATTTATGATAAAACAGGTGTTGGCGGAGTCGTTGCCGCCGATGTAGAAGAAGTATCGGACATCGCGTTTTTTGAGGACGTCGAGGATTTTTTTGCAGTATTCGGCGTCGGGTTTGTCTCTGCTGGAGCCGAGGGCGGAAGACGGGGAGGCGGCCAGCAGTTCGAGCGTGTCGGCGGATAACTTTCCTAAGTCGATGAACTCATCCTTAACGATTCCGGCGACGGCGTGGATTGCGCCATAGAGATTTTCAATTTCGGGGTGTTTGCGGGCTTCTTCGATAACGCCGACGAGGGAGGCGTTTATCACGGCAGTCGGTCCGCCGGATTGGCCGACTACTGCGTTTGCTTTCGGTGCTTTTGCCATTTTTGGGAGTCTCCATTAAAACGTTACACAGGTGTTCATTTACGGGCAGGTTATTATACAAGCATAACGTCAACAGGCAAGGGCAAACAGAAAAAGTACATAAGTCATAAGTTATTTGTGCCCCGGTACACTTATTTTATTTCAACTGCGCAACCGGGCGTCAGGAAGTAGAGCCATTTGCTTAAGATTTGTAAGTTCAGGATTGCGGATGCGGCTTCGGCGTAAAGGTTCAACTGGTCTCGATAAAACTCGGCTCGCTGAGGAGTCTCTTTAGCGGTTATTGAGTCGGTTTTGAAATCAATGACAACAAGCCCTTTTGGTGTTTTAACAAGTAAATCGATGACGCCCTGAATTATGATTGAATCGTTGCTCGGCGATAGTCGTTGTGGCTGGGACATCTTGTCCCAGAAAGCACGGTCAGGATGACCGTGCCACGCAGGCAGGGCGAAGGTGAAAGGCCATTCCCGGAAAACGGCATTATTGGCATCGAGAACAATTTGTCCCGGCTCGCTTTCAAAAAATTTCATTATCGATTGCGGGTCGATATGTTCGGCAAGCGCTTTGTCTATAGCATGGTCGGCTATGAGCTGTGTTTTGAGGCGGTTGATTGAGTCGATGGTTATGGGTTTTTTCAAATCGAGTTTAGAAATCAGAAGATGCACAGCGGTGCCGATGTGACGGGCGTCAACGAGGCTGATTAAATCGGGCGGTGAAACGGCTTTCGGTTTTTGTTCGAGGGCTCTGGCATAATCGAACTTTACAAATTCATCAGCGTGATGAGTCAACTGCGTTACTGAACGCTTGGCGGGCAGAAGTGAGACGTCGCTGAATGGATAGCGCCAGCTTAAGGATTTTTTTATTTGGCCCAGAAGTTCAGGCTCCGCCTTTTTTGTACGGGAGGTTTTGGCAGCGGGGCGTTTTGATTTTCTGTTTCTTAATTCGCGGATGTATTCGGACAGATTTTGAAGTTCAGGCTGACTGTAAAGTTTGAAACTGAATAAATTATCATCGGCTGTCTCGGCGGCGAGGTTAGTTTCAAAGGATTCGTGGAGGGTCTTGCGGTCGGAGAGGGCGTAGAGGAACCATTCGAGGGCATTTCGGCAGGAGCGAAGCTGCCAATCTGGGACTGGGCCGATGCCAAGATAGAAGCCATTGCGGATGATGTTCCGGCAGTGTCCGGCTTTTGCGCTGGCGGTCAAAATCAGGCGGTCCCTGGCCCGTGTGGTGGCTACATAAAGGATACGCATCTCTTCGGCGAGGGCGCTTTTGAGTCTGTCTTCTGCGATGACCTGATGGGCGAGGGAACTGAGTCTGCAGTTAGACTTTCGGTCGATAATCTGCAGACCCAGGGCGGCATCATCGGCGATGCAGTCTTCCAGCACATCTTCTTTGTTGAAGGAACTATTCAGTTCGGCCAGGAAGACGACTGGAAATTCGAGGCCTTTACTTTTGTGGACACTTGTGATGCGGACAGCATTTTCGGCGACGGCCTCGGGCGAGGCCTTTGCCCAGTCGGCGGCGGTTGTCCGGAGCTTTTCGATAAATTCGACAAAACGTCTGAGCGATACACTGCCGCTGCTGCCGGCGAAATTCTCGAACTGAATCGCCCTATCGTGCAGTTTGAGGAGATTGGCCCTTCGGCTTTGGCCATTTGGCAGAGCTGAGACGAAAGACAAAAAGGCGGTCTGGCGAAGGATTTGCCAAATCAGGTCGGCGAGGCTGCCGCGGCGGCCGAGCGTTCGCCAAATTTCGATTTGGGACAGGATTTTTTTTAGTTTTTCTGCCAGCTTCGCATCGGGGCCATTGGCACAATACCGAAGCAGACAATCGTAGAAACCCACAGTTTGCCGGTCTATTTTACTGTGTAACTTTATCTCGGCCAGCTCGGTATCAGTGATGCTGAAAAACGGGCTTCGCAGCACAGCGGCCAATTCGATGTCCCGCTGAGGATTATCGAGGATTTTCAACAGACATAAGATGTCGGTGATTTCGGTGGTCTCGAAATAGCCTGAGCCGAACTGCGAACTGACGGGCAGACCGGCCAGGCGAAGCACCTCGATGTAATCGTTGACCCTTTCGGCAGGCGAACGCATAAGTATAACGATGTCGCGGTATTCGATGTCCCTGAATGTGTTATGCTCTTTGTCGAATATCTGAAATTCGCATTTTCCGGTGTCGGTGCCGACCATCTGTTTTATGCGATGGGCGATTGCCGCTGCCTGACGCTGGCGAGAAGTGACAATGTCAGGGGATAGGGGATAGGGGATAGAGTTTGGTTCTTTGCTGTTGTCTATATCCTCTGCTTCTTCCTCTATTTCTTCGTCGAGTATGTGAAATTCGACAATGGGTTGGTTGGCGGCAGTGGAGAGTTTTGCCGGCTGGTGTTCGGATGCGGGTCTTAGTCTGGCGGATTCGTCGTAATCTATCGTGGTAAAAGGTGCCGTCATTATTCGGCTGAACAGCTTGTTGACGAAATCGAGAATTCCTTTGGCTGAGCGGAAATTGGTGTTGAGGTCAACGCGGAGGCTGTTGGGCGCACTTGCGGGGTCGAGAGAGGCGTGCTTTAACTGGCTGAGGAAGATTTCTGGTCTGGCACCGCGAAAGGCATAAATACTTTGCTTGACGTCACCGACGACGAAGACACCGCCGGCGGAGCTGAGCGTATCGAGTATCGCCTGCTGGACAGGATTGATGTCCTGGTACTCATCGACAAAGATGTATCTGTACCTTCGCCGAAGTGCGAGGGCGGTTTCGGACGGCATCAGCTTACCATCGGCAGAATTTTCTTCGGTCAAAAGTTTCAAGGCGAGACGTTCAAGGTCGGCAAAGTCGAGACCGTTGATTGAGAGCTTGGCGCGGCTGTACAACGAGTCGAATTTTTTGAGGATTTCAATAATGACTTTCGTTTGCATACCGGAGGCAGTGCCGACCCTGTCGAGATAATCAGGATTTATAATTGCAAAATCGGTGAGGTCAGCGAAGTCGGCGGCTGCTTTTTTTGCCAGGCCGGCTATAAGGTCGGCGAGAGGTTTATCCAAATCCTTCGGGGTGTAAGTGGTCGGTTTTTTGAAGCTGCTTATTTTTTCGGCGCATTTGTCCCAGCGGCCGGTGTGCAGAAATTCTTTGCACTGTTCAACGGTTGTCAGGTGTGTTTTCTGCAATTTTTTACTCCAGTCGCCGGCGGGATTCTGCTGGTCGTAGAGTTTTTGGGCGTGTTGAAGACGGGCAAGGATGTGCTGTAATCTATCTGCAATAATCTGCTTTTGCTTTTCACCTAAATCACTTTTTAACGGGTCGAGGGTTTCCATGAGGGCCGATGCGTGTTCGTACCAGTTCGGGCGGCTGACTACGCCGTCGAGGAAGTTACTTAATGCCATTATCCTGCTGAGAAAGCCGAAGTTTGCGCGAAGGTCCCTGCGGCGAAGAAGCTGCTGGAGGCCTGCGGTCAAATTGCTCTGCTGCCAGGCCCAGTCGATACATTTTTCGAAGGTCTCGGCTTTGAGCAGAGCCGCTTCGTCGGCATCGATTATCCGAAAGGTCGGGTCAAGGCCGAGCTTGTAAAAGAACTCTGTGATGAGGCGCTTGCAGAACGAATGTATCGTGCCGATGTCGGCACCATCGAGCAGCATAAGCTGACGACGAAGGTGGGGGTCTGGGTTTTGTAAAGATGCGTTTCTGAGTTGTTCGGCGATTCGCAGACGCATCTGCTCGGCGGCGGCGTCGGTAAAGGTTAGCACCAATACGCTGCCGACATCGGGACAGACGGATTTGTCCGATACGATGTCAACGCAGCGGCCGGAGAGGACAGCGGTTTTGCCGGTACCAGCGGAGGCGGTTACGAGCACGTCAGAGCCTCGCTGGTGGATGGCCTGTTGCTGCTGCTTTGTCCATTTGATATTTTTTTCAGCCATCACTTGCTCCGATTTTTTCGAGGGCTGAGAGTTTATTCAGCGGTATCAGGGCGTTGTAGTCGTTTATCTGCCAGTCGAACCGGCAGAGGGATTTATACCTGCAATAGCCGCACGGCGAGTTGTTATTTAGGCGGTATGGTCTGACATCGATTTTTCCTGAAATGATTTCCTCTGCCAATCGGACAATTTGAGTCTGTGTGAAATGCAGGACTTTTTCGAAGTCGGCGGGCCTGAGAGCACCGCTTATATTATCTTTGCCGTACTGACCGCCATCTTTAGTGACAAAGAAGTTGTAAAATTTATTGCTGTTGGAGCTGTCGAGCAGGTAAAAGAAGTCGCCGTTGAATATGCCTTTGGCTTTGTAATAGAACTTATCTATTTTTTGCGGCAGCTCGTCGATTGAGGCTGACTTAATTTTTGTTTCGACCGGCATATAAAACGCACCGACCACATTGTGGGTTTTATATTGGGGGTTGTCTGCGTTTTTGACGGCGAGCAGATAAATCGGAAGCTGCATATCGAGGCCGTGATAGAACTGCGACCAACTGAAGGATTTGTCCGTGCGCTTATAATCGAAGACAAGGAGTGCCTTTCCACCATCGAGCTCTGCAGCGTCGAGGCGGTCGATTTTGCCGTTCAGGAAAAGGCGGCGGCCGTTTGGGAGGCGCAGTTCGAATTCACCGAGCGTTCCGCCTTCGCTTATGCTTCCTCCTTCGCTATCGCTACGGAGGACAGGACGGCGGACAGGTCGGCGTGCACCTTCGACTTTTCCGAAAGAGATTTCAGAGACGGCGGGTCTGAATTTTCCGGCACGCACCATTTGTGCAATCGCCAGGACGCAATCCTCGAGTGTTTCACTGGCGCAGTTGATAATGAACATATTGTGAAGGCTTCGGCGTGTGAAGTTTGATATGTACGAATTCATCTTGACAGTCGCTATGCTTTTTTCCAGGAATTCCAGTAGTTGCTGATTTTGAATCGTAGCGAAATTCATTTTTGCCAGGTTCATTTGTTCGAGCAGGGCATCGAGGACGCGGTGATAAAAGATGCCGAGGTCCAACGGCTCAAATTTGAACTCCTGCCGTTCCTGCAATTCCAGTATGTATCGGGCAAAATGCTGATAGGGGCAGGCGGCGAAGGTGCTGAGCCTTGTGGCTGAGGTTCTTATCTGGCCGGTGAAGAATTTTTCAATGACGGTTTTGTTGAGAACTGCGACGTTGTCATAATTTATCGCCTGATACACCATTGAGCCTGTCTGCGCAAGCTGCTGGTCGGCGCAAATATCAGATAGTAGGCTGTCGAGCTGCTGGGAACGCAGCGTCGAATCACCAAAAGTATCTTTGCCGAGTCTGCTGCAGAGCAAATCTGTAAGTTCGTATTCGTTGTGTACTTCTTCAATACTCGCCTGCCGGGCTGCGAGCGATTCCGGGGAGAGATTTTCGAAGAGTGATTCGAGATTGGTTACGAACTGGGAGCGGACCTCGGCGCTGGCTTTATCGTCCGTCAAAGGATATGTGACATAGAGAAATTGTGCCGGACGCGTAAAGGCGATGTAGGCGAGGTACTGGCGATGGGCTAATTTTTCGCTGGCTGCTGCCGCCAGTGGGAAATCTGCCGACTCGGCTGCGGTGCGGTCGGCATCGGTTAACAGGCCGTCGAAAGCCAGGGGTGTGGGGAACTGTTTTTGTGTTGCGCCTATCAGAAAAGCAGCTTTCAAGTCGGGGTGCCGGCTGCGCTCAATGGAGCCGATGAGAACCTGGTCGAGACTGGGCGGTATAAAAGCGAGCGTCAACTGCGAAAAGGCCGAGTCGATTATCGAAATCAAATCGTCACAGCACATCTGCTCCGAGGCAAAGACCTCGACAAGCTCGTCAAATATATTAACAAGTCTGTCATAGAGCTGGCGATGCTCATCGGCTGCTGCGTGGTCGCCGATTTTGGCGGCTTGCTCAATCCACTGGGCCATCCTTTCGCGGACACTGAGGCTGTCGAGAAAATCAAAGATGATTTGTGTGAATTCGGCGGCGATCAGGGTTTTTTCCGTGTCGTCAGACGAGCAGAGTCTGCTGTGAAGTTCAAGCAGCGGCTTGCTAACTTTTTGCCGGATTTGGTTTATACGCTGCTCGTCGAAATTTTCTTCTGCGGGGTCGGCAAAGCGCCAGTCTTCGGCGGTTTGCCAGTCGCTGCCGGTGATGCCAAATGCGATGCAGTAATTTTCCAGCAGGTCAACTTCACACCGCTCAAGAGGAACAAGGTCAGTCTTGAGATACGCAAAGATATCGCTATTGGAAAAACCGCCGGTTGCCGCCCGCATGGCTGAACAGATGAGCTGAATGAGAGGGTGTTGGTTCAGCGGTTTTCGTTTATCAATAAAAAACGGCAGCCGATAGTCGTCAAAGTATGCCCGTATGTAGTGCTCATAGCGACTTAGGTCCGGCGCTATTACGGCGATGTCACGGTATCGCAGATTTTTTTCCTTGACGAGCCTGAATATCTCCGCTGCGACGAATCGCACTTCCATTCGAGCATTTGGTGCTGCTACAACACGAACGTTTTCTGTCGCGCCGATTTTTTTCTGCTGGTGGTTAAAAATGGCGCTTTCGATGTGGGCAAGCTGCTGGCAGGAGGAGAATCTGACCGCATCGGTGAGAATCAGCGGCTCAGCCAGCTTGAGCCTGAGTTTTTTTATAATCTCCCAAAGCTCTGCGTACGTGCGCTGCGTCGGGTAAAACAAACTGAGGGGGTCGATGCTGTTGGGATTTTTCAAGTCGATGTCGGAGGGGTCAAGGCAAAGGGCAATTCGAGCATCAGCGACGACTTTCAGCAGCTCGGCCAAGATTTCAAGTTCGGTGGTGGTAAATCCGGCGAAGCCGTCAATCCATAACTTTGCACCTGTGGCGAAGTCTGAATCGGCGATGGCGTGGCGAGTCCTGCTCAACTGCACATCAGGGTCGATGAACCTTCCCTCAATGAAACTTGCGTATTCCTTGAAGACCAGGCTGATATCCGCGAACTTTAAGGCGGTCAAACTGTTTGATTCGTCGCCGCTCAGTTTACCTAACAACTGGTCGATGTCCTGCGGTGTTTTGGCGTACTGGTGGAGCTCGGCGACGATTTCAGCCATCTGGTGACTTAGGCCAGGCTGATTCGCGGATAAGTCGAAGACTTTTAACTTGCTGCGGATATTTCGTAGGATACGCTGGACTGCCATCATCCTGCCGATTTGCGATAGCTGCGGCCTTGCGGTGTTTCTGCCCAGCAGTAGAAACTGAAGACGGTCAAACGAGAGGACATTTAGTCTGCTGCCGTAGCCGAGGATTCTTTCATCAGAGAGGATGGCGCGCTGGGCCTGATACGTTGCCTGCTCCGGAACCAGCAGAATCAAAGACTGATTGCTGCCTGGCTCCAGCAGGGCATTTACTATCGCCTTTATGCAGGAGCTGGTCTTTCCCGTACCACTTCTGCCGAGAATGAACTGAACTGGCATAAGAGTTTACCCTGACCTGATTTATTCCGTCGGTGTTTTTTACCATAATCGCGGCTTTTTTTCAAATCTTTGTGGATTCGACAGCGCTCACCACTTTGGATTCGACCCTTCGACAAGCTCAGGGCAGGCAGGCTCACCACAAGATGTCTGCGAGGGCATTTTTCGGTCATTGCAAAAGAAAACGAAAGATTTTGGTTGCGAACTATGCTTAAAGCGAACATAATGCAGGGTTCAGAGATTTTCAGGCAACGCACGAAGGAGCATAAATGGGCCCTGTACTGAACGGGTTAAAAAAACTTCAGAGTGTTGAAAATCGGCTGCGAGCTGCCAAAGCAAAGCTCAACAGATGCAGGAGAAACGTCATTATTCAGGAGAACCGCGTCCGAAGCCTCCAAAGCGCCTACGAGGCAAAAAAAGAGGAGATTCAACTGACCAAGGTTCAGTCCGACCGGCTGGAACTTGAACTAAAGACCAAAGATGAAGCGATAACGAGATGGCGAGCGAGCCTGAATGCGGCAAAAACAAACAAGGAATACGCTGCTGTACTGACCCAGCTTAATACGACCAAGGCGGACAACTCCAAGATAGAGACACAGATTCTGGATTTGATGAAAGGTATCGAAGCAGACGAGGCTGAACTCGCAGAGATCCAGAAACAGATAGAAGAGCAGAAGCGAAATCTCGAACAAATCCGAAAAGAGTCTGAGCATCTGGCGGCCAAGTACGAGGCGGAGATTGAAGAAATCCAGGCTGAGTGGAGTCAGGCATCGCAGGCTGTACCGGCTGGGCCGTTAGTGCTGTTCAATCGCGTGGCGGAGACTTACGACGGTGAAGCACTGGCTGTGATAGAACGACAAGAGGGCAGAACGGAGACGTACACATGCGGGGGCTGCTTTATGGGTGTTCCCGCGGAATCAGTCAACGTACTTATGACAAAGGACGATATAATCCGCTGCCCGAACTGCACACGAATACTTGTGCTGGAGGATTTACAGGAAAGCTAAAAGGCGGCCCCCTTGTCTGCTGTCCCCAAGTCTTCTGTCGGAGACAGAATCGCAGACGGCAAAGGGGGTGGTTTTTTTCAGGAGTGGAGGCGTTGGCAGTGGAGATAATCGCTTACACGGACGGTGGCAGCAGAGGTAACCCGGGTCCTGCGGCCGCGGGTTTTGTACTGACCGATACCAATGGGACGCAACTGCAGGGCAAGGGTTTTTTTCTCGGCAGGGCCACCAACAATGTGGCTGAATACACCGCGATTGTAAAGGCACTGGAAGCTGCGAGGCAAAAAGGGGGTAAAAGGGTGACGGTCTTCAGCGACAGCGAACTATTGGTGCGGCAGCTTAACGGCCAGTACAAGGTAAAGAGTGAGCAGGTCAGGCCGCTTTACAGGCAGGCAACTGAACTGATGGATGAGTTTGAAAACTGCAAAGTTCAATATATCGCCAGAGAAGAAAACAAAGAAGCAGATAAACTTGTAAATCAGGCCCTGAACCTCGAAGGTGATGTCGAGGCAAAAGGGCAAGCTGTTACAGTGAATAAAAAGACGATTCGCTTGGGTGTGCTCATCAGCGGCGGGGGGACGACACTGATGAATATCCTCGAATATATCAAGGCAGGCAGACTAAATGCCGAGATTGCCGTGGTAATAAGCTCGCGTTCGGACGTGGCCGGCGTCGAAAAGGCAAAGGCTGCTGGACTGGACGTCAAAGTTATTCGAAAAAAGGACTTCCCGGACATCGGCGAGTTCAGCAGGCAAATCGAAAAGCAGTTAGACGCTGCGAAGGTCGACCTTGTGGTGCAGGGCGGTTGGCTGTGCCTGTGGAAGATACCCAAAAAATATGAAGGCTGTGTGATGAACATTCACCCGGCACTGCTGCCGAGCTTCGGCGGACAGGGGATGTGGGGACATCATGTGCATGAGGCGGTTCTCGCGGCAGGTTGCAAGGTCAGCGGATGCAGCGTGCACTTCTGCACAAACGAATATGATAAAGGCCCAATAATCGTCCAGCGAACCTGTGAAGTCAAAGACGACGACACGCCCGATACTCTGGCTGAGCGGGTCTTTGAACAGGAATGCATCGCATATCCACAGGCCATAAAATTGTTCGCGGACGGCAAAATACTCGTTCAAGATAACAAGGTAAAAATAAAATCATAAGTCGCCGACCTGTCTTCGGCGGGCAAAACGGGCGTATGAACAGACACCAAAAGGCTATCTTAACAAATATCGTAACCGTACTAGTCATCACGCTTGTTGCTGTGGTGGTGATGATTAACTTCAAGGACTGGGTCAACCGGTCGGAGTCTATACGTGCGATGGAATATCTTGGGCGGACAGTTCTGCAGCACCGCAAGGAGCACGGTTCGGTGCCGCCGCAGTCTTACGTTGACAGGGTAAAGGAGGATTTGCCCGGAGGCGTCCGACTGGGCGGTTTGCGATACAGAGGGCTGTGGGTTGACTTTGAATCTTCCGGCGATGAGATTCTGGCCTACGCCGAGAAGAGATATCGCTCGTCATTTCTTAGCGACGGATTTGTCGTGCTGAGGCTGAACGGTCGCGTTGAGTGGATGGGTGAGGAGGAATTTAAAAAGCTTTTGGCCAAGCAACAAAGCCCGATGGAAGCTCAGATGTCGCAGCAGTAGCCCCCGTTTTTGCTTTCGCGAGAAAGCACGGGGGCAAGTGCTATTTTGACTTTGCGACGGTTTGTTCGGTTTCCGCCGGTTCTTCCGCCTTTACCTTACTACCTTCGAGTTTGAGGTGCTCTTCATCCTGGACGGTTACCTTTATGAGGTTTCTATCCTTGAATTCGCCGCGGAGCATAGCTTCAGAGAGGGGGTCTTCGATATAGTGCTCTATCGCTCTTCGTAAAGGTCGAGCTCCAAATTCCGGGCTGTAGCCCTTTTCGATGAGGAATTCCTTGGCCTGTTCGGATAGTTCAAGCTTCAGTCCATGCTCGGTCAGCCGCTTGAAGACCTTGGCAAGCTCGTAATCGACGATGGTCTGCAAATCTTCCTTGGTCAAGGCCCTGAAGACTATCGTGTCATCGACTCGATTTAAAAACTCCGGTCTGAAATGATGCTCTACCTCTTTATGAAGCATCTCTTTCATTTTTTCATAGCTGGCTTCGGCAGATTTTTTTGCGAAGCCGAAGCCGGACTGGTTCTTAATCAGGTCGGCACCGATATTGCTGGTCATAATGAGGACGACATTTTTGAAGTCGACGTGCCGGCCGAAGCTGTCGGTCAGGCGGCCCTCATCCATAATCTGCAGCAGCACATTGTAAACGTCGAAATGGGCCTTCTCGATTTCATCCAAAAGCAGTACGGCATAGGGCCTTCGCCTGATTCTTTCGGTCAACTGTCCACCTTCCTCGTAGCCGACGTAACCCGGGGGCGCACCTACGAGTCGGCTGACGTTGTGCTTTTCCATAAATTCGCTCATATCCAACTGGACGAGTGCGTTTTCGTCGCCAAACATAAACTCGGCCAGCGCTCTTGCGAGCAGAGTCTTTCCGACGCCACTGGGGCCGAGGAATATAAAGCAACCCATCGGACGATTGGGGTCTTTCATACCGCTTCTGCTGCGTCTGACAGCCTTGGCGACAGCATTGATTGCTTCATCCTGTGAGACGACGCGTTTGTGCAGCTCTGCTTCAAGCTCGAGAAGGCGCTGAGCCTCCTTTTTCTCCAGCCTGGTCAGTGGGATGCCGGTCATATTGCTGACGACCTCGGCGATGGTCTCGGCATCGACCATGCCCGTGGTTTCCTTATTTTCTTCGTACCATTTTTTGTGCAGTAGCGTTTTCTTGTCCAGGAGCTGCTGGGCTTCATCTCTGAGTGCTGCTGCCCGCTCATAGTCGGCGTTTTTGACGGCCTCATCCTTTTCCCTTTGGAGTTTTTCGACTTGTTCTTCGATGTCCGTCAGGTCCAGCGGGGGCGTCATATTCTTGAGCCGAACCCTGGCGCCAGCTTCGTCGATGACGTCAATGGCCTTGTCGGGCAGACATCTGCCGGTGATGTACCTGCTGGAGAGCTCGACGGCCTGATATAGTGCCTCGTCGCTAAAGCGGACTCTGTGATGGGCCTCGTAGCGGTCCTGAAGCCCACGGAGTACGTCGAGTGTTTCATCCTTTGAGGTTGGCTCGACGATTATCGTCTGGAAACGTCTTTCGAGGGCACCATCTTTCTCGATATGCTTTCTGTACTCATCGAGGGTAGTGGCGCCGATGCACTGGACCTCACCTCTGGAGAGTGCGGGTTTGAGGACGTTCGAGGCGTCGATGGCTCCCTCGGCGCCGCCGGCGCCGACCAGCGTGTGAAGCTCATCAATAAAGAGGATAACGTTCCTGGCCCTTCTGACCTCGTTAATGACCGCCTTTATTCGCTCTTCGAACTGTCCGCGGTATTTTGTTCCGGCGACCATCATCGCCAGGTCGAGGACGACGATGCGCTTATCTTTGAGGATTTCGGGGACCTGCTTGTTGACAATCTGCTGACTGAGGCCTTCTACGATGGCGGTTTTTCCTACGCCGGCCTCACCCAAAAGGGCTGGGTTGTTTTTCGTGCGTCTGCAGAGTATCTGAATCAGCCGCTCGATTTCATTTTTTCTTCCAATGACGGGGTCAAGTTCGCCGTCGGCGGCCAACTGCGTCAGGTCTCTGCCGAAACTGTCGAGTGCGGGAGTCTTGCTTTTTGTTTTTCGGGCGAGTGTCGGGCCCATCTTCATATCCAGGCCGAGCGCTTCTTCGTCGACACTGGCGCCGAGTAAATTCAGGACTTCCTGACGGACATCCTCGAGCTTCAGGCCGAGATTCATAAGGACCTGAGCGGCTATTCCTTCGGTCTCCCGCAAAAGCCCCAGCAGAATATGCTCGGTGCCGACATAGTTGTGGTTCAAGGCTCTGGCCTCTTCAATGGCGTATTCAATCACCTTTTTGGCCCGCGGAGTCTGTGGGAGTTTGCCCATCGTAACCATATCGGGTCCGCTTTTGACCAGCTTTTCCACTTCGAGGCGGAGCTTCTTTATGTCCACGTCGAGGTTTTTGAGGACGGTGGCGCCGACGCCACTACCTTCCTTGACCAGTCCGAGCAGTATGTGTTCCGTTCCTATGTATTCGTGGTTAAATCGCTGGGCCTCCTGGTTAGCCAGAGCCATAACCTTACGCGCTCGGTCTGTAAAACGCTCAAACATTTTCCACCTCAAAAGCTATTTCCGTGAGCGTATAAATCGAAATTGCTCACGGGCTGGTTATCACTTCAAACAGTAAAACAACAATCCAAAACACAAATTACATCTTATATTATACCGCGTCTGCAACATTTGTCAAACCGCTTAATCGGCTGAATCCCGCTTTCGGGCTGCCTGATTTTAATATGTTCTGGTTGGGGCTGATGTTCGTTTATCGGACGAATATTTTCTCTGGACAGGGGTTTTATCGGCAAAAAGAGCAGTTAACTTTCCTGAAAACCTGCTGGGCAAAAGGACTATGAAGGAGGGTCGGCGGTGGGTGGATTGCGAGGATAAGATTCGCATTTTTTGCTCAAAAAACGCTTCTGAGGGGGTTACTTTGAGCGGGGTCTGTAGCGACGCCGAGTTTATCGGAGGTAACGCCGTGACCGGTGTATGCCAAACAATGGGGCTGAAAAAAATAAATCACCAAAAAACTCTGGACGCGGACAACATTTATGCCTATACTTGCTCAAACAGAAAACGGCAGATAGTATAGCGTGTAGTTTTGCTTTTGTATCAGGTGAGCAATGACTTTTGGTGCCGGGATTCCGGCTTAAATTTTTTTGGGAAAGAAAAAGGAGAATCGAATGAATATCTATGTGGGCAATTTGTCGCGTGAGACAACCGAAGACGATTTGCGTCAGGCTTTTGCAGCCTTTGGCCAAGTCGAATCCGCCAGTGTCGTAAAGGACAAGTTCACAGGCGAATCGAGAGGGTTTGGATTTGTGGAGATGCCCTCCAAGGCCGAGGCACAGGCCGCGATTGCGGATATGAACGGCAAGGATCTCATGGGTCGCGCCCTCAACGTCAATGAAGCGCGTCCCCGTACAGAACGTGGGGGCCGAGGCGGTGGCGGCGGCGGTGGCGGACGAGGTGGCTACGGTGGTGGTGGCGGCGGCGGTGGCAGACAGCGTCGCTCCTACTAAGAAGCACTCGAACGAGAAAATGGCGCCCCGGATGGGCGGGTAATGAGATAAGCAAACGGCGGACAGGAACAATTACCCTGTGGGATATACCGCAGAGGCGTGATGCTCGTGCTACGCAATGTTTCCATCCTCCGTAGTGGCAATGTCGCTGCTCCGGAGGAGGGATTGTAGACTACCTGCCGGCAGAGACAGGGTAGCAGATGTGGGCGGTGTGAGAGCTCTCTACATCTTCGACACTTCAGCCATTCTTTTCTTCGAGCAGCTTTCTGAGGTAATTGTTTTCACGTCGCGTCGCTTCGAGGTCGAACAGCTGGTATTTGATGCATATCCGCAGATAGTCGAGCGCTTCCTGCAGATTGTTGACAGTTTCCTCAAGCTGCTTGCGGGTTTCATGTGTCTGTGTGGCTAACATAGCAAGCTTGCAGTAGTACAAGTCCGCTGAGCCGCCAATTTCTTTGACCAGTTCGTTAAGCTTCTGTTGTAGGTTTGCTTCGTTCATCAATTAATCTCTCTTATCTCTTCTTCGCTGCGGGGGCGCACGGTTAGACGTCCAGCCGTTTGTCGATACGATAATTGTAGTGCAAAATCCGTGCCGAAAACGAGGGCCAAACGAACGCCGGGCGAAAGTCCATTTGGGGAGTTTTGGATGCCTCAAAAAGAGGGTTTTGAGTCGGGCTTCTGAGTCTTATTCCTGCTTTTCAGGATGTGACTATCGCAGGAGTTAGAGGGCCATGTTGCGGAGAATCAACATTATGTACTGGTGAGTTGTCTATTAGTGAATCCAACGACTTTGCCAAGTAACGATTAGGATTAGCGTTGTTTTTTGTAAACATTATTGTTGATTTTTAGCGTCGGATGTGAGTTTAGCAGAGGAAACCCTATTGCTCCAGCGACAAAGCCAATTTCCGAAAAGCATTCTTTTTCCGGTGTGGGGCTGCTGAAGGCGGAAGATGCTGTTTTTTCGCCAAGTAACAATCTGCTCCATAAGCCGGTGAGCCTGCTCTGGAGGCAGTTCCATCGCAGATAATTCAAAAGGGTCCGTATCGAGGTCATACGCAAAGACCATTTCAGATGAGGGGTCATAAATGAACTTGCGGCTGTTTTCTATGAAGCCGGCGTGGCCCTGGTTCAGCCAACAGGAGAAATATATTTTGCGGTCGGCTGGGATAGGGCCGAGGGCGTTCAGGCCGTCAAAGTCGGTGGCCTGCGTCTGCAGACCCAGCAGGGCCAGTAATGTGGGAGTCAAGTCGATGGAGCTGACAGGCTGCGTAACTTTGGTGGCTGGTTCGACCAGGGCCGGCGCCCTCAGACAAAAAGGTATCTGCAGAGCCTCGTCGAACGCAACCCGCTCGTGACCGAAACCACCGTGCTCACCAAATGCTTCGCCGTGGTCGGAGATGACACAAAAAATAGTTTTGTCGGTGAGATTCAGTCTGGCAAGCTCGGCGTCCAGTGCGGCAATGAATTTATCGGTATATGAGACCACCTGTCTGTAACAAGTCAATGGTTCGCTCGCCGGTTGCGCGAACCATCGGGGAACTTCGTAAGGGTCGTGAGAAGCCGAACAAAGAACCGTCAGCAGAAACGGCCTTTCGTCGGCGGTTATCCAATCGGTGATTGGTTTTAACATTGAAAATTCGTCAGATGCGAGATAACCCAAAAATGCGTTTGGGTCATTCAAATTTTCGCGAGACCAGAATTTGTCAAAGCCGAGGTTGTAAACAAGACTGGGGCGGGATTCAAAATCGCCTTTGGCTGACTGGAAAAAGGCGGTCCGAAAATTCATCCGGCTTTTAAGAATCGTGGCGAGACTGGCATAAGGCTTCGGGGCGGGGACTGCTTCGGCAAGGTCATGTGAGGCGGAGGGAAATCGGCCGGTGAGCAGACTAAACAGCGCCTTTGTGGTATGGGTCAGTGTGGTGCGGGCGTTTGTAAATTCCACACCCTGCTCGGACAGCTTTGCAAGGTAAGGCGTCAGGTTGTCGGAGGTGCTGTAGAGCGAGGTATAGCGATATTGGATACCCTCGAGAACAACTATGACTATGTTATGGTTTGTCCGGCTGGATTTTGGCGGCACAGGGATTTTTAATTTGTCGAACGATGGTATTATCCGGTGGGCATTGGCCAGGTCGGCTCTGGTCAGACTAACGGAATCGGGCAGCAGAAAACTGGTTACGGCCATTAGCTGAGAATTGTAACGCAATTCCTCTGAGGCCATTTGAGATGAATGGTGTTGAGGTGTTGTTGCGGTTCGTGCCCAGAAGGCAGCGGCGATAATTAAAAGAGAGCCAACAATTCTGGCTGTGAGAAATCGGGGGTTGTAATCGGGTCGCTGTGGTCTTGCGAGGATGGAAAAGAAAAAAGTAAGTGCGACGGCGCTGGGAGCGAGCAGAATTACGGCGGCAAGCGGCATTTTTGCAAGATTGACTCCAATCATGCGGCAGGCGTTTATCGGGTCGCGGAATACCGGCAAAAAGACCGAGGGCAGGATTTGTGTGCCTGTTCTTATCAGCCAGCCGGCGTTCATTACCGACCAGGTGCATACGACGGCGGCAATAATCGTGGCTGTGCGAATGACGGCGCTGCTGGGCCAGCGAAAACAGACGATTGCGAGGACAAGCTCAATCGCCAAAAGCACGGCGATGTCCACAGGAATCCATCCGAGGTATTCAGGAACCAGGCCGCAACGATAGGAGTGAAAAAATTTTACCGTCAGGGTGGTAAACAAGGCGCCAAACATAATGACGCTGAAGCCCCGGCGAGCCAGGAAATCATACAAGCGGCGAACGGACGAAAGTCCATCGCTTTTAGAACTACGTTGTAAAGATTCAGTGCGCATATAATTTCGTGAAGTGTGCAGAAACCGGTTTAATATAGCCGGTCAAAGTGCGGCTTGCAAGAGTTGCGGCGGCGGTTTTGCCTTGACAGACTTTTGTTGTGATATTAGCCTGTCTGCTAACATCACAGCCTTAATACTAAGCAGGGGTGGAACGGATGCTGGAAGATAAGCTGCTTATTTTCAGGCTCAAACGAGCAGATGAGCAGGCACTGCGCCAAATCTATGAAAAGTACAAGGACACTCTGCTGACTGTAGCGACTTTACTGCTACAAGACAAAAACAGAGCTGAAGATATTTTGCATGATGTTTTCGTTTCCTTCGCCAGGGGGGTACGGGGGTTTCACTTGTACGGGAGTTTGAAGAGCTACCTTGTGAGCTGCTTAATCAACCGGGTACGTGACATTCATCGTGAAGAGATGTATCAGGTGGTTGGTCTTGATAGTACCGGGCCAATCAGGGCCGGGGCCGGCGGGCCGAGCGAAGCTGTCATCGGCGATGAAGAGGTGCAACTATTGACTGATGCGCTAGCCCAGCTTCCATTTCAACAGAGGGAAGCGATAACCCTGCATTTGCAGGGCGGGATGAAGTTCCGTGAGATAGCCAAGATGCAGGAAGTTCCAATTGGTACGGTTAGGGACAGGTACAGATACGGGCTTGATAGGCTACAGTCGATTTTGGGTGGAGAGTCGGCAGGATGAAAGCTGGCGATAATATAGAAGAATCGGTCAGAAAATTGCGCCATACCACCAGCGCTGAAACGGATGAGCGTATCCTCAGCGACGCTTTGGCGGCGCTGCGAGAATCTGCGCAGTCGGGACAGCCATCGGCTGCTAAAAGGGTGATGGTTGTGGTTGCTGCGGTGGTGGTAGTTATAGTGGCATTTATTGGGGTCAAAATTTTTACCGCCCCACCTCAAAAACAGCCGGTGGTCCTCACGCCAAAACAGGTGCCGAGACCTGAGACGGCTGTCGAAGTGGTCAAGAAGGCCGAACGGGATTTGGGTGTAAAGGCTGAAGCTAAACCGGCTGCAGAAAAATTTGAGGCTGAACTGAAGGAGCTCAAAAGGCTCTTTGCCGCCAATGATGTCAACGGCATTGTCAAGATGCTCGCTGGAAAGCCGCTCTCAAGCCGACTGGCGGCGGTGGTTTATCTGGCGGAGGTCGGCAACCGACGGGCCTTTGAGACATTAGAGAGGTTAAGTGAGGTTCTCGGCGGAGGCGAGCCGAATAATCTGTTCTCCACCGCCGCTGCTGAAGTCAGGAGTCGGATTGAGCGAGAGAAGGAGCCAGTTGGGCTCGCGAGGGTTGATAAGTCCGCTGGTCGAGTTAAGGCGATAGATGAAAAAAGATATATTCGCGGCCGGCTCGTCGATGCCAACGGCAGCCCTGTTCGGGGTGAGATTCAGTTGGGTGAGTCGAAAGTTAAGACAAAAGCTGACGGGACATTTGCTGTCCTTGAACCGACTTATGCAGCGTCTGGTTCGGTTTTCGGCCGGGCCTTCGATGCAAACAGAAATCTGGGTTGTTTTTTTATATGGGACAAGGATGACGACATTAACGACGCCGAGATAACGGTTGAACCGTTGGCGACTGTTAAGGGGTACGTGGTGGATGAGGATGCAAATGCCGTCGGCGATTTTGAATTGAAAATATCTGTATTAGGTTATCAAGGCAGCATTGGTGAAGAGCCGTGGAGGAGCCGAATCGAGCCGAATGGTTCTTTTGAGGTCAATTCCATACCGACTGGTGTGCCGCTTCAGCTGGCTGTAGAGAAATCGGGCTTTGATAAGGTGCTAATCAAACTTGCGGATTTGGCGGCTGGCAAGACCCTGGATGTGGGCGAGGTCAGGCTTAAGCCGCTGCCGGATTTTAACGAAAGCAATAAGTGGAATTGTTCAGTGGCGGGGTTTGTTATCGATGAGAACAATGAACCGCTGGCCGGCGCGAAGATTAGCTTGATGGCCGACGGAAAGAGATTCGAAGCTGTAACCGACGCGAACGGCTGGTATGAAATTCGAAGTCTGCCGAACGATGTACAGATGGATGTAAACGTTTATTTCGATGGATACGGCAGCAATTTGTTTGACTACAACAGCTCCGAGCCGAATGGGCATTTGGACATGCAGATATTTCCGCCAGCCTCAGAAAATCCTTGACATTTTGGATGGGGGAGATATAGTTTTTTGTGAAAGTTTGTAAGTCCGCCGTATAAACTTACGAAGCAAAAGAAGAGGAGTGGTGAGAGAGCTTTTCTTTTTTCCTGCCAAGCTTTCCCCCACAGTGCCTAAAGAGACGATTTTTTGAGGAGGAGAGGGAATGAAGACAAATCACTTCTGCGCGGCGTTTTTAGCCGTGATGCTTCTTGCAGCCGGCGGAGCAAGCCAGGCCTGGGGTGCAAGCTACAAAGCTATTGATTTGAACCCCAGCGGATTCAGCCATTCTGTCGCCCAAGGTATCAGCGGCACGCAGCAGGTCGGTTGTGGTGGGGCCACAGGCGGCAATGAACACGCTTTGCTCTGGAGCAGTAGTGCGGCAAGCTATGTCGATTTGAACCCAAGCGGATTCGAGTGGTCTGAAGCTTTCGGGATTAGCGGCACGCAGCAGGTCGGCTGTGGTGATAGCCACGCCTTGCTCTGGAGTGGGACTGCAGCAAGCTATGTTGATTTGAACCCCAACGGATTTGATACTTCTATAGCTCGCGGGACCAGCGGCACACAGCAGGTCGGCTATGGTTGGGGTTCGGCCACAAGCAGCAGTATCCACGCCTTGTTCTGGAGCGGCAGCGCGAATAGCTTCATCGATTTGAACCCCAGCGGATTCAGTAATTCTATAGCTTACGGGACCAACGGCACACAGCAGGTCGGCGAGGGTTGGGGTTCAGCCACAGGCAACAACCAGCACGCCTTGCTTTGGAGCGGCAGTGTAACAGGCTATACCGATTTGAACCCCACCGGATTCACGTATTCTCATGCTTTCGGGATTAACGGCACGCAGCAGGTCGGCCGTGGTGACAGCCACGCCTTGCTCTGGAGTGGGACTGCAGCAAGCTATGTCGATTTGAACCCCAGCGGATTCACGTATTCTTATGCCTATGGAACCAACGGCACGCAGCAGGTCGGATATGGTAATGGTTCGGCCACAGGCGGCAACTACCACGCCCTGCTCTGGAGCGGAACTGCGGCAAGCTATGTCGACCTGCATCAATTCTTGCCAACTGGCTTCGCCAACTCCTATGCTCATGGAATCGATAGTTATGGAAATATCGTTGGCTCTGCAGCAGATAGTTCGGGCAATGGCCACGCTATCCTTTGGGAGCCCATCCCCGAACCCGCTACATTTTTGCTGCTCGGTTTGGGCGGGTTGGCAGTTATGAGAAAACGGCGATTAGTGAATTAGAGGATTGGAGAATTAGTTTATTGGGGGCTGTGGGTCAGGACCTACAGCCCTTTTTATTTTTGGAATAGTTTCAAAGCGAGATTGCCACCCCCTTAGGGGCTCGCAATGACAACCCCTCAAACTATGCGTGACAAAGTACGAGAGGCAGCTCCGGAAAATAGAATCTCTGCTATTTTTGGTTTTTAGCTGAAGTTGTAGTGTTTTTTGACGGGTTTTTTGACCTGCCAGGTGCATTCGAGGTCCACAGGGAAGATTACGAGGTCGCCCGGTCCGAAACTGACCGAATCTTTTCCGTCGGTAACCGTAACTTTACCGTCGATAATCAAACAGGTCTCGGTCTGGGTATAAGCCCAGTCAAAAGTGCTGGGTTTGCACGTCCAGATGGGCCAGGCTTTGCAGGCAGCCTCTTCGTCGGCTGAAGGCTTCCTGACAATCACATCTTTTACCGTAGGCATATCTTATCCTTTCCTTACCAGCGTTCAGCGTATAGCGTTCAGGGTTCAGTCTGTGATTATACACAACTGGAGATATTTTTGAATATCCAGTGGGAAATTTTATCAAAAATTGTTATAAAGCGAAAGTTTATTGGATTTTCGGATTAGCTTATGGAGCAAGGGCAGTTAGAGAAACTCAGAGAATGGTTCGATAGTTACGTGGCTGGTTTTTACGGCGACGATGCTTACGTAAATGCCAACCTCAAACTCAAGGAAGACCACAGCAGGCGAACATGCGACGAGATGCGTTATCTGGTAGAGGAACTTTCTCTAAACGATAACCAGAAGCGGGTGGCTGAACTTATAGCGATTTTCCACGACATCGGCCGATTCAGGCAGTTCGTCAAATATAAAACATATAACGATACCAGAAGCGAAGACCACTGCCTGCTGGGTCTGGAGGTGCTTCGTGAAACAGGGGTGCTTCAGGGAATCGAGAAGGAAGAAAGGCAACTGGTAGAAAAAGCGATTGAGTACCATGGGCGAAGACAATTGTCGGGCGATTTGAGCGGCGAGTCTCTGCTGTTTTTACAATTGATACGCGACGCTGATAAACTCGATGTTTTTTATATAGTGACAGAGAGCTATAAACGATACAGGAAGAATCCAGATGAGTTTAATATAGAGGTGGAGTTTGAAGACGCACCTCGATATTCAAAGGAAATTGTTGAAGATATTCTGCGCGGCCGGCTTGTGGATTACAGCAGACTGCAGACGCTCAATGATATGAGGCTTTTGCAGTTAGGATGGGTTTACGACGTCAATTTTGCCGCGACGCTGAAAAGAATAAGGCAGCGCAGGTTCTTAGAGCAGATTATCGATTTTCTGCCGAGGACGGAAGATATTGAAAGAGTAAAAGCAAAAATATTCAAATATGTTGATTCCCGGATAAAGCAGCAAGGCAGTGCTTGATTGTTGGTAATTGATTGCTAATAATCAGGTGTCGCGGTGGGGTCTGTTTTAACGACGAGGGCGTGAAGAGAAGGGGTTATTATGGAGATGGTTTTGCAGACGAATATAGCGGGGCAAAAGCCGATGCGAGGCAAGGTGCGTGACATATACGACCTCGGCGATAAGCTGCTGATTGTGGCGAGCGACAGGATAAGCGCTTTCGATGTGGTTATGGCTAACGGTATACCTTACAAAGGGATTGTCCTGACGCAGATTTCACTGTTCTGGTTTGATTATCTCGGCGGTGAGGTTGAGCATCATTTGATTAGTGATGATGTGTCGGCGTTTCCTGAGCCGTTTTGTCGATACGCCGAGCAGTTAGCCGGGCGGAGTATGCTCGTCAAAAAGGCCGAGGTTCTGCCGATTGAGTGCGTTGTGCGTGGGTATCTGGCGGGGTCGGGCTGGAAAGAATACGAGGCGCAGGGGACGGTTTGCGGGCAGAAGCTGCCCACCGGCTTAAAGCAGTGTCAGAAACTGCCTAAGCTGATATTTACGCCAGCGACCAAGGCGGAAAGAGGGACACACGATGAGAACATTAGTTTTGAAAGGTGCGTGGAAATCGTCGGCAAAGAACGGGCACGGTATGTCCGCGACAAGAGCATCAAAATTTTCAAAAAGGCAAGTGCATACGCCGAGAGCAGAGGGATAATTTTGGCTGATACTAAATTCGAGTGGGGCATTGTCGACGACAAGATTATTTTGATTGATGAGGTTCTGACGCCGGATTCATCGCGGTTCTGGCCGGCAGATATTTACGAGGCAGGCAGAGACCAGGAAAGTTTCGACAAGCAGTTTGTGCGCAATTACTTGGAGAGTATAAATTTTGACAAGTCCGGCCCGGGCGTTGAACTGCCTGAGGACATCGCCGCAAAAACGAGCGAAAAATACATCGAGGCATACGAGAAACTGACCGGCAAGAAATTCGAGTTTGCGAATTAATGAACGTATTATTCCGCAACCACGTTGACTGGCACACCTGGATTAAGCGGTGGGACCGAATGCAGGACCGCTATATCCCGGCCAGAAAAGAGCGATTCGAAATCATCGTGCGGTTGGTTGCCGCTACACAGCGGAAAGTCTCAAGAGTTTTGGATGTCGGATGCGGCACGGGCAGCTTAATGTTGCCCATTTTGGAGGCATTTCCGGCTGCCGAGGTCTGGGGGATTGACTTTGACCCTATGTTGCTTGCGCTGGCGGAAAAACGCCTTGCCAAATTTGGTGGCAGGGTGAAACTGGTTGAGGCAGACCTGCGAAAAAGAGGATGGACTGGACTTGTCCGCAGACCATTTGATGCGGTTGTTTCTGCAACCACGCTGCACTGGTTCAGCCCACCGCAATTGAGCCGATTGTACAAACAATTCGCAAGGATTCTTAAGCCGGGAGGGATATTCCTGAACGCCGACCACGCAGGTAGTTTCTGCAAACAAATTCAAAAAGATTGGGAGAATCAAAGACGTCATCTGGCACGCAAGTACGAAAAGAGCGACTCTGATGACTGGGACGGTTTCTGGCATGCCTACGGACGAGCGTTGAAAGTGGATATCAAGGATTTTCGCAGGAAACTGATTGGGCCCTGGGTTGGGTCAGAGCAGGGTCTGCCGCTTCAGTGGCATTTTGAGAAATTGAAAGCAGGCGGCTTTGAGGCAATCGACTGTTTTTGGCGGCTGGATTACGATACAATCTATGGTGGCATTCGGCGGTGATAATAAGCCACAAAAAAGAAATCGTTTTACAAAGGCCGCCAGAAAACTGGTGGCCTTTTTCTCGGGAAAGTTTTACACAAAATCGGCTTTTGACTGTTATTATTAGGTGGAAAGAGAGAGTCAGGGTTGTAAGAGGTCTTTTGGATGAGATACTCGAAGCGATTGGAGCTCTTTGAAAAATTAAAGAAGGAGTACGCCGGCTATCTTACATCCACCCTTTGGAAACTCACGGGCAGTACCGATATTTTCACCGAGGCGATTCAATACGCATTTCTCGCCATCTGGATGAATCTCGAAAAGCTAACCGGCCCGCAGGCCGGCGCGTACATCTACCGAATCGCGCTGTCTGCCAACTCAAAGGCCTGGCGAACAAGAATAGGCAGAAACGTCCAAATCCCAAAAACAGACGTTTTTAAGATTCCGACAGCCGACGCTTCTGTCGATGAGGAAACACTCACTTTGGTTAGAAAAGAAATTGCCAAACTTCCGGAAAAGCAGGCCCAGGCAGTTGTGATGCGATATATCGACCAGCGCGATTATCAAACAATCGCCGATAAACTAAACTGCGCTGAAGATACCGCCCGCTCGCACGTGTCAAAGGCCATTGTTGCATTGAGAGAGAAACTTGCTCATTTGAATATATGGGAGTCCTAAAATGAACGAAGAAAAACTAATACAAATCCTGAAAAACATCGGCCAGACCGATGTTCCCCCGAATGTTACCCTCATCGCCGAACAGACCTCGCAGAGTTTCACGGCCGCCCTCAACGTTCTGCAGGCCCAGCGACCACAGCGAACCAGATTCGTCATCGGCCTGCGGTTGCTCGCAGCCGCGGCGGTCGTACTCTTGGTGTTTGCCATAGGCCTATCCGTCGGCCAACGGTTCACGCCGCCTCAGACACAACTGTCATCGCTTAACCTCACCGGCTATGCCTTGCCTATGCCGACACACCCGGCTGTCCAACAGGCCAAAGACGGCTTCTGGCGACAAAAAGCCCTTGCCGCAATGCAGCCAAGACCTTATGCACAAACGAAGTTTGACAAAACGAGTCTGCTTAACACCTACAAGCAATATCTCAAGGAGAAACACGTATGAGTAATCGAAAGATAACCTGGTGCCTTATTGCCTTCTATATCGCTGTATCCTTCTTTGCCGGCTGTTACCCTGAAAATTCCCTCGAGTGGTCTAAAGACGGCTCCACCGGCATCTACCGCAAAAATGGCCTTCTTTTTATCGTCGATGGCAATAGCGGCTCTCTTACACAGGTCGCCCCCCAAGGAATCGCCACGCGCTGGCCCGCCGTCTCGCCCGATGGTTTGCAATTCGCCTACGGCCTGATGGTCAAAGTCGACCACTTCAACAGTGCCTTAAAGCTGCTCCCGCAGGCCCAGGTTAAAGTAATCGAAGCGCACGCTGAAATCCTCAAACAAAAAGTCCTCGCCGAAGGAATCAGGGACGGCAACTTCCCCTTTATCGGAAAACCTGTTGCCACAGACGGCGGCCAGAAAGATTCCTTTAATGGCCAGCACGTCGCCTGGGTCCAGAGATACCTCGTCGAAAATGCAGACACCCAGCTCGCCCGGAAAATCGGCCCGGAACTTATCGAAAAAACCAAATCTCAAGACCTGACTTACTGTCAGCTCGTTTGTGCCCCGACCGCCGACCCCAACAACCGGAAAGTTCTCGCAACAAGCGCACAAACGCTCTGGCGTATCCGTTTCTCACCGGACTGTCGGCTTATCGCCTATGGCGCCGACCGTTTCAATGGCGCCGCGGAGGATGTCGGATACGACCTGTACATTGTTTCACCAGCCGAAAACACCCCCGTAGTGTTCCTCGCACCGGCCACAGCCGCCGGCTACGACTTCCGAGCAGATTCCCGTGCTATCGCATATATCAAGCCCGAAAATGAATTCTTTGACACCAGTAGACCCGCCTTCGGCACGCTCGTTGAGCGGACCATCATCGACCCCAATGGCCGGCTCCTTGCCTCGCTCGACTCTAATGACCCCTCACAAAGATATACCTGCACAGGCGCCGCTGCGGAACTCGTCGGCGTCTTATATCATCCCTGGATGCACGTTTCTTATGCCCGTGACAACCGCATTTTCTTCGCCTCCGTAAAAATGTCCCTGCCCTCCGGCAGAATCGACGAAGAAAAAACAACCATCTTCTGCTGCGACACCATTACCTGGTCCGTCAGCGAAATTATGAATCAGGGCATGCTCGACTTCTCGGAGGGAAATTTGTATCTTTTTGCGCTTTCCGGCGACTCCCGGAAAATCCTCCTGCCGGGAAAGAAAAACACACTTCTCCTTTATGCCCTCGGCAGCGACGTCGAGCTTTCGAGAGTCATCGTCGACACAAACGAGTCCTTCGAGGATAACTCGCCGCCACCGCAATGGAAAGGCCTCGACCAGATTTCCTGCCTCGTCTCGGAAAAATCGCATTTCCTGACCAATGACCCAAACGCCCCAGCCCGTCGAAAGGAAATCGTCATCCTCGGTACCGATGGGACTCTAAAGCAAATCCTCAGCAAAAACTGGCCCGACGAGCTCCTCAAATTTTAACGACCTACACTGCTTTCCGTGCTAAACACAAAGGCCGAGCGCTCTGGCGCTCGGCCTTGTACTTATCAAAATACGAGCAGTGTTCGACGAACAATGAGCGACGAATTACAGTCCCCAGGCTTTTGCGAAGGCCGCAAAACTGCGGTCGTAGGTTTTTTCTACTGCCGGCGGGAAGCAGCAGCCGGGAAGTTGCTTACTTGACAGGTGATAACTCAGACACTCACAGCACGTGCCTTTTCTATCGCAGCCGGGATACGTGCAGCCGCAATTTTTCAGATTTTGTTTTTTATTGCATTCCATCGGAATATCTCCGGTTTCTAAACCCGAAACAAACACAAAATTCAAATATCAAAGGTTAGTGCAACAGTTGCGCCAGACCTTTTCTTATGAGCATCACCGCAATGGCAGCCAGCAGCAGACTCATTATCTTCGATAGCGCCTTGGTCCCCGCATCGCCGACAAGTCGCATTAAAGCAGCGGAGCTTTTGAAAATCAGGCCTGCAAGAAAAATATTCAGCAGCACGGAAATGACGGTCGGCCAGAAACCATAATTTGATATCATCACCAATGAAGATGTCAGAACTGCAGGTCCGACGATTAACGGTGTGCCCAACGGAACTGCCCCCAGCTCCGTGCCGGGTATACGCTGTTTTTTAATTGGGTTCAAAAGGTCTGTGATTGCAAGGCAAAACAGTATCGCACCGCCTGCAACCATAAAGTCTCCGATGGTGATGCCGAGCAGCTTGAACACACCTTTACCGAGCAGGATAAAACCCACCGCCAGGCCGGAAGCCGTGAACATTGACTGCACTATAATCTTTGTCTTTTCTTTTTCTTCTCTTCCCTCGGTAAGAGAGATAAAAATCGGAAGTACGCCGACGGCGTCAACCGCTACAAAGATGGAGATGAACGACAGTAAAATGTTATTTAACATCGGTAAGAACCTGTCCTTTTTATAAATCCGAGTAATCCGCGGAATCCGTGGTTTAGTGTTTTGTATCAAAAAATCAGGCGAAGTGCAATTCGATAATATCTTTGTCGTTCAGGACGTGGTTTTTCTGAACGTTTTGGCCTTTATAGACTCCAGTGCCCCATATTCTTGCCGATTTTAATTTGTCGGTCAATTCCCGGTGAATAGCTGTTGCCAGGTCTGAAACGCTCGAGCCGGCCGGCAGTGTAAACGGCTCATCCATATCAGGTTTTTTGCCGGGCGGCTTGGCGTAAACGCGTATGATATTCAGCATCCTGAAAAGCGTGCCGACAAGCTCATCAAGGCCGGTGCCGGTCCTGGTTGAGATTTCGACAAGCTCGAAGCGTCGGCCACACAATTGTTTCAGAGTTTCGAGGGCGCCGGGTTTTGCGATGTCAGATTTGGTGCAGATGCAAAATACTCTTTTGCCTAAGGGATTACCCATCCGGTCGAGGGATGCGGTTTCACTGTCGATAAGTAAACTTTTAGAATCCAAAAAGGCAAGACAGGTGCTCAGTTGCTGCCTGACGTCGGCTGAAAGGTCGATAACTATCGCTATTACGTCGCAGTTTCGATATGTGCCGACCTGGCCGGGCGCGCTATAGTCGGCGGTTATGGGCGGCATATCAATAAGCTGAATCTGAACGTCCTCGAACGTTACCATAGCCGGTACCGGTGCGCCGGTTGCGAATGGAAAATCAGCGACATTAACTTTGGCGTTAGATATCGCAGCGATGATGGAGCTTTTGCCGCAGTTGGGCGTACCAATCAGGACTATCTGGCCGGAGCCGGTGCGTGGCACGTGAAAGATGTCGGCGTGTTTGCCGCTTTTTTTTTGTGTGGAGACCTCTTTGAGCTTACTAAGCTTTCTGCGAAGGTCAGCCTTCAGGTGGTCTGTGCCCTTGTGCTTGGGCATAACCGCCAGCATCTGCTCAATGGCAAGGATTTTTTCCTCGTTGGTGGTTGCCTCGCGGTACCACTGCTCAGCCTTAAAATAGTCTGGTGTCAGATTTGCAGGCACAGTAAAGAAATTTAAAATTAAAAAGTAAAAATTAAAAACTGTGGAACCCCGTACTTAAAAACCGCATTTTTAAGTACGGGATGACTTCCTTAATTTTGGATTTTCCGTTTTAAATTTTTAATTACTCTGCGAACTTGGTCGCAACCAAGTCACCAACCTGACTTGTTGAGAAACCCATTTTACCGGCCTGGAGCGACTTTACTTTATTGGCGGTTACGAACATAACGGCTTTCTCGACGGCGTCGGCCGCTTTCTGTTCGCCGAGCTCAGCCAGCATCATCTGCACGGCGCAGATGGCGGCCAGTGGATTGATGACACCTTTGCCGGTATATTTCGGAGCGCTTCCGCCGATAGGTTCGAACATACTGACACCTTCGGGATTGATATTTCCGCCTGCGGCGATGCCCATACCGCCCTGAATCATAGCGCCAAGGTCGGTGATGATGTCGCCGAACATATTGCCGGTTACGATAACGTCAAACCATTCGGGGTTTTTGACCATCCACATACAGGTGGCGTCAACGTGGTAATATTCTCTTTTGATGTCCGGATAATCTTTTTCGCCCATTTCATGAAAGGCCCGCTCCCACAGGTCATAGATGTACGTTAAGACGTTTGTCTTGCCGCAAAGAGCGAGGGTATTTTTATCGCTTTTGCCGCGGCTTTTTTTGCCGTATTTGCGAGTGTATTCAAATGCGTATTTCAGGCAGCGGTCAACCTGAAAGCGGGTATAGACCGCCGACTGGACCGCTACTTCATTTGGCGTTCCCTTCATCGTGAAGCCGCCGGTGCCGGTGTACATATCGCCGGTATTTTCTCGAACGACGACAAAATCGATATCGTCCGGGCCTTTATTTTTGAGCGGTGTTTCCACTCCCGGATATAACCTGACCGGGCGAAGGTTGATATACTGGTCCAATCCAAATCGCAGCTTCAGGAGTATGCCTTTTTCGAGGATGCCCGGTGCAACGTCCGGATGGCCGATAGCGCCTAATAATATCGCATCGAACTTTCGAAGCTCTTCAACGGCGCTGTCGGGCAGGGTTTCGCCGGTCCTTTTGTATCTTTCGCCGCCGAAGTCGAAATGCGTCAAATCCGCTTTGAATTTGAACTTGTTCGCAGCGGCCTTTAGAACCTTCACGGCCTCGGCTGTAACTTCCGGCCCTGTGCCGTCACCGGGTATCACCGCTATCTTATACATATTCATATTCTCGAAATCCTTTCACTGATTAGGGTTCAGGGGTCGGGGGTTAGGGATCAGGGCGCATTGCGCTTTTCTATAGATTTGCGCAAGCCGTTGATCGTCCGACCAATTTCTGCAGTTTTTTCTAACAACTGTTTTGCATTTTCAGAACCGACATAGCTCAATCTTTGCGCTATTTGAATATGAGTTTCCACTTCCGCCAGAGAGCTATAAGCTATGGATAGATGCTGAACAAATTCCTTGCTGTGTTTTCTTTCTCGTCCTTCAGCTATATTTGCAGGGATTGACACAGCAGCGCGTTGTAACTGGCCTGCAAGGCCATAAGCCTCGCTTTTCGGGAAATTTTTTGTTTCCTGATAACACATTACTACCAAGTCCATAGCTTTTTGCCAGACTTCAAGGTCTTTATAACTTTTAACGTCCATATGTTTTTCTCGACTGAAAACTTGTTACTGTTACTGGATATGTACCGTCACTTTTTCTCTTTTTAAGCCTATATGCTGTAACCTCAAGCTCATCCCAATCTTGGCTGACCGCCAATAGAGTCCTCGACAAATCAATAGCTTGTTCTTTTGATAGTTTAAGTCCAACAGTGTTGAGATCAGAAATACTTTTATTGGTACCCTCTACAGGATATACTTTTGAACATCGTAAATTAGATTTTATAGTTATACCTGTCGGAGCTTTTCTGGACATTTTGATTTCTCCCAATAATAAAACGTGAGTTTTTATTTACTCATATGTTTTTCATCTTACGCTTATTGTGTTCCCTTGTCCTCTAATTCCTGATTGCTGATCCCAGACACCTGTTCCCTGAACCCTTTTTAATGTGCTTCAGCAGTCCGCCGGCGTTGATTATTTCGAGCGCGAAGTCGGGCAGCGGTTTAAACTTGATTTCTTTCTTCTGCGTTTTATTTTTAATAACGCCTTTTTTGTAATCAACTTCCAGCTCATCGCCATTTTTGATTTTATCAGGGGCTTCGGATGATTCTATGACATAGTAGCCGTTGTTGATGGCGTTGCGATAGAAGATTCGGGCAAAGGATTTAGCGATTACGGTCTGTACGCCTGCGCTGCGAATTGCCCAGACGGCGTGCTCTCTGGATGAGCCGCAACCGAAGTCCTCACCTGCAACGATTATGTCGCCTGGTTTGACCTTATTTACGAAGTTTTTGTCCAAATCTTCGAGGCAATGTTTTGCCAGTTCAGCTACATCATCGGTGTTTAAGTACCGAGCCGGGATTATTTCATCGGTATTTATGTGGTCGCGTTTATAAACATGAGCTTTTGCCATTGTTTCCTCACATGTATTTCCTTGGGTCAGTTAGCTTTCCTTCAACTGCGCTTGCTGCGGCGGTAGCAGGGCTGGCTAAGTAAACTTCACTTTTCGGATGTCCCATTCGGCCGACAAAATTTCTGTTTGTTGTGCTGACGCATTTTTCACCGGCGGCGAGGACACCCATAAAGCCACCCAGGCACGCGCCACAGGTCGGGGCGGAAATCACACAGCCGGCATCGTAGAAAATATCGAACAGGCCTTCATCCATCGCCTGCTTCCAGATTTCAGGAGTTGCGGGGACAACAATAGTTCTTATAGCTACCTTTTTGCCTTTAAGTATCCCGGCAGCGATTCTTAAATCCTCGATTCTGCCATTGGTGCAGCTTCCGATATAAGCCTGGTCCATCTTTATGCCGGCACAATCGCCGATTTTTTTGCCGTTGCTGGGCAGGTGTGGCAGGGCGACCATCGGCTCCAATTTCGAGCAGTCGATTTCGACAACCTGTTCGTATTCAGCGTCTTTATCCGATTCATAAATGGTGTACCGGCCTGTCATTGCGAGCCTGCCGGAGGCGGGCGTGGCAATCTCCGACTTGCGGGTGGTTGAGATTGCTTCGGTCGCTTCGCTCCCTCGCAATGACGCAGAAAGGTGTTCATCGAGATATTTTTTTGTAGTTTCATCAAAGCCGATAATTCCGTTCTTGGCTCCTGCCTCAATAGCCATATTTGTGATGGTCATTCGAGCTTCCATCGACATTTCTTTAAGAGCCGGGCCGGTAAATTCCATCGCTTTATAGAGCGCACCATCGACGCCGACTCGGGTGATTACCGCGAGTATTACGTCTTTGCTGTAAACGCCTTTGGATAGTGACCCTTTGAGCACAAACTTTATTGACGCAGGGACTTTGAACCACAGTGTTCCTGTGGCGATGGCCGCAGCCAAATCCGTCGAGCCGATACCGGTGCCAAATGCTGCGAACGCACCATAAGTGCAGGTGTGCGAGTCGGGCCCGACTATGACTTCACCGGGCCGAATATGTCCCTGCTCCGGCAATAGTGCGTGGCAGACGCCTGCTCTGCCGATTTTATAGTAATGTTTTATCCCGTGGCGTTTTGCCCACTCATCAAGTCGCTTGTGCAGCTCGGCACTTTTTATGTCCTTGGCCGGCTGAAAGTGGTCCGGCGTAACGACAATCTTTTCCGGGTCGAATACTTTATCGATACCGTGCTGCTCGAGCATCGAAATAGCAGGCGGCGTAGTAACATCGACGCACATAACAACATCGAGCTTCGCATCTATAAGCTCACCCGGCTTGACAACCTTTTTCCCGCTTGCCTTCGCCAAAATCTTTTCAGTTATCGTCATTGACATTGCTGACTGTTCCTCACTTAATCCAAAAGTTTCTTATCACCGGCAGGTTGCTGAAAAACTTCCTTGCAATTTCATCCTGCTGGTTTATTGCAAACACATGCTGCCCCCAGCCCATCTGCCCGAGAACATACTCACCCAGGGCAAGCTGGCCGATGGCAATATGACCCATTGCGAACTGACCCAAACCGAGATACAACCCGATTGCTCCCTGCCCGACCGCGATTATACCGCTCGATAGCTGTCCTATACCGAGTAATAATCCAAACGCCGCCTGTCCAACAGGCACAATACCTATCGCCAACTGCCCAATAGCGATGATTCCACAGGCAATCCTGCCAATAGCAATCACGCCCTTGGCAACCTTTCGCCTGCCGGTCTCCGGGCACCTGCCGAATGTATAGTGCACCAGCGGCAAACTGCCTATCTTTATATGCGATGTAAACTCGTGATAGCTTAGCCCTGTAACGTACCCGAAACTTTTCCAGACGCCGAACCGAGTGTGCTTTTCTTTATACTCAACTTGTTCCAGCAATATGTTTCTCATCTTTTTATCTCCCTGCTGATTCAGACAGCGTTGTTAGTTAGAGTTCTGCCTTTATTTGTGGTTCTTCGCCGGCGTCTTTTCGAGCCACTAATCTATTAATCGCATCGATATACGCCCTTGCGCTTGCCTCGATGATGTCGGTCGAGATACCTCTGCCGATATATGTTCTGCCATCAGTCTGAATCTTGACCGTTGCTTCGCCGAGAGCCTCTTTGCCGCTTGTGACCGCCCGAATCGAATAGCTCTCCAACTTCGGCGAGAAACCGGTCGCCTCACGTATTGCCTCGTAAGCTGCATCGACGGGGCCGTCGCCCTCGGACTGCGCCTCTTTTAATTTGCCCTTGCTTCGAATTTTAACTGTTGCCGTCGGGCTTGTTCCAGTCTCTATCAACACGCGCAGATATTCAAGCTCAAACGTATGCTCGACAACTCGCACCTCATCATCGATAATCGCAACCAGGTCCTCATCGAATACCTCTTTCTTTTTGTCCGCCACCTGCAGAAACCTCTGGTAGGCCTGCTCAAGCTCATCTTTAGTCAGTTTGTAACCCAGTTTTTTGCAGCGGTCGGCGAATCCGTGTCGGCCCGTGTGTCTGCCTAATACCATCCGCGAGCCGACCAGGCCGATACTTTCCGGCGTCATAATCTCGTACGTCTTTCGCTCCTTGAGCACGCCATCCACGTGGACGCCTGCTTCGTGCGCAAAGGCGTTGGCGCCAACAATCGCCTTATTGGGCTGAACAACGAATCCGGTCAGCCGGGATACGAGCTGACTGGTGCGGTAAATCTCTTTAGTGTTGACGCTGGTAGTCAGTTCGTTTTCAGTGCCTTTGCCGAAGAAGTCAGCCCTTGTATGTATCGCCATAACAATCTCTTCGAGCGCTGCGTTGCCGGCTCGTTCGCCGAGCCCGTTGACGGAGCACTCGACCTGGCGGGCGCCGTTTCGTACGCCTGTGAGTGAATTAGCGACCGCCATACCGAGGTCGTTGTGGCAGTGCGTACTTATTATGCATTTGTCGATTCCCGGAACTTTTTCCTTTAACTGAGCAATAATCCGGCCGTACTCGTAAGGCAGAATATATCCCACTGTGTCGGGAATATTTAGCGTAGTAGCACCTGCTTCAATCGCCGCCGTCAGCACCTCAATCAGAAAGCTCATTTCGCTTCTGCAGGCGTCTTCCGGCGAGAATTCGACATCGTCGGTAAACGTCTTTGCGAACCTGACCGCCTCGACCGCCATTTTCAGGACTTCGGCACTTGTTTTCTTGAGCTTATACTTCATATGAATCGGGCTGGTTGCGATGAATGTGTGGATTCGTCTCTTTTTGGCCGGCGCAACGGCTTTGCCAGCCGATTCTATGTCTTCTTTATCCGCCCGTGCCAGACCTGCTATGGTCGGCCCAGCCACCTGCTCAGCTACGAGCTTAGTTGCCTCGAACTGTACCGGCGAGGAGACCGGAAAGCCGGCTTCGATTATATCCACGCCCAGGTGAGCCAACTGCTGGGCGATTTCGAGCTTTTCAGCGATTGAAAGCGAAGCGCCCGGCGACTGTTCGCCATCGCGTAAGGTGGTATCGAAAATTACGATTTTTTGCTTTGACATCTGATTTTTCTCCAAATTTTTGTCTTATTATGCCCTAAGAAGGGCAGAATTTCTACGAGTTTACGAAAAAAAAAGAAAAGTAGGGTTTTGTGGATGTAAGTGGACTATTGCGCCTTGCGGCGCAAAAGGAGCAGGCTGAGGCTAATAATGGCCCTGTGGGGATAACGAGTTTTATGGTTTTTGCTCATAACCAATCAATTATAGCAGACAGATAACCTTTTGCAAGAAATTTTTTGTCGGGTAGGTGTATAATGGCAGGATAAATCCGCCGCAGGCGGGACATAATCGTGGCTTCCTTCGACAGGCTCAGGGAAGCGGAGGGTAAGCTCCGATAAACGTGGTATCTTCTTTTTGGCCGAGAAGCTGTTTGATTTCATCCGGAAGAATGGTCGCTTTTGCAGCTCCTGGAAACGCCTGCAATAATTGGTAATTGCCCAGTTCGGAACTCTTGAATAAGGGACCATTATAATTGGCGAAATACCGACTGTGAGCCGAAAATTCCGGATGCAGTTTCTGCAAACCCTCCAGCGATTCAAATGCCACCTGGCAATTTGGGCCCGGTGCGGGACTGAAGAAAATCAATGGTACAGATGTGTCTGAGCGTCGCACATATACATTATAATCGAGCTGTTTGACTAACGGCTTACTGAGCCGTTCGCACAAAGATGCCGGCTGTGAAAAAGCAAGAAGCGGTCTATAGAAATTTTCGTCCCCTGTGAGCAGGTTATTGACAAATACGTGTCCGTCCCGCTCGTTGACATCCGGGCCTGTACTGGCATGCCAGCCGAAGGGGTCGGCGGCCGCAGTTCTTGCAGTACGCCCTATGCATACAGTACTGTTTACCAATGTGTTGTTGTACATTTGAACATTGGAACTGTTGAGCACTAAAATGCCATGGTCACAATTGACAAACACGTTTCCGGCGCAAATCGCTCCTTTTGAGATTTCAAAGAAGAATCCGTTATCGCTCGGCCAGAAGCGCTCGCTGGTGAACCGGCTGTCGATATTGCCTACGCGCTCGACCCAGTTGTCGATAAACCGGCCGTTGACATTACCTACGTCGTACCAGATACCGTTAGAATTCGGATGGTCGATAACCAGATTATCCCGGCACGTGACACGGTAGCATTGATTAAATATCTTCACCGCCGCAGGATAGTATCCGGTGATTTTCTCGATATTGTTGCGTCTGAAGATGTTTTTTTCCAACAGAACATCGGACGAACTGAGGATAAAGATTCCTTCCGTACTGGTGTCGCTCACTAAGCAATGCCGCATCGTTAAATTATCTCCCCGCAAATATGCTCCGACCCGCGAACAGAAAGAAATGGTACAATTCTCCAAGGTTGTACCCACCACGTCCTTTCCATGCTTGGACTCATCGGACAGGCCCTGCGGGTCCGTTCCTTCAATTTCAATTGCGCGGTAGGCATACTGTGTGAACGTGATTCCACGAATTAGCGGTCCTTTGCCGTCCGACTTCTTACCGTGACATTCCCTGGTCGTCCGTGTAAGAGCGTTATTAAAAGCGGCGATTTCCACCAATCGGTTTGTCGGGTCAGTGCCGATGAAAACCAGGTTGGCATCATAGTCGATGAAATAGGAATTGGCGTCAATTTCTCCTTCCCAGCCTGCCGATTGTAAAAATCTGCCATCCACAAAGACCATATCGTTGTTAAAACGGTGCATCGGAGTTTCTTTACCAAAATGCTGACGGGCCCACCAATCAGCGGGCTTTGCGGGGAATAAATGGCTCCAGGAGGTTTTCCATAATCCGTTTCTTTGATTCTCCCACTCTGTTGCTATAAAGGTTCCCTTCAAAACGGGCTGTTCATCCGCATAGGGCTGTATAGTGATTCCCTGGTTCAATAGCAGGTTGCCGGTACGATAAATGCCGCCGCGCATCACGATTGCGTCGCCGGTCACTACCCGCTCTATGGCTGCTTCGAGGGTCGTTGGCTTGGCAAGCGTTTCTCCTGATTCTTCGGCCTGTCCATCGGGTGCTACATAGTAAATTTTACCTGCTCCCTTAGGCAAATCATAGGTTTGCCGAATCGGGCCGTAAGGACCACCCGAGGGTTGTGCTGTTACAGGCAATGAAACAAAGATTGTGCAGAGAAGGACGCAGCCAACACGATACCGGGATTTTCCATTTATACGGTTAAAAAACATAATTTCTCCGTCTTTATTCTGCATAAGGCGACTGGGCCCGCAAGGATTCGAACCTTGGACCAATGGATTATGAGTCCACTGCTCTACCGCTGAGCTACGGGCCCGTTAGGTAACTCTAACTACTTTCAACATAACCGTTTCCACCTGAAGCTGTCAATACTTTGCTTTTTCGAAACCCCTTAAAATGGGCCTTAATGGGCATTGGTGTCAGTTTTGGTGTCAGTCATTCCCTTGTGCTGTCGCAATACTCTTCAGAATCCTGCCAGCCGAAGCAAGGTCGTCGGGGCGAACGGCCAGATAATACTTCTGTGTGGTCGAGATGTCGGCGTGTCCAGCCGGTTGTTGTACAACTTGTATTGGCAATTTCTGAGCCCAGTTAGTTGTGGCGGACCGCCGAAGGTCGCCAGAAATTTCTCGCATGCTCGTGCAGAAACTGAATATTTTTAGAAGTTTCATATAGTTATAGACTATGATTATTTCCGATGCCTAAAGTCTTATATAATTATCTGGCGCGCTGTGCGAGTTTTTTTATTGTAACCATAGATGTTTGTGGTTACTAAAGCGGCTGTGTTCCACCGTGCCTTATTTCAAGCGTCTCACGCTTCGATTGCCAGACTGCCCAAACAAGTCCAACGATGCCCAGTAATATTACTGTGCCGAATAAAAGGTCGTGGTTTTTCTGTCCCACTGCAATGCCATGCTTTCCTAATATCTCGATGACTTTTTTATCGTAAGGCAGGATAAGGCCAATAATCAGCAGACTTACCATATTCATCACCTTAATCAACGGATTGATTGCTGGGCCTGCCGTGTCTTTGAGCGGGTCGCCGACGGTATCGCCGGTAACACTGGCCTTATGCCGTTCGCTGCCTTTACCAGTGTTGGCAATCTTGTCAGGTATTTCATCCTCAATAATTTTCTTGGCATTGTCCCAGGCACCTCCGGCATTAGCCATAAACACCGCCAGCAACTGTCCGGAGACAATCATTCCGCCAAGAAAACCTGCCAGTGCGATTACTCCAAGGCCAAATCCGATAAGCACAGGTGCCAAAATCGCCAGGAGTCCCGGTCCGATGAGTTCTTTTTGAGCGGCTTTTGTGCAGATGTCAACCACACGGCCGTAATCAGGTTTTTTTGCGCCGCTCCAGATATCCTTGTCGTGGAACTGAATACGGCATTCATTGACAATCAGAAATGCCGCACGTCCCACTGCGCGGATGGTCATCGAGCTGAACAAAAACGGCACAGCACCGCCAAGCAACATTCCGATGAAGAGCGTTGGGTCGGAAATGGTCAGCATCGAGGCTACTATCGAATATGTTTCGCGGGAGATACCGGCGGTCTCACCCCTGCCTCCTGAACCTATCGAAACAATGTAACTGTTGAACAGCGATACCGCTGCAATTACTGCTGAGCCGATTGCTATGCCCTTTGTGATGGCTTTGGTGGTGTTACCGACGGCGTCCAGGTCGGCCAGAACCTGACGAGCTTCCTTATACTTCGCATCCCCCATTTCCTTTTTGTCGTATCCCATTTCGCCAATGCCGTTGGCGTTATCAGCGACCGGGCCAAACACATCCATCGATATAGTATTGCCTGTAAGCGTCAGCATACCGATGCCGCACATTGCCACGCCGAAGGCCACAAATGTCGGATTTGTGTGACTATAAATTAGCACACTGCCCATAATTGCCACCGCAATAATCAACACGGCGAACACAGTGCTTTCATAACCCGCTGCAAGACCCTGAATGATATTGGTCGCATGGCCTGTTTGACTGGCCTTGACGATACTTTTGACCGGCTGATATTCCGTGCCGGTAAAGTATTCGGTGCACTTGTTTAGAGCCACCGCCAGCACAATGCCTATCAGGCATGTCCAAGCAGGCCGCATATCGAGGCCCTCAATTCCGAGATTTGCCCATACGGGCAGATTCGTAACATACGGTTTGATTATCTCGTAGTTTGGATAGCTCGGGTCAAATCTGAAATACAGGAAGCCCAGTACGAGGAAGCCGATAACGCTAATGGTTGAACCGATAATGAAGCCTTTGTTAACGCTCCGCATCGCGGCGGCTACGGTCCCCTTTTTGCCTGCGCGGACGCTGTAGGTACTGATAATGCTGGCAATTACACCGATAGCGCGCACCAGCAGTGGAAAGATAACGCCTTTGTGCCCAAAACTTGCGATGCCCAGAATCATAGCTGCGACAATCGTAACTTCGTAACTTTCGAAAATATCCGCGGCCATACCGGCGCAATCACCCACGTTGTCACCCACGTTATCCGCGATTGTAGCCGGGTTACGGGGGTCATCTTCTGGAATGCCGGCCTCGATTTTGCCGACCAGGTCGGCTCCAACATCAGCTGCCTTGGTGTAGATGCCGCCGCCAACCCGCATAAATAGTGCCAAGAGCGTACCGCCAAAACCAAACCCCAGCAACGCCTCATATGCATGCTCTCCGTAAATAAGAAAGATAATCGAACCGCCCAATAGGCCGAGTCCATCGGTAAGCATGCCGGTGATTGTGCCGCTGCGATACCCAAGCTGCAATGCACGGCCGAAACTGAACTTCGCTGCCGTTGCGACTCGCAGATTACCCGTGGTCGCCATCCGCATTCCCACCAACCCCACTGTCGCTGAAAAAGTCGAGCCTAACAGAAACGCGATCGTTCTGCCCCATGCGATGCTTAACGGCGCACCGGAAGCTTTTGCCGCAAAAAACAGTGTTATCGTGATGACAACTATTAATATGCCGACAACTCTGAACTGTCTGTAAAGATAGGCATTAGCACCTTCTCGAATGGCGTGTGCTATCTGCTGCATCCGTTCGGTCCCCTTGTCGGCATCCCTGACCTGTTTGACCAGCAACAGAGCATAAATCAATCCTGCCAGTGCTATGAACACGTTTGTAACAAGCGCGACTTTTTCATACGCGGCATACCGGCTGCTAAAAAGCGGTTCCAAGAGAGTAACGATAGATGTTTCACCCATTGCTTGCGGTGAACTATTCATAGCTAAACAAGGTACCGCAATCAGGATAATTAAAGGCAATACAATCAATACAGTCCTTTTCATAACTTTTTCACCTTTGAAAAATTTCTTTCTTCAACATTAACCTTTGCTTTTCTATTAGGTTCCGCCTCGATGTACATCATCTGTCGAAGTAGTCCTTATTCTGGAATAATCGTACTGTGTGGCACCACTGAGGGGTGCATTATTACTGCACAACGACTTTCAACAGAAAAGGAAGTGAAAGAATGGCGGGATTTTACGGAAAGTCGGTGTCTTTTTCAAGTGTTTATCGAAAAATTTCCCAAAAAATTTGCACAGCAACGCTTGTATCATTTTAATGCCAACCACCTGTACACCTCGTTTTGGCACTGAAAAAGATGCGTTTTAATTTACTGTAAATAATAAAGTTATGGCGGAAAAATCTGTTTGTCATTCCAAGAGTTGCCGGCTTGAGTCTCTTCTGGCATTGCCTTCACTTTTGCTGCAATAGCGATGTAATTGCCTTAGCCAGCAATTCTACTGCACCGAGTACCTCCTTTGACGGCAAAGATCCTGTCGATAGATTTTTGGGTTGAATACCGATGATTGTGATTTGAAAGTTGAATGACTGAAGAAGGTAGTCTGTCATTACTTTTACCGGCAGGCTGTGAGTGCAGAAAGAGATGCCACCGATTTCGTCGGGGTTCATTACTTTAACTTTACCTGCTTTTGTGTCGAGGTCGGCGGAATCTATGATTATAAGGTGAGCAGGCTGAAATCTTTTTATTTCACCAGTGAGATTTTCCGGAGCGGTTGCGCCGATAAAGACTTTGAATCTTGTAAGGTTTTTTTTCTTTGCAGCCAGTTCCTTAATTCGCCTGGCGACGAGGATGCCCGCGATATCGTCGGCCCTTAGCTCGGAGCCGACGCCGAGAACAGCGACTCTTTCGGCACTCTTAAGTCTTTTCCTGAGTATCGTCGCCAGTGTCTGCACTGAAAACCACCTTCAGTTTCATACGGTCCAGATTAGCCAGTTCGAATTCTGGTGTAATTTCAAGCGCTTTTTTAGGGCAGGAATCGACGCACTGCGCGCAAGATATACACTTTGCGATATCGATTTCGGCCTCAAACTCCTTTTCGCCCACTTTCCTGATGACGATTGCGTTTGAAGGGCAGTCCCTCATACAGAGTTTACAGCCGATACACAGTTTGGGATTAAACTTCAACTTTCCACGAAAACCCTCGGCCATTCCTGACCTTTGGGCAGGATAGTTGATTGTCGCCGGCTTTTTAAACAGCGACTTTATAAGCTGTCCGGTCATTTTGCCTGGCTTACTCATCTGGGCAGTATTCCTTTCAAAATAAGATTAGCTACAACCTGTACGAGCGCCAAAGGAGCCAGGTACTTCCAGCAGAAGTTAATCATCTGGTCAAGGCGTAAGCGTGCAAACAGGGAACGAAGGAGCGTAACGACGGCGATAATGGAAAAAACCTTAACAAGATACAGCAGAAATATGGCTGCGGGGTGGTGAAGGTTAAACCCAAACGGCAAAAATACGGCCGTAAACAGTGACGCTCCAACTACCGTTTCGATGTTAAGCGATGTTCGAAGCAGAGCCAGAAGCCTTCCACCATATTCGGTAAAAACACCAGCTACTATTTCTGTTTCTGCCTCTGGGATGTCAAATGGAACCTTCTCAAGTTTGCCCAGGAGCGAGATAAGGGCAATTGCAAATCCTAATATATTAAAGAACCAATAGCCAGGGTGATGGTTATAAAAGTTGGCCATCTCGCTTAGAGACCAGGTATCTGCAAGCAGGGCTGAAGCAAGAACGCACAAGAAAAGAGGAACCTCATAAGCAAATAACTGTGTCAGCGACCGCACAGCTCCAATCATTGAATAAACAGATCTTGAATACCAGCCGCCTAAAAAGTAAGCAATCGTGGGAATAGTCAAAAGATACAACACAACTATAATATCCCCATTAAAAGAAAACGCGGCTCGTTCGCCTCCAATAGGTATATAAAGAATGGCGGCAATTGATGCCGTGAGTGCAAATACAGGTACCAATTTAAAAACCGTAACGTCTGCTTCCAGGGGGATTATTTCCTCTTTACTTGCCAACTTGATAAAATCTGCCAATGGCTGAAACCACGGCGGGCCGATTCTATTCTGAAATCGCGCACAAAGTTTTCTGTCTACATATTCAGCAACGAAACTGAATATGAAGAGGAATAAAAATCCAGGAAAAACCAGAATACTAAAAATTGCTTTCAACATAATACACTAAAAAGATTCAGCCAGCTTTTTGTTAAGAATCGTAAAATCTATCCCTTGTTTTTTATACCACTCTATTCCTTTAAGCCGTATCGACTCCCAAGTTACCACATTTTTAGATTGCTTCTCTGCATCGCGGAGAGATATGAGTCTGTCGGTGCAGGAGAAACAAGGGTCTATTGCCGCTATGACGATAGGAATGTCCGCCAAATATCCATCTTCCAGCATTTTGGAAACCGCCTGAATATTAGCCAGCGTAGGTGCCCTTACTTTCACACGGTCAGGCTTTTCCGTACCGTTTGACCTGACATAATGAAAATCTTCGCCTCTCGGAGCTTCATACCGACTTACGGCTTGGCCTGCCGGAATCTTGCGTGGCGCTTTTATGGTAATCGGCCCATCCGGAAGTTTTTGTATAAGCTGGCGCACCATACTGTATGACTCCATCAACTCTCCCAGGCGCACAATCGTGCGACCATAAACATCGCATTTGTCGCTGGTTATGACCTTAAAATCGAGTTCTGCATAGGCTGCGTAAGGGTCGTCTTTTCTCACATCTCGTTCTATACCTGAAGCACGTGCGGTAGGACCTACAGCGCCTAATCTTTCGGCATCCTGGCGGGACACCGTTCCCACCTTTGACAATCGTTCAAGTATAGTGGACTCCTCCTGCGCGAGCCCGATATAATATTTTGTTCTTTCTTCCAATATGTCTATTGCCTTAAGAACCTTTTCTTTTTGTTCCGGTTTGATATCGCGTCTTACCCCTCCGATAGTGTTGATACCGTAATTCACCCTGTTTCCGGAAAGTAACGCCAGAATATCCATTACTGCTTCGCGGTCGCGCCAAGTATACATAAGCAGCGTATCAAAACCTATTTCATGGCCGGCCACGCCCAACCACAAAAGATGACTGTGAATACGCTCAAGTTCGCTTATGAGCGTGCGAATATATCTGGCACGAGTCGGTATTTCAAGCCCCGCAATTTCTTCCACCGCTTGCACAAAACAGGTTGAATGTGAATGAGAACAAATGCCGCAGATGCGCTCGATAAGATACAAATCCTGGATGTATGTCCGCTCTTCGCAGGCCTTTTCTATGCCGCGATGATTGTAACCAAGTCTTACGCTTGAAGCGGTTATTTTCTCTCCGTGCAGACTAATCAGAAAACTCTCAGGTTCTTTTAATGCAGGGTGTTGCGGCCCTATGGGAATTTTTACTTCGCCGGGGTCATGCATTTTGTGTCTCCTTTCCGGAGGCACCTGCCTTCCACTCTTTGCGTAAGGGATATTCATTTTTCGGCCAGTTATCCGGTAAAGGATATCTGTTGCCGACAGCAAGACCTTCGACTTGTATTCCTAATAAATCTACAAGCTCTCTTTCGTAAATATCTGCACCGGCGAAAAACGAAGTAACGGTCTTTATTACAGGATTGTTCTTGCTTACGTTTATTCCTAAATTCAATACTATCCTGCCTTGTCTGTTAAGGTGATACATAACTGTAAAGGATTCGCCGTTGTCCATTCCGGTTATCGTAGAGAGCGCCTCGAAGTGCATTTGTCTTGCCGCATAAGCAAATACTTCATCAAATTTTTCTAAAGATACATTGACGAATACACGACGATATCTTTTGATAACTATCGCGTCTTTCAAATAGCTAAATTTTTCTTCCAGTTCCTGTTTGATTTTTTTTTCTTCAGTCATTTTTTCTTGGCTCCTGGTGCTGTTTCCAAACTTTTTAACAATTTTACCGCGCCGTCGATTATAGCTTTAGGGCTGGCGGGGCAGCCTGGGATATATGCTGATACAGGCAAAGTTGTATCTATCCCGCCCTCGACATTATAACAACCCTTGAAAACCCCTCCCGAACAGGCACAGGTACCTATTGCTATGACAAATTTAGGCTCAAGCATTTGTTCATAAATCCGCGTCAGGCGGGTTTTTACCTGTTTTGTTACCGGTCCGGAGCACAGTAGTATATCTGCGTGTCTGGGAGTTCCCTTTAACAAGACCCCGAAGCGCTCGAGGTCGTAACGCGGCGTCAATGACGCGATAATCTCTATATCGCAGGCATTACAGGCACCGGTGTTAAAATGTAAAACCCAGGGTGATTTTATTCTCGACCAATTAATCATTTTTGTAAACAATCCCATGCTATTTCCTTAACAGGATAACCAATCCTACGGTTGCTCCAATAATATACGTTATTGCTATAACAAGTGTTCTAACGGTTTCGGTGGGAACAGTAGCAATTACCAGAGCAACTATATGCAGAATAGTAAAGAAAAAAGCAAAAGGGAAAAACTGGCTGTAATCAGGCTGAATGAGATAGCCCTGGAAATCCTCTCCGCAGGCATAAGGCTTTTGTGCTTCCGTGGGGTTCTGGCGTTTGCGGAAGGCACAATAAGAACAAAGCCGGGCCAAGACATATACAACAAGTAATATGATTATAAAAGCTGCCAGCGGCGAAAGAACGACTTTTTCTATCATATATTCTCTAACCTTAACCTTTCAAGTCGCTTAATTTTCTCGGGTCGATGGTTTTAGTATGCCGAAAAGCCCAAAGAACCACTCCGCCTGCAACAACCATAAATACAATTTCGATAACAATTAAAGTAATTACGATTGATTGTGCCAAAGCTGTGCGGCCGCAAATATAGCCTGCAAGAATAATCAAAAGTGTTGATGCCTTAATTAAAATTTCTATGCCGATTAATATACGAATTAAACTGAGACTTACTAAAACACAATAAAGTCCGGTTATAAACAGGAGCACAATGAAAATCAGGAAATATTCAAATAGTTGAGCAAAATCGGGACTCATTTCTTAGACTCCTTGAACAGAACCGCTACACCGAACGCACCAGCCAAAAGTACAATAACCTGGCCGAACAAGTCCAGGTGCCTCAGATTCCAAAGCACATTCCGCACATTCTGCCCATAAACAGGCAAAGGCAGTTCAATCTTCGGTATATTTAGATACTGGCTCAGCAGCAAAGCCGCAGCAACGAGTATAAAGGGCAGAAACCAGAATCTTGCAAATCGCTCTTTTCGTCGAACAGGCAGTTGTTCTTTACTTACGCGTTCTGTAAAACTTACCGTAATAATAAAAACAACAGATATGAGTCCTGCGCAAACAGAAAGCTCAAATACTGCTGCCAGGGGTGAGTCGAGGCGATACATTATTACCGAAAGTATCATACTGGTAATCGCCAGGCCGACAATGGAACGGATGAGCCGGATGGTCATTACCGTCCAAATCGCTGCCAAAAGCAAACAAGATAGAAGAATAAAATCAAGCGTCATATTAATGTACAATTTCTTTTAAAGGTAATATCCAATTATTGAATACAAAAGGAAAGTCCAAACCTATAGCTATGGTGATTGTCGCAAGTAATACTTCCGGCAAAACTATGGCTAATGGCGCCTCTTTTATCTGTGTTAGCGTCTGTTCTAACTTGCCAAAGAATACTTTTCTCTGTATCGCAAGAAGATAAGCAAGAGTAAGTATGCTAGAGACTAAAGCTATGCCGGCATAAATCGTATGACCGGCATCCCAAAGCGCAAGAATGATAATAAGTTTACTCCAGAAGCCGGCAAGCGGAGGAATTCCTGCCGCAGAAAGACACGCTATTACCGAAGTTGTGCCGGTAAAAGGCATTTTCGCAGCTAAGCCTCCCACCTTATCCATATTTATTGTGCCCGCCTGTTTCTCTATTGCACCTGCATTAACGAATAGCAGAGACTTAAAAATAGCGTGATTGAATAAATGGAACACCGCAGCCGCCAATGCCAAGGGTGTAAAACACCCCAAGGCCAATACCATATATCCTAATTGGCTTACAGTTGAATAAGCGAGCAAACGTTTAAAGTTACTTTGCGTAAGGCAAGCCGTTGCGCCAAACACAATGGAAGATGCCCCAATGAACATCAGAACATTTTGTACAGCCGGACCGAAAATGAAAACAGAAATTGCCAATCTGGTCAGCACATATATTCCAGAAGCCTTGACTACAATACCCGATAAAAGCACAGATACCGGCGTGGGACAGGAAGAATGTGCGTCCGGCAACCAGCCATGAAAAGGAAATATGCCCGCTTTTATAAATAAAGCACATAAAAACAAACCGGCAGCAATTTGAACCAAAGTAGCATTGGCCGGATTTTTGAATGTACCGGAAACAGCCGCAAAAGAAGTGCTGCCTGACAATAGCAGGAAAATTGCCATAGAGGAAAGTATAAACACTGTCGCAATCGCGGAAAGCATAAGATATTTGAATGCCGCCTCGATGGCAGGGTTATCCTTCTGAATGGATATTAGAATAAATGATGATAGCGAGGTAATCTCTATAAACAGATACAGGGAAAATAAATCTGTTACTATCACTGTGGCATTCATACCAATTAGAACGATTAAAATAAGATTAGTGAAATTAAACCTCTGTGTTTGGTCTTTTATGACATATTGTGCCACGGTGAGCGACGCTAACACCACGATTCCAATTGAAAGAAGTAACAAACGACTTAAGGCGTCGACAGATAATTCGAAGGCAAAAAATGAAGCAAGAAAATCAGGAGCGCTGCCCCATAAAGTTACAGGGACGGCGACAACCAGGAATATCTGCAAGACAAGTAGCAACGCCACCCAGCCAAAGACGATCTTCCTCATTATTTTTTTAGGAGGCAGATTTAAAATGATTAAACTCAAAAAAGGTGCTAATATTAATGCTGAAGGCATTAAAATTTTATCCTTTCACCTATCGTACTATAAACAACATAATTATTAATGTACCCAGAAGCGCCCAAATTAAATAAATAGCATAGTATCCCGTATGCATTCGTCTTATCGCGGCAGAAAGAGCGCAGCTTAAGTTCACGGCTAAATTGTCGTAGAGCCAGTCAATAACCCTATCTATCCCAAAGAGCGATTTTGAAAGTATAGAAATAATCTTTAACCCAATAATATAGGGGTCAAAATATTGCTTTTTGGCTTTCTCATAGATTACAGAAAGAACGGGAGCATAATGGATGTGGTCCACCGCTTTTAACCCGCTTCCATTTATCTTTACACCCATCAAATGATGCAGAAGAGCGCCGATCAGCACCAGCACGGTAGCTATTACCAGCGTTTCGCTTTCGGGAAAACCATAAAATTTATGCGAAGCAATTATATGTTTCGCAAGGATAGGCTGAATAAAGTTGGTGAGCGGGAAATAATTATAAACACCGAAGAAAATACAGGTTATCGCAATTAAAATCATAGGAATGAGCATGGCCGGAGAGGATTCTCTGACGTTCTGATTTCTGAGATTTGCCTTGCCTAAAAATGCAGCGTGTCCCAGTTTCAAAAATGAAGCCGCGGTAAAGAATGAGCCTAAAAGTGCTCCGAGATAGAATACTGTCCCTCTTTCCAACGCTGCATCGTAAATTAACTCTTTGGAGAAGAATCCGTTAAAAGGCGGTACGCCGGAAATGGAAAATGCGGCAATTATAAATGAGGCAAATGTTAGTGGCATTTTTCTTCCTAATCCGCCTAATTGCTCTAAATCTGTAGTCCCTGCCTGCTTTTCCACCGAGCCGGAGGTAAGAAAGAGACAACATTTGTACAATGCGTGATTGAGCATATGAAACACCCCGCCTATTATCCCCGCAGGTAAGCAAGTGCCAATGCCTAAAATCATATATCCCACCTGACTGATGGCATGATACGAAAGAAGCCGTTTGTAATCCTTTTGCACTAAAGCCATCATCACCGCCAGAATGATGGTTACCACGCCGATGACCATAAGCACAATACTTAGTACGGAATGTTCATTAAGCTTGAACATATCCAGGGTAATCCTTGCCAGGAAATATATTCCCAGAAGTTTTTCAAGCGTTGCCGGGAAAAGAGCCATAAAAGGCAGTGGCGCATCATTTGCGGCATCAGGAATCCATGTATGAAAAGGTACGGCTCCGGCCTTGGCAATTGCACCAATAACCAGAAGTATAAAGGCAAGGCTGCCAAGCGAATCCAAAGTAAGATTTATATCTTTTATTACTAATGTCTTGGCTATGTATCCTGTTAAAACGATTCCTCCCATCATACAAAGGTCAGAAATGCCAACAATAATAAAGGCCTTGGTTGCGGTTTTAGAAGCCTGTTTTCCTCCTATGACAATTAGGCCGTAGAGGGTTACCAGTAATCCTTCCCAGAAGAAGAGCAGTACGACGAGATTATTCGCAAGTACCGCGCCATTAACAAAAGAAAGTGATATCAAAAGATACGCGTAAAATTGCCTTGAGATGGCTTTATCTTTCAGGAAACTAATCGAATAGAGGGCGATGAGGAGGCAGAAAAACGAAGCGGCCAGAATAATAAAACTGCTGAAATGATAAAGCCGCAGAGAAAAATCTATTCCAAATCCTGCCCAGGGAAGCGTAAACATTGACTCTTTTTTAAACAGGAAGACAGCGGTAAAAAAATCCGCTCCGGTTACCAGCAGAGTGCAGATTCCGCGCCATTGTTTTGGCAGACAAAAAACAAGCATTCCTGCCAGTAATGGTATCAGTATAAGTAAAATCAGTATGCCTTCTATCATCTTATACCGCTCATCATTTGAGTAATTGTAGTTTGTATTATGCGATTCGGGTAGTTAATAAGGAGACCGCCTAACAGAGACAAAAATGCGAATGAGGCCACGCAAAGCACCATAACGATAGACCCTTCTTTTGCAAGAAGACCTTTTGCTTCTCCCATAAATACCGAATCAAAAGCCCTGAAGAGATATAGTATCGTCAGCATCGCGCCAAACAGGAACATAACGGCAATCAATATATGCCCCGACTGGAATGTGCCGGCGATAACCATATATTTGCTGAAAAATCCGCCGAAAGGCGGGACACCCATTACAGAAAAAGCACAGAATAAAAATGATACCGCTGTGACAGGCATAGTCCGGAAAAGACCTCCAAGCTGAGTGATATCTTTCGTTTTGGTATTTTGCTCCACTATGCCTGCGCACAGGAAGAGCCCGGCTTTAGCCAAACCGTGCATAAGGATATACAAAAGGCTGCCGGCTATACCTATTTCATTATTTATGGAGAATCCCAAAAATATGAAACCGATCTGACTTATAGTGGAATATGCAATAATCCTTTTTAAATCCGTGTCAATCAGAGCGGCGCCAGCGGAGACTAACATGCTGATTCCCGCAATAATCGCTACCAGTACCTGCCAGGACACATTGAGCGGAATCGTGGCGACAAACAGCCGGGCGAACACATACACGCCGATTTTAACCAGAACCGCAGCGTGCAGCAGTGCCGTAACCGGCGAAGGCGCAACGCCCGCATCGGGAAGCCATGTATGAAGCGGCAATGTCGCCGATTTGGAGAGCAGCCCCGCCAGGATAAAAACTATTGTTAAATTGGATATGGGATGAGTTTTGACTGCTTCCCTGATGGTCAATAAATCAAATGAGCCTGTTTCTTGGAACAGCTTGATGAATCCTAAAAGCATCAGCAAAGCACCGAAAGCTGTCACCATAAATGCCTTGTCCGCGCGTAAGACATGTTGTTTTTCCCTGAAAAACCCGATGAGCCGCCAGCTGGTTATGCCAGTAATCTCCCAGAAGATGTACATTAATATCAGGTTGCCCGCGAAAACCAGACCCATCATTGCGCCGAGGAACAAAACTACCATAAGGAAGTATTCGTTCCGGTTTTCATAGTGGCTTATATAATCGAAGGAATAAATTACAATTGCTGCGCTTATAAATGAGGAAACAATCGCCATAAATACCGCCAGCCCATCAGCATTCAGGACAAAGTTAAATCCCAGCGGAAGTATTTTCGAAATAGTGATTGTCTGATTTTTTAACACAAATGGCAGTATCATAAAGGAAAGCACAAAGGACGAAGCGACAAGCAGGAAAGAAAACACATTTCTGATAGTTTCCGAAATCTTCCCTGTGATAGGCAGAGTAAATGCCCCTATAACCGGAAGAAAGATAATCAAAAATAATATCAGTTGCTTCCCCATCTTTTCAAATTTAATAAAAAACCAGAGAGTCCTATCTCTGGTTACATTTTCTTACCAGACTCATTAGGTTAATTTATTTTAAAAATAACAGGAAATTATATTTCTGTCAAACTCAATATAATGCGCGATAAAAATCTCAATCGCAACTGGCAAGTCCCACTTGGCTTTACTTGAATCATTATTTATATGTTAACCTCTTATAACCGCTGGTTCGACGCCCAAAATTCATTTAATCTGCTGTAAAAACTGTGGTTATAGTGCGAGAATCGGATGGTCACTCCAAAGATTGCCGGAGAGACATCCTGATGTTGTTTATTGGGCTCCAAGCCCTTCAAGGATTTTTCCCAAAAGTGCGTTTTTTTTTGCTTCGTGCAGATATTGTGGTGTTGCAGAAGGCAGCTTGTTGAGACTTTTCTGTGTTTTTTCCAGAAGATGTTCAATCTTTTCCCTCTTTGTATCCCATCCACAAACAGCATCAGAAGCTATTATATTAACCAGATTCGAACTAATCAGGGCAAACCCGCCGTCAATCAAGGCAAGCTTTTTATGATTGTTTCCATTATCGTTTTTTTCCTGCCGGGCAACCGGAAGTTTTACCTCCACGATGCCCAGACCCAGCTCACATAACATCGGCATATGATTGTACAATACACCTCTGCTGCCGTCGTGAGCAGTAAATATAACCGAAACAGCTTGGCAATCGAGCAATTTGCCCGCCGGTGAGACAATAGAACATCTGAAGATATTTTCAGCCCTTGACATACTTACTACTTTTGTTTACCTGTCAAAAGAGTCGCTTTTTGGGCTGCATCTTCAGTTGTACCAACATACATAAATGCCTCTTCCGGCAGATGGTCCCATTTGCCCTGGCATATCTGTTTGCAGCTTTCAATTGTATCTGCTCTTTCCACGTATATTCCTTCCAGTCCTATGAACTGTCGTGTCACCAGGAATGGCTGGGAGAAAAACCGTTCCAGTTTCCTTGCCCGTGCAACTATTTTCTGGTCTTCCTGGCTGAGTTCAGCCACACCAAGTATCGCGATAATATCCTGAAGGTCGTTGTACCGCTGCAAATATTCCAGAACAGTCTGCGCAACATTATAATGCTCGTTTCCAACGATTCCCGCGTCGAGTATTCGTGAAGAGCTTTCCAGCGGGTCAACGGCGGGATAGATACCTTTTTGTGTAATAGAACGTTTCAGGACAACAAACGAATCCAGGTGAGTAAATGTCGTCGCAGGCGCCGGGTCAGTTAAATCATCGGCAGGAACATATATGGCTTGTACCGAGGTAATTGAGCCCGTTCTGGTCGAGGTTATACGTTCCTGCAACTGTCCCATTTCAGTGGCCAGCGTTGGCTGATAACCTACTGCCGACGGGATGCGTCCCAATAGAGCAGATACTTCCGAGCCTGCCTGCGAAAACCTGAATATATTGTCTATAAAGAGCAGGGTATCGCCTACACCGCTTTCGCAAAAATATTCTGCCTGTGTCATTGCCGTAAGCCCTACCCTCAATCTTGCCCCCGGTGGCTCGTTCATCTGGCCGAAGACCAGGCAAGTGTGATTGAGGACTGTATCATCGGTGTCGCCTATTCGAGTTCGCTGCATCTCCAGCCACAGGTCATTGCCCTCGCGAGTTCGTTCGCCTATACCCGCAAAGACAGAATAGCCGCCATGTTTTGTTGCTATCCTGGCGATGAGCTCCTGAATAATAACTGTCTTTCCGACACCGGCACCACCGAACAAGCCGGTCTTGCCTCCTTTTACAAATGGGCAAAGCAGGTCGATTACCTTTATGCCGGTTTCGAACATCTCTGTTTTAGCGGAAAGTTCCACCAGTTTAGGCGGTTGGCGATGTATAGGTTTTTTTGCGGCAGTATTGATGGGCCCAAGGCCGTCAATCGGCTCGCCCAGCAGGTTCATAACTCGGCCTAATGTTTCCTTTCCGACCGGCACCATAAGAGCTGAACCGGTATCGTAAACATCCATACCCCGGCGAAGGCCAAGCGTGCTGCCCAGAGCGATGGCACGAACCTTGCCGTCGCCCAGATGCTGCTGCACTTCGCCATATAATTTTTTATTGTTTCCGCAGGGTATTTCGAGCGCATTGTATACCGCAGGAATGGCATGCTGTTCAAATTTGGCGTCAAATACACTGCCTATTATTTGCGTAAGTTCCCCTTTGTTCATTGTAGGTCTCCGGCTCCGCTGACTATGTCCAGCAATTCACCTGTTATCTGGCTTTGTCTTGCGCGATTGTATTCATTAGTAAGTTCTTTTATCATATCTTCAGCATTTTCAGTGGCATTTCTCATAGCTATCATACGAGCCAGGTGTTCGCTTAGCGCCGCATCCACAAGACAGGCTTCTATAGACGAGCGCACGATTATCCTTGCAAGACTTTCGATGATTTCAGAAGCCGAGGGGGAAAGATAGAAATCTTCGAAAGTATGTTCCCATGGCCAAATAACTTTAGAACGGGTAGTCAGGTCGTCTATCAGCTCTGTCAGAGGCAGAATGGTTAATGTTTCAGGCCGCTGACTCGATGCTGAGTAGTATCGCATATATACTACACCGAAGCGGTCGATATGACCGGCCATATATTGCTCAATAAAATCATTTGTTATTTCATCGAGCTGGCCGGTGGCAAGTATTTCATCAACGTTGCGATATATTTTTTGAAGCTTTATATGGTGATAATTTAACATGTTCATCAATCTGCTGTCGGTAGCGCAGATGTCCGGCTTTTTGTCGAGCCGGGAAGTGGTCTGGATATTGGCCTCGACAAGCTGATATATATAGTTGTTATATGCACCGCATAAACCACGGGATGAACCGACAACCAGAACAGCAAAATGGTTAGATGTATTTTCTTTCAAAAGGGGATGCTCAAGAGGCTCTTGCGGCGTAACGAGAAGATAGCCTATTTGTGCAAGGGCATCATGGTATTCGACAACAGCGTTTCTTTTGTTGTGATAAGCCCTGTATTTGGCGGTCGAAATCATCTCCATCGTTCGAGTTACCCGCCGAATGTTATTGACCGCTTTACAACGCTGTAGTATTTGTCTTGTACCGGCCATTATTAAGCTGCAGACCTCGTTATTTATTTGCTTAATGTTTTGAAAGTTTTTATCGCATCAGTCAGTTTGTCTGCAAGTTCGTCAGTCAATTTTAGTGTCTGGTCAATTTCCCGGAGGTATTCACCGTGTTCCTTTGAAAGCCACTGGAGAAATGAACCGGCAAATTTATTGATGGCTTTAACAGGGATATCGTCGAGTAGGCCGCTTGAACCGGCAAAAATCGTGATTACCTGCTCACCGACAGTAACAGGTGAAAATTGTGGTTGCTTGAGAAGTTCGACCATACGGCTTCCTCTGTCGATTTGAGCCTGTGCAGCGGAATCCAGCTCGGTGCCAAGTCTGGCAAAATCGAGCAGTTCGTTATAAGCGGCCAGGTCCAGTCTTAATTTAGTTGCCACTTTTTTCATCGCCTCCACCTGAGCGTTACCACCAACACGGCTGACACTAATGCCGACATCTATAGCAGGTCTTATTCCGGACAGAAAGAGGCCCCGCTTGAGGTATATCTGTCCATCGGTGATTGAAATAACATTGGTTGGAATATAAGAAGCAATTTGTTCTTCAAGTGTTTCTACTATTGGCAGGGCGGTCAGTGAGCCGCCGCCGAGTTGTTCTGAAAGACAGGCGCTACGCTCAAGCAGACGGCTGTGAAGATAAAATATATCGCCCGGATAAGCCTCTCTGCCCGGAGGCCGTTTCAGAACCAGACTGAGTTGACGATATGCTACAGCATGCTTGCTCAAGTCGTCATAAACGCACAATGTGTCCTGATGATGTTCATACATAAAATATTCTGCCAGGGCACAGCCGGCATAGGGGGCGATATACTGCGTTGAAGCGCTATCAGCCGCAGATGCTGCGATTACTGTGGTGTATTCCATAGCCCCATATTTGCGGAGAGTTTCTACTACTTCTGCTATAGTAGAATCCTTCTGGCCTATTGCGACGTAAATACAAATTACATCCTTATCTTTTTGATTTATTATCGTGTCAAGTACGATGGCTGTTTTGCCGGTTTTACGGTCTCCTATTATCAGTTCGCGCTGTCCTCGGCCTATGGGAATCATCGAATCGATACTTTTGATGCCGGTCTGGAGGGGTTTATTGACCGGTCTTCGCTGTGCTATGCCGGGGGCATCAGACTCGATAAATCTGGTTGCAGAGGTTTTTATGGGCGGACCGCCATCAAGTGGTTCACAAAGAGGATTAATGATTCTGCCAAGCAACTCGTAACCGACGGGTATAGAAAGCAACTGTCCGGTTGCGTAAACATCTGAACCTTCTTTTACTTTTGTATAGTCACCGTAAATTACCGCACCGATGAATTCTTCCTCGAGATTGAATACTTCACCTCTGACATTGTTTTCAAACAATAAGGTTTCACCTGCCATTGCACCTTCAAGGCCGTAAACGCGGGCAACGCCGTCGCCGATTTCAACTACTCGTCCGACTGTGGAGATATCGAGCTTGTTTTTATATCGGTTGATTTCTTTTTTGAGAATGTTGCTTAGTTCGGTTATATCAGGTTTCATAAACTTTTCCCTGATTTTTACATCGGGTCATTATGGTATCAATAGCACGGCGTAAGCGGCCGCTGACGGAGTTGTCGATGACCTTATCGCTATAATTAATAATTATCCCGCCTATTATCAGTGGTTTAACGGTTATATCCAGCAGTATCTTGTTATTGTTCATTGCGACGGATAAAGCAGTTTTAAGGTCTTCATTTTCCTTAGGACTGAGAGGCTGCGAAACCATAACACGGATATTGCAATAATTGTGATAGGTCTGATACAGCTTTTCATATTTTGCGATAATGTAAGGCAGAGATGATATTCGATTGTGAGATATAACCACCATCAGGAAATTAAATGTTAAATTATTTAAACTGCTGCCGCATGCCTTTTCAATCAGTTGCTGTTTTTGTTCGAGTGAAAATTGCGGCGATGTCATAAAGGCTGAAAAATTTTTGTCAGTGGTTATCAGATTACCCAATATATCTAAATCACTTCTGACCATGTCAACTAGTTGCTGCTGCGAGGCAAGTTCAAAAAGGGCCTTCGAATAAGTTTCAGCTATATGTGAGGCTGTACCGAGTGATATCATTTCTGTGTCTTAGATTGTTCCTGTTGAAGTTTTGAAATCGCTTCGTTAATAAGTCGTTTATTGTCATCAGTTGTGATGGAACGGCCAAGTATCTCACGACTGACAGTCAAAAGCATATCACCGACCTGTTGCCATAACTGCTGAAAGGCCGTATCCGTGGCGTAGTTTATTTCTGATACAGCTCTTTGTTTCATCGCCATAGCTTCTTTGCCGGCTTTTTCTATGATTTCCTTTTCTGTCTGGTCGGCATGGCTGATTGTCTTTTCGATTATTTCCAGTCCCTGCTGTTTGTAGTCATCAAGCAGCTTTTCAGCCTTTAGCCGCGCATCCGCGGCTGAGGACAGTTGATGCTTTATATAGTCCTCTCTGGTTTTCAGATTTTTCAACAGAGGCTTCCATGCCACTTTGCTTAGAACAAGCAGCAGCACTATAAAAGCAACTATTGTCCATATCGCGTCAGCAAAGGTCCCGTTGAAAATACCCTCTTGTCCGGATGGCATCTGGTTTTCTGAGCCGATAGCGACGGTACAGGCAAAAAAGATTATTAGAGTCGGCATTAATATTCTGTTGCACATCTTATGAGTTTTATTTCGACCAGAAAACGGCCAGGAAACAAATCAGTAATGCAAAGAAAGTAATACCTTCGATTAGAGCAGCGGCAATAACCATAGCAGAAAATATCTGTTCTCCGGCTTCGGGCTGTCGTGCCATTGACTCAACAGCACTGCTGCCGATTTTGCTGATGCCGAAAGCTGCACCAAAAATAATCAGACAGCAACTCAGCGTTGCACCACAAATTACGAAAATACTGCTGTTTGAGATTAGGGCCAGCGTTGTACCTGTCAAACTTTCCATAGACTATGACCTCCAAAAATTAGTGTTCCGGTGCTATCGAAAAACTTATAAAAAGCGTCGAAAGAAACGTAAATATATAAGCTTGCACGAATGCTATCAGCAATTCAAGAAAAGATATTGCTACTGTGGCGGTTATTGAGACAAATGCTGCGCCATAACTTTTAAAGACAAGTATTAAACCCATGAAAGTTGCCAATACCATATGTCCGGCAAGCATATTTGCAAAAAGACGGATGGCCAGGGCAAATGGCCTTACAAACGCAGTTATGATTTCAAGAAGATAAATAATCGGTATCATCGGCCAGGGGACCCTTGGAGCAAAATTGACTATATAATGCCATAAACCCTGTTTTCTTATGCCTGCAATATGGGTTACAAAGAATGTGATTGTTGCCAGGCCCGCAGTAATCCAGATATTGGCGGTGGCAGACCCTGCAAGATGATTTGGTTTTCCGGTTACTAAGTAAATAATCGAATTCAAAGGAACCATAGCAAGTAGATTGAGGCTGAGTATGAAGAAAAATATTGTCCAGATAAAAGAAATAAACTGGTCGGTAAAGTCTCCTAAGACAGGTCTTGCCATCCGGTCACGTAAAAAGGCGCAGACAGACTCGATAAGGTTTTGAATACCTTTTGGAGCAATCCTTTTAGGCCGCATTGCTACGGACAGTAACAGCAATAACGCTACTGTTGCCACAGTAACCATAAACATATGATTACTGACCACGATATTGTAATGACCTAATGAAAAAGTAAAAAGCGGGACAGGCATAACCGGCTTGAGGGGGTTAAACTCAGCTAAAATGCCATTATGAAACAGTATATCATTCATGTTTCTTGTTGGTATTTATCAGGGATATAATTATCAAAACTTCAACAGTTATCATTGTCGAATAAAGTATCGCCAACCATAAAACAAAGTATAATACACTAATTCGCGTCAAAAACAATATACTTGTGGCCCCAACGAGCATGGTTAGCAGTCTTACAGCGATTGAGAATATTGCGCAACTGATTGATACGGTTGACGTTAAATGAGCATCACGTACAACAGGCAATATGCTTACTATGCCGGAAAAAACAACTAACAAAAGTGCCCACAGACAACTTTTAAGTGCTGGCTGGCCGATGAACACCGCACTCAGAAGGACAGTTATGAAAACTGCCGCTAAAACGGTCAGCGGACGGCCGTTTTGCTTAATAAAAGACCAATAACGATTCACTGCATTATTTGCGCCGAGTGTCAATTGTTTGCTTGAAAATCAGATATAACATACCAATGAAACTCAAAAGGAAACCTGCGAGTAGAAAGTAAGGGCTTGTTTTAAGAGCGGCATCAAGGTGATAGCCTATGTAACAGAAAATTGCTATTACGCCGCCGAATTCAATTCCAAAGCTGAGCCATCTGGTGTAACCCGGCTTATTTTTGCGTTGTGAGGTCTGATTAGACATCTTCATAGGCTCCTTTTTGGTATAAGGCCGAAAATTACCTTAGTGTGCCCATAGGTCAAAAATCGTAGCGAATAGGATTATACCATTACAACTATTTCATTTACAACAACTTAAAATTTTTTCTAACGAAAGTTATTGCAAAACTTTAGCTGTTTTTTAACTGCGTTTCCGGCCCGGTATCAGGAGTTTTCAAAAAGGCGGGAAAATCCGAAGGTGTTGGTTTGACTTCTTCGCCATTTCATCCGCATCTTGGCTACGCCCTGACTATCAGATAGAACCCATAAATAAGCAAGCCCACATATACACAAGTAACTAAAACCTTACAACAGCCACACGAGAGGGAACTAATACCTCAAGTCAAGTTAATATCACCGTGCCTCATAGGCAACTGTGCAACCCTAAAGACCAGTATGTATGCACCCAATTTTCATCTTCTTTGGCAGCCTAAAAAGTGCGAAAGTCAACAGTGTTGTCAAATGTACAATTCTTTAGGTGCACACCGGTATTGTCGAATGCTCATAATCGTTAAGAAGCAACGCGTACTTACTTTTCTTGCTAGTGATGTTCTCTAAGCTACCTTGAGCACATAAGCCAAAACCGTCAGCCCAAAGAATTGAAACAGCACTCGGTTAGGCTACGGGTACCCTACTGTCGCGATATGGTCAGCATCGTAAGTCCTTATTCTGCTATCATTAATCCTTTTCCCACAAATACTTACAAAACCCCGAATCGGACTGTCGATCCGAAGGTTGAGGGTTCGAGCCCCTTCGTGATATAAGTGTGTGATTTATGAAAGGAACGCCCACCCTGAAGTACTCTTATATTTTTTTGCAGAAGGTTGCATTTTTTATCACCTACGGCAACATCATGTAATTGCATTTAAGTGTTTACATGTGGCTCGCCCCTCAAAGTCAAATTTTTTTCCATCAGGCAAACCTACCCAAGGATTCCGCATGGCTCGCGAAGGGCAATTGTTTCACATTGAGGTTGCATGGCGTATGTTACGTTCCGAAGAAGTCGCGATCCAAAAGCTGGTCGGCTTGATAGCTATTCTCGGTGTCATTTTGGTGTCAGTCGTCAGCAGTAAGCCACTCCAGAAGCGACTTGTCAGTGACTTGCTAACTACTTGTAATCCTCAATTTCAGGTCAAAGTCGAGCCATGACGTGTTATCAGGAATGCACTTGCAACCGGGCTCTGGGATTATGAGTCCACTGCTCTACCGCTGAGCTACGGGCCCTGCTGTATAGATTTATAGCATAAAACAAGCCTCCAGTCCAGAAGACGCCTGAAACGGATGGAATTTTCGTATTCGGCCTTGTAATTATAAAGATATGATTGTTTTAAGGCCGATAGGTTATTTAGGCGGTGGCATTTAGTTATATTACCGGATGCACCAATGACCTCAGTACAAATACAATCTATCGGCGAAAAACTGCTCGATTTTCCGTTGGGCAAAGAGGTTAAGGACTTTCTGAATTACCTGACGGTCGAGGGAGGACTGTCGGACAATACCGTTTTGGCCTACGGGCGGGATTTGATGGCGTTTCTAAAATACTGTCAATCGCAGAAGGTGGGCCGGCTGGGGCAGATTAAGGCCGATGTTGTGCATAAATATATGCAGGTTCTCGACCAGACCAACAAAGAGGAAAGCTCAATTAAGCGGGCTCTTGTGGCGATAAGGATGTTTCTGCGGTTTGCGAAGATGATGAAGCTTGTCGAGGATGATTTCACGGCGGTCCTTGAAAGCCCGAAGATTTGGCAGAGACTGCCTGTCATTTGCAGCAAGAAACAGGTAGTCGAAATTATTAACGCACCTTCGGCCGATGAGCCATATTATTTTCGGGACAAGGCTATGCTGGAGCTGCTTTATGCAACAGGTGTGCGAGCCAGCGAGTTAGCCGGCCTGAAGGTCTCCGACCTGAACTTAGACATAGGATATTTGCGGTGCTTAGGCAAGGGCAACAGGGAACGGGTAATCCCGCTGGGCCGGGTTGCGATTGCGGCGACGGCTGATTACCTGAAAGAGCTTCGGCCGAGGCTTGCCAAGCCGTACAGCGGTGATTTTTTGCTGCTGAGCCGAACAGGCAGGCCGATGAGCCGTATTGAGATTTGGCGTCTTGTCAAAAAATACGCCGGCCGCGCGGGAATGCCGAAAAGATTGACCGCTCACACGTTGAGACACTGCTTTGCGACACATCTTTTGGCCGGCGGAGCGGATTTGCGAAGCGTGCAGGAGATGCTCGGACATGTGGATATATCTACCACGCAGATATATACCCATGTTGACCAGGAAAGGCTTCGAAGTATCCACAGGCAGTTTCATCCGAGGCAGTAGTTTTTAATTATGAGTTATGAATTAAAAATTAAAAATTCAATATTATTCAAATTTGTATTTCTGCTTGTGCTGGCGATGTCGGCGGGCTGTCAACAGGGTAATGTTAGCAAGCAACGTCCGAATATTGCGAGCAGCACCATCGCGACCGAGACCAGATTAAGCACACAACTGCAGGTCAACAGAGATGCACTGTTAGACAAAGGTTCAAACGAGCAGATGCGGGTCAACGCGGCAAGTGTGATATTAGTCAGTGAGGAGCCGGCCGCCAGGGCGATTCTGCTCGATACGCTGCGACAATCGGAAAATAAGGCGGCGCGGGCGGCGGTGTGCAAGGCGTTGAGTCTTGCGGTTGGCAAAAAGGAACGGATAAAGGACAGGCGGGACTTTCTTGAGCTGCTGATGGAAATTCTCCGAACCGAGACGAATGGCCCGCCTACAGGCGAGGTCTCGCCAAAGGCGGACGTGGCGAAACCGGCGGCAGAGGCGCTGTTGTTTTTTGAATACAACCAAATATCACCTGAGCTGGAGGGGATGGCGAGCGATACGGCGGCGCCGGTCGGGGCACGGTTGAATGCTATATACGCCCTTAAACTGCAGCCGGATGTTCGAGCGACAATAAGGCTGTTGAAACTGTTGGACGACTCCGACCAACAGGTGGTGGAAGAGGCGGCGGTGGCGCTGCAGTCTCTCGGCATACCGGCCGGCGGCGACATCCAAACCCGCCTGCAAATCATCGATGAGCTCGAACGCAAGGGGCGAGATGAGTTTCTGCGAGAGTGGGTTGTTCAGCGTGAGGTACAGATGCACAGGCTCGAGGCGGAAGTTGCCCTTTGGCAGAAACTGTATCTTGGGGCGCTGGAAGAGATATACAATAGTTATAGCAACGATGAAGCAAAAGGTAAGTTTCTGACCGGGCAGCTCGGCAGTGCGCAGAGGCGCTCGAAGCTGTGGGCGTTGGAAAAGGCTTCTCAGTGGCGCAAAGAGACCGGTGCCAAGCCAAAACTTCCTGCGGAGCTTGAGCCGATATTGCTGAATTTGATTTCAGACCCTGACAGGGACGTTCGGCTCGGGACCGCGAAGCTGCTGTCATTGATGGTCGAGGTAAACTCGTCGCAGCGTCTGGCTGACCAGCTCAAAGTCGAAAAGGATGATGAGGTGAAGATGGAGTTGTTTGTTGCGCTTGGCGGAGCGTGTTACTATGCGTATTTGCCGGATTCGGGAATCAAAATCTCCAGCGAGATAGGCAAACAGACCTTAGAGTTGGCGGGCGAGTATCTTACACAGGGACCTGCTCAAAAGGCCCGAAAGGGGGCCGAGGTCATAAGAAAACTCCTTGAGCAGGACCAGCTGGGTTCAGTTGAGGCCGAGAAATATCTCGGTTTGCTTGCACAAACATACGAACGACAAAAGACCGAGACAGATACCCTGCTGCGTGGAGAACTGCTGGGTGCAATGGCGAGCCTGTGCAGTCCCCGCAGTGCCCACAAAACTGAGGCGGCGAAGACCTTCGAACCGTTGTTCGAAGGGGCCCTCACAGACGAATTGGATTTGGCCCGTGAGGCAGCGGTGGAGGGACTGATAAACATAGACAAAACAAAAGCGCTTGCCAAATTAAGAGAAGGTTTTGCCAGCGACAGCAGTGCGAAGATAAGGCAGAGGGTGATTGAGCTTGCCGGCGAGGTGGGGAGTAAAGATGATTTGGGCTGGCTGGCGGAAAGGCTCGGCTCAGCCGAGAGCGAACTGGCCTGGCAGACAATGCTCAAGATGTTCAAGGCTGTCGATGCCGATGTGTTGGATAAGTGGATAGGGCGATTCAGTACGCAGGATATGAAGGGCAGACTCTCGGATGAGCAGATGGTGTCTCTGCTTGAGACAGCAGAGCAAAAGGCCTCCGGTGAGAAGAAGTCTCAGATGCTCAAAGATGTCAGAGGCAGACTCGCTGAGCTTTACGTAAAAGATGGCAGATTTGAACAGGCGGCGAAATGTTTGGGGCAGCTGTGGGAAGCTGCCGAGAGTCCGGAGGAAAAGGAAGCGATTTTGGGCCGACTATTGGATGTATATCTGAGATGGCCGAATCTGGAGGGTGCGAAGGGTCTCGTGGCCAATCAGTTGCTCGAGGCGGATTTGAACCCCGAGAGCGTGATTGTACGCTCGATTGAAAATTATCTGACTACACAGGCTGGCGGCGCGGAACCAAACGCGGTTATAAAAACATTAATGCAGATAGAGACCGCGGCGGCCCGGCCGATATGGGCCGAGCAGATGAGGCGCTGGTCGCAGCGACTTGGCCAGTCCGGGGAGCCAAATAAGCCGGAATAGATAACTATTGCCTATGGTGATTTGTCTCTCTGTTCGGATAAGCAGCGAACCGGCTTTTTCCGAAACAACATCGGACAACAGACTCCGCTTGGGGACGCCTTACGGCGGTGCGGGACAGGTGTCGTGGATTCGACAGGCTCACCACAAGTCGTCAATTCTGTTGTTCCGTCAAAACGCCCACAACGCGGAACTCGCAACAAAAATGAACCCCACACCTATTAGACGTGAGTCTAAACTCAATAGGTGTGGGGCTAAGTATTTGATTTACAAGGAGTTGGGTGGCGAAAAAGAGTGCTGGGCGGAGCTGGATGCAGGAAGATTTTTAAAAATATTTTTAATTTTTTGGTTTTTGTGTGATTTTTTCGTTTTTTTGTGGTTGCAGTTTTAGCTTCAGTTATATAAACTACTTAACCTACATAAAACAAGGTTGGACATAGTCGGAGGTTCCTGCGAATATAGTGCAGCTATATAGGGGCAGGTAAGAAGGGTGGTATTTGTTAGGGTTCCCGCAAAGCGGGGTCCCTGCTTTTACTTGTTCGTTTTGCTTTGAACTGATTATTTGAAGGTTTGATTAATTTAAGGGGCGTTTTTGTTGCTGCTGTAGCTCAGTGGTAGAGCACGTCCTTGGTAAGGACGGGGTCATGGGTTCAAGTCCCATCAGCAGCTAAGGTAAGGAGAATCTGGCCGAGTATGTCGGCTGCGAGTTTAGTTGATAAAAGTGTGGCAGGGGCTTTGAGCCCCTGAAGTCACGGCCAAGATGGCCGTGCCACAAAAGGACAGAAAAATAGCAACCCGATACATTGGAGGTTAATCGTAAAATGGCTAAGGCGGTATTTGAACGGACAAAACCACATATCAATGTTGGAACAATAGGACATGTTGACCACGGGAAAACGACTCTTACCTCTGCGATGACAAAGGTGATGGAGTTCAAAGGACTTTGTAAGTTCAAGAGCTATGACGAGATAGCCAAGGCTTCCGAGTCGCAGGGCCGCCGCGACCCGACGAAGATTCTGACGATTTCCACTGCGCACGTGGAGTACGTAACCGAGAAGCGGCACTATGCCCACGTTGACTGCCCTGGCCACGCCGACTACGTCAAGAACATGATTACAGGAGCGGCTCAGATGGACGGCGCCATTCTTGTGGTCAGCGCTTATGACGGCCCAATGCCGCAAACCAGAGAGCACATTCTGCTGGCTCGTCAGGTGAACGTGCCGAAAATGCTGGTCTTTTTGAACAAGGTGGATTTGGTGGATGACCCTGAGCTGATTGACCTTGTTGAAATGGAGATAAGAGACTTGCTCAACAAGTATGAGTTTCCGGGTGACCAGACGCCGATTATTCGCGGCTGTGCGATTAAGGCGATGCGAGCAGAGAGCCTTGACGACCCTGAGACCAAGCCGATAGTCGAGCTTCTTAACGCGATGGATGAATATATTCCTATTCCGGTGCGTGATGTCGATAAGCCGTTCCTTATGCCGGTCGAGGACGTTTTCAGCATCAAAGGTCGTGGGACGGTTGGAACAGGCAGAGTCGACCGTGGTGTGGTTCGGGTCGGCGAGGAGATTGAAATCGTTGGACTGGCAAAAGAGACTCGCAAGACGGTGGTTACCGGTGTGGAAATGTTTAACAAAACACTCAGCGAGGGTCGGGCCGGTGATAACATTGGAGTGCTTTTGCGTGGCGTAGAGAAGAATGACCTGGAGCGCGGGCAGGTGATTGCGGCGCCCGGGTCAATTACTCCGCATACCAAGTTTATGTCTGAGGTTTACGTGCTGACGAAGGAAGAAGGCGGTCGTCATACGCCGTTCTTTCCGGGCTATAGGCCACAGTTTTATTTCAGGACAACCGATGTTACCGGCGCGATTCTGCAGTTGATGACACGGGATGGCAAAGCGGCGGAGATGTGTATGCCGGGCGATAACATAGCTATGGAAGTGGAAATTATTTCTCCGATTGCTATGGAAGAGGGACTTCGGTTCGCGATTCGCGAGGGCGGCCGAACCGTTGGTGCCGGCGTGGTAACCAAAATCCTTCAATAGCGGATTTTAATAAACTTGCACAAAACCGGCGGCATGCCAGGGATGTTCACGACGGTTGCGCTTTAATCTGTTGATGGCGTGTGCAGATTAATCTGGTTTTTTTGGGCAGGCCGGAGCTTTAGACTGCGGAAAGTTTTATGGCTAAAAAGAAGAGCAAAAGGGAATATATCTGGCTCGAATGCTCAGACTGCGGCAGTAGAAATTACCGCACAGATGTCAATACGACGGGTGAGACATCTAAATTGGAACTGAAAAAGTTTTGTAAACAAGAGCGCAAACACACAGTTCACAAGGCGAAGCGTAAATAGAGCCACACCCATTAGACGTGAGTCTAAGCTCAATAGGTGCGGCTCAGACGGGATTAAGTTGTCTGTTTTTGCTGTTAAAGGGACAAAAGATAGGCCAGTAGCTCAATTGGCAGAGCATCGGTCTCCAAAACCGAAGGTTGCGGGTTCGATTCCCTCCTGGCCTGGGTTGAAGCGTATGCCGCACCTACTTTAAGCGGCGACAATTGGTCTATCATCTTATGTTCCAGGAATGTCGTATCTCAAAGTAGGTGCGGCACGAGGGACGAAATAATGGCATTTGAGATTTATAAGCGGGGCCAGGGCAAATATACAAGGCTCTGCAGTGCTGCCGGTGCGGCGGCAATTGCGGCTCTGGGGTGCCTGCAGCTTTATAAGAAGCTCCTGGCTGCCAGCCTGGGTTTAAGCCCAAAAGCGACATTGTGGGTCGCAACCATGGTACCTGTCGCTTTGCTTGTTGTGTTGGCTGCTTTTATTTTCTGGCTGGTAAACAAACCTTTGGTTGCGAATTTTATGATAGCGGCTGAAGGTGAAATGAAAAAGGTCAGCTGGTCGAGCAGGAAAGAAATAGTTGTTTCGACGTCGGTCGTTATCGTGGTTGTAATTATCTTAGCTGCGTTTCTGGGTCTGACGGATATAATTTTTGAACTGTTGTTCAGAGAGATTATTGGTATTTGAAGTGGTGTGAGAGCAGTGGTGACCGGTGTATTTTCATATTGTTCATAGTGAGTGTTGAAATGCAGTGGTACGTTTTACGAGTTGCGGCAAATAAAGAGATGGCTGTCAGGGAATCTCTTGAGCAGAAAGTAAAGATGGCCGGCCTGGGTGATGCCGTCGGCAGGATTGAGGTTCCGGTCGAGAAGATTAAACGGATTCGCGGCAACAAGCAGACAGTGTACCAGCGTAAACTTTATCCTGGTTATGTGTTTATGGAGATGGAGCCGACCGGGGAGGGGCGGGTTCCCGAAAAGACGTGGTTTATGATAAAGGAGACCTCAGGCGTCGGCGATTTTATCGGCGCGGACGGCGTACCGACGCCGATGCGGGACACAGACGTGGCAAAGATGCTGCTGGAAGCGAAGAAGCCCGAACAGGCGCCGAGCATCAAGGTCGAGTTTAAAAAGGGAGACCAAATCAAGATTCGCGACGGGGCTTTCGAAAACTTTGAAGGGGTTGTTGATTCGATAGACGCGGAGCGAGGTATTGTTAGGGTAATTGTTACGATATTCGGCAGGAGTACGCCGCTGGATATAGAATACTGGCAGATAGAAAAGACATGATTCGCGGCCTGGGGTAAAGCCCCTGGCGACATGGTAGTACGAGATTATGGCTAAAACTGTGGCCAAAAAAGTGGTAGTGGTAAAAATTAAAGTGCAGGCCCCTGGTGGCCAGGCGACGCCGGCGCCGCCGATAGGCCCTGCGCTCGGTCAGCACGGCGTTAATATCGGCCAGTTTGTATCCCAGTTCAATGAGCGCACAAAAGAGCTTAATGGAACGATTGTGCCGGTTGTGCTGACGGTTTATAAGGACAAGAGTTTTACTTTCGAGGTCAAGAGTCCGCCGGCGGCAGTGCTGCTAAAACAGGCGGCGCAAATCGCAAAAGGAAGCGGCGTTCCAAATAAAGAAAAGGTCGGCAAGGTTACCTTTGAGGATGTTCGTCGAATTGCCAAAACGAAGATTAAGGATTTGAATGCCTATGACCTGGAGCAGGCGGAAAAGATTATAGCTGGTACCGCACGAAGTATGGGCATCGAGATAGTCGATGAATCCACCCTCGCGGCGGACAAGGCCGCTGCGGCGGAGGACTCCGCCTCCGGTGAGACGAAGACAAGCGAGTGAGTGTTACGGAAAGAGTTCTATGGGATTTAGGAGCAAAAGATATAAGTCGGAAGCCCAGCAGGTAAGCAAAGAGCCTGTGAGTCTTGCCGAAGCGGTCGAGAAAATCAAGTTACTAAATACGGTTAAATTTGACCAGAGCGTGGAATGTGTGGTGCATCTGGGTATCGACACGAAGCAGGCAGACCAGCTGGTTCGCGGCTCGATATCTCTGCCGCACGGTATAGGCAAGCAGAAAAAGGTTGTGGCTTTCTGCGAGGATTCTCAGATTGAAGCAGCGAAGCGGGCAGGTGCCATTGAAGCCGGCTGCGATGAGCTGATAAAAAAGGTCACGGACGGCTGGGCCGACTTCGATGTGGCAATTGCCTCGCCAAAGGTGATGGGCAAGGTTGGTAAGCTCGGCCGGCTTCTTGGACCGCAGGGCAAAATGCCCTCGCCGAAGAACGGCACGGTAACCGACGATGTTGCAACCGCGGTGACTGAGTTTGCCGCCGGCAGGGTAGAGTTTAAGAACGATGCCGGCGGTAACGTCCATATAGTGGCGGGTAAGCAAAGCTTTGCGGCCGAGAAACTGGTGGAAAACATCGAGGCATTTCTTGCGCATATAAAAAAGGTCAGGCCGGCGTCGGTAAAAGGCACTTATATTAAAAAGGTGTGCATATCGGCGACGATGAGTCCGGGTATAACGGTTAATTATTCCTGATTGTTAGGTATTGATAAGATGAGCAAGCACGTAAAAGAACTATTGCAGGCGGAACTTTGCAAGAAGGTTGTTGATGAAACAATAAGAGATTTTCTGGTAGTCGGTACGCGGGGAATAGGCGGCGTTGATAACAATCTGATGCGGGGCGAACTGAAGAAAAAGGGCATCAGATTAATGGTCGTGAAGAATTCGCTGTTCAAGAAGGTGCTGAGCGACTGCAAAATGGGGTCAGCGTCGGGGTTGTTCATCGGCCCCTGTGCCGTTGTCTATGGCGGTGACAGCATAGTTGACGTTGCAAGAGAGCTGGTCGATTGGAAGGGCAAAGTTGAGGCGATTGAGATTAAGGGTGCTTTTCTGGATGGCTCAGCGATGGACAGCAAAGCGGCGGAAGGACTTTCCAAGATGCCGACGCGGGCACAACTGCAGGGCGTAATTGTGGGATTGGTACAGTCGCCGGCGAGAAGACTATTGTCAATTTGTATTGGACCTATGAGTGTTATTGCCGGCTGTATAAAAGCGATTGCCGACAAAAGCGAGAAGGAGGCGGCGTAAGATTTTGGGCTGCCTGGGTGGCTGCCCCTGTAGAGGGTTAAACGAGACGGCGTAGTCTCGGCTACCACCGGGCACTGGATATAGGAGTTAGTTTAAAATGGCAGAAGAAAAGCAGAGTGAAGGGGTAAAGGAATCTCCACGGGCTCATGAAACAGAGCAAAGCGGCAAGGAAGCTAAAACAGCAAAAAAATGGAGCAGTGAAATCAAAAAGCTGGGCGATAAGATAGTTACCCTGACGTTGATGCAGGCGAAAGAGCTCGGCGATTACCTCAAGGACGAATACGGTATTGAGCCTGCCGCGGGTGCACCTGCTGTTATGGTTGCAGGAGCCGGGCAGGGCGCTGCGGCTGAAAAAGCCGAAGAGAAGACCAGCTTCAGTGTGATACTCAAAAGTTTCGGCGATAAGAAGATTCAGGTTATCAAGGAAGTGCGGGCACTGACGAGCCTGGGTCTTAAAGAGGCGAAGGACCTTGTGGAGGGCGTTCCCAAGCCTGTCAAAGAAAATATCAGCAAGGAAGAGGCCGAGGCTGCGAAGAAGAAGCTCGAGGCCGCTGGTGCGGCTGTTGAGCTGGCGTAAGCAAAACAGGTTACGACAAAGTAACATTTTGCAGAACGGCTGAACGACAGTCGCTCGTCGCACGGGTCACGGGAGACGAGAAACGAATTAAATAGCGGAGATTTGGCAATGGTAGAGATTGGCAGTGGGCGAACCATTCGCAATTTCGGCAGAGTCCGGGACGCAGTTGAGATTCCGGATCTTGTGGCAATCCAGAGAGCAAGTTACAGCCGTTTTCTGCAGGAGGATGTTGCGCCAACGAGGAGAAAATGCGTTGGGCTTGAAGCGCTGTTTCGAGAGATATTTCCCATCGAGAGCTATGACAAAAGCATGTGCCTGGAGTATCTCTACTATGAGTTAGAGAAGCCCCGTTATAGTTCTCTTGAGAGCCGGCAGTTACGACTGACATACGGGTATCCGCTGAAAATCAGCTGCAGATTGCGTACCAAGGACGGCAAAGACTTAGCGGAGCAGTCAATATACCTTGGTGAGATGCCGGTTATGATAGGCGGCGGTGAGTTTATCATCAACGGTGCGGAACGTGTAATCGTCAACCAGCTTCACCGCAGCCCCGGCGTCGATTTTCTTATCGACAGCAAAGAGGGCGACCGCATACTTCACGGCGGCAGAACTATCCCTGAGAGAGGCAGCTGGATAGAGATAAGCGTTACACGCAAGGATGTTCTGGTTATCCGGATAGACCAGTCCAGCAAGATACCGGCGACGGTTTTTCTGCGGGCGATAGAGCCCGCCTTCGGCGGCACGGAGGCGATTTTGCGGCGGTTTTATCCGACTCAGACTGTTACCAAAGCCAAATTGACGCCGACGATGTGGGCGGTTGGGCCGATTGTTGACGCTGAAACCGGCGAAATCATAGTAAAAGCCGGTACCCAGATTGGTGACAGGCTTTCTGTTGTGCGTCAGGGTGGTCCTAAAGAAGTGGAAGTTATCAGCGAAGTGCGTGACGCACTGATTTTGAATACTCTGGCGGAAGATGACTGCCAAAGCCATGAACAGGCGCTGTTGAGATTTTATATGCGGTTAAGGCCGGGCAATCCGCCGAGCGAAGAGAAGGCAAAGACCTTTTTCAAAGAAAAGTTCTTCGATGTTAACCGCTATCGCCTCGGAAAGGTCGGCAGATTCAGACTGAACCGCAAGTTCGGGCAGTCTATCGACGAAAATGAGATGACGCTTCGACCTGAAGATTTCATCAATACAATGAAGTACATAGTGGCTCTGAGAAACGGCGAGGGAGAGCTTGACGATATAGACCATCTTGGCAACAGAAGACTGCGTACCATCGATGAGCTGGCTTCCGATGAGGTCAGAAAGGGTCTGCTGAGGCTTCGCAAGACGGTTCAGGAACGAATGAGCGTCAGAAAAGGGGATGAGGCCGAACCGCTGCGTATAGCGGATTTGATAAACTCCAAGAGCGTATCGAGCAGTATCAACTATTTCTTCGGGCGGGGCGAATTAAGCCAGGTGGTCGACCAGACTAACGCTTTGAGCCAGCTGACGCATGAGAGACGATTGTCTGCACTGGGGCCGGGAGGCTTGAACAGAAGGCGGGCTGGCTTTGAAGTTCGGGATGTTCATATCAGTCACTACGGGAGAGTCTGCCCTATTGAGACGCCGGAAGGAACGAATATCGGCCTGATTTCCTCGCTTGCGGTGTTCTGCACAATTGATGAGTACGGTTTTCTTCTTACGCCGTACCAAAAAGTTAAAAATGGCGTGGTTACCGACGAGATCGCTTACCTGCGGGCTGATGAGGATATGAAGGCGGTGATAGCTGCGCCCGGCACAGTCGACCCGCAGACCGGCAAAATCGAAAAGGGTATGGTGCTGGCAATGAAGGACGGTGAGCTGGCGCAGGTACAAAGTGATGAAGTTAATTATGTTGATGTTTCGACCAAGCAGATTGTCGGCATTTCGGCAGCGCTTATTCCGTTTCTGGAACACGACGATGCAAACCGGGCGTTGATGGGGTCGAATATGCAGCGGCAGGCGGTTCCGCTGCTCAAAAGTGAGCAGTCGCTTGTGTGTACTGGTATGGAAGAGGTGGTCGGCCGCAATTCGAGTATGGTTGTGCGTGCCGAACGAAGCGGTGTCGTTACGGAAGTAGACGCCACGAAGATAGTGGTCAATCAGACCGACGAATACGAGCTTGCCAAATTTGTTGGGCTGAACGAGCGTACCTGCCTGAATCAAAGGCCGCTGGTTAAAGTCGGAGAAAAGGTCGGTAAGGGCCAGGTCATAGCGGACGGGGGCGGCACGGCTGAGGGGGTGCTGGCGCTGGGCAAAAACGTGCTGGTCGGTTTTGTTTCCTTTGACGGCTTTAACTTCGAAGACGCAATTATTGTCAGTGAGAAGCTTGTGAAAAATGATAGTTTCACCAGTATTCATATTGACGAGTTCACGGCGGAGGTTCGTGAGACACGGCTGGGCAGAGAAGAATTTACCAATGATATTCCGAATGTCAGTGAAAAGGCTCTGCGGAACCTTGACGAACATGGTGTGGTCCGTGAGGGGACACGAGTAAGTCACGGTGATATTCTGGTAGGCAAGGTGGTGCCCAAGAGCAAGACCGAGTTGACCCCTGAGGAGAAACTGCTCCACGCCATATTCGGCAGGGCAGGCGAAGATGTCAAGAACGACTCGCTTGAGCTGCCCAGCGGATATGAAGGGGTGGTAATAAAAACCAAGCGATTCACGAGGCGCGGCGTAGGCGGAGAAGAGGCAAAGAAGGCTCTGACGGCTCAGATAAAACAATATGAAAATCAGATGAAGACCAAGGAATGCGCGACATTCCGGCGAATGATAGAGGCTATAAACAAAAAGTTTGAGGTTACTGTCATCGACCCATCCACGCGTCAAAAAGTCGGTATTAGTGAGGACGATGAGGTTATCTACGAGCAGATAGAGAACTTCGATATCAAGTGGGTCAAGCCTGCATCGGAGCGGGAAGAGGTGCAGAAGGTCGTGGACAAATTCTGGGGTAGTATCACTGAAATCCAGGAGGACACGAAGCGCAAAGTTGAGACTATGAAGCACGGCGATGAGCTTCCCAGCGGTGTTCTGGAGATGGTTGAGATTTACGTGGCGACCAAGCGGACCCTCGCGATCGGCGACAAAATGGCTGGGCGGCACGGCAACAAAGGCGTTATCGCCAAGATTATGCCGGAAGAGGATATGCCGTTCCTTGAGGACGGCACCCCTATAGACATACTGCTGAATCCGCTTGGGGTTCCGAGCCGAATGAATGTCGGCCAGATTCTGGAGACACATCTTGGCTGGGTGGCGAAGGTGCTGGGCTTCCAGGCTATCTCTCCGGTTTTTGACGGCGCCACCGAGGAGACAATCCAGAAGCTGACTGCCGAGGCGAACGAACTGATGAGCAGGCGAAAAGTTGAGCTGCAGGAGAAACGGCAGGCACCGCCTGACAATGAATTCTTTATCCATGTGCCCAAGACGTTGAAGACACAGTTGTATGACGGCAGGACCGGCGAACCCTTCGACCAGGGCGCAACAATCGGGTTTATCTATATGATGAAGCTGCACCATTTGGTTGATGACAAGATTCACGCGCGGGCGACTGGGCCATACAGCCTGATTACCCAGCAGCCGCTGGGCGGCAAGGCCCGCACAGGTGGACAAAGATTCGGCGAAATGGAGGTCTGGGCACTCGAAGGCTATGGAGCAGCCTATACGCTCCAGGAGATGTTGACGGTCAAAAGCGACGACGTTGAAGGCCGAACAAAAATATATGAATCGATGGTCAAAGGGACAAACAAACTCGAAGCTGGTACGCCTTTGTCTTTTGATGTGTTGTGTAACGAAATAAGAGGGCTGGGATTGAACATCCAGCTTGAAAAGAGACGCCTCGGCAGCAGTGTTTTGTAAAAGAAAGTTTGAAGTGCCTGAAGTTACAAGTTATTTTTCTACTTTATCTCATTTTGGGCACTTTAGCTCACTTTAGGCATTTTACTTCTTATAGGAGTTGATATCAAATGTTGAGTGATATTTACGATCGGATTAACGATTACGGCTCGGTAAAGATTGCTTTGGCCGGCCCGAATGACATCCGCAGCTGGTCTTTCGGTGAGGTGCGCAAGCCCGAGACCATCAACTACCGGACCTACAGGCCGGAGAAGGATGGCTTGTTCTGTGAGCGGATATTCGGGCCTGAGCGGGACTGGGAATGTGCGTGCGGCAAATACAAAGGCACCAAGTTCAAAGGGATAATCTGCGACCGTTGCGGTGTGAAGGTTACCCACAGTCGTGTTCGGCGCAAACGGATGGGACATATCAATCTTGCTGCGCCGGTGGCACACATATGGTTTTTCAAGGCCATACCGAACCATCTGGGCACGCTTCTCGCAATGAAGGCATTGGACCTGGAGAAAATAATCTATTTCCAGGATTATGTTGTTACCGACCCCGGCCAAAGCCCGCTGACGCTTAAGCAGTTGCTGAGCGAAGAGGAGTATCGTGAGGCATTCAACAAATACGGCGGTTCGTTTAGGGCTCTGATGGGTGCCGAAGCTATAAGAGTGCTGCTGGTAAATCTCAAGCTTGATGCACTGGACGAGGAGCTGAGGTTGGCGATGACCAAGACCGGCAGCGTGCAGAGGCTTAAGACGCTCACCAAGCGTCTGAAGACTGTGGTTTCGATTAGGAACAGCGGCAACAAGCCTGAATGGATGGTGCTGGAGGTTATTCCTGTTATCCCGCCGGACCTGAGGCCTCTGGTTCTTCTTGAATCCGGCAATTTTGCGACAAGCGACTTAAACGACCTTTACAGGCGAATCATCAATCGCAACAACCGACTCAAAAAACTGATAGACCTCAATGCTCCGGAGGTGATTATTCGCAATGAGAAAAGGATGCTGCAGCAGGCGGTGGATTCTCTGCTGGACAACGGACGGTGTCGGCGGGCGGTTCTGGGCAGCAATAATCGGCCGCTGAAGAGTCTGACGGATATGATTAAGGGTAAACAAGGCCGATTCAGGGAGAATCTGCTGGGCAAGCGTGTGGACTATTCGGCTCGTTCGGTGATTGTGGTAGGACCTAACCTGAAGCTGTACCAGTGCGGCCTGCCGAAGAAGATAGCGATGGAGCTATATCAGCCTTTCATCATTCGGAGGCTTAAACACCACGGCTTAGCTGATACAATCAAAAGCGCCAAGAGAATGATTGAGCGGCGGGACGAGCAGGTTTGGGACGTGCTGGAGGAGGTCATTCATCAGCACCCGGTATTGCTGAACCGTGCTCCAACGCTTCACAGGATGGGCGTTCAGGCCTTTGAGCCTGTGCTTGTGGAGGGCAACGCAATTATGCTTCATCCGCTGGCGTGCAAAGGTTTCAATGCGGACTTCGACGGCGACCAGATGGCGGTGCATTTACCGTTAAGCATAGAGGCACAGGCTGAGACTCATGCGCTAATGATGGCGACGAGCAATATCTTTTCACCGTCCAATGGTTCGCCTATGGTAGGACCCTCACAGGATATGGTTATGGGTAACTACTATTTGACGCACATGGGCGGGGACACCGGCGTCAAAGGATACGGCAGGGTCTTCAAAGATACTTATGAGGCAATGATGGCTTATGAGATGGGCAAGGTCAATCTGCAGGCGAAAATCAAAGTTCGCATCGATAAGGACAAGATGGTCTACACGGAAGATGGTTTGCAGGCGCCGTCGAGCAGTGAGCAGCCGACACCTGTGCCCGCTGACAACCGACAGGTGCGGGCAGGCAGATTGATTGAGACAACGGTGGGCAGATGTATATTCAACGATATGCTTGCGCCGTCGATGCCGTTTTACAATGTGACGATGTCCCAGAAGGTGCTCAGCAGGGTAATCAGTGATTGCTTTTCTATTATCGGCAGCGCTGAGACGGTAGATTTGCTCGACAGGATAAAATTTCTGGGGTTCAAACACACCACCCTTGCGGGATTGAGTTTCGGCATTACCGACTTGAAGATACCGGCAAAGAAACAGGCCATCATTGACGAGACCGAAAGCAGGGTTGCCAGGATACGTAAGAACTACAGAAGCGGTGTTTTGACGGAGGGCGAGAGGTATAACCAGGTGATAGATGCCTGGACTCACGCGCGCGTGGCGGTTACGAACGAGATGATGAATGGGCTGAAAGAGGACACCAATGAAGACGGCACGCCGTACCTGAATCCGATATACGTTATGACTGATTCAGGTGCCAGAGGCAGTGTCGACCAGATTCAGCAGTTAGCGGGGATGCGGGCTTTGATGGCGAAGCCCAGCGGAGAGATAATTGAGACGCCGATTAAATCCAACTTCCGTGAGGGTCTGACGATTCTTGAGTACTTCAGCTCCACACACGGTGCTCGTAAAGGGCTGGCTGATACGGCTTTGAAGACAGCCAACTCCGGTTATCTTACCCGCAAACTCATCGACGTCGCCCAGAACGTAATTATTATGGACCGCGACTGTGGGACGCTGCAGGGAATCACCAAAAGCAAGATAACCAGCGGCGAGCAGATAGATGTTCCGCTTTCTCAACTGATTATCGGCAGGACCGCCAGAGACAACATTCGCAATCCGATTACGGATGAAATGATTGTTCGTGAGAATGAGGTTATAACCCCCGAGATGGCGGCGAAGATAGAATCTCTCGGTCTTGATGCCATCAGAGTCAGGAGTCCGCTGACGTGTGATTGTCCGTATGGCATTTGTGCCAAGTGTTACGGATGGGATATGAGCACAGGCAGTCTTGTTGAAGAGGGTTTGGCGATTGGTATTATAGCCGCCCAGTCAATCGGCGAGCCTGGTACGCAGTTGACGCTGCGAACATTCCATACAGGCGGCGTTGCTTCGAGAGTTATTCTCGAAAGTGACCAGAAAGCTACCAGCGAAGGGAAGATTCAGTATCGTGACCTTAACCCAGTTAAAGAACCCTCTGAGTTTTTAGATCGAAAAGGCAAACCTTCTGTAATTGGCGTAAGCAAGAAGGAAGATGAAGAAGAGACACATGAGAGACCATCCAGAGCAGGTTGGATAACACTGAAAAGGAGTGGCGAGATTGCAATTCTCGATGAGAAGGAGCGCGAACTTGAGAAGTTCAAAGTGCCATATGGAGCTCACATAGTAAAAGAGGATGGTTCGAAGGTTAAACCGGGTGAGCGTTTATTCTGGTGGGACCCCCACCGGACGCCGATTCTGGCGGAAGTGCCCGGCCGAATCGCCTTTGTGGACGTTGTCGAAGGCGAGACAATTCGAATTGAGGAAGAGCGCAAAGGTCAGGCCGGCAGAATGATTGTTATCGAACACAAGGGTGACAAGCATCCGCAAATCATCATAGAGGATGCCAGCGGCAAAATCCTCGACGTTCACTATCTGCCGGCAGGGGCGAGGATTGAGGTTGAGCAGGGTCAGCAGGTTCAGGCTGGCCAGTTGCTTGCTCATCAGCCGAGGGCGACCGGCGGCACACAGGACATCACGGGGGGACTACCGAGAGTAACCGAGGTGTTTGAAGCACGAATACCCAAGGACCCCGCTGCGATGGCGGAAATCAGCGGACGGATTGAGCTGCGAAGTGATAAGCGCAGAGGCAAAATGACGGTCATAATCCGCTCGGAGTCGGGTATGGAGAAAGAACACCACGTTCCGCGAGACAGGCATCTGAATGTTCACACAGGCGATGTGGTCGAAGCCGGTGCTTCTCTGACAGATGGGCCCCTCGTGCCGCAGGACATCTTGCGAATCAAGGGTGAGGAGGCGCTGCAGAGGTACTTGATTGTTGAGGTTCAGAACGTCTATCGTTCTCAAAGTGTCAATATCAACGACAAGCATGTTGAGATTATCACCTCTCAAATGATGCACAAGGTCGAGATTGAATCGGTGGGTGACAGTTCATTTTTGCCTGGCGAAGTTGTTGATAAGTTTGTGTTCCGGCGGGAGAATGAAAGATTAGCTAGCAGCGTCAAGGTCAGCAATGTCGGAGATTCGACGGAGTTGCAGAAAGGTCAGATTGTCAGCAAGGAGGAATTTGCCACAATTTGCGAAAAACTGGAGTCGCTGGGCGCTGCGAAGGCTGTGGGCAAGAAGCCGAAGCCTGCGACCGCCAAAACGCTGCTTTTGGGGATAACCAAGGCGTCGCTGCAGTCGGATAGTTTTATCGCCGCGGCGAGCTTCCAGGAGACCACTAAGGTCTTGACAGAAGCGTCTTTGGCTGGTAAAGTTGACAAACTTTGTGGATTGAAGGAAAACGTTATACTGGGACATCTTATACCGGCCGGCACGGCTTTTAAGCCTTATCTGGAGATGAAGGTCAAGCACCTTGCAGAGGCGCCGCTGCCTAAGGTGTTCGAAGAGGTCAAAGAGGCCAAGGAAGAAGAAGCTAAAGCAGAGGCGGCTGTCAGAGAGGCTTTGGGAATTTAGTGCCGCACCTATTTAATAAGTGCGGCAGTAGAGAATAAACGTTTGGTTGCTAATGGCCTAAATAATACCAACATCGTTAAAATTAAATAGGTGCGGCATGCCCACTATGAATCAGTTAGTCAAACGTCCGAGGTCGAAGACAAAAGGACGAAAGAGGGTTTCTGATATCAGCGGCTCACCGCAGAAAAGAGGCGTGTGTTTAATTGTCAGGACTCAGACGCCGAAGAAGCCCAACTCTGCTCTTCGCAAGATTGCCCGCGTGCGACTAACCGATGGCAATGAAGTTACAGCCTACATCCCCGGCGTAGACCACAATTTGCAGGAGCACAGTACCGTTCTGATTCGCGGCGGTCGTGTCAGAGACCTGCCTGGTGTTCGTTATCATATTATTCGAGGCGTCCTCGACTGTGCGGGAGTCGCCGGCCGCAGACGGGGCAGAAGCAAATACGGCGCAAAAGCGGCAAAGTAGTAAGAATCGTCAAACGGCTGCGGTTACGCAGCTTGTTACGGTTGCGTTTGACGTAAGACGATAGACGAAACGAGCGTCGCAACCGATAAACGAAATACGAGAGGTTAATAATGGCTAAGAGGACCACAGCTTCGGCTCAGCAGTTAAAACCGGACCCGAAATATAACAACAAACTGGTCTCGAAGTTTATGAACTGCCTGATGTGGGAAGGCAAGAAGAGTGTCGCACAGCGGGTCTTCTACGATGCTATGGATATTGTATCCAAAAAAATCAAAGACTCCGATGCGCTTGAGGTATTTGAGACGGCGGTAAACAACGTAAGGCCGATGATTGAGGTTCGCAGCAAGCGTGTTGGTGGGGCGAGCTACCAGGTGCCGATGCAGGTAAGCTCTAGGCGGCAGCAGTCGTTGGCCATCAGGTGGATTGTTCACGCCGCCAGAGAAAAAAAGGGTAAGCCGATGTGTGAGCGTCTGGCGTCGGAATTAATAGATGCATATAACAAGCACGGCGGTGCAATGACAACCCGCGAAAATATCCACCGAATGGCCGAGGCAAATAAGGCTTTTGCACACTTCGCGTGGTAAAAATGGCGTATAGCGGATAGCGTATAGCGTTTAGTTTCTGCTATACGCTATTTTTTTACTATCCGCTGTACGCTATACGCTGAACGCTATGAAAAATTTGCGCAATATAGGAATCATTGCTCATATCGATGCCGGCAAAACGACCGTAACCGAACGGATACTTTACTATACCGGCAAGACCTACAAGATGGGTGAGGTCCACGACGGCACAGCGGTTATGGACTATCTGGAAGAGGAGCAGCAAAGGGGTATCACCATTACCTCGGCGGCGACGAAAATCTATTGGAAAAATTCCGAAATCAACCTTATCGATACGCCGGGACACATCGATTTCACCGCTGAGGTTGAACGGTCACTGCGGGTTCTCGATGGGGCGGTGGTGGTGTTTGACGGCAGTGAAGGCGTGCAGGCCCAGAGTGAAACCGTCTGGAGACAGGGGCAAAAATACAACCTGCCGTGCCTTTGCTTTGTGAACAAGATGGATAAAACCGGCGCCGATTTTATGATGAGCGTCGAAAGCATTCGCGATAAGCTGCAGGCTAAACCCGTCATTCTGCAGATTCCCATCGGGGCGCAGGACTCTTTTAATGGGATAATAGACCTTATAAAAATGAAGGCGGTTTTCTATAAGGCCGAGGCACTGGGGGCGACTTTCGAAGAGGTTGAAATCCCACAGAATATGCAGCAAATTGCGCGAGAGCAGAGACATCAGATGCTTGAGCTTGCGGCTGAATACGACGAAGAGCTGATGGATTTGTATGTTCACGATAACCCCGTCAGCAGCGAAATTATTAATAGGGCAATCAGAAAGGCTGCTTTAAGCAGCAAACTTCATCCGGTGTTTGCAGGTTCGGCATTGAAATATATCGGCATACAGAGACTGCTCGACGGTGTTGTGGCGTATCTGCCTTCTCCATTAGATAAGCCCATTATCGTCGGACACAAGCCGGGCGATGAAAATAAAGAAGTGCCGGTTAGGTGCGACAGTAACGCAAGCCTGGTTGCCCTTGCATTCAAGGTTACCCGTGACTCACACGGCGATTTGTGTTTTCTGAGGATTTACCAGGGCACATTGAAATCCAGCAGGAGGGTGCTGAATGTCAATCGCGACAAACGCGAAAACATTACGCGGATATTTGAAATGCACGCCGACGAGCGGAAAATTTTGGACTCGGCCGGTGCGGGCGAGATTGTGGCGGTCGTAGGACCAAAGCAGACGCTTACAGGCGATACACTTTGCGATACAAAAAAACCTGTTGTTCTGCCGAGCATTACGTTTCCGCAGACGGTAATTAGTATGTCTATAGAGCCGAAGACGGCGGAAGACAGGGCCAAACTTGCAGAAGAACTTTCCACGCTCAGGCGTGAAGACCCGACCTTTGAATGGAAGTTCGACGCCGAGACCGGCCAGACAATCATCAGCGGTATGGGTGAGCTGCATCTGGAGATACTTGAGCACAAATTAGTGCGGGAGAGGGGGGTTAATGTGCGGGTCGGCAAGCCCAAAGTCGCCTACAAGGAAGCGATAACCACGTCGGTCCAGGCGGAAGGCAAATTCATTCGTCAAACGGGCGGCCGGGGCCAGTACGGCCATGTGGTTATTAACGTTGAGCCGATTTTTACGGAGGATGGTCACTGGAAACGGGATATTGAGTTTGAAAACGAAGCGGGCGGTGATAAAGTTCCCAAAGAGTATGTCCAGAGCGTCGAAAGGGGCGTCAGAGATGCATTTGGCAACGGTGTTCTGGCGGGCTATCCTGTTGTTGGGATTAAAGTTACGTTGGTTGATGGGTCCTTTCACCCGGTGGATTCTTCATCTGTGGCGTTTGAGCAGGCGGGAGCAATAGCAGTAGAGAACGCCCTTAAGATAGCTGGGCCGGTGCTGCTTGAGCCGGTTATGAAACTTGAGGTTGAGGTCCCGGATTCGTATTTCGGTGTTGTACAGAGCAATTTGCTTGCAAAAAGAGGGTTTATCACAGACACGCGTGCGCACGGAAATATGCGGACAATCGACGCTATGGTTCCGCTGGCGGAGATGTTCGGGTATTCGAGCCAGATAAGAAGTGCGACGGCCGGCAGGGGAACCTTTACTATGGAGCCTATGAGCTACGAAAGGGTTCCCGAGCAAATTGCCCAAAAAGTCATCAGTTAAAAGCAGGGATTTTTGTGTTTACGTGAAGGATTTTTGTCGGTATACTGATATTGATGAATTTAGAGTAGCGCGGTTATGAAGAAAAAGATACATCCGGAATATCATAAGGTGGTTGTTCATTGCGGCTGCGGCAATACTTTCGAGACCCGCAGCACGGCGAAGGAAATCCACGCCGAGATATGCTCAATGTGCCATCCGTTTTTCACCGGCAAGCAAAAGTTCGTCGACACCGCCGGCCGAATAGAACGGTTCCAGAAAAAATACGGTACCAGTTACACCAAAAAGGCCAAAAAAGAACAGCAGCAATAGCTGCTTTAGAAATTACCACTAAGGCTCCAGCTCCCCGTGAATGGGGGCGGAGCCTTTTGTTCGTATATATTGGATTATGCGGGGATAAATAATACAGGACACGAGCTATGGCGGCACAAAAAGACCCGACTTTGACAAAGATGGATGAACTTGAGGCTCGCTACTGCGAGCTTAAGGAAAGAATTGCTGACCCGGCTGTCGCAGGCGATTCTGCCAGACTGGTGGAGCTCTCGAAAGAGCAGGGCAGGCTCAAGGCAGTGGTCGAAAAATATCGCGAATACAAAAAGGCAGTTGTGGAGATTGAGGATGCCGGGCAGATTCTAAATGATAGCGCGGCGGATGAGGATTTCAAGACGTTGGCGAAGGAAGAGCTTGGTCGGCTTGAAAGTAAAAGGGACACCTTGCTCAGGCAGATCCAGGATACTCTGGTGATGTCTGACAAGGTGGGGGTCGATTCAGTGATAATGGAAATCCGTGCAGGCACCGGCGGTGAGGAGGCAGCACTTTTTGCCCGCGATTTGTTCGGGATGTACCTGAAGTACGCCCAGAGCCGCGGCTGGAAGGTCGAACAGCTTGATTTTAGCCCGGCTGAGATGGGCGGTTTTCGCGATGTAATACTTGGCATCAAGGGCGAAAATGTTTGGTCCGACCTCGGATATGAGGGTGGCGGCCACCGTGTCCAGCGCGTGCCCGCAACCGAATCGCAGGGCAGAATCCACACCTCCGCGGCAACAGTGGCGGTTTTGCCTGAGCCTGAAGAGCTGGATATACAGATTGCCCCAAACGATGTGGTTGAACATGTCAGCCGCTCTGGCGGGCCGGGCGGACAGAGCGTAAATAAGCTCAACAGCGCCATCAGGCTCGAGCATATCCCGACCGGAATAACAGTCAGTATGCGGGATGAAAAAAGCCAGCACAAAAACCGCGCCAAGGCCTGGCGGGTTTTAAAAAGCAGAGTTTACGAACATTATGAAAGCCAAAAGAGGGTACAGCGCGACCGGCAGCGCAAAGTTATGATTGGCTCAGGCGACAGGTCTGAAAAAATAAGAACATACAATTTTCCACAAAACCGCGTCACCGACCACAGAATCAACCTGTCGCTTTATAACCTCGACAAAATAATGGCCGGTGATATGGGTGAACTGATAGCCGCACTGAAAGATTACGATAGGCATCGAAGATTAGAGAATCTTTAATTGGACCGCAAGGTTTACTCACATATTACTCTTTGAAGCATTTGAGCAGTTCTCAGCGGAAGATTCTTTGTGAAAACAAATACAAGTCGTTTTTCCAGACTGAAAAGTCATGCCCGCCGGAATCGACATGCCAGATATGTGGCACGTTTTTTTCCTTAAGATAAGCGTGAAGTCCCTGACTTATATAGATCAAGCCGTCTTTATCGCCGCAGGAAATCCAGAGTAGTTTTAGCTTCTGTTTGGCTGCTTCCGGGTCTGGAACCAATTGTTCTGGCGACTTGGTATTGGGCGCCGAGGAAAATCCGCCGACCCAGGCGAATGTGTCAAGATTGCCAAGGCCGAAGTTTAGCGACTGGCCGCCGCCCATAGACAGTCCGGCCAGCGCCCGGTTCTCTCGCCCGGTCTTGACAGAATATTTAGATTCGACAAACGGAATGACGTCGTTGAGCAAATCTTTTTCGAAGTTTTCGAAGGCTTTCACATGTTCGGGTGCGAAGATATTGCCCACTGCCCGGTCATTTGGTTCAGCGCGACCGTTAGGAAGCACGACAATCATTGGAACAATTTTCTTATCTGCGTAGAGATTATCGAGAATGATCTGTGGTGAGCCATTTTTATACCATTCTGTTTCGTCGCCGCCTATTCCATGCAACAGGTAGAGGACAGGATACTTCGTTTCAGTCGAATAGCCAGGCGGTGTATAGACCAGCATTTTACGTTTGTTGCCGACGGTCTTGGAATCATACTCGATGGTTTCGATCTTACCGCGGGCGATGCCTTCACGCATCTTGTCGAATCCTTCCGGTGCGGCCGGAAAGGCCGGCTTGTCATCCGGGCCCAGTACAACCTCCCGTCCCAAACGAGGCCTGGATTGCGGCCGCCCTTGTTCAGCGGCGGGCTGGGATTCGGCTGCTTGTCGTTTGGCGACCAGTTCTTCAGTGACAAAGTCGGCGACGTTGCGCGTAAATTTGATTTCGTCGCCTGAAATCTTACCCTTGTAGCTGATTCGTATGTCGGTACCCTGGAACGGCAATATCTCGACAAATGAAATCGTATCCCAGTCGAGCTTTACTTCCTGCAGTTTAACTTCCTTTTTCTCACCTTCGATGTCTGAAACAGCCTTGCCGGTGATTTTGTCGCCATCCTGTGTAAACGTAAAGGTATATTTTTGCAGACCAATCTGGGTGTCAAATTCGGCCTTCCATGTGCCGGTTATATCCGCCGCGTAGACGAATAACGGGCATGCTGCGATGAATATTGGACTGAATAATATCGAATGTATAATTCTGTTTTGCATTTTATAATCCTTTCAGAATTGTTCTAAAAAATAATAAAACCTTCCGCGATAATTAATAACACTTTATTTGAGTTTTAGCAATAGCAATCGGATAAAGATTCATTTGCCAACCGGATAGTTATTTTATATCGTAGAGCCTCACAGGTTATTAGTACATATTAGGAACGGATTGGATATGATAATCGTTGTTACCGGAATGGTTGGCGTTGACAAGAAAAGCTACCTTCAACAAGTATGCCAATTCGCTGCTAACAAAAACAAAGAGGTGCTTTTATGCAACGTCGGCGAACGGATGTATGCTGAGGCGCCGGATATACCGGCGGGGAAAATCCTTGATATTCCGATGAAACGTCTGAGCTCGCTTCGCCGGAGCGTCTTCAAGGACATCATCGCGAAAGCAAAAACCTCTGCCAATCTAATCGTCAATACCCACGCTACTTTTCGCTGGCGGCACGGGCTGTTTCCGGCGGTGGACTTCGACCAGATGCGGCAGCTTAACGCTGATATGTATATCTGTCTGATTGAGGGTATCATCGCACTGCACAGACGACTTGTCGCTGAGCATTCCATCGAACACACTTTGAAAGATTTGATTGTCTGGCGCGAAGAAGAAATCATCGGCACGGAAATGCTCTGCAGGGGTGTCAGCGATGAGGCGCGATTTTACTGTCTTGCCCGCGGCTGTGAGGAGGAAACAACGGGGATATTTTACAGTCTTATCTTCGAGAGAGACCGGAAAAAAGCATATCTGAGCTTTCCTATGACACACGTTATTGAAATGAAAGGCGTCAGGAACGAAATAGATGGATTTCGCAAGCTGATGAAAGGGCTTTTTGTGTGCTTTGACCCGGCTGAGCTGGAGGAGTCGTATCTGCCGTACTGCGCTCGGCAGGCGGCCCAAAAAGGACAGGACTTTGTGGAGGTGATGGTAGAGGGGCAAAAGACGCGGCTGGATTTGGAGCAGGTCCGGCAAATCGAACGCGACATTAGCAGCCAAACATACGCCCGTGATTTCCTGCTGATTGACCAGTCGGATATGATAATCAGTTTTATCCCTGCATTGGCTGACGGCCGCCCTGCGGTATCAAGCGGAGTTGAAAGAGAGCTCCAGCACGCCCACGAAGCAGCCAAAGAAGTTTATGTCATCTGGACAGCAGAGCAAAGGCCCTCAGTATTTGTGACTCAAACTGCTACAAAAGTTTTTGCAGGTACGGACAGTGCCGTCGAATTTTTCAAAAAGAAAGGCTACATAAAAAAGTGACCATCTATGACGAGAAACAATTAGCCGGTTGTATCGACCATACACTGCTTAATGCCACGGCTACGAGTGAGCAAATCAGGCAGTTATGCGATGAAGCGAAAACCTACGGCTTTTGTGCGGTATCGGTGAATCCACGATGGGTGACTCTGGCGGCGGAGCAGTTGCACGGCAGCAAAGTTAAAGTCGGCGGTGTGGTCAGTCTGCCATTGGGAGCAGACTCAACCAAAATCAAGGTCGCCCAGGCCAAAGACGCTATCTTCGCCGGTGCCGATGAGGTTGATATGGTGGCCGATTTGGCATCGATAATTGAAGGTGATGCAAAATATCTGTCCAATCAGCTCCGGGCGGTATTGAAGGTTTGTCGTTCGATGAGGCCGGCTGTCTGCCTGAAGGTCATAATCGAAGCAGCTGCCCTTGACGGAGAACAAAAAATATTTGCCTGCCAAATCGCAAATGAAGTTGGCGTTGATTTTGTAAAGACAAGCACGGGAATGCATCCTGCCGGCGGCGCGACAGTTGAAGATGTGAAACTAATGAAGGAATATGCCCCCAACTGTAAAGTCAAGGCCGCTGGCGGAATCAGGACCGCGCAGCAGGCTCTGGCAATGCTCGAAGCGGGTGCGGAGAGAATAGGCACTTCTTCAGGTGTGCAGATTATAAACGAGTTCGGGGCAGGACGGCCGCAATGACGACAGGAATAGCTGCCGCAAAAACCAAAACTATTTTTTGCAGACTGCACTGTAAAAGAATCAGTGCATCAGTAAATTTGCCGGCTCTGAGTGAAACATTTGCCCGATTGGGGTCGCCGTCAATTCTCGGTGCTAATTCAGCCCGGGAAGATTCCGGCAGGTTCAGCTACTGGATGGCCAAACCAAAAGGGATATTTGAATTTCGAGGAGGCCGGAAAGACCCTTTCCCCAAGTTGCACAAGGCCCTTTCTAAATACAAACTCAATCCAGACCCCAGACCAAATTTGCCAAACGGGATTTTTTGCGGAGGTTGGGTCGGATATTTCAGCTATGAACTTGGCAGACACATTGAAAAGCTCCCGCAAACAACCTTAGACGACCTGCAAATGCCGCTAATGCGTCTATGTTTTTATGACCGAGTTATCGCGTATGACCACATCGAAAATGACTTTTGGCTGATTGTGCTGCAACTGCCGGACGATGTCGAAACGCCGGTTGAAAAGCTGTCTGCGCTGGAGCGGTTACTTGATGGGTCACGGGCTGTTGTGGTCAAACGTTCCGAACCTGCTGACCTCGATAATATCAATTTTTCGCAAATCCGCTGCAATATGGACAAGGATTATTATCTGCGGACAATCGAAAAAATCAGGCGCTATATTTATGACGGCGACGTTTATCAGGTCAACTTTTCGCAGCGATTCGAATGCGATTATAGGGCTCAGCCGATAGACCTTTTCCACTGGCAAAACCATTATAACCCGAGCAGCTATGCAGCTTATATCGACGCCGGCGATTTTCACATCGTAAGCGCCTCACCCGAGATGTTCATAACAATTGCTGATGGCGTCATCTCCACCAAGCCTATAAAAGGTACTCGTCCAAGAATCAAGAATACTTCTGTGAATACCAGGAATTTCGATGAGCTTCTTAACAGCGCAAAAGAGCAGGCCGAACTCAATATGATAATTGACCTCGAACGAAACGACCTGGCCAGAGTCTGTGTGCCCGGAACCAGAAAAGTAATTCAGCATCGAACTATCGAGACTTACCCTACCATTTTTCACGCTGTGGCAACGGTGGCTGGCAGGCTTCGCGAGGGAATTTCATTTTGCGATATTCTAAGAGCGGTCTTTCCCGGCGGCTCGATTACCGGCGCTCCAAAAATCCGCTCGATGGAAATCATAGATGAAACCGAACCGACCGACAGAGGTGTTTATACCGGCAGTATCGGCTTTATCGGTATCGACGGCAGTGTCTGCTTGAATATCGCTATCCGAACAATTATCATCAAGGATGGTAAGGCCTTCGCACAGACCGGCGGCGGCATCGTCGCTGATTCCGACCCGCAGGCCGAGTGGGAAGAAACAATCACAAAAGCAAGAGCGCTACTGGCAGGTATCAGTAGCGTACAGCGTACACACGCAATACTCAATGCGAGATAAGATGGCCGAGAAGGTTTTTCTAAATGACAAATTGGTCGATGCTGACAAGGCCTGCATATCCGTTAAAGATGGCGGCTTCCTGTATGGGGCGGGTCTTTTCGAGACGATGCGAGGCTGTAACGGCATAGTATTCAGCCTTGTTGACCATTTAGACAGATTGTTCTTTAGCGCGCAGGCGTTATCGATAGAACACAGCTACGACAGAAAATTCATTACCGATGCTGTCCACAAGGTACTCGAGGCCAATAAATTAACTGATGCTCGTCTTCGGCTGACCTTGACCAGCGGGCCGATGGCGGAATCCGATGAAAAAAGACGCGCTACGCTGCTTATCGCGGCGACGAAATTACAGCCCTATCCTGCTGAATACTACAAAAACGGCGTACTCGTTGTGCTTTGCCCGTACAGGCAGAATCCCTTTGAGCCGATTTACCGCCACAAGACCATAAACTATTTCTCGCGTATGATTGCGCTAAGTCTTGCCCATCGCAAAAGGGCCGCTGAGGCATTGTGGTTCACTGTGGATAATCGCTTAGCCGAAGGCTGCATTAGCAATGTCTTTTTGGTCAAGGATTCGGTCCTCTATACTCCGCCGATTGAGACGCCGATACTTGCAGGAGTGGCGCGAAAGACTGTCTGTCAAATCGCCTTAAGAAATTCCATCAAGTTTGTCGAAAAGGATTTATCCATAGATGATTTGCTCTCTGCCGATGAAGTTTTTCTGACCAATGTGATTATGCAGGTTATGCCGGTGGTCGGAGTGGAAAAGCACACCGTCGGCCAGGGCAAAGTCGGGCCGATGACCAAAAGGCTGATGAAATGTTTCGGTGATTTTGTTAAGGAAAGTTGCGGACAGGGTAAATGAAGATAAAAGACATCGCAGAGCAAATCGAAAAAATAGCGCCGCTAAAACTGGCACAGGACTGGGATAATGTGGGCCTATTGATTGGAGATGCGCATCGCAGCGTAAAAAATATCCTGCTGACCATAGATATAACGAGAGACGTTGTTGCCGAGGCAAAGAGACTGAAGACGGATTTGATTATAAGTTATCACCCCGTTATCTGGGATGGCTTGAAGAAAATCACCACGGCTGGTTCCGCGGCTGTCGTTTATGATTTGATAAATTCGGGGATTGCGGTTTTTTCGATACATACCGCCCTCGATGCCGCGGCAGGGGGCGTGAATGACGGCCTTGCGGAGATTGTCGGCATCACCGATGCAAAGCCAATCGGCGATTATGTGCAAGGCCTGCAGGGTGACAATTATAAACTCGTTGTGTTTGTTCCGGTCGATTCACTTGCCGAGGTTTCAAATGCGGTTTTTGCTGCCGGCGCAGGTTCTATCGGCAACTACAGCAACTGCGGCTTTACCGCACGGGGAGAAGGTAGCTTCCTCCCGCTCGAAGGCTCCTCGCCAACAATCGGAAAGAAAGGAAAACTGGAAAAGGTCTCCGAGATAAGATTCGAGACGATTGTGCCGGCTGAAAAACTCAACCGTTGTATAACAGCGATGAAAAAGGCCCATCCATACGAGGAGCCCGCCTTCGATGTGTTCAAGCTTTATAACAGTCAAAACGAGTTCGGCTTGGGCAGAATCGGCAAACTGAGTAAGCCGACACAGTTGACTAAGATTATTGAGCGGATAAAAAGATATACCGGTGCAAAGGCATTCGGAATCGTCGGCAAGGAGAACAGGTTGGTTAAAAAGGCAGCCGTTTGCGCAGGTTCGTGTGGCAAACTCATCAATTTAGTCATCGCTCAAAAGTGCGATTTGTACCTTACCGGCGAGCTGAAACATCATCAGGCATTGGCTGCTCAGGAGGCGGGTATGACCTGTATTTGTCTTAGTCATAGTGTTTCCGAACGCTTTATACTGAAAAAATTCGCCAAACAGTTGCAAAAACAGGCGAAGCAGGTAACAATTAAGATAAGTAAAAAGGACGCTGACCCATTTAAATGGAAAAACCTATGACCGAAGAGCAAAAAGAGCAAATAGAAACTTCGCCTGCGTTTGCTGGTGAAGATATCGAAGAGCAAACCATAGACGCCGTGACAGAAAAAACCGAATCTCCCGAGCCGATGGAAGGTTTTGAAGTTACTACCGACTCGGTCGTGGAAGCGGTTTTGTTTGCCAGCGATGAGTCCCTGACGGAGGCTCGATTGGCTGATATTGTGGGAGTGCCCGCCAGGCAGATTCGACAGTTGGTAACGAGCCTGAACGAAAAGTATCAGGCCAACAAAAATGCCTTCAGGATAGAGAAAATCGCGGGCGGCTACCAGATGCTGACCTTAAGTCCCTACAACTGCTGGCTCGAAAAATTAGTCCGTGTCCGTGACGACAGCAAACTAAGCACCGCTGCGCTGGAGACACTTGCGATAATAGCCTACAAGCAGCCGGTCATCCGGGCGGACATCGAGGCCATAAGAGGTGTTGCCGCCGGTGAGTTAATCCGTTCACTTATCTATAAGGGGCTGGTTAAAATTGTCGGCAGGGCCGAGGTCCTGGGTCGGCCTATGCTTTACGGTACAACAAAAAAGTTTCTGCAAACCTTCGGCTTGGATTCCCTTAAGGACCTGCCCAAGGTCGAAGAGCTAAAGAAACCGCCTGACTGATTGAGCCGCTGTTTTTTACACAATGTTACAGTCGACGTAAGAGGCCATCTCGCCTTTTCCCTTTACAGTACCGTTTTAACGTGCTAAAATGCTTTTAGCTTAAAATGGCTGGCAAAATAATAATCAATACCGAGCGCTGCAAGGGCTGCGGCCTGTGCGTGATAGTCTGTCCTAAGAAGGGCATCGTCATATCCGACAAATCCAACAAAAGCGGCTATTTTCCCGCTGTGGCGGATAACACCGACTGCACAGGCTGCTGTCTGTGTGCCCTTATCTGCCCGGAGGCGGTAATCGAGGTATATCGTGAGGACAATGCGGGCGGAGAACCAAAGAAGAAAAGTAAGCCGCCTTTGATTAAAGGGAAAGTGTGAGTGAGAGAATTCTAATGTGTGGCAATGAGGCGCTGGCGGAATCGGCTATCATTGCCGGCTGCGATGCTTACTTCGGTTATCCAATCACGCCGCAAAACGAAATCCCGGCATATATGTCAAAAAGGATGCCGGAGGAAAATCGGGTTTTTCTCCAGTGCGAAAGTGAGCTTGCAGCCATCAATATGGTGTTCGGCGCCTCGGCTACCGGCAAAAGGGCGATGACAAGCTCATCCAGTCCCGGCATCAGCCTGATGCAGGAGGGGATGAGTTATTTAGCTGGTGCCGAACTGCCGGCGGTTGTCGTCAATGTAATGCGCGGAGGGCCTGGCTTGGGCAACATTGCCCCTTCACAGGGCGATTACTTCCAGGCAACACGGGGCGGCGGACACGGCGATTACAGAACCATTGTTCTTGGCCCATCCAGCGTGCAGGAATTGGTCGATTGTATGCCGCTGGCCTTCGATTTGGCTGACCAGTATCGAATGACCGTTGTTGTCCTTGCCGATGGTATCCTTGGCCAGATGATGGAGCCGGTAGTCTTCAATAAAAACTCAAAACTTAAAACTAAAAACTCAAAACTTAAAACTAAAAACTCAAAACTGCCTGAAAAGGATTGGGCCCTGACCGGTGCTGGCGGCAGAAAGCAGAACATAGTCCGGTCCCTGTGGTTGGAAGAGGGGGTTCTTGAGCAGCACAACTACGACCTGCAGGCTAAATACAGACAGGTGGAAAAGAACGAGGTTCTCTGCGAACAGTACAAAGTTGACGATGCGGAGATTGTGGTGGTTGCTTATGGCGTTGCCGCCAGAATAGTACGAGGCGCCGTGGAGAGGGCAAGGCGGGAAGGAATCAAGGTCGGCTGGATACGCCCAATTACTTTGTGGCCTTTCCCGACAGAGCAAATCAGCAGGGCCGCTGAGGATTTTAAGATTTTTCTGACGGTAGAGATGAGTTGCGGCCAGATGGTCGAGGATGTGAAATTGGCCGTGGCCGGCAAGGCGCCGGTACTGTTTTACGGACGGCCCGGCGGCGGTGTGCCAACCGTCGAACAGATTCTCGAAAAAATTAAAAACTTGACCATACCCGCAAAAAAGCGAAAAACGAAAAAATAAAAATGCAAAACCAAAACTCAAAGCCCAAAACTGAATTAAAACGGAGGACGTATCAATATTCCATTAAAGTGATAGAATTTTTGGATACTCTCCCAAAAGATACATCCACTGAGGTTATTGCGAAACAGCTATTAAGGTCGGCGACATCCATAGGGGCAAATGTTGTTGAAGCTAAGGCTTCCAGCTCAAAAAGGGATTTTACCAACTTTTTTGCTCACTCCCTTAAATCTGCGAACGAAAGCTTGTATTGGCTCGGATTGTTAAGAGATGCAAAGAAAATAAAGGATACTCAGTTAGAACATCTTTTAAGTGAAACCAAGGAGTTGGCAAATATATTGGGGTCGAGTATTTTGACTCTGAAAGGGAAAAACAGGTTTTGAATTTTGAGTTATGGCTTTTCGCTTTTAACTTTTCGTTTTTAGTTTTGTAGTGTGGTTAGTATGAAAACAGTATTTACGCGAACGCCTACACTTAAAGATTGTCCGACGCATTATTGTCCCGGATGCGGGCATGGGATAGCGCATCGGTTGATAGCTGAAACAATCGACGAATTGGGCATACGCGGCCGAACCATCGGCATCGCGCCGGTAGGATGCTCAGTCCTGGCGTATGATTATCTCGACGTTGATATGATTGAAGTCGCACACGGAAGGGCGCCGGCGGTGGCGACGGGAATGAAAAGGACAAACCCCGACAAAATAATCTTTTCCTATCAGGGTGACGGCGACCTGGCGGCCATCGGAACCGCGGAAATCATCCACGCAGCTCATCGAGGTGAGCAGATAACCGTGATTTTTATTAACAACGCGGTCTTCGGAATGACCGGCGGTCAAATGGCGCCGACAACCCTGCTCGGTCAGGTAACGACCACAACACCGCTGGGTCGAAATGTCGAAAAGGAGGGTTACCCATTGCAGGTATCCGAGCTATTGGCGCTCTTGCCCGGGGCAGTTTACATCGAGCGGTGTGCACTGCACAGGCCGGCCCTGATTAGCGATGCCAAAAGAGCTGTCAAACACGCCTTCGAGTTGCAGGTAAATGGTGCCAAAGGTCTTTCACTGGTCGAGTTGCTTTCGCCGTGTCCAACCGCCTGGCGAATGACGCCGGCCCAGGCAATCGAGTGGATGGAAAACGAAATGATAAAGGTATTCCCATTGGTACGTTTGAAGGGGTGAAAGTGGCACAAAACAGCTTTCACGAAGAAGTAATTATCGCCGGCTTCGGCGGACAGGGGATTATATTGGCCGGCAGACTTCTGGCCCAAACCGCGATGAACGCCGGCAAAGAGGTAACCTTTATGCCGTCATACGGAGCCGAGATGCGCGGCGGAACAGCCAACAGTATGGTCGTTATCGCAGATGAGCCCGTTGCCTCGCCGCTGGTCAGCACGCCGGATTCCGTGATTGTAATGAACAAGGCTTCGCTGAGTAAGTTCGCCCCCTGCGTTAAAACAGGCGGCCTTTTGGTGATGAACAGCTCCCTGATTGACAGCGAACCGGATGTGGATGAGTCAATCGATGTATTAGCGGTTCCGGCTGATGATATAGCTATCGAATTGGGCAGTCAAAAGAGCGCGAATATGGTAGCTCTTGGCGCATATCTTCAAAGGCGGGGCTTATTCAGCACTGATGCTGCCGCAAAGTCTTTGCCCGATGTCCTGGCCGAGCGATATCATAAGACGCTGCCTCTTAATACCGAAGCGATACGCAGAGGCGCTGAGTTCGCGAAAAAAGCGAAAGCCAAAAAATAAAAAGCAGATATGCAGACCGATATTTCCAACAGGGTTTTTCCCGGCCGACGAAGCCGATTCACTTTGCGAATGGCACCGATGATAGATATGATATTCCTGCTGCTGATATTTTTCATCGTGGCGGGAAAATGGAGGCCGCCGGAAAATTTTCTCCCCGTTGAGATGCCTGCCGCCCAGGCAGGTTCCCAGCAGTTCAGCAGGCCGGAGCCTTTAATGATACATATCTCTGCGACGCAAACCGGCTGCCAGGTCCGGATAGGTCAGCTCTACACGGTGCAAATAGAAAATAAGACCGTCGCCTCAGACCTGACTGTACTGATGGAGAAAATCCGACAGACTTTGCTCGACCAGAAAAGGTTCGCCACTGACCCGATAGAAGTCGTCTGCTCGCCGGAAGTAAAATGGGACCACGTGGCGAAAATATATAATCTGTTTTTCGGAGCGGGACTGACCGATATCACTTTTCAGATGACGCAGTAACCAGGATGGGCACGCTGACCAAACGCATCGCTAAAATCGCAGTAGTTTCAACCATTGCGTTTTTGTTTTTATTTTCATCTTCAGGTTTCGCCGAGGTACTGCCGACCGCTGAGGATATCAACAGCCCGGCTCAAGCCGCAAAGTCAACCGTTGATGCTTTTCTGCGGCAGAGTTTCGAGCTTCGTATGAAATATGAGTTCAGCGGCCGATTTCTAAACCCAGGCGACAAAGAAAATCTCTACAAACTTGCGAAGGAGGCTGCTGACCGTTTGCAGGAAATTGCGCAGAACCAGCGCTCGCTTAAAAAGCAAATCGAAGATTACGAGGGCGACGACTGGGACACCAGATACGGCTCGACAGGCCTGTGGCGAAAATTATCCGCTGACTTATTTACGACCGGTTTGAGTAAGTGCGAGATTGATTTCTATACGGCCCTTGCGACTGACCAGCCGCAGAGGGATAGGATATTACAAGATATTCTGGCTGAAATGGACTTGTCCGCCGTAGCTTTAGCGAAGGTGGAATCATCGCAGATGATACAGATTACGGCTGCTTCGCAGCTTCTAAAGGCAAAGGCGCTGGCGCTTCTGGCACAGACAGAACCATCTTATAAACCATTAGCGAGAAAAGAGCTTGACGCTCTTGTGGCCCGGGGTGATTTAAGTTCTTTAAGCGCTTTCAGAGCATCAATTGAAAGGATTAAGTTTCTCGGCGTAACCGAACCGGGTCGGCTGGGGACAATGGCTGAGGATATCGCAAAAAGCGGATGTTCTGACGACCTCGAACTAATCCTGTCGCTGACCTTTTTGCAGCGGCGAAAAGACCCCGAAGGTCTTGAGAAAACTGTCAGGCTGTTTCCCAAAATCGAAGGTTTCTTCAGTTCGCTTGCTTTGTCTGATTTGTCTATTCAGTTTGAACAGGGGCAGTTGACCGAGCAAAACCTGGAGCAGTTGAGTGTTTTTGAATCGGAATTAGTGGCTCAGGCCGCTTGGGAAAATAACCCGCAAGACTACAACGCCTTGCTGTCTTCGCTGGCAAAAATGCAGAAGTTTCAAACACCATTAATACTTTATGTCGCAGCGGTGGCAGCTTCTAAAGTCTCGTCGGCAGAGTCGGTCACTTTTTTACTTGGCGCAAGTAAGCTCCAGCAACAAAAGAAAGACCTCAGGCTGGCTCTCGACGCACAGAAAATCGCCGAACAGGCAGCACAGCTTGCATATAACCTGTTTACCAAAGACCCCTGTAATTGCTCGGTTGCTGTCGATGCCTTTGATAATTATTCCACAATCGCAGGTGTCGGAGTCGATGAAGAGTTGGAATATCTTTACAGTTCCGTTTTAAGGGATTGCGGCAGGGTCGAAAAAGGCAAAGAACTATTGCAAAAGATAGCCGGCAAGTCCACGGGCCTTTGGCACAGAAGAGCAAAATTAGACCTCATCCTGCAGCAGATGCAGCCTGTGGTGAGCCTGTCGAATCCGCAAAATCACGAACAACAAACCTCACAGGATGAACCACTCGAACAACTGAAAGGTTTTATCTTAGACTGCGCCGGTCAGGATGAGAAAAGTAGCGCCCTTCGCAGGGAAGCGCTGAACATATATTGCCGGTCGCTCCTTGAACGGGCCGATGCACCGTCGGTACAAAAGGTGTTGGACGTTTTAAGCGAAGCCGAGAAGACCCCCGGCATACCGCTTGATTTCTTTAAGGCAGAAGCGTCTCAGCAAATCGGCGAATTGGAACAGGCGGTTCGTTATATGGTTTCAGCCGTCACATCTGATAACGGTTCGCTTGCACCCGAGGTGGCGCAACTATTGTCCGAAATTGTTGAGAATATTGAGCAGTTTGAAACTGGCGCCGGCGATTTTAATAAAATGCTTGATAGCTGCAGGCAACTTGCCGAACTCAGCAATAAGAGTCTCAATAATCGGCAGACGGCTTTGCTTCTGGCGGAGATACTTGTGTTCGCAGCGGACAATGAGCAAGGAAATGGATTAATAGAAGCAGAAAACCTGCTCAACATTTTTGCTGGCCAGGCCGATGCCAATGATGTTGATTTTCTTCGCTGCCGGGCGAGACTATTGGCAAAGCAGCACAGGTTTGACGAGGCTGCCCGATTATGGGCTAAGCTGTGCCGGATGCAGGAAGGCGAGGTGTCTCTGGCGAATCAGAGAAGCTGGAAATGGTGGCGGGCAAAATATTACGAACTTTATTGCTGGTCAAGACTTCCTCAAACCAAAAAAGAGGATGTTTCGCATAGCATCGAAATTCTCGAAAACAGCTTCCGTAACATTCCGTCCTTATGGGCGGAAAAAATGAGTTTGCTGAAAAGTGCTGCCGTCTCCGAATAATTCGCGGCAGGTAAACATTGCCCAGGAAACTTTATTCGGCTATAATGTACAAACAGGATTCCTCTTAAGGGTAGATATAATGACAAAGCAGTCAGACAGAAGCAAAAAAAAACCGATATGCAGTTTTTGCGGCCGAGCCGCTACACAGCTTGACGCCTTCATCGAAGGGCCCAGCGACATCTTTATTTGTCCGGAATGCGTTAATCTCTGCCACGACATCGTCCGGCAAAGCCAAAAGCAGCCCGGCACCTCGGTCCTGACCCTCGAAGAAATGCCCAGCCCGCGGAAAATAAAGGAATATCTTGACCAATACGTCATCGGGCAGGAGCACGCAAAAAAGTATCTTTCCGTCGCGGTGCATAATCACTACAAGCGGTTGTTTCACACCAATAGCGAAGACAAAGATATAGAAATCGACAAATCCAATGTTCTGTTGGTTGGGCCGACCGGGTCCGGCAAAACACTGCTTGCGAGGACCCTCGCCCGCTTTTTGCAGGTGCCTTTCGCAATATGCGATGCGACCACCGTCACCGAAGCGGGCTACGTCGGCGAAGATGTGGAAAATTTTCTGCTGCGGCTTTTACAGTCCGCTGACGGCGACCTCGAAATGGCGCAGCGAGGCATTGTTTACGTGGATGAAATTGATAAAATCGGCAAAACCTACCAGAATATCTCAATTACGCGAGATGTTTCGGGCGAAGGTGTTCAGCAGGCATTGTTAAAGATGCTCGAAGGGACCATAGCAAATGTCCCGCCGCAGGGCGGAAGAAAGCACCCTGAGCAGGCTTACATACCGTTCGACACCACGCAGGTACTTTTTATTTGCGGCGGAACCTTTATCGGCCTGGAAAACATCATAAAGAAAAGGCTCGGCAAAAAAATGATTGGCTTCGGCTCGGAGCTTTCCGGAAAAACCGATGGAAAGACCGAGTACAGTAACATAATCAGCGAAGTTATACCCGAGGACATCATAGAGTTCGGAATGATTCCCGAAATGGTGGGGCGTCTGCCGGTGATTACTGTTCTGTCGGCTCTCGATGAAAAAGCACTTATAGACATACTGACCAGGCCGAAAAACGCCCTTATTAAGCAGTATCAGAAATTTTTTGAGATGGAAAACGCCGAGCTTGAATTTACAGATGATGCATTGCGCGCACTGGCGAAAAAGGCGCTTGAGCACGACACAGGCGCAAGGGCGTTACGTTCGATTACCGAAGAGCTGATGATTGACCTGATGTACCAATTGCCGGAAGAGGCAAAGCCGGCAAAATATGTAATCACGCAAGATATTGTCGAAGGCAAAGCCGACCTTTCCACGGCAAGGCAGATGATAACCAAAAAAGAGTCTGCCTAAGACGCCGGTCTTTCCCTGTTGTGACGGTCTGAATGCAGAACTATTGTAAGTTCGCGCCCTTATCCTTCAAAACCGCCAGCCGAATGTCAGTTGCGCTGCTTGCGGCAACACCGGCAAGGGCGTATTGGGCCTGGTCGAAAGGTACATCCTTGTCAATACGCAGGATAACAACTCTGCCCTCGGCAGGCAAACCTTTCAATCTCGCATCTATCAATTCAGCGAGTTTTTCAGTTATATCAGCGTAGTTTGTTGCCGTGACTTTTTCTGCGCCTACCGCGAAATCTGTTTTTTCTTCGGTTGTTCTGATAACGGTGACGGTGGTTACCTGCCCTCTGTGTTCGAGGTCGCTTTCGGCAAACCCACACTCCTCCGGTACCGCCACCGGGAAATTTTCCGCTTCGATAAACTGACAGGCCACCGCGAAGAATATAATCAGCTGAAACACAATATCTATGACCGGTGTCATATTAAATGAGTGCATGCCATGTTGAAACCTGCTGCTTGTTCTTATTGGCATAAGTTTTTTCTCAACGAAAGGTCAAAGGCTTATTGGCCTGCGGCGATGGTTTGTCGGCGATCTCGCGAATCGCCGGTTTTGGCCTCGGCTGTTGTGCTGTGATGGGTTTTTTCAAACCATCTTTCATTTCAGTGAGTATATTTTCTGCCTCTTCCGTTGCCTTGCTGAACAGCGTTTCGATTCGGTTCGTAAATGCCCCATGTATCGCAATCGCAGGTATCGCGATAAGCAGTCCCCAGAATGTCGTAACCAAAGCAACCGATATTCCGTGAGCCAACTGTGTAGCTTGAGGCTGGCCGCCGGTTGTAGCTATGACGTTAAATAATTCTATCATTCCAACAATCGTGCCGAACAGGCCCACCATCGGCGAGACGTTGCCGATTAGATTAAGCCATTCAATTTTGCGCCCGAGTGCAAGTGCCTGTTCCTGCAGCGATTCAAAAAGCAGGTTTCGCATTCGAAACCAGTCTCCTGAGCCTTTACTGATTGCCCTGACTACCGCTGTGCTGACAAGGTCGTTTTGCTCGGCAACCCTCGCCGGTAGTTGCCCCGCGCCAAACTGCTGAATCTGTTTGATTATCTCCTCGCCGATGCCGGCAGGGACAAGCTCTTGTCGGCGAATGCTCAGACTGTACTCAACTGCCAGATAGACCGCGATAAGTGACATCGGCAAAAGTATGAACCAGACTATCCACCCGCCTGCTACTACGTATTGCTCAAATAATGTCTGGTTCTGTCTTGCTGTAGAGGTGGAAATACCCGAGTGGCTGCGCAACACAGCAATCAGCATTGCCACCAAAAGCGCCAACCCAACCAAAAAAATAGTTTTTAATAAAAAAGCCTTGCGCATCGTTTGCTATCCCATCTCAGCAATTTTAACTGTTACCATCGTAGATAAGAACAAATTCGCCGCCGCTCTGTGCTGCTATCGTTTCTAATATGTTACGGTCACTTTCAGCCGGCCAGAAGCCTATAACGTTAAATTTTGTCCTTGGCGAAAATTCCTTCAGCAGGTTCGATATCTTTTGAGGAAACCTTTGCGCATCCTCGGTTGTCAGTTCGAAGCCGTCTGTAAGGAAGTAGATGACCGCTGGGCCGTTTCCGGAACTGTCACGGACCTGGACCGCTCTTTCCAGTGCCGCCATGGCGTTGGTTTGACCAGATGCCTGAACCGAATCAATAAAACTGTACGCAGCCGATTTGGCTTTTGGCGTCGCCCGCAGCAGACGTCCACCACCGAATTCAAGCAGTTCCTTACCGCCGAAAAATATAATGTAAAAATACTGGTCAGGCTGCAGCGCCTCGATGGACTTTTTCAGGCTGTCTCGGACCTGCCCAAACATACCCTGCATACTGCCGGAACTATCCACCACATAGCAAACCTTGCGTTCTTGTGTCCGGCTGCCGAAAAACTCGATTTCGTTCGGTGGATTGGCGCTCTCTATGGAAGACCAGTCTCTTTCAACGGGAGAAGCTGGTAAGATACCGTTTGAAAAATCCTGCGATATTGGTTGGGGCGCATTAAAGGTGGGGTTTGGAGGCAGCAATCGTTCCCGGGCCTTTGTGCTGCTCTCTCTGACGGTAATGTTTTCTCTGACAAGTCTTTTCACTCTCGGTTTAGGGATTACGGGTGAAGTCTGTATGAACTTTTCCACCCGGCTGATTTTCGTTGTCGGTGCAGGTCTTTGTTCGACGGTTGCCTGCGAATGTGAGAACCTCACAACACCGAAGATTGTCAGCACCACAAGATGCACAGCGATTGAGGCCGCCCATGCCCAGAATGTCACGCTGCCGCTTCGGCAGGTTGAAACCATCCCTTGTTTCATTTTAATCCACAATTTCCACTTGTGAGAAGGTCGGCACCAGCAGGTTATAAACCAGTATCGCATCGCCGTTATCCAGGCGAATACATCCACGTGAGTCTGCTGTGCCGATTAGATTTGGGTCTTTCGTACCGTGAAAAGCAATGCCGGTTTTGCCTACGGCGTTTCCCTCGATGCCTTCGAGTGCTACCCATCTTGAGCCTAACGGATAATCCGGGTCTCCAGCTTTATATGTTTTTCCGGTGTCCGGGTCCGTCCACGTGGGCGTTATCAGTTTACCGCTGGGTTTGACCCGCCAGAGTCCCGTTGGTGTTTCTCTGCCTTGTTTGCCCAGGCCCACTCTAAAACTGCGAACGTAAGTATTCTGAAGAAACAAATCCATCGTGAAGGCTGAACGGTATATCCTCGCGTGGAATGGGCCGTTAATCACTTTTATCTTTTCTCCGGCCCGCAGGGCTTCGGGACGGCCAATGTTGTTGATTTGCAGCAGAATCTCGTATGGCACTTTGTGCTCGCTGCCGATTGTCGCTAACAGGTCGCCGTTTCTTACGGTGTAACCGCTGCAGAGCTTGTCCTGCGGAAAAATCTTCGGACTGAACAGCCACTCATTTGCCAGCTGCGAAAGCTGCTCTTTTACAAATGTTCTCTGCTGGCCGCTCATAGTCATCGGCAATGCCTCGTTTAGTTTGTCGCGCGCATCTATAGTTCTCGCCGGCTTTGAATTGATGTCTGCCATAGCCTTGGCTATAAGCTCAGCAGCCTGCGGGTTCGCTCCTGCCAGCAGATTTGGTTCAGCCCCGGGTGCTGACACCGCTGTGCCCGTTTTACCTCGTGTCTTTCCTCTGCTGGAAAGATAGTAGCCGCCGATGAAGGCAATTGCCAGGCCGGTAAGCACCAGCACTAAAATAATAATGTATACCCATTTTCGAAATAGGGTTTTTTGTCTGTCGTATGAATCGGAAGGATAATGAGCCATCTTTAGCCTCCTTGCTCCCGGTTACAGTCGGGCAGGATTACAATGTATTATTTCCTCGTCGGTCACCAGAAAATCCATCTGTTTATCATGGTCTCTCATCGGCACATCTTCAATCATCTGCTCTGCAAAAGCAAAGCCGCATCTTTGTGCTTTAATTGCCGTATTGGCAAAGAATCTGTCGTAATATGAGCCGCCATGCCCCAGGCGATTTCCTTTTCTATCGAATCCAAGCGCCGGTGCAACAACCAAATCAATCTCTTCAATCGCTATCGGCACCCCCTCCAGCGGATTTCTAAGGCCGGTAACTTCAGTCAAAAAGCCGGTTTCCAGCGAATTTATCCGCACAGGTGCCATTTGCCTCTGCTGCCAGGAGATTTTCGGCACTGCCACTATTTTATCTAACTGCCAGGCGCAGAGTATTGCCTCTGTGGTGTCAGCCTCATAAGGCAGTGATAGATACAGCATAATCGTCGATGCATTCTGAAACTGTGGTGTTGAAATCAAATTCCGGCACGCCTTTTTGCTTTTGGCGGTTCTTTGTTTTTCGCTCATCTCGAGCAAACACTTTTGCAGCTTTTCGCGCAGTTGTACTTTCTCCATCTGAGTTTACCTTTGTTTGTGGTGTTCCTTCAATTGTGCTTGTTATTTTGTATCAATCTTTCCAGCTTTTGTAAATAACACTTAATATTTTTTTCGTATCCAGTTGTTTTGGGGTTGTAATATTTTTTCTTCATTCGCGAGGGTATGTACTCCTGTACCACGAAGCCATCCTTGAAATTGTGCGGATATTTGTAATCTGTTCCAAACCCCATTTTTTTGGCAGCGGGGTAGTGACTGTCCTTTAGATGCTTCGGCACGGGTATTGTCGGCTGCTCTTTGACGTCTGCGACCGCCTGCCAGATGGCTGAAGCCGCCGCGTTTGACTTTGGGGCGCAGGCGACATATATAGCCGCCTGGGCCAGCGGCAGTTGCGCTTCCGGCAGACCCACAAATTCGGATATCTGCACCGCTGCCGCAGCCAGAACCGTTGCCATCGGGTCGGCGTTGCCCACGTCTTCAGCCGCACAAACCGCAATCCGACGCGCGATAAAGCGCGCGTCTTCACCTCCTGCTATCATCCGGGCCAGCCAGTAAACCGTGGCATCGGGGTCGCTGCCCCGCATACTTTTCTGCAGCGCACTTGCCAAATCGTAGTGCGTATCACCTGTGCCGTCGTAGTCGATTGTTTTTTGTTGTATCGAATCTTTCGCGACTTCCAAATCAAATTTTATCTTGCCCTTGTCTCGGTGTGAGGCCTGCGACAGCACGCCGACCTCCAGAGCGGTCAGGCCCTTTCGGGCGTCGCCGTCGCTGGTTACCGCTAAAAACTTCAATGCTTTCTCATCAACCTGAATATCATATTTACCTAAGCCCCTTTCGCAGTCGCCGATCGCCTGCTTCAGTAGTTGTAAAATATCCGCTTCTTCAAGCGGCTCAAATGTAAAAACGGTGCTGCGGGAAATCAGCGGCGAATTGATGGCGAAGAACGGATTTTCCGTCGTGGCGCCTATCAGGATTAGAACCCCTGCCTCCACGTCATCCAGCAGAACGTCCTGCTGGGCCCGGCTGAAGCGGTGGATTTCATCGATAAAAAGCACTGTTCTTGTTGCGCTGGCGGCGAGCCTGTCGCGGGCGGCAGCGATTACCTCGCGGATGTCCTGAACGCTCGCAGCCGGCGCACTTAGGTAATGGAACTTCGCCTTTGTATAATTGGCAATCACCATCGCAAGCGACGTCTTGCCTGAGCCGGGCGGGCCGTAGAATATCAGACTGCTGAGCCTGTCAGCCTCCAGCATTCTTCTCAGCAGCTTCCCCGGCCCGAGGAAGTGTCTTTGTCCGAGGAATTCGTCGAGATTTCGCGGCCTCATCCGAACCGCCAGGGGGGCTGCCGATGCTATATTGGCCTTTTCCTGCTCGCTAAACAGTGTTTTATTGGACCTATGCTGCATCGACCGACTATTATAACTGTAACGCCCGTAACTGTCGAAACTATTTCTGCTGCTTGTGGGATGAGTGATTCGGGCTTTTTTCACGGCAGCTCATGCAAAAAAGTCTACAAGGAGCTTTTTTGGGTTGATTTGTGTCTGAGTATGACGTACAAGTTTTAAGATGACGGGGGTGATTCTTAATGCTGGTACAGCGCTTCGTAAATCTCTCGACTTAAACATTTGCTAAATACTGAATAAAAGAAGGGCTGTGTTGTTTGCACAGCCCTTTGATTTGTAACAAAAGTTGTCTTTTTGAGCTTTTTATGCCCTGCGTTTTCTCAGCAAAGCTAAGCCGCCGCCTAAAGCAAGCAGGCATATTGTTGCCGGCTCAGGAATGGCTCTTATCTCTACCACAAAGTCATTGTAATCTTTGTCCGACCCGTCGGTAAAGCGCACATCTTCCATAAAAATTGTCCACACACTTTTGGTTGAGCTGGCACCCTCCATAAAGTAGGTAATCATGTGGTCTTCTCCCACACAGTGGTGGTGACTCTCGGGCCGGGACCACCATTCCAGATTCTCATATGGTGGTTGCCACCACGGACACCTCGGGTTATCTCTGGCCTGATAGCCCCAGAGGAACTCCTGGCCCGCCGTGATTGTGAAAGTAACACCAGGCTGGCCTATATTTGTGTCATCGACCAGCTTGTGGAAAACAGTGCCCAGCCCGTTGTCTCCATTCCAGCCGAATGCCTGATGGAAGGTTGCGTATTTGGCTTCGGCTGTAACGGTTACAGCACCGTCTGTCCATATCTGGTCAATGTCGTTGGGTTCGTGGTTATATACGTGAGTTATCTGAGCTAATTCCGCATCAAAGTCGTAGACTCTTTTTGCGGTAATGCCGCCAGAACCCACATAATCTCTTCCGTTGGCTCCGTCGAGAGTGAAGTTCTGATTGTAAATGTTATGCAGAATCTGCGCGTGATTTAGCTCACCAGGAGTGGATGGTGGGTTGATAGGAGACGTGTAACCAAACCCGGGGTCGGGGCTGGCGAATGAGGGAGTTCCCCCCGCAGCAATCATCAATGCTGCCAACAACAGAATTACAAACCTCACACCTCTCCTCACCCTATCACTCTCCTCTTCTGGAAGGCCAAAATAGCTCTGGATTTACCTAATTCAACGTATTAGTAATCTACCCCCCCCATCGACATTATCAAGATTAAATTTGGGAAAATGGTAAATTTTTTAGTTTTTTAGGACTAATTCCTCAAAATCCCCCATTTTAGCCCAGAAATGAAGCAAGATTCATCAAAAATTGGCTCTTAGCCTCTTTTTAAGCAGCGAATAGTCGAGGAACTTATGAAACGCTGTACTAATTAAAAAGGCCGGTTTTTGAACCGGCCTTTTATTTTTGCCTTATCTGCCAAACCCAGTCGTTATTTCCCGTGGGCGTATTTGAAGAATTGTTTTCTCAGAAGTTTTGTAATAGGCCCCGGCGTTCCATCGCCGATGGTTCTGCCGTCAATCTCTACTACGCCGATGACCTCCGCTGCGGTGCCGGTAAGGAAAAACTCATCGCACACATACAAATCAAATCTTGTCAGATTTTTTTCCACTACCTGCAGCTTCTCTTTCCTGGCCAGCCCGATTACAATAGCTCGTGTTATGCCGGGCAGCGCGCCTGCTTCAACCGGCGGTGTATAAATCACTCCGTCTTTTACAATAAAAACGTTGGTGCCCGTCGCCTCGGCAACGTATCCTTCGTGGTTATACATAATCGCTTCGGGCACATTATTGTCCAGCGCCTCAATCTTGGCTAATATGTTGTTTAAATAATTCAGACTCTTGACCTGCGGCGGAATCGCCAGAGGGTGATTGCGGACTGTCGTTGCGCTAATCACCTTCATCCCTTTTTCATACAGCTCCTCCGGATAAAGCTGAATGCTGTCTGCTATAATAAACAGGCAGCTCTTCTCGCATACGAAGGGATTTAGTCCCAGATTTCCCACTCCGCGGGTAACCACCAGCCTGATATAGCCGTCAATAACCTTGTTGGCTGCAACCGTATTTTCAATGGCGTTGATAAGCTTGTCTTTGGCCATCGGGATTTCAAGTCGAATCACCTTGGCTGACTCGTAAAGCCGTCTTATGTGGGCCTCCAGCTCGAACACTTTGCCGTTGTAAACACGGATACCCTCAAAGACCCCGTCGCCGTAAAGCAGGCCGTGGTCGAAAACCGATATTTTAGCGTCCGCTCCATCAACAAGCTTGCCATCGAGCCAAATCTTCAGTGCCATAAAATTATTCCTTTTAATGAGGGCATAAACCGTAAGTTATCTTGTGTGTCTGTGTTCTATTTTGCCGTCGGCCAGTGTCATTATTCGCCCAGCCCTTTGGGCGATTGTATCGTCGTGAGTAACCATCACAATTGTCTCACCGGCACTATTGAGCTTTTCAAAGATTCTCAGGATACCATTTCCCGTCTCAGAGTCAAGGTTTCCTGTTGGCTCATCGACCAGAAGTATCTTCGGCTCATTCATCAGGGCTCTTGCTATAGCCGTCCTTTGTCTTTCGCCGCCCGAAAGCTGATAAGGCTTATGATTGGCCCTTTTATTTAAGCCGACCTCCGAGAGCAGTTCTTTAGCCCGTTTTTTCGCTGCTCGCCGCTTCCCAAGCCAGCCTACGATGCCTGTCCCTGCCATCGCCGGCAGGAGCACATTCTCCAATACATTTAATTCGTCCAATAAATGGTAAAACTGAAAAACAAAACCTACCATTTTATTGCGGAAACGATTTAATTCTCTCTCGCCTGCCTCGCTCAAATTACGTCCTTCGAACCGCACGGTGCCCTTATCCGCCCCGTCTAATGCACCTAATATATGCAGCAGCGTGCTTTTGCCGCTGCCGGAGGCTCCTACTATCGCCAGAAATTCACCCTTTTTTACAGCCAAATCCACTCCTTTGAGTACTCTGACCTCAGCGGCGCCCATCCGATAATATTTGCAAATCCCTTCGGCCTCTAATATATATTCCTGCTTGCTCATAACTGACTCACCTGCAATGTTTCTACGGGTTTTAACCTCGCTGCCCGCCAGCTCGGTACCAGCGCACCAATCAGACAGGCGGCAATTGCTGAAAGGATGATGACTGCCAGCAGCTTGAATTCTATTTGGTTCGGAATGTCACCTATGGCGTAAATAGTTCTGTCCCAGAGCTGAAACCCGAAGTGCTCAAAGAGCCAGTCTTCTATCTGGTTTATATGCACCAGAAACCGCCAGCCCGCTGCAGCGCCTATCGCTGAGCCGAGGACGCCAATCCAGGAAGCAAAGCACAAAAAAAGCGTCAATATATTCCTGTTTGGAATCCCAACGCTCTTGAGTATCCCGATGTCTTTACTCTTGTGGCTGATAATCATATAAAAAACTACAAACACAATAAAAACTGTTGTAACGCCCACAAACACAAACATCGCGGTGAGCATTGTCTGCTCTTTTTCCATTGCTGCTATGAATGGACGTCGGTAATCCTTCCAGCTTTGCACCTTTACCGCATCGAGCAGCTCCGCCGATTCTTTGTTTTCTCTGACGAACTGCTGCCATAACAACGTGACTTTTTCACAGCCAGCCTCGGGTTTTGTGTTCGGCCTGAACCTGATATGAATGGCACTGGCCCTTTTGGCGGGTCTGTCCATACCGCAAAGCGATTGTGCCTGTTCAAGCGGCAGATAGACAAACGAGCTGTCAACCCGCGCCAGACCGCTGTGTGAAATGTCGCTGTAGTAAAAAGTCCTCGTATCAGTCTCACCTGCACCTGCTTTAGCCAGTGCGCCTTTTGGTGTCAGCGGAAAGCAGCTTATGTTAAGGGCCTGTTTTTCAGGACTGACTGCATAAGTGTACTGACCTTTGGCGTTGCGCCCAAGCCACAGGTCTATCCCGACGACGCAGCCTGTAAGATTAGGGTCATAGCTCGGCTTAAACGTCCTCGAAACGTCGTTCTTGTTGTAGTGCAGCGTTTCGCCGAAACTCGTGGCGAGACTGTGTCTGACAGGGTCAATGCCCATAATCTCAACGCCGATGCTGCGCTGCGAGCCTTTTGCGTTTATCAGCGCATAGCTTTTTACCGCAGCCGATACAGCTTCAATAAAGTCAGCCTGTTCAAGTATCTTCATAAAATCTTCGTAGTATGCGAAACCCACCAGTGATTCGGTACCGACGATACAATCGCCCACAAAGCTGTGATTTTTCTGTTTGAAGTCGTTTACCAGCTCTGTCATCACCGTCATCACCACGAAGACTATAAAAACGCAAAGTGCCACGGCGACAAGCGCCAAGTAGCTTATTCGTTTCCTGAACAGATAACGAAATGGCAGAATAATCTTATACATCCATCCGCCCAATTATTCGTATCTTAATATATTCACCGGCCTTGTTTTTGCGGCAACAATAGCCGGTATCAGTGCCCCGACAACGGCTGCTATAACGGCAAAAAATGCGATAGGCAAAGCGCAGGCCCAGTCAACCTCATTTGGTATCCTGCTGAACATATAAACGCTGCTCTTCCACAGCTTCAGCCCGAATATCACCCGTATCCATTCTTCGATGGTGTTTATATTCTTTGTTACCGCATAACCGAGTGCTGCACCCAGCGCAGAGCCGATTATCCCAATGCAGCCGCCGAACCCCACAAAGACAAGCGCAACGCTGCCGCCGCCTGCTCCGCAGCTTCTGATTACCGCGATGTCCTTTTGACGGGTCTCCACTATCATATAGAATATGCAGAAAACAAGCACAACCACCGTCAAACTTATTACGCCGAATATAAATAGTAGTACCCCCATCTGCTTTCGAAGTTCAGCAGCGTACTGACTCTGCATCTGCCTGGACGTGCTGATGTCAGCCTGGCTTATAAGGTACGAGTCCCAGCCGAGCTGTTCCGCGGCAAATTCCTCCCATACTCCGCGAATCTGCGCCATCGCGGCATCGGTCTTGGTATTGTCGGTGAGTTTAATTTGGATTTGGTCCGCGATTCCACCCTTTTCGTTCGGATATAGAATTTTTTGCAGCTGTTCTATAGGCAGATAAACAAAATTCTCATCAACGTAATACATTCCTGTAAAAAGAATGTCGGAAATTGTAAACGGCAGAATTTTCCTCTTGAATTGCCTGCTGTACTCTTCGTCATCCCCGGATTCTGTTACTGCTCCCGTAGTGAGCACAACCTGCTTTCCCATCATTTTTTCGATTTCGCCGAGGTTATATTCGTCGGTCTTTTCGTCGGGCTCTGCTACCACGCCTACTCCCACGAAGCCCCCCAATTTATCCGGAGAAGACTCAATCCCAAACGATGGTGCCGCGCCGGAGTTTTTTTGTTTAAGCAGGAAACGCTTAAAACCCGTAACCTTCTCGCGGCGGTCAGGCTCAATCCCCCAGATTATTACCGCACGGACGTTGCCTTTGCCCAAATGCACCAGGCCCGGAACCGACAGGGTTGCCGTCGCAGCCTTAACTGCGCCCAGTTTTTCCAGATGCTCGATGAGCATCGGATAATTTGCAAACTTGACCGGCGGCGTCAGAACAACGTCACCCATCGTCTCAACGGCACTTTGCTCGAAGGCGTCGATAAAGCTGTTGAAAAGGCTGGTTACGACTATCAGCAGCGAGCACGACAGCGCAACGGCGGCGATACTTAGCAGCACAATTTTTTTCTTACGCAAATACCGCAGCCACAAAAATAATTTCAGCATAAACCACCCACTTTTTTACTACAGAGACCGCAAAGCCACCAAATTATGTATTTCGTTTATCGATTGCGCTGCTCGTTTCGTGTCTCGTCTTTCGGTTGCGTTCGCTAAACTTATCCCACGCAATTGCCAAATTGTAGCACTGTCTGCTAATTTTGTCGTATCTGTCTATTAGTCTTTCACATATTTTGACGTCGACCGTAGAGGAATATAGATCTCTGGCCTGGGTTAAAGAAACCATAGTCTCATTGGACTCTGCTATTGCATCATCCAGGTATTTTTGAAACCCTTTTTTCTGATGCCTTTTGGAGTGCCCCTCTGCTATCAAACGGGGAACAGCTTTGGTTGAACGCCTAATCTGGTTAACCAAATCGTATTTCTCTTCGACCGGCAGTGTTGGCAAAATGTTCTTGAATACGTCAAGCATTGCCTGATAAGCAATTTGATAAACCTCTAAATCATGAAAACTTCTAATAGGTTTCTTGCATTCCATAACGCTTTACGTTTGACGCAACCGATACGAGCTGCGCAACCGTTGCCGTTCAACGCAACCTTTGATGTCTTTGTGGTTATTTCCCAGCAGGTTTAAGAAGCGGAAACAGCACCACGTCACGGATGCTCGTCGCGCTGGTCAGAACCATTATCAGTCGGTCGATTCCAATCCCCAGCCCGCCTGCCGGCGGCATACCGTATTTCAGTGCCGTTATAAAGTCGGCGTCCATCTTTGCCATCGATTCTTCCTGGCCGCGAAGCTGAATCTTAAAATTTTCTTCCTGAATAGCTGGGTCGTTCAATTCTGTATAGGCGTTTGCCATCTCCATCCTGCCGACAAACAATTCGAACCGCTCGGCGTATTTTGGATTATCCTTTTTGCGTCTGGTCAAAGGACAAAGCGCCGCCGGGTAGTCGAGCACAAACGTCGGGTTGATGAGATTATCCTCAACGGTTGCCTCGAATACCTTATTGACAACTATCACATCATCCATATTTGCTTCGTCAAGACCTGCTTGAGCACCTTTTTTTCTGAGGGCTTTTATGTCGTCGATACCGCATCCGCTGTGTTCTTTCAGCAGGTCGGCGTATTTGACCTTCCGCCAGGGCCTGCTGAAGTCTATCTGCATATCGCCGAATTCGACGATTCTTTTCTTGCAGTACTTCTCCACCAGCATTCCAGTAAGCTCCTCAGTCAAATCCATCATTATATTGTAATCAGCGTATGCCTGATACAGTTCGAGCATAGTGAATTCAGGATTGTGCTGACGGCTCAGACCCTCGTTACGGAAATTTCGGTTTATCTCGAATACCTTTTCCATTCCACCGACCAATAGCCTTTTCAAAAACAACTCCGGGGCAATCCGCAAGAACAAATCCATATTTAGACTGTTATGATATGTGGTAAAGGGCTTTGCCGCCGCCCCGCCCGCTATTGACTGCATCATTGGCGTCTCGACTTCCAGAAAGCCTCTGGTCCCGAGGAATTCGCGAATCGACGAGATGATGGCACTTCGCTTTCTGAATCGCTCCATCACTTCTGGGTTCGCCCACAAGTCCACGTATCTCTGCCTGTAACGCAAATCGACGTCTGCAAGGCCGTGAAATTTCTCCGGCGGCTGCATCAGCGACTTGCTCAGCAGTGTCAGACTGTCTGCCCAGATGGTGATTTCGCCTGTCTTGGTCTTTCCCAGTTGGCCGGCTGCACCGATTATATCGCCGAGCTCGAGCAGCCTGGCAAGTAACCAGCCCTGTGCGTTTTCACCTAACAGCTTTTTACTCAGCCCCACCTGGATTGTCCCGCTCCAGTCGCGCAGCGTGATAAAAATCAGCTTGCCGATATCTCGCAGCAGGACAATTCTGCCGGCACATTTAGTCCGCTGAGTGTCGTCATCTTCTACAAAGCCGGCTTTGATGTCCGCAGCCGGCTTGGCACCCTCATACTTACCGCCGTAAGGGTCGATACCCAGTTCTTTAATGCGAGACAGCTTCTCTTTTCTTTGTCGTTCGAACTTGTTGTTTTTTTCTACATTTGTCAACGTCGTAGTCCTTTTCGCCGGAGGTCAATTTACACCTGCAACCACAGCCTCAGTTTCAACCTCAGCCTCAATCAGTTTACTCTTAAGAACCAAAAGGGCGACCGCCATCTGTGGGTCGGCTTCGAGGTTTTCTTTGAGTGTGTGTCTTTTCACCGGTCGGGCGCTGTTGTCATGGCTGGCCTTAACCAGCACCTGATTATCCCTCTGCACATCCAACATCTTCTTGAGTTCGTTACTTGTCAATTTAACCTCGATGTCCGGCGCGATGCCCCAGTCTTCTCTGCCTGCTTTTTTAACCTCATCATGATTTGGTACACGTGTTCCCGAAGGCAGATACCAGTAGGCCATCGTGTACTTTAGCTGAGCGCCTTCACCGGGGTAAGACGTTGTTGTCTGTACGCTGCCTTTGCCGTGCGTCCTTTCGCCGACCAGTATCGCCCGTTTGTGCACCTTGTCTGCCAGTGCTCCTGCCACAATCTCCGAAGCACTTGCAGAGCCGCCGTTTATCAGTATGACCAGTGGATAGCCGCAGTAGCGTTTTTCCTTGTGTGCCAGCGAGTATGTACTGACGCCGAACCGCGGGCGTGTGCTGACTATCAGGCCTTCTTCGATAAATTTGTCCGTTACCTCGATAGCGCTGTTAAGCAGCCCTCCGCTGTTGAATCGCAAATCCAGAATCAATCCTCTCATCCCCTCCGTTTCCAGAGCGGCAAGAGTCTTTTCCAGGTCGGAGCTGGTCATCTGGCCGAAACTGGTGATACTCACATAGCCGATCTTATCAGCATTGTCAATCATATATATCCAGTTAGCCTGTTCAGTCCTTTGCGAGCCGCTGATTGTTGAGACGGTTATTTCAGCCCTTGTTATGGTAATCTCCCTCGAGTGATCTTCACCGGGGCTTCTTACCGTCAGTGTAACCTTTGTACCAGCTGGGCCCGTAATCTGCTTGACTGCGCATTCGAGGGTCATGTCCTTTGTGTCGGTGCCGTCGACCTTTTCTATCACGTCGCCGGCGTCAAGCCCGGAATTATATGCAGGCGTGTCGGGCAGCAGACTTTCCGCCGTCAGCAGTCCGCTTTTTTTGGCAATCAGTATTCCTATTCCTGTAAACTTGTTCGTCAGTGCTTTTTCGAAGTCCGTTACCTGTTTGGGCCAGACCATAAGCGTATAGGGGTCAAGCACCGATAACGCTGCATCTGCAAATTGCGATATCAGCACACCAGGCGGTATCCGCACAGTTGTTTCGTTCAGCGCCAGAGTCTTCTCAAAAACGTCTATAAACTTATCTTTGGTTATACCTGTTACAGATTGTTCGATTTCAGCCGAGATGGTCTCAAGACTCGCCGCCCACTCCTGTACTTCCTGGCTGTCAGGCCGAGGAAGAGAATTTCCTTCTGGTGTTTCAGCGGCCTTGGCCTTTAATATCTCGTCAAATGGCGTTTCGACACTTTTGGCTTTCGATATCTCGTCAAATGACGCCGACATCACTTCCGCCAGGAGTCGGCAGCGTTTGATGGCTTTGGTCGCCATCTCGGCGTAATCAATGGGGCCCACGTAATTGAAGTTCAGCGTGTCAATCGCACGAATAAACATTTGTTTTTTTATGCCTATGTAACGCTCTCGCCGTGTCTCGCACGGACTATCCTGAAAAGACGCCACAATATTAGCCTTTTCGTAAAGCTCTTCAGCATAATCCGTATAGGCCTTGTTATCTTTTTCAATTGCGGCTAACCAGCTGTAGCAGACTATATAGGCGTCAATCCATTTGCCCTCGGATTCGAACTCAGCCGCCTTGGCCTTGGCTTTCTCGAACGTCTGTTGCACAAATGTATCGGACAGCAGTCTCTTTTTCTGCTGTTCGTTTGCAAACTCACTGGCCCTGGCGACGACCACCAGTATCTTTGGGATATCATTGACCTCATTAACGTCATTTGCCTCGATTGTTTCGGCTGCGGCTCGGAACTCTTCTAACTTGTCTAATTGCTCCTTAAAGGCGGCTTGCTGGTCCGACCGCTGTCTCTCATTTATTTTCCTGTATTCAGCGATAATCTCCGCCAGCCGATTGAATTCTGGGATTGTCGGCCGAAACTGCCCCATCAAATCACCAGCAGCCTCGAATTCGCCCTTGTAGATTAATTCGCAAACCGCTCTGATGGCGTTGATGTCAGCCGGTTTAGCTTTGACTGCAAATGGGACTTCAGCAGCATTGGGCTCGGCCAATTTAGTCTTGGGAGTTTCGGCAAGCTCCGGCTGGGCCTTGAACCATTGGCAGCCGCTCAGCAGAAAAATAGTCGCGGACAAAATAATTATGTATCTGATACTTCGCATCTCATACTTACCTCAAAGACCGCCCAGCAGTAGTTTTGGGTGATAACAGGTTTGCGCTGTTTGGTAACAGTTGAACCAGTTAAGAGTCTTTACGAACACTCGGCCGCCTTACCCGCACAGCCCAAAATGTGCAGCTTATGCCTGACCATTTCTCTGATGGCTTCTCTGCCGGGACCTAAGTATTTGCGCGGGTCGAACTCGCTGGGTTTCTCGGCAAGAACCTGTCTGATTTTGGCGGTTACCGCCAGCCGCAAATCGGTATCGATGTTGACCTTGCAAATCGCCATCTTCGCTGCTTTGCTGATGGCTTCTTCCGGCACGCCTATAGCGTTCGGCATATTACCGCCGTACTTGTTGATAAGCTCTATAAACTCTCGCGGCACACTGCTCGAGCCGTGCATAACCAGCGGAAATCCAGGCAGCCTCTCTGCTATTTCCTCTATAACGTCAAAGGCCAGCTTGGGCTCACTTTTGAACTTGTAAGCGCCGTGACTGGTGCCGCACGCAACCGCTAATGAATCGCAGCCGCTTTTTTCTACGAATTTTTCTACCTGAGCAGGGTCTGTAAGATGTTTTCTTATATCATCGACCCCGACAACGTCCTCTTCGATTCCGCCCAGCTGGCCTAATTCTGCCTCGACAACAACGCCGTGGTCGTGCGCGTATTTGACCACCTGTTTTGTAATCTTGATATTTTCTTCGAACGGCTTTGATGAGGCGTCTATCATCACCGAGGTGAAACCATCGTCAACGAATTGTTTGCACGTCTCGAATGAATCGCCGTGGTCCAAGTGCATCACGATGGGAATATCAGGGTTTTCTGCGACCGCCGTATCTATAATCGCCCGCAGATAGCTGATTCCTGCATATTCGCGTGCGCCTCTGGAAACTTGCAGGATAAGCGGGGCCTTCTCTTGTGCCACAGCCTCGGCAATGCCCTGCGTCATCTCCATATTGTTCACGTTGAACGCGCCGATTGCGTAGCCATTCTTGTACGCCATCTCAAACATTTTCTTCGTACTGACAAGTGCCATAATGATGCTCTCCTTGAATCACCCAAAAGTTATTGCTTGCAACACCGGCATTGGGCCGATATCCGAGTTAGTCGTATTAATAGCCTCCTGCTCTTCCTAATCCCATATATCTTCTCGGGCCAATCGCCATTTCCTCAACACCTTCCGGCCATATACTAAAGACAACTGCCCGTCTGTCCACTGTTTCGTCCGCACTGAACGTAATCGCCCAGTAAATCCTGTGGTACCGCCTTATCAGCGTTATCTCGCTTCGTATATTCGCTCCGTAGTCAAAATCATACTGCTGAGCGAAAACAATCGTATAGCGGGGGTCGATTGTGTAAGTCGCGGCAAAGGTAAACGCATTGGAGCCTTTCTGATCCAGAACCTCGACATTTCTTAAGTATCTGTCGCCGATATAAAGGCTCAGGTTCGGCCAGCACAGATGCGTCAGACCGAAATTAAACTGCTGCACATTGTTGCTTTGCAGGTCGTAATTCAAATCGCTCAGTATTACCGTCGTATCGCTCACACGCCACAAATAATCGGCGCTGAAATAGTTGCGTCTTGGCCCAAACATCTCAAATCTGTACAGGTTCGGGTCTCCAAGGTCACCGTTGAAAATCTCAGGTGCCGACATCACTCGCAGCGGAACAATCGACCGGTTCCACATAAATCTGTCGGGGCCGGTGTTGGCGTCGGCGTCGACCGAGTTGTTCACCCACGTGAAGTCCGTATCCAGCCGCATCCAGTCCACCGTGCGCATCTTTTCATCGCCCTGGCTGTTTGCGTCTCCACCGTTGCCGAATGCCCTTCTTTTGGTTTGCAGACGCTGAGAAATCCCAAAATTCAGCGTATCTCGCTGCTTAACAGCCGAGTCGGTCTCGCCAAAAAGTGCCGCATTCAGGTGTGGCTGGACAATATGCCGCAATTGGTTCAAATCCCACAGACGGCTCTTGACATTCGGATACACCTTCCAGAATGGCTGCATCGACGCCCGAACACCGACCTCGCCTATCCCTACAGCTTTATCACCGGGGCTGCCTGTGTTGCTGCCGTCGACAAGTGTTCTTGTGAAGCCGCTGCGGTTGTCATAGCCGAAGACGCCGGCCACATACGGCACAATCTTGAATTTGCCGGACCGTATTGGCAAATCAAGCTCCATCCTGTGCGACGCGAATGTGAACGGGCTCTCACTGATGTCTATTGCATTATGGTCTTTGCCGATTCTCTGACGCAGTCGGCTCACCGCCGTATCGCTGTATAATGTAAACTTGTCATCAAATAGCGACTGACCTGTTAAGTGGTACTCAGCTGTCGGCAGTTCCTCCAGTTGGTCGGCAAAATCATTTATCCGAACCTTGCCCAGCAGGGAGATGCCCCAGTTGTTTTCTGTGCGTTTCAGATGAACATAGGTTTCCTGTCTGCGCACATTGTATTCATGGCGGTAATAACTTTCTATGAAGTGTTCGTCCGATGCATAAGCGATTTCACTTGTCAGTTGCCAGTTATGAGGCAGAAACTGCCTGTGCATCCAGTAGAACCGGCCGCGCAGCTCATGGGGCGGCGTTAGGTCTTTTCGGCTGCTGATTCTGCCGAGTCTATCCTCGCCGGTATCTCGTATGACGTACCCTAAGAGTCTGCCGTAGTAGTCCTCTCGTTTATATTTAATCTCTGCACCAATGCCGACCCCTCGTTTTGAGTAGTAGTCTACTGCCAGTGTGCTGTCCGTGCCGGCAGGTTCACGAAGACCCAACAGCCGTGCCAGGTACCACCGTGTCTCAACCGACGTACCCCACGTCTTGTCGTTACCGGTATGGATGCTCTTGAGCGGGACATCCGGCCTTTCGAGGTTGCTCCGCACAAAGGGCCAGTAGAAAAACGTCCTTCTGCCGTACTTCATACGCACATCACGCAGCTCAGCGTCGTAGCTTCTGTTCGAAAGTTCACCTGACCGCTCGTCGATTGCGGTCGTGTCGGTGATAATGACGCTCGAGGCATTTAGAGAAATCTGCGGCAGATAGAATTCACTGGTTGTCAGTGTGATATTTTCCGCGGCGAACACGTTTTCCGCAATCTGGTGCAGCTTTGCTGCCCGCACATAAATCGGAATGCCGCGCTCGGCGTCGAAGCTCTTCATCACCGCATTTACTGCGATAGCTTTCTTTCTCAAAAAGTCGTAGTACATTTCATCCGCCCGGATTGTCCGCTGTCCCTCCGTCATCACGACGTCGCCGCAGAGGTAAATCGCCTCTACCGCGCCTTTGGCCAGCACATCTCCGGGCCCCGCCTCCAGTTCTTTGCCGACCTTAAGCTGTTCGCCGGCGTAAAATATAACCGCGTTATCAGCCTGGAGCTCCAGCAGAAAGTCTTTACCCTTCTGCTCCATTTTCTGCCACAGGTAAAATCTGCCGGTCACTGTTGCGATGTCTCTGCCTTCGATTGGGGATGGTGCCTTTTCTATCTTTGGCTTAACCTCGCCCGCAGGTGCTATGTTTATCGGATACATAAATCTTGGCTTTTTCTCCTCGCCTTGCTCGACCTTGGCTCGCTCGACCTCGGTTCTTTTCTGCTCAACTGCTCTGATAAACTCAGCCCTTTTGCGGACATCCACTTTCTCGGGTTTGGCTGCTTCAGCCTCTTGTGGTGAGCCTGCCTGCCCTGAGCTTGTCGAATGGGTCGAATCCACTGTTTTCTTTTGTTTTGGCCCAAAGAGCTTTTCAATAAATCCGGGCATGTTGGCATCAGCCTTTTTCTCAGGTTCAAATGCTTGTGGTTCGACCTTTTTCGGCTCGACTGAGCTCACCGAAGTCTGCCCGGCCTCGGATACCTCTTCAGGAGGACTTGGCTTTTGGGCAGCAACCTTTTTTTCAGCAACCACTGCCAGCAGCGGAATTTTCTTTTTTGGCGCAAACAGCCTTTCGAGAAGCCCCGGCTTTTTGGCAGCAGCCTTCTTTTCAGCTTTCGCTGCTTCCGTCGTCTGTCCTCTGTCGTCTGTCTTCTGTCGTCTGTCCTCTTTTGGTGCAAATAACCTTTTGAGAAGTCCCGGCTTTTTGGCAAATACTACTTTTTCCGGCGGCAGCTCAGGCACAAGGGCCCGTGGCTGTACAAAAAACTTCGGCCCCTCAGGAGGCGCCGCCGCCATCGCCTTTTGGTAAATCTCCAGTCCTCGCGGGTCGGCAATTTCCCGTTTGTCCGCCGTTGCAAAAATCTCACCGCTTACCGCAAAGCGCACGACCATAGATTTGCCTTCCTCAATCACGTTTTCACTCAAGGCAGTGGCCTTGGCAGCCTCGGCCCTTTCTATGTGAATTTGGCTCTGCAGATACACGGTCGCGTTGTAATCGATATTGACCCTGCCGTGGTATTCGGTTGTCGTTGTCTCCAGCCACACAACTGCACTGTCGCTCGAGAACCGGTTGGCTCCGATTGACATTGAAAATCCATTTTCGAAGACGAGCGTATGTTCGCCGGTGCTCAACTGATAGCTCACAAGACTGCCGCCCTGCAGATGCAAATCCTGACCTGCAAAGGCGCCGCCTCGCTCATCACTGGTCCCGTCTTTGTTGGCTGCTGATACCAATACCGCCGAGAAAACCAGCAGACTCAGAACGAATAGCTGTCCTTTTCGCATTTCCGCAATCCGTTACCGGTTGACCCCCAAGCCTGCCCTGAGCGAAGTCGAGGGGTTTACCCTGGGGGCTTTAACTGCTTTTTCGTTAGATTTGTGAAATTATAGCTGCTTGTCCCCGCAAAGCCAGCAAATTTATCCGCCGAAGTCCACTTTGACGAAGGCAGAAAAACCGCCCAAATGATACTGATAGCTTGATTTACCTCACATAATCCTGTAAAACTCTGCGCCGACTGATAACGAATTTATAGTGAGCCTGTCGAACCTAATGAAAGTGCAGGATTTTGGGTATGGCTAAAGCCGACCGTTCCGAATACCAGGCTGACCTAATCAGCCGTTACTACGACAACCTCGACACGATAATGCTGCAGAAACTTGGCGAGCTTGTAAGCGAATTGTATTTGGCCGACACGGATAAGAAGCGAGATAGGCTCTGGCTGCGGGTTGAAAAAGCGATTGTTAAGCTGAAGGTTCCTCCTGCTATCATCGGCCACATAATGAAAAAGAAGGACGTCGAAATCTTGGCCAAGAACCTTCAGGACTGGCTCGCCAAATCAAAGAAATAACCTGCTCTGCTTGCCCTGCAACTTGTCCGCCGTCCTGTCCTCCATAGCGATAGCGAAGGAGGAAGCCCCGTCGTCTGGGGCGAAGTGGGCAGCGCAGTCGAACGGGCGGTGTATTTAGCTTACGAGGTCGTCACATTACATAGAAGCCCTTTTATTTGGGTCAGTAATTCTTCTGTATCAAGGGGTTTCGCAAAAGTGATATTGCTGCCGATCGTGTGGTTTTCTTGGTATTCCTCTGTTTTTGTCAGTAGTGCTGTTAAGAATATCACGGGAATACTTCTGGTTAAGGGATGCTCCTTCAGCTTTGCCGCCACTTCCCCGCCGTCCATCTCCGGCATTAATACATCAAGTATAATAATGTCAGGGTGTTGCGATTTTGCTAAAGCTATAGCGTTCGTGCCATTGGCTGCGGTAATAACGGAGTATCCCTCAGCTGTTAATCTTTTCTCAAGCATTAACAGCATATCTTCTTCGTCATCGACAACTAATATTTTATTCATAAATTTGCTCCTTGTGCTAAAATCTCTTCAACCTTGCCCGTTAGCTCTTCCGGCTCAAATGGCTTGGCAAGATAAGCGCTCGCTCCGCTCTCCACGGTTCTTTCAGCGAGAGTTTTGGCAGTTGCAGAGATTAAAATTATAGGGATATGCTTTAACTCGTCGTCCTTCTTCAATATCTTGGCGACATCATCGCCGTTGATTATCGGAAGATACACATCAAGAATTATCAAATCGGGTATAATTTGGCGCGCCAGATTCAGGGCCTCTTGGCCGTCTGCACCCCCAAATACCTCATAACCTGTCTTCTTTAATCTAAGTAATGTGACTTTTAGCAGGTCGAGTTCGTCGTCAACAATTAGTATTTTTTTGCCCATAGACCTTTCCTTGTTACTGCTATTTAACATTAAAGAAACGCTTTTGTTAAATAGTGAATCTGGTGCATTTCTCAGTTAAAACTTCTTCTATCTTCTCCAGCAACTCGACCATATCCGCTGGTTTCACAAAATACCAGGATGCACCCAATTTCGCCATAGCTTCTATTGTTTGCTTATCGCTTATTCCTGTGAGTGCTATTACAGGTACGTTAAATGTATTGACATTCCCCCTTAGCTTCTCAAGCACTCCAACGCCGTCACCTGCGGGCATTCTGATATCCAAAAGTACCAAATCCGGTTTTAATTTTATCGCCTGCGAAACCGCTTGTGTAGCATCAAATGCTGCTTCTACTTGGTATCCGTTGATTCGCAACCTCTTGCTAATCATCTGGACCCAGTCGTTATCATCATCGATTATCAAAATTGTCTTTGCCATAAGAACCTCTGCATCTCGTGCCTCGGTGTTTGTACCTCAAATAATATTTTTTTACGATATACGATGGACAAAAATCATTCCCGCTTTTCTTGCTTTTCCAATGCCTTTTTTACATCTTCCTTGCTGATTTTTCCTTCTTCAACAAGAATCTCTCCAATTTTCCTTTTCTCCTCAAGCTTCTTTGGAATAGTAAAATGAAATGTCGACCCTTTACCGGGTTTTGACTCCGCCCATATTTTTCCTTTATGCGCGAGAATTATCTCTTTGGAAATTGCCAGCCCCAGGCCGGTGCCGCCCCTTTTCTTTCCGGTTCTGCCATCCAACTGCTCAAAGGCCTGAAAAAGCTTTTGCATATCTTCGGCTTTAATACCCGTGCCGGTATCCCGCACGATTACGTGCACCGTATTATCTTCCTGCTTCGTGCTGATAGTAATACTTCCTTTTTCGGTATATTTTATGGCATTACTTACCAAATTAGTAAGCACCTGAATAATCTTGTCTCTGTCAAACTCTGTCTTGGGTATGCTGTCGTCTGCATCAACTGCTAAATCTAAGTCCTTTTCTTTTGCCGCAAGACTCATGGCTTTATTGACTTCCAGCACTACCTCATTAATATCGTTTTCCCGGATATCAAACCCTATTTTCCCTGATTCCATTTTCTGGAAATCCAAAACATTATTTATCAGGCGTCCCAGTCTGTCGGTATTTCTTTTCGCGGTATCTAAGAGGTCCTTCTGCTCATTATTGATATTTCCTGCCGAGCCCTCTAAAACAAGATTTATGCCCTCTTTGATGACTCCGAGCGGGCTTCTTAGTTCATGTGAAACCATAGAGATAAAATCCGACTTCATTTTCATCGTTTCCATTAGTTCTTCTTCTATCTCTTTTTCCTTACGTTTGCGCTCGGTGATGTCCCGGATGTTGCACTGTATCACCCTCTGGTTGTCCACTGTATAGACGTTGCTGACGAACTCCACCTCAATCTGCCGCCCATTGGCTGTTTCCAGCGGCAAATCCTCGTAGCGGACGTATTCCTGCCGTTGCAATTCTATGAATTTGTCTTTGTTGGAGGCGATATCCTTGAAAAGCCCTATTTCCCAGATTGCCTTTCCCAAAAACTTTTCGTGCGAGAAACCCAGCATCTCGACCAGGAACGGATTCACATCTACTATCATCCCCGTCTCGGCATCGAGTATCAAAATTCCGTCTTTCGCCGTTTCGAAGAGCCGACGATACCGGGTCTCCGAAGCTCTCAGCATCTCCTCCACCCGCTTGTCGGTGATGTCGCGCATAATCATAGACCACCTCGTTCTACACAAAAGGGCATGTCTTAGAGAGACTAATCAAAAAGCACAACCCCACTTAGCTCTGCGAAAACTGAAAGAAACAATCTCACTGCTGTTTCAACTATCCACCCCAATTTTGTAGCCTGCTGCGAGCCGCCTTTGCTTTGCGGCTCCTCTTTGTTTTAGTCGGCTATTATATTATGAACCTTTAGCCCTTTGCGTTTTTTTCACCTTATATTGTGTGTTTAAGCTCTTCAACCTGCCTGCCCTCCGTAGTTCGTCTTGGCGGGCGAAGGATGGGTGCCGCCCAAATCAAATCGGACAACCCGGCTATTTCCCTTGCTATTTCATTATTCCTGTTTGCTTTTGTTTCCCAATTCTACCAAACTGCGTCCATTTACAACGGCAAAAATCCTCCCCCCAAATCGCCCAACTTTTCGTAGCGAAGTTTACCCGCCTCCGGCGGGCTCTTCGTAGCGTAGCGCAGATCCTCGCATGTCTGCCCCAGCAAGTTGTAGGCAGGGGTCTTTATCTGGGACCCAGAATTTTGTAGCACACCAATCCACTGCACTAAAATGCTCGTAGTCCTTTTGATTAATCAAAAGGACTAGAACAATAAAAGAATACCTAAGTATCTTAGGTATTACGCTTCACGCTTCACAAACCACCATCGCGGCCTCCGGTAGCACAGCGGCCAAACAACCAGTTCACCATTTAACCAATTACCACTCACCAGTTACCCGCTGAAAATGCCCTTGCATTTTCAGCGCGCAAATTCGCGAGAGGGGGTACTTCAATCACTGTCCAAAACGTGTCAATTTTTGTCAATTTTTGCTAATTTTTGTCACTTTTTTTCGCTAACAAGCGCGTTTGATGCGAAATTTTGTCTTGCCCACCTTGCCCAACCATTACATTTTAACGCCCCTAATCCCTCATTTTTTATCCGCCTCTGGCGGACTATACTATTGACCCTTTTGCGCCTCGATGGTACTTTATGGCCGTTTATTTTTGTGAGTGAACTCTAACCGTTTGTGGTGAGCTTGTCGAATACATGGAACTATCTTGGCTGATGAGACTTAGGATTGCCGTCGCTGCCGCGGTAGGGGTCCTTTTATTGGGTTTTTTAGCCTGGCCTTTGGTGGCACCCGCTGAGCCGTTCGGCGTTGTCTCTACTGCTGCGGTGGGTTTCACAGACGCGGTGGTCTTAGTGGTCCTGGCCTGTATAGCGGGCTTCGTATCTTATTTCCTGGCCTGGCCTTACGGCCGGCAAATCGCAGTCCTTGCTGTCCCGTCCGGCCTGGCTTTTTGGGCCCTGCGTTCGGGCAATATGGCCGGCCTTATGCTGCAAAATCCAACCGTTGTACAGCGGCAGGCACTGTTTGCAAGTCTTAGATGGGAGCCGATTTTCTGGCTCGCTGTCGTCGCCGCCGGCCTCGGCGGTTCACTTTTAGCTGAAAAAATCAGGAAAACGTCTCAGCCGAATCAGGCAGAAGAAAAACACAACCCTCTTGGAAATATATATTTAAATTCGGCTCTTGCTCTGGTTGGTTCAGGTGTGGTAGCCCAATTTTGCCTCAGGCTTTTTGCCTGCGACATCAGTTTCTTTGACAGCAAGCTGGGACTGGTTACTGCCCAACCTGAACTCGGACAAATCATTTTTGCTGTGTCAGCTTCGTTTTTGATAGCGGCTTTTATAGTTAAAAGGTTTCTCAACGCTGGCTATGTCTGGTCCATCGCAGCTTCCGCTCCGGTAACCTGGTTTGCTATTACCACCCATTGCAAGCAGCAAATACTGCAACATATGCAGGCATATTGGCCGGCTGTTTTTTTCCCGAACTCGACTGTTGCTGTATCGCCGCTGCAGATGGTGGCGTTCGGCACATTAGGCTCGATAGCGGGCTATTGGCTTGCCGTCCGATATAATTACTGGCGCAAATATGAGCTAAAATAAGGCGGTCAATCCCCTGCGATTCACCGGAATCGGCACGTCTTTTTTTGAGATTTTCTCCCACCTAAGCCTATGTTTAACAGGCTTTTACATATTCAAAGTCTTATAATGGCCGGCGGCTGCTCAAACAAAATAAAAAATGGTTGTTTTCGCACTCGAAATTGGCCGAAAATATAGGTGTGTCTAAATCTACGGGAGAGCGAACAATTAGTACGTTTTCGGCGTAAAAATATAAATAAGACCAGCATACAAAAGGAGTTGAGAAATGTTGGTTTTGAGCAGACAAAAAGATGAATCTATCATGATTGGTGACGACGTCGAAGTGACTATCGTCGATGTCCGCGGTGATAAGGTTCGTCTTGGCATAACCGCCCCCAAAAGCATACCGGTTCATCGCAGAGAAGTATACGAGGCAATCAAACGCGAAAAGGCCGAGAAACAGGCTAAAGGGCAATAGAATCCTCTAACAGTCCGCGAAAGCCGATGTCAGAAATTGCTATTTAGATAGTCGGGCTTTCCATCGTCGCTGTCGTAGCGGGTTGAATCTTCAAACTCGGCATCGATTTTTATTCTTTCGATTAGCTCAGCCTTCTTTGTGTTGCTGTCAACGGTAACCAATATCGCACTCATTTTCACATCTTTTGTTGCTATCTCGAAAGGGATAGGCATTCGAGTTCTGAATGACTTAAGGACACTCTGAACGCCGCGGCCGAGGACGGAATCGTGGGCGCCGGTCATGCCGATGTCGGTGATGTACGCGGTTCCGTTGGGCAGGATTCTTTCGTCAGCAGTTACAACGTGGGTGTGAGTGCCGAAGCAGCAGCTGACCCTTCCGTCGAGATGATAGCCCATCGCAATTTTTTCGCTGGTGGCCTCGGCGTGAAAGTCAACAAATATGATGTCTGCCTGCTGCTGAACGTGCGGTAGAATCCTATCGACGGTGTTATAAGGGCAGTCGGCTGGTTTCATAAATAATCGGCCTATCAGGCAGATGACGGCCACGACGGGGCCTTTGCCGGTTTTGTAAACTCCGACGCCTCTACCGGCGGCGAACTCGGACAGGTTTGCCGGCCGAGCGATGTTGTCCGCTACTTCGAGGGTCTCGATTATGTCTTTTTTGCGATAAGCGTGGTCGCCTAATGTTACGAGGTTCACGCCGTATTTCAGCAGTTTGTCGTAGATTTGTGGAGTCAGGCCTGAGCCGCCGGCTGCGTTTTCAGCGTTGGCTATTACACAGTCGATACTTCGCTCTTTGACTAAAGACTTTAGTTTCTCAGCGAGGATTCGCCTGCCCGGCCGACCAACAATGTCACCAATACAAAGAACATTCAGCTTCATAACCTGCTAATTTTACCATTTCACGCCTCAATCGTAAATCGAAAAGCGCAAATCGTAAATCTTATGTCCCTTCCTGCAAACAAAAAGGGCCGTAGGCCTTATACCCACAGCCCTAATCAACTAATTCCCTAATCCTCTAATTCACTTATCGCCGTTTTCTCATAATCGCCAATCCGCCCAAACCAAGCAGCAAAAGCGTCGCTGGTTCGGGGATGGGCTGCACCGCGATAAACCATGGGCCGTTCAAGCCTGAGGCGAAGATGGTTCCGTTTCCGCTCGAATCGAATTTCATAATCGTTCCGCTTTCATGATTGGCTACATAGAGATAACCGCTACTGTCAAACGCAAGGCCCATAGGCTGGTTCAATCCCGATGCAAAGGTGGACCTGTTTCCGCTCGGATCGAATTTCGTAATCGTCCCGCTATACCAACCGGCCACATAAAGATCGCCGCTGCTGTCAAAGGCAAGACCTGCGAGCCCCAACACTTCCGAGGCGAAGACAGCTTCGTTTCCGCTCGAATCGAATTTCACAATCCTATTTCCGGTATAGTTGCCATCGGCCACGAATAGATTATTGATGCTGTCAAAAGCAAGACCTGCAGGACCGTCCAAGCCCGAGGCGAAGACAGTTCCATTTCCACTCGAATCTAATTTCGAAATAGAATCACTCCCATTATTGGCCACATAGAGATTACCGCTGCTGTCAAACGCAAGACCCCAAGGCCAGCTCAAACCCGAGGCAAAGATGGACCTGTTTCCACTCGAGTCTAATTTTGTAATCGTACCGTGCTGCTGATTGGCCACATAGAGATTACCGCTGCTGTCAGACGCAAGACCCATAGGCCAGTTTAATCCCGATGCAAAAATGGACCTGTTTCCACTCAAATCGATCTTCTCAATCATCCCGCTTCCGGAGGATACATAAATGTTATCGGCGTGTGCGAAGGTGCTGGCCAGCAAGACCATAACGGTCACGGCGAAAAACGCCGTGAAGAAGTGATTTGTTTTCATTCTCTCTCCTCCTCAAAAATGTTCATGTGTACCTATATTTGTGTGGGAAAGCCTGGCAGGAAACAAGAAAAAGCTCTCTCACCACTCCTCTTCTTTTGCCACTCTACCCCCGTTCCATCCAAAATGTCAAGAATTTTCTGGATGTTTTTCAAGATTTTTGGGGAGGTGAGATTCTTCGCTTCGCTCAGAATGACACCCATCAATTGAGGCGTGACAGACTATCACACAGGCAGCGCTACGCACAACGCACTACGAGATTATCTTGCGTATTCGATGCAGCGGACCTCACGCAGCAGCGTTACCAGAATTTCGCCCGGATAGGCCATTTCTTCTTCAATCTTTTTGGCGATGTCGCGTGCGATTTTCATAGCAGATTCATCGTCAACTTTTTCGGCGTTCACGATTACGCGGATTTCACGGCCTGCCTGTATTGCATAAGCACTTTCGACGCCTGTAAAGCTGGTGGCGATTTCTTCGAGTTTTTCCAGCCGTTTAATGTATCTTTCGAGCGTTTCTCTTCTGGCGCCGGGACGCGATGCGCTAATAGCATCGGCGGCGGCGACCAGAGGAGTATAAGGGTTGTCCGCCGGGATGTCACCGTGATGGCCTTCGACCGCGTTTAGTATAATAGGTGATTCGTTGAACCGCTTAAGATAATTGGCGCCTATTGAAGGGTGGCTGCCTTCAATTTCGTGGTCGAGTGCCTTGCCGATGTCGTGCAGCAGGCCGGCGCGTCTTGCTATTGAGCCGTCGAGGTTGAGTTCGTCAGCCATCACCTGAGCCAGATAAGCTACTTCAATGCTGTGGCTGAGCGCGTTTTGCCCATAGCTTGTTCTAAAGCTCAATACGCCGAGCAAACTCAGTATCTTGTTGTTGAGCCCTCTGACGTTGGCTTCGACGACGGCGTCTTTGCCAAGCTGCAGGAGCTTCTGGTTGACATCTTTTTTGGTGTTTGCGACAAGCTCCTCGATGCGGGACGGATGTATGCGTCCGTCCTGAATGAGCCGTTCCATCGAGAGCCGGGCGACCTCGCGTCTGACCGGATTGAAGCCGCTGACGGTAATCATCCCGGGTGTATCGTCGACGATGACATCGACGCCGGTAGCCTTTTCAAACGCACGGATGTTGCGTCCTTCTCTGCCGATGATTCGCCCTTTCATCTCGTCATTGGGTATCTCGACGGTCGAGACGGACACCTCACAGGTCTGCTCAGCGGCATAGCGCTGAATAGCAGTGCTGAGTATTTCGCGGCTTTTTTCGGCTGCGATTTCGTTTGCCTCTTCGACTTTGCGCTGAATCAGAGTCGACATCTCGTGCTCACATTCGTCTTCGAGGCGCTTCAAGAGCAGGTCCTTGGCCTCTTCGATGTTCATCGCGGTGATTTTCAGCAGTTGATTTTTCTGCTGGGCCATCAGGGTCGAGACCTGTTTTTCCTTGCCGGTGATAATGTTCAATCTTTTTTCGACGTCTTTTTCCTGCTGTTTCAGCGTCTCTTCCTGCTGGTGAAAGAGCTGGGTTTGTCTGTCGAGAGAATCCTCGCGTTTAGTCAGTCTCATTTCGATTTCATGCAGCTCGGTGCGGGTCTGGTTTGCCTCGGCAGTGAGCTGCTCTTTTTTCTTGATGGCCTCGGAGGCGGCCTCAATCTGAGCGGATTTAATTATGTTTTCAGCTTCTCTTTTCGCCCCCTCAATCTGCCGCTCTATGTCCTGCTCGAAGGTTTTGGTTTTTGCCTTGGCGATTATCTGATAGACAATGGCCGTCAGACAGATTCCCAAAGCAAAGGCGATGATTGATATGACCACAGCAGGCAGAGTTACGATTTGCGTCAACAAAGTGTCCATAATTTCCACCTTTCCACTGCACTTACACTAAAAGTTAAAAAGCATTGCTCAAGGGAGATTGATTGCAGCTTCCGGTGGCAGCAAAGCCGCAAAGAAATGGCCGTAGATGGCGAGAATCCATTTCGGCAGAGTTTACATTCGCTCACTTAGCGCTAAAGTTACGGGTAATCGCCGTATCCTGTGCATTGACAGACTCACGGTTGGTAAAAAACCCCTTGATTTTGCGTCTAACACGAGCACCATACGCCTCTAAAGTCAAACTCTTCCTCGATGGATTTCATCCCACTCTAAATTCATTTTTCTTCGGCCGCACCTGAGATTAACAACTGTCGCCTTACGAGTTCCGCGACCGAGTCGAAAAGCGTCTTCGCACCTTAACTGCCATTCGGACAAGGTCTTACGAACCTTGCCCCTTTTTAAGCCCCTTTTCCAGGTTAGCGATACACCATTGAACTCAATGGGGCCAGCCCACAATCTCACCTTTCAATAGTATACTTCGGTTTTATATTAGGCTGTGTTCGATATATGGTCAAGAAAAAAATCGGTCAGGTAATTATTTCGAGAACAGAGGTTTTTGGAAAAATGCTTACTTGGGTGGCGGAAAGAGGGTATAATCAGGGTTTAGGCAAGCCCGTCGGCAGGCAAAGCCGGTCGAAAAATTATTGAAGGGCGGCGTTGTTTTTTTGCAGGGTTTTTCACAACTTTTTGTTAGGAGCGTGTATGTCAGGGCATTCGCACTGGGCGGGGATAAAATTTAAAAAGGCGGTAAATGACGCCCGGCGGGGCAAGCTATGGAGTAAGTTGGCCCGGATGGTAATAGTGGCTGCCAAGAAAGGCGGCGGCGACCCGGACGCGAACCTCTCGCTGCGATATGCAATCGACAAGGCCAAGGCGGCCAATATGCCCAAGGACACCATCGAAAAAGCCATAAAGAAAGGGACAGGCGAGCTGGGAGCGGTCAATTTCGAAGAAGTAGTCTACGAAGGTTATGCGCCGGGCGGAGTGGCTATTATGGTGGAAGCGCTGACGGACAACCGCCACCGCACCGCTCCGGAGATTAAAAAGCTTTTCGAAAAACACGGCGGCTCATTAGGAACAAGCGGCTGTGTCAACTGGATGTTCAGCAAGAAGGGACTGATTACCGTCAAGACTACTGACGCCGTTGAAGATGAGCTTATGGAAATTGCCCTGGCTGCCGGCGCGGACGATATGCAGAACACGGGGGAGCTGTTCGAGATAACGTGCGACCCGGTTATCTATGAGCAGCTAAAGAATACGCTTAAAGAGAAAGGGATTGCAATTGCGGTTGCCGAGATTTTGATGATGCCGAAAAACACCGTGCCGGTCGCTGATGCGGCGACGGCAAAAAAGATAATTTCCCTGATGGAAGATTTCGAAGAACACGACGACGTACAAAATACGTATGCCAATTTTGACATTCCTGACGACGTGATGGCTCGTATGTCATAGCGTGTATCGCGTATCTCGTACTATGGGGTGGATTGGCCTGAGAGGAATTTTACTCGCTGTTTTGCGTTCTTGTATTTTTCTTCGCCTAATCGGCTGAAAACTTCCCTGTCGGGGTACATTATCCGGAACTGTTGCCGATACGCATCTTCGATTTCAACTGCTTTTTTGTATTGTTGCAGGGCGAAGCTGGTTTTACCTGATTTTTCGGCAATTTCGGCTAATTTGATTCTCAAACGGGCGTCGCCTGGATAAAGCACGACCGCATGGCCAAAATTGCCAAGGGCATCTGCTAACAAGCGGTTTCTGTCTGGAGTTGAGACCTCCGCCCATTGATTATAGACATCGCCCAGATGCTCAAAGCTTTCAGAGTCGACTTTGTTGCGTTTGATAGCCTCATGCAGGTTTTTTTCTGACTTCTTCAATAAATCAATTTGTCCCGGCTGAGATTCGAGGAACCTTTGCAGATACAATTGGCCATTCAGCAGCGAGGGAATAGAGCTCAGAGAGTCATCTTTTGCGGCAGCGGTCAGAAGATTATGAGCCATTTCAAATTCGCCGATGGATGCGGCATCTTCTGCCTGCCGAATCTTGCCGGTGCTCTTTGCTACCGGAACGAGGGCGTAATTAAGGCAGGTCCAGATTATCAAAGCTGCTGCGGCTAAGCTCGGAATCCTTACAAACACAGTCGGCCTTAGAACAAACTGCCTGCGTGATTTTTGCTGATAGTCCAGCGCTATCAGGCAGGCGATGAGCGCCCAAAATGCGGTTGATACGCCGGGCTCAAAAATGGCGAAGTCCACGAGGTTATGCAAAGCGACGCCTAAAACAGCACAAAAGAGAGCGGCAGTGGCAATGCCTGTGCTGGGTTTTTTTGCCGGTCTTTCACCTGCTGCCGCGAGCAGGAAACCGGCAATGAATACAACCACGGGCATTATATACAGTATGAGTATTCCGGCCATTTTCTCCTGAAGCGAGACGGCCGGCGGCATTGGAAAAACAATCGGCCTGATAAATAGCAGGGCTGCCGATACAATAATCGCCAGGACAATCGCCAATTTTTTGAAGGATGGTTCTGGCTGCTGAGCTTGCGGTGTGTGGCTGGCGGGGCCGGGGGACGATGCCGTCCATAATGGCAGGAAAATCATAGCTAAAAATCCGATAAGGCCGAGCGGGCCGTACTGAGTCAGGATGCTGAGCGGGAAGTTGTGGGGGTCGGCTACGGTCTCCAGCGCCGCAGCTGGTTTGTAATGTGGATAGAAATTGGCGAAATTGCCCGGGCCGACGCCCGCAAAGGGATGGTCGGCATACATCCGTGCTGCGGCGTACCAGTACTGCCAGCGGACCAGCATTGAGTTTCCGCCGGGCAACCGGTCATAAGTGAGTCCATACCAGGCGATTGCACAGCTACCAACTAAGCCAAGTAGCAGACAAAAAACTAATATGGTTTTTCTGTGTTTGCTTAGCCGGCTGCCAAAGCACAGATAGGCAGCGAACATTGCCGCCGCGGCCAGTGCGGCACCAATTGCGCCCTTGCTTGCGGTAATTACGAGACCCGAAATGACAACTGCGACCGCAATGCCGGATGTGATGAGCCAAGCAAATCTGAGGGGGGTGAAGCTACGATTTTTATACCTATCAATAAACAGGGCGATAACCGTGAAAGATGCCAACAAGGCAAAAGAACCAGCGGAATTACTCGTTGTGAAAAAGCCGCTGATATCCTTCGAGTACAAACGATGTTCAAACTGGAAATGCTTTAAGCTGTTGGGGACGATGTGCTGCTGCGCAAGTGCCGCAGCCGGGTCCTGCTCGTAAAATTCAATCAAACGCTCATTTTCAGAATATTGCTCCCAACACCGATAGGCCGAGACGATTCCCAGAGCGGCGACAAAAACCAGCACAAGTTTTATTTTTGACGGAGAGTTTAGTATCTGTACCAATAGCAGCACCATCAGTATCGGGGCTATAAGAATAGTAAAATTGTTAATCGCCATTCGTTTATCCGGTGCCACAAAACCCGAGACGGCAGCGGACACGCAGAAAAGCACCAAACCGATTTCTATGCCGGCGAAGCGGTATGAAAACCTTGAACTCAAAAGGCTGCATAAGAACCAAAGGACGAGCGAGAATATCAGTACAGCCGATATCGATAAGCTGTACACACTGCTGGATAGATTAATCGGCTGATTGGCTGATTGTGCACTCAGACCCTCATTAAATGTGGTCCGAAGTGCGATTACACAAAGATAGATGCCAAAGAGTGTGTATTCCAGGTACACTAAGATTTTGTTTTTGGAGACGGTTGATTTAGTCGGCTGTTTTGTCATTTTCGACAGCGGTTTCGAGAACAGCAATAATGGATAGTACCATAACTGTTTGGATAAAGATTAGGACTGCGCCGGCGAGGTTGACCTGGTACAGGATGGTTGCGCCGAGACTTGTGGCAAGCGTGGCTAAATATAATGTCAGAACCGTCTGGGTGTCACTGAGTCCGCGTTTCTTTAATCGATGTGAGAAGTGCCGGGTGTCGCCAACAAATGGGCTTTTGCCCGATTTTATGCGCAGGATTGTTACGCTGATAAAATCGTAAAGCGGAACAGCCATAACAATGAGGGGCAAAAGCACCGGATACCAATGACCGTTCTGTGCCTGGTGATAATAGGTGGTGCGAAGACTAAGAATCGCAACGAAAAAGCCTACCACAAGTGAGCCTGCATCACCCATAAAAATCCTGGCAGGCGGGAAATTGAATATCAGAAAACCCAACAGTGTTCCGATGAAGATAAGTGCCATTCCGCCGACAAAGACCTGTCCGCTGAGGGCTGCTGCGGTAAACAGCACAGTGCTCACTATAACGGCGATGCCGGCTGATGCACCGTCCATATTGTCGAGAAAGTTAAAGGCGTTGATAATCAGAACTATCCAGAGTGCCGACAGCAGGGTGGTAATTATTTTGTTTTCGATAAATAACTCAACTCTGACCTCTGCAAGACCGGCGGCGATTAAGGCAACGGCGAACTGAACGGCGAGTTTGAGAAACGGGCTGAGGGGTTTTTTGTCATCTGCCAGGCCGAGCAAAAACAGGGCAAAACTACATAGCAGGACGATTATAAGCTGTCCGGTCTTGTCTAAAAAGCCGGCTGTGTGGATGGTAACGGATTCAGCGAGCCAGGTAATGCGGCCGGGGATGATTAGAAGTTTCACCGCCGCTATCGCGGCAAGCATAATAATCGCAAGTGTTGCGAAGATTGCGATTCCGCCGCCGAGTGGAACGACCCTTTGGTGGTATCTGTCAGCGGTTGGCTTGGCGACAAAACCCGCACTTGCTGCGATTTTTCTCACCACAGCCGTAAGGATAGCCGAGATGGTAAATGCGCCTATCGGCAAGATTACCGCTAATGGGGTCAATGTTACGATTTTAGCTGCTCCACTAATCGTTTTCTTACTTCACTAAAAAAATCATGATAACAATCCTGTCTGTAATCGGGATAGGTATATTCGAAAGGCTTCCATTTACCTCTGTCAAAAATCAACGTTACCTCGGCGTATATTTTTTTGCCGATATATATACGGTGCGAATAGTTCTTTGTTGTCGCCAAAATAAGTTTTGAGGGTTCTATTATACCGGGGTCGAGATTGACCGGCCTGAGTAAATCAGAGGCTGATTGCCTGGCCAGTTTTTGCTCGAGCTTATTTGTTTTGTGTTTAATTTTGGAAAGTTTTCCCGGGTCAATCAGTTTTTCGATGCTTACGAACTGCCTCAAGATATTTTCGCCGGCTTCGTCTTTGTAATAATCGGTCTGGTCGAACGGCCAGACATCGCTTACCAAATCAACTCTGCCGAAATTGGCAGTTATTGCTTCGGCCGCAGCCTTTAGACAATCTTCATCGGCTGCGAGGATGCCGATTATTAACTTTGCCGGCTTGGGGGCTTGTAGCTTCCACATTTTTATCGCTCGCTTTATTCGTCATTCCCGCGAAAGCGGGAATCCATACGTTTCTTTTTGTTTTCCTTAACTACTCAAACGATAGTATAAATCTTGCCATTTTGGATTACACTTTTCTATCAATTCAATTTTCCAACATCTCTTCCATTTTTTGATGTTTTTCTCTCTGGCGATAGCAGCATAAGCATCGTTGTAAACCTCATAGTACACAAGAGCCTGAACGTTGTACTTTTTCGTAAATCCCTCTGTGAGGTTGTTTTTGTGTTCGTAAACTCTTCTAAGCAAGTCATTCGTCATACCCAAGTAAAGAGTGCCGTTTCTCTTACTTGCTAAGATATAAATAAAATATTGTTTCACTATCTATTCTTATCCTGGATTCCTGCTTGCGCAGGAATGACAAGAAGAATTCAACTGTTTCTTTAGTGAGTTGACCAGTTCGACAGTTTTATCCGCAGCTTCTTTAATGGAGACTTTTTGGTTTTGTGATTCGCGGCGCAGCTTTATCTCGACGTTGCCTTCGGCGACGGATTTGCTGCCGACGGTAATCCGCACAGGTATTCCGAGCAAATCCGCATCTTTGAATTTCACACCGCCACGTATATCTCTGTCATCAAGCAGTACATCAATACCCTTTTTGAGCAGCTGCCGGTAGATTTTTTCAGCTTGTTTTACTACCTCTTTATCATCTTGGTTTACGCAGCTAATTATAATTTCGAATGGTGCGATGCTTATGGGAAAGATAATTCCGTTTTCGTCATTTCCTGTTTCGATTGCGGAGGCGATTATTCTGTTTATGCCGATGCCGTAGCAGCCCATAATACAGGGTTTTTCCTGCCCCGCTTCGTCGAGGAACTTTGCGCCAAGTTTTTCACTGTATTTTGCGCCGAGCTTGAAAACCTGGCCGACTTCGATGCCGTGTTTGAACAGAAGTTTCTTTCCGTTATGTGTATCGCCTTCCACTGCGTTGCGGATATCAGCGATGATGATGTTCTTGCCTTGCAGTGGGAAATCTCTGCCGGGTACAACATTTTTAATATGATAATCGGTCTTATTTGCGCCGGTAACGCCGACAGCCATCGCCGCGACAGCGTGGTCGATAATCATTTTGCCAACTTTTCTTTCCAATCCCATCGGCCCGGCAAAGCCAACTTTGGCACCGGTAATTTTTTCGATGGTGGCTTCATCGGCAAGGTTGGCGGTTTTGCCGCCGAGAGCCTGTGCGAGTTTTTCCGGATTCAGGTCGTGGTCGCCCCGAATGAGCGTTGCGATTACATTATTGCCATCGGCATAGATTAGCGTTTTTATCATATCTTTCGGCTTGGTTTTCAAAAAGGCGCAAACTGCTTCGATGGAGCCGATGTTTGGGGTGTGCACCTCTTCCGGCTTTCTGTCTTTCGTCCTCTGTCCTCTGTCTTCTGTCTTCTGTTTCGGCAGGGGGTCAACCGCTGCCTTTTCGATATTGGCGGCGTAAGAGCCGTCTTCGGTGTAGACGATAATGTCTTCGCCGGATTCGCAGGGGATGGTGAACTGGTGTGAGCCGGAGCCGCCCATCTCGCCGGACTCAGCCTCGACGACAACATATTCCAGACCGCAGCGTTTGAAAATTCTGCAGTACGTCTCGTACATTATCTTATAGGTTTCCTCAAGACTTTTGGCGTCGGCGTGGAAACTGTAGGCGTCTTTCATAATGAATTCCCTGCTACGGAGGACGCCGAAACGCGGCCGAAACTCATCGCGAAATTTGAAGCTTATCTGGTAGATGTTCATCGGAAGCTGCTTGTACGAGCTTATCTCGCTGGCAGCGAGGCTTGTAACAACCTCTTCAGCGGTAGGGGCGAGGACATTTTCCCGGCCGTGACGGTCGGTAAATTTTGCCATTGTCGGCCCGTAGTCAACGTCTCGGCCGGTCTTTTGCCACAGCTCTATCGGCTGGACGGCGGGCATAAGGATTTCCTGTGCGCCGGCTTTGTTCATTTCTTCGCGGACGATGTTGATGACCTTCTGTAAAGACCGCCAGCCTAACGGCAGATATGTGTAAGTCCCGCTGGCTAATTTACGGAGCAGGCCGGCACGAATCATCAATTGATGACTGGGGATTTCAGCGTCGGCGGGCACCTCCTTGACCGTCGGGATTAACATCCGGCTGTATCGCATACCACTCCTTAAAATCTTACATATAGTTCATCGACTCGTCTCGGCGAAGGCGCCGAGCCGTAGCAGGATAGGATAAAAATAAAACCCACTCACGTAAAGTGAAAAATCATTGCTTGCATAAAAGCGGTTTTAAGAATATCATCTGGGTAAATTCAGGAATAATATCTGGAGTTGGATGATGGCACATAAATTCATCAATGAAATCGGCCCGGGCGAGACAATCGATGATATTTATATGGTAAAAGAGCCGATACTGCGGAGCACAACCAAAGGCGACCTGTATATAGCGATGTTCCTTTGCGACCGCACGGGCCAGTTGAACGCCCGGATGTGGCAGGCGACCGAGGCCGTTTACAAGGCACTTGCGAAGCCCGGCTTTGTCCATATACAGGGTAGAAGCGAGCTTTATCAAGATAAGCTGCAAATTATTGTCAATACCATCAGTGTAGTTGATGCGGCCAAAGTCAGCATTGAGGATTTTCTGGCGCGGACCGACAAAGATGTCGGGCAGATGTTTGACGAGGTTAAAAAGATGGTCGGCCGGATTAAAAATCCGCAGTTAAAGGCACTTGTAGGGGAATTTCTGGCCGATGATGAGCTTATGGAGAAATTTTGCAGTTGTCCGGGGGCTATGAAAATACATCACGATTATTTAGGCGGGCTGCTGGAGCACACCCACAATATGCTGCGGGTGGCTGCAGCGATATTGCCTTTGTACGAGCAGGTGCAGCCCTGTTTGGTTTTAGCGGGGATTTTTCTTCACGATATCGGCAAAACCGAAGAGCTTACGTACGATATGGCCTTTTCGTATACCGATTCAGGCCAGTTACTCGGGCATATCGCTCAAAGTCTTATTATGTTAAATCGCAAGGCCGATGCCCTGACGGCAAAGGGTACGAAGATTGACCAGCCCGTCCTCGATGCTCTCAGCCACATTATTTTGTCGCACCACGGCGAATATGAGTTCGGCTCGCCGAAGCTGCCGGCCACGCCGGAGGCCTTTATGGTTTATTATATTGATGATTTGGACGCCAAGATAAACCAGGTAACAGCGGCAATTGACAACGAGCAGAGCGATTCGAACTGGACCGGCTGGAAAAACGCCCTCCAGACGAAGCTCTACCGAAAGCGCATCGAATAAGAGCTTTTGTTTCAGCCGTGCTCCCCCCGGAGCCAGCCCGGCTGATTTTTACATTTATCGCAGCCTCGGCGATTTGCGTGGCACCTACAAAAAAGCATCGGTTGTTCCGATAATGTTTTGCCACATTTTTTCGACAGGTGTGACAGCACTATGTCACAAATCACAAAAAACCAGATAGAATTTTCAAGATGGGTAATTTCTGGCTACAGTTGGGGGATGGCGGGGTAATAAATTGATGGTTCGGGGTTTGCTGGCTATAATGGCGTCAGATATGGCAAGCCAGGAGCCCAAAATCTATTCGGTAAGCCAAGCAACCTCGCTGATTAAAACGGCGCTCGAGGAGACTCTGCCGCCACAGATTGTGGTTGCCGGTGAAATAAGCGGCTTTAAGCGGCACTCGAGCGGACACTGCTATTTCGACCTTAAGGACGAAAACGCCATTCTGCCCTGTGTGATGTGGGGTAGTAATTTTACCCGCCTGAAATTCAAACCGGAGAACGGTCTGGCTGTATTGGCAAAAGGCCATATAGATGTCTATCCGCCGCAGGGCAAATACCAGTTTTATGCAGAGTCAATGATACCGGCAGGTGTAGGGGCGCTTCAGCTTGCATTCGAGCAGATGAGAAAAAGACTTGAGGCTGAAGGACTCTTCGATGAGGAACACAAGAAACCGCTGCCGAAATTTCCATTTCGCATAGGCATACTGACCAGCGAATCCGGTGCTGCTCTGCACGACATAGTTGACAGTATTTACAACCGTTGGCCGGTCGCAAAACTTTTATTTTATCCGGTGCCGGTGCAGGGCGAAGGAGCAGCTGAAAAAATCGCAGCAGCTATAAAAGACGTCAACAGAAAAAATGCTTCGTTGAGGCTGGACGTCATCATCGTTGGCCGAGGCGGCGGCTCGATGGAAGACCTGTGGGCGTTTAATGAAGAAATCGTCGCACGCGCAATATTCAATTCAAAGATTCCCGTAATAAGCGCAGTCGGCCACGAAGTCGATGTTACAATCGCTGATTTCGTTGCCGATGCCCGCACATCGACGCCGACAAAGGCGGGTGTAATAGCTGTGCCGGACATCAGGGAAGTGCTGGAACAGATAGATTCTGCATATAAACGGATTCGGCTTAATACGGCGTCCACACTTAAGTTGTCTTCGCAAAAACTCGAGACAATCCTTGCTGATAAGATGTTCCGCAATCCGCTTATCATAATTCAAAATAGAGAGCAGATGCTCGATGAGCTCCAAAGCAGTTTGGCTGAATTGGCCAAATCCCTTATTCTTAATATCCGCCGAGTTTTGCAGTCATATTTTGAGCAGATTTTGAAAATCGAACCTCATCGGATTTTGGCTGACAGGAAAATCTCATTAAACAATATTAACAGCAGGATGAATGAAAGAATCGGCCAGGTTATCTCCAGCCTGAAAATCCGGTTCGAGACACAGGCGGCAAAATTATCAGCCTGTAATCCCAAAAGCGTCCTCAACCGCGGCTACAGCATAACAAGAGATGCCGTTACCGGAAAGGTCGTCACAAATACCGCTCAGGTCAATATCGGCGATTTGCTTATGACAGAGCTTAAAGACGAAAATTTGATTGAAAGCAGAGTAATAAAAAAGTAAAAAGTAAAAAGGCAAAAGGTAAAATTATGGCTGAAAAAAAAGAAAATAGCGATATAAGCAAACTTTCATTTGAGCAGGCGATAAAAAAGCTTACCGATATCGTAAGCAAAATCGAGGAAGGCCAGGTTTCTCTTGAACAGAGCCTGTCGCAGTACGAACAGGGAATGGAACTTATAAAACACTGCCGAGCCATTTTGCAGAAAGCCGAGAAGAAGATTGAACAGATATCACAACGGGAGAAAGAGAAGGAATAGTTGTGGGTCGTCAGTAAAAGAATTCGTCCACGAAGTGGACTCCTTAGTTTTAAGTTTTTAGCTTTAAGTTTTTAGTTTCTTATGCGAGCGTGGCGGAACTGGCAGACGCGCAAGGCTTAGGACCTTGTGGGTGAAAGCCCGTGGAGGTTCGACTCCTCTCGCTCGCATTAAATTGTCTGTGTCTGTACGATATTGTTAGGTTACTTGCCCAGAGCCTGCTTTATATCCATCGCATGCTCCTGCTCGACGGCCAAAATAGTCCTCAGTTGCTGCGCCAGGGCAAATTCCTTAAGCTGCTCCGCCTGTTCGACCCTTGCCTTGTATCTTTTTATCGCATCTTCTTCGCCGGCAAGGTCCTGCTCGAGCATCTGGTCGTTGTCCTTCGATGTATGAATTGGGCCGACTGCAACACTCGGAGAGCCGCCTAAATAATCAATCTGGTCGGCCAGAATCATCGCATGACCAATCTCTTCATTGGCGTGGATTTTCAACTCCTTAATTACGTCGCCATATGCAGCCCCTGTCATAACCGCGGAATGATTTATGTACTGAATAGCAGCAGAATACTCCAGTTCAAGGTCCTTATTTAAAAGCTCGATTAGTTTTTCCTGTGTAATAGCCATTTCTAACCTCCTAAGTTAAATTTTCAAAAAATTACCCCGAACGTTCGGTCAGTGTACAAATTATTTCCAACTTTATCAAGGAAAAGGAAATCGTGGCCGGCTGGGTTTGATTGGCTTTGTTTTGAATAGTTAAAAGTTGGTTGTTTTTTGTTGTTAGTCATTGTGTAAACTACGGTTACAATCATTTTTGGCATTCCGTAAATTGGGTTTGTTTCGCATAATTTATCATTGGTGATTGGTAATTGGTGAATGGTAATTGGTAACTGGTAACTGGTCATTGTTTATTCTCCTGCGGGGGTTTACGTTTCGAGAACAGACGTTCTCCCGTAATTGGACGGACATGCGCGTTTGATGCGAAAAAGGTTCTTGATTCTCGATTCCAGATTCTCGTAACTCGATGTGAGAAAAGGATTAAAAATTTTTGAAAAAATGGAATTTTAGGGGTCTAATCCACTGTGCTGCCTTAGGCATGGCTACGCCATTTTGATTGATTTTTTGGGCCGCAGAGTTCACAGAGGACACGGAGTGTAATACCTAAGATACTTAGGTATTCTTCTTCTCACAATTCTAAATGAAGTCGAAGTGTAAAAAGTCAAAGCAAGGCAAAACAAAATACAATACCTAAGATGCTTAGGTATTGGCAGTCAGCTTGTTCATACATTTTGAAAAGGCGAGCCATTCGGTCCGGTTGGCAACGAGTAACTGCCTGCCTTTGTCGGTAAGGCGATAATATTTTCTTTTTCTGGCGATCCCCGCAAGTCTCCATCTGCTTTTAACCAACCCCGCTTTTTCCATCTTATGCAGAGTTGTATAGACAGCGGACTGGCGCCATTCGAAAAAGCCTTTGGTTTGACGATTAACGGCCTGGATAAGCCCATAACCGTACACTTCTCGGTTTTCGAGGATTGAGAGGATTACAAATTTGATGCTTCCTTTTATAATCTGCTGATAAAACATTCGACAATTCTCCTTTTATAAACCATAAGTGGTTTTTCAAGGAATACCTAAGATAGTTAGGTATTCTTTGAATGTCAAACATAAAAGTGTTTTGTAGAAATTTTAAGAAGGTGTGTCATTGCGTGATGCGGAGCAGTCGCTAAGGGAAATACCTAAGATAGTTAGGTATTCTTTTTATCAGTCCTGGATTTTTGAATGTGGTGTTTTGAGAAGAGACCAGGCTACTCAGAGAGGGAATACCTAAGATACTTAGGTATTCTTTCTACAAGTCCTGGATTTGAGAATTTGGGTTTTCTGAATTGGGTCCCTGACCCCCGACGACTACATTCGAGGGCAGGCTCCGGAAGCAAGCGGGCAACAGTCGAGTATCTGCGCCCGCCATCGTAAAGATAGCGAGGTAAACTGCGCTACGATGAAAAAATTTTCAAATTAGCCGTTCCCTCGACTGTGCTCGGGACAGGTTTTGGTGTGCAGGTAACGACGGTTTTGATTGAAAAGAGGATAGGGGGTAGGGTATAGGGGGTAGGGTATAGGGGGTAGGGTATAGGGTGTAGGGGATAGGAAAATAGTTAAAAAGGCAAAAGTGCGCACTGGTGCTGCCGAAGGCCCTGTTTTGCTGTAGCTGCCGGAGGCCGCAACGAGGAAACATACAGTGAGTATGCCGGAGGCGTACGGATAAAATAGCTTCTGAACCGCAGGCAGCAACATCGCATCAATTTTCGATTTGCGATTTCCGAATGGCGATTTGGCGGCTAAGAAATTTGTTGAAAGTTGGGCGATTTTGGGGGAGAATTGTAATCACAGATTCCACAGATTTCCAGATTTCGGTTAGCCTTATCAGAGAGATACAATGTTCCTTTCCTATTTTTATACGAATTTAAAATTTATCTTGACTTTCCTCTTAAAGGGGAGTCTTATGGTATATAAAGCTTTAGGAAGGAGATAGAATATGAGTGAAGTGTATACGACCTATCGGAACTGCCGAACCACGTTAATCAGAAATAGTGTAGCGGGTGTTTTTCTGCTTGGGTTGGGAGCGGCGATTGGGGTCATTGCTTATCATTTCCTCCCGCAACCGCGAGTTTCGGCATTGGAACTGCGGCAGGCATTCACGCGAGGCAAAACTATTAATATCAGCCTTAACGGTACCCCCGAAACCATAGTGAATTTGACACCCACGCGGGCAGTGACGCGAGGGACAATATCGGGCCAGTCCGTCCGCATCCTCTACTCCCTTGAAAACGGCGATGTCAGTCCGCTTCTGTGTTATCCTGAGGACGGTCGTATGAACCAAGCGGTCGCTACACTTGGCACCATTCTCCAAAATCCGCAATTGTCTTCCGCAGACAAAGCTAATCAACTCTCCGCTTATCGCAACCTCTGCAACGATGACGCTCTGCTGACTCTCGCCTTATACTCTTGTCCGACCGTTGACCTAAACCAACTCTACGGCCAGACCATGGTGCAGTACGAGCGAATGGCATTGCTTTCTGCACCCAAGCTTTACATCGGGGCAAAGCTCTTGGATGCGGGCATAAAAGGCGTGCAGGATTACCAGAAACGCTCCGAGGCTGCACGTCTCTATGGCTACAGCGTGGAAAATCCCCATCTGACTTGGCGGCTGGATGAGAATGGGAAATATGTGCTGGCTGATACCGTACCGCCAGAGGCGGTTCAATACGAATCTGACAAGCGGGAGCGTCAAGCTCGAGCGGAAGAGCAGCGCCGCCAGTTTGAAGCCTCTACGAAGGCGAAATTCGACCAAGCTCGTGCGCAAGTAGCCAACCTCTCCAATTCTGCCGGAACCGCCCTCGGTCAGGTTGCTCAGCGTCTCAACCAAACAGCTACCGACTTGCAGCGAAATACCAGCCAACGGCAGCAACAAAACGCGCAACAGGCGGAAGCTTTGCGGCGCCAAGCAGAGCAGATGGTACAGAATTGGCAACGAGGTGCTAATCAATGGCAACAGAAAACTGCTCAAGATTGGCAGCAGTTCAACCAGCAACTGAACAAGTCAGCACAAGATTTGAATCGCCAGCTCAACCAAGACGGCCAGCAGCTTCGGCAGCAGTTGAACAACTTCTTTCAAAACCAACGGAACAAGTAACGAAGCATAACCTGCCAACCCTGATGTGAATATATAAGAGGGAGTGAAATCAGCCATGAAGAACGCAATGATAGGGGTGCTATTGGTTCTTGTCGGAGCGTTGGCGACAATGCTCTTTCTTTCTCTCTCGCACAGTCGCCGGACAACCTTCACTGCCCAACCTGCTGGTTCGTATTCTTTGCCGCAGACGCAAACGCCGTTACGCGTCGAGCCGAATCAACCAAAAAGAAATATTGAAGCCGCTTCTCAGCTAAAAGGGATTGTCAGTGTTACCAAAGACCCCGCCAATGTGATCACTGCTGTAAAGCTGACCACCGCCTATAAGACCGTCTATTATGTTGTTCTCAACAAGAAAGCATTGGAACTCAGCGGTCTCAACGGCAAAGAGGTTGAGGTGCAGTGTGTGATTACCGACAAGGATGGCCAAAAATGGATTAAGGTTTCCGCATTCCAGCCGGCCGAGAAAAAAGAGACCGCCTTGACAAAACCCAAACCCGCTTCAGTCGATGTGACACATGAGGCTGGTATCCGAATTTTCGGAACCTATAATGCTGCTATCCCTCGATTTGTCCGCGCCTTGCCGGGTGGGGGATGGGGTATGTATTACTACGAAGGGGATTCATGGACTTATGGTGATACTGGTTATGCTACGTCAAATGACGGCATAACGTGGAACCGAGTCGGCAGAGTGATGACCCATGGTGGTCATGGTTTTGATAATGTCAATGCAGTAATAACGGATGTTGTTAATCTTAGCGACGGGAACCTCCGGGCATACTGTGAAGGGTTGAATTCCACAAGTTATGATGCACAATCCAACATTTTTATTGCTGATTCTACTGATGGGATTAATTGGGTTAATCGCCAAGTAGTGTTTGTGCCACAGAGTGGAACTTTGTACTCCAGAGGCGTTGGCTGTCCACGAGTTGCCTATGTGGGAGGTGAGTATACCATGTATTTTGTTGGCAGTGACGACACTACCAGCAGAATCTTTAAGACCACATCTTCTGATGGGATAATTAATTGGACGTCGCTGCAAATGGTTGTAGAACCACCAACGGGAGGTAGTTTGGGGAGCTTCTATATTGTCAATTGTCCTGAGGCGGGACGGTTTCGAATGTTCATCAGCACGAAATTTAGTACGGGTTCAGGAAATTGTATCCGCAGCTTGATTTCTATGGACAATGGTAGTAGCTGGACATGGGAAGACGGGATAAGACTCGCTCCTGATGAGTACAGTGTAGAGAACCTGATATGTCCAGTTTTGGTTGACATTGGTGGGTCAGACAAGATGTACATTGGTGGCGGACACGGTGGTGCAGGCGGTGGGCATTGGGACACACTGAGTGCTACATGTGAGTAGGGTGCCAGTGGAATTGTCGGGGCACTTCGACTGGTTCGACAAGCTCACCACAGACAAGCTCAGTGTAAACAAGTATATTACCCAGAAGTTTTACGGGCCTGGCGGCGGCCACCGAGGCGGAGTAAATTAGTCGTTAGTGAATAGTGAATAGTCGATAGCAGAATTAGATTGCCGCGCAGCCCCGCCAGAGGTGGGTAAAGCTCGCAATGACGAGACTATTGCCCTTTTCTTGCAGCGCGGCGGCATTTCAATTTATGATTTATAATTTTCGATTTACGATTGTATTATTGAGATTGCCACGATGTAAATTACCACTCCATAACTGTCGCGGCTCTGATATTATTCTTGGGATTTGCGTGCTTGTCGTCGCCGTTCTCCCTCTTTAAGGTGGCGTTTTCGGATGCGAATCGAATTAGGACAAACCTCGACAAACTCGTCGGCCTGAATGTATTCCATCGCCAGCTCGAGACTCATTTTCCTCGCGGGGCGGACCTGTGCCGCATCGTCTTTGCTGGCCGCCCGAATATTGGTCATCTGCTTGGCCCTTACCGCGTTTACAGGTATGTCATTATCCTTGCAGTGTTCGCCGACCACCTGACCTGCGTATACTGTTTCGCCCGGCTCAACAAAAAAAATACCCCGGTCGTATAAGGCGTCAAGTGCGTAAGCCGTCACTTGGCCGGTAGTGGTCGCAACCATAACGCCCGCCTTGCGCTGAGGAATCGAGCCTCGCATCGGCTCATATTTTTCAAACGAATGATGCATAATGGCTCTACCCTGTGTGGCATTCATCATTCTGGCATGAAGGCCGAACAGGCCGCGGGACGGTATAAGAAATTCCATATGAATAAAACCGCTTGCCCCGCTCTTGGCGTCCATTTTAACTACTTCACTTCGCCGTTCGCCCAGAAGGCTCATCACGGAACTCTGACAATCCAGCGGGCAATCCACCGCAAGTAATTCTATCGGTTCATGGTGTATGCCGTCAACTATTTTCAAAATTACCTCCGGTTTGCCGACGCAAATCTCATAGCCTTCACGCCGCATATTCTCCAGCAGTATTCCAAGATGCATCAGGCCTCTGCCGGAAACAATGAATTCCTCAGGCGTTTGGCCCGGCTCGACCCTTAACGCAACATTATGCTGAAGCTCCTTTTCAAGCCTTTCGCCGATTTGCCTGCTGGTTACGTATTTGCCGTCCCTGCCTGCGAAAGGTCCGTCGTTGACCCTGAATGTCATCGACATAGTCGGCTCATCGACAGGAATAACCTCAAGCCTCGAAGGATTGTCCGCACAGGCGATAGTATTGCCGATATCAACGGGGTCAAGACCTGATACTGCACATATATCGCCGGCCAAAACGGTTGGGACCTGCTTTCGGCCGAGGCCGTCGAACAAATGGACCTGCATAACCTTCTGCTGGGTATGTACGTTATTGGAGTCAATTACCGTAACGTTTTGCCCTTCACATATTTCGCCTGCGAAAACCCTGCCTACCGCAATTCGTCCCACATAATCCGAATATTCAAGACTGGTTACGAGCATCTGCAGCGGAGCGTCAGGAACAACCTTCGGAGGAGGAACATTTTTTATAATGGTCTTGAATACGAGCTGCATATTATTGGTTTTTTTGGCGGGGTCCATCGTTGCCCAGCCTTGTCTTGCAGATGCGTAAACAACAGGAAAATCGAGAGCCTTGTCGTCGGCACCAAGCTGAACAAGCAAATCAAATACTTCGTTCACAACATCGTGCGGCCGGCTGTTCTCGCGGTCTATCTTGTTGACTACAACTATAGGCCTTAATTTATTCTCAAGGGCCTTGGCTAATACAAATCTCGTCTGCGGCATAGGCCCTTCAAATGCATCAACCAAAAGCAGGACGCCGTCTGCCATTTTCAGGACACGTTCGACCTCACCGCCGAAATCGGCGTGGCCGGGTGTGTCGATTATATTGATTTTATATTCATCACCTTTACTATTCGTATAGTAAATCGCACAGTTTTTACTGAGAATTGTTATGCCGCGTTCTCGCTCTATGGGATTCGAATCCATAATCAAGGCATGCTCGCTGCCGGCCAGCTTGTCGAGCTCCTCGGTCCGAAACATTCCGGACTGGTACAGAAGCTGGTCGACCAGCGTCGTTTTGCCGTGGTCAACGTGGGCAATTATCGCTACATTACGAATATAGTCTGAATACATAAAAAAATCTCGAAAAGGATTCTTGGCAAATGAACAATCAGGATATGTCTTTATCCCTGCCGTAAGAACCAGCTATTCTACATTGTCTGTTTCGAATGTCAATGCAAAATAGATGATTCGTTGGGAGGCATGGTGATTATAGGCTGCCCCATTTTTTAAAAATAATGTTGCTCAGCGGCTTTGTAGTTTCTCTGAAATTTATTCGTGCCGCAGCGATTCTATCGGGTCCATATTGGCGGCGCGATAGGCTGGATACAGGCCGAAAATTATACCCACAGCTCCGCTGATTCCAAAGGCCAATACCAATGAGATACCTGTAATCACCGTGGGCATTTTGCCGAAGTGAGTGACCAGAGACGGAATAATAGAACCTAAGATAATCCCCAGAATGCCTCCGAGCAGCGTCAACATCAGTGTCTCTGAGAGGAATTGAACGATAATATCTCTTTTCTTTGCGCCGAGTGCCCTGCGGATACCGATTTCACGGGTACGCTCGCTGACCGTGGCCAGCATAATGTTCATAATTCCTATGCCGCCTACCAGAAGTGAAATCGCTGCGATTGAGCCGAGAACGATGCTGAAAATCTGCCTTGTCCGAGCAGCCTGCCGCAGCAGTTCCAGTGGAACGACTATATGATAGTCGTCCTTTTTGTTGTGGAGACGAGCCAGCAGTGCATCCAGAACATCTCGTACAACTAATACCTGCTCGGTTGATTCGGTTTTTACTATGATTTTTTGCAGCTCAACTTTGTCTACGCTCTCACTGCCGCCGCTAAAACTGGCGGTCAGTTCCGTGAATCGGCACTTGGCTGTTGTCAAAGGGATGTACATATTGCCTATAGCTCCGCGGGTGTCTGTGCCACTCGAAGGCGTATGACCGGCAGAGGTGTCTGTCGTCTCAATCCTGCCGGCCTGGCTGGCTATTCCTACCACCCTGTAATAATTTCCAAAGACCCTTATATCTTTGTCTAATGGGTCATCAAACGCAAAAAGCTTATCGGCAACCTCGTAATCGAGTACGCAAACCGCCAGTTGGTACTGTAAATCAAAGCTGCTCAAAAATCTGCCGCGAAGCACACGAAGAGGAGAAATTTCCGTATACCATGGAACCGTACCAATAATTTTTATTGCAGTCTGGCGGTTAAGGTGGCGGGCTTCCTGATTTATCTCGCGAACGGGCACAATCACCTCAACCCCGGACATTGTGTTGTGAATGCATTCTGCGTCATCGTAGGTCAGGCCGTAGCTGAGTGCTCCCTGTTGTTGGCTTTGGTCTGCTTGTCCCTTGGCAGGTTTGACCGTTTCGACAATCAAATTTGTGCTCCCAAGCCTTGCGATAGCCGCCTGAGCCTCTCTGCTGGCTCCTTCACCTATTGCCAGCATCGCTATCACCGAACATACACCGAAGACAATGCCAAGTGTCGTCAGCGTAGAGCGCAGCCGGTGCATCCAAAGACTCTTGAGACCCAGCTTAACCGTCTTTTTAATACCAAACCATTGCATGATAACTATCGCTTCCCGTTGTAATCGTGATAATCGTGCCGCTCAATTTGCCCGTCAAGCAGATGTATCGCTTTCTGAGCCCTTTTGGCGGTATTGGGGTCATGTGTTACGACAATCAGGGTTTTTCCCTGAGCGTGCAAACCGTCGAGGATATTCAGTATTTCCCGGCCGCTTTCCGAATCTAAGTTTCCTGTTGGCTCATCTGCCAGAATAATCGCGGGATTGTTGGCAAGCGCCCTGGCGATTGCGACCCTTTGCTGTTCACCGCCGCTGAGCTCAAAAGGCCGGTGTTTAATCCTATCGCCGAGACCGACCATACCGGCAAGCTCACGTGCCCGCCGCTCGCTTGCCCGCTCACTAACCCTCTGGTAAAACATCGGAACCTCAATATTCTCTATCACGTTGAGCTGTGCGATGAGATTATACGATTGAAAGATGAAGCCGATTTGTGCGCCCCGTATCGCCGACAGCTCATTGTCGTCAAGTCTGGATACGTCTTCGCCGGCGAGTCGATATGTTCCCCTGGTGGGTCTGTCCAGGCAGCCCAGCATATTCAGCAGTGTTGATTTGCCTGAGCCGCTTGGGCCCATAATCGCCACATATTCGCCCTGTTCAATGCTCAGGTCCAGGTCGCGAAGTGCAAAGAGTTCGAGTGTGCCGAGACTGTAAACTTTGCTGAGGTTCTCAATAGCGACTATACTCATTTGTTTGCATCTTCCGACTCAGTCAGCCGCGGTGGGTTAAGCAACACCTTATCGCCTTCAGCCAGGCCGCTTTTGATTTCGACAAAGCTGTCGTTAAACGCGCCGGTCTCGACCTGCCGCTGCTCAGGCGTGCTGCTGCTCAGGACGAAACAGACTTTTTTGCCCCTGCTATTCAAGACCGTCTGTATTGGAACGCTAATCACATCTTTCAGCTCGTCGATGATAACTTCAACCTTGGCAGTCATTCCGGTTTTGAGGAAGTCGTGTGTGCCATCGATACTTACGTCGGTTGCATAAACTTTAAGGTCGGGATTGAGCCACTCCTCAGGGGCCGCCAATGGTGCCTTTTTCAACACTTTTCCGGTGAAGGTCTTATCGGGAAAAGCCGCAATAGTTATCTTGGCCTGTTGAGCCGGCTGCACCTTATCAACCCATGTCTCGTGAATCTTGATTTCTACCTTCATCTTGGAAGTATCAGGTATAGATATAATCTTTTGGCGTTCACGAACTGCCGCTCCTATCTCAATTGGGTAGTTTCGCCTCGCCCAGCGGTCCATCGTGCTTGATGAGTATACCACCTGTCCGGGTACAGGCGCTTTTATCGTACAAGCCACAAGCTGTTTTTGCAGTTTTTCCAAACGCTCCTTCTCCAATGAATGCTTTGCTTTATTGCTGTCAAGTTTTGCCTGGGCCTGGGCCAACTTTGACCTCGCGCCGGCCTTAATCCGCTCTAATTCGCGCTCTGCCTCGCTATGGTCACTCAAGAGCTTCTCAGCTTCTTTTGGAAATTCGTAACGCCTGAATAATTCTAAAGCCGTCCTGGCACTCTCCAGTTGAATCTTACTACTTTGCATCGCCAGTTGGTCCCCCTTCAAATCAGTTTCTGCCACATATTTTTTATCATAGAGCTTTTGGGTCCACATCAACCTGTTAGATGCTTGTTCAAACCTGCTTCCGGCCAGAGTGATATTGTCATTTAGCTCTCGAAGTTTCTGCACGGACCCGCCGCCAAGATTAGGGTCTTTAATCAGCGATGCGATTTTAATATCTTCGCCCCCGGGATTTGTAGCGCCCACGCTGATAAGTTTCCCAGCAACAGCCTCACCGAGGTATTTTTGCAGGTCCATCAGTGCGAATCTGACTTTCATCTCACCGGCCTTGATGTCGCTGTCATTTTGTTTTATTTGGATATCGAGCGATTCTTTCGCCTCGGTAAGACTTGCCTCCGCAGTTAAAAACGTAATTTCCTGCTGTGTCAATTTCTCCTTTATGTTAGAAGAATCCAGCTCAACGAGCACTTTGTTGTTCACGTCCTCCGGCGTGATGACTGTTCCCTCGTCAACGATACTGATTATCGTGGTTTGCCCTTCAACCCCAGACTGAATATCCATCGAATTAAGTGCCTTGATATCGCCGGATTCGGTTACAGTAATAGGCAAATCACCGCGACGCACTGTATAAATTCCGGGCTTGTTACCTGCGGCGGCGAAGTTGGCGCTTCGCTGGTCAAAAGACATAAACAGAACGACACCGCCAGCCACAACCACGAGAATCACGGCCAGTACGGCCATTTTGGCCGGTGTTGATTTAGAGCTTTTTTTCTTACCTTGTTTTTCTATACCGTTTGCTTCCATTTTCCGCTTTTACCTCTTGCTTTACTGCCACATACCGTCGGGCTTGACCTGTAAAACGTCGATATTGGTGAAGAAATTCAGCTTTGCTATTGCGTGGTCCACCAGGGCCGCCGTCAGGAGGTTCTGGGCCTGCAATAAATCGTTCTGCGCATCCAGCAAATCCCGGGCACTCAACCGACCTGCTTCAAGCAGCAATGCATAGCTTTCAACTCGCTTTTCAGCAAGCTCTAAACTATTTTTCTGAATTCGATACCGTTCAACTGCCTCGCCCACTTGGCGATATGCCTGGCGCACCTGTAGTTTCACAGTGTCTGTAAAATTTTCGTACTCACGTTTCTGCTGTAGTAGCCCGATTAACACCCTGCGATAGTCATTGCGTTCCTTTTTTCTGTCAAACGGCAAATCAGCGCTAAGGCCGAAGCTGTAAGTGCCGTGGTGGAACTGCAGCCTGTCGTAGTCTGTCGGCGGCGTCGAACCTACTTCAAGACTGCCGACAAGGTCCAGTTGCGGGCCGAGACCATCCGCTGCTACCATAACCTTGCGCAATGCGTCGTCAATTTTGTCCATACTTGTTGCCAGGTCCAAACGCTGAATCAGCGCCGTTTCAACCGCTGCATCCAGCGTATAATCCGGCTCGCTTACCCCAATCTGCGCCAGTGCTTTGAGCTCATTCTGGTCCAGCTCTATGTTGGCGTCGGTCGGAAGTGCCAGGTTTATCTTGAATTCGTCAAGCTGCTGTTTGTAGCTTTGCTGGGTGCGCACGAAGCTGTCTCTTGCCGCAAGTACTCTTTGCTCTGCCTGGTCAACCTCGAAGGGCGGCTTTTGGCCGGCCTCAGCCAACATTGCCAACCACTGTTTTGATTCTTCCACCCTTCTGTAATTGTTCTGGGCGTTGGTTACTGCATCACGCTGTTGAAGAACGCGGTAGTATGCATTTACAATCGAGACCACAAATGTCTTGCGATAGCGGTTGAACGCGCGTATTTGATACAGGGTTTCGCGTTCAGCCTGAGTTAGTTTCTCCTGAACGACTTTGCGGCCGCTGCCGCGAAGCAACGGCTGGGTCAAAGTGCCGCTCAAAACCGACCCTATTGAAGCACGCGGGTCACCGGTAAGGTAGCGCAGCCAGTCGTACGCTATACTCGCACTGATTTGGGCCCCGTCGGCCAATAACTGATTAAACCCGAGTTTACCTTCGTGTTTCAATGTCTCATCTGCGCTGTTTCTGGTGTACGTACCGTCATATGTTCCGAGCCATTTTGTTGCGAAGTCGTGCCGGACGAGTGTCAGGTCGAGCGCTCGCAGGTATAGGTCTTCCTTCTGACTTTGATATTCCCGGTTGTGAGCGGTGGCCATTGCGACGGCTTGAGCAAGAGTTATGGTGTGTGACGGTGGTACGCCTTTTTCGATTTGTATGTCGTTCGGCGAGGCCGGTACGTCACTAATCATATAATTGGCCTTTTGGCCGATGTCCTCCTGCCATTTGCTGTTGATAATTTTGTAAACCTCTTTGTCGGCATCAGCTTTATGGTACTGTGGACTACAGCCGCCTGCCATAATTATAAGTGCAGTTACACACACACTGGTTCCCACCAGCACTTTCAGCTGGAATTTGAAAAACATACACCCCTTCTCCTTTATGGCCTCCTGCATACTTGACACTTCCCCATCCGTAGTTATCTCATTATACAATAAAAGGTTATAACATAAAAGATAAAAATCGATGCGGACGTTTCTGCTGAGCGGTTCTCTTATGTAATTAGTCGCAGCTTTCAGGCCATAAGTTCCGATAAA
>Ga0315282_10000065_pt1 | contig 199830 bp, 177 predicted proteins | sample YL17G07_20_MG_FD_203693 | JGI IMG/M metagenome (GOLD analysis project Ga0315282, IMG submission 203693) | Sediment microbial communities from Yellowstone Lake, YNP, Wyoming, USA - YL17G07_20 | ecosystem: Environmental > Aquatic > Freshwater > Lake > Sediment | place: USA: Wyoming | collected... | reverse complement strand
AGGAGACCGCAAGTCCGAAAGGATGTGTATGGTCGCCGAATCCTGCCCAGTGGCGGTATCTGAAAACCTATTTCAATGGGGCGAAGGACCGCTAAACGGCGGGGGTAACCATGACCCTCTTAAGGTAGCGTAATACCTTGCCGCTTAATTGGCGGCTTGCATGAGTGGCTTAACGAGAGCGCTACTGTCCCCGCTTGGAAACCGGTGAAATTGACTTACTGGCGCATAGTCCAGTACCTTTCAGAAGGGAGCGAAGACCCCGTGGAGCTTTACTACAGCCTGTCGCTGTGATACGGTTTGGCTTGTGAAGCGTAGGTGGGAGCCGTCGAAGCTAGGACGCTAGTTCTAGTGGAGGCGCCAATGGGACACCACCCTAGCTTTGCCGTACCACTAACTTGCAAAAGGACACCGATCGGTGGGTAGTTTGGGTGGGGCGCCACGCGCTCGAAAAGATATCAAGCGCGCCCAAAGGTTACCTCAAGGAGGTCAGAAATCTCCTGTAGAATGCAAGGGTAAAAGGTAGCTTTATACGGATTGGGCCAATAACAATCCGCATTGCGAAAGCAGGGCCTAGCGAACCAATGAACCTCATTTATGGGGGTCATTGATAACAGAAAAGTTACCCCGGGGATAACTGAGTCGTCTCCAGCAAGAGCCCATATCGACCTGGAGGCTTGCTACTTCGATGTCGTCTCTCCGCATCCTGGCGGTGCAGCAGCTGCCAAGGGTGGGGTTGTTCGCCCATTAAAGCGGATCGTGAGATGGGTTTAGACCGTCGTGAGACAGGTTTGTTGCTAACTTCTGAAAGCGGTGATGCTTGAGGGGAAAGACCCTTTAGTACGAGAGGAACAAGGGTCTGCAGCCTCTAGTTTACCAGTTGTCCGACAGGGCAATGCTGGGTAGCCACGCTGTAAGGGATAAATGCTGAAAGCATCTAAGCATGAAGCCCACCGCGAGACGAGGCATCATAGAACTCGAATAGAAGATTCGTTTGATAGGGCTACGGTGTACGCATGAAGCTTCGGCGACATGTTCAGCCTATAGCTACTAATCGTTCATTGCTGGCTCAATCGTTAAACAGGTTGCGTATGATATCACATATGATTAGGGTAACGGTGGTTTGACGGTCAAAGCGACAGGGAAACACCCGGTCTCATCTCGAACCCGGCAGTTAAGCCTGTCCACGTACTCTTTGGTACTTTGGTGCGAGAGCCCACGGGAAGATCACCCTCGCAAGAGGGCTGGGACTTCTAGACTAGGTGGAGAGCCTCGTTTGATTCCTTCGGGAATCTTATGGGGTAAGCTCCACTGCTTGAAATCTAGAAGCCCCTGGTGCGCTGTCAAACCACCTTTACAATCTTACCAATTTTTTTCTTTGTTATAATATGAATAAATGTACTGTATAGTATAATCAGAAAAAAATTTTTTTGAAAAAGTCTTTGAAACTTCAATTTATTTTTTTCATTTCTAGAACATTCATACTTACAAATACCTGCATATGCACCTAGAGACGTATCTGCAAACAACGTATTTAAGGAAAATATTTATTAGTTAGGTCAAGCACTCTCTAGAGTTGTACCTAATTTTACAACTTGTTATGGGATAAAAATAAAGAAAACGATAGGAGGGATGTAGACCAGATGGGAAAAATAACCAAAAAATTGAAAGCTGATGATATCGGTGATATGGGTATCGGCGCGATGATTGTCTTTATCGCGATGGTGCTAGTTGCTGGTATCGCTGCTTCCGTCTTAGTACAGACGGCAAACAGGCTGGAAATACAAGCGATGCAAACCGGGCAAGAGACGATCGGTGAAGTATCAACGGGTCTAGCAGTGAATGCGATTGCAGGTCATTCGGCTGGGACTGTCCTTGACCTCATGTCAATCACCGTTCAACCACGGGCGGGATCATTTACCATTGATCTGGGACAAACCTTCGTGGAGTTCTCGGACTCCAGTACGAAGGTTGTTCTGATGTACGATAGCAATTCATTCAATGATACACCTGCCATTAACGGAGATCTATTTAACGTATCATATACAAACCTGAATGCTTCACTGTTTGGAGTGGTTGTCCTCCAAGATGCAGACGGTTCATTGAGTGCAGATCATCCAGTGCTTAACACAGGGGATAAAGTCATGCTCACCGTTGACTTAGCAGCAATATTTACGGTTCCAGGTGGACTTGCAACAAGAATTCCGGTCTGGGGTACAATACAACCAGAAGAAGGGGCACCAGGTGTGTTTGCATTTACGACCCCGTCATCATATGCTGCCACTACTGTGATTAGTCTCTATTGAGGAGGATGAGAAGAAATGAGAAATGTGAAGAGAATGTTGAAGGAAGATGATATTGGTGACATGGGTATCGGTGCGATGATTGTGTTCATTGCGATGGTCTTGGTTGCTGGGATTGCTGCGTCGGTGTTGATTCAAACTGCGAATCGTTTGGAGATTCAAGCGATGACCACCGGACAACAGACAACGACTGAAGTGTCCACTGGTCTTGCTGTTGTGAATATTGAAGGGCAGACTCATGGTGGATTAATCTCCGATATGACTATTACTGTCCGAGCACGTGCCGGATCTGGAGATATCGATTTGAGTCAAACAGTTATAGAACTTACTGATGGAACTACGAAAACATTACTGACCTATGATCCTACAGCGAATCAATTCACTGATTATACTGCTGGAGGAGATGGGGATGTGTTCGGAGCAGCATGCTGGACGGGAAGCGGAGCCAACTTGACAGAGGAACAATTTGGTATTCTTGTCTTACAAGATGAGGATACCTCATTGAGTGCCGCGCATCCAGTTATTAACAGTGGTGATCTCGTCATGCTTTGTATAAGCACAGATTCTTGTTTCGGTGGATTAAGTCCACGTGCTAATATCTGGGGTTTGGTATCACCAGAACAAGGTGCTTCCGGCATCTTTGCATTCCGTGTGCCATCATCACTAACTGAAACGGTTTACGACCTTTGCTGAGGAGGATGAGAAAAAATGAGAAATGTCAAGAAAATGTTGAAGGAAGATGATATTGGTGACATGGGTATCGGTGCGATGATTGTGTTCATTGCGATGGTCTTGGTTGCTGGGATTGCTGCGTCGGTGTTGATTCAAACTGCGAATCGTTTAGAGATTCAAGCAATGAAAACTGGTCAACAAACAACCAATGAGGTGGCAACTGGTATCGCCGTCGATGATATCACTGGTGAAGTTGGTGGTGGCGGGACAATCGATAATATTGCTATAGCGGTATCGCCACGATCAGGGTCGATGGATGTAGATCTCTCGAATACCATCATTGAAATATCAAATTCAGGGAGTAAATATATCCTTTCGTACGATAGTGTCAGTTGGGCTTGGAAACCTGATGATACTGGAGTATTTGGCACGGCAGCATTTCCTTTAGCTACCAATCTCTTTGGCATAATTGTCCTTGAAGACGCAGACGGTTCCTGCCAGGCGGTAAATCCAGTCATTAATAGAGGAGATCATGTATTACTAACATTATCTTCGTTCACGATATTCAGTGGGCTCACTGAGCGAACAGATATCTGGGGGCGGGTCATCCCTGAAAACGGTGCACCAGGTGTCTTTGCCTTCAGGACCCCAGCATCTTTCTCTGAGACCGTCTACGACCTCTATTAACGAGAAATCAAACAAGACATAACCAAATCGGGTGTGATACACCCTTCTATCTTTTTTTTTTGTTTTTTCCCCTCTTCTTTATCTCTGTACTGCAGTAATAATCTAAAACCCATAGTTTTTTATGCTCTGTTGTTATTCGGGTTATTAGAGGTTGGGATCCCTTTTAACACCCGATAACAAGAGTGAGGAGGGGGGTGAAGCACGTTAAAATCCCTATGAAAAAACTGAGGGGAGGAACCAATGCGGATATCGGCATTGGTGCATTAATCATCTTTATTGCGATGATCCTTGTCGCAGGTATTAGTGCATCAGTGATGATTCAAACCATGAATTCTTTACAGCAACAAGCGGTAAAAACCAGTCAGCAGACCATTCGAGACATTTCCAGTGGCATAACGGTGACTCATGTCAGCGGTTATGTCAGAAATTCTAAGATCACTCAGCTCGCGATTTTTATCAGCCCCACCGCAGCATCAGAAGCTATTGATTTATCCAACGCGATTCTTTCTCTTTCTGATTCAACGAACAAAGTGGTGTTGAATTATACGAGTCAATGTTTTAGCGCGAGCGCTTCCAATGGTCTGTTCGGGACGCTTAATACAAGCGGGCTTACCACTTCTCGCTATGGCATTATCGTGATTCGGGATGCTGATGGTTCATGTAATGCATCAAAACCTGTTGTAAACGATGAAGATATGGTGGTCCTCCTCCTGAATACAACAACATGTTTTTCTGGCATTGGACCCAACGTTCAGGTCACGGGGGAGATCTATCCAGAGTTCGGCATTAGCGGACGTATTGGATTTACGACACCAAGCTCCTTTGTGAGTACTATCGTTGATTTACAACCCTAAAAGAGTCGTCAACACTTTCTCAAACATCCATGGTTTTCTGACGAAATATGAATATTACATCCCAAGGAATCCCTTTAATCCGAGGTCTGCGAAGGTGGCCGTGATAGCGACAATCCAAGCGAATGGTACGAAAAAAAACAGAGTCACGAGGCGGTGACTCCCGCGTAATGTACGAAGGGTGAGTCCCAGGAGAAACGAATGTGCCAGAAGCACGACAAAAATCAGAAAGAAATTGTTGGTGAAGACCTGTGGTGGAACCGTGGTTAGGATCGTCCCAACGTTAATGGTCGTCCCTTCGAACGGCTGCCCTGCTTTGCTGGTGATAAGAATAGAGTTGAGATGACGTGCTACCACAAGAGAAATGTAGATTGAGAACGATATCCCGAAGGTGATTCCCGCAAACAGGGCAGACGTTGTCTTTACAATCGCTATTTTCTTTACCCTTAGATCCCGAATCTTTCGCATGTTTTCCGTGATCATTCGTGATACAGTTCGGGGGTTTGCTGCTGCATTCGTGGATTGCCTGAACATTTCACTGGATCGTTGGATATAGTTACTGCCGGTATCAACACCGAACCACTCCCATGCAGCATCATCATCGATGCGTGTTCGTAATCGTCGGTATAAATCCCTGATATGACCTGTGAGTATCCCGTAATCCTTCTCACTGAGATAATACACGGAATCGTTTATTCTGCCTCCTCGCATCGTTGCGATCGAACCAACTGCTGGGAGGAACCCCATGAAATTTCGTTCTTTTCGAATGATGTGGTTTTCCTCCCGGTATGCTTTGAAACCCGGGATAATGAGCGGGGTTACGGCACTAGCGAGAAGAATTTCATAGGGGACGGGCTGGAGGATCGGCAGGTACACCACATATTTGAGAGTCATGAAGACGACGCCGAGTATCACGGATAGTACGACTGAGATAGTAAACAGTCGCCCGAGGGTATACTCTGTTTTTCCTTTTTCACCAGTACAATGCCATATTTCATCTGGTGGAATCATGGAACGCAGTAAATACAGTAAGAGGACTTCAGCGATGATTAACATAAATGACGCAAGATAAATAAACGCGTTCATATCCTGAGATCCCATAATCATCGGAAGGACGATTCCTAAGCACATAACGAAGATAATTGCAATGAGAAGACTGACATAGATTTCACTTAAAATCAGGATATTTTCGTTGCTTGCCTCATACATAGTCTTGTATTCTTGGAGGACAGCATCTTGTTCATTTTCGATGAACTCCCGGTGTTCGACCCCGCTGTCAAGGCTCTGGGAGAACCTGTCAAGAAAATCCCGGAGGAGTTTGCTTGGGGTCCTATCTGAGATGAAGCGGAAGCTTTTAGAGACAGGGACACGCCATTGATCGCAGAGCACACTGATTTTTCGAAGCTCCTCACCAAGGCTTTTATACGCCTTGTTCCCCCCGAGAACATTGATGATGTCCTTCAAGGATAAATCAGAGATAGCCAGCACCCGCAGGTGCGTGATGAAAAAATGCATCTTCCCGTTAATGTCTGCCTCTTTGTTCTTCCAGGAGATAAAGGGATAGAAAATCCCAAGAATGATAGGGATGATTCCTCCAAAAACAAAGGTGAGCGGGTTATAGGAGAGGGACACAGGGCTAATAAAACCCAGGATGAAGGGCAGCATCATGACGAGAACACCTACTCCTATCAAGGGAAAGAGTACCGAACGATAAAATTTTTTAGGATTCTCCATACTTCGATAGGCTATTTTGAGATTTTTCAATGAATCTTTTTTTTCCTCATCCTTTTGTTTTTTCCGGGATTTTTTCTTGTTCGTCTCGTCTATTGCCATGCGGTCCTCATAACGTGATAGGTAATCCTTTCTCTCCTTCTCTGTAGAACCCCCAGATACACTGGACTACCTCGTAATAATCCATGATGTCCTCTTCGACCATCCGATCAAGGATATGCTTTCGTCGTTCATGCTCGTCATAGATTTGAGCTGTATCAGCGTATCCTGCGTTTTTCGCTATTTTTTCTTCCAGAATAAAGCTGTTTCTGTTTGCCTTGAACACATGCACATCCTCATCAGCCTTCCAAGTAAACGCGGTCCGAGCCATGATTCCGTCTACTTCTCTGTTGTACCCCTCGATTTCATCGATGGAGGTGCATCGTCGCAGCATCCGTCCGTTTCGCTCCACCGCGAGTTGAATCAGCACGAAATCGAGGTTATCCATGAACGTCTTTGGCACATTAATGGGGTCGCCAGTGAACCGTTGGATAACCTGGGTGACACTCCCTGCGTGGAACGTGGTCATGCAAGGATGCCCTGTTTGCATCGCCTGGAACACGATGTTTCCCTCTGCACCTCGTACCTCGCCAGGGATGATATAATCAGGCCTGGACCGTAATGCGGCCTTTAAAAGGTCAAATAAATCCACTTGTCCCTCCTTCGGGCCGGTTGTTTTCGTTAGTAAGCGTTGCCATACCGTGTGGGGCACCTGCAGCTCCGGGGTTCCTTCCGCGGTGTAAATCTTCTTTTCAGGAGGGATGAACGGGATCACCGCATTCATGGTCGTGGTTTTCCCGCATGCGGTACCACCACAGAGAAAAAAACTCCTCCCATACTGGAGGCACAACCACAGGTACGCTGCGATGCTTGAATTCAGCGTCCCCCATTTGATTAACTGGGTAACGCTGATAGGTGTCTCGGTAAACCGCCGAATCGTCATACTGGGGCCCTTAATACTCACCGCAGAGCTATAGATGATATTCCCCCGGCTTCCATCGGGGAGCACACCGTCCACAATAGGCCTACCTTCGCTTACCGGAGCCCCCATCTTTTCGCTAATCGCCTTGGCAAACAGTGGTGCTTCTTTTTCTCCAACGACCACGTTTGTCTTGATCATTCCAAAGATCTTATGGATTAAATGGATTTTTTCATTCGCAACAAAATGGATGTCCTCAAGATAGGGATCGCGCATGAACGCCTCAAGAGGACCACCACCCACAAGTGTTTTTATGATATCATACTGAATAATATTTTTTTGGAATGACGTAACCCTTACTTTCTCCGGTCTTTGGTTTTTCTTTTTCGGTGCCACATCGACAGCACGCTCATCGATAACCGTGATTTCATCAATCAGTTCTTTTAAGACCTCCCTCATCTCTTCATCACTGATCACGCTCTTTTTCTCTGGAGCTTTCTTGACAATCAAGCGGAGGACTTCGTTACGTTTTGTCAAGATGATATCGTTCATCGTTGGCTCGATGACATGGTATTCACGCTCATCCATATCTGGAGTCCGATAAATGTGAATAAACACGACGCCTTTGGTCGGGTAAATGATGTTCGGATGCGATTCATCACAGATTTCTCGAGGAACCTTGCTATAAAAGATTGGTTGACCCATTTTCGATTGAATTGAAGTTAAATATTCTTTCAGATGCGGATTGTCGCTGAGGAGTTGCTGTACCTCCTCTTGTTTCATCGTGTCCATGGGTCACATCCCGACTGTGTTATTCAGCCTCGATTTTTCTATCCCTCTCGTGTTCCCCTCGTTCATATACGAATTTTCATGTGTGTGATACCATTTAAATCGAAATCGGTAACGCCTTTTCCCCCTCGCGATAGAACGTCCAGATGAATTGAACAACCTCGTAGTAATCGAATATTTTCTCCTCGAGCATTCGTTCCAAGATATGTTTCCGCTTATCGAACTCCTCGTAAATCTGCATGGGATCAAGGAGCCCAGCCATTTTCGCTATCCGCGACTCAAGAATATAGCTGTTCCTGTTCGCCTTAAACGTGTGCGTATCATCCACAGGGTTCCATTCGAATGCCTTCCGGGACATAATCCCATCAACTTCCTTGTTGTACCCCTCAATTTCATCCACGGAGAGTACCCTGCGGATACGTTTGCCTTTCCTCTCCACTGCCATCTGAATAAGCACAACGTCAAGGTTGTCCATGAACGGTTTCGGGATATTAATGGGATGACCGGTGAATCGCTGGATGACCTTCGTGACACTTCCTGCATGAAACGTAGTGATCACTGGGTGACCTGTTTGCATCGCCTGGAACACGACACGACCCTCGATACCTCTCGTCTCTCCTGGGATGATGTAATCAGGTCGGGAACGAAGGCCAGCTCGAAGCAGATCCTCAAGTTCAATGTGGCCTTCCTTGGGTCCCGTCGATTTCGTCAGCAACTGCTGCCAGACCTCATGAGGAACCTGCACCTCAGGAGTGTTTTCAACAGAGAAAATCTTTTTTTCAGGCGGAATGAAAGGTATGATTGCATTGGCTGTCGTGGTCTTCCCTGATGCTGTTTCGCCACAGACAAATAAGCTGCGTCCATACTGGAGACATAACCAAAGATACGCAGCGACACCAGCATCAAACGTCCCCCAGTTAATGAGCTGGGTGACACTAATAGGCGTCTCACTGAATTTACGAATCGTCATGGTCGGCCCTTTAAGACTGACGTCTTTACTATGGATAATGTTGACCCGACTGCCGTCAGGAAGCGTCCCATCCGCGATAGGCTGACCTTCGCTCACCGGGCTTCCTATTTTTTCGCTAAACTCCTGCGAAAAAGTATTCGCCCAGGCCTTATCGATATGAATATTTGTTTTAATCATTTCGAAGACTTTATGGATAAGATGCACGTTTTCTCCGGTAATGATATGGATATCCTCGAGATAGGGGTCCCGCATAAATGGTTCAAGCGGTCCACCACCGATGATATTTTTCGTGATGTCATACTCAATATTGATTTTTTCCACCGTTGTTATTCGGATTTTACCCCGTTTCACTTTTTCTGCTGCGGCTGCCCGTTCATCCACAATCGTGATTTCATCCATGAGCACGCGAATGGCTTCCTTGATCTCATCGTCCGTTTTCACGCCGTTTCGGTACGGGGCACGTTCGTAGATTAAATCTAAGATATGATTACGCTTCGCTTTCTCCAATTCGGTAAGGCTAGGCTCAATCGCATGGTACTCCTTTCCCTCCATGTCCTTTGTTCGAAAAATATGAATAAACACAGACCCTTTTGTCGGATAAATCACATTAGGGTATTTCTCTTCCCTAAGGTCCCGGGGTAATTTACTGTAAAACACGGGCCGTGCCATCTTACCCTGAATCTCTGCGAGATACTTCTGGAGATGAGGATTCTCCTTGATGATTTTCTCTTCTTCTTTATTTTCCATGGTGGTCATAGGACCTCATCTCCTCCTTAGAATGCCACTCCGCTTGATTCGATCGTCAGGCCGACACCTGGTCTGACCGAAAACCGTGTGACTGGCTCGTATTTGAAGCGTGCACCGTTGAATTTCTCAAGATATATATTGTACACAATGCCGATGCCTGGCGCGGTCTCCCGTGATGTCCGAAAATGAATCGTTGTGACCATTCGAAAGGTATTATGAATCTCCTCGGGCCACTCTGTCGGATTCGCGGTGATAAAAATGATTTTTCCTGAACCGGTGAGCCTATTAAAGAAACTTGTGAGTTCCGTGAGATTATCAGTGTTAACGCTTTCCTTTAGAAGGGTCGACAGCGAGTCGATAAAGATCACCTCGGGATCAAACAGCTTCCTTCCGGTGGTCAATGCTTCAAGGAACGTTTTTCGCGGGAGCGTCTCCGCAAGGGTCACTTCTGTTGAGATGAAAAAGAATTTCCCGGCCATAAGGTATTTTCGTACGTCATATCCCACGGAGGCGGTTTGTCGTAAGAATCCTTTGATCGTGAATTGTGTCGATACGTAGGAGCACGTGCAATCATTTTTCAATAACGCATAGCAAAATCGTTGACAAAAAATGCTTTTCCCTGTTCCTTCTTTCCCTTCAATAAAGATTAAAGAACCGTTCGGTATCACTTTACCGAACCGTTCTGCAAACCCGTCTTTTTCTCCTTTCCGTTCGAGGATAAGGGATTTTACTCCTTCCATAGCACATCATTTTTTTTCTCTTATCGGGTAAACATAAATTCGTCCTCGGTCGCCTGTGGTCCAACGATTCTTAGCGTATGGTCCCCTCCTGCTATTGTCGTGTTCACGAAGAGCGTTGTGACCCCTTGCATTACAAGCGAGCTATTACTAAAATAATAATGGGACGAAGGGATGATTTCTCCATCGAGGAATACCTGAAATGTTTGATTCGTGGTCGTAAGAGTCTTTCCCCCAATATTTTTCAGATAGAAGAGATAGTAACTCCCTTGGATAGGAATGATGTTGGGATCGTTAATGACCGCAAAATCTGTGTCGAGTTGCTCCTTCACACGATCACCGCGATCCGAAAGGCTCGTACTCACGTTCAGCGTGATTGCGATGAACACCCCGGAAACCATGCCTGCAGCGATGACCGCTGCGATAAAAAAGATGACATGCGTCCCTGTTAAGCTAAATCCCATGGTTTTCCCTCATCATGAAGTATACGTATAATAATCAGCGATTCCGTTATCGCTAATAATTTTGATTCGTGTTGCTCCTTCACCAGTGGCGTTCATGAGAGAAAAATAACCGGTGTTCTGAGGATATAGGTATATGCAAGAGCAGGATGCCGGATACTCTATACCATTCACTAACACTGCAAATTTTTCTGTCCTCAACGTCACGCTCCCTGTATTTTGGACCGTGATATTATAATTATAATTAACACCGTTTGCCGATCGGGACACTGTTGTGATGTTGATATCCGTTTGAATTTGATCGGCTAAACGATTTTTCAATTGACCATAGGATGTGTTAATCCCGTCAAGTGTAGGCAGAAGAGCACCGGTGATAATTTCAACAGCCATGAAAAGAGTGACTGCTAGAATCGCAGCTGAAGCAATTAGCGAGAACCCCATCGTTTTTCCCTCCTTTGTATTCTATGGATGTGCATCCATAAAACGTAGTTATCGACTATGTAATATGAAGCGAATATATTAAAGCTTATTCCCCGCGTGGTATGTTATTTAACCTGGTAGCCTTCAAGGCTTTTCGCCATTTTCTCCATATCTCGTTCGATTTTATCGATGAAGCGTTCATCCAGTTGAACACCTTTGAGTTTCTGGATGAACAGCAATGATTGTAGATGATCACGAGTCGGTAATTGAGATGAACGGGGTGTACTTGGTGTAGGTTCTTCTATGAGACCTTTCGAGTAATCGATTAAATCCAATCGTACGTTATCAGAGATCCAGCCGATATCCACATAATATCCAAGAATATCAGGAAGGTTATTTTTCCCTGTTTTATCAACAAGATATTGAAGCCATTTCATGATCACAACAATGCTCTCAGGGTCATTTGGAATTTGCTCCAGTGGTTGCATGGAATCTTCGAGAACCAACGCTGATTCGATAGTCCGAATGTCCTTAGTTTTCACCAATCTTCGAGGTATTCCGTTCACGCCTTCGATGTTATGTTCTTCAACGATTTTGATGCGTTTATTTAGGTTCTCCATTTCTTCAATGAGTTTTTTCATATCGGTATGTTGTATTGTCAGGTCATCCACCATGGTTTTTTCTTCTCGTATCGGGGGAATCGCTACATCCTTCCTCTGTTGATTCTCAAGGTGATTTGTGGGTGAATAACTGCTAAGTGTATCCTGTATTTTTTGGACTAATCTGTAGAGTTGATCCTTTGTGATTTTTATACCGCGCTCTTTTACCTTTTCACCGATTTTTTGTGCAATTCTTTGGGGTAATTGATTATGCTGCACGATTGACGTCAATTCTCCCTGTAACTCGATTTCTTCAAGAGGTACTGTCCGATTGTTTGTGTTATCGTCTCCTATACTCATTCACCTACTCCTATATTGAAACGCATTTCATTTATTTTAAACTTAGGAAAAATTCATTGATCATGGAATCGATATTCTGCTCTAAAAATAGGTTTTCGAGTGACTTGCTAAGGATTTCATCTACTTCGTTCTCTGATAGGGTCTTATCGAAAGACTGGTGCAAGCCAGTTTCTATTGGAGATGCTGGTTTCTCGATCGACGTGATATTCGGAGCAGTTGTTATTTCAGGCGTTGTTGTTTTTGCTGTCATGAGGAATCCGTTTTTCTTTGCAACTTCAATGGTGTTATTTCCCTTGTCTAGTGATAATTCGATATCCCCCATCCTTCCTTTTATGTTATCGAGTTCTTTCGTGATATTTTCAAGAGCGTCAAGTCGTTTTTTCGTGACCTTTGAAAGACCAACGAACGGGTTCATTTGTTCTGAGACAATTTCGTATAAACTGACAAGATCATCAAGGTCTTTCGAGAGACTTTCTACTTTTTCTGATATGTTACTGATATCCTCTTGATTTTTTTTGATTTGGAAATCAAAATCTTTGAGGTTTTGAAGGATAGTACGTCGTTGTTCAAGTTCTTCTCGTGCAACATCTACTGATGCTCCCGGGGTCTTTTCGCCGATGATCTTATTCACATCTGGTACTTTACCTGGTTTTCCTTCGTCTGTTTTCATGGTGTCCGGTGTTTTTTTCTTTGGTTCTAATTCTGTCTTATTTTGATTCGAGGAGTTCTCCGGAGCGGCGAATTTTATGATCTTGCGGTCTGGCTCTGGTTTTTTTCCGGGTTCTTCAGTCTTTTTTTCCGATGTGACCTTCTCAGGTGATTTTTGTTCAGAGGAGCTGGTAGAAGTATCTAAAGAAGTAACTGTTTCATCTTTTCCCAATTTTAGTTTTATCGCTACCCCTCCGTGCGTTTTATTTTCTTGTGTCGAATCCCAAAGGATATCAACAGAAATCTAATATTTATACTTTTATGTACTAATCATTTTTTTTTGCTGGTTGATGAAATTCATATCAATGTAGAAGAAAGAATACGACCATTTCTGTGGATTTCAATGATAATAGCGCCTCAATCCTGGTCCGTATCCTCTCGTTTTACAGAAACAAAATGTTTTAAAATAACCAGCAGATAGTGATTTGGGAATTCGTTAATAAAGAACGATTCTATGCGGATATAGAGGAGATGGCAACCATCAATATTGAAGAAGAGGGTAATCGGCAGGCCGTTCATCATGAGTTACTCTTAAGTATAACCCTTGATGAAGAGATCGTACAATTTAATCAAGAGTGCGAGCGAGTTACTGCATATCCAAGAGATGAGGTTCTCCATAAAAAATTTAGTGATATTCTACTCCCTGTAGAGTATCTCTCTCAATGGAGATCTCTTTTTGATACAATACAGAAGACCAGGCAGATAGACGAATTTGCACTTCCTCTCAAGACAAAACAGGGTACTCTCATCCCAATAACTTGGAATGGGTTTTTTATTAAGGATCAACAGGGAAACTTGAACCATATTTGCCTCTTAGGGACATCCACTCAATCTCACGATTCTATCAATGGTAATAACGCACAAGATTCGCTGTTAACGAATACAACTTACCAGAACGATAGTGAAGCTACAAATGAGAAACAACAGAACACTATTTCGGTTACTTCATTGTCAGGGCAGCATGAAGAAAAAGAAGAGCTCCCGGAAAAAATTATTTTTAAGGGGGAACCATATGATGATGCAATCGTGCAACCTGAGGCTTCCTCTTTGAAATCAATAGAAAAAATTGTTGATAACACATCAAAGCAGATAGATGGCCTGTCACAGATGGTAAAAGATCTCTCTGGAAAATATGAGACAATCAATGAGCGACTCGGTAATATCGAAAGAAAAGATGAACGGTCAGAAAAAAATCAGAAACATCAGGTCAACCATTTGAAACTCATGGACAATGGATATAAAAGGGTCACAAGGAAAAATATGAAAACATCTCCTATTCGTTTCCCACGCAATGAGTCGTCAGTCACAGAAAAAAAACCTAGTTTTTTTTCAGATCCCTTGGGGTATACACAGCAACACCGTGATCTTGATAGGAAAATTCAAGAATGTGACCATCGACAGAAGGATCTTGAGGCGTTCGAAGTACAACTTATACAGGAGAAGAAGATCTTTGATTCGCGAATCGAAGAATTCTGTCAATGGCGCGACAAATTAGAACAACTGGAGATGGAGATAGAGAAACGACGGCAAGAACTCTTAAAACAGGATGTGGTTATGGTAATGCAAGATTCGCCGATTTCTCCCGAGGTTATTACTGATGAATCGAAGGTCATTGATGTTGTTGCGTCAGAGTCACCTAACTTTCAACAGATTCTTGATGGTATTCCTCAATCCGCTGCGATTGTTCAAAGAGGGATTCTGAAGCAAATTAATACCACCTTCGCAGAGCTGATCGGATATCCAGTGAATGAAATCGTGGAGAAGAATTTCTTTGATTTTATTGCCGTTGATGGTCTTGCGGGAGTAGAGAAATACTATCTGAACCGTCTAAAGGGTGAAAGCACTAGTTCATATACAACGGTTTTTTCGACGAAGGAAAATGAAAAAGTGTTTGTCGAGGTAACAGTAAAACCAACCATCTATAACGGGGAAAAAGCTGAAATCGCGATTATGACCATCCTCGAGTTGCAGAAACAGGAAGCATAAAACCATAAAAAAAATGTCATGAAGAAAGCATGACGTCGCTTTCTTCATGTTGTTTTTTTCTTGTGTCCTTAGACTTCAACGACTCTGTATTTGAACGCATCTGGGGCGTTCACGAGGAAGATACCTTCGACTCCGAAATCTGGCACGAGTTTTGATTCCAGGGTTTCTCCAGCCTTTAACCCCTGAGTCATTGGTAAGGCTGCTGTGAGGTTCACTATGATTATCGCTTGATCTGCTGTGCTGAGACCATTGGTTTTCATAATGGATTGGTCTGCATCGTGTATTGCGATGACCCCGTAGTTTGTGGCGTTTATCATCGAGAGGTTGAGGGAGTGGAATATTCCACCGATTCCGACTGTATTTGTTTTGCAATGGGTATTCAGAGAGAGTACGGTTAAATTATCCAACTGAAGGTAGAGAAGTGTTTTGTTAAGATCGATATCGTAGGATCCTGCGCGTGTTGCGACTGCGATTGCAAGGTATTGGATTTTCGTTTTGTTTGCATCTGTGTATCCTGATACTCCTATGATCCGTAAGCCGCTTGAGACATCACGGATGGTTTGTTTGCCGACCGCGTATGCTCGCTGTTGCAGAGATTCTGCGGTTTGGATGATGACGCTTGCAGCGACTGCGGCGACCAGTACCATTGCAATGAAGACAATTAAGGTACCGATACCAATGTCAGCCTCATCGTCATGTTTTATCTCTTTTTTTTCAAGTCTCCGTCTGTTCCCTGGCTTAATGGCAATGAGGGTATTGATGGATAAACATCCGAGACCTTGGTCAGATTCTACTAGGATGAACCCGTCTTTGTAGTCAATATCTTCAAAAATACCGGTTATGACGCTGACCCGTTCGTCCCCAGGTTCTTTGGTGACAAATTTGCAATATTTGCCTATGAGTCTTTCCATATACGTTTTTTTCATATCCTTTCACCTTCGATTCATTACCATGCCCCATGAGAGCATGTCATATGTTCACATGTTTAGTTCCTGGTTCAAGCTATAAAAAGCTACCCCGTTCGATAGGCAAATTGTAAAAGTCTCGAACTGTCATTATGTCAAAAAAATCTCCCTTATCCTATCATGATCATATCTTAATAACTAAAAAAACAAAGAGAGGGTAACACCTCTCTCATGATTGCTTTTACCCTATCTTAGACTTCAACGACTCTGTATTTGAACGCATCTGGGGCGTGCACGACGAAGATACCTTCGACACCGACCTCTGGCACGAGTTTTGATTCAAGGACTTCCCCGGACATTAACCCTTGGGTCGCTGGGAGGGCTGCTGTGAGGTTCACTATGATTATCGCTTGATCTGCTGTGCTGAGACCATTGGTTTTCATAATGGATTGGTCTGCATCGTGTATTGCGATGACCCCGTAGTTTGTGGCGTTTAACATGGAGAGGTTGAGGGAGTGGAATATTCCACCGATTCCGACTGTACTTGTTTTGCAATGGGTATTCAGAGACAGTACTGAATAGTTATCCAACTGTAAGTAGAGAAGTGTTTTGTTAAGATCGATATCGTAGGATCCTGCGCGTGTTGCGACTGCGATTGCAAGGTATTGGATTTTCGTTTTGTTTGCATCTGTGTATCCTGATACTCCTATGATTCGTAAGCCGCTTGAGACATCACGGATGGTTTGTTTGCCGACCGCGTATGCTCGCTGTTGCAGAGATTCTGCGGTTTGGATGATGACGCTTGCAGCGACTGCGGCGACCAGTACCATTGCGATGAAGACAATTAAGGTACCGATACCAATGTCAGCCTCATCGTCTTGCTTAAAACTTTTTTTTTCAGGTCTATGTTTATTGCCCGGTTTTATTGCCACTATCGTATCAATCCGTAAACATCCGAGTCCTTGGGAGGAATCAACCATAATAAAGCCGTCTTTGTAGTCGACATCTTCAAGGATTCCTGTTACAACGCTCGCTCGTTCTTCTCCGGGTTCTTTGGTGACTATTTTGCAGTATTTTCCTACCAGCCTTTCCATATAGCGTTTCTCCATTTCTTCACCTTCTTTTCTTTCATTTCATGCTATTTTTAGTCATGGCATTGATTTACATGTAACGTGTTCGCAAGCGACAATATATTAAATTTTGGCGCTGAAAAGTCAAACTGTTAAAATCGCAAAATCTCAAGAACCCTAAGGAGGAAAAAAGGACCATATCTCAATAAACTCTTTTGTAATACACTGACAAATACCTGTTTTTTAGGAGAATAGATACCGATTGTATAATAAGATTTATATATTTTTCAAATAAAGCAGCATATGGAGAAAACAGAAAGCTATGACCGATATGGGAAACTTGGGTCTTACAGCAGGAATAATCCTCATCATTGTCGTCCTCATCGCTGCAGCAGCAGGGTCTGTCATCATCCAGACGACACAAAATGTCTCAAATCAAGATCTCACGAGAATCACCAATGACGCTCTCGATGAAATAACAACCTATTTCCAAATAAAAAACGTCGTTGGAAAGTACGAAAATATCCAGGGTCGAGAAGGCATTCAACGCATAGCACTCCTCATCAAACCCCTTGTTTCACTTCATCTTGATATCGCAAAAATCACCATCATGATCTCAAATGGAGACGATCTCCGCATCCTTTCCTTCAGCGGACAGGTTGCTCCGATCAGTTCGTACTCCCTCTTCGGTCATCCACTGTGGGAGTCAATGGATGAAGGTTCTTATAGTGTTATCTCAACCATTGATGATGATGACTCTATGACTGACTTTCATATCATCAACAAAAATACTGATATGGGATTTATTATTTTAAACCTGCCAGCAACTGACCCGCTTCTCTACGGCGAATCACTGGAGGTAACGCTCATCCCGTCACCTGGAAACGAATGCAGCGTGACCCTTGAGCCGCCCCTTCCAACAAGCCGTGTGGTTTCGCTGTACGGATGATGGTCATCACATTATTTTTCTTCTGGCTCTTTTATTTTCTTTGTTTGGATACCGTCATCTTTACAATTCATCCATTTGTCAATCTCATTGTAAATCTTTAATTTTTCTTTCCATTCTTCATTAGGTACAGGCGGGGTTTTTTGCATTTCCATTTTCTTTTTCTCTGTTTCGAAGACATCCAATTCTAGTCTGATTCCGTCCAATTTTTTTGTGATATCATTCAATTCATGTACTTTCGATGCGATCAGTTCATTAGTGGTCTCAAGCTCTCTTTTCTTCTCCTCTAGAAGCACATCAACATGACCAGCGGTTTTTGTTTTCGGATCGAGTTCTGTCCGTACCTTTGTCAAATCATCACAAATCACGTTTTTTTCAATATCTGATACCTTCAGTTTTGCATACGCGTTCTGATACCTCAACTCGAGAGCAAGGATCTCCTCCTTTTGACGTTCAAGTCTCGCCTCGATTTCCGTAACATCGCTAATATCGTGAACGATCATAAATGCCCCTTGCATCTCTTCGTCGCCATCAAGGATAGGCACCAGGGAGATATCGGTCAAATATCGAGTCCCGCCCAGGTTCTTCAACGAGATTGATTTTATCATCACTGGTTTTTTATCCCGATAACATTGGAGTATCCCGTCGCGTACCCGTTCCTTTTCCATGACATCCAGCGAGAACAGATCAAGCTTTTTTTCATTGTCAGCGCCCAACCCCAGCATGTCTGTTGCTTTTTTATTCCATGTGGTTACCATGTGGTCTTTATCGACAAGAAGAAGAGGAGTGGGGATCGAATTTTTCATATTTTCAAGCAAGGAGCTGTGTTTATCTCTTTCGTGTTCCAGATTGGCGATGGTCTTGGAAAAGTCGTTGAGTTCTCGTTTTCTTTGTTCTATTTCTGCTCTTAGTTGCGTTATTTTTTTCTGTTGTTCGTTTGACTCTTCTGTTACTTTTTTAATATCTGTTTCTTTTTGCAGGAGTTCTTGTTGTTGTCTTTCCATTTGTGTGTTCCGTTGTTCGAGTTCGGAATGTAGTTGTTCTGTTTGCTGTGTTTTTTGTATGAGTCGCGTTTGTTGCTTGGTGAGTTCTTCTTCGATGTTGGCCAGCAGTCCGCTGCGAGTTGCAATCTCATTTTTCAGTGTTTCAATCATCTCCATTTTTTCTTCTATCTCTCTCGTACGATTTCGTAATTCGTTTTCTTTCTCGTCTAGTTCGTTTTGTTTGTGTATGAACAGTTGCTCTTCCTGTTCGAGTTTTATTTGTAACAACGTTGTTTGTTCTTTGAAATCACGTACTTCGATATTCTTCAAAATAAGATCAATCCATCTCTTCTCATAATCCGTTTTTAACTGGTTTATTTCCATCTCGCTATCAGTAATTACTTCCTTGCTTTCTAAAAGATCGGCGGTGAGTGCCTCGCGAGCCTCTTGGTTTTTCTCGAGTTCATCTTGGAGTCGTTGGACCTCTTCCTCTTTTCTGTTCAACTCCGCTGTCAAATCCTCTATATGTTTCAAACGGTTGGTTAGTTCTGTTTTTAATTGTACAATCTCGTATTCTTTCTTTTCGATGTGTACCTTATTTCCTTCGAATTCTTTGTGTAATTGTCCTGTTGCAACCGTATTTTCCAAAAGATTGGTTTGATTGTTCACCACCTGGTTTTGTAATTCTCCAATGATGGTATTCCTTGATGCGACCTGGAGGCAGAGGTCATCAACGTCCTCCTGTGTTTTCGTAAGGTCATGTAATTTTTCTTTCAAATCTTCATTGCGTTGCTTAAGCTTCGCTTGAAGAGCTGCGATTTCTTGTGTCTTTGTAGCAACAATCATCTGTTGATCAGCAAGCTGCTGTTCCATCTCTTCAATGAGTTTACCACGTGTGACAAATTCCTCCCGTAAAATCTCAAGTTCATCCTGGACTTTTTCAATCTCATCATGCTGCAAAGCCCCCTCATTTGTTTTGTTTAAATGCTCCTCCTCAAGTTTCGCCATTTCATCACGGGTCTCTGCCAGCAGATTGCGGTTCCATTCGAGCTCATCACTCAATTGGTTGGTGAGATATGAATCCTCAATGAGCTGCGATTGACTCTGTGTCAACTGACCTTGGATTGTATCGATGATTCTGTTTCTTGTTTCGATTTCTAGATGAAGCGTTTCTGTTTCATCGTCTCTTTTTCTTACATCGCTTTGAAGGGTCTCAACTTGTAGTGTTTTTTCAGTAAGGAGTGTCTGTTTCTCAAAGCATTGGCTGACCATGTCGTCAATTATCTTACTGCGGGAGGCGACCTCTTGGTTCAACTCCTCAATCTCTTGTCGCAAGATGTCTATCGTTTGTATTTCCTCGCTGATTTTTCCTTTCTGGATCTCCAGCTCAACGTACAAGTCGCGCACAAGTGCATTTTTCTGGGATCGCTCATCTTGCTGTGAATGTACAATCTCTGCTTGTTCTTCGATGGTCTGTTGTTGCTTTTCATTTTCTTTGTTTTTCCAGTCAATGATTTCATTTTGATAGGTGATGTAGATGTCTTTATTCTTTAATTTCTCAGCTAATTCTCCCTGTTCACTGATGACATCGCCTAGCTTCAGCGTGATTTCTGAAATTGCCTTGTTTTTCTCAGCTATTGTGGACTGGCACTTCTGAAGCTCTTGGTCTTTCTGTTCAATTTCACCCTGCATATCTCGAAGCAGTCGTTGTTTTTCCTCAACTGAATCTTGAAGTGCGCTCATTTCTTGATAGTTGCCTTCAAGCTCCCCTTTCAGTCGCTCAAGTTCCTTTTTTGTTTCTCGTAACTCTCTTTTACTGGAGTCATTTTTTTCGTATCGAATGATCCGTCGAACATTTCCAATCTCGCCAATGATCTCTCCATTTTTCATATAGAGTTTTGAGGTGATCTCCAGGGAAATAATACCTTGTTCTTTGGTCACTATCTCAATGGTAAACAGAGGTTTTTCTTTTCCTATCAATCGAGAGATATTACGATATATCATCTTCTTGCGTGATTCTTCAGTAAGTATCCCGATCTCTTCGAATGGTTCCCCTAAAAGATCCTCTTTCTTTCGACCGATGACCTGACAAAACGCATCACTAATGTCGATGAGCTCTCCTTTCTTATTAACGATAAATTGAAGGGTGTTGGTATCATAGGAAGGTGATTCTTGTTTCTCACTATCGCTACCACTATAATTTTTCTTAAAGGAATCATCTGTCATATATTCCCCTCACCCCAGTCATATCTCTCCTATGGGTGTATCCGATAATACTAATGGAGTATCATCCTATTAATCTTTTTTGCCTTCTGTTTTCCCAGGTGTTTATCCTAGAACAGGTTTTTCCGATATATATTTTTCGTGGTTGTCATAATACAATTTTCGTTTCTCGTGAACTCGTGATTACTTCTATGGTAGTGGTTCGTAAGATACTCCCCCGAAGCCTTTATAATATAATGGTCGTATGTGGGCTGCCATCATGCCGGATAATCAAGATAATTTTCAATCACTACCTGTGCAACCCCCCTTTGACATCGAATTACTACAACGTGAGGTTGGTCAGCGGTTTCCTTTCTATGATATGCGATCAAATGTGAATGCGGTCGCGTTCTTTTGCAGAATCGATGAGGAAACATTTGAGGAAAAATTCGAGTCTCTTCGACTTTCGCTCCTCGAAAAGGGCTATATTCCTATGATTCGACTGGAACATGGAGAGCACATTATATACGTCGTCCAGAAACCACCAAGAAAGAAAACGAGATCGAATTGGATTAATGTTGTTCTGTTAGCCGCCACGGTGTGTACCACGACATTGGTAGGATCGCTCCAATGGGTTAGTATTAGAGGGGTTACTTGGGAAACTATGTTTTCTCCTGGATTCCTCTGGGAGGGTTTTATTTTTTTCTCTGTTCCATTATTACTAATTCTTGGTGTTCATGAGATGGGGCATTACCTTGTATCAAAGAGACATCATGTTGACTCCTCATTACCCTATTTTATCCCATTTCCTCCGCCCCTTGGAACCTTTGGTGCCATTATCTCGACAAGAGAACCGATTCCAAATAGAAAAGCACTTTTGGACATTGGAGTGTCTGGTCCACTCTGTGGCTTCCTTGTCGCGATCCCTATTACGATAATAGGGTTTTTCCTTATGCAGCAAAACCCTATTATTGTTGCATCAACAGCAGAACAGACGGTTTTAAACAATCCATTACTTCTCCAATGGATTGGTGGTTTTTTTGCCATCCCAGACAATGCCATTACCCATCCAACCTTGTTTGCCGGATGGGTGGGTATTTTCGTTACCGCAGTAAACCTTCTTCCAGCCGGTCAACTTGATGGTGGTCATGTCGCACGAGCATTCCTTAAAGACAAGCATAAATACGCGAGTTGGGCGGTAATTATTGCTCTAATAGGTCTAAGTTTTTACTATAATTATACAGGATGGATTTTTTTTGCAATCCTCATTTTATTACTCATAGGTACCCAGCATCAACCGCCATTAGATGAGATTACACCCCTTGATACAAGGAGAAAACTCCTTGGGCTCCTGATTGTATTCATTTTTATCATCTCATTTGCACCTGTGCCCTTCTCGTGATAGCCTCATTCATTTTTCGATTCTTTTCCCTACATCGTAACGATTTAATACTCTTGAATGAATTATAGGGTGCCGTGATTGGTATGAAGACGTACCTCCAGATATTCTTTAACAGCGAGGGAGCTGCCCCATCTGAGATAAAAAACCAACTCATGAACATGGGGTTCAAAGCGACAAAAGGGAACTATGATTTTGTGTTTGACTGGGGGAAAGACAAGGCGGACATCAACGAACTAATCTTTTTCGCAGATAAAGTACATGCGGCGCTCAAGGGATGCTGCGTCTATTTCAATATCGAAACGATTTAACGATTTTTTTCCTGTAAACGTCCGATTTTCCCGTGGGCCCTACTGAAAACACCCATAAGCGTATGAAACTCCCATGTCGACGGTATCGCTCGGCCCATGATCCGTTTGAACATGATTTTTGTATGTTCTTTTTTATGGTTCGGATAGTCGATGTCATCGAGGAGCTGACTAAAAAACTCGTAGAGTTTTTCTTTTTCCACCGCCCCGATTTCTCTGCGACGTTTCCGGATGAGCGCTTTTTTCAGATATAAGGAATACAACACGATGGTTACTGCATGGGAGAGGTTCAACGACGGGTAGTACTCGCTGGTTGGTATTTTCAGCATGATGTCGCATGCTGCGATCTCCTCGTTGAACAGCCCATAGTCCTCTCTGCCAAAGACCAAACCAACCTTTCCTTGTACATCAAATATCTTCTCAGCGAAATCCTCGAGAAGGACCGGGTTTCTGAGATGTTTTTTATCTGTTTTCGATTCAACCGAGGAGGTGGCGACGAGATAATCAAGGTCCTTTATCGCCTCTTCAAAGGAGGTAAAGATTGTTGCTGTATCAAGTATCTGCGTTGCATGCATCGCACGCGCATAGCACACATTGTCAAGCTCACAAGGGTTAACAAGATACAGCTTCTCGACATCAAAATTCATCATCGTTCGGGCGACAGCGCCAACGTTTCCGTTGTATTTTGGTTCGACAAGAACGACATAGAATTTGAGTGTTTTTTTTCTACTCGCCATGAAAACGATGATTATTTAATGTTCAATTCGTCTTCCTTTTCCGTGAGCATCCGTTGATATTTTGAAGGGAGGTGTTTCACTTCGGATTCGAGTTTTGCGCGCTTCTTAAGGATTTCCGATCGTTTATCTGATTTCAGTTCATCTATCACGAATTTTCGCTTCTTCAAGAAGCTGTAGAGGTAATAAATCCCTATGCCAAAGATGATGAGCCCTGCGACGAGGATAAACGCGTTCCATTCTTTAAGGGTGTATATGAAGTAGAGCGGGGAGGTCGTTGACTGTATGATACTTTTTATCCAGTACCAGGAGATCCCCATAAAGAGCAAGAAGAGCCCTATGACCGTGATGATGATACTGAACACGGCTACGTATTCTCGTAAAAATCTTGTTATTTTTCCGCTCATGTGCTTTTTTCACCTCAGTATGATTTTGCGAACCTCATCCATGTTTTTGCAGGAGATCCACAGACGGGACAGGGGTGTGGACAGCCCTCATTTTCTATGGGCTCCCCTAATGTATTCCCCTCTAAAACGTTTTCTATTTCTAATGCGCAGTCTTTATTTCCGCACCATGGGAGCGCGACAATACCTTTTTTTTCTTTCGCTTCTTCGATCGTGAGAACATTGTGCATATTTTCCTTAAGGAGAGTTTCTGCATTTGAATACAAAGTTTGTGCAAGTGCAACGAGTTCTTCCTTGATCTTTTTACTTGCATCTTTCTGGGGGACGGAGCTTTTTTTTCCGATGTCTCGTCGCACGAGGGTGAAGGCATTTTTTTCAAGGTCTTTCGGACCGATCTCTATTCTGAGAGGGACGCCTTTGAGTTCCCAGTCGTAGTATTTATTCCCTGGGGTGATGTCCCGTGAATCAATGTGACAACGTAATCCTTCGTTTTCTAGGATTTTCTTTAGGGACTCGCTTGCATCAAGGACAGCGCGTTCTTTTCCTTTAAAGATAATCGGGATAATGACAACCTGTATCGGTGCAACCTCAGGAGGCATGATGAGACCCTTATTATCACCATGGACTCCTACGACTGCCCCGAGGAGCCGCTCGCTCATGCCGTAGGTGGTCTGGTGGCAGAACGCGTGGTCACCTTTCTCTGTTTCATAGGTGATATTGTAAGGTTTTGCGAAATTGTCACGATATTGGTGGATCGACCCTATCTGCAGCGTCCTCCCTGATGGCATGAGGACATCGATGCTAATGGTATAAAATGCTCCTGCGAATTTATCCCATTCTGGTCGTTTACTCAGGACATACGGTAAACAGAGTTTCATAAGGAACCGCTGCGCTATTGCTTTATCCTCGGCGATCTGCTTTTCTGCGTCTTCAAAATCCTTATGGCAGGTGTGTGCCTCAAAAAAGTGGATTTCCCTGACACGGATAAAGGCGCGGGTCTGTTTAGTCTCATAGCGGAAGGTGTTGACGATTTGGAAGGTTTTCAATGGAAGATCATTGTGGGATCGTATCCAGAGGGAGAAGATCGGGTACATCGCGGTTTCTGAGGTCGGTCGAAGCAGCCAGCGTTCCTCAAGTTCATTGAGGCCAGCGTGGGTCACCCAGAAGACTTCTTTCCCGAACCCCTCGATATGTTCCTCTTCTTTCTTAAAAAACGATTCAGGGATGAGTAAGGGGAAATAAACTTCTTGATGAGAGGTCGTTTCCATTTCGTCGCGGATGAGCCGGTCGATGTGGTTCATGACCTTCCAGCCGTACGGCCGCCAGATGTTCATGCCTTTGATTGGATAGCGTTTGTCGCAGAGGTCTGCAAGCTCGACGATCTCGTTGTACCATTCGTTAAAATCCTCGCTTTTTTTTACTTTTGTCTCTGGCATGGCTCTTCCACTGTTTCAACCAAAAAGAAGGAGCGTGTTTTTAAAGATACTGGTTCTATTGTCCTCTGCCCTCTTTCGCTTTGACGCGAAGTTCTGTGGATCTGCATCGTCTGCATCGTTCTGCTTTGATGGCGTTGGAAGCGCCGCATTTCATGCAGATTTTTTTGAGTAATAGCCTTGCTTCGGCTTCAGGGAATCGAGTCATCGGTATCGCCTTTGGTGTATCGAGAATAAGGAAAGTCTATTTAAATATGATGCCACTTCAATAACTCTGAAAAACAATGACTTAAAGAGCTATACTATCTGGAGAGAGCATGAAGCGCAGAACACATTGGTTTCCAAGTTTGATTTTCGTTCTCTTTGTCCTTTTTAGCATTTGGAGCGCCCTTCAGTTTCTTGCGCCGTTTGTTCTCCCAAGGGATAATGTCCCCGATCTTTCAGGGGTCGTTGGCGTCTCAGATAATGATAACATTACAAGGACCATGTCATTTCCTTGGAATGTGATGTACTCGAGTGGTGACAGGTTATGCCATCAGCAGGCGTCCCGTTCTCTGTTTTTCAACGGTAATCAGATGCCTTTTTGTACCCGTTGTACCGCGATTTGGCTTGGAATTGCGGTTGGGCTTGGTTTTATCATGGTGTTTACGTTTGAATTGACCGGGTTTTTTCTTGGGGTGATTCTCGTCAGTCTTATCCCTATTGGTGTCGATGGAGTCGGTCAACTCCTGGGTTTTTGGGAGAGTACCAATGTTATCCGATTCCTCACCGGTCTTCCTGCTGGGATTATCTGTGGGGTGGCGATTGGGATTATCATCGACGAATCAAAAGGGTTACTAAAGGATATAAAAAGAAAAAAGTAGATGAAATAGGTCAGGCTCCCGTGAGATGTTGGTTCCTATGTTTTTGTAGCGGTTAGGTAAAGTTTGCTCGACCAAAGGGTAATCATCGGGAGGTAGAGGAGAAACAGTTTAAACCCTTTTAATGAAAGTCTTTTCTTGATATCACCAGGAGTATTAACCCGATGAATGCGAGAACACTTGCAAGAAAGTACGGCCCGATGGTGAACAACCCGAGGATGCTTCCAACCATCGCAAGTCCCCATCCTCTTCGTCGTAATGCAACTATTCCACCCGCGAGTGCGATAATTGACATAATCGATCCAATAATACCGCAGACCAATAAAAAAGATTGGAGTTGTTCGATGGTGATCGGTGAGTTCGAGGGGAGGAGGTTTTGAATCATAGCTGTATCAACAGATAGGGCTGCTGCCCAGGTTAGCAATCCAAGCAGTCCTGCAAGGATTAATAACACCCCAGAAATCACTGGCATCATACTCGGGTTTCTTGGTTGTTGAATTTGATCAGGTGATGTACTGCCTGTTTGGTATTCATTTGTTGGTGTCTCCACACTCATACCTCGTTGTTTGTAATGATTTAACTACTTTTTATCTCTATTTCTTTTTGTGTTCGTTTACGCCGTTGTCTCTCCAGTAGAATTCTTGGCATAATCTTCTTCGTTGCGTACCAATAAATGATGACTCCGAAAACGAACAGGTAGATGACGATAATGAAGATTGATAAAGGTTGGACAATCATAACACCGGTGTTATAAATAATCTGAAGAATAATAGCAAAAATAACCCATTTCATCAGTTCTTTTTTATACACACCGAACCCGATGAGGACTCCTGTCGCCCCCTGTAACATGATGATACCGCAGGATCCAAAGACGACGAGTCCGAGACTGAGATAATCTCCCGCGGAAATAGTCCCCCTTATGATCGAAGCTGAGGTGGAGACCGCTCCGAACCCAAGACCCAAGGTAAGGCCGTAGATGACCGTTTCGCGTTTTTCTTGCAATCTTCCCATATTAAGAATGATAGTTTTGAAGAGTTGCTCAAAGATCGGATACGCAAGAATGATGTAAATCGGGACGTCTCCAGTATAGATCTCCAGAACAGCTGCCACGAACCCGATGATGATGCCGCCAATAAATGCAAGGAAGATATTCTTCTGTTTTAAAAACCCTTCATATCCTCTCACGCTAATGAGGAGAAAGAGGAGTGCAGGAATGATACCCAGAAACAGGCTTGCGGAAGGGATAAAGTTCGCCATGTGCGTTCTGCCGAGGGAATGGAAAGCAATATATTAAATCATTGCCAGTTGTGTAATAATATATATAAGGAAATACAAAAATATATATCTAAATATATCTTTAATTATCATATGCTGGTTAACCTCCCAAGGATCAAAAAAATAAACGCCGAGGAGGAGATTTGAACTCCTGCGGAGCGTGTGCCCCACGAGCTTTCCAGGCTCGCGCCGTACCGGTCTGAGCCACCTCGGCAAAAACCAAAGGGAAATAGACTCCCCGTTTATGTCTTTTTCCAGATTGAAGGATACGTCCCCTTATTCATCAGCACCCGTTCAAGGGTCGCACAGACACCCGTTTCTTTCGTTATCACTTGATCGGACGGAATCTCCATTTTTACAACCGCGATTCCCTCTCCTTTCAACGAAAGCACGGCAGCAATGTCACCCTTTTGCATATCCGCATCGATTTCCACAACGCCAGGAATCGCAAGACTAGCACCGTGGCACAATGCATCAACCGCAGAATCACGGACCACGATCTTTGGCACCACGTCAAGCAACCGCTCCATAGGCAGGATTGTTCTACGCAACTCCGTCTCATCGTTTCCTTCCTTCCAGAAGATGAAAGCATCCTTGAGATCCTGCAAGGTGACAGCGCTCTCCTCAGAAAAGGTTCCTACGCGTGTTCTACGTAGCTCTAGAAGCTGTGCACCAACCCCAAGTTTCTTCCCGATATCAACACATAACGTCCGAATATAGGTCCCTGCTTCGCACCCGACCTGGAACAGCACCTCGGTCCCATGGATCTCCAGAATGTCAAGATAATACACCCGACGAGTCCGTTTGACTCGCTTTACCGCTGAACGCAGAGGTGGAACCTGCGAGATCTCACCGATGAAACTCAAACACACCTCACGAATCCTTTTCTCATCAACCTGCTTGTGCAACTTCATCAATGCAACGTATTCCTTCCCAGCAACAAGGATCACCTGTAAGGCACGTGCAGCATCACCAAGCGCTACCGGCAGTATCCCGGTGACCGCTGGATCAAGCGTGCCCCCATGACCAGCCTTGTCAACCTCAAGGATGTCTTTGACCCAAGCGACGACCTGATGGGACGTCGGACCTGCAGGCTTATCAAGGATGATAAAACCATTCCGGATGAGTTCCCTTGTGCTTCGGTCAACCGGGGCTTTCCCGTAATGCGGGTTCGTCTTTGCAGTCACCCGGATAAGACGCGTTCGCTGTTTCAGCGACGGTAACTGCGATATTATTTCAGCCATGTCCATCCACAGAATAAATCAGAGGCTATAAAAACTCATTTATTTCCCAAGATAACGCATGATAATATCAACAATTTGCTCCGGAGGCTTGTCCGCGGTATCAATAACAAGATCATAAATCGAGGTATCCTTAACATCGATGCCGTAATAGGATTGATACCGGGTAGCCTCGCTACGCTCGCGTTTCGCAATCTCTTGTTTCCTTTTGTCAATATCCCCGCGTTCCCGTTTCACAATCCTTTTTGCGCGTACGACAAGGGATGCATCTAAAAGTATTTTCACCGCTGGAATATTGTTACGATACGCGAGCCAACCAGCGATCCTCCCCTCGACAATCACGTTTCCCTTCCTTAACAACTCGAGCTGATAAGCGTCAAGCTCCTCGTCGATCTCCCGATGATGCTCGCAGTACGCGCCGAACTCCTCGAGTGACATGTTGTATTTCTTTGCAAGGCGCCGAAAAATCTCACCAGAATACACATATTTCAGACCCAGACGATTCTCAAGCAGCTTTGCCACGGTTGTTTTCCCGGTGCCAGGAAGACCACTAATAGTGATCGTCGTCATACTTCCCCTATTTCGCGGCTGGGCTTCCACGCTTACGTATGTTTTGCCACCACGATGACCAGCTCAGCCATTTCAACCCTTGGCGTATCAACTGTCCACCTAAAAACGAGAACACAAGATACAGCAAAAACCAGTTCGACATAAGGAACGCCGCCCGGCCATACAGAGAGACGCTTGTTGCCCATGGCACGGAGAAAAAGGTGTAATTCAACTGCCCGAGGAAGTAGGTCAGCCAGATGAAGATCGGGGCGATGAAGATAAACAGGAAAAACATGGATTTCATCATCCCTCCCTGGGACTGCGTCGTCATCCGCATGATCTGCGGCTGCATCTTCATGAGTTTCTGTAGCCTGTTAGTATTGCCTTCTCGTCTTGCTTTCGTGATTTCTTTCTGGAACGCCTTGGACGCCTCTTGAGCCTGGCCCATCATCTTCCAATCCGTAAAGATATGGGTGAACACTGATGATAGAAACACGACAATGATTCCTGCGAGCACCACGGTCATGAGAGGGTTTGCTCCTCCGAACCCGATGAGAGGCGCGAACGCTGAATTGAGCGAGAGCGCCACAAACGTCCGGATATTGGGATCACCAAAAATAAGAACCATCACAAACAAAAGGAGCATCAGTAACAGTAGTTGTCCTGTTTGTGCATCCTCATTCATCTTTTTCATGTTATCACTGGCTCTGCTTCTTTCACTGCTTTGTCAAGCGCATTATCATGGTTAAACACGATTTTCACGGTCGCCCCTGTTAGGGTAGCGTACGCCATAGCCGCGGCCCGATTAATCATCTGATGTTCCGCGATTTTCTCCACGGAGTCCGGATCCCGGTTCCGAGATGTATCCTTTGCCCTTCGGTTGTAAATCTCCTTCGGGTCTGCTTCAACGATGATGATCGACGTCGGATTGAGCTTCCGCAGCACCCATTCCGGGAGACCAGGCATGTACCCTTTCGGGGTTTTTACCGTGCAATGAGTATCCACGATCACGTTTTTCATTTTCCCTATCTTCTCAGCGGTCTTTATTTGCAGCTGTTTTTGCTGGTCGAGGGAAAGCTTCCGCATTTCATCACGGTCTTTCACTAAACCAAGCTCTTTAGCAATATCGATCATCACGGTCCCGAAGGTGACGAATTGGATATCCATGCCTTCCGCAGCTTTCTGCATCACTGTTGTTTTCCCCACCCCGGGGATACCCGTGACAACGATGACACCCATGGTTTGCCTCACTATTCAGCTCCGAAGAAACCTCTGAGCACCGGGTGCATCTCCATGGCCTGCTCCCTAGCGATCTGTTCGTACATCTGAATCATAATCCCGACAGTCAACAGCACTCCTGTTCCACTCGCATTTCCAACTGTGCCAACAGCGTCAGCGAATGCTGCGAGCGCTCCGACCGCAGCACCACCGATGATAGTGACGACAGGGATATACCGTTCCAGGACCCTCCCCAAGACCCGAGGGTCTCGGCGGAATCCAGGCATGACCATCCCTGAATTTTGGATTTGTTTTGCCACCGCGGTTGGTCCCATATCAGTTGTTTCTATCCAAAAGCGTGCGAACAGGATTGACCCAAAGATCATGACAGACAAATAGATTATTGTCTTTGCTGCAAACTGCCACGGCGCATGACCACCAGAGCCTCCGCTAATGATCGGCATCAGCCAACTATTCACGCCATTGAGGTTTGACAGATACCACGCTCCTCCAGCATACGGAGCTGTCGAACCCGCTGTGGTGTCATACGCACCGATCCACCATTGACGACCGATTAACGGTAACCCTTGCAGACTTGGATGTGTATAGAACAGCAATGCGAACATGTTGATGTTCGCAAGAAGCGCTGACATCAAGATGACGGGAATGTTCGATGCGTAGATGAGCCGGATCGGATAACGACCCCGAGCACCTCGGACCTTGGCATGCGCAAGAGGTAGTTCGATACGCGATGACTCAGTATAGGTAACAATCAGGAAGATTGCGATTGTTCCAATCAACGGTACCAGCGCGTTCTGATGCGAGGCATGACCGATGAATAAGATCTGGAAGCCACCATCCACGATATCCCCAAGACTCATATGGGTAGCAAGATAGTAGGTGCCCGGGATTGTCCCGGCAGGGGGATTCGAGATGCTTAACGGCTGGGTCGATGAGACAGGGAGCCAGTTGACAAGTCCAGTAAAGATGGATTGCGAGACACCAGCGGCGATAAACATGGAGATACCAGAGCCGATTCCCCATTTCGAGATTAACTCATCCATAAGGAAAACGAGATATGCTCCTAAAAATAACTGTAAGATGATGATGAGGTCTGCGACCTGTCTACCCCCAACCATGCCTGCGAGGGCATCGCTTGGACTCAGATACCCGTAGATCTGTGGGATAGCTTCGACAAAGATCATCACGATGACCAGGACTTTCTGGGACCCTTGGTAGATCGCTTTGTCCTCCTTCTTTGTCAAATCGAGTTTTATGATCTTTGCACCAACGAACAACTGGAGGATAATCGAGGCCGTCACAATGGGTCCGATACCAAGGTGCATGATAGACCCTGATGCGCCTGCCATGATGGCACGGTAGCTCGAAAACATATCGAGCACACGTCCGGTCACACCGTAGATCATCACGTTCGTCAACACGAAGTAGAGGACCAGACAGATGATGGTCCAGAACATCTTCGAACGGAAGTTCACGTGTCCTTCTGGTTTTGCGACCGCAGGCCAACGCTCAGTGAGTGGTTTGAGAAGGTATAAACGGCTCTTTTTTTCCTCTGCCATATGAAAAACCTTATTCCTTTATTTTTACCTCTCCGCCATGTTCAGCGATCTTTTCTATTGCTTTTTGAGAGGCTGACTTTACCGTAATCATATACCCATGTTCTACAATTCCGCCGCCCAGGAGTTTATCGAACCCCTCTTTAGCGAGATCGATTTCTTTTTTTCCGTGGAATCGTTCATCTAATTGACCGACGTTGATAATTTTATCTCGTTTTACAAGGCTGGGGTCTCGTTTGAAACCGTGGACGCCGAAGTGATCGGGCATGTATTTGAGCATATGCATGAATTTATGTTTATGGAGTCCAGCGTTTCCTCTGCCGCCCCGTAATCCAGCTCCTCTGCCGCCCTTTTTTCCTTTCCCATGTGTCATGGATCCCCTGAATCTCTTGGTTTTTGTTCGTGCCACTTTCATCACGTTCCATCTTTGCTTCGTACGATTTTTGGTCGAAAGCAGATAAAGTAGGATATTATTATCTTTTCGGAGGGGTTTTAAAGTGCTTTGAGGCTTTGAAATGGTTATCTTTTTTTGTCTCTCAGCCTGAGAACCCTCCTTGGTGTCTCTGCCATTTGGCATGAGTATGCCGTTTCATCTTGTCTGCATCCAGGTCAATGCACGACCAGTTTTTAAAGCATTCTAGTTCTTCTTTTTTTGTTGCAGCAGGTATTTGTTGTTCTTGTCTAGATCGATAAAAAGGTCTGCTTCTTCGAGGAGTTTATGGGACGTCGTTCTTCCGAATGCGATGACCTCTGTTCGGCACCCAAGGCTTTTTGCATGGTCAAGCAAGTCTGAGAAGTCTCCATCGCCGCTGATAAGGACGATTGTGTCAAGCTTTGGTGCGAGTCTAATCACGTCCATGGCGATACCGACATCCCAGTCACCTTTTTTTGCGCCTCCAATGAAAATTTGAAGATCTTTGGTGCGGACATCGAACCCGATTTCCTCGAGCACGTCATAGAATGTCTGTTCATCTTTGACGTCTGCTTTGATGACGTAGGCAATCGCTCGGATAAGCTGCCTGTCTGCGATTGCTTCTTTGAGGAGTGTTTTGAAATTTACTTTTTTGTTGTACAAATGCTTTGCAGAGTAGTACAAGTTTTGAACGTCAACAAATACGCCAACTCGCTGGTCTTTGTGTCTTGTGAATGACATAGGGTGTTCCCTTCGCTATTGTTTTTCATTTAGAGGAAAGTAAGGTGTTTTATTATGATTTTGGTTCTCGTTCATGAAGGTTTTTTATTGATGGGGTTAAGATTCGAAGAAGGGTTACTTTGTATTTTATAACTTCTTTTTCGTGGAATTGAAACATCCACTTTATAGGAAATTCGTAGTCCTTCTGATAGGTAAGCTCGCCGTGTAACGCGTGGATCATTTTTTCGATGAACGGGATGGTTTTTTTTAGGTGCAGAGAGTAGATGACGGATGCGATTTCGAATCCTTTCTCGATGAAGGGACGATCCGCGTTCTGGTTGCTTTTCTGAGCGCCGAACGGTGGGTTCATGAGCACGGTATCGCATCTTGTGGTCACAGCAGTGACATCCTGGGCTCGAAAGTGGAGGGGAAGGTTTTTCGAACGTGCGTACTCTGTAGCAAGGGAGATAACACTCTTATCGACATCGATTCCGTACACTTCTTGGGCGCCCATGTATACGGCACCGACCGCGAAGATACCGGTCCCACACCCGAGGTCAACGACTGTTTTCCTTTCGATATCTCCCCAATGATACGCGGTGAAGAGGATGTCCGCGGCGATCGGCGCGGGCGTCATATATTGCTCAAGAGCTGGTTTTGGAGCTTTGGGAGGAGGTACCTGCTGGAGGAGGATCTCAAGCTGGCGCTGCTTCATCTATCAGCAGGAAGTGACGTCTTCTTACAAATAGTTTGTTATCCAAAAATTTTATTTGCTCATGGGAGTTCTAGGCAGAACCGGCGGGCTCGTAGATCAGCGGAAGATCGCCCCCTTGGCATGGGGGAGGCCTCGGGTTCAAATCCCGACGAGTCCATTCTTGTCTTTCAGAGGGTCATCACTCGAAACAAAGATTTTTAAACATTTTTTCGTTTTTTACGTACGTTTTTTAAAGATATTTTGGTTTTAAAAAAAATTCCAACGCCACGAAAACCTGATAACAGACATGAAAATTATTTTTGATTAACTCGATGATTGTTTTACATCATTGGTCGAACGTCTAAAAGATCTTGGCGTTCTTTTTTCCAGGCAGCAATGCAAAACTATATAAAGAGTAACCCGATAGTTCGGCTAAAAGAATAGAGATAAGAGTTTCACATTTTCGGTTACTCGAACTTTTGAGATTTTTTGTTTTTGTTCTTTGTAAATATCTCTGGCAACTGTGCCTGAGAAGGTGAAAAAAATGAAAGGAACTATAAAATGGTATAATGCACGAAAAGGATACGGCTTCGTTCGAGGAGAAGATGAAAAAGAAGTATTTGTTCATCGATCTGAGCTTCCTGAAGGAACAAACCTTGACGAGGGCGATCAGATATCCTACGACATTGAAAACTCAGAAAAAGGGCTGCAGGCAAAAAACATTAAAAAATTATAATGCTTTCTTCTCGTACAATTTCTTCACGCATAACTTTTTCCTTTGTCATGAAGTAACTATTCTGGATCTGATGTAATTGACACACACTAAAAATCAAAATAGGACCCGGCAGACGATAGAAGAAATTATCGAATGCCCGGAATGTCGATGTACAAATCTTGCGAAAGATTATTCCCGCGCTGAAGTCGTCTGTGTGGACTGCGGGCTTGTGTTAGATGAAGATATTATCGATCATGGCCCAGAATGGCGTGCGTTTGATAGCGAACAGAGGGAGAAAAAATCTCGCGTCGGAGCACCAATGACCTTTATGCTTCACGATAAAGGTCTTAGCACAACGATTGGAATGCAGAACCGGGATTCATATGGGAAATCGATTCCCACGAAAACCCGGGCGCAAGTGTATCGTCTTCGGAAATGGCAGAGTAGAACCAGGATTGTTGATGGAACAGAAAGAAATCTTGCGCTTGCACTTTCTGCGCTTGACCGTATGGCTTCAGGACTGAGTCTTCCCCGTACGGTCCGTGAAACAGCTGCCCTGATATATCGAAAGGCTATGATGCAGAATCTCATTCGAGGACGAAGCATTGACGGTATCACCGCTGCAGTGTTATATGCAGCATGTCGACAATGTCATGTGCCGCGAACCCTTGATGAAATCAGTGGAAGCGCACATCTTCCCCGAAAAGAAATCGGGAGGAACTACCGCTATGTCGCTCATGCCTTGAAACTTCATTTGAACCCGACGACACCGCAAGAATATGTTTCCCGATTTTGTAGTGAACTGAAACTCAGCGCGGTAGTACAGACTAAATCATTCGATCTCCTGAAAGAGGCAACTGGAGAAGAGCTTACAAGCGGTCGAGGACCGACAGGTCTAGCAGCAGCATCGCTTTATATCGCCTCAGTCCTGAGTGGTGAGCATCGAACCCAACGGGAAATCGCAGAGGTTTCAGGTGTCACTGAAGTAACGATTCGAAATCGGTACAAGGAACTCATTGAAAAACTCAAAATTGAAAATATAACCATATAAAAAATTAATTAGATAAAAGAAAAAGATAGTAAAAGGTGAAAAACAACATGAAATTCGAAGAACTTAATATTCATCCAGCTCTTTTGAAAACAATCGAGGGGCTCGGATTTGAAGATATGACGCCAATTCAAGAAAAATGTCTCCGGGATATTCATCTGGGGAAAGACGTTGTCGGTCAAGCAGAAACAGGCTCAGGGAAAACCCTAGCGTTTTGCCTCCCGATACTCGATAGAATCAACATACGAGGAGGACTCCAAACCCTCATCTTGACACCCACACGAGAGCTTTGCGTGCAGGTCACCGAAGTGTTTCAGGAGTTTGGTGATCAGCTCGGGGTGAAAACAATGAGTGTTTTCGGAGGAGTTAGTATAGAACCGCAGATAAGGGAGTTACGCCGGGCTCATATCGTCATCGGTACCCCTGGTCGTATCCTTGATCATATGCGGAGGAGGACCATTGATTTTCGAAATATCCGTTTCCTTGTGCTTGATGAGACCGATAAAATGTTTGAGATGGGGTTCATCGAGGATGTCGAACAGATCATTTCTGAGGTGCCGAAGCAGAGGCAGACCCTCATGTTTAGCGCTACTGTCTCTCATGAGATTTATCAAATCACCAATAAACATCTCAGGAATCCACTTGTGGTGCGAACACAATCCTATGTCGATAAAAGCAAGCTTCGACAGATCTATTACGATATTCATCAGCAGAACAACAAATTCTCTCTCCTTGTTCATCTCCTTAAAAACAACACACCTGGTCTTGCGATCGTCTTCTGTGCGACACGGCACGAGTCAGATCTCGTCGCTCGTAACCTTCGACGCCAGGGCATCCATGCTTCTGCGATTCACGGTGGGATGAGCCAAAATAAACGGCTGCAGTCACTGGATGCGTTAAAGAATCAGACGACCGATGTGCTTGTTGCTACTGATGTCGCGGCTCGCGGGCTTGATATTAAGAATGTCACCCATGTGTATAATTATGATGTTCCGAAGACCTCAAAGGAGTATGTGCATCGTATTGGAAGGACTGCTCGAGCTGGCGAAAACGGTGATGCGGTGACCTTGCTTACAGAGCGTGATCATGATAATTTCAGGCGTGTGCAGGTCGATGACGAACTCCTCATCGAGCGGGCTGATATGCCTGAGTTTCAAAGAGTACCATTTATTCGGATGAATACACAAGACCAGGGGTCGTTTCACAAGAATAATCGTTCGTTTCATGGACATTCAAATAGTCGTTTTCCAGAGAATAGAGGCAGATACAGGCGACGGTAACATTAATTTTAATTCTTTATTTTAATATTATTATCCATATTCAAAAACTATAAATATGGGACAAGCGGTCTTAGGGTCGCTCATATAAAAAGGTGATGGTTCTTGATCCGAACAAAAGTAATCAATGATTCGACTGACTTAGTATCCATCATCAGAGCATTTGATACACCCACAAAAAAAGAAGTATTTATGGAAATATCTAAGGATTGGGTGCCAAGCAGCCTCATCCTTGAAAAATTCGGTGACGCGGGTCAGACTGCCCTTGAGTTTTTCGATAAGATGAAACTCGCAGAGACGAAATGGACGACCCCTGATGAGGGCGTGGACGGCAAACCGCAGAAGATGTACCGCTCGTTTTATTCGCTCTTCAACATCAACATCTCCTGCCCGGTGAATGAAATCAGCGAAATTTTTAATGTCTCATCACTTGATGATGATCAGTTCAAGAGTTTGGAAGAAGACATCTATGGGTTCATCGGTGAAACCGGGACGTTCGCAAATAAGGTCTCTGAGAACTTTCATATTTCCAACACCGCCCTCAAGGCGTTGGTAAAACGATCGAATCGGTTCCAATACACAGGACTGAAAATCACGCGGACTCCTTTTGGTCCAGAGTAACGAAATTTTTTTTTAACAATTCTTTTAAACATTACCACTATGTAGCCTTCAATGGATTATACCATCATCATTCAGGCGTTCTGGATCATCATCCCTGTCTATGTTGCGAATGCCAGTGCGGTCATCGTCGGTGGAGGTAAACCTATTGATTTTGGTAGAACATGGAAAGATGGACGGCGACTGCTTGGCGACGGGAAAACCTGGCGGGGACTCTTCGCGGGCACCTTTCTAGGCATGACCGCAGGATTTGGACTTGCTGTTGCTGCTTCCTATATTCAGTCAAGCGACTACGCGTACCTTCGGCTTACCAATTTTGAAGGGTTCCCCATGATGATCCCGTTGTTGTTTTCTCTCTGTTTCGGAGCCTTGGCTGGCGATATCGTCGAGAGCTTCTTCAAACGTCGTGTAGGAAAAGAGCGAGGCCAGGATTGGATCCCGTTTGATCAACTTGATTTCCTTGCAGGTGCACTGGTGAGCAGCTTTCTGATGAGCGAGCTCCTCTATGGGTTGCATTTCACATGTCACGATTGGTTTTTCCATAACATCACGATATGGCACATCCTTCTCCTTCTGGTTGTTACCCCCTTTATTCATGTCACTGCAAATGTATTGTTTCGGAAAGGGCGTGCTCGGCACCTCACAAAAAAATAAAAGAGGTGAAGAGATTCTTTCTTTTACACCACCTTGGTTTGAGGATGACCGGGAAGGACGCTTCATCAAGAGGTCGACCGTTGAAAAAAGGTACCGTCGAGATGAATGAGGATTTAAAGCAATGGCTCTCTTCTGAGGAACAAGCGGTGATTTCGAAGACCATGGAGGAGAAACTCAAGGATAAGAAACCTCATGGGAAATGTAGTATCTGCCGGGTTCATCCTGCGAAAGCCGTGTGCATCAAATGCGGCAATTCCGTCTGCAGGTCCTGTTATTTCACCATGGTCGGGTTATGCCAGAACTGTCTGAGTAAAAACACGGTTGAAAAGTGGAAGAATAAGAAGACAGACTGGGAAAAAATCCTTGATGTGGATTGGGTTGACTAGGGATGTTGCTCATGTTTAATGCGTTCTCCTTCGAGAACGAGGGCGAGCATCGCACGTGCTGTTCGCCATGATGATGGATAGATTGGTACACCGACAGCTTTGAGGTCGAGCACCAGGTCTTCAAATTCTTTTCCGCCGACCCAGCAGCCAAGGATGGGTTTCTGATACTTATGATGGAGTTTTTGCTGATGGATCATCTTGAGAATCGCTCCTGCATACTCTCGTGGCCGCGCGTACCCGGCATGCACTGAGGCGACGATGATGCCGTCGATGTTCGGGTCTTCGAGCAGTGCATAGGTGGATGCCCAGTACCGGTAGAATCCTGCGTCAGCGACGAGGTCAACCGGGTTGTTCGGTTTCACAAGCCCCGGAACGATCTTCTCAATTTTCTTGTAAGTCTTTGGTGAGAGTTTTGGGATGGACAGGTCATTTGCTTCACAGGCGTCGGTGAGCAGGATACCAAGTCCTCCGCCGTTGGTGATGATACCGATGCGGTTTCCTTTTGCTGGCGGCTGCCCGTCCAAAGCCCGTGCCATATCGAAGAGTTCCACGATGTCGCGACAGCGTATCCCTCCTGCTTGTTTGATTGCTGCGCTATAGATCTCGTCGCTGCCTGCCATGGAGCCCGTATGTGACGCGGTTGCTCGTGCGCCCGCTGCGCTTCGTCCAGCTTTTACCACAAGGACTGGTTTGTTGCAGGCTTTGATGCTGTTCATGAAATCCCGTCCATGGCGAATCCCTTCGATGTAGAGTCCGATGACTTTCGTATCGGGATCATTGCTAAAGTAATCAACGAGGTCGTCATCGTCGATGTCGAGTTTGTTGCCCACACCGATGATTTTGGAGAGTCCGACGAACTCGTTGTTCGCCAGGTAGATCATTCCCATGCCGAGTGCGCCGCTTTGGCTGATGAGTGCGAGGTTACCTTTCCGAGGCATCCCAAAGACGAAGGAGACATCAAGTCCGTTGGAGGCGTTCTTGTACCCCATGGTGTTTGGCCCTAGGATTCGTATACCTGTTCCCTCGACGATTTTATTGATTGCTTCTTCCCCTTCGTGGTTCCCTATTTCGCTGAATCCAGAGGTGATGATAATAATCCACTTGACCTTTTTTTTCACACAATCCTTGATGATTTGGGCAACTATCGGCTCCGGTACACAGACCATGACAAGGTCTACCGGGCCTGGTATTTCTGTCATGTTCTTGTAGCATTTCATCCCGAGAATTTCGTCTTCGTTTGGATTCACCGGATAGAGTTTACATGGGTAATCTGAGATCAGGATGTTTTTCAACGACGCGTGTCCGATTTTTGTCGGGTTTTTTGATGCGCCGACGACCGCAATACTTTTTGGTTTGAAAAATGTCTCCAGTGACTGTTTCATCGTTTCTTCCTCTCTTCTGTTTGTAGGGATTTGTTTTTTGTTACTTAAACATACTGACTTGCATGTATATTTCTTTAGATATTTATCTATATATATTTATTCATGGAACGAATAACCTCTGCACTCGTACGAGCCTGCCGGTAATCATCCAAAGGTTCCCGGTTCAATTCAAGGAAATGAGGGCCCCACGTGTAGATCCCTAAAATCTTTTTCGCCTGATGAACCTCTCCAAGGATATAGAGAGCAGCGGCAAATGCCTCAACCGTTGAGAGCTGAAACGGTTTTCCATAATTCACGGGATTAGCTGCCAACACGAAAGGCAAGGCCCTGGGATACATCGTTGCTTCAACATGCTGAAACGTGCTCTCAGCGGTTTTCCATGAGCAATCCAAGGCGACAATCCCGTGCGCAGCAGCACTATCGTAATCCTCCCATGAAAGGCATTTCTCGGCGAACGGATCGAGCAGTACCGCATGATACGGCAGACGCCGTCTGGTCTTCACAAGAGACGCGTACCCAAACCGATGCAATTTACGCGCAGAGCATTTCTTTGGATCATCCTCATTTGCATGAAACACCACTAAGTTCATCTCCCGCTCCATTACCCACCTATCCGAACATCTAACACCACATGGCTAATCCCAGGTGCATAGGACTTTATTTCCTTCGTCAGGAGAAGTGTCGCATGACGATTGTACGCATCAGCACACTTTTGTATTTGCCTTACTAACAGCTCCACCGATGTGCTACGAGACACCAAATCATGGTAATGAAGAATTCCTGTATGGCCTCTGAGGCATTCCAACGCGACCGGCAGAAACGTGTCAGTCTCTTGCAAATATCCAACCAAGACACGGTCAGCGCACCCTTTCGGAGCGACCAGTCGATTATCACCATGTACCGGCTCTACGATATCTGTCACGTGATTCAAGACGATGTTTTTACATAAATAATCGAACGCAGCCGGATTCATCTCACACGCAATAATCTTTTTCGGTTTACTATGAACCGCCATCGCAAGCGTGAAATACCCAATACCCGCGAACAGATCAACCACGATCTCCTTGGAATTGGAGATCAATCCCATACGTTTCCGCTCAGCCATATTCCCCGAAGAAAACATCACCTTCTGCGGATCAAGCAGGTATCTGACCTCATTCTCCCTATGCATCGTCTCAGTCTGAGAAGAACCCCACACAAGCTTGACCGTTGGGATTCGATACACACCTGAAATACCGCCGACGTCATTCAACGCAGAATGACATCCAAGCGCAGATGCATATGCCTTCCCGATGCTTTCTTGATAAGGTGTCAACTCCCTCGGGATTTTCAGCAGAACCACGGTACCAAGCTTTTCCCATTTCTTGGGAAGGAGCTGGATACAATCCATAGGAAGCACCTTGGATAACTCTTTTTTGATACGATCAAACGGGGTCACGTGCATGCGACACTTTTTCAAATATCAACACCCTATAAAACCTCATCCCCTCAAAAGTATCCAACAAATCTATGTACTGCAACCATGATGTCCCCCTGGATGGAGGAACTATTCCCATATCAGCTACGACAAAACCAACAAGAAATCATGCAGGAAATCACCAGTGCCCTCTCCCGACGAACCCAATTCGTCTTCGAATCAGGAACAGGATCAGGAAAAACCATTTGCGTCCTTGCAGCGGCCCTGAAATTCGCACTGAAGCACGATAAAAAAATCCTGTACACAACAAGAACAAATGCACAACAACAGCAAGTCATCCTGGAACTACGGGCGATCAAAAAAAAATCAAAAGATAAGCGCATCTACGGCGTCGGCATGCAAGGACGCAGCAACATGTGCCCGCTCGCATGCGACGACCCGGAAGTTCAAAACGGCAACTCAGATGAACTCTCACGCTTCTGTTCCTACCAAAAAAAACTCGCAGCCCAAGGAAAACAAGGGAAAGGGTGCAAATACTATCGAAGCACTCTCAAGGACAAAGAAAAAATCGAAACCATCATGGACTGGGCGCGACAGCAACTCCCAACCGCTGAGCAATTCATCGAAGCCTGTGAAACAAAAGGACTCTGCCCCTACGAAATCAATAAACTCTTGGTCCATGGAGCACTTGTCGTCGTCGTCCCCTACGTCTATATCTTTGAAAAAACCATACGAATCAAACTCTTCGATTGGCTCGGGATCTCAGAGGAGGAGGTCATCCTTATCGTCGACGAGGCACACAACCTCCCAGATTATCTCCGCGAACTGTTCTCCGCGGAACTGAGCACATGGATGCTTACCACCTGCCTTTCGGAGGCTGAACGCTACGGGGATCCGTCGCTTGCGAATGGAAGAACAACCGTCTCCGGGTTCTGCAAAGAACTCATCAACATCATCAGCGATCTTCGGGACACCTATGTCTATAATATATTAGAAGGCGGCATCAGGAAAATAAATCAGGAAAAAAACGATGCGTTCATCCCCTCCCATGAGCTGGAAGCAGAGCTCCTCTCACGCATAAAAATCACAAGTAAAAGCCTCAAGGACATCATCTGCGACCTTGTCGCCTACGGAGAAAAAATCCAGGACTATAGACAAAAAGAAGGCAAACTACCCCGTTCCTTCCTCCATAAACTCGGGGTGTTCCTCGAGTTTTGGATGACCATAGAAATGGACCAATACATCAAGCTTGTTGTCGACGCGGGTCAAGGGAAAAACCCACACGTCGAGGCGTACTGCCTTGATCCTTCGATAGGAACCGATATCCTTACTCAGGTTCACAGCAGCATCCACATGTCAGGGACCCTTGAACCCCTTGACGAGTATCGAGATTCACTTGGCCTTCCCCTCGAAACGACCCTCGCGATCTATCCTTCTCCGTTTCCAAAAGAGAACAGAAAGATATTTTTTGTACGAGATGTGACCACCCGCTATGAGGAGCTCACCAAAGATAAAACAATTCTACCACAGATGTGGCGGTACGTCAGTGACATCTGCAACACCTTCCCGAAGAACACCATGGTGTTTTTCCCAAGTTTCAACACGCTCTCTATGTTTAAAAGAAACGGTCAGTTCTCGGAAATACAACGATGTCTCTATATCGAGGAACAAACCATGTCCCAGTCACAGCTCATGGACCTTGTCAGCGATTTCAAATCCTGCGGAAACGGTAGTGGAGACGGTGCCGTGTTATTCTCCGTGATGGGCGGGCGCATCAGCGAAGGCATGGATTTCCCCGCGGAACAGCTTGAGATCGCGGTCATCATCGGCATCCCCTACCCAAAACCGACAGCAAGACAGCGCGGACTACAACGTTACTATGACCTTAAGTTCGGCAAAGGCTGGGAGTACACCGTGCAGGCACCAGCAGCACGAAAACTTCTCCAAGCAATCGGTCGACTCATCCGAAATGAACACGACCGTGGCGTCGCTGTCATCCTTGACAAACGGGCGCCACGCTTTCATCAATATATGAAAGAGATGCGAGAGTCAAAAGATGTTTTGAGTGACATCCATAGCTTCATGGAAGGTCATTGATTTTTTTGAATAATTAGAAATAATGACAAATGCATTCATTGTAACGTCAGAAACAAAATGACGGGTGGGGCTGCTCGATCGTGGAACCAAAGAAACACGCGAGGCTAGTACTTGAGGACAATACCTCTTTTGTTGGATATTCATTTGGTTTTCCAAGGCCCGTCTCTGGTGAAGTCGTATTCAACACCGGGATGATCGGGTACCCGGAGAGCATGACAGACCCGTCGTACAAAGGACAAATACTTGTCCTGACGTACCCCTTGATCGGCAACTACGGGGTGCCTGGTGAGAAAAAAGAGGAAGGTCTTCTAAGGTTCTTCGAATCTGAAAAAATACAAGTTGAGGGCCTTGTCATCGTTGATTACTCGAAGAAGTACTCGCATTGGAATGCAGCGAAGTCATTATCGGATTGGATGTTTGAACAGAAGGTTCCTGGAGTCTATGACGTTGATACAAGGGAGCTTACCAAGAAACTTCGAACCAAAGGAACCATGCTTGGGAAAATCGTCCACCCTCATGAAAAAATGACTCTTCGTGACCAGAATAAACGCAACCTGGTTTCCGAAGTCAGCATCAAGGAACCACAGCACTACGGGACCGGTAGACGAAAAGTCATCCTTGTTGATTGTGGCACAAAAAATAGCATCATCCGCGCCTTCCTGAAACGGGATTTTACGGTGGTCCGCGTACCCTGGGATTATGATTTTACCGCGGAACAAACAGACGGAATAATCATTTCAAATGGACCCGGAGATCCGAAGAAATGCACAAAAACCATTGACCATGTCCACCAGATGCTCTCTCAGAATATCCCCCTCCTTGGCATCTGCCTCGGGTCTCAGATTCTAGCGCTTGCAGCCGGTGCGAACACCTACAAACTGAAGTTCGGTCATCGCAGCCAAAACCAACCATGTCTTGAGGCAGGAACGAACCGTTGTTATATCACGCCGCAGAACCATGGGTACGCGGTCGATGCGAACACCCTACCGCAGGATTGGCGTGAATGGTTCATCAACGGGAACGACCAGACAAACGAAGGGATCAAACACATCTCAAAGCCGTTCTTCGGCGCACAATTCCACCCTGAGGCGTCCCCGGGACCCGATGACACAGAATTCTTGTTCGATCTTTTCGTGAGAGCGATGAAATGATCCAGCAAACAAAACCGAAATGGAAAAAGATCCTTCTGCTCGGTTCAGGCGCCATACGAATCGGCCAGGCAGGAGAATTCGACTACTCTGGCAGCCAAGCGATCAAGGCGCTGAAGGAAGAAGGGATTAAAACCATCTTAGTGAACCCAAACATCGCGACGATTCAAACCTCAGAGTACCTCGCGGATAAGGTGTATTTCCTCCCGGTAGCAACCTCCTTTGTGGAGAAGATTATTCGGAAGGAGCGACCTGACGGGGTCCTCCTAGGGTTTGGAGGGCAGACCGCACTCAATGTCGGTCTTGACCTTGCAGAGCAAGGGATACTGAAAAAATACAAAGTCGAAGTCCTTGGGACACCCATCGAAGCGATACAAAACACCGAAGACCGGGCGTTATTCGTCAAACAAATAAAGGAGATCAATCTGAATGTCCCACACAGCAAGGCAGTAAAAAACGTTGATGATGCGCTCGTGGTCGCTGAAGAAATCGGGTACCCGGTCATGTGCAGAATCGCGTACGCCCTCGGTGGCCTTGGATCTGGTGTCGCGCACAATAAAAAACAGCTGACTGATCTCGCGAAAAAGGCGTTCTCGTACACGAACCAAATCCTCATTGAGGAGTACGTGGGTGGCTGGAAGGAGCTCGAGTACGAGGTGGTACGGGATCGATATGATAACTGCATCGTTGTGTGCTCCATGGAAAATGTTGACCCGATGGGGATACATACCGGAGAAAGCATCGTCACGGCACCGGTACAAACACTTTCTGCGACTGAAAATTTCAAACTGCGTTCTCTGTCCATAAAGGTCGTTCGCCATCTCGGTATCGTCGGCGAATGCAACATCCAATTTGCACTTGACCCGAACTCAGAGGAATACCGGATCATCGAGGTGAACGCACGGCTCAGTCGTAGTTCAGCGCTAGCGTCGAAAGCGACAGGTTATCCGCTTGCGTTCATCGCAGCGAAATTAAGCCTTGGATATAGTCTTCCTGAGATCCACAATATCATCACCGGGGAAACGTCCGCCTGTTTCGAGCCAGCCCTCGATTATGTGGTCGTGAAATTCCCCCGCTGGGACCTTCAGAAATTCAAGCAGGTAAGCATTCGTCTTGGCTCCGAGATGAAATCGGTCGGTGAGGTCATGGCGATCGGACGGAGCTTCGAGGAGGCGCTTCAGAAGGCAATCCGGATGCTGGACAACGGTATGAACGGCCTCATCGGGAACTCTTTGGAATTCTCCGACCTTGCAACCGAACTTCGGGAGCCCTCGGATAAGCGCATGTTCGTGGTCGTGGAGGCGCTTAAGAAAGGGTACACCGTTGAGGATGTGGCACGACTTTCGAAGATCACTCCCTGGTTCTTATACAAGATTCAGAACATCGTCGATATCGAGACACAGCTTGCTCGGTTCACTCTTGCAGACGTCCCCCCAATGCTGCTCAAAGAAGCAAAACAGAAAGGGTTCTCCGATTATCAGATCGCCCTTATCACCAAATGTAATGAACTTGATGTGAGAAAACGACGTAGGAAACTAAAGATTCTTCCTTCGGTGAAACAGATAGACACCCTTGCCGCTGAGTACCCCGCGAAAACCAATTATCTATATCTCACCTATAATGCGACCGCAGACGATCTTACATTCAAAGAGAAACATCAGGTTGTCGTGCTTGGTAGCGGTGCTTACCGTATTGGCTCGTCTGTCGAGTTCGACTGGTGCTGCGTCAACTCAGTGACTAGCTTACGAAAACTCAGCTACAAGACTATCATGATTAATTGCAACCCGGAAACCGTCAGTACCGATTATGATATTTGCGATAAACTATACTTTGATGAACTTACCTTTGAAAGGATTTTCGATATCTGGGAGAAAGAACACCCCCTGGGCGTGATCATATCGATGGGAGGCCAGATTCCAAATAATCTCGCTGTACCGCTATCAGAGGCTGGCGTCACTATCCTTGGAACCTCACCGCATGATATCGACACTGCGGAGGATCGGCACAAATTTTCTGCGCTCCTCGACACTCTTCATGTCGACCAGCCAGCATGGAAGGAACTCACGAGTCTCGAGGCCGCCGAAACGTTCGCCCAAAGCGTGGAATACCCGGTGCTCGTGCGACCAAGCTATGTGCTCAGTGGTGCAGCGATGAGCATCGCGCTCTCCTGTAAAGAGCTACGGGAGTACCTCAAGAAAGCCTCAGAAATAAGCAAAAAATACCCGGTCGTCATCAGCAAGTTCATCACGGGGGCAAAGGAAATCGAGATTGATGCGGTCGCAACCCGTGGAAAGCTATACTGCTATGCAATCTCCGAACATGTGGAAAACGCTGGTGTACACTCCGGTGATGCGACGATCGTGCTGCCGCCGCAGCGTACCTACCTTGAGACGATGCGACGGGTGAAAACCATCGCGAAAAATATCGCTGCATCGTTGCACATCACAGGGCCATTCAACATCCAGTTCATCGCCAAGGACAATGATGTGAAGGTCATTGAATGCAACCTGCGTGCATCCCGCAGTTTCCCGTTCGTGTCGAAGGTTTTCAAAATCAATTTCGTGGATCTTGCAACCCAGATCATTATGGGGAAGCACCTGCCGGTTATCGACCGTTCCTCCTTCGACCTTGATTATGTCGGTGTGAAGGCATCACAGTTTTCGTTCACCCGTTTGAAAGGATCAGACCCTATCCTTGGAGTCGAGATGGCCTCAACCGGTGAAGTCGCCTGTCTTGGTGATGACTTCAACGAGGCATTCCTGAAAAGCCTGCTTTCCGTAGAGTTTAAACTCCCTAAAAAAACGATCCTACTTTCAACTGGTCCGGTCGACAGCAAGGCCGATTTCCTTACCAGTACACGGATACTCAAAGACCTTGGCTATCGCTTCTATGCCACACGGGGGACCGCTGATTTCATGAAGGAAAACAACATCGACGCGGAAGTCCTCTTCTGGCCGCTCGAGGAGCAAGAACCAAACACTCTGACTTACATCAGTGAGGGTAAAATCGATCTTGTCATCAACATCCCCAAGAACTTCGAAAAAGTGGAGCTTGATAATGATTATTTGATTCGCAGGAAAGCCGTGGATTTCAATGTGCCGCTCATCACCAACCTGCAACTCGCGAAACGCTTCGTAGAGGCAATCTCTCGAACCACTTTGGAAGATTTAGCGATTAAAAGCTGGGATGAGTACTCCTAGACCACGGGTGTTAGCGAGGGAGCAGGTCTGGGATGCCGTCTTCGATAGGGTACGTCACGTTGCAGGTTTTGCACTGGAAGGACCCGGTGATGATCTCCCCTTTGTCCTCTTTTTTCACGGTTAGGGACAAGTCACCTTTGCAGGTCGGGCAGCATAGAAGTTTCACGATTTCTCTTTTCATATCCAACCCTTGTATTTAGTACTCCCCTAAAAAGATTGCCCGTCGCTTCCCGATATCACTATCATAGATCGACGTCCAATCCTCATCCGTGAGTTTTTTCGCATCCTCGACCATCTGCATGAAGTTCTTCACCTGAGAGTCCATGAGATCCGCTTGATGAAGGATGATCGCCTCAACAAGCTTCGGCATCTTTGGTGACCCCCATTCGTACCTCCCGTGATGGCTTAAGATGAGGTGGATGATCTGATTCTCTAAGTCCTTGGAGAATTCTTTTCCGCTTGCGCGAAGTTCATCGATTTTCTCTTTCACCCAGCGTTCCCCGATCACGATATGGCCGACGAAGTTTCCCTCCTCGGTGACGTCAATCGCTGCTGCGTAGCGGTACTCCTTGAGTTTTCCGATATCATGAAGGAGCGCCCCTGTGATGAGGAGATCCTTGTTGACTTTTGGGTACATCTCAGAGATGTTCTGGCAGAGCCGGACCACGCCGACCGTGTGCTCAAGGTTGCCACCAACATAGTTATGATGATGCGAGATGGCAGACGGTGAATGCTTATAGAGTGCCGCAAAATCATTGTCCTTGAAAAACAAGGAAAGCATCTGGCCGAGTGGCTCGGATTTGACTGCTTTCACTTCTTTTTTAACGATCTCATAGAGTTCATCAATCCGCTCTTCTGGTAACGCTGGGATAAAATCAGTAACGTCGTACTCGTTCGGCGCGCATTTCCTGATCCCACCAGTGTTTTCATTGACGGAGATCTGAAGGCGATCCTCGTAATTCTCGACCATGCCGGTCCGAATCTGTACAACGTCACCTTGCGAGAAGCTTTCGTAGAGACGTTTCACTCGGTCCTTGTTGTCTCCTCCCCAGAACTTGACGCTGATTTCCCCGGTTTTATCGGTCGCAAGGAATTCGAAGAACATGCCTCGCTTGTATGGTCGTTGGGGTTTCTTTAGTTTGATGGCAAAGAAATCGTTAACCGCATCACCTTCGCGGAGGTTCTCGATGTACTGTTCTTTCTTGCGTTTTCCGGTATCAGCCTTGATGATTGTCTGTTCTTCCTTTTTCTTTTCGTACTGGTAAATATCAACCATTGCTGGTCCTCCCATGACTGTTCCTGGGATATTCTTCAGAGTTTATACATTTTTCCCTCTTTCACCATGATGGTTTTCGAAGGGAGTTTTTTAAAGAGCTCGGGATGTTCAGTGTGAATAGGATAGAGTGTCTTGGGATGAATAGAACGAATCAGTTCCTTGAGATCGTCACCGTTGATGTGCCCTGAGCAGTGGGATTGGAAATACTCTAAGTGAAAGTGCTCGAGCCAGTTCCGCATTCGGTTGTAGGAGATCTCCATTTCTTCGTTGAACGGTTCGGAGAGAGAGTGGATGTACAGCCCGTGCGTCGGTTTGAAGTCGATGAGTTCAGTGAAATACCAGAAGTTCAGGACAACGAGGTACCGTGAGGGATTCTTAGCGATATCTGCTGCGGTGATGATATTTGTATAATGCAGTCGTTTTTTTATGTAGGTTTCCGTGTAATCCTCATCGATATAGGTGCCTGTGAGGCGCTTTGGTTTGAGCAGGGCGAGATGCGGGTCGTTCACTGACGGGATGTTGAGGTTCTTGTCATGGCAGTATTGTTCGAGGAAGCAGGCGTGTTTGAAGTTGACGACAAGGATTTTACCGAGATCTTTTGCTAGTTGAAAGAAAGTGGTGAAGCGGTCAACGTCCTTGAAGTTGAAGTCAACCAGTGTAAGAGTGTCGTTGTTGCTGATTTTCTGTTTGGAGTCATGGTAGATTTTTTGTTCTGATTCATCGGTTTTTTTCCTGTCTATCCGGGTACCCTCCGTAATCATCGCAACTGGTGTTGCTTCTTGTGCTGCGTTTACGAAGTCGTCTGTCATCGATGCATGGAGCCCATGCATCCGAAGGTCGCCGGTATAAACGAGTGGTCCTTCAGATGTGTAGATGATGAACCCGTATGACCCAGGAACCGAATGGTCGACATTGATGGGTTTAATTTCCAGTGAGTCGATCTTGAATGCTTTCTTAGTGGTAAACATATGGAATTTTCGTATCACCGGTGGTATCTTATATCGAGAACGAAATAATGGTCTTTCCCGAAAATCGATGACCTCACTTTCGATATCACGACTGCTTTGCTCCGCGACTGCCTCAAGGATTCGCCTGCATGTTTCACCACAATAGACAGGGATATCTTTATGCAGAAACGAGATGTAATTCGCATGATCTGCATGAGCGTGAGAAAGCACCACTCCCGAAACGGCCGGTTCCTCTGCCTTTCTTCCTAAATGCTCAATCAGATCGGTCCGATAGATCCCGGGGATCTCAGGGATCAATCCCATAGCAAGGAAGTCACCGATCCCGTTCGCGGTCCTAGGACAGACGAACTCCTCGAAAAACTGTTGTCTCCTGACGAAACTCATACCGAAGTCAAGAAAGATTTTCGTCCCATGATCATCAAGAAGAATTTTGTTTCCACCGATTTCCTTGACGCCGCCATAGAAGGTGACAGTAATCATTCCTGCTCCCCTGTTTTTCGTTTCTCAAATATTGACTTTGATACATAAAGGTTCGTACAAAATTAAAAAGAACAAGAAAAGAAAACGAAGACAATGTCCTATTCAATGCTTACTTTAAACCCACTATCGTCTTTTTTCTTTTCTTTCTTATCGAGAACAATGTCAAGAATCCCATTTTTATAGGTCGCTTTAGTTGACTTGGATTTCACATTACATGGTAGGTCAATAATCTTATGATATTTTCGTTTCGGTGAGTCGACGTTAATCTCTAAGCTATTCTCGGTTGCCACAAGATTGATGTTGTTTCTTTCTACACCAGGTATCTCGACGGTAATTGCGACTTCGTTTTTCCCTTCGATGATATCTGTGAGCGGTTCGATTTCCTCAGAAATGGTTGGTGCACCTTCGGGTGATTTTATCGATCGGTTTCCGAAATCCTCTATCTTTGGTTTACCGTCTGGTCCGAAGATGATTTTATACCCATGAACAACGGGTTTTCCTGGTTGGGCATTCGTGAACATCTTCATCATTTCTTCAGCCATTTTCTTGATATCATCCATGATTTTGTCATCGTTGAAGACGTCGCGGATTCGCTCATCGTTGAAAATATCCCGAAAGATATCGTCATCCACTTTGAAAGGGTCATTTGGGTTGCGTTTTTTCTTGTCATGATCTTCATCATCAAAAGGATCCATAGATCTATACCCCCAATTTTTTTTTAATTTCAATTTCCGATATACTACTTATATACACTTCTATTTAAACCTTTCGCTATCGTCGGGCAGTTCCTTCCCGAGTTCCTCCAGGAGAAACCGTGCGTTTTTACTCAGTTTCTTTGGAGTTTTCACCTGGACGACAAGAAACAGGTCACCGTATCCGAATCCGCGCATCTGGGGCATCCCCTTGTTCTTCAGTTTTATGATATCCCCGCTTTCGGTTCCCTCAGGGATTTTCACTTTTTCGATTCCCTGAAAGGTCTCTAATGGTACTGTCGCTCCAAGCGCGGCCTGAGGAAACGAAACCTCCAGTTTCCTGTACAAATCCGGTCCCCGGCGCTCGTATAAAGAATGATCTTTTATATGTACAGCAAGGTAGAGATCGCCGGCTTGGGAACCACTGCCCAGCTGCTCTCCCTGACTCGCGAGTCTCAGAAGTGAGTCATCGTCGATTCCTTTTGGGATTTTCACTTCGATTTTCCGCGTTTTTTGCACCACTCCCCGTCCCCTGCAGGTCGGGCATGGTTCCTCAATGATGGTTCCCTGTCCATGGCACCGGGAGCAGGTGGTGATCTGGGTGAAGACGCCAAACCCGGTTCGTTGGGTTTGCCGCATCTGTCCTGTGCCGCCGCAGGTCTGACATCGTACAGGGCGCGTCCCTGGTTTCGCACCAGACCCTTTGCAGGTGTCGCATAGTTCTGTTCGAGGAACTTCAAGCTCTGTTTCGAGCCCTTTGTAAGCATCGTCGAGGCTTATCTCGATGTCATACCGGATATCGTTTCCCCTTTGTGGTCTTGCTCTTTGGTCAAAACCGGTTCTTCTGCCGAAAAACTGCGAAAAAATATCTTCGAATCCGAAGTTAATCCCCATAGACCGGAAGATATCATTGAAATCTGTGCCCCGGAAAATATCCTCGGTGGTGTACCGCTGATCGATCCCTGCATGGCCGTACTGATCGTACATCCTACGTTTCTCGTCATCGTAGAGGACTGCGTACGCTTCTGAGATCCCCTTAAATTTCTCCTCCGCATCAGGTGCCTTGTTTTTATCAGGATGGTATTTCAAAGCGAGTCTTCTGTACGCTTTTTTAATGTCGTCCTTGCTTGCGTTTTTCTCGATGCCGAGGACCTTGTAGTAATCCTGTTTTTCCATAGAACTTAAGCGACTGTTAAATCAACACTGGTATTTGATTGTATCCTTCAAAAAAATTCTTGTTGTTTAAATAAATGTTCGTACGAGCTGCATAAGGAGGTCTCCGGGAAAGAAGGCGACGATGAAGCCAACGAGGAGAGGGATCATGAACGGGATTTTCGGGGTGACCCAGATTTCTGTGATTCCGAGATTTTCGAACGCCTTGAGTTCCTCGTCTGCATCGAACTCCTTTGGCATATAAGAGAGTTTTCGTTTTCCGTCTTTAATCCGTTCCAGCGGCCAGACGAACGTCTGTTTTGCTTTCTCAACGCTCATCTTGTAGCCGAGAAGTGCGTGTGGGAACTGGACGTTTCGTTTTGCGAGGTTGTAGACGAGAAGGCTAATGGGGATGATAAGAAAGAGAATGACTGAGTTACAAAAGATCGTCCAGGAACCTGGCCAAAACGAGGTCCAGATTGGGAATGTTCCGATCCCGGTAATAAGACTAGGCTGTAGAGGAACGAGTATTGCGATAGCCATGAGGGCTTTTGCATCTGCGCCTCCGAATAAAAGTCGCATCTGGAAAAACGCATACATCAAGAGAATCATGATAGGGATAAACACGAGATACCAGATGTTTTCGAACCCAATAGTGAGATATTGTACGAGTAAAAGGGCAGCTCCGATTGCTCCCATGATTACCCAGAGGTAGTTTGCCGCCCGTCGTGTTTTGATGTCAGTGTAGGAGGCGTACGAAAGGATTCCTGCCCCGATAATAAGACGAAGAACACTTAGAATTGTTGCATCAACCATCATAAAGAAGGTAAATAGAAAAGGCCATATTAAGGTAATTGAATTATCCTTTGACGTATGTTCGAAGAGTTACAAGGTTCTGGCCTGTTAATCCATCATTGGGATACGGATGGTATTTGCTCTGCTCGGCTGTTGCTGGACCGCCTTTCGGATAAGAAGCTTGTGAATAAAACTCCTGAACTAGGGAATTATTTCCTTACTGAAAAAGAACTTACGACTTATTCTTCATATAATTTCGTAATTGTTGCAGATATGGCGTTGCCTGAGGAAAATATTCATCGATTGGCAACTCATGCGAAGGTCATGATCTTTGATCATCATCTGCAACAACCGATTCATGGAGTCTTTCATTGTAATCCAATCAGTAAAGGTGAAAATCCCGATAGTTATCCCTCCGCAAGCTGGATCGTAAACGATTACCTTGGTAATCCTATCAACATATTTGCGTTGCTTGGCATTATTGGTGATCATGAGCAACGCATCCAAGTAAACAAGGAGTTTTATCATCGGATTAACCAATTTTGTCAGGAGCAGAGTTTTACATTTGACGAATTATTACAGATGGTATACTTGCTTGATTCAAATTATAAGGTCGGTGATCGGAAAGCAGTTGAAGAAGCACCACATCTCCTCGTAGAATTTACAGATGCACGTAGGATTTTACAAAATGTTCGATGGAAGAATAATCTTACCTTGCTTGAAAATGAGATTTCGAAATGGGTGACTGCTCCTGGGGAAGAGAAGCAAGGGATTTTGTTGAAACGGATACATACAAGGTACAATATTATTTCAACGGTCACGCGGAAAATCTTCTGGGCGACAGGAAAGGATACAGTGTTTGTGAATACTGGGTTTTTCAAAGAGAACGATCAGATTTATGTGCGGAGTGGTAAGAATCTGCAGCCGCTGATACAACAGGGAAAAACATTTGGGTACCGATGCGGTGGAAAAACAGAGGTGCTTGGGGCTGTGGTGCCGAAAGATAAAACGGATTCTTTTGTGCAGGAGATATTGCGCTTTCTTTCCATTCCTGTTGAAACAAAAAAACAGTAAAATGGATATCTAATAACACATCATTTGTTTTGATTCATTAGACGGTTATGATCCATGAACCAAGTAAGGTGTTTGTAGGGGTGAATCTCAAAGATACCTTCACATTCCCAGACATTCCTGGATGTGCAGTAAAGTCAAGTTCTATATAATCACCAGCAGCTATATCAGCGGTGGCTCCACTCGTGGATTTCGCTACATCTAAGGGAGTATGACTAGGATCGTACACCCTCCAGTTCACAGTTGTATTATCGGTAATAACGACGATATCCCTCCATTGTATATTCGCACCCGCAGAAGTAATAGTTATTCTATTTGTTGCAGAATCCGTTATACAAGCGATGTTTGCGGTTTGATCTTTTGTGCCACCCATCATTCCAGCGATGTAGACATATATCGTCGCTGCAATTGCGACTGTTATGGCAACCATAAGAATAACGCCGATGACAGCAGACACGGCGCGTTCATCTGTTTCTCTAAATTTTTTATTCGCTTTCATTGCATCTCCTCTCTTGGCTTTTTTATATACCTTTTTTTGTTGAATGATGTATATATCATTATTGATATAATACTTTTATAGGAAAATGAAAATTTTTTATATAAAAAACATTTGAAATTCTATTATTAAAATATACTTACATTTCTTATCAATAATTTATTTATTTTTTTATTAAGAATATTTTTTAATAAGGTAAAAAGACTAATATAATTAGACATTTTCAATGGTGTACGTTCCAAGAAGTGCATTTGTAGGTATATGCATAAATGAAACAGTTACTTTCCCTCTAAGAATTTGATCATTACGTAAATCTATTGTATCTCCTGCGTTCATAGCACCAGTTTTTGGAACTATTAGATATGCATGACTGGTCGCGTTCGTAAATGTTATATTGATATCATTCCAATTCGCATTCACATCAGCTGTTGCTACTGTAATTGTTTTTTCTGAATCTGATTTTGCAAAGTCAATGGCTGGTGTTGCTGTTTTTTGTTCACCGATCATACCGGTGAAATAAGCATAAGCGACAGCTGCCATTGCTACGGTAATTGCCACCATGATGATGACGCCGATGACTGCTGAAACTGCATCTTGGTTTGTTATTGTTCTCTGCATTTTCATGCTCTCCTCATCCCCATTTTATGTCAATTCGTATAGACGTATAGTTATTCTAAAGTTTTAATTCGAAGATGAAAAAATAAAAAATAAAAGAAAGAAGATGTTAAGATGATTAGACGTTCACTGTCCACGAGCCAAGTAACGAGTTCGTAGGTGTGTATTTTAATGTCGCTTTAACATTGCCCGTAGAGGCAGGACCTAAAAGGATATAGTCTCCCGCACTTACATCGAAAGTACAAGCCGTAATATTGGCACTGTTAGCTAATGCTATTGAATTAGCAGCATGCACAGTCCAAGTCGAGGCCCCAACGTCTAATGTAATTACGATATCTCTCCAGTGGATATTTGAATCTGCGGTAGCAACAGTTATTCTATCTGTCGTTGAATCTGTAGTACATGCTACATTCGGTGTTTGATTCTTCGTCCCACCGATCATACCACTGACATAGACATACACTGTTGCTGCAATTGCTACTGTTATGGCAACCATGAGGATCACACCAATAACAGCGGAAACTGCGCGCTCATCTGCTTCTATAAACTTTCTATTTGCTTTCATTTTTCCCATTCTCTCCTAGCTTTATTCAAGCTATTTTTTTGCTGGTGATACATATCGTACGAGGTATAAAAACTTTTTGAAAAGCAAACAATCGTTGTTAATATCAGCATTTTTATCTGTTGCTTTTCAAACAGTTTTCCTTTGTAGTACGCTAACTATGCGCACCAGGTCATATGCACTATTCTCACATTTTTCATATTTAAATTTTTGTCGGAAAAATACTAAAACCGTCAAGTCACAAATTGAAAAAACGACGTCGCAATACTTCCGTTTATCATCAAATTCCATTATCTATTTATGAAAAATCAATATTCACTTTCTATTGATTCTTCGAATTCACCTCATTTTTAAGTCTTTTTGAAACAGAAACGTTTATTAGAAAATAGTACCATACATAGTCGAACACGATTGGGATGCCAAGACTAAAAAATAATTAGAATAGAGAATCATTTGCACAGGATAAGGGATGGGATCCATATGCAACTCCAACAAAAAAACAACCTACGCGGGTGCAATACTCGATTACTTCTTCTGCCAATCATGGGGGCGCTCTTCCTTAAAAAACCGTATCAGAGCAAACCATCAGAAGAAAGTACGCTCGATTTTCACCTCACCGTTATTAAAAAAATCGATGAACTTTTACAAGACCATGACAAAGAATTACCGGTTAATGCGTCAGCGCCCATGGATACACTCCATGTTGCGCCACGATCATCGCCGGTTGAACTAAGGCCGCAACTGGGAAAGCGAGTCGATCATGTCGAAGTCGACCTCCCACACCTGCAACAGCTGTCCATCACCAAGAACCGAATCATACCTGAGGAGTTTAAGATTGATCAAACCTTGGGTGTTGAACCGGAATTCAGGTTCATCACGAGTCTTAATTCCCTCGGAAACGCGTTACACATCACAGCCAATCAACAACCCCGCATCGAAGTCATCGACCTCGGTGATTTTACAACCGATGAGATCTCCTCGCATCTGAAAATCCCAACGACATTCGACACACAACCTCCGAAACAAAAAACCAAGATAAACAAACAGCAATCCATAAACACGAAACCATCACAGACAACAAAAATAGAGATTATCGACACAGGTACATTCATACAACAAGCCTCCGAAGACATCTTTCTCACCGCGCTCAAACAAAACGAAGAAATCGAAAAAAAATCACAGATTTACTATCTGAAAGCCGCTGGGCACAAGGATGATAAAATCAAGAAAAAGGATGTCGAGCAATCTTATGTCCCTGATGACTTTGACCAACGGTTGAAAATATTGAGGGAAAAACAACAACAAGAAGAAGAACAGAAACGTGAACTTGAGGAAAAACTACGGAAACAACGTGAAAAAGAAGAGCAACAAAAACGGGAACTTGAAGAAAAAGAAAAGAAACAACTCGAAAAAGAGCAAGAAAAACTCGCGAAGCAAGAATCAAAAAAGGTGAAAATAGAGGATAAAAAACCGCAAGAGGAAAAAAAAGAACAAAAAAAGGAAGTAATAGAACCATCACCCGAAGTGGTCACGAAAAAACAACTCAAAGAACAACAACGCCTCGAACGAGTTGCAGCACGGAAAGCAAAAATCGAGGAACGACTGAAAATAAAAAAAGAAAAAAAACTACTCAAAGAACAACAAAAACATCTCGCGTTTGCTAAAGGAGATAAAAAAGGAAAATACGCGGCGGCGTCTACTGAACTTGATTCTGATGTCAAAAAAATATTGCAGATCACCGACGCACTCCTCGGAGAGCTCCCTGAGGAAGTGATTAACCGCTTCATGCAAACTGATGATTTTGAACTCTATGAGCACATTCTTAATAAATATAAGATAAGGTGAAAACACCATGAGTCTCTTAGAAAAGACACAAAAAAAAGATCAGGATGAATCCGAAGAGTCACTGCTTATCTCCCTGAAAAAGAAATCAAAACAGCCAAAAGAGGCCTCAGAGAAACCCGTCCTCACGGAACCAGTGTCACAGACACCGGACTCATTTCGGATTACCAAACCGGAGCAAACCATACAGAAAAGCCTCCTTGATAAAGTGCGTCAGAAAAAGACAACAACCCCAAAGTACCCACAAGTACCACAGACGACGACCGGATCAACGGCAAAAACACAACAAAAAAAGGTAGACACCGCCTTCCTTGACCCCACCCAGAAACAAGGTGAAAAACACATTGAAGTGATTGAGAAACAGACAGGATTCGGCTGGAAAAAACAAGGATCAAAACGCATTATCTATGATCGAACTCGTCATGAAACCAGATTTGAAGTCATCGAACCCAAAATCAACGACCAAGAAAAACAAACCATGAACGAACTCGCTCATCTCTTCAAAATGCTCGCGGATATCGACACCTTCGATATGCCGATGAAAGAAAAAGAAAAATTCCTTGAAGAGACCCTCGAGCAGATCATCACCGATAACCATATCACGTTCGAGGAAAACTCTAAAGACACGATCTACTACCATATATTCCGGAACTTCCTCGGATATGGGCGCATCGACATCCTCATGCATGACGACGGCATTGAGGATATCTCCTGTGACGGGCCGGACACGCCGATCTTCATCCATCACCGGAAGTACGAGGCAATCGAAACCAACATCTTTTTCGATACTGAGGAAGAACTCAATTCATTTCTTGTCAGGCTCTGTCAAATCTCAGGTAAACAGATCTCGATTTTCTCGCCCATCGTCGATGGGAAACTCCCAGATGGCTCGCGTCTGCAAGCAACACTCGCGCGTACCGTGACTAGTGGTTCAACCTTCACGATTCGGAAATTTAAAGAAACACCGCTTACCCCTGTTGACCTGATTGATTCCAACTCGATGTCGACCGAGATGGCGGCCTACTTCTGGATGGCGATCGAGGATGGGGCCTCGATCCTGTTTTGCGGCGGGACTGCGAGCGGGAAAACAACCGCGCTTAATGCGCTTATGTTGTTTATCCCTTCCTCGCATAAGATCATCTCCATAGAGGACACACGAGAGGTCAACATCCCCCATAAGAACTGGATCGCGGGAACAACCAGGCGAGGGTTTGCAGCTAGCGACGAAAGCAAGACCGGGAAGGACATCGATATGTTCGACCTTATCCGAGCTGCATTACGACAACGACCCAGGGTGATCATCGTAGGGGAGGTCCGTGGAAAGGAAGCATACAGCTTGTTCCAGGCGATGGCGACCGGTCACACCGCGTATGCGACGGTGCATGCAAGCACGATTCACACACTCATCCAGCGGCTTGAAAACCCACCTATTGAACTCCCCAGGGCGCTATTGACGTCTCTGGATGTTATCGTGTTCCAAAATGCGGTCGATATCGGCGGGAAGATGGTCCGACGCATGACCAGTGTCACAGAAATCATCAAACTCGACACGGATACGAACCAGTTAATCTTCATGGCGCCGTACACATGGGTCTCGAAGATGGAAGACCGCTTCGAAGGCAGTGGTTCAAGCAAAATCCTGACACGCATCAAACAGCAATATGACTGGACCGATGAGCAACTTCAGCATGAACTCAATAATAGAATCCTGATCCTTGAGTGGATGCGTAAAAAGAACGTCCGAGGGTACAAGAAATTCGGACGGATCATCGCGGAATACAAGAAATTCCCTGAAAAAATACTTGAGATGGCCAGGAAGGACGCTGAAATATGAAGTCAACGAATTACACGCGGTTTTGTCGACGTATGTTCGCTGATGTATTCAATAAATTCAATATCAGCGAAACAAACAAGAACAAACTCCTTGAGAAAGCCAACATCAGCATGGTCTACCAAGAATATTTCTCCATGGTTCTCATGAATATCATCATCGGGTTTATCGCCTCATTTTCCTCGACTTTGTTTTTGTATCTTCTTTTTCCGAACGCTGCGACCGCATTGCTCATGCTTGCAGCCACCTCGGTTGTCCCCGTCGTCCTTGGGATGGTGTACCTGCAGCTTCCTGCATCGAAGGCGAAATCCCGAGGGAAAAACATCGATCGGCATCTGCCGTATGTCGCGAATTTCATCAACACGATGTCGGTTGCGGGTATATCGCCGTCGGAAATCTTCGGGACGCTTTCAGGGATAGAGCTCTACGGTGAAGTGCAAAAAGAAGCCAAGAAAATCACCTCGGAGATTGAGCTGATGGGCGTTGATGCGATCACAGCCCTGAAAAACGCGATCGAGATTTCCCCCTCGAGAAAACTCAAGGATTTTCTCCAAGGGATTGTGGAAGTCCTGCAGTCTGGTGCTGCGCTTGCGCCGTACTTTGAACGGTGCGTTGACCGCTATATGTTCGATGATTTAAACGAACGGAAAAAAAGTCTTGAATCCCTGGCTATCATGGCGGAAAGCTTTGTCACCACGGTCATCGCGTTCCCCTTGTTCCTTGTCATCATCCTTTCAATTATGGGGCTAACCAGCGGTGGGATCCAGTTCGATTTTCTCTATATTATCTCTCTCGTTATCCTCCCGATGGCATACTTCGGTTTTTATGTAATGATGAAATCAGGGATGGGTGAATCAGTATAGCACAAATCAAAATCGTCAAAAAATATGATATAAATCGGAAATACGGCAAGGATAAAATGAATGATGTGCTCCTTGGTGTTTCTATTCTTGTCGCATCATTGTTCTTTGTGTTTGGGTTCTTCGCGGTGATCGGACATCCTATCATACTCAAGGGGATACTCAACACTGTCGATTACCTCGTGTTCGGCGTGCTTGGATGCATTGGACCGATTGGGTTCTACGCGCATGTGAAGGAGAAACGGAAACGGGAGATCATGGATAAGCTCCCTGATTTCCTGCGAGATATCGCAAACTCATCAGCATCGGGGATGAACATTTTCGATTCCATGCGGTCTGCATCAGAGGGTGACTACGGGGAACTGACGGACGAACTTAAAATGACGGTCGCGCAGCTCTCCTGGGGGATTCCAATCGATGAGGCGCTGACGAACTTCGGGGCACGGATCAACAACAACGAAGTGAAGCGGCTTGCGATCACCATTAATAAGGCACTCGAGATCGGAGGAAACACCTCGTCGGTCTTCAACGCTGCAGCAAAGGAGCTAGACCAGATCAGGCGTGTCGAGCAGCAACGCAGGACCGAGATGTCGATGTACAGCATCGTGATTTTCATTAGCTTCTTCGTGTTCCTCGCTGTGATTCTTATCATTAATGGCACCATCTTCCAAGCGATTTATTCACTTCAAGGAAAGATGGCGGGAAAGGCGATAGGGAACCTGAGAATCGCAAATATCGACCCCATGGCAGTGAAAACCATGTTCTTCACCTTCGTGTTCATCCAAAGCCTCGGAGGAGGCCTCCTTGGTGGGTTCATGATGGAAGGAAAACTCTCCGGCGGCATACGACAGGCATTCATCCTTGTTCTCATCTCATTTATCACCTTTAAACTCCTTTTCTAGAATGGCAAAACCGAGATAATGTCACGATACCATTATATAGAGAAACATACCAGAGAAATACACGTGGTAAGGAGTGATGAAGAACATAACGTTCTCTGATAATCATATTGCAGTATCCGAAGTGATAGGGGCGATGCTGCTTGTCGTCATCGCTGTCGCTGCCTTTGCGATTATCTATGCACAGGTGTTTCCTGTGAAACTACCAGGGCCTGAGCCACATGTGCAGATAGCTGGGTATGTGTCAGAAAACGGGGAAATCGTTCTCGAGCATATTGGAGGGGAAGAATTAGTAAATTATCAAATCGTTGTGACGCAATCTGATGGGGTCTCTAACAGATCATCTTCGGAAAAGTCTTGGCAAATAGGAGAACCAAAGTTTCTCAGCACCAGTCTGGTTAATTATCATCTTTTTGATCAAACACAACAAGTCAGGGTGGAGGTCATCACCATGATGAAGGACGGCAGTACCCATGTCGTGTTTGACGGTGTCATCACCCCTAAGAATATCCTGCCAGGACCAATCCCCCAACCGTTACCTGACCCGATGTCCATTTCAACCTTGCTTACGAACACCTCCGATGAGGATCTCATCTGTTATAACTATACGATTCAGCCAAAGATTCTCCCAGCACCAACCGCGTACATCTATAACTGGATGTATAAAACGAATCCTGACCCGAGTGCTCCTTTTGTCTCACTCACTCGTTTACTCATGCCTTTTGACCTCCAAAATCCGTTCTTCGCGAAGGACTATTCGGGGAATAACAACAATGGAACTATCCTGGGAGCAATCTGGACGAATGGGAAACTTGGTGGGGCGTACCGGTTCACAGGTATCTCTTCCATCGCTCTCCCTTATTGTTTTAGCGTCAACAAAATCGATACTGTTACAATCGAGGTTTGGATTAAGACAGATCAGGCTTCAGGGACAATTCTATCCTACAACCGCAGCAATTATCTTGAACTTGGAATTTCAAATGGTAAGGTGAAATGGAGCACGAACGCAAGTGACGGTTCGGGTGATGTCAACGGCACAATCGCAGTGAACGATAACACCTGGCACCTCATCGCGGTTACTTATGATGCCACCACGGGGGTCGGTAACATCTATGTCGACGGAAAACTCGACACCTCACGACAAGCACATAAGACCAATAAACTCCTTGGATCGGGGGACAGCCCTGCCGGGGCGATCGGGAAGTGGACCGGTGCGACCGCCAGAAAAACCATCTTCTCGACTGATTTTGAATCACGAGATGAAGCGAACAACTGGAATGAGGACGGTTCAACTGCCTCAAACATTAAAGATGCAGTGGATAGTAATACAAGTAACGTCGACGGTTCTGCAGATGCAGGAACAGAAACCAATTTTGCGAATGCACAAGGGACATCCAAAGACGGCAATGTCATGACTATCAAGGAGACGAACAAGGGCACAGGAACAAGCACACTCGGGAAAACATCAGGGTCCGGTACCTCATATACTACGGTGAATGTAGATACGATGTGCGGACAGGTTTTCACAGCAGCCTCTACCGGAGAAATCTACCAAGCAACGTTTTACGGGAGGTCCAGCTTGGGGACCATCAACACGAAAATGGTAATTTGTGATTCAACTGGTGCTATTCTGCCTAACGGCGTCAGCAGTGCAGTAGGAGTCAGTACGACCCTGGGAAACAAAGTAGCGACCTGGACCGCAGGATCAAGACCTATTGTTCAAAGCGGTCAGAATTATTGGATACTGGTGCTTCCAAGTTCAAGTTCGATACGATTATATTATGATGGAACAACGGGCGGATCAAGTAAAACTGATCTCACTAACAGCTATGCAGCTCCGACGAATCCCACGGATGCCACCACTGGCACGATAAATTATCGAGTGTTGTATGCGGATATCAACAACATTAACTATCAGATTGATTTTGAATACCAGTTCACGGCTGTCATATATAATATGGTCAATAAACAGGTCTGTCTCTATGTCACCTCGCATACAGGGTCCGAGAACCTTCTTGTGAACTATTGGACTGGATCTGCATGGTCATCGCTAGGTAGCCTCTCAGGCTCAGGGTGGTATAATGTTACCGCAACAGGGCTCTCATCATCAACGTATACTATCCAGTTGAAAGGTGCCTCTGACACAAGCGACGTTTCCCAGGACACCTGGAATATCGACGTCATCTTCTTACACGAGTGGGCAACCCAACACACCTTTGATATGTTGCCTTCGACCGCACTCACACCGCACGCGGGATCCTATTCCCTTGGTGGGTCTGGTGACTTCTACCCCCTGTACACTTACTTTAATAGAACTGATATCACCCTATCCGGGTATCAAAACGTCCAGCTTTCAGTGTGGTACAGCTACAAGAACACAGAAAGCAACGACTTCTTTGGTCTCTACTACAAGAATAACAGCCAATGGAACCCTATATTTGAAATTTCAAATCCAACACAATCTGGACAAAAGGAGTGGACTAATGTCATCATTACACTCCCGTCTTCCCTCAACACACTACGATTACAATTCAAATGGCGAACCACCTCATCAAGCGAATACGTGGCAATTGATGATCTTAAAATCACCGGGATACCATTGGGGACGGAGAACAATTTTACTGGAATCATCGACGAAGTGAAGATTTACCAGCGAGTACTCTCTCCTGAGCAACTCTATCAGAACTACTTGTGTACGAAAGACGGAACTTCTTCATGCAGCGTCCTCACTTCAAAAGAAATCCTGACCAATGAACGATGGAAATGCCTTGTTACCCCGAATAATGGGATCCTTGATGATGTCATAACCGAGTCCAATCTCATTGTAGTTAAAGTGTATACTGGAGGAGGATAAAAATGAACAAACAGCATGCAGCAATAGGGGTCACCTTCCTCATGATCATGCTCTGTTTAGCTGGGCTGACCTCAATTTCAGTGAAGGCAGGGTCGTACGATGGCAACGATTTAGCGGTCGCTATCCTTACAAACACAAATATTACTTCTCTCGTCAGTTCGAGCTACTGGGATACTGACACGGTGGCGCACAGGCAATCCGCTATATGGGCGTCTCGAGGAAACCTATTGCCGACCGATGGACTGACATTTGCGATACTAAGCACCGGTCGTGCAGATCTTTTATATGCGACTTCAAGCGGACTTAATCCAGGGAATGAACGAGGGAACTGGTTCCAGGGAGGGCAATATGGGAATCCGCGAGATGAAGCCAGCCTCCAACTCCAATTACACGTCCCGGAATACATGCATTATCTCTATTATGATACTCAGTTTTTCACGACAGAATGGTCAGAGTATGTCGGATCGCAATATAACGATCAGCTGACTATCACTGTTAACTCGCCGTCGAAAGGAACTACAGGCTACGTGATTAACGTGAACGGCGGAGACTTTGTCTTCAACGCCAAAGATGCACCGTTGCTGGGTACTGGGTATAATCTCTTTGCCCAGGATAACAACCCGGCGGGAGTAGACTGGCTCCAATCTACACCCAATGCTAATGGTGCTGATGCTGGTTCATCCGCACTCGTCGGACGGCAGCATCCCGTATCTCCCGGTGAAACCGTGACGATTACCTTTGACCTTAAGGACACGGGTGACAACCAGTTCGATAGCATGGCGTTTATCGATAATCTGCATTTCTGCGGTTATGCGAAAACGCAGATGTTGGCAAGGAAAACCGTCACTGACATTACCGGCGGGCATGTCCTTTGTGGAGACACCTTGAAATACGATATCACAATAAGTAATATCGGAACAGCGAATCAAACCGACAATCCAGGGCATGAATTCGAGGACCTTATTCCAGGAAATGTACAATATGTCCCAGGGTCTGTGACAGCAAGTTCAGGGACGATTGCCTATGATTCTGGCACCAATATGATTGTTTGGGACGGCGCTATAACCAAGCAAAGCAGTGTTGCGATAAGTTTCAAGGTCAATGTCAATAGCGGTCTAGTGAATCACACGATCGTCTCCAACCAGGGTGTTGTCTATTGGGACGAAAATGAGGATCATGTTAATGAGAACAATGAATTAACAGACGACCCAACAGTGCCAGGGGACCATAATCCCACCATTGTGACAGTATGGTCGTATGAGGCTCCTACGGTACTAACTGAGACATTCGCGGATCTCGATGACACTGTAGGCGGGAAGGCCATGGATTCCTATCAGGGGAATGTATGGTTTGATACCAGCCTGCATTCCGGGCAAAGCAACTTCGAGGTCGCTCCCAGTTATTTCTATCACACGGCACAATCCTTTAAGATGAAGCTGCGTGCGTCAGGGGGAACCCAATATTGGAACTACACGCTCTCGGTGTTCCAAAGCAACCTCACCTCATGGGAAAGCTGGTTTGCCTGTGGCAATAGCAGTGAAGCAGCAGATCTTATCGTGGACTTCTTCTCGGCAAGTGGTGCTAAAATCACGTCCCTTAAATTCGAGTATGTGTATGTAAGTGGGGTTCCTTTATCGTCCTCGTACCAGGTGAAGTTGTCCTTTGCGACACCATCAGGATGGAAACAGTTATCCTCTGATCATCCGAGCGGCTATCTCTATAACGGCTGGTACAAAGTACGGATTGGGAAGGTGGATGGAACCACCATGCAGTACACGTTAGAGCGCAATGGTTATGGGACTGTTGGTACGGAAACAGGGCAGAGTCTTAATGCCCAGCTAGCAAACCTTGCACAGGTGCGGTGGTACTCGACAAGGGAACCCACGGTCTGCCCGATTATCTTCTGGGATGAACACACAATTCATCTTCTAAGAATCATATAGGGTGGTAAACAAAAAATGGCACGAGAATTCACACGAAATATGTTAATCATGCTAGTGTCGATCATGGTTGGTGCTGTGATCATCACTTATTTTATCGCTGACATCATCAATCGGTCAGCGATAGACACCATGACCATACAACATAATGTCGAAATAGGAGACATCAACAGTCGCAATGAGAACTTCACGAACTATTGTCTCCAAGGCTCCATCAAAATGGATTCAGCCCGTGAGGTGCGGGAGATAGCCAACTACTATTTTGATTTTGCGTTGTACTGGTTTAACAACGCACTTGCGGCGTCCAACAAGAATCTTACGACGCAATGCATCAATAACTGCACGAAAGCGATGGGCCAGTACCTGACCGCCTATCAGAACTTCGGGAAATCACGACCGTATTTTATGACCGCGAGGAACTACACCAACAAGAGCCAGTACCTTGAGGTCATTGGGTACTACATTGGATTTTCCCACGCGGGGCAGAACATCACGATGCTGCGATACAATGCTAGTGACTACCTCAGACGCGCCGCCGAGAATCTCTCCTTCGGGCATATGGAGAACGTCACAGCCCTCATGGCGAACTTCACCAACATAGAACAGATGGTCCAAGGGGCGACCGAGACCTATAACGAGTTCCGCTACCAGATAGACGGGTATTTATTCTTCAGCACCATCCGGGAGATCCCTGACCAAACATAAGCAGCATGCACGTGTACCTTTTTCTAGAATATTTTTTGTTTCACGCCTGGGGACGTCAGTGCCAAAAAATTAAAGAGAGAGGAGTGATTACCCCACCCAACAGCATGATGTTTTGCCCCGGTAGTGTAGCGGCCTATCATGAAGCCCTGTCGAGGCTTCGACTTGGGTTCGAATCCCAGCCGGGGCGTATCTTTCTATCTGTTATGTAATCGACGAGCCTTACTTCGAAAAGTGTTGATATTGATGTATAGCAATTTGATAGAAACATACTTACTTTTTTGGTAACTCATGTTTTATGTGAATGATTAAAGACTTTGCTGAGGGGACCTAGGGATTCAAATTCCTTCCCCTACACATAAAAACATAACCCGTAATTTTTTGCTCGGAACTACAGAACGGATAATAATTGTCAAACAAGCCATAAAAAGCATCAGAAAAGATGTAACGATATGGTAATTAAAAAGAAGCAGAAAAGAATTATGATTGACGAGCTTTCAGAAAAGTAACAGCCTGTCATGGACGCATGTCTAGGTGAACCATCATTCGATTATTGAAATGGTGAAAGGTCTTTGGTATTTTTTGCTGTTTTGATTTTCTCTAATGTAATATATATAAGACCTCTAGGTGCCTAGCGTCTCTCCTGAGAATAGCTTGGACTCGGGTCCGAATCCCAACCGGGGCGCATCTATATTTTTTCTAAAGAAGAATGATGAGCAGCTTCGTGATGATCTGGATCTCAGCAAGTTGATTCCCGTTGCTGTCGTATGTGAACGCAGTCATCGAATAGATGCCAAAGGGGACCTGAAAATCGGTCGAAAACCCACCAGTGGTATTCTTGTCCCAGAACTCGAAGGTCTTGCCAAGGAAAAACTGTTTAGCGACAAACTTCACGGACGCGACATCCTGCGAAGCGCCGGGGAGCGCCACGTACAGGGTCGTGTAATTCACTGCGATGGACATGTCAAGCGTCCGTAGGATCGGACGTGGACCTATCTTCGGGGTATCAAACCAGTAGATGTACCCTGGTTCGTACAACCCGCGGTCAGGGCATCTGATGGTCCGTCGTTCCTCCATCTTGTTCCCCGCGATGTCCCAGACATCGATGAAGAGATCGTAGGTCTCACCCCGTTCAGCGGTAAAATGCCATTCAAACCATACGAAGTGGTCTCCCGTGTAGCTTGTGTTGAAAATGGTTTCGTCGTTGACCAAGATCTCCACGCGAGAAATCCCCGAACCGGTGGTATACTCCGTGGTGCTGCCGTTGATCGTCGTTTCGCCAGGAACGATAATATCAGGTGGCTGCTGGACGGTGATCATCGGGGAGGACATGTCTATTTTAATGTCACTGTAGCGATGGTGTATCTCCTCGTTGATGGAATCATTCGACCAGTAATCGACATAGTTATTTGGGGCCTCTATCGAAATCACAGGAGGTGACGCTGGGTTGTAGATTTCTGCTGCATAACCATTGATGCTGTAATAGGTGGTGATGTTGCTCGGGTCGCTGTCCGGGTCGGTGACATCGAAGGTGACCGTCACCGGCGTCACGTACCACCCGTTGTTGCCGTTCGGCACCGCAGGTGTCAAACTGATGGTCGTTAAAGGTGGATAAATATCAAGCCCGACGATCGCTGAGATGTTCCATTTGTCAAGAATCGGCGTGACCTGAGCTGAGACTCGGGAGAACGTCCCTCGCAGTCGCACACATGATGCATTGATCGCAGACACGTTGTCCCCGTTCTGCACGTCCTGTTTCAGGATCGTGGTGCCGTTCTGGTCCATGATGTCGAACGAAAGGGATGTAGTCGCTGGAACCGTTGCTTTGAAACAGAACTGTCGCCAGGCACGGAACTCATCAGGCTGGATCGGCACTGACATCAGCTGCGCTGAGGTGATCAATGACACCTCCTGGCCAAACCCGGTCGTGATCGCAAGAGAACCTATGGTTTGCTTTGACCGCCAGACATACCCGAAGATATCAGCATACGGGCTTACGAGATCCCGTTCGTCCTCCCAGGCTGCGAAAATCCGACCGGCGCCAGCCCCCAGGGCTGCCCAGTCGACATTCTGCGAGGAGCCGTCTGAGAGCTCCTGCCTACTAGTAAGAATAGAACCAGTGGAGTCGATGATCCGACCGTACACATCTTGATTGCCTGAAATCGTCCCATCATAGGAGACGAAGAACATGGTGTCAAAGTAAGGGACGACATCCGTGCGGATGAACGTTGTCCCAGACTCGATGATATAATTGTTTTTCACGACGCTCCCCGTGGTATCCAGGATTTTCCCCCAGATGTTGCCATCGTAGCTGTCCCTGCTCGAGGGATCTTGGCTCACGTCCCCGTCATTCCAGGTGACGAGGTACCGTCGTGCCTTCGTGTTGTAGGTGACCGCTGGGTAAATATAATCAACCGTATCACTGCCGGTCGCAATCGTGATCTGAGAGCCGATGATGTTCCCGTTCGAATCGACCCGATAGGCGTACAGGCTGAACGGTCCAACCGCCGGGTCAGGGCCGTCCTCGTACACCACCAAGAAGTTCCCGTGCTTGTCGGAGCATACCCAGGGGTCGCCCTGGTAATTCGTCTCGTAGGCGATCGCGAACTCATCACCAAAAGGATACCCATTCGAGTTGTATAACCTTCCGTACACGTCATAATCATCCCCCCCGTTTCTCGCGTCCGCCCAGACGACAAGGAAGCGGTTGCTTTGGTTGTCGTAGGCGACCTGAGGGTCGAATTGACCATTGTTGACATTACAAATCGTGAAACGCATGGTGACCTGACCGTCTGGTGACACCAACGCACCAAGTATATCGGCTTGATATCGCTCGAGGAAGTTATTCGCCGGGTTCTGCTCCCAGGCGACGAAGAACTTTCCCGCCCCGAAGGCGTTCGCCGGGTTTTCCGCATGGTACGTGTCGTTGTTTGCTGGGTCAGACACGTCGACATCACTGTTGTTTGTTGGGACGGGGTCGCCCCCGGTGAGGTTGTAGGTCCTGCCATGGATCACCCCAGGGATTGTTCGCTCCCAATGGGGGAGCGGGATGCCGATGTCCTCAGGACCGAGGCGCTCCTCCCAGGTAACAAGAAACCGGTTCCCCCCATATTCAACATCAGGGTCCCATGCGCCTTCCGTTGCCGCTTTAAAGGAGACCATGACGTCCGGGCTTGTACGATCTTTCCAGGTAAAGACGGACGCAAAGCTACTTTGGTTCACCGCGGTGGGATTGCCATAAAATAGGTAGATGGTTGTCTGGTCTGGTGGCAGCGTTGGTACATCCACAAGCACGTTTGCAAGGACGCCGTTGGTCTTATTGAGGATGTAGTACGACAACTGGGCTCCAGTGCTATTCGTGAAGCGGATATCGTCAAAGTCTGTTTGCATATCGGTGTCATAGGAAACAGTGAGGTTCACATCATAATCACGATATGTTGTCTGTGCACTGTTGAAAATGGAGATGGGTTTCATGCGGGTGAACGAAGTGTCTATCCAAGCGGGGTAGGTGTTTTCCATAGACACGGTTCCGATGCTTGTATTCACGACAATATCGTGGGAGAGCGTCTGGTCAATCTTACTTCCATTGAGAAAGTCATCCTGCCAGACGAGCAGCGATCCATAACTCTTCACTGGCAGTGGCATGGGATTCATGGCACCCGTTCTGGGATACATCATCGCTTGGCCAAGGGTCACACACAGCATGACCAGTATGACAAGGACGCTAAGTCCAGCTTTGATGCGTTTCTCCCCCATCGCTAAACTATCTCCTTATTACGGCCATGGAACATTGTACCATTGGCCCTGCCAGAGGACCTGTAACGTCCAATCCCCGGGTATTGGTTCATCACCAAGGATCCAGATGCGCTCCAAATGGCCATTATCCGTGTACCACTCGATTGTACGGGTGAGCTCGACGAAATGCTCACCGGTGAGTGTGAATCCATACTGGTAATTCCCAGCGTGTTGCGGGTCGTACCCGAACTCAAGGTTAAACTGATCGCCGAGCGGTGCTCCAAAGGTATACACCGTGAAATATCCTGTGTCCCCAAGCGCCCACGATATCTGTAACCTGCGGCTTGCATTGAATGAGACGTTCCCATGGATTTTGAAGGTGTCTGACTGAGCATCAGCAAAGGTGACCACGACTTTTTTGTTGAACTGCAGTTCAACGGCACCGCTTTGTCCTATTGATAAATCTGCGCTCACGGTAAAGAGATCACCAGTGAGATACACCGCGATGTCGACGTTGGTTAAACGGAGGAGTTTCCCGGACCAACTGAAGTTCGAGATCTGCCCGTTTGCATAATCCCAGGAGAGGATATAGTGATCGTCCGTTTGGATGCCAAAACCAAGGTGGAGTATTTCGACCCCATTGTCGACAACGGAGATCGTATTATTCAGCATGATACCACCGGTGATAAGACCTACCTGTGCGTGAGTTGTGCTTTGTGTGGGTAACTGCCAGAAGAGGTCAAGGTATGCATTGGTGAGCTCAAGGGTGTCTGAAAGGGCCCATCCGTCATGGGCAAGCGAAAAGGAAAGCGTCGGACTTCCACCGGTTGCATCCCGTGAGAAGATGATCTCCCCGGTCCTGTGCGCCCGATCCACGTTCCAGGAGAGATTCAGATGATTGTTGCGCAACGTCAGAGCTTTAGTAAACGTCCAATTCTTGTAGGAGATGGACGTGGAAAAGATAGCTGCGCTCGAAGAGTCACGGGTGACATCAAAGAACCCGGTCCCGTCGGTTAGATCGATTTTCCATCGTGTCTGCATGAACGTGTTTCTGAGTTCGAACGACTTGGTCACGACCATATCCTTATGGGAAATAGAGATGTTCAGGAGCCGAGGCTCATCATACCCACGCATCACGGTGATGTTCCCTGTGCCGTTCTTGAGGTCCACTGCGTTTTCAAAGCGGAGTTTCTTAGGGAAATTCTCAACCGAAATGAACGGGGTGGTATCCCCGGAGAAATATAACGCGAGTCGTTTGACATCCCTGGACATGTTCAGGTCAGCAAAACTTGATGCTGCAAGGTCCCCGAATGTCCCGAGGTCCAGGCCCCAGGTGGCATGGATATTTTCAGGGATGTTCAGTGCCTGGAAGGTCACGAGGTTCCCGTTCTGTATGGAGTCGAGCGCGTACGTGACGTTGTAAGGGCGGTCACTGGTGTAGAGAAATTCCCGTGATCCGAGAATCGTGAGATCAAAGGTCATGTAACTGGGTAGTGGATCGATGAGGTAACTTTGAACGATGTCATCAAGGGCGCCGCCTTCTGCCCGCAGTTTAATCGTCGTGGGGACGCCAGCGCTTCTCCCGAACTCGTAGCTGATCTTTGCTTCTCTTGGGATGGAGGTAATCGTGAGTTCGGTCGCAGGCTCAAAATCGATCGTGTAGGTCCGTTGGAAGATCTCACTTCCTGTTGCATTGACCGCGAGATAGTGTGTGAAAAACGTAAGTTTCGATCCGCTTTCGATGTTCTCAGGTTTCACGGACAGTCGAAACACGCGTGGGTCGCTGATGTTGTCTCTTCCGACATAAAACGTGGTGTTGACATGGTTCGCCCCTCCCGGCCCGGCGGTGGAGATATAGCCAATAGAGGTGCTAAAATAGGGGTTGTTCTGTGCTGTGGGCTGTCCGTCGTTGAGGAGGACGAAGGGGAAGCGTACCTCGACGGAAACCTCGTACTCTTTCGTCGAGTCGCAGGTTGTGTCGATATTGCATTTCGATTCGATCACCCTGACCGTGTTGTTCATGATTTTTGTTTTCGTGAACCGTAAATCGACCGTGGTATCATCTTTTGATTGCATTGTGACCTTGAATTGTCTGGATTGACCGGTACTGAGCATCGATGAAAAATCGGTAATCCCTAATTGAAGCGGCTGAGAAATGGTTTGTCCTCCATTGTATTTCGTATTGACCCAGACGCCGAAATCTTCCTGCCCGACTTTAATATACAGCACCTTGATCGTGTCACGGCAAAGCTCGTTATCTGTTGCATTGTATCCGATGACGGTGAGATTGTATATCCCTGAGGCACAGCTCAGGTCGGTGCTCATCCCGTCGACGGTTTGATAATCCCAGCGGTCTGTCTCCCAGCTTGTGATGGCGCGTTTGGCGACGAATTTCGCATGATGGATATCGCCACTATCGGTTGTGATTTGAAGGCTACGGCCAACAACAATCGAATATTTCAGACCAAACGCGGTGGCGAGTGTCATCCTGATCGGCTGGAGATGTAAGAGATATAAATACCCAGCAGCGGGTGATGTGATAGTGATATATGGATTATCTCCTAGTGGTATGGGAGATGTCCCTCTTGTATCATCATATGTGGTAGGAACTGTTTGGTAATCATTTGATGTCGCAAATGCTCCGATTGAGAGAAACGGAGTGCAAACGAAACATATAACCACTAACCACGCTATCTTTTTTACCAATTTCATACACCTCTTTTTAAGTGGATTAATATCCCCCTATTTTAATCCTTTTATGGAAACGCTTTTGATTATGAAGCTTATTAAATATAAACCAGTATATAATCTTTAGTACAATAGAGGAATAAATTCGTCGGAAATAAGCTATATTTCGTTATCAAACCATGCATGTCACATTTTGAGAATCTTGTGGACTTTTCTCGTCTGTAATTTTTTTCAATTTGAAGGATCAAGCTGTTTATAATTCGTTTATCGATCGTTAGGAAATAACAGAAATGATTTTCAGGATTCTATAGGGATTTTAATTATATATTTCTATTGATTATTTTTCCGCCTCCAGGATAACATTTAAATACCCGTACTTTAATACTTTAACATAGAAAATATTTGGGGGACTTCTCAGAAAGAATATGAGAACAAATATGAAGAACTGAATAGTTGACAAGGTGAAAAACATGAAAAACAAAAAAAGCATCATTAGCGCAATAACACTTGTTATTGTAGGGCTGGTAATCTCAGGTACTGCAAGTGCAGTTACATACGGACAAGCTTCAAATGGAGACAATGGAATCTCTGTCGTAAAAAGTCAACCACTTCAAATGGAGAAACAAGGATCCTCAGCGATGCCTCTCGGCGCAACATCGATAACAGCAGGAACGTACAATTCATATCATCCCGGTCTTGCCGCATCTCCGTCAGGCATTTTCTATGCTGCGGCTGATGTCAGCCAAGACGGATTAGCATGGGAGCCGGGAGTTTTCAGCTCCGATGCATCAGGGTCAACCTGGACTGAGGACGTTGAATTCACCTATCCGGGCGCCCAATACAACGCACTCGACTCAAACTCAGTCGGAACCTATGGGACTTTCGGCGCACCGCCAGATCAATCAACACTGGTAATCTTCTACCAGGCCGAGGACCCCCAGGGTAACAGCGGGGTGTGGGATTTTAGTACCAGTTCCTATAGTTTCACCAACTTTAACTACAATGATATATTAGCATACAATGATCCAAACCCCAACGCAACATCCATGGGATGGAACCTTGCATTCACCGGCGACATGACAACTGGTTCTGGTGTACCATTTGTCTTGTACCAGGAATGGGGACCCAATAACTACGGCATCATTGGATGGATAAACGGAAAGACCGGATACGTCCACGCAGCGGACTCCGCTGATCAACAGAAGCTTGTTGGATGGAACGTCTACGACCGCTCTGATGGCACAAACCTGTTCGTTCGAGGTGTGAACCTTGGTGTATGGAACTATAATAGTGCCCAGCAGTATTATTCTCACCCTGATAAGAAGACCGTTCAGATCGATGAGACCACGTTTCAGGTGATGTACCCCTCGATTGCGGCACAAAATAACACGGTTCTTATTGTTGCACAAAAGATCACCGGGTCAGCAAGCGACATCATCTTATACCGCAGCACCAACGGAATGACATCGTACACCCGCATGATGATTGCGTCCTCGGCTGACAACGAGACCTATCCTCAAGTGATTTTCACCGGGGCAGGCACAGCGGTCTGCACCTACTGCAAGAACGGTGGGTTATATTTCAAACATTCCGAAGATGGTGGCGCGACCTGGAGCACTGAAGCACAAGTCAGCGACAGTCAGGTACAAACCGAATACCGCACCGAGGCGCTCTGTTCCAAGTTAGGTGCAGGGTTCGCCGCATGGGAAGATACCCGTGGTAGCGTCATCGACATCTACTTCGACCAGGTAACCGCTGGTCCAGCAATCCCGTTCCTAGCGGTCGGTGCTATCACCGCGAAAACCCCGAAATTCTCCGCAGTGATTGAGAACACCGGTACCGCAGCAGCGACGACGGTCCAATGGAACATCACCTTAACCGGCGGGCTCATCCTTGCTGGAAAACTCAGCAGTGGAACCGAACCGACCATCGCAGCTGGGGCAACAGCCACCATTAACACGAAGTTCGTCTTCGGCTTCGGTAAATCAGTGGCAATCAAGGTTTCAGCCAAATGCGCTGAGGGCGCAACGGCCTCTGGAACCGCGACCGGCAAGGTGTTTTTGTTCATCACCAAGATCGTCTAAGCCGACACCCTCTTTTTTTTCTTTTTTTTATTTTTTCTTCATTGCTTATCGGTAGATGCTATCGTCTGATTGTCTCGTAGTCCTAAAAGAGAACGTTTAAATATTCAGTAACTTATAAAATAATGGGGATAACCATGAAGAGACAAACGATGATGATTTCTTTTTTCGCGATAGGCTTCTTGCTTGTGAGCACATCCTGCGGTATCGCCAGCACTCCTTCACAGACCACTTCCTTTCAGGCGGTTTCTTCTACACGCTTCGCAGGGTTCCCAACCGCGGTCACAGTATCGACCACAGACCCATTCTACGCGTTGATTGCAACCCCCGTTGCCGTCTCGTACAGCCAAACCGGAGAACAAACCGTGCTGCCATTGTACGTTAAGGATCTAGCGAATCCTTCGAAAACGGTTCAACGTACAGAGCAAGAAATCGGGATGTACGCTGATTACACGATCGCTGGTCTTTCCGCGAAACAAAGCTCGCTGCTCACTGCATCACTCTTTTGGCAGACGTCCAACACTGCGCTTGTCCTCCAAAGCGATGCGACAGGATACGACCTGGGGGTGGTGGCCGCTCCGATCGCCTCGTATCTCAACATCCCTGTGATCGTCACGGATGCCTTTGATTCGGACGTGACGAGCGTGCTCGAGAGTCTTGGGGTGACACAGTTGTATGTCTGCGGGACGCTTCCTGTCCCAGGGGAGTTTGCGGTGATCCGCTTCACCGATCCTGGTCAAATCACCAGCATGACGATCCAGATCATCAAGGAACAGTTCGGGAAACAGGTCCAGTACATCACGATGACAAATCCCTTAGACGTTCAACGACCATATGTACTGGACACCACCCGGTTTGAGTTCCGAGGCACGACACAATCAGCGATTTCCCTCCCCAGCCAAATAGTAGGACTCCTTCTGAAAGGATCGGGCTCCACCTGTACGTTCACGATCCCAGATGATTATCACTATACCCTCCTGAGCATCGATCTTACGAACCTGAACTCGGAAAATGTGCAACAGCTCGGGGACAAGCTAGCCCTGATGTTGCTCAGTCCGGCGAATGAGACCTATCTGTACACGGGCACCTCAAGTGGTCACCCGGTACTTGACAAAAACGGGGATATCATCACGGATCGCCTTCATTTCGATACGGTGCTCTATGACAGACCTGGTAAGTACACCATCCTCATCTACGGGTACTGGTTCGGAGACACCCAAGGCTCCTATGCGATGAATGTCACCTTACAGAAACTTGAGAGCCCTTTGGTTCCGCTCATGGACAATATTTCCTCAGTCGCCCCGTTTCTCACCGCCTATCATCAGGGTGTCGTCTTTGCGAACACGAGTTTTGCGTTTGCCGCTGATGATAACGTGCTCTACAACGGATCAACCTGCCCTGGGATGACACAGGCGGGGGGGAACCCGAATCTCACGGTCCCAGCGAATCTTCACACGATGAAGATTCATGACCAGCTCAACGGGCTTCTTTCGGAGATTTCTGGTATCAACGGAAAGGATCTGCGTCAGCTTCGTGAGTATTATATGCAGCACCCGCTCTCGATCGCCATCGTCGCTGACCCGACGATGGTCCCGATGTATTTCTACTACAACCCTGATGGAAGACCTGATACCCATAATGGTGGCGTCATGGGGTACTCGGTCCCCAGTGACTTCATCTATGCTGATGTTGATGTCGACTATGTGAACCCCGAGAACGATACCTACTCCTCCTGGCCATTCATGGAAAACACGGTCGGTCGGGTCACCGGTTGGGACGCGCAGGACTGCAGCGCCTTGATTGACCGAACCATCTTCTACAACACCATCCTCGGTCATCTCGGTGATTGGAAGAAGAACTCCCTTGTTCAAACCGGCTGTGGTCTTGAGTTCCAAAATCTTCCCCTTATCACACGTCTCAGTCAGCTGCTTTATTCAGGACGTGGCGAACCGACCAAGTTCCCGACAGGGGAAAGCACCTTTATGAATCTGCGACTCACGAATGATATGAAGACCGGTGGTTTTAACGCGCAGCATACATTTTTCCTGCAATCCCAACGCGTCGGATTCACCAAGGAAGGTCTTGACAAGATCAGGAAGGCCGGGCTTCTCAACCGCTTGTTGTTCCCAGGTCCCGAGGCGCTCGTGCATTTTATCAGCTCACAGAAGAAGGTCACAGGCGGAGAGAATCAGCTCAACAGCAGCTTCATCTTCGGGTTTGCCCATGGTTTTTACAACTTGTTTGAATTTGGCGACATCCTGATTGATTCACGGGGCTTCCCCGGGGTGACCACGCTCGCACGACTCAATCCCATGCTTCGCAGCGATCTCTCCGGTCTTGGCTCCTACGAAGTCCGGACTGTGCAAAACATGGACTACGGACCGAGTGTGGTTTTCATTGAAAGCTGTATCACGGCACGAACAGACGGCATCGACGCTGAGAACGTGCTTTCGCAGGCGTTTCTGCACGCTGGGGTGAACGCATACATTGGTGCGACACGAGTCACTGCGGATCCAGGGTATCTGGAGCCACGACCGCTTCCGAAAGGCTGGGGGATCGGGGTCCTTGGGCTCACGAAGGCGATCCTGGACCTGAAGTTAAAGGGAGAGTATCCGGATGCTCATTTTGGTGCGGTGATTGCGGAGAACGTGATCCTTGACCTTATCCAACACAATGCGACGATCGGCATGGCGCTGCGCAACTCGAAAAACATGTATCTGCCGACCGATGCGAACTCGACGTTCCTCTGGTCGCCCCCCTTGTCCCTCTCGACGGGTCTGAGTGCGCTTGATGCAGCGTTTCAAGAGGCTTCACTGAAACAATCCGGGTCTGGCCGGACACGGGTTCTAGATAAAAAATACGTCGCGCTTCACGAGTTTGCGCTCTATGGGGACCCTGCGTTCAACCCGTATCAACCTGTCAATAACGGATAATGGGTTCTTTCCTTCCTGCCTCTTTTTCTTTTCCTCTTCCGCTAGGTCGTGATGCGAGGTGACAGTCATCGTTTTTTCTCATGCGTGTCAAGTTTCCTGATGATGGATGCTTTGCAGTGGTTGCACACCCCCTGTGCAACCTCGCCCATCTCCTTCAAGGGTTCGCCGCAGGCCCAGCAAAAAAAGGAGGTAGTATCCTCACCTTTTTGGATCATTTCTTTTTTGCATTTATGGCAGACTCGCTGCGCTATCTCGTCGATGGTGAAAAGTTGTTGTCCACAGGTCCCACAGAAGGAGGGGTCACCGTCTTCGGAATCTTCCGTCTCCTCAAGCTTCATGCGCATCCATCCACTTCGTACGAAAACTGTTGTTACAAAGACTCAGAAATGCGTTCTCCTTATTTAAATTGTGTTCTCTGTTTATCCGATGGTCTTTAAAATGCCCTTCTCGGTAAGATACCCGGTGACGTATTTTTTCGGTGTGACATCAAAGGCAGGGTTTTTGACATCAACCCATGGGGGCATGATTCGTTTCCCCTGGATTTCTGTCAGCTCCCGTGCATCGCGCTCTTCGATGATGATGTCTGCCCCTGTGCGGATCGCAGGGTCAAACGTACTGAGTGGCGCGGCGACGTAGAAGGGGATATCGTTTTCCTTCGCTAGCACCGCCTTTTCGTACGTCCCGATTTTGTTTGCGAAATCACCGTTTTTTGCGATACGATCAGCACCAACGATCACGAAATCGATGTCGTTCTGTTTCATGTAGTATCCCGCGGCGTTATCAGCGATGATCGCGAAAGGGATGCCTTCTTGATGCAGCTCCCAGGCGGTGAGGAGCCCCTGCAGTCGTGGCCTAGTTTCATCGATGTACACGAACAGGGGGGTTCCCGCCCTGTGTGCGGTCCGTAGCGGGGCAAGCGCGGTTCCATAGTCGACCGTTGCGAGCGCGCCTGCGTTACAGTGAGTAAGAATCCGAGCGTTGTCGGTGATGAGTTTTTTCCCATGTTCCCCTATGCTCTTGCATTGAGCAATGATTGCTTCGACGTACTGCGACGCTGCGTCAAACGGCTTCTCGCCTTTCTGCATCGAACGCGTCATGGAATCGATCGCATAAAACAGATCATGGGCAGTTGGCCTGGTCCTACGGAGAAGCTCCGCTGCTCGATCCACTTCTGTTGCTCCAAGCGCCATCCCGTAGGCTGCCGCGGCACCAATCGAAGGAGCGCCACGAACCACCATGTCCCTAATCGCGAAGGCGACATCAGCAACTGTTGTTGCGGAGAAAATCTCAAACGAAGACGGCAGCTTGCGTTGGTCAATGAACTTCACGAGTGATCCTTCATGCCAGAGTGAACGATATTCTTTTCCTTCTATTTTCATGGTTGTTCCTTCAGATAGAACGATACTGACTTCTCTATCTCTGGTATGTTTATGCCTGCGAAAAGGACTTCGTCATCCTGGATGAGGATCGTCTTTCCCTTCCGCAATGTTTTGAGGAGTTCTTTTGCGCGATCCAGTGTCCCAGGGGGGGTCACTACCTCTGTTGAAGGGAGCGTGCCCTGAAGCTTCGTCACCAGGGACGGACTATGTACTTGAAGGAGAACGTTGATATCATGCCGAGCTTTTTGGATGATCCAATGGACGGGAGCCTCCTCGGAGGGCTCCTTTGTCCCGATCACGAGCATGATGTTTTTCAAGGGGTCGTAATCCGCGATTTCGACGATATCCTCCTGATTCATCTGCTTGACATCGATGTTTTTTGCGGTGATGATCAGGCGCCTCCCATAATCATAACTCATGATACCGGTCTCATGGGTCGATATCCCCTGGATTTCAAGGATGTGACCGATTTTTACCAGTTCACCGAACAAGGGGCTCTTGCTTGTTTCTCGTGAGACAAACAAGACCTGAAGCGCAGGAGTCGGTAACGTTCGTTCTGTCATGGGTCAGCCGATGCAGTATGGGTTTTTGTATCTTTTGTTGTCTTGTGAAAAAAATAATCACAGGATTTTGATGCCGCCTTGACTGTTGATCTCGATGTCCCGAGGTTTTAACGTATGCTTGGTCTCCCGCATCTTTCGTATCATCAGTTTCCTTCGGTCCATGGCACTGTCCAGGTCAAGGACGAGTATCCCGTCGACTAAAAACTCTGAGATGGAATCCCTCGAAAGGTCACGGGTGCCTTCCGATATCTCTGAGGTGACGAGCGCGGTGCAATCATCCTCCTCAAGGATACCGAGGAGTCTGCGGACATGCATGCGGGTCGCCTGGATTGACTCGAGAGGGTACGGGGTGTTGCTGAGGGAATCCTCTGATGGGATAATCTCAGTCCCCCGGTGTGTTATCCAGACAGGTACCTCTGAGAGTGGTGTGAGTGAGTCAAGGACAACCCTTGCGTATTTCCCTTTTTGGATCTCCTCCTCCATTTCTTTATGAACGGTGTGCTTCTCTAAATCAAGGTACTTGAAGGTCATCAGACCCTGGTTCATGGGTGTAGTAAAATCAAACCCGAATTTCTTTGCTTGTCTGACGAGGTTTTCAATACGCTGATCTGATGTCAGGAACAGGCATTTCTCTCCTCTCTTCAGACCTTCGTTGATGTATTGAAAACAGGCAATGGTTTTTCCGGTGCCGGGGGTGCCAGCGATAAGGATGACGCTTCCTTTCGGGTACCCTCCTTGGAGTAATCCATCGAGGCCGTCAATCCCGGAGCTCACCCTTTTTTCTTCGGTCGATACATGAAACTGCATCCCTACTTTTTCCATGTTGCATCACCACCCAAACTATCTATCTACGTGGTGTGATTTGTAATGAGATATGAACTTAAATACGTTTCTTCCGGTGCATAGAAATAAAAGGAGGGTGTGCGTTAATTATCCCGTCGGTTCGAACAGATGAAAAACAATGATTTGTCGACGAGTTCTAACTCACCAAATTTATGTGAACTGAGCTGTTTGTTCTTTTCGAATATCATAATCTAGCCTCTCCCAGCCGTGGACAATACCCTTCTGTTATATAATCCTTTCTTTTTGTTCCTCCTTCCTGGCGTATTCGGAGAAGCCTTTTTGTTTAAATAAAGGAAGCTTATTTCATTTCATCATGGTGTGCATTCACCGAGTGTTCAGCTCTGTCTCTCTGGGGGTTCTTCTCCTTCTGCTTTGTTTCATAGCAAGTGTGGTCGCAAATCCGATCCCGATTGAACCGCATCCTGAAACGGATCTTTCGGGTATTCCTCACGGTCAGGGCATCACCACGGGTTGGATCATCGCGGTCTTCATCATCGATTTTTTTCTTGACACCCTACTCGTCTATGCAGGCGTCCTCCTACTTGGGCGATTCAACCTGTTTTCGCCTCAGCAGGTGTTTGCCATGCCGAAAACAACATTCTTCTCGGCAATCTTCCTCATCAGCCTTGTGGGATTCTCCTCTGAATGGATTCTTGGGACCACAATATGGGCGCTGTTCGTCATCTTATGGTTCGTCTTGCTCTCCTTCGCCGTCGCTGCCCGATACCTCTTTAAATTCACCTGGAGCAATGCCTTGTACCTGGGGGGATTTGCTTCCATCATCAATCTTCTTGTTTGGATCATGCTTGTCGTCTTTTGACTCTTAGATCGCATCCCAACCCAAACTTTCTAATAGCATTGCAAGCTACGGTGATATCGGGTGTTTTCTTCATGCTGAAACTAGATTTCCATGTACATTCCTGTTATTCTGATGATGCGATTGGAACTCCAGAGGAGATTATCCAAGCCCTTCAACGACGAGGATTGCATGGCATGGCACTTACAGACCACAACAAGCTGGAGGGGAGTCTGAAAGCCTCGGCAATTGCACCTAAAGGTTTTATCACCATCCCGAGTATGGAGGTCACCACCGCAGACGGTCATCTCCTTGCGTTGAATGTCACAAGCACCATTCCACCAGGGCTTTCTATTGAAGAGACGGTCGAGCGGGTCATCGACGCTGGCGGCAACCCGGTGGTGCCGCATCTCTACCGACTCCTCTCAGGGATTAAAAAATCAAACCTTGACAAGATACGTGGGAAGCTCTCCGCTATCGAGGTCTTCAACGGATGCAGCACCCCAAAGACGAATCTTAAGGTAGCAAAAACCGCGCGTGCGCTGAACCTCGGAGGAACTGGAGGGAGCGACTCTCATGATCCGATGTACGCGGGGTACGCCTACACGGTCGTCGACACGACTGATGTGCGTCTCGATGCGATCCTTTCAGGGCTCCAAAAGAAAAAAACATGGGGCGAAGGTGTCGTGATGCCGCTTGCGTACCGTAGGGACCGCATGATTACCTCCGTGAGGCAATATGTATCACGAGGGTTTCATCGTATCTAAAAAAAGAAAGAAAAACAGGGAATGGACGTGCGTCAAGTTACGCGAATTTCGCGTCGTATTTCCCTTCATCAATCTCTTTGAGGACCTCTTTGGGTTTCTTCCCTTCAACGGTGACTCCCATCGAGGTGCAGGTACCAATGACTTCCTTGGTCTTATGCTTCAGGTCTTTCCCAAGGATGCTGTCGAATTTCATTTTTGCGATCTTTACTGCTTGATCGACCGTGAGATTCCCGATTTTTGTCTTCGAAGGTACCCCTGATCCTTTCTCCGCCTTGACCTCGCGCAGGATCAAGGAGGCAGCGGGCGGTGTTCCCACCTCGATTTCAAACTCCTTGGTTTTTGGATCGATAATGACTTTGACAGGGACCTTCATTCCTTGGAATTGTTTGGTTTTATCGTTGATGGTGTTGATGACCTGCATGATGTTGACTCCCTTGGGGCCGAGCGCTGGTCCGAGGGGTGGACCTGCGGATGCTTTCCCGCCTTCAACGAGTGCTTCGATGGTTTCTGGCATGGTGTTCTACTCCTTTTTTTCTTCTTTTTTCTTCTCTTCTTCTTTTCGTTTGATTAGTCGAACCTGCTCTCCGCGAACCGTGATTGGTATCGGGACCATGGATTCGAGCAGCTCCACGGTGATTTCTTCTTTTGTGTAGTCGATGTGTGTGATCTTTGCTTTTTCGCCGCGGAAGGGGCCCGCGATCATTTCAACGACATCGCCTTCCGTGATCTTTGCGACCGCGGAGGTTGGCGTCAGGAAATGCTCGATTTGCTCGATGGGGATGCTTCCTTCGAGCATATTGCGGGCATAGGAGATTGACTTGATCATGTTCTTGATGAGTTCTTCGTCGAACGCTTCCACAAAGATGTACCCACGCAGTTCCGGGGTGACAAGGATCGACGGGATGTTCAATTTTGATTTTTTCGCACGGTTGCTGATCAGGTCAGCGGTGTTCTGCTCCTTGCCAACCTGTGTTTTGATGGTAAATATGCTGGATTTTTCTGTGCTAGTTTCTTCAGAACCAGTATGTTCCATAGGGGTAACCACCAATTTAGTGCACAAAGAAATGGAGGATCCAGGGTGCGACAAGTTCTCGGATAATATAGATGACAAACCCGAGGGCGCCGATTAAGACGATGCCTAGCCCTGTGATTTTCGCGGTTTTTTCATATTCCTCGTTGGTTGGTTTCCGCGCCATTTTCAGGACGCGACCGTACCTGCCTTTTCCGATGCGTTGCTCCCGCTCTTCAATCCTTTTCTGCAAGGCACGCGCCCTGTTAAAGAATCCTTTTTCTTCGTCCACTTACGACACCTGTTTTACCGTACGGGTCAAATAGTAAGGAGTATATAAAGAATTTGGCGGTTTTTATGAGACGAAATCGATGCCAAACTCCTTCTCTTCACGCGTTCGTTCGGTCGGACCGAAAATCTGCTTGGACTTCACCCCGGTGATGACCAGCATCGCACGGATGGATTTCTTCATTGACGGATCAATCGTGGTTCCCCAGATGATGCGTGCGTTTTTATCGATCTTTCCATAGATTTCCTCAACGACTTTTTCTGCCTCTCGTAACGTCATGTCGTTCCCACCGGTGACGTTCACCAGAGCACCGCTTGCCTCGGTGATGTCCACCTCAAGCAACGGTGAGTTGAGCGCCTCGGTTACCGCGTCAATTGCCTTGTTTTCTCCTTCTGCTTCCCCGAGCCCGATCAAGGCAACGCCACCGCGTTTCATGATGGTTTTCAGGTCAGCAAAATCAAGGTTCACGAGTCCGGGCATGGTGATCATCTCAGTGATCCCTTTGATAGATCGCATGAGGACCTCGTCAGCGACTTTGAACGCCGCGTTCATCGCAAGGTTCGGGACGATGTCCAGCAGTTTGTCATTTGGGATGACGATGACGGTGTCGCACACCTCGCGGAGTCGTTTCAACCCTGCCTCCGCGTTATCCATCCTTACCTGGCCTTCGACGTGGAAGGGGAGGGTCACGACACCAATGGTCAGTGCCCCCGCTTCGCGTGCTATTTGCGCGATAATCGGGGCGGACCCTGTACCGGTACCTCCACCAAGCCCGCAGGTGACAAACACCATGTCCGCGGGAACAATCGAATCACGGATATCCTGTTCGCTTTCCTTCGCTGCCTCTTCGCCTATTTGTGGGAGCGACCCTGCGCCAAGCCCTCTGGTGAGATGCCGTCCGATTAAGATTTTATAGGGAGCATTCGAGATGATAAGATGTTGTGCGTCGGTGTTGATTGCTATAAGATCAGCGCCATTGATCCCTTCACCGAAGCACCGGGTGATCGTGTTGGTTCCTGCGCCGCCACACCCGATCACTTTGATGGTGGTCGTCAGGCTCTCTAACACTTTTTTTAATTCGTCATCATTTACTCCAGCAACTTTCATGTTATCACGCCGTGGTTTCACAATACTTTTTTTCTCTTCCTCAGGGCAATCTTCTTTTGTTTCTTCCACTGTAGTTCCCTCCTCAATAAATTTCTTCATCTACTAATTTCACCATCCTCACAACAAGGCCCCATCTATGAATATTATATTTTTGCCAATATTGTAAACAAATTTCAATTCTTAAATATTTCCAAAGAAAAATCTTTACTTTTCACAGAATGAGTTAAGGCACCAAGAGAAATCCGGTCAGCAAATGCGGCATATTTCGTGATGGTTTCTCTCGTAATCCCCCCGGATACCTCGATGTGGATATGGGGGTTTATCTGTCGGATCTTGCGTGCGATCGCCTCCGCTTTTCTTGGCGCGATGTTGTCAAGCATGATGACGTCGACGTTCCTCTTCGCAGCAGCGAGAGCGTCCTTTTCATTTTCGACCTCGATTTCTATGGTCTTATGATGAACCTTCCCTTGAACACGTTTCAACGCCTCCTCCACGGAGCCGACGAGTTTCAAATGATTATCCTTGATGAGCACCCAATCGTAGAGACCGTATCGATGCGGCTCCCCTCCACCCACTATCACCGCCTTTTTTTCATAGGAGCGAAACCCCGGGGTCGTCTTCCGTGTAGCAGCTATGGTTACGGCGGGGTTGATTTTTCGACAGCGATCCACAAGCAGTCGTGTCTCGGAAGCGATCCCACTCATCCTGCCGATGAAATTCAGGGCAAGCCGCTCACCCTTAAGAATTGATTTCGCTGTCCCACGGATTTCTAGGACCCGGGTTCCCTTCCGCACAGTCGTACCGTCTTTTACAAGGAGTGTTGCTGTTGCGTTTGTCTTTTCAAACACATGCTGAGCTTCCTCAAGGCCAGCGACCACACACGCTTCTTTCGCGATGATGGTCGCATGAGCAGTTTCGTTAGTAAACAACGCATCAGAGGTGATGTCGCCGTCTTTCCCCAGGTCCTCCTGTAGGTATCGGTCGAAATCGTCCATAATACTATTTTTTATAGTGTATTCCTGTTTAAAGGTTTTGGAGGCCTGGTCCATGAAACTTGGCATTATCGGTTGTGGCGCGATTGGCACTGATGTCGCACATGCAGCAGACGGAATGAAAGAAATCGAAAAGATATATCTTCATGATTTGAAACCGGAAGCATCGAAAAAACTCTGTACCATGTTGAAGAAAGGAATCATACAACCTGTCGCGGATTTTCTCGATGATGTCGACGTTGTTTTTGAGGCGGCGTCACAACAGGCAGTCGGGCAGTACGCCCAACAGGTTCTTGAGGCGAAAAAGGACATGGTCATCATGAGCATCGGGAGCCTGTTTGATGACATCTTACGAAAAAAGCTTGAAACATTGGCGCGAAAAAACAAATGCAAAATCTATCTACCATCGGGAGCTGTCTGCGGCATCGATGGGGTCCTTGCAGCAAGCATTGAACGCTTGGATAGCGTCACGCTGGTTACGACCAAATCCCCGGTATCACTTGGGATAAAGGTGGAGGATCGTACCGTTGTATTTAAGGGATCAGCACGCGACGCGGTGAAACGGTTCCCTAAAAACATCAACGTCGCAGCGTGTCTGTCGCTTGCGGGCGTCGGGTTTGATGAAACGAAGGTCGAGATTGTTGCTGATCCCGTGGAAACAAGGATCAGTCATAAGATACTCGCACATGGCCGTTTCGGAAGGCTTCGTGCCGAAATTGAGAATATGCCCAATCCGAATAATCCTCAATCGAGCTATATGGCCTCCTTGTCTGCGATTGCGATCCTTCGAAGGATTATCAACCCGATTCAAATCGCATAAAAAAAAAATTTGGAATCTTCATACATAACTAAATATGGATTATCTTGTAGGGTGCTAATATCATGACCTTCGAACTTAAAGAGCGAGACGCCTCCGGTCGTATCTGCAAATTCACGACAAAACACGGTACCGTCACCACACCGACTCTCCTTCCCGTGATCAACCCAAATAAGATGCTGATTTCACCAAGAGAGATGAAACAGAGATTCGGCACGGAGATCATTATCACAAACTCCTATATTATCCATAAAGATGAACGTCTCCGATCACAGGCGCTTGAACAAGGGGTGCACCGGCTTGTTGACTTTGACGGCCCGATCATGACAGATTCAGGGACATTCCAAAGCTACGTCTATGGTGATGTCACCATTGATCCCCTCGAGATTGTACGCTTCCAGCGGAATATCGGCAGCGACATCGGAACAATCCTTGATGTCTTCGGAACGCCCCGACAAACAAAAACAGAAGCTGAACAGGGGGTAATAGAGACAGTAAAAAGGGCAAAAAAAAGCATCCCTGAAAAAGGTGACATGCTGCTTGCATGTACCGTCCAGGGCTCCGTGTATCCGATACTCCGGGAACAATGCGCACAAAAACTGAGCGCCTTGAACGCGGATTTCTTCCCGATCGGTGGGGTCGTGCCCCTCATGGAGAACCAACGCTACACCGATCTTGTCCGCTGCATCCTTGCCTCAAAACGAGGTCTTGACCCCTCAAAACCCGTGCACCTCTTCGGTGCAGGGCATCCGCTCGTCTTCCCGCTTGCGGTAGCCCTTGGGTGCGATTTCTTTGATTCATCGGCATACGCGAAATACGCAACAGACGGTCGTCTGATCTTCCCCTGGGGGACGGAGAAACTCAATGAGCTCTCTGAGCTGCCCTGCTGTTGCCCGGTGTGCTCGCGATACACCGCATCAGAATTGAAAACCCTTGAAAGCAAGGAACGGACGCTTCAACTCGCGCTTCATAATCTGTATGTGAGTTACGTTGAGTTCAAGAAAATCAGGGTCGCCATCACAGGCGGTTGGTTATGGGAGCTTGTCGAGCAGCAAGCCACCGCGAACCCTGCGATCCTTGATGCATTACGGGAACTACGGACATCAAAGAATCTCGCCTGGCTGGAACAGCAGGAGCCTACGAGTAAGAAAACCGCATTATTCTACACAGGTCCGCATACAATTCATCGTCCAACCTTATACCGCTATCATACGAGGTTATTCCGTCGGTATCATTCCGTGTTTCCAACAACCGTGATGCTCCCTGAGAGTCGCAAACCATATTCTGCATGGTACTCCAAAGAGATACGGTCTATCCTCAGACAAAAGAACGTCCATTTCCTCGTCTGTTCTCATCTTGGGCCAGTCCCGATCGAACTCGATGAGATGTATCCGTTAGCACAATCCGTGTTTCCTGAAAACGTGGATCAAGAAACAGAACAATACGTGAAAATCCTCACTGAAAAATTTTTGCGCAATAAAAAGGTCTTGGATTTCAAAAAAGCAAAGAAGAAGCTCACATCAAAGACTAAGCAGGAGGATTCCGTAAACCTGGATATACTACGTATCTCAGCAGTAGCGGATATTCAGTTCGGAAAGGGCGCTGCAAAAGCACTGTTTTCTGGGCAAGTCACGATTCTGAAATCAAAAAAGACCGACAAGATCCGGACCGTCATGTGTGATGGAGAACACATTCTTTCCATGCGGGCGGAAGACGGGCTTTTTACGCTGAAACGAGCTGGTGGGCGTCGTCTGCTTCGACGTTTCCGGTACCCCCTGCTTCGTGTGGTCATCCTGGATGATGCGGTACCGTTCGTTAGAGAAGGCAAAAGCGTGTTCCCGCAGTTCGTGAAAGACTGTGACCCTGCGCTACGGCCGTACGATGAGTGTCTCATCGTCGATCAGAAAGATGCATTGATTGCGATCGGCCGCATCCTTCTCAATCGAACAGAAATGCATGCGTTCCGTCATGGTGTCGCTGTGAAAACACGAGAAGCTGAACAGAACGACGGATGAAGGGAATAAATCCAAAACTCTTATTATCTCAAACCTTATTACTAACCATGGTGCACTCGACATGATTCATGAATGGAGGGAAGAAACCTATGGATCGATTCCAAGAGCTTTCCGAGCAGATTAAAATATTAAAGACCGCGCGTGAAATTTTAAAAGAGAAGTATGATGCTTCTGAGTTTCATAAGAAGAAGGAGAAGTTTCCTCAAACCCCGATTCCGCCGACCCCACAGGACGGGGAAATCTACAAGCTTCTCACTGCGATTCAGCAGCTTGACAAATATATCAAAGAGCTGCAGGACGAGCAGTTTAAGGTTCTTCGGGACGAAGAGCAGAAATAAAAGTCAGTGTTGTTCAATCTGTTAGGTTATTTTTTTCTGATTTCCTTGAGCCGCATCTCAAGGTCCTGCTGAAGTTCTTTGGTGACGTCTCGTTTGGTGAACACGTCTGCCTTCACCGCGGTGGATATCTTGGCTGCGAGGAGGCGTGCGATTCTTCCACGCTCTGCCCGTACTGCTCGGTTCACGAGCGGATGCTGGAAGATGACCCCGTGCTTCGGAGGTCGGCCTCCCTCTTTTTTAAATCGGAAAAGTGCTTTTTCAGCGCCGAGTATTTGGATGGTGGATGCAGGCAGCATCGCCATCCGCTGCATCCCGCCAGCAAGGGAGATGAGCCGTGCTCCAATCAGTGGTCCGATGATCGCGCTCGTGTTCGGTGCAATCTTGATCATGTCGATTTCGATTTGGTACTCTAAGCGTCTCATTTCCTCATTGACCGCCTCGAGGGTTTTTTCGAACGGTTTCACTTTCTTTTTGGGTGTTGGGATCAGGGCCCAGGAGCTCAGACGCTCCGAGAGGAGGTTTGCGGTTTGGACGAGGTCGTCGAGCGCGTTGACCATCTGGATAATCTGAAGGTCCTCAGACTTAAGGAGTTCATCCACTTGCTGTTGTGCAAGCGTCATTGCGACAGAATGGAAGAGATCCTGGGGGAAGCCGTAGTCTTTTGGGTCGATGGTCATGGTTGTAAAAAAGGGATCATCAGCGAAGGTTCCAAGTGTGTTCAACCGTCGCTCATTGATAACGACTATTGTATTTTTGACAAGCTCTTTTTCTTCCTCTAAAACCTCATTGTTTTTGATAGCTTGTAACCGAGCGAGGAGTTCTTTTTCGCGTTTGGGGAATAGCATTTCTTTTTGAACACCCGTCTCGTCACAGAGAAACGTGCCGAACCATGTGGTGATGAGATAAGTCGTCATCAGAGGTGATAAGACATTCTTTTTAATGTAGTTTACGATACATCGTCTCGATTATTTCTCCTGCTTATAAAAGAGATTTTAAATATGAGAACTTGTATTACGTGTGTTAACAAGTATCCAACTTGGGGGTATTTTGGTGAAAACGGAAAAGAAAGATCGTATTGTTCTTACAAATGTCATCGAGACCGAACTTGACATTTTGAAAAGGCATGTGCTTATCCTTCAAACCCTGAAGCAGAATGAACCCGCGGGTATCATCAAATTATCAGAGCTTACCAAAAATCCACAGCATATGGTACGGTACTCGCTGAGGATTTTAGAGCAGGAAGGACTCATTGAGCCTTCTCCCCAAGGCGCGGTTACAACAGAGTCGGTCGGGAAAGCAATGCCGATGCTGAGGGCGAAACTTCGGGAGATGGGAGAAACCATCGAAGACATCATTAAGGAACTCGGATAGCACCTTGGTACGTTCTTTTTTTTCGCTTGCCGCGGTAACTCAGTTGGGAGAGTGCACGGCTGAAGACCGTGATGTCGGGGGTTCGATCCCCTCCTGCGGCACTTACTATTAGGATTAAATTCCCTCAATGCATTCCTACTTCTAGTCAGTATGAACGTTGATGAGGTTTGGAAATGAAGGGAATAATTATTTATGATACATCGTACGGGAACACTAAGAAAATCGCCGAAACCATCACCGAAACGCTTAAGGAATCCGGGATAGAAGTAGATCTCTTTTATGTAAAAGACGTCAAGAAGTTACGTCCAACCGACTACAGTTTCCTGGTTCTCGGTTCTCCAACCAAATTTGGCACCATGAGCTTTACAGTTAAATTCTTTTTAGGCAAACTGAAAGGCGAGGAGTGGGCAGACAAGCCTTTCGCAGCATTCGATACCGAAAACCCTGAGAACATGGAGAAGAAAGAGTGGAGCGCAGCCGAGAAGATAGCAGAAAGGTTGAAAGAACGAAAGATGAACCAGCTGTTGCCAGTTCTCAAAGCTGCTGTGCATGATATGAAGGGACCGCTTGTCGAAGGCGAAATCAACCGGGTAAAAGACTATGCAAGGCAACTTGCTTCGAAGTTGAAGGAAACTCAACGCCGTTAGGAATAAAGACGAGGTTGTTTTTTCCTGTGGGTAAGATATAAATATTTCAAACTGATTCGTTGCTATGGATGCATCGTACGGAGAGAATGGGAGCGGATGGCATATACAGAAAAATAGTCATCCTCATCATTTTGACTCCATTTCTCCTTGTCATTTTTAATTACAACGAGGCAGCCGCAGCTCAAAGCTTTGGACCACCAGCTATTTCGTTCAATGACTCTGTTCTTGTCGCTGGTGATTTTCGTTATCTTAATATCACGATTCTGAATGAGACAGAAAAAATCACTATCATTGCATACAGTGGGGCAACCCAGCCTACACCGCAAAATCGTTCTATACAAAATTTTTACCAATGGGAATATGAGGATGGTTTCTGGAAAGATGTAAGTGGTTATTCCACTTCATATATCGATCTTTCTCTTTGTCATCGAAAGAACAATACGGTATCTTTTTGTATGAGAATCTCTCAGTCTGCGAAACCAGGTCGCTGGACAATCGTTATCCTTGTTGATAATAAGGAGATTTCCTCGACTTCTTTCAAGCTCATTGTCGGTGATTTCTGTCTTTTCGTTTCGACAATCATTGGTGTTTTTGAACCTCCCATACGACAGAAGAGTTTGTTTCAAGAAAACGAAGTGAAACCGTTTGAGAAAGAAAAAAAACTCGCGGTGGCCAAAGAAAGCATCGAAAAAATCGTTGATGCGACCCTAAAAGAAAAAGGTACCGTGTCAAGAGAGAATGAACCATTGTATAAACATAAAGATTTTTTTAGTGGAAGTATTAATCTGACGAGTCAACAAGATTCACTTCGTCCGACGATTTCTTTGTATCCACGCAGTAAATTGAAAGACTATGGAACGAACATTAAAAAATCCTGGTTTTTTAGTAGATTAGGGGGAGGAGACAACAGTTTTTCTGCAAAGGACAATGATGTAAGAAAAAGACTTGTGACGATGATAGTGCTTTGCATGATGCTATTGATAACGTTTTTACCGATGATTGGCCTGGTAGGGAGAAACGAAGGATTCGGAGAAATCACGATTCTCAATCCGCAGAGTTTTCCACTCGTTGGTGGAAAGTGGACAGTGAAGTTCACAACCCTCGGGTGCGCGAATTTAACGATTTCTGCGATTAACGGGACTACCTGGAGTGATAGTGATCAGGATCATGATTTGAAATTTTTACAATGCCTGAGGGGAAATGAAACCCTTGAGTACGCCTGGGTGAACAACTCGGTGTTCATCCCTGATTTTTCTTCCAATGAAACATGCTCTGAAATTTCCGAGGTTCTCCAACCCGGATTTCATACCCTCATGTTTCAGTTTGGGACCGCTATCGCCTTTGCACATAATCTTGCCTCTGAGAATTGGTTCCAGACCAGTACAAGCGATTTTAATAATGGAACAAAAACCAATATTAATGTCAGCAGTGGCGCGTTTCATTTGCAGGAGCGGTATTTGCTTCGTAACTTCACGCGTATCAATAACGAGGGGTTCGAAGGAGGCTGGCTACCTTCTGGTTGGTCTGAGGTTCTATCCACGAGCAATTGGAACAAAGAAAACGATCGTGCGTATGAAGGAACATATTCAGCAGATTTTGACGGGGCTACCGGTCCTGGCGGTGCCTCAGGGAATTTACTATCTCCGTCTATGAATTGCGCGGGATCAAACGTGACAGCAATCTATGTGAAATTCTGGGGGTATTCAGAAAATGCGGATAGCAGAGAATATTATCTCGATTATTACAATGGGAGTAGTTGGAATCAAATTATACGGCTCGATAATTTTGGAGCAGGGGCATGGGCCCAATATTCACAGAAAATCACTGATTCGCAGTACTTCAAATCGAATTTTCAGATACGATGGAGGGTCGTCGGACTTAACAATAACGAACATGTCTATGTGGACCTCGTAAATGTTACCGTTGAAAGAAATGAAAGCGGCTATTACTCCACAGGCAATCTGATATCGAAAGTCCATGATACGACGAGAACACTCCCTGATTACAACAATATAATTGTTGGTGATTCAGTACCAACAGGTACTACCGCCACAACCTGGGTGAGGTCTGCTGACACACAGGCTAATCTTTCCACAGCAACCTGGTATACGACAATCACTCAGGTTCCCGACAAACGTTGGGCCCAATGGAGAATCAATCTCACAGGTAATTCCTATCTGACTCCTACTATTAATGACGTCAATCTAACTTGGACGTATGATAATCAATTTCCTATCTCTTCTGTAACATCTTTGTCACCGTATTGGAAAACGACAACACCGTTTCAGATTTCAGTCACAGCATCAGATAACGGAACAGGGATAAAAGAAGTTGCTTTGTGGTTTAATTACAGTGCTAATAATGTGTCAGGTTGGTCTGGATGGACATTGTATGGGACCAATGATACAACAAGTCCGTACGCCTGGTCGTTCACCCCTCCACGAGGTGATGGATTTTATCGATTTTACAGTAGAGCAATCGACCGAGAGTTAAATATCGAATCTCCTCCAAGCTCCCCAGGGTTTGATACGTTTTGTGGCGTCGACACGATCAAACCTTCTTCACGCTTGGACAATATTACACCGTATTGGTATGTGGAACCAAAAAGACAGGTGATCATCAATTGTTCTACTGTAAATGATGCAGTGAGTGGCGTAAAATCCATTCTGTTGTACTATCGCTATAGACTAGATAATTCATCCGTATGGGGGTCTTGGCAGTACTTTGGTTCAGATGGAGCTGCTCCCTGGTCCTGGATGTTTAATTTCCCACATGCCAAAGGACACTATCAAGTATATAGCATTGCAGTTGATTATGCTGGAAACACTGAGGATCCCCCTTCGTCTCCTGCGTATGATACCCAATGCGCTTATAATTCCTCCAGGCCCTATTCGGCAGTCAATACAATCAGCCCATACTGGCATAGTACATCTCTAATAATCACTGGTCAAGCGACAGATAATAATGGAAGTGGTTTGCATAATGTGACGCTATACTATTACTATAGTTCGAATAACAACACCTGGTCTTCTTCTCATAAGTTTGGTGTCGATTCTGATCCTTGGAAAACGATTTCTTGGATTTTTACGTTTCCCAATGGGAGCGGTTATTATCGATTCTATAGTCTTGCGATTGATAATGATAGTAATGAAGAATATTTCACAGGTAATGACACCCTCTGTGGCTATGATGTAGTCAAACCCTCTTCGCAAGTTGATGTGATCACCTCCTACTGGCATAATACAACAACTAACCCACTAACGATCACCGTTACCAATACCTATGATGCCCTTTCCGGAGTGAAAAATGTCACGCTTTACTATCGATATCGAACAAACAACGTATCAAGTTGGAATACAGCTGTTTCTTATAGTTCAGATGAAAATGCACCTTGGAGCTGGAATTTTACTTTTCCCAATGGAAATGGTCATTATCGGTTCTATAGCTTAGCATATGATCTCGCAGGGAATGGAGAAGATCCACCCTCGTCACCGGATTACGATACGCAATGTGGTTATGACACATCAAAACCTTCCTCACAGGTCGATTTCATATCACCGTATAACGTTACGCTATCACCCTTCCCAATCAGCGCAATTGCAAGCGATGATTCAAAAAATGTGACCCTCTGGTGTTATTATTCCTCCCGAAATTCGACATGGTGGAATCCATGCTGGAGTGATAGGAAACAGTTGAATATCTCTGGAAGAAACGGAGGGTATCAGATGAAGATTATCATTGGAAATTCATCTGGAGGAAACGTGAATTGCAACGGTCATGCACGAAGCGATTTCGGTGATATTCGCTTCATTAGCTTTTCAGATAATACGACCCAACTTTCGTATTGGCGTAAAAATTATACTGCTGGGATTCAAGCGACATATTGGGTAAACAATTCACGCAACGATTCCTCCATCTGGATGTATTATGGGAATCACAATGCGTCTACGACTAGTAGCGGGGACAGTACATTTTATTTCTTCGATGATTTTTCAAATGGATTAAGCAAGTGGTACATGGATTCATTCAATACCGATGCTATCTTGGTGAATCAAAGTCAAGGGAATCCGAGTCCGTCGCTCAAACATCTTCCTGACAATTCAATACCCGGAAATAGAACCTATCAGGACACAAGGATTCGCACAGCAACATACAGGATGCGGAATGGGACGATAGAATACGATGCATATTTAGCGGGTACTTCAAGGATTATCCATCAATTCGGGTGGAGAGTCAATTCCTTATCATGGACGAGCGGGTACGCCTGGCGATTGCAGAACGCGAACGGGGATGGAGGGTTTTTACGCTACACTGCTCCAACGAGTTGGACGCTTATCGGGACTACGTTTCCTAACGCGGTCGTGAACACATGGTATCATGTGACGATCAATGTCTCAGGTTCGAATTACGCTGCCCTTGTCAATCCTGCATGTGGCGGCGCAACATCCCGCTCCGTGACAGATGCGACGAAATTAACCGCTGACTATTTGGTCTCCCATGTCCACGGGGTGAGTATGGATTCATCGAACTATGTCCTAGTGGATAATATTTTCGTAAGAAAGTATCGAGCAACGCCACCGACTTGGAGTAGTTTTAGTTCAGAACAGCCGGGATATACGAAATGGAATAACGCAAGTAATCCGGACTCTGCTTCCCCTTGGAGTTGGAACTTCAATTTTCCGAATAGCTATGGTTACTATTGGTTTTATTCTATTGCTGTTGATCTGAACGGGAATAAGGAGGATACGCCAAGCGTGTACGATGCCCGATGTCAGTATGTGATACCAGTCGCACCAAAGATAAATAGTTATGATTTGCGAAATACCAGTGGATCAAAACTCGATAACACCACCGGTCTACTTGATGTGAATAAGGAATATTACTTTACCGTCAACGTCACCGCGAAATATGGCTGGATCTACGTCGATTACATCGACATTAAAGCATGGTTTGACCAGGGAAGTGAGGTAAGCTCCTACAATCAAACCCTTGGTGGGAACCTCAATATGTATCTCAGATATGAAAACGTTACAGGGAATGCGAGCTTCAAACTTCTGTGGCCGAAAAATGAGGTACAGCTCATCACCAGTAATTGTTCCCAGACCATTATCAATAGCACCACAAGGATCATAAAAATAAGTTTTAAGCCGTTAAGTCAAGTACGATGGGCCTGTAGTAATAACACCTGGGACCCGACGAAAAACACAACCAACGATCCGTTTTCATGGAATTTTAATATCACTGTCATCGATACTGCTGGTTTGAAGTCATGGAAGAAAGATGAGTATGGCGTCTATAGGTTTGCTACTCTTTTGCCGGATAGAAATTGGGTGAATGTCTATGCTCCACCCGGGTATAATGCAACGACAAACATTGTGAATATCACCTACTCTTCAAACTATAATTATAATATCAGCATCTTTTTCAGAGAAAATCTCACAAATATTTCATCAGGGGGTATCATCCCTATTGCTAATAACGTGTATCTCTGTGCGAACGCAGATCTCACCGATGATGTTACATCCGATATCATGTTTACAGGGATAGGCGAAACACATGCTGTTAATATCATCACCACCTCTGGCATTTTCCATAAGAACGATACGAGCACCGTCGTTCATGTTCAATTCAATGTGTTCATTCCCTTTGGTACTCTCAAAGGAGTATACACCGCTCATGTCGGAACGAAGATAAAGCAAAAAACTTAATTTCCGATGAGCATCCTAAGCATTCGAGACCCAAAATTATATAATATAGACAACGAATTAATGACACGCACACTAACACAGAGAGCAATCACCAAATATTGAGAAGAATCCATTGAGGGCAAGAAGGATGGGAAAGCAGAAGATAGTATCGGTCCTCACTGTCGTAGCAGTGATATCATCATTGTTTGCTGGCTTCTTTTGTCTTGAGTTTTATGTCGTGAAGAACGCGAGTGCTAATCCGGGGAATATCAGCGAAAGATGGTACAATGCGACAACCCTGAATCTTACCGTTCTATATCGAGAGCCAAGGATTAATTGGTATGATTTTCAGTACAACCAATCTGGAACCTGGGTATCCAGACGCAATGTACAAAGCGATGTGAACAATAGTGCACAATATCGCTTCATCGTCAATATCAGCAGTGACTATCAATGGAAAAACATCACCTATATCAATATCACCGCCTGGTACGATCAAGGAAATGATAATACCGTCTATAACCAAACCCTGGGGGGAAACATGAATTTGGGCTTCCAATATGAAAACCTCACAGGAACCGCGGTATGGCGGATGCTCTGGCCCCATGGCGGTGAGGTTACCGGAGCCAAATATTCAGAACGTGTGGTGCGAGACCCTCTTGGCAGTCCAAAATATACTGAATGTCATAATCTCACTTTTTCCTTTGTCCCCGGATATCAATTCCGATATGCTCCTGGGGATGGCAGTTGGGATACAACGCGCAACATGACAAATGATGCGCAATCATGGAACTTTATGATTTCTGCCGCTAACAAGCTGGAATATACCTCCTGGATCCATGATGAATTTGGTATCTATTCGTATACAGAAATAGTGAGCGTAGGCTGGCCTGTCATCTTCGCATACCCTGGGGAAAATGCGACCGCGGTAAGTAATATCTCTATGGTGACTCGCTCAAACGGGAATTATTCTCTCTCTGTTGATGTTGGGAACTTGACCCATAAAATAAATCCCACCATAACGATACCTCGGAATAGGATCTGGTTGCGGGGCGGCGATTTAGATATTTTTGATAATTTCTCAGGTTTTACTGATATCATTTATTTCTATGGATCCTCAGGCTCCTATCATCGCAATCAAGCAAATGGAACGAGTTTTACAACGGATGACCTCGAGTATAAATGTAACGTCCCCTTAGGTCAGACCGCTGGGGACTATACGGCTCCTATACGATATCATCTCAAGACGACATAAGGATGCATTAGTTCCTTTGAGCTATTGATCTATATATCTGTGCTTTTTTTATCGATGGTCTCGCGTTTTTTTTTTATTTCATCATTTTTTCAAGGGTTTCTCTCGAGTATATCTCTTTTGCAAAGTGACGTTTTGACAGAGTATCTTTAAATAAGATGACTTCCAAAAAGACATACCTGGCATGTGTTAACATGTCATAGGTAAATCGGAAAAAATGGATGAAGGTGGAAAGAATGGAAAAGGGAAATAAGAAAAAAGTGCTATCCACGATGATAGGGCTAACGATCATCATATCGTCAGTACTTAGTATCTTCCTTTTTGGACCAGCAACGATAATAGGAAAAGCTGATCCTGGCGATATCGGAAATATCTGGCATAATTCAACAACATTGAACGTTACCGTCCTGCATTTTGAACCACGAATCAACTTCTATGATTTTCAGTACAATCAATCTGGTACTTGGGTTTCCCGATTAAACAACCAGATCGATGTCAACAACAGCGCGGAATATCGATTTATCGTCAATATCAGCAGCGACCAAGGTTGGGATGATATCAAATTCGTCAATATCACAGCCTGGTACGACCAGGGAGACGACAGCAGCATCTACAACCAGACCGTAGGTGGGAACTGGAATTTATATCTACAGTATGAGAACATACCAGGAAATCCGGCATGGAGGCTGCTCTGGCCGCACGGAGGAGAGTTTACTCAAAAGACCCATTCAGATACAGTATCATTTGATCCGTATGGGAGCATAGGGCATACCGAGTGCCATATTCTTACCTTTACTTTTATCCCGAATTATCAAGTGAGATACGCACCTGGCGACGGAATATGGAACAATACCTACAACACGACAGATGATCATAAATCCTGGAACTTTGTCATGACGGTTACAGATAGGGGTGAAGATGCACCAAACCCAAGTATAATATGGAGCCACGATGAATTTGGGGTGTACTCTTATAGCGAGATTGTGAGCGCTGGATGGCCGACCATCATTGGCCACCCTGGAGAAAATGCGACCGCGAATTCGAATATCACCCTCGTAACGCGTTCAAACGGGAATTATTCCGTTTCCACCGACGTCACTGATCTGGCTCACCGGACGTTTCCGGGAGCATGGATCTCTCGAGAAAATATATGGGTACGGGGCGGTGACTTAAACGATTTTGATAATTTCACTGCAAGCGGTAGCAATATTTATTTCTACGGAACGAGTGGGATGTACCACCTCGCTCAAGCCAACGGTACCAATCTTGTCACCAATGATGTCGAATACAAGTGTAACATCCCCATGGGTCAGTTAGCCGGTGATTATGTCGCCCCGATTCGATATCATCTGACTACAACCTAGTCATCGAGTCACCATTCATCTCATTCTTTTTTTTTTTAATACCTAAAATTTTTATTTTTTTCTTATGCAACATACGTTTTTACCGTTCCTTCTCCCTATAATTTCTTTAGATACACTATCTTTTTCAAAGAAAAACTTTAAGAAATGGATACAGATAAGAAGTACGGATGGGTGACTGAACGCTCTAGAGTTGTTCCAGGAGAGAAGTGAGTGGAGAGACAAATAAAAAAGCAGATCATTGGTTTTGTAATACTCACATTGTGGATCACCACCCTGGTAACCCCCTCTTCAGCCGCTGATACTGTTACATTATCAGTGAGCATGCTAAAGGGAGAACAACAAACTCTTTTTGGCAGACCCGCTCTCGTGGCAGGCATCTGGCATTACGTGAACATAACCACCGATCAAAGCTATGATGAATTATCAGTGATCTTCTACAAAGGAATCATACTTCCAACGGGGAATAAAAACGAAACAAATTACTATGAATGGAACTATAATAACAATAATGCGGTAGTCTGGAATGATGTCAGCGGGTATGAGATTCAGTACATAAAACAGAATCTTTGTACGAGAAATACTACCCAATACAGCTTTTGCATTGGTATCAAAGATACCATGCCAAATATCGTTGATTATTCTGAAAACTGGACCATGGAGATAGCTCATCAGGGCACGGCACTGTATTCGGAAAGGATTGTCGTAGAAAAGCCGAAAACAGGAGTCTCACTCAGCAAGCCTGAATCAATTATTTTTCATGTCGATCCCTTTATTATAATGGATGCATCAGGTGATACTTTCTTCAAAATTGGAAACATAGGCAATATACCGCTCTATGTCAATCGCATTACCGGGCAGTATGACTATATCGAAATTACCGGAATAAATGAAGAATTCCTCCCTCAAGATGTCACGACTGAGTATGTCACTGTCCATTCACAAAGCTGGCCTCCGGGAATCAAAAAAATAAACATGCAGCTCAACGGCTCCTATCCTCGCTCCTATTTCGTCGATACCAATGCGACCATCACGTTATACAGTTCGTTTATCATCGATGTACCTCAGCTCATTATCTATGTTGGGCATAGTAACTTTCGTATCGATGAAATTCTGGGGACAGACATCACAGTCCAATATCAAGAAACCTTGACCATGAACGAGGGAGAGAAACGAGACATCAGTGCCTATGTCTCCGGTAACGGGGATGTCAATGTAGCGATTTGGGCGGATGAAAAAAACATTAGTGTGCGTAAACTCTATGACGGGACAACAGAGACTCATTCACCCATTTCCTTTGTTTCAACGAACACGACGGAACGAACCATCGTTGTCACTGTCGAAGCGCTCAGTGAAGGAACCATTGGTCTTCTCAACTATCAGGTCACTGCGAATGGTATAACAAAAACGTACACGACTCGGATATCTATTGGACCACCAACGACACCAAAAAACACAATGACCGCAGGCTTGTCAATTTCACTCGTACAGATCATCATCATTATCCTCGTCCTCCTTGTTGTGGTCTACATGGTCGTCTCATACGTGAAAAAAAGAACGAGGTAAATTGAATACAATGAGGAAAACCAGTGCGTCCCTTTTCATCTTGTTCTCAGTTGTGTTCTGCTATGGAGTGTTATCTTCTATAGACGCGAGTGCGGGTCAGGCAGGCGTCGGCGTTATCAACGTTCCACCAAAATACGGGTATATCCGTGTGGAGGAGCAGGCTGATTTTATTAGGGTGTATCTCAACATTTCAGATTACAACTCGTGGGCGGATATCAACAATGTCAGCATCACCATCGATAAGTACGGCACGAAGGTCTCGACCTTTCTGTTCGAACAATATCAAAGTCCAGATTCCTACATTGAAATAAACGAGTTCAGCGAACAACCTGCAGCAAACCATCTCTTGATCACCGAGAAATGTTTTTTCGAAAAATCTAACCTGAAGGAAACCGTTGATGAACGGTGCGATATCGCAGTGCGTTTCGTCTTTCGGAAAACATTTTTTACAGGACTAAATGTCATCATCAACGATAGGTCAGGATCGGACGCAGCACAGGCGTACATCTCGTATAACTCAGAAGAATCAATGAGAAGCGGTGACATGATTGTGATACCATGGATTGATGGTCGCATTACCATCACGATACCATCGTTTCTCCTTGACCTGATCGCTATCGCGGTCGGGCTGACCGGGGTGGCGTACTACCTTAGATACATCAAGACAGGAAAAAATGAACAGGGGAACTATGACAAAGCTTCGTAACCAAGCCTGGCTTTTTTCCAATTGTCTCTTCATTTTTTTCTCGCTTTATCTTTTCGTGAAATTTATCTTTATCTTGTTTTTTAGCGCTGCATATGAACCAAGATTCATGTTTGAATTCACCCCTTGTTATCTCTTGACTGGAGTGACCAACATACAACTCTTAGTACTCACCCTTGTGGTCATGGTTTCCGATCTGTATCTACATCTGCAATCCGGTCGACGGCGGTTACTCTTCTCCTTCATCCCTACCGCCATCATGTTATCGGGCATCGGAACCTCGATTATGACGAACCAAATGGATCTCACCTACGCCTATCATTACGCTATCTTTGGAAGTCTACTCCTGGTGGTTCTCATCGACTACAACTATGTGCTCAGCGGGGAGAAATATCCGACAGGGCTGAGAAAAAAAGAACAGAGCAAGAGCAAAGCTATCGAATCCTACGGTACACACTTTCTTTCGAAAAAATACGATGTCTCTTATCAGGATCTCACACATGTTCTCCCAGCAACAACCAGTGAATTAAAAGAATTAACAGATGGTTTCTTACAGAAAATGGAAGCCGTACTTGAAAGGCTTGAAAGAAAAACAGAGCGAATCGAGGCATTAGAACACATAATCGAAGACGGACAGAAAAATCGTATTGATCACGAGAAATTATTCACTGATCGTATTCTCTATAATCTTGAAACATTAGAAAAAATCCCTCCTCATGATATAAACCTCGAAAGGAGCGTTTCTGCAGAGAATAAAAGAAATGATAACAAAAAAATGCAACATCCTTCCATAGTTAATCAAACGAATGATTTCGTTGTCATCGTGAAACGAGGAAGAATAAAAGAAATCAGCAGTTCTTTCGCTGAGCTCCTTGGATATCGGCAAAGCGAGCTTCTAGAGAAAAATTTTTTTATGTTCGTCAGCCCTCGAACACTTGAAGACGCTAGAAAATTCTACGTAGATCGGTTGAAAGGTGCTTCGTTGAATTCATTTCGGACGTCTTTACTAAGTAGAGGACAACAAGAGCTCCTCGTCAACATTACGGTGACTCCGACGATATACAATGGAGATACCGCTGAATTTTTGCATATTTTTATAATACAAGACAATTCCTTATCTATGATTCCAATGAGCAATGATTGAACAATTCCCTTGTACGTTTCCGATTCTACGATTCCGTAATCTCAACACCAATTTCGTTTCTACGTAAAAACCCTGGGGGTGAACGGACTGTTATATCTCATTAACACTGTCGATGAGCGCCTTCGCACGGAACACACCGCCAGAGGTTATCCAAAGTGTCTGCAGTCTTGAACCAATTTACAGGTATCTGCCTTGATTTTTCTTGCAAAACTTTTCTGGACTGCTATAGTAATTAGTAGAGTGCATTTTTCTTTTAATATTAAGGCATGTTCATCGGCGGAGAAAATCTCGTATATAGAGGTGGATGAACCGCCTTGCAATCTTCCACCGCATTGTTGTAATGCCTACCTGTTGCATGACCATGGTAAGGACAAGGTCGATCATTTGTTGATCATTATCGATGAGTCGTATCAGGTTTTCTGTTTCTAAGTTCCATCGTTTCGATAACCTGAAATAGCGTCGATGATCATAGCCAAAGTCCTTCATCCACATCTGTTTATAATGTGATAATGCCTGTTCATGAGCCTCACTATTTGCTAGCGCGTCGACGAGTACCTTACCTGCGATTTCACCGGATACCATCGCATAATAAATCCCCTCCCCGGTCAGCGGGTTCGTGAATCCAGCCGCATCACCACACAGCACTGTTCGCGTCCCATACGTCCGAGCGAGGGGATGCGTCGGAAACACGCCTCCTTTGAGGTTTTGGCTTTGGAGCGCCTGTGGGATCAGCTTTTTCTCTTTCAGAATGCTCAAATATTGCGCATACAGTGTTTTCAGGTTCTTTTTCTCCTGAAGAGACGGGAGCGCATGGCGAAACTCACACAGACCGATATTGACATGCTCTTTCTTTGGGAAGACCCATCCGTATCCCGCCATCCCGAAGATATTGAAATGAATATGCACGCATCGCTCCTCGCCGAACAATTGATCCATGGTCTCTTGAGCAATCGGATATTCTTCAACGACGCACATCCCACTGAACTGATTCGTGTGTGGTTCACCGAGCTGTTTGGCAAGGGTGCTCCACATGCCGTCCGCACCAAAAATATACGATGCATCAACCGTGGCACCGTCGTCCAAAGTCACCCGAGCGTGATCTGCGCTTGTGTCGATGCGTACCGCTGCTTTTCCCCCAAGGAACGTCGCACCGCTTTGTTGAGCAAGACTCACAAGCCCAGTATCAAATCTATTCCTCAGCACCATCGCGAGGATCGGTTCGTTTTTTCGCGCATCGATCTCGTATCGCAAGGAGGAGGAGTGAATATAGACGCTCGACGAGTAGGAATTGATGAGGCCATGTTTTTCAAGATAAGGGAACCGCTTAAGGACCCGTGCCGGTAGCCCCCCACCGCAGGGTTTGTCCCGGGGGAACGTCTCTTTATCAAGGAGTAAAACGTGGATTCCTTGCTCCGCGAGGACTTTCGCCGCTGTCGCTCCAGCAGGACCAGCGCCGACCACCACGACATCATATTTCATAGCGTACCCAGATTCCTTTCCTTGTTCCTATAAGAACGTTCTTCCCCATATAGCTTTTGATAACAATGGTATCTAACAATTATGGAATGAAAAATACAAATGTTCTAAATATCATTCATCTGACCCAGGAGGCTCCCATCCCAGAAAATGTCTTTTGCGAGCAAAGCGTACTCCTTTTCTGTGAGGTTCTCCTTATGGCGAGGTGGAAGATGGGTGTCAGGCACCTTCGCGGTCCAGGCGACGAACCGTCGCACCATCCACCAGGTATACGTCAATTCCGTTACACCGGTCTTGCTGATTGGGGCGACATCCTCCCATTTGTACAGACCGGTCCCAAGACAGGGAAACTCGGAGTCCTTCCTCTCTTTGATATGGCCGTTCCACCAGACCAGGTACTCCGGATGTGACGTGCATAACAGGATCCTGCCCTTGTGTTCGTTAGGGAATATCTCTGCGGTGATGCTCGGCTTGTTTGCATAATCAAGTATAATCGTCTTATCGGTCAGTTCCCATTTCCCTGCAAGGTAGAACGTGTACAACAACACATGTCTCAAGGATTCATGTTCTTTTTTGATTAACCTTAGGGCCTTGAGGAATCCAAGAAAAAGCCCATGAAACCCTCCCACGTATCGCCAGGCGTGAATCCTAAGTGCTGGATTCTCTGAGACGTCTTGTGCTGGATAGGTTGCAAGAATCTTCACGTTCCGATTAGGGGTGGTGGGTACGATGAGGCCTGGACCGCTCCACCAGCGGATCCGTTGTGTCTCAGCCGGGACATCTGAAAAAATAGGATTATCTTTACGAATCTGGAAATCTAAGGGGGCTCCCCCAGCATAAGGACGGACTCCGTCGGTTGTTTCCCCAGGCGCGAAGGAAAAGACGTAGGCGATCGCACCGATGTTCTCCGGATGTCGTTTTTGAAAGGGATACAATAAAGGAAAGGCAAGATGGGTGTAAAAATGGGAAACACAAGAAACACCAAGCGAGCTTTTACTGTACTGCCGTTCGAGGAACGTGCGATGGGTGCCGTCCTGTGTGGTTAAATCCGTGATGAGCGCGGTGCCACCGCAAATCCCGACGTACCCACCCCCTTTCTGAATGAATGCAGCGATGTTTTTCTTCCATTTTCTGACACTAGGTAGGAACGTGAACCCTTTCATCACTGCAAGGCCGTCCCCGACACCGCCACCTGGGACGAGGAGCACATCATAATTTGAAGGATTCAACCTTCCCTTGAGGATATCGTCATCATAGACATAGTTAACGGCAAAGGTATAAGTTATATCCCCGACGTTCCAGGAATACTTATCAAGGATGATGGGGAAGAAATGTTTCCCGGAGCCCCATCCAAGCGGCTCTTCAGCAAGAATCCCTACCCTGATGGTCCGTTGTTGTTTGTTATCAGTCTGTTTTTTCGTAATGGTATCCAATGAATGAGACATAGTCATCACTTCGGAGGGGTATAACCCCAGCGATCAATCGTACTTTTCCAGTTCTCGTACACATACTCAATGATTTTTTTATCAATCGCATATACGTTTGTCTTGTACTTTGCTTGTTGTTCCAAGTATTTTTTCATTTCAGGCAAAGCACGCTCAAAACCAGGTAACTGCAATTTCTCATAGATCGCTTTTACTTGTCCTATAGGGTCTGCGATCAGGTCCTCGTACCGTAGTTCAACAAGTTGTTCTTTGGGAATGTGCTCTTTTTCCTTGAAATAGCGCTCCATGAGTCTGATGTAGTCATGGATTACGTGTCCTTCGAGGTCCTCCTCCGTGGTGTCTTGCAGTGCGAGTTGCTTGAGCACATTATGACGCATCTTCTTGGTGGAAAGATACACCTTGTACGGGTTCCGGTAGATGTGGATGAACCGCGCTTGAGGAAACAGGTCCAGTAAGGCGGAGAGGCGTGCGGTGTTTGGCGGGTTTTTCGAAAGCAGGCGTTTTCCTTGGTTCGCGAAAGTCACGGTCTTGATGAAGGTGAGGTAGGTTTTCTTCCACTGATTGACTTCCTCTGGTGTCAGGCCTTGAAAATGGACTGCTTTCTGGTACTGCTCCTCGGCGTTTTTTGGGAAATGCAGGCAATGGAAAAAGGACCACGGGAGCAGGACCGCGAGTGCTGCCTCGTCTTCGTACGGACCGTCCATCTCGACCTTGATTTCATCCATCGGGCGTTTTGATGGGAGAAAGCGCGCGAGGAATGGTTTTATTTGCTCAAAGGAGAGGAAACTGTCTGGGAGTAAGGTTTCCCAGAGGGATACATAGCAGAATTGTGGATCCTGACTGAGCAGCTCATGCAGGTAGGTGGTGCCAGTTCGCCAGTGACCGATGATGAAGACAGGCGGGTTCTTGACTGTTGTGTCGTTGATTCTTGTCCCGTACCTGACCTTGAAGAACAAGCGTGCTGGTGCAGTGCACAACGACGTGACAGTGATGAAAATGGCTTTGCTATAGTATTTTTTGTCAATGCCGCCGTTGCTACTGACAAGCCGTATCCAATTCCTCATCGAGATACCAAAGAGCGGATGCTGTGGGGCTCGAACCTTTTTTTCTAGCGTGTTACTTTTCTCTTGATTCATTGCTGTCTCACTTTTCGTCAAAGAGTTGATAGATTAGATGGTTCTAAAGTTTTCTCAAACACACGGTGTTTTTTATAGAGGGTCGCGCCGGTGATTGCGATCGTCTTGCGTGCATGGGTGTTCATTTCATCGATCCATCCGACCTCGACACCCTCGTACCCACGGCGTTGCATCTCAACCAACACCTCATAATTCAGATAGGATGCAACATGGCGATGGCGGCATTCTTTTTTTATCCCGATGAAATGTAACTTTCCGACAGTGATCTTGTGCATCTTCAACAGGACCTGGAGGTACTGCAGAGGACCTAAGTGTCCGTTCATAGACTGAATGAGTTGATTAAAATCAGGGGTCGCCCAGAGGTACGCGATGGGTTCATCTTTGAATTCCGCGATAAGGAACAACCGTGAGTCGACGATCCAGCGCAGCTGCTTCACCCCAAAGCGTGTCATGACTTCTTCTTTTGAAACTGGGACGTATCCCCAATGATCCGAAAACGTCTCGAGAAACAAGGGGATCCACCAGGTGAGTTCTTTGTTCGTGCGGAGCCGGTGGAACGGGCGGATCGTGACCCCGGAGGCAGCACACTGTTCGGCTTTCGTTTTTAATAAGTCTGGAATCGGCTTTGTTAAGTCAATATAATAATGGAAGAAATCTCTGGCTTTGGTCATCCCATAGGTCTCGGCGAATGAAATGTAATACGGCGGTGTGTACGTCGAAAGGATCGTTGGTCGGAGGTGAAAACCAGAGTACAAGAACCCGCAGCCGACATCGATGCGACCGTCAATCGGCCCCCGCATGCTGGTCATCCCTTTTGAACGGAGCCAATCCTCGGCGATTCGCCACAATGCAGACGCAGTGTCGAAATCATCGGTGCATTCAAAGAAACTAAAATACCCTATCTTTGTGCCGATTGTCTTGCAATAGGAGTGATCGATGATCGCCGCGATGCGACCCATCGGTGATTTATTTTTTCTTGCTATAAACAGCGCACACTCAGCGTGGGTCCAAAAGGGGTTGGTTGTTCGAAAAAAATTTTTTACCTCTGTCCAAAACGGGGCGACCCAGAAGGGATTGCCCTGATAAATCGTAAACGGAACTTGATAAAAATTTTTTAAATCACTCGGACGACTCGCGGATTCAATATGGATGTCATGCACCACTCGCGCCGTCTGGTCGGCTGTTGATTCAAATGCGTAGGTTCTATGATCGACCGAACTCGAGATGGAAATACTTTTACCCCCAAGGCCATATGAGCATAGGTTCATCTGAGTATTTTCAGAATCTTTAAATATTCTTCCCGTCGTTATTCCATTCTCTCGCTTCGAATCATAAAAAAAGTTTCTTGGAGGAGTCCTACATTCGGTTTATGTTCAGGATATCATTTAAGCGGTCCGGAACGTAGCACGAATAATGCAGGAACATAAATTCCAGATCTCCCCGGACAATGGATGCCGTTGTAAAAACTGCGAAAACAAGTGCTGCAGGAAGGGAAAGGAATCAGCGTTGATGTATGGCGTTTTCAGATGCACAGGTATATCTTCAAAATCGTTGGGGTCGTTTTTGTTTTGTACCCGCAAGAACCCTTCAAAAAGTGAATTTTTTTCATTCGGTGCTATCACGGAGACATTCACAGTGATGGACCCGTCCTCTGGGGTAAGGTTTTCACCCGAAGTAGGAATGCACGACCATGTTCCCCAATCAAGGGATGAAGGATCCACCGTCCAGTTGAGCATTGAATGAGACAATCCTATGTTTTGGACCTGGAAGCTTCCGTTGACCTTCTGTCCAGGTCGAACGTTGGACCAAGATAGACTGCCACTGCAGTCCACGTTAGGGCCCTCAGGCGGTTCTTCAGGAGGAAGATAGACAATTTTGAATACGTTATTCATAGCTGGATTTGGTAGTAAGTTCGTGTACTCCCAAACTGTGGTTCCGTCTGGCGTGACTTCGAAGAACCTTCCTGCTTCCCCATTACAGATTAATGTATTGCCATCACTCAGGCGTTGTGCCCCTGAAAAAAGACCGGAATAAAAGCTCGTCGGGGGATTCGCCGCGTAACTCCATGTGAAGTCTTCAGGTCCATAGGCGGAACCTGGGGCAAGATAGTAGGAACCGTTTGCATCCACCGGCGGAACGATTTCATCAACTGAAGAGTACATCCCAGCGGGACGGTTCAATCCATTGTTGAACACGAGGATATCTCCTTCACCAGGACAACCCGCTTTTATCCATGTGGCATCATGTTGACCAAAGAATTTGTCATCACTTGCGCCCCCTGCGCGATAGGCTTGCGGATTTCCCCACCGGTAGAGCAGGTCTCCTCCCTTGCCGCTGTGTCCACCAGTGTGGCCTGCGGCCTCCGCGAGGGTGGTACTGTGATCGATCACCCAGACTTCATTGAAATTATGGACACTGAGCAAAATTTGGTCAAATTGTTCGTTGTAGTCAATGGAGTTCGTATGGAGCCAATCTGAGAGGAACGGGTCGATGACCCCATAGTTGATATCGATTAATTCAGGATGGTCTGCCACTACCCCGTAATTTTCTTTCGAGGAGTCGTAATCCTGGATGAGATGGTCCCAGACATGCCATTCCCAGACGATGTCCCCGCTCGTTGGACCGGTGGGTTTGACTTCGATAACGTGGTCAGGCATAAAGGTGATTCCGGAAATTGTATCCGGATTCCTTCCGACCTCGATCGCTTCGGTTCGTGTTTTTGTCTCCCAGGCGATCATCAGCACGTTCCCATTTGGTAACGGGAAGATGTCGTGATGACTGAGATAGCCATTTGTGTTGTATCGATACTCCCAGGTAACAGTCCCGTCCCACAGCATCTTCTGGACACCGCCCCCTGCACCACCAGATCCGGACATCCCAACTTTTATCGTACGAAGAATGGTGTCATCACCAAGCCAGCGAACGACCTCGCCTGGAAAATAATTGCTCGACCATGAATGAACCACGTTGCCAGAGCTATCAATCAAATAGGTGGTTTGGGAATCCATGGGTGCAAACAGAATCTGACCATTCATCGAGGGCATTTCGTGGGCGACAGAAAGTGAAGTAAATATTACATCGAAACAGACCACAGTGACTGTAAGAATGATGATCCGATGAAGGGATGTATTACGCATGTCGGTTCGCCATTGATATGTTCTTAAATATAGGAACTGTAAATATATATAGATTATGATTTTTCATTTTATTAAATATAAGGGTCTGACTAACGAGTCAGGATTTTCTGACTAATGAGCAAAAGCTAATTAGTCAAAGATTTTCTCCTTATATTACAAATTCAATTAAGACCATTCACCAGATTTCATCCTTATATTTGTTGTATATAAATCAAATGCAGAATTAGGCGGCGCAAATTCCTCCTTTAACTCTACACTAAAAATACGTATTAATTTCAATCTTTTTTCTTTTCTAATTTTAATATCCATATCGAAAGACATTTTTATGAGTATATCAAAATCGGTAACACGGCTTTGCACCTGACGTGAGGAGGGTTATGTGCAAAAATTAATTCTGCAAATAAATTCCCCCTATATACACAAGGCATCCACATCTAAAGGCATCTTTCTATTGGGTTTTTGTGAGGTAGGTTAAATAGACCAGGAATAAGACTTAAAAAGACCATATTGTATATGTATTTAGGGGAAGGCAAATGAAGAAGTTAGTCTTGGTTGGGTTTGGTCTCTTTGCTGTTATTATTATCGTATTGGGTTCACAAACAAATGTGGTTGGGTATCATTCTGTCAAAGCATATACGGAGTCTGAATATGTAGAAGTTACCATTTCACCTAATGGCATTAGAGGTTTTGGAAATTCAACTGTCAAACTCACAAGAACTCAATATGAAACTTTTGACCAGTATCTTACAAACTTTCAAGCTAAATTAAATCAGACGAAGACGAGAGAAGAAACAATTCTACTCTTCAAAGAAGCTATTGTCGAATTAAACAAATTTGGATTATTGCCAAAGCACATGAGCATTCGCGTCGCACAGGATTTGGTCATAGGAAAAAGCCTGAGAAATCCATTAAATATTATCAGAGATAGGAGAGCAAGGTCTGACCACATCCTGAATACCAATGCCTTACTGTTTTCTTATGGTGAATATGAAGAACGATGTAATTTGTTATATTTGTTGATAGTTCTCTTGAGTTATGGTCAACATGGGTATGGTCCTTTTAATATACTTTTCTACCTCTATGTCATTTCACAGATTAAACCATTTAATTTTTATTGCCCTGTTATTATGTTCAACTCTGGAAAAATATTTAGTATTGGTGGAGAGGGTGTTAACATATCAACAGGAGGTTATGCATTATGGGATTTTGTGGGTTTATCAATTACTACAAAACTTGATGGATACGACCCAGAGAAAATGCTTTGTCTAGGTTGGAGTAAAGAAATCGAAGTGGCATAGAAAGAAGAAGACAATAGAAGAAGAGCACACCAGTTAAATTTCCATTTTCGTTAACTTTATATATTTGACTAATTAACTCTGACTAATTAGTCTGACCCAAATATAAATAATTTCGTATATATTTGTACCAAGAAAATAACCGAAAAAAGATCAATTTGAAAATTATCCACTGAATCTTCAACGGATTCCGGGTTCCCCGATGTCCTGATGAACCTTTTGCTTTTTTTCGCTGTTATCGTCTGTTGATGTTTTCTTCAAGAATCTTTCGTGTTCCATATTTGTACGTTTCGACATTCGGCTGATCAAACGGGTTGACGTCGCACAACGCCCCTAGATACATGATCTGCATCATCTGGAATTGCATGAACTGCCCGATCGAATACGCGGTTTTGTCAGGAAGGACGATCTCCGCATAAGGGCGATTCCCCTTGCGATACGCTCCCTGCACTCCTTGCAAGATCGCTTGCATGATGTCATCCAGTGACCTTCCTTGGATTCCTTGTACCAACGATGCGTACTCAGGGAGATTGGGGACTTGAACGACCGCCTTGTTGTGCTCCACGCGCACGAAGGTGGTGAACTTGTCGAACGGTCCCCCGAGTGAAAGCTGCGCCATGGAATGCAAATCGGTTGACCCGATCGACACGATCGGGGTAATCCCGGTGAATACCTGCTTTCCCTTCATATTGTACTCTTTTCCGATGCTTTCACCCAGGAGCTGTCTGTACCATTTCCCGAGGGATTCCAAATCTGTGCTGAACAAGAACAGATCATGAATGTTTTTACCCTTTTTATACTGGGAATAGCTAAGTGATGCACCAAGGGCGGCTGGGTTGTTGTCGATTTGAGGAGAAAGGCATCTCTTTTTCATTGCTTGCGCACCGCTCACTAATGCATCGATGTCGATTCCTATCATACCAAGCGGGAAGAACCCGACCGCTGAAAACACCGAGAACCTACCCCCGACCTTAGAGGGGATCTCAAGCAAGGAGAACTCCTGGTTCTGTGCAAGCGACCAATATCTAGAATTCTTATCCGTGGTCACCACAATGTATTGTTGCCAATCACGCTTGTATTGTTTCAGTACCTCGACAAGGACCTCGAAATTCGCGATCGTCTCCGTGGTTCCTCCTGATTTGCTGACCCCGTTGATGAGGATGTTTCCCCCTTTTTTCAACACAGGTTCGATTAATACTATAATTGATTCAAGAAGGTCTGCATCAACCGTGTCAGCATACAGAATCTTTGTTGGTGGCTCCCGTTGATTGTAGAGCCTTCCCAGGACTGCTTCCTGGACCGCGATCGTCCCAAGGTTGCTTCCCCCGATGCCGACCACGACAAGATACGTCGGTTTCAGCTTCCGTTTTTCATTCACCAGGGTCTTGATTGTTCGTAATGAGTCGTTATCTTCAAGCAAGTGCAGTGATGCATGATCGTCCTCGTACCCATGCTTTATAGCCTCGTTCATGCGTGCGATTTCCTCGAGTAAGCTTGGGTGAAGCTTCTCAAGGTCCTCCTGCGGGATTCCACTCGCTTGTGAAAAAAATCTTACGTCTTTCATTATTCGTTTATCACCATCAGCATCGCTGCTCTTGCATCTTCTATCTTCTATTAAACTCTATCCAACCGTTCCATTTTCTTGGAGGATTTCCATTTCATAGAAACGAGATGAAAGTAATTTTTTAATCATCTTCTCCCGCATAGTGTTGTAATAAGTTTATAAGTGCACTAACTATATGATTAACTAAAGGTGGAAAGGAACGTCTATGGTAAAAACATCATTAGGATTGGAAGAAAATCTCGAGGCAGCCTTGTGCTATCTAGGCATCTGGATCACCGGTCTTATTTTCTATTTCGTGGAAGACAAAAACAAGCTCATCCGGTTCCATGCCATGCAATCGATCTTGGTGTTTCTCCCCTTGACAATCCTGGCATGGATTTTCGGTGGATTTTTCGGGGTGTTCCCGTACGGAACCGGATTGTATTTCTTAGCCTGGATCAGCTGGATTTTCTGGATCCTCGTCATCGTCCTGTGGATTATTCTTATGCTGAAGGCATTGCAGGGAGTGAAATATAAACTCCCCATCGTCGGTGATATCGCAGAAAGAAACTCATAAGAATGATCGATGCAACCACAAGAATAATAACCTGAAGGAGACTCGGCGGAACCTAAAGAACTTGGTAAAAATTTCCCAAAGCCAACCTATCTTTTTACGTCCACTTCGTCAAAATACTTTCTCTGTTGAACACGGCCCTCGCGAAATAGAACAACCCAAGATCAATGATGACGTAGATGATCGCGAAGATAATGACCGTGAACGGTGAGAGCAGCAACAACCCGGAGAGTACCCCAAGCATTAGGACGACGACCGGCATCACGACGAACCCGCCAAGTTGTTGGGCCGCGCGCACATCACTAACCTTGGAGGAGACAAGGACACAGGCAAGGACACTCATGAGGCACGCCGTAGGAGCGATCAGAAGGATTGCGAGGATCCAGATGAGACTTGGCAATGGAGGGTACCCCACCTTTGGTATGAGAACGATATCGAGCAGCACCACGCCAAGGACAAAGGCGAGATACGTGGATCCCATGGACGGGATGAACGACGAGAAGATCTTCCCAGCGAGCAGTTCCCCGTCGGTTGTCGGCGTCGCAAGGAGCGGCTCCAGGCTGCGGTTGTTCTTCTCGCCAACGATGCTGTAGGTCGCGATGATCGTTGGAAGCGTCGCGGGGACAACGATGAAAATCATGAGGATCAAATTAAACATCATCGGAAGCACCACGGAGAGTGCCGATGGCTTTGTTTTTGTAAAGAACAGTGTGGATTGGACTACAAGGATATAACTACCGTCCAACCCGGTCCCCTTCGATTGCATCACCGTGGTGTTGGAAAGAAATGACTCTGTTATGTTGCTCTCTTGAATGGTTGAATTTGAAATCGTGGTATTACTGATAATACAGGAGATGAGAAGACAATTCGAAAGACGGGCATTGTTGATAACGGTATGCTTGATGATCTCTGAAAACAACGAGACATCCGACAAAGTCTGGTTTGTCCAAGGGGCGCTTTGATTTCCAGGTAATGATCCTATTTCTAATAGGCCAGGCACATCCCATACTGTTGTCGCGGTCGTAGTCGAAACCAAAGGGACGAAGATTGCAAGAGGCATGATGACACCCAGGACAATAGGCATTGCGATGATGGACCCAATCACCAGTTTCTGTTTCTTAAATTCGTCAAGGTCCTTGCGCATTACGATCCATGCGTTCCTCCATCGCATCACTGACCGCCTCCTTCGATGAGTTTCAGGTACACATCCTCAAGTGAGTGCTCCTCCTCTGTGACAAATTGTACAGGCACCCCATGATTTACAAGCCAGGAGATGATACGCGGGTTATCCTCCTCAGGTCGTCGTACGTTCACGAACAATTGGCTGCCGCTCACCTGCGCCTGCGAGACGACCTCCAACGAAGAAATATCCTGAAGCAGTGTTGGTGGAATGGTATCAAGAGTGAAACTCACCCGACGCGCGAATAATCCCCGTGCTAACTCTTTGGGATTGCCGATTTTTACCACCCTGTTTTTGACCAACGCGACCGTGTCACAGATCCGTTCCGCCTCCGAAAGATTATGGGTGTTGATGAAGATCGTGTCACCCTGCGCTTTCAGCTCAAGGATATAGTCTCTTACGATCTTCGATGCCGCGGGATCAAGACTTGCGGTCGGCTCATCAAGAAAAATGTACTTCGGGTCATGAACCAAGGCACGGGCGATCGCGATTTTCTGCTTCATCCCCTTGGAGAACCCGCCGACTGCCTCATCGCGGCGGTCCCACAGTTCAAGGTTCGTTAAGGTCTCTTTGATCGCCTGCTCTCGTTTCTGTTTCGGGATTCCATAAAGCTGCGCGTAATAATCGAGATTCTTGTACGCTCCTAGGGTTTCGTACAATCCAGGGACCTCGGGGAGAAGCCCGATCATGCGACGGATCTTTTGCGCATCCTCCTTCCTCAGGATATCGTACTCATCAATCATCGCTTTCCCTGACGTCGGCTGAATCAGACAGGAAAGCATCCGCATCGTCGTAGTCTTGCCTGCACCGTTCGGACCGAGCAACCCAAAGATGCGGCCATCGGGGATTTCCACGGAGAAATCCTGTATTGCGGTAATCGGTCCAAATTTTTTCGTTAAGCAATCGCAGATAATCATGGTCAACTCACCTGTCTCACCCCCCTGAAATGCCAGTGACTTATAAAAGATGAGGTGCCCGTAATTATCTCCAAAATTTTATATACAGTTTTCCGTTTCTCTGTTATGGGATGCCGGAATCAGGTTCAGAGCAGCCTATATGCGCTCGCTAGTGGAAAGGGATGTATGTGTATCTAAAAGAAATTCAAATGGAGAATTTTAAATCTTTTGGACAGAAATTAACCGTACCGTTTTTCCCAGGGTTCACCGCGATCACAGGGCCGAATGGCTCAGGGAAAAGCAACATCGTTGATGCGATCCTGTTTGTTCTTGGTCCAAAAAGCTCAAAGGTCATGCGTGCCGGAAGGCTCACCGATCTCATCTTCAACGGAGGAAAGAAACACAAGAACCCGTCGAAGTACTGCAAAGTGTCGCTAGTGTTCGACAACTCCACCAGGAAGATGAACATCGATGCTGATGAGGTCGTCCTTACCAGGATGATTAAACGAGCACCATTGAAGGACAACCCGGATAATTACTACAGTTATTTCTATATCAATGATCGTGCCGCGTCATTCTCAGAGTTTGAAGATATCCTTACCCATGCGCGCATCTCAGGCGAGGGGTACAATATCATCAAGCAAGGCGATGTGACAAACCTTGTAGAGATGGGCTCCGTTGATCGTCGGAAGATCATTGACGATATCGCTGGCATCCGCACGTTTGATGAGGATATCGAAAAGGCCCAGAAAGAACGGGAGGACGTCGATAAAAACCTTGAGCGCATTGACATCATCCTCAATGAGATCACCACCCAGATCCGACAACTCAAGAAAGACCGTGATGCGGCGTTCCGCTACAAAGAATTGAAAGACAAGCTCTACGAGACCAAGGCGATGATCGCCGTAAAGAAAAAACAAGAGGTCGAAGCGCAAATCACAGAGGTCAACAAGCAGATCGAATCGTACGAGACCGAGCAGAAAAAGTTCGAGACACAGAAAGAGAAACTACGAACGCAGTACGCCAGTCTGCAAGAGAAACTCACAGAGATGGAAAAGAAAATCGGTGCTGCCGGTGGGAACGAGGCAAACGAAATCAAAGGCAAGATTGACACGCTCCGATCTGAGAGCATTAAGATTGATGAACGTATTAACTACTCCAATGACGAGATAGCCGAGAAGAAAAAAGAACAAAAGGAACTCGAGTCGACGCTCAACGGGATCCTCAAGGAGGTTGAGGAACTCACCGCGCAAACAAATGAAGGCACCCTGCGATTGAAGGAAAGCGAAGCTGCGCTGAAAACCAAGGAAAACGAACTGTCAGCATTACGAAACGAGATCGCACAATCCGATGACACCTCCATGGATCTGACCCGTGAGCTTGTGAAAATGCGGGAGGAGTACACCAACACCCAGACCCAGAAACACGAGATGGAACTCAAACGAGACCGATTAAAAGAAAAACTTGACAGCCTCGAGCTTCAAATCGCGGAGCTGCAGGAGACACAATCGACGTATGAATTCGAAATAAAGGACGTCGACTGGCAGATCGGTGAGATGCAAAAAGGAAAACAAGAAAGCACCAAGAAACTCAAGGACCTCGAGAAACATTTGGTGGAGAAAAAAAGACAGGAATCCGAGATTACCGAGCAGCTCGCAGATTTGCAAAACGCTATCCTGAAACTGCAACGGGAGCAATCAAAACTCCAAGCAGAACGGGATGCAACACAATCAGTGTCTTCGAAGTATAACTCCGCGGTGAACGCTATTTTAAGTGCACGTGACGCACGGGAACTTAAAGGGATCCGCGGAACGATCGCGGAACTCGCTCATGTCGAGGATGATTTTAGGCTCCCGCTTGAGATAGCAGCGGGGCCACGAATGCAGGCGATCGTGGTTGCAGACGACGGAGCAGCCGCTGAGGCGATCAGTTACCTCCAGAAAAAGAAGCTGGGTCGGGCCACGTTTCTCCCCATTAATAAAATGATTGTTGGAAAGCCACGGGCGCAGTCGCTCATGGCCGTGAAAGACGAAAGCTCCCGAGGGTTCGCCATTGATCTCGTGAAGTTCGACGCTGACTATCGCGGCGCTTTCTGGTACGTATTCGGCGACACCGTCATTGTTGAAACGCTCACTGACGCGCGGCGCCTCATGGGCGGTGTGCGCCTTGTGGACATGAAAGGGGGCCTCATCGAGGCAAGCGGTGCGATGATCGGGGGAAGCCAGCCGAGTGATCATCTCTCCTTCGGTGTCGCGGACCAGCGAAGCCTTGACGAGATCACCAGAAAGCTCGAGGCAGCGATTCAGAATCAAGATACCTTGTCTGAGAACCTTTCATCGTTGAAGAAAGAGATAGGTGAGATTGAGGACGCGTTACGATCACTGAAGATTGAAGGGGATGCATCACTGCATCATAAAGACCTTGAACTGCGAAAGAAGGAGTTTGCAGGGAAACTTGAACTGTTAACCAATGACCTTACTACCAAGCTTAAAGAAAAAGAGGTTGTAACCCTTGAAAACACCCAAATCCTCGGGTCTATAGAAGGTTTTGAGAAGCGACTCAAAGAATTGGATACGTTAAAAGAAGAGAAAGGAAAACACCTCTTGAAGAGCACGAAGAAAGAGGTCGCGCAGGCAGTACGCGCCCTTGAGAAAACCGTGTCCGAATTCCAGGAGACCGTGTTGAAGCTGCGTAGTGAGCAGGAGACGGTTCAGAAGAAAATCGAACTCTTGGAGGAACGCAAAGCAGAGGTTTCTGGGAAGATCACGACAATCGGGACGCAAATGGAGACGTTGAAAAAGACGGTGCAGGAACTGAAAGAGACTCGCGGTAAAAATCAGAATGAGCTCAAGGCGCTCATGGCGGTCGAGGAGACCATGACCGGGAAGGTCAGAGAGCTTGCTGTCGAGCGTGACACGATCTACAAAAAAACTGTGGGGATCGAAGGCGAGCTTGAGACCATCTCCACGAAGGTCGAGTCGTACCTTGATCTTGTCGCACGCGCGAAATATCGGCTGCCGACCCTGGAGGATTCGATAAAGGAGATCGACCGGGAGCTTTCATTGTACAATATAAAAATCACGAGCACGAAACTTCCACCGATTGAATCCATGAAAGAGACGATTCTTTCGATTGAGCAGACCATGCAGCAGCTTGAGCCGGTGAACATGCGTGCGCTCGAAGAGTACGAGCATCAGGCGGAGCGCAAGAAGAAGTTCGACGAGGACATCAAACATCTGAACGAACAGAAAAAGAACCTCGTGTCCGTCGTAGAGGAGATCACAAGCAAGAAGAAGGAGCGGTTCTTCGAGATCTATGATGAGGTGAACAAGAACTTCAAGGAGATCTACGGTCAACTCTCCGAGGGCGGCGAGGCGGAACTCCTTTTGGAGAATGAGGAGAACGTCTTTGAGGGAGGCCTGACGATCAAAGCCCGGCCGCATGGGAAGAAGGTGCTTCGGCTCGCAGCGCTATCCGGTGGGGAGAAAAGCATCGCGTCGCTGGGATTCATCTTTGCGATCCAGCAGTATGACCCAAGCCCGTTCTACGTGCTTGACGAGATCGACATGTTCCTTGACGGCGTAAACGCAGAGATAGTCTCCCGCATGATCAAGCGCCGGGCGGAAAACTCACAGTTCATCAGCGTCTCCCTTCGAAAGATTGCGTTAAAGGAGGCGAACTACTTGTATGGGGTCACGATGCATGATTCCGGTATTTCGGAGATGATCGGGAACATTGACCCGGACTCGGTGGGACCGAAGGGCGAGATAGCCCTACCTGAACAGGAGGTGGCACGCGTTGGAATTGGACAATGAGGTCATGAGTCACTTACTCTTTCATAAAGCGCTCATCGACGAGAACAACGACATGACCCGGTTGAATCAGTACCTGGAGATGGCGAAGGCCGCGAGCACCGGTGAGTCCTCCACGATTGAGGACCCGTTTGATCGTTCGATGTACCTCGCGTTTGACCTGGTGCTGAACCAGCATCTCAACCCCTGGGATATTGATCTCGTCGGGTTCTCAACCCTGTATCTACAGCGGGCGAAAAAGGAAAAAATCGACCTCATGACCGCGGGAAGAATCATCTACATGGCATGGAAGGTGCTTCGGTTGCAAAGCGACAACCTTGTCGTGAACATGGAGACGAAACCGCAATCGGACCTGGAGCAGGGGTTTGGTTGGGAGGACATCCCGACCGCGACCTGGCTTGCCAATGACGATGATTACTCGTACATGAATCTTCTCATGAAGATGCCAGAGCCGCCCCTTGAAGAGCCGTTACGGCGGGACGCCACCAGGAAAGTCACGCTCATGGAACTCCTCAATGCCTTCGATGAGGTGCGTAAGGAATCAGAGCAGTACCAGCTGCTTGACAACCTTCGGCGAGAAGAGCGCATCAAACTCGAGGAGAAAGCGCGCAAGGCTATGAAGGGATCAGCCCATGAGGATCACCTGGAGGCGGATGTCGCGGTGATCTGGGAGCGGATCTGCAAGTTCCCCAGAGACTTCATGAATTTCTCGGATCTGTGCGAGATGCAGGACCCTGAGGAGCGCATCAAGACCTTCCTATCCATCTTATTCCTTGCGTATGAAAAAAAGATCACGGTCCATCAACGCAAGTTTCCCTATGGAGAAATTTATATTAAAACAATCGGGTATACCTAAAAGGAGCGTATTATATGGGTGTTAAGGAAGACCGCATCGTCGAATCCGTGCTTTTCTCTGGAGGGAAACCGCTGAGTGTCGAGGAGATCCAACAGGCGACAGGACTTTCCCCGAAGCATGTCCTGGAGGCTATCGAGCATCTCGAGCAGTCGTACAATGTCGACCGTAAGCAGGAGACCTCCATTGAGGTGATCAAGGCCGGGAATAAGTATGCGATGCAGGTGAAGAAAAGCTATACCGACCAGTCCATCATGGTCGCACGACCAGAGATTACAAGCGACCTGCTTAAAACGCTTGCGCTCATCGCGTTTCATCAGCCGGTGAAGCAGTCGAACCTGCGTCATATGATCGGGGAACGGATTTATGTGGATGTGGACCGACTCGTCGGACTACATCTGGTGCACTCGGCGCCGCATGGGGCGACCGAGATGCTGACGACCACGAGGCTTTTCCCTGAGTATTTCGGCATCGATTCGACAAGGCCTGAGGAGATCCGGGAGTTCCTCGCGAAAAAGGTGATCGGGCACGTTGTGAAAGAAAAAACTGCGGAGACACAAGAAAAAGATGCCTCGAAACCTGCCGATGCAGATGTTGTTGAGGACTCAACCCAGACCGACGTGAAAACCGAGCCATAATTTTTTCATTTCTTTTTCATTTATCCGAGTATACATGGCTTGTAGGTATCTTTTTAAAGAATCAGAAGTTATTATCTTGTGAGAAGAGAAGGTACATGCAGAATTGCAAAAGTTGCGGAACTGAGAATGATGATGCTGCGCTGTATTGTAAACACTGCGGTGTTTCCCTGAAAACCGGATCTGTCCCTGCTTCGTTCGACCAAAAAGTAAAAGAGTTTGCCCAGGACATGGATCGGCTCGGGAAACGAATGGGCGACCATGTATCGCAAACCGTGCAACGTGTCACCGATAGGACTTCAGAAGCAGGGAAACGCTTCGAGCAACGGACGACCTCAGTGAGTACGCATGCTGAACACTGGTACGACCGTACCTTTGGCATCCTCGGACCGTTAATCTCGAGTTTTATTTTTTTGATTGTCATGCGGATCATCATCCAAGTATTACAGCTTCAGCAGGATACCGTCGAGGTGTTTCGGATCCTTGGTTCATCGCTGTATACCTATCTGCTGATTCTGTTCGGGGTGACGCTCCTTTCCAACTACACGCAGTATTTCTCGCGGAAATCATTTTCTTTTAGGGTGTTTTCTCCCCTCTTGATTGCCGTTGTTCCTGTTGTGTGGCTCTGGGTCGCGATGCAGATCCTCCTAAAACTAAGCGATCCGTTGAAGATGCCGGACCTTATAGTTGCTGCTTCATCGATCGAGCAGATTCTGCCAGTGGTCTTTATTTTCGTGCTATTGATAGGGTATGTTGTCCTCGGTGTGACCATGTCACAGGAGCAGTATAAAAAACCCTAGAAAAAAGGGTCCCTATCAGAGTAAAAAAGATTATATAAAGAACAATTCATTCTCCAACATAAGGAAGAGGAAAAAATATGGTGTATTGTCCGAAATGTGGAACGAAAAACGATGATGACGCTGTGTATTGTAAGAACTGTGGCACCTCACTAGTAGCCCAAAAACCAACGGGTGAGCATGAACGCCATCGGGATCAACGCTGTGAAGATGAATGCGCTGGTGGAAAAGGAGGCCGCGGTTGGGCGGTTTTCTGGGGAATAATCATCGTCCTCATTGGTCTAGCGATCCTATTCGAAGTGGTGCTTAAAGGCATGTATGACTCTGGTCACTATCCCCAGCTTGCCTGGGTAACTTCGGTCGAATGGGGTTGGATTTTCGCAGGTGTGGTCGCCCTGTTTATCATCATCTTTGGGCTTCGGGTCGTCTCGAAACACTAGACGTTACTTGTGCGTACATTTTACATGATTCTTTACAGATGCTGCATGTACTTCGATGACGCCAGGTGGACAGGGTTACTCGTGTGTCAAGCCACAGGACACACAGAAGAACCGTGAAGACACCAAAGAGTGCTTTTCCAGTGAGTTCTGTAACGCTCATCGTGATGAAAAAGAAACTTGGGATGAGCATCGCGTTGAAGAATAAATGAGTCGTTGGGTGCCTGTTTTTTGAAATGGTTTCGAGGAATATCACGACAACAAGAACCAACCCAAGAAGAAGCAGTGGACTATAAAAGAATCGAGAAAATCCAGTTGAAAAGATCACGTATATCACCATGAAAAGAATTGAGACAAGAGAGCCTAGGAGCAGCCCGAAGCAGCCAGCACACCAGGTCTTGTTTCCTATGGTTATTCTGTGGGCTTGGAACCTGTCGCAGTTGGGGTGGTGACCAAAAAATGAACGTGTAGGATATGTATCCATATTCTTTGTTGCCGTAGTTTCTTTGCTGCCGATTCTTCGAATCCACCCAGGATACAAGGCAAGGCTGATACCCACGCAACAACTCACAATAAAGATTGCGGACACGACAAGTTTATCATTCAAAGAAAGTGTAATGGTTGGAGATGGTGCCAACATAATCATAAGGGATACAAATGCCATGGCGATGCAGGCGAAGAAGATCGAGAGTAAGACTTCTTTGGTCGGCCTCAAATCAATCCCCTGAGCTTGGTGAGCACATGCTGCCCTGCCATGTGACGATAAATGGTTCGTTTCAACTTGTTTTTCGCAAACACTCCCGAGATGCCTTTGGTGATGGACCCATAGAAGGAATAGTAGCACCGCCAGAGCTCCTCCTGAACTTCTTGTCGTGTCAGCGTTTCCGTTGGCATGATTACGTGCGTCATATCGTAGTTCGTATAATTCATATCCTCGACCCATCCATTCTTCTTTGCAGTTTCATAAAAGCTTGTCCCTGGGAAGGGGGTCAGGGCCGTGTAGATCGCTAAGTCCGAGGTGATATCCTGCGAGTACTGCCTGATGCGTTCGATGGACTCATGGGTGTCCTTTCGTCCACCAATGACAAACATCGCTTGGGAAAAGATATCATTCTGATGGAGAAGCTTCATCGCGGTGTACGCGTCAGCGGTTGAGATATTTTTATTATATTCCTTGAGCAGCTCTGGTGAATCTGTTTCCACCCCGCATAGGATCCAATACGTGCCGACGTCCCTGAGGTTTTCGATGAGGTCTGGGTGGTGTGCCACATCATCGGTCCTCGCCTGGAAAAACAGCATGATGTCGTCTTTACATCGCCGGTGCCGTAGCTCTTCGTATAAGGGTTTTCCACGTTGCCGGAGGTTCATATGGTCATCCGTGAACCAGAGGAACACACCTCCGTAGGTTTCATTCAGGTGCTCGATCTCATCTGCGATCCGTTTTGCTGATTTGGTTCTCCAGATGTTCCCCCAGTGGCTCCATTGGGTGCAAAAGGAGCAGCGATATTCACAGCCTCGGGCGCCCTCGACGATCATGAACCTGGTGTTTCTTCCTGCCATCATCGCGAAGTGATACTTTTTCAGGTGCTGTTCCACGAGGTGGTACGCCGGGTAGGGCAGGCTGTCCAGGTTTTCGATGAGCGGTCGGGGTGGGTTGCGGACGATCGTCCCGTTGTGTCGCCAGGAAAGACCTTGTACGCTGTTCATGGGTCCTTCATTTTCTATGGTTTTGATCAAGTCCACGAGTGTTCGCTCCCCTTCTCCTCGCACAATATAATCGATCTCCGGGAAATTCTTAAGGGATTCTTCAGGGGTGCTGGAGAAATGGATGCCGCCTGCGACCGTGACAATGTCTTCATTTACTTTTTTCGCTAGTTCGCAGGTCCTTGCACAGGCGTACGCGTTCGTAGTGAACCCGGAGGTGCAGACGATCGTCGGTTCGATGGATTCGATGCGCTGTTCAAGCCCCTGCCAGCTGAGCTGCTCCGCCTGGCAGTCAACGATGTCGATTACGACATCCGGCAACTCCCGTTCGACGTACGCGGCAAGGATCAGGAGCGGAGATGGCGGTGGGAGGTACTCTCCCATGACGAACCAGAGGATTTTCGGTGGTTCTACAAACAAGATCCGTTGTTTCATCTACCTCGAAGGAACGAATAGGTCGTCCCTTGAAAAAACTTAGTACAAAAGATGATAGGTTGCAAGGAAAAAAAAGAGGGGTGTGGTTAAAAAAATCTCCACACGTTGATGCTTGCTTCCTTGTTGTTGCCTGCGTTGTCGTACGCGACGACCTTGATCGTGTATCTGAAGAACGCAAGCTCGGTCCAGATATAGCTGTATGGCGCGGCCGTATCATTAAAACCAAGTTGGCCGTCAATGTAGAAGAACACGCGGTTCATCCCAGAGTCGTTGTCCGCTGCGTCCACATTGATAGTAATTTTCCCGAAGATGATGGGCAAGAAGAGCGGGAAGACGAACCGATCCTGGATATACAGCCCGTTGATCGGCTGTGTGATCGTGACACTCGGAGGCGTTGTGTCTGGGATGGGTCCGATCACCACCGCTTTTTCGACCACCGTGTAATTGTATGCAGAGGGATAGTCGGTCAGCCACCATTCGCAGTTGATGTCAGGCTTCGGAGCCCCAACGCTGACGCTGTAGATGTCATGGGAGACGTTGCGCGCATCGTTATGATCGCTCTGGGTGGTATTGGCGATATCAAGGGTCGGGTCGCTGATTCCTATTAGGGAGGAAGCAGCGTTCACGCCAGCGCAGGTCACGAAGTGGCCTTCCCTGCGGACCGAGCCGGGTGGTGGATTGAAATATAATGTTTTGAACGCCCAGTCGAAGGTGTTCCCGTACGGGTCGACCGGTACGTTGTTCATCCATCCCTGTCCCGGTGGGTACGGGTTCGGGATGTCATACAACCATTCGTAATGATAGTTGTTGTCCTGCTGGCGGACGTCGAAATAATACTGCGACCCTGGAACAAGAGGGATATACGGGGTAAAATTCAAGCGTATCCATGTGGGGGACCCAAGGATCCCTGGATTGACGGTGGCCTGCCCTAACGCGTTCCCATACAGGGTGTCATAGACATCAACAATGACGTTGCAGGGGGTGCCGCTGTTGCTCACCAGGAGCACCTCGATGTCATCAAGCCGTGATGCCACTGGGATGAAGCTTTGGAAGTCGTTCCAAGCGGTGGTTTGCAGAAGGTCGTTATGTGGGCCGCTGGGCTGTGCCTGGTCCACCAATAACGTTCCTGTGATGTATTCATAGGTGCCGAGCAAAAGAACGACGTTCTGACCCTGCTGGATCTGGTTTTCTACGAACGAGTAGGTGGGTCGGTTGTAGGTCTGCGTCACGAGTTTATCGGAAAGCCCGGCAGTGCTGATCCAGGTGGTGATTGCGTCCTCCATATCGTTGACATAGGTCGTCCCCTTGTTCGTGGTGTTCATGGCTACCGCGAGTTTCTGAATGAGTAGGGGAACGTTCCCTGTTGCGTGATCGTCCCCGGCGCCATAATCCTGCACGAGCGCGAACTGGTCCTTCCCGTCACCTGGCGTACCAGAGGGGTCGGCGTATTTGGAGTCGAGCCACCAGAGGCTGTTGGCGACAGCGACCGGGCCGCAGAACACCCATTCCTCGACATCATCACCAGCTGCAACGCTGGTCAAATAACAGTCCGGTCCAGGCGCAATGCAGTTCTCAGCGGCGTTATACACATCATCACCAGCGACCACCGAATCAATCACGCCGTTTGGTCCTGGAGAGATTTTCTTCCATCGGTCCTGCTTTTGGTCGAAGTCAGGCATCCCTGCCGGTGCGTAGTTCGGGTAGGACGGTGCCCAGTACCACCCCGCGGTCGATGCTGGTTTCTTGGTCTGCGACACCATGGGTGACCAGAGTGCTTGTGCTGATGAGGTGAGTAGAATGAATAATAACGCTATTGAAAGAACAGCCTTCAAGTAATGTCTTTTTTTCATTTTGACTCCCTCCATTCTGATTCTTTATATGATTCTGAAACAACGGTAAACACAGAGGTTGCTCCATTCATTTTGGTTGTCCTCCCTGTTCTACAGCATTGTATAGAAATTAAATCGGGTTCTATTATATATAATTTATTCTACAAAAGAGAATATTTCGTATAAAAACGTGGTCCTGGATGATTAATCAGATTTTCTCTCCAGTATCCTTCGTATGTCAAAGTAGAAAATGGCGGTCAGAATACAAAAAACGATGCCTGAGCTAAGAAGGCCATAGAAGGGAAAGACCGTTTTCTCTGTCTCGTTCATAATCTCCCAAACAGGAAGAAGCGAAATCAACATTAAAAGGACCGTGATTATCAGGGAAAATCCCATGGATTTTAGTAACAGTCTTTTTTTTATTGGCATTTGTCTTACCCTTTTTTTTTATTTCAGCTCGATTCGTTCTCCAGTAACCATATAATAGATTTCCGCGGCCATATCACAGGCATGATCCCCGCATCGCTCAAGATACCGAGCGACCATAATATAATGGGTGCAGATCGTGATATTCGCTGGGTTTTCCATCATGTACGAGACGCATTCACGGAAAATCGAGTAGCGGAGTGAATCAATGTCGTTATCCCTCTCGGTAAAGCCTTTAACGAGGGAAATGTCACATGTTTTAAAGGCGTTGAACGCATCATGAATCATGCTTTGGACAAGCTCGTTCATATGCGGAATGCTGATGATTTTTTTAATATGGGGCCCAGGTGCAATTTCTTTCGCTACATTCGCGATATCTTTACCGTACCGTCCAATTCGATTCAAATCAACAATCATCTTCAGACAACAGGCGATTGTCCGCATATCTCGTGCCATCGGTTGATACAAGGCGATGAGTTGCAATGCCTCTTCTTCTAAATCGACATTCCATTTTGCTAGTTCTTTTTTCTTGGAGTTCACCCATTCTGCTTTTTCTACATCCAGATTTTTTAAAGCGTCGACCGAAGTTGACAACATTGATGTTGAAAGCTCACCCATCTGTAGCACGTTTCGTTTTAATTGTTCTAATTCAACATGGAATTTTTCTACCATTTTTTCACCTAATTATCCAAACCGTCCTGTGATATAATTTTCAGTGAGTTCTTCTTTGGGGTTTTCAAATATCTGTTTTGTTACCCCGAATTCGATGAGCTTGCCAAGGTACATGTACGCTGCGTAGTCGCTTACTCGGGCAGCTTGTTGCATATTATGGGTTACAATAATGACTGTATATCTCTGTTTTAGTTTATTAATGAGGTCCTCGATTTTTGCGGTGGCGATAGGGTCTAATGCCGAGCAGGGTTCATCCATGAGGATGACTTCTGGTTCGATTGCCAATGCTCGCGCGATACAAAGTCGTTGCTGTTGGCCACCAGAAAGACCCATCGCGGATTCATGAAGTCGATCTTGAACTTCTTCCCAGAGCGCTGCGTTTTTAATACTATGTTCCACAATCTCATCCAATGTTTTTTTGTCATTCACCCCGGCAACCCTGGGACCATAGGCGATGTTTTCGTAGACTGATTTTGGGAATGGATTTGGTTTTTGGAAGACCATGCCTATTTTTTTTCGTACGGTCACCGCATCAACCGAAGGATCATAGATATTTTTCCCGTCGAATATAACCTCTCCTGTTGTTCTGCATGAGGGGATAATATCGTTCATCCGATTAAGACAGCGAATGAGCGTTGATTTTCCACATCCTGAGGGCCCGATGAGCGCAGTCACTTTATTTGAGTACATTTCCATGTTGATATCGATAAGTGCCTGTTTTTGACCATACCAGAGATTCAAATTCTTTGTTTCAATGATTACACTAGTCGTCATAGGTATCTCACCATTTCATATTTTTTTTATAATGATTACGTAAGATAATAGCAATGAGGTAGACACTGATCACCAATATTAACAGAACCAATGCTGTCCCTCCGCTGTTACGATCTGATCCAGGGATATACATGGCAAGATAAAACAAATGATACGGAAGCGCCATCACCGGTTGCAGAACGGAACTTGGTATCCCTCCGGAAAACACGACCGCGGTAAATAAAATCGGTGCGGTTTCTCCCGCAGATCTTCCGATGCCAAGTATCGCTCCGGTTAATACTCCTGGAGCAGCGGGAGGTAGCACGACTTTGCGTATCGTCTGCCATTGTGTCGCTCCCAAAGCAAGGCTCCCTTCGCGAAGAGACTGCGGTACGCTTTTCAATGCTTCTTCTGTTGTCCTGATGATTGTTGGAAGAATCATGAGCGCTAATGTTATCTGCCCTGCTAATAAACAGAAGCCTAGTTTCAGATACAATACTAAAAAAGCGAACCCAAACAATCCAAAAACGATTGATGGCGTCCCATTGAGAAGATCCGCACCTGCACGAATAATTTTCGTAACTCTTCCCTCACGCGTATATTCAGTAAGATAAATCGCCGCTCCCATGCCTAACGGTAGCGCAATCAATATTGCACCACCAACTAAATACAGGGTTCCAACAAGTGAAGGGAAAATCCCGCCGGACCTCCCGTTATTAATAGGTCCTTGAGTTAAGAAATCCCAGCTGATTGCACTCCAACCATTCAAGACAATATAGGAAAGGATAATGCCAAGACAGATGAGAACAATGACGACAGCGGCGGTAATCATGCTAAACGCAAGCCGCTGGTGATTTTTTGCAGATATTTTCTTAGAAAGGAAATAAAAAGCGAGAACGACGATGACAATAATCGTTGTCTCGAGGATCCCTGTTAACGAAAGCAGAAACCCAACAACGATGATGGCAAGGAAAAAAAACAGATACCGTTTTATCTTCGTCATCGTAAGATAGGATATTCTTATTTTTCTTTTTGATGTCGCCATCTGTTTTTCTTTTAATCTCCCAAGAATCGCAGTGGCAAGCACGTTCACAATCAACGTGATAATCAAAAGTGTCAACGCGACTCCAAACAATGCATGGTAATGATCGCTGCCCCATGAGACCTCACCCATTTCAAACCCCAAGGTTGCAGTGAGCGTTTTAATCGATGAAAACACGTTGGTGATGGGACTTGGGATGAGTCCGTAGGGAGGGTTTCCGGTGACCATCATCACTGCCATGGTTTCTCCAATGGCGCGCCCAATCCCTAAGATAACGGCGGCGGTGATGCCGGACATCGCAGACGGAACAATGACTTTACTGATTGTCTGCCATTTTGTCGCCCCCATGGCGAGTGATCCTTCTTTATATTCCCGTGGTACAGAATTAATTGCGTCTTCCGCGACGCTCGTGATCGTCGGAATCGCCATAACACCAAGAAGGATTGACCCAGCTAACCAACATTGACCTATATCAAGCGAAAAGATGATTTTCAACCAAACGGTCAGGATAATAAGGCCAAAAAAACCATACACGACCGAGGGAATCCCCGCGAGGATTTCCACAGCTGGTTTGATGATACCACGTATCCGGGGGGAAGCAATCTCTGAAATAAAAATCGCGCTTCCAAGGCTAAGCGGTATTGCGATAATCATCGCACCCAGCGTTACAAGAAGTGTGCCGACGATAAGAGAAAGTGTACCGTAAAGCGGTGGATTTCCTGTTGGAAACCATCGTGTCCCTGATAGAAAACTCCAAAGACCAACCTTTTCGAATATTGGAAAACTTTCTCTAAACAAGAAGAAAATGATAGTGAAAATAGCCACAATGGCTGAAATGGCAGCTAAAAATAAAATGGTTTTAATGCCTTTTTCTTTAAATTTTTTTTTCGTAAAAAGGAATTGAAAACGTCCATGTTGCTTATTATTCATGAGGGCGATTATCCTCCGGTGTATCCTTTCTCATTATCCTTTTCCCATTTTAATATGTGGAACGTATCGATTTGAATGGCGATGAAGGAATTAAAGAAGAAACAGAAAAGGAAGGAAGATTCCTATTTCTTCTCCGAATAATGATCTATATTTTACTGACGTTTGTCCAGTTTGTGATATCTCCTTTATAGATGGCTTTCAGTTGCGGCAAGGATAAATTATTCACATAGGTGTTCGCATGATTAACGATGATTGCAAGCCCATCTTTGGCGACCGTATATTTCACTAGACCTGATGCTGTCTCGGCCGCTGTAAGATTACGAGATGACATTGCAATATTTGCATTTCCTTGACTTACTGCGGTGATTCCAGCGCCTGAACCTGGTGCAGTTACCGAAATCGTAAGACCAGGATAGATTTGCATGAATGCATCTTTAGCTTTTTCGATTATGGGATCTACCGTTGTTGATCCGCTGATTGTAAGGGTTCCTGTTAGAGATTTTCCTGTAGAATTATATATAACTGCTTGGTAGTCTGGATCAGGTACGAACCCTTCCTCTGTTACAAATGCTTGTCCTTCCTTGCTTTGGAGGTAACGAATGAATTCTAATACTTTTCCTGTTGCTTCCCCCTTTGTGATAAGATAAAGATCTCGTGAGAGTGGATATGTTTTTGATAATACATTTGCGACATTCGCGATTATGTTATTAATTGTTAATACTTTTACCCAAGGAGTAATAAAACCTATGCCGACGTATCCTATTGCACCTTCTGTAGAGTTCACTGTCGCGTAGATATCTCCATTGGAAAGTTTTTCGTAGACATTTGGAGACACATTGACATTATTCATGACTGCTGAGGTGAAATAATCTCTTGTCCCAGATGGGGGGGACCTTCCAACCAAAACAATGTTCAGTCCTTGTTTTGTTTGTTGGGTACAACCGCTAAACAGTGTTGTTGTAAGAATTGCCATAGCGAGAAGTGTCATTGTTAGCATTCCTACTTTTTTATTCTTATTTTTTTGTTGTATTTGTATCACCAAAATACACAGAAGAAAATATTAAATATATACTTTATCTCCATATTCTATAGTGTTATATATAGTTATATATTAACAATATAGTTCTATAGAAATCTTTAAAATAATACCATGCTTACACCACATAAGGTGAAAAATCCATGGAAATACGACGAGTACAAATCACTGGAGGATCATCATATATTATCACACTTCCAAAAGAATGGATAAAATCCCTCAAAATCAAAAAGAACGATCCCTTAGGAATATATATTCGATCTGACGGTACCCTCCTTCTCACCCCAAAGATGATACAAGAACAACTCCAAAAGATAAAAGAATTCGATGTGAGCCATATCCCTAAGACAACCTATCTCCTCCAATTATTGATTGGGGCCTATATCTCAGGATATACCTCTATTAAAATTACATCGCCATCTCGTATGTCAACGGCAGTTCGCAACATCATTCGCTCCTTCACCCAACTCGCAATAGGCCCAGAGGTAATAGAGGAAACCGATACTACCGTCATCCTTAAAGACCTTCACAATCCAATAGAAATGCCACTAGATCGAACCATCAAACGAATGCATATCATCGTGAAAGGGATGAATGAAGATGCAATGCGGGCACTACAAACAAATGATAATGCGTTAGCCGAGGATGTTTTTTCACGTGATAATGACATTGATCGGCTTCATTGGTTAGTTGCACGTCAATATAACATCCTCCTCCAAAATGTGAGCCTTGCAGAAAAAATGAATATCACGATTGGGATGGCATCCACCTGTTTTCTCATCAGTAAAATTATCGAGCGTATCGGAGATCACGTCGTACGGATCGCCCAAAACATTTCAAACCTCAGCGAAAGCAACATTGAGCGTAAAATTATCAGTCGCATTGTAGAAGCGGATACTATTGCAATCGATATATTTAATAAAAGCATTAGCTCATTTTTTCAAAAAGACCTAAATGCTTCGAATGAAATCATTGAATCTGTTACAAAACTTGAAACACTATGCGAAGAAATAAGTACCCTTGCGCTTCAACAGAGAGGTATTGTTGCGGTTTCAATTGGGTACATTATTGAAAGCATCAGAAGAATCGGGGAATATGCAGAAGATATCTCAGAAAATGTGATTAACTATCTCGTTGGTGAAGAGCAATAACAGATTGTGATATTTTTTTTTTATAGAATCAGCGGGGTTTATATTCTCTCAATCGATTAAAGGCTGGCATTATAGGGGTAGCGCAGCCATATCATAAAAGCTATAAAAGAGATGGTAATCATATGGGAGTACTCTCATGGTTAATACCGCAGGAAAAACATTTTTTTGACATGATCGAACAACAAAGTAAAAACGTTCTAACTGGGGTTGATGCGATGCTCGACATGCTGGAACATTACACCGATATCAATACAAAACGAGAGAAAATTAAACAGATAGAAAACCAAGGGGACAAAATGGTTCATGATGTTTTCGCGGAGTTAAACAAGACGTTTATCACCCCCATTGATCGTGAGGATATTTCAAAACTCACCAGCTCCCTTGATGATATCCTCGATAATTTGGAAGCGGTTTCCGAACGATTGGTCATTTATGAAATCAAGAAACCTCCGATGTATATGCTAGACTTTGCAAGGACCTTGCGAAAAGCTGCTTTTAATGTGGACGAGGGCATCAATTTGTTACGGAATTTCAAAGAAGCAAAACAAATACGGGATTTCTGCCGAGAAATACACACCCTGGAAAATGAAGGAGATCAACTCTTACGGAAGGCGACCGCGGAACTATTTACGAAAAAAGATCCGATTGAAATCATCAAAATGAAAGAACTTTACGATGACATGGAAGCCGCGATTGATCGCTGTGAAGATGTTGCCGATGTGATCGGTGATATCCTCGTGAAATATACGTGAAGGACGGGCAATAATGGCTGTATCATTACTCCTGGTCGTTATTATAATTTTTATCGCCTTGATTTTTGATTTCACGAATGGATTTCATGATTCAGCAAACGCCATCGCGACCGTTGTATCAACAAAGGTGCTTACACCTCGGAGAGCCGTTGCGTTCGCCGCGTTTTTTAATTTCATTGCTGCTTTTGGGTTCGGCGTCGCAGTCGCGAGTACTATTAGTAAAATAATACAATTGAAAGTCGTTGCAACGGAAATCATCCCAGTTATCGTGCTCGGTGGTTTGATCGGAGCTATCAGTTGGAATATCATTACCTGGTTTTTGGGGTTGCCAACATCCTCTTCTCATGCACTTATCGGTGGACTTATGGGATCTGGTATTTCTGCTGCTGGTCTTGCTGCCATTAAGTTCGAACCTGTTCAACTCGCAGCTATTTTTATGATTGTCTCCCCAATTATCGGGCTCGTCTGCGGATTCCTTTTCATGGTCCTTGTTCTCTGGATATGCCGGAAAAGTTCGAAATCAAAAGTTGATCGATATTTCAAGCGATTACAAATATTTTCAGCTGCAATCTATAGTTTTAGTCATGGGACAAACGACGCACAAAAAACCATGGGAATCATCACCCCTCTGTTATTTAGTATCGGTTTTTTCAGCGCAAGTGTCGATCCAAATAACCTCCCTGTCCCTATCTGGGTGATTCTTTCTGCTCATGCTGCAATCGCTCTTGGGACGCTAGCGGGCGGCTGGCGTATCGTTAAGACCATGGGCCATAAAATCACAAAACTTAGACCAGTACATGGATTCGCTGCTGAAACCGCTGGCGCAGCAACAATCATCGGTGCATCACTCGCAGGGATCCCGGTAAGTACAACGCATGTGATCTGTTCATCCATCATGGGTGTCGGGGCGACCAAACGTCTCAGTGCGGTCCGCTGGGGTATCGCCCGAAACATTGTCTGGGTGTGGATTCTCACCATTCCTATAAGCGCAGCGATAGGGTATGCTGCATTTTTTATCCTTCATCTTTTCATTTAATAAGGCTTTGTTCACGAGATTTCATAAGAATAACAGTAGATTTAATAATACATAATGAGGTCATTCTTATCCAACAATGCATTCACATCTTGATCCTTAGGTTGATTCAAGTTCCTTTATTACCAGATGCAAGAGACTTTTAAAGGGTTGACAGATGCCCTGATGCTCATGACTGCCTCCCGCTTCATCACAACACTCAAAGAAAAAAAATTACTGCTACCTCCCTTGAGTGGGTACACCGATTATCCGTATCGGATGATTCTTTCACGGTTCCATCCACCGTTTATTACTACGGAGATGGCAAACGCCCGGGCTGTTGTATCAAACAATAAACGAACACAGGAGATCCTGAGAATAGCAGACGGTGTTCACCAGAACGGTGTCCAGCTTGTCGGAAGCGACCCTGTGTACATGAAGAAAGCGGCAATGATAGTGCAGGACCGCGGCTTTGACTATATCGACATCAACATGGGGTGTACCGTTCGAAGAGTCGCTTCACGCGGTGAGGGTGTGTCGCTCATGAAACAGGAGGCACGTGCCTGCGACATCGTCTCTGGTATCACTTCTTCAGTGTCGCTACCGGTCACCTGCAAATTACGCTTGGGAGTGACCAGACAGAACGTTAATGTACTGTCGCTTTCCAAAAAACTGATTGATGCTGGTGCCGTCGCCATCACAATCCATGGTCGTACCGGGGAAAAAAAATTCGGAGTCCCTGTTGATTTTGCAGTGGTCAAAGAGGTAACGCAACAACTATCGATTCCCGTGATCGCAAACGGAGGAATATACACGGGAGCGGATGCGGTAACGGTACTGCACTCTACAGGTGTAACCGCGATCATGCCTGGACGCGCGCTTATTGGGAACCCCTGGCTGATCCCCGAGATTGAACAAACCTTCGAACACAGACCCTTTCGTCCTCCAAGTCTTGCTGAGAAAAAAGAGATCTGCCTGGAGCATTTGCGGTTCCTCATCGATTTTTATGGGGAGCGCTCCGCTGTCCATAAAATGAGGAGTATCGTACCTCACTATTTCTCCTCCTGTTTGTTTCTGAAACAACTGAAACGAGACGTCCATCGCGTAGAACACGCACACGACATTCGCCATCTTTTAACGCATCTGATCGAGAAAAGTCCTCACGTGGTGTACGACCCACAGATGTCCTAACAAAAGATGATGCTCCTTAGGAGATTTTTTTTTCCTAGCTATGAAATGAAAAAATCATATATACTGCTGCTTGATATCCCGTACTATCAAAGAATCGGGGAGACAAGGTATGGAGCAAATAACTCTTCTTCAAAAGGTCAAACATATCCTTGACCTATCAAAAACAGACCTCGCAATCATCTCATCCCTCGCTCGCGACCAGAAACTCTTGGTATCCGAAATCGCACATCAGACAAACCGTTCAAAAAGGCATATCTGTGACCGTCTATCCCTTCTCCTCGAAAAAGGACTCCTGGAACGAGAACTGTATATCCTTCAAAACAAACGAGTCGCGTACCGGTACTCCCTGTTATCCACCGCCAGGATCACCGAGCGACTCCGAGAGCACTTACTGCAAACCCTCTCAGATTTAGACACCGTCTAACCTATGAGGTGATCACCATGCCAAAGATCGTCTTAACCGCTGACCGGACCCTCCTCTCAGATTACAATCGACATATCTTTCTAGGGTTCGCTGCCTGCGCACCAAAGTTCCTTCCTGGTTGGTTGTACACGGAGATTTTCTGTCCCCCTGTCGAGGAAGAAGGATATCAGGTGAAATTCGGACATTGCGGTCAACGAAAAATCGAGGCAGCGCTCTTGAACGACGGATTCGACGAACGCGATATTGCACTCGTGCCGCCCCGGCATCTTTCTGAGGCTATCACTGAAGAAACCAAGGTGGTTGGGGTCACAACCCATGACCCACTTGGGCTCGGTCCCGCGTCAACGACCTTTAGCGACTTGGTGAACAGGGAGACGTACACCTCGTATTATTTCCGGACCCTCATGAGGAATAAAGCGATACGAAAGCATCGACTGAAGGTCATCGCTGGTGGGTCTGGCGCCTGGCAGCTGACCGATGAACGCATTATGGCGAAATTCGGCATCGATTCCGTCATGCTAGGTGAAGGGGAAATCACTGCGGTCCAACTCATTAAGAAAGCATTGAACGGAGAACCGCTCCCCTTAATCGTAGAAGGAGAGGTGGTGCCCTTAGATCAGATCCCGCTCGTGCGAAAACCGACCATCAACGGGATTATCGAGATTACCCGAGGGTGCGGCAGGGGATGTAAATTCTGTAACCCGACCATGCTGAATTTCCGCAGTCAACCCATAGAGCGAATCCTTGAGGAGGTTCGCCTCAATCTCAACGGCGGGACCGACGGGGTGATCTTCCATGGGGAGGATTTCCTGCGCTATAAGACGAAAGGGTTCGTCCCCAATGAAAAAGAAGTGATGCGGCTGTTCACCGAGACCAAGAAACTCACAGGAAGGATTCAGATCAGCCATTTCGCGCATGCATCCGCAGCAGCAAACCCGTCGCTCATCAAATCTATTTCAGAACTCATGAATACAGGCTCGAAGGAATGCCCATTCATGAGCGGCCAATGCGGCATTGAGACAGGGTCAGCACGCATGGTAGAACGGCACATGAAAGGAAAAGCACGACCCTTCAAACCAGAGGAATGGTATGAGATGATCCTGCAGTCCCATGGGCTACTGCGCGATAACCACTGGGTCCCCTGCGACACGATGATCATGGGACTCCCAGGGGAAGGCGCTGAGGATGTCCGTCAGTCCATCGATCTTGTCCATGATCTCTCCGAGTTCAAATCCTTCATCATCCCCTTGTTTTTCATCCCGATTGGAAGCCTGAAGAAGGATCGGTTTTTCCGCGCCAAAGACATGCTGCCGGAGCACTGGGAGATGCTTGCCGCCTGCATCAGGCACAGCCTCAGATGGGCGTACGTGCTTGCCAAGGAAAACCGGTCAACGAAGGAAATGAGACTATGGAAGAACATCGCGGTCAAAGGAATCATTCGAGTCATAGATTGGCGGTTGAACCCGTATCTGAAGATGATGGAGGAAGGCATCAACCCGATGACCGCTCGATCATCGTAACAATTGAACCCCAACGCTTTCTTTACCCGTTCTTTTAAATCATTACAGAAAACATTACGAGAAACCCTGGATTGGTGGTGGAACGAGCGAGGGATCGAAGGCGGACGGCAGTTGTTTTTTCGTCGCGTATTGATAGAGTGTCGCCACATAAATCCCGTTCGTCGCGGATGCAATCACTCCGATCAATGCCCAGTAAAAAAATGCAAGGATGAAACCAATGATGATGCTTACCGTGCTTCCGATAAGGAGCCCCAGGATGATCGGCAGAATGCCAAGAAGGGCGAGCAAAACAAAGATGATGCCAAACCCGAAGGTCCCAATGATAGTTTCACCCCAGGTTTGTTTGAACAGAGAAGCGCTTCTCCTGATGGATGAGGCAACCCCTTTTTTCTCAAAAATAAGGACGGGAATCATAAAGAATGTGACGTACGTCCATGCTAAACCAAGGATGCCTGCGACGATTTTTCCTGCCCATCCGGCCCGTTCCCGTATAGCTTGAAGGATCATCCCTATTGTCGCAGAGATGAGCGCCCAGATGAGAATGCGGCCGATGTTCTGGGAGGCGATACGAAGCCCATCGGAAACCGTGGGATCCCCACCGTTTAACCTGATATTCGCGCATGCGATGATTGCGGTGTTAAAGAAAATCACGATGAAGAACAACACGAAATAAATAAGAATCATCGACACCGCCCATAACCATATAGATGATTCCATGGAAGGTAGCCCGAGAAAAAAGAACCCTGCGAAAAACGACACAAGGATAACAGCACATGCAATGAATGAAAGAACCGGGAAGATCATGATCTCTTTGTCTTTCCGCAGTATTCCTAAACTTGTTTTCATCAGCTCCCAACTACGACCTAATTTCCCCATGGATGCATATATCGAACTGAACTGCTTTAAATCTTCTTATTTATTCAAAATCACATATCCTTTTCGTATTGGCGGAATGGATACTTTCCATGTTTACAAGCTTCTCAATCACAAAGGAATAATATTTATGAGGACGAAAGGTATCAGTTCGGGGATATGAGGAGGACGGAACCCATTCGGACCATAACTCGAAAAATGCAGCTACCGCCAAATAAAACAAAAATCATATGCACCATAGGGCCTGCATCCCGCTCATATGCCACTATCAAAGAGCTCATGAGAAATGGGATGAGTGTCGCGCGATTAAATTTTTCATATGGAACACCAGAAGGCCATCGGAAGGACATCGATCAAATAAAAAAAGCTGCATCTCAGTTTGGTCGCAGTATCACAATTCTTATTGATCTCCCTGGGTCAAAAATCCGGGTCGGAAAATTAGAAAACGAACCCGTTGTTCTTAAGAAAAACGGCATGGTCACCCTCACCATTGAGGATGTCCTAGGAACTGCGAATCTCTTACCTATTAATTACCCCCGGTTACCTCAGAGCGTTACAAAGAACCAAACGATATATCTGAGCGATGGATTTATTCAATTAAAAATAACGGATATACACCCAAACGATGTTCGGGGCAAAGTGGTTGTTGGTGGCCCTCTCTTTTCCTCAAAAGGGGTCAATCTTCCTGGTGCAAAATTATGTGTCGAAGCAGTGACAAACCAGGATCTTGCCTATGTCGATTTCGGTCTTGCACATGGGGTGAACACCTTCGGTGCCTCGTTTATTCAAAATGCACGCGATATCCTCAAGATAAAGGAGCATGCCAAGGAAAAAAATAAATCAGTCAATATCATAGCGAAAATTGAACGTCAAGAGGCGGTTCGAAATTTCGAGGAAATTCTACGGGTATCGGATGCGATTATGATCGCTCGAGGGGATCTCGGTCTCGAAATCCCCCTGGAAGATGTACCGATAACACAGAAGCGGTTGATACGTAGGGCGAATTTCGCTGGACGCCCCGTGATTACCGCAACACAAATGCTCGAATCAATGAAAGATAACACACGTCCGACGAGGGCCGAAGTAGCAGACGTTGCAAACGCCATTCTTGACGGAACTGACGCGGTTATGCTCTCCGAGGAAACCGCGGTGGGAAAATACCCTGTTGAGGCAGCGATTATGATGCGACGGATTGCGACTGCAGTCGAACAGAAGCGTGATGATATCCGTCAATCGTATCTTCTCCTTGATGAGGTAAAACGACATACAACAAAGAATCATTTGACGATCACTGATATCATTTCAGTAAATGTCGTCGAGGCAGCTGAAGCATTGAATGTCCGATTTATTTTGACACCCACAGCAAGTGGCAATACGGCACGACGTGTATCACGGTTTAAGCCTTCTGCTTGGATTTTAGCGTTCAGCAGACAGCAGGAAACCTGTGAATTCCTTGCCTTTTCCTATGGCGTAACCCCCTTTTTTATGAAAAACAAAGGTAAAAGTTGGCATGGGCCCATCCTCAGATTCTTACAAGAAAAAAAGCTGGTGAAGAACAGCGATAAAGTGATTCTTACGCAGCGGCGGTTCACCAAACAAGCGGGCGGCACTGATTCGTTCGGAATTATCACAATCGAGGAAGGAATAAAAGAATAAAGACTACTCGATGATTTTCCTTGGAAATGATGTGTTTGCGGCTTTTTACGCTAACGTTCCTTTGTGACTATGGATAATGCGTTTTTTATTTGGATGTGTCTTTCTTGTATCAAGCTTCTCTGACCCCGCTCTCAAAAAGGCAACGTATCTCTTCTTGTATGGCTATAAGCCGTTTTAACCTCTTTTCATCTTTATTTCTTTGATAATAATCAAAGAATGCAATAAGAAGAGCCTGAACCGCTGCAGGTGGACAATGCCAGTTCTTTTTCGGTACAACGCCAAGTTCTCCATGAATTTGCTCAAGCAAATTTTGTAAAGGGTTTTTACTATCGATTATCTCATCGATTGATTTTCCTTTAACGATTTCCGTTAATGCAGAAGCAGCGGCGATAGTCACGACACAGCCAAACGTCTTAAATTTGATATCATCAATGCGCCCCTCTTTCACTCGAAGAAATATGTCGGTGAAATATTGGTTGACAGGGTTAAAAGCTCGGCCATAACCATCGGGATTATCTATCTCACCAGTGTTCCGCGGATTTAAAAAATGATCAAGAAGCTTTTGATCTAATGCAGACATAATAAGCACCACCTAAAGGGAAATTCTCATATATCATTCTTATATTAACTGCACCTCTCTTTAACATTACATTTCTCTGCTTGTGTTACCAAGGATATAACGAGCGGGCCGGGTTTTCCCGAGGTGGGATCATCAGGGATATCATCGGTTTCTTTCACCATGATTTTTACCTCAGGACCGACGATTTCTGCATAGACACTCTCAATTCGCTTCATAATTTTTTCGACAGAAGGGCCAACCTGTCGTAGATCATTGTCAATCACAAGGAGGATTTCGATTTCATTAAGTGTTTTCTGCACAATCTGGAATCTTTTTACCTTAAATGTGTCGAAGTCAATAAGAACCGATGTAAGAAAGAGAAACGCATTTGGTGGATAGACGGTTCCATTTGGTAGAACAATATTTGACATTATGCGCCCTTCGACTGGTTTTTCAAAGATGGGGCTTCGAAGCCCGCACCCGCATTCTTTTCCGTCGCTTAATGTCACCCAGTCTTCCATCCCAGTGTATCGAATGATCGGTGTTGCACCTTTCCAGAGCCGTGTCAGCACAATCCGTCCTCGTTCCCTTGGAGACACAAGCTCATTGTTCTTATCGATTGCCTCAAGGTGGAAAAAATCCGAATGAATATGCCAGTTTCTCTCAGTGCATTCAAATGCGATGTTTGCCCCTGCCTCACACGACGCATACACGTTGTACATTTTACAACCAAAGATAGTTTCGACATACCATCGTGTGTATGTATCTAGCATTTCTCCACCAACATGAAGGATTCGAGGGTGGATATGTTGACCAAACCCTTTTGTTTTTAGAAAGGCGAGCTCCTGGAAAATCGCTGGATACGAGATGATTACGTCCGGTTTGAACTCCTCCAATTTTTTAATGATGTCATGAATCGGATCAGAAGCGTTCATGGAGAGATAATTGTCAAATGAAAAAAATGTCTTCAAATGGTTTTGTACATATCTTTCGTAGACCTCGTCGATTTTAAAGGGGTTAAAATTACCTAGATGAGCGATTCTTGTTGTTCTCCAGTTTAATTTGAAGGCCCGTTGCTCCCGTAATGTTATCCCTATCCCCCGAAGCATTGTCGGGAGGTCAGTGTAAATACATACTGGTTGAGAACCGCTATTGCAACAGTATTTTCCTGTGGTCCCCCCGGTACAAATAATATGCCCTTTTGTTTTATCATAGGTCGAGGGAACAATCGCATCAGGAAAATGATCTCTGAATTCTTGTCGGGAAATCATCGGAAGTTTCGTGATGTCTCCGATGTGGTTAATATCGTGCGGGTGAACTCCTGCATTATGGTATTTTGTATTGTAAACCGGAACAGTGTAGGCATAAGAGATCAGAGCTTTGAAGGCTCGATCCTTATACCGGTATAATTGCGCTGGTGGCAATCGTTCAATTCTTCCTGGCTCAAAGAGGTAATTTTTAATGAAGGGAAACGCAATGGATGGATTGAAGAGCGGATTGATAGCCATCGATTTTCATCTCTTTGATTTAGAAGATGATTGTGATTGAGTATTTTAAGAGAGCCGGACTCATGATTAAAACATATATTGTTTCTCGATAAGGTCTGCGATTTTGATTATTACGGAGGTGCCATTCATTGTCATTGGTAGATAACTCGGCCAGCACCCACCATTCGTATTTTCTGTTCCAATACTTGTAATGGCAAACTGTCGCCCGCAGTTCAGACATTGCATGACATCACCGACCTGCTTGTACCCTTTTTTTGCTTCATAACAAACGTCACACGCATCAAATGCGACATGTACAGTTCCCTGTTTATCTTTCACCGCAAAATACCGAACTGTTACACCATTAGAATCGTATGAATAAAATGTTGCAGTCGTACTGATATCAGAGATTGGGATTCGAACTTCCGTTTCGTTTTGCTGGGGTGGTGAATTGGAATTTTTATTCGTGTTTGAATTGTTTTGCGTCGTTCCAGTACAACCCGCGAGAAATACAATAGCGCCTATTGTTATGATGCTTATCAACACAATTTTTTTCTTCATATTTTCTTCACCTTCCTTTATGGTCGTTTATTTCATGTGAACATGCTGAGTCCGAACAAATTTTACCATCGATAACTGTGATGATTCGTTGTCCAAGTTTTGCTATATCGGAGTTATGGGTAACTAGGATAATGGTATGTCCCTCCGCGTGGAGTTGTCTGATAAAATCCAGCACAATCTCCCCGTTTTTCTGATCAAGATTCCCGGTTGGCTCATCCGCGAGGAGGATCTTTGGCTCGTTGATCAGTGCCCGTGCTATACATACTCGTTGTTGTTCTCCTCCGGATAAATGTGCAGGGACATGATCTAACCGATGTTCAAGGCCGACTCGTTTGAGGATCTCAATTGTTTTGTTTTCATCGACACCGCCGTAGTAGTACTGCGCCATCATCACGTTCTCGAGTACTGTAAGATACGGAACCAAGTGATATTGCTGGAAAACTAATCCAATGTTTTCTCGTCGAAACCGGGTTAATTGCGTTTGATTTAGTTTCGTGATTTCAGTCCCGTTAATAAACACGGAACCCGCGGTTGCTGAATCGAGGCATCCAATGATGTTTAGGAGGGTTGTTTTTCCTGAACCCGACGGTCCGATGATTGATGTCCATGCTCCTTTATCGATTTTGAGGTTAAGATCTTCAAGGACATGAGTGTTTTCATCATAATATTTTTTAAGGTTTTTCAATCTGATGATTTCCTCACTCATGGTTTTATTCACCTCGAAGGACAATCGCGGGTTCGACTTTCACTGCTCTTCGAACAGGGATAATGCTTGCAAATAATGCGACCCCAATGGAAATTCCAATGGATATTGGTATGACTTCAAATCGGGGGGTGATTGACATGGAAAACACACTAAACCCGATGAGCTGTGCGAGAATAATCCCAACGATATACCCAAGAACCCCACCTATGATCCCGATGATCGTTGCTTCAGAAAGGAAAAGAGATGTGATTTTCTTGTTCTCAGCCCCGACACTTTTCATCAGTCCGATTTCTTTCTGGCGTTCAATTACGGAGGTAATCATGGTTGTCATGACGCCAAGAGCTGAGGCGATTAACCCAACAATCGTAACGAGGAACATCATGTTCTCAATTTTACCAAGAATATCCATTTCTGCATTCGCGAGTTGTTTGACTGTTTTCGCTTCAACATAAGGGATACTTGTTTGAATTTCTTCTGCGAACGCTTCCACGGGACAGGCGTTACATAACGCGGAAACCTGTACGGTATGAATCTTCCCTGGTCGATTGGTCAAGTTTTGCGCGACCTGTAAATTCACGAAAACCTGGTTATCTTCATAGCCGTCGGTCTCGATGATTCCGACAACCGTAAGATTATGGCTGGTGGTATTCAGGGTGTTTTCAGGATGCTCATTGTAATACACAGTGAAGGAATCACCGATTCTGAGATGTAGCGTTTCTGCAACCTTTATCCCTATCATGGCACTTGTGGTATCGTTTTGATCTTGGATCCATGATCCATTTACGGTCCACCAGGGGCTTATTTTTTGTATTCCGGTGATAAACATCGGCTTGTCATGCGGAGAGTATGGTTGAAGAATGACGACGTTTTTGTCAAAATAGGTTCCTGCGAGAACAACATCCTGTTTTTCTGGTCCTTCGCCGATGCTTACTACTTGGTACAAGAAAGGAGCAAATCCAAGCACGTTGTTCCTCCAATAAATTGTCTTTATTTTCCATAAATCGCTTTCATTGATGTATCGCTGTTCGGTGACTGAGCCGAATTGCACCCCGGGAAACCCAACTTCGATCGTGTTTGATTTGGGAACGACCATGAGGTTTGCCCCGTATTTTCGAAATTCGATACCGACTTTTTGGCTTACGTCAAAAGAAACACTCAGAAGTGCAGTAGCGATTGCTGCGCCGATGATTACGGAAACGACTGCGATTGCGATTCGGGATTTTCGTTTGGCGATTGATTTTCCAAGAATGCGGAGGAACATGGGTAAAACTCCTTAACTTAACAATCGTTAAGTATATATAGGAAAAACTCATATATATTACTTGTGGTAAACAAGTCTATGAAAATCGAATGCGAAGAAGTCGTCTGGTATACCCTCCCTATCATACGAAAAGAATTTGCTAAAAGTCTGATTAACGACCATGGACTAACCCAGAGGAAAACTGCTGAGAAGCTTGGAATTACTGAATCAGCAGTGTCACAGTATATATCAAAAAAACGAGGGGATTTTAGAACACCTTCAGCGGCGATTCAAAAGGAGATACAACTTTCGACCCAACGAATAGCCACCGGGGATATCACGGTTTTGAAAACAGAAACCTGCAGGATCTGCCATCTGTTGCGTCGATAATGTGCTGTACATATTGTTCTTTTATAAAAAACGTCTACAACATTATGTACTAGAGCATAAACGCGGCAACAGTAATACTTGCTGTTGAGACTTTTCCACTGTCATCGTAGGCTTTTACCGAAATCGTTCGCTTCCCAAATGTAAACTTATGCCATGTCCATTGGTACGGTTCTTGGGTCTTCGTTGCCATGAGTTTACCATTGATGTAAAACTCTACTTTTTTTATGGTTGAATCGTCATGCGCAGAAGCAACAATAGTTGTTTTTCCCAGGAGAATTGTTTTTCCCGTCAGTGTTTTTCGAACCGGTTTTCCGAAACGATGGAAGTATTTCACAGAAGGGTTTTGAATACCGACCTCCGGCGGGAGATTCCCTGCTTTTACAACGCGGGCTGCGCTTACTGCATCAACATAGTGTGCATCAAAGGGGTTCTTATCAGGAGGTTGGGAGTATCCCAAGGATTTTTCAGCATTAAAAAGAACAGAAAATAACATCAGATCCTCAGGGTCAAGACCCGATGCATTCATTGTTTTTACTAAGGATATATTCCCGTTGCCTGGAATTTGAACGTCTTCATTTATCAGAAAATCAAGGAATGAGAAATGCTCCGGCGTACCCGCCTGCCATTTCGTTGATATCAGCTCAGTGATATAGATGCGTAACCGACCAGTATATGTAGATGCCTCACGATTTATCGCATTAACATGGACGGTGATGAGGTTTGTATGATTATCCCAGTGAGCAGTAGTATTTACGGAGACGTTCGAAACAACACGCGATGCAGCAGTAGAGATATTTTCCTCAAAATCTGATTTTGGAATGTTACTTCCCATGAGGACCTTATAGCCGCCATCGATATAGACGGTCGGATAGCCAAGGATATTATACTCAGTGAGACGTTTCAGCGCATTTGGATTATCAAGAGGAAGACTCACATAATAAAAAGAATGCCTTCCTGACTGGTACAGCTCATCAATAATTGCTGACACCTTCGGGCATTCTGAGCATACTATTTTCGTTCCAAGTTCTACAAACACGAATCGGGAGGTATTTTGAACTGTGTTGTTTCCTTCATCGCTTGAGTTGTTTTCGTCAGAATTGTTTTTTTCATTGTTTATGACAGTAATTGTGTAATATGAACTTCCATCGACGGAGGGGTCTCCAATAGGGCCATTCCCCGCAGCATCATTGACCGTCACGTAATAATACCAGCTTTCATTTGAATCGGGAGGCAGTTGTAGGGTTGCTGTTCCACTGAGAATTGATTTTGAGCTCCACGCAAGCGCGCCTTGGGGTCGGTAATAAAGCTTTGCTGAAATGACACCAACATCATCAGAAAAATTTATTGAAATTGTGGCGGTGTTTCCGGCGCTTTCCATGAGATCACCAGTAACAGTAACTATTCGTGGTGGTAGACTGTCGATCACTTCATTTGTGTTTTTTTGATTGTCATTTGTTTGATTCGTTGTTCCTGTGGAAAAAATAGCGTATGCCGATGAGACGAGGAGGATGGACAGAGTGAGGGTGAGTCCAATTTTGTAGAAAATCTTCATCTTGTATATTATGTACTTCCATGATATATATAAATTTAACGATTGTTAAGTTTTTTACCATTGAACCGGCGAATTTACCCTTTTATTCATAATTTTTCACCTGATAGAAAAGCTATTTAAGGAAAAACAAAATTGCTCAGGGGGAAATTATGGAATCGGAGCGAGAAAAACTTATTGTTACGGTAACAATCGCAAACGCATGGATTTATCCCGAAGCAAAGAATTATCCAAAAACACCGGAAGAAATCGCAGAAACAGTATATGGATGCTATAACGAGGGAGCTAGTATTGCGCATATCCATTTACCGAAGAATGAAAGCAAAAAGACGGTCGATTTAATCAGAGAAAAATGTGATATCATCATTCAAGCAGGAATGTCAAGCGATCCCATAAATGAACGACAAGAACTATTTGATTCGAAACCAGATATGATTTCTATAATTTTAAACCATCATGATGAGGTTTTTCTTGATGTCGAGGTAAATCGATTGCATCCGCGGAAAGAGTTAGAGGAATATTGTAAGGTATGTCGAAAAACAGGTATTAAATCGGAGTTCGAAGTCTGGCATCATGGTTCTGTCTGGAATTTGAATTATTTGATGCGGAAAAATTTAATTGACAAACCATATTTTCTTACGTTGTTTCTCGGTTGGCCTGGTGGAACATGGTCTCCCCCTCAAAAAGATGAATTGTTGCATAGGATAAAATATCTTCCGCCAGATTGTGTTTGTTCTGTGAGCGTCATGGGACCTGATCAGGAAGTCATTTTACCGTTTGCAATTGAATTAGGAAAACATGTCAGAGTTGGGACCGAAGATTATCCGTACCTAAAAAAAGGAGTTCTTGCAAAGGATAACACTGAGTTGGTTAGAAAAATTGTGAAGATCGGTAAAGAAAAAGGAAGGGAGATAGCAGATCCTTCCGAAGCAAGAAAAATAATTGGTATACCCTAAATAACTTAAAATGGTGATACTGTGAGAATTATAGGAATCAATGGAAGTCCAAGAAAAAAGGGAAACACGCAGGCGTTGTTAAAAGTAGTTTTGAAATCATCGAAGATCAAAGATACGAAACTCATTCATTTAGTCGATTATAACATCACGCCCTGCGATGGATGCGGTGCTTGTTGGAAAACGAAAAACTGCCCCATCGATGATGACCTTGAAAAAGTAATAAACGAAATGATAGAAAGCGATGCGATACTCGTTGGAAGCCCCGTTTATTATGGAACGGTCTCACCCCAGATGAAGGCATTCATTGATCGTTCTGGTGAACTCCTTGGATCACGAGGGTACCCCTTAAGAGATAAAATTGGTGGGGCCTTAGCTGTTGCGAGACGATGGGGAGGCATCACGACCTGGACAACATTACTCCTCTATGTCCTAGAGATGCGATTGATTGTCCCTGGTGCAGGATGGGGTGTCGCTCTTGCCCTGAAACCAAGCGAAGTCATGAAGGACAAGGAAGGCATTGAAAGAGCAAAAGAACTAGGAACCTCTGTAGGGAACCTATGTAGGTATTTAGAGAAGAAATCGTAATTGTTTTCCTTATCCAACGACCTCACTGACCTATCTCTTTTAGGACTTGTCAGAGGGAAGTAGCACCCTCTCGCAAGAGCCACAATGATTAAATACGCAAGCAAATATTTTATGACAATCTTATGAAGAAGGTTCGCGTTGGTCTTATAGGCTTGGGTTTTTCTGGATCGCTCCATGCGGATGCCTACGCGGCGATAAAAGACAAGGCGGAGTTAGTTGCCGTCTGTGATACCGATAAAGAACGAGCCGAGATGATGGCGTGCTGTTATGGCGCGAAGGCATACACGGACTATAAGAAAATGCTAGAAGAGGAGAAGCTTGATGCAATTGACCTATGTGTACCACACCACTTGCACTCCGAGTTTGTCATTACTGCAGCAAACGCAAAGAAGCATGTCATCGTGGAAAAGCCGATTGCGACAACAATAGAAGAGACAAAAAAAATGATCGAAGCAACAAGAAAGGCGAACGTGAAATTCATGGTCGCCGAGGACCAAGTACATCTCCCAGCACACAGGCTTACAAAGGAACTCTTACAGAAAGGTGCAATAGGGAAGATATTCATGGCAAGGGTACTCAGCGCGGTCTACGATATGCCAGAAGATGACAAAGGATGGAAGCTTGATCCAAAAAACAAAGGTGTTCTTCTTGACATGGCGGTTCATTACTTTATGATACTGCAATGGCTGGTGGGTCCGATAGAGGCAGTTACTGCGATGGCAGAATCTGTTGTCGTCGAGAAAGGGAAAAGCGATTTTGACGACAATGCAATTGCAATAGTGAAGTTCAAAAATGGGGCGATTGGTGATGTTTCTGTTACGACGGTGGTTGCAAGAGAGCCGTGTAATCGCTTGGAATTTTATGGGACAGAGGGCACGATCATCGTTGATCATTCATGCGAGAAGCCTGTGATGTATCATTCCGTGCATCGTGGAATGGAGACCGATGGATGGGTGTATCCTGAAGTGGAGCACGAAACATACCCTGGGTATTTTCCCCTGGCATTCAGAAACGAAATAAAGTACTTCATCGATTGCATTCTCGAGGATAGAGAACCAGAGTTCGGCGGAGAAATGGGATTGGAATCTATGAAGGTTGTCGAAGCCGCGTATAGAGCCGTGAAAACCGGGAAAACTCAAAAAATAAATTAAATGATACCAAGTAAAAATGAGGATGGAAGGAAATGATTGATTTGAACAAATATCGGATCATAGAACTCAGTGTTGAGCTCTGTCCAACGATCTACCGGTTGGACGGAGTCAGAGAAGACCCATTTCCGTCGACTGATTTGGATTGGAATGAAACGGTCGTGTATTCCGGCGGAGCGAAACGTCTCATGCTCCGTCAGATAAAGTACCCGGATATGGATTTTAACGAACTCATTGACATGGAGGCACACCTGGGAACACATGCGGAGACCGGGAAGCACCTTGATTATGAACGACCAAGTATCACGGATTTCCCAGTGGACACCTGGATTGGTGAAGCCGTGGTATGTGACTTCTCTGACAAAACTCCTGTCAACGATGAGCGATACGAACTTAAGGCCACTGACTTTGGGAACGTGAAGAAAAGAGACATCGTTTTGATCAGAAGTTCCCTTGCGTATAACGAAGCGCCAACCATGACGGAGGCAGCCGCGAAATGTCTCATTGACAAAAAAGTGAAACTGATCGGAGGACTTGAACCATTTAACGGTGTGATAGGTACTGCCGAATTACGTAATATCCACAACATGTTTCATGAAAACGACATTGTTCTTGTTCAGGGAATGATTAATATCAATCAGATAAAAAAAGAGAGGGTTTTCTTTATTGGACTCCCCATGAGAATTAAGGGACTCGATGCCTCCACGATACGAGCGATCGTTCTTGAAGAAAAGGAGTAAGCAGTACTAAATACATTAACACAATTCACGTGAAATGAGTCTAGCATGAATATTTTTATCCTGCAGCCCAGCCAGCATCGACCAACAGATCAGTCCCTGTCACGTAGGAGGATTTGTCAGATGCCAAGAAGAGGATTGCATCAGCGATTTCTCTAGGGTCAGCCCATCTATGGAGAGCACCGATGTCTGAACGCTCCTTCCTGATTTTCTTCAATGAAACACCAAGCCTTTTCGCTTCGATTTCCACGTCACCTAAGAGCATTGGTGTTTCAACAGAACCTGGGCTGATGCTATTCACTCGGATGCCTCGGGGTGCGAGTTCCCAGGCAAGAGCACGGGTGATCGCGATAACGGCACCTTTGGTTCCTCCATAAACGGCATGATTAATCTGCCCGACATGACCAGAGATAGACGCTATGTTCACGATGGAACCACCTTTTTTCATAGAAGGTACGACATGTTTCGTACACAAAAAGACACTTTTATAATTCGTATTCACTACTGTTTCAAAATCCTCTTCCGTTGTTTCTACAATAGGTTTCACCAGAACAACACCTGCGTTGTTCACAAGGATATCAATCTTCCCATAGAGATTGTTCACCTTTTTCACCATATTTTTTACGTCAACTTCTTTTGATACATCCGCATGAACAAAAACAGCTTGTTTTTTTCCCTTTTTGATATAAGTTACTGTCTCTTTTCCTCCATTGTCGTTAATATCTACCACAACGACCTTCGCATCTTCTTGTGCAAATAACACTGCGGTTGCCCGTCCAATACCCGAGGCGCCCCCCGTAATAATTGCGACCTTGCCTTTCAGAGACATCATATACTCTCCAAATCCCTCTAGCGAACAGCGGGAATTCATTTCGTTAAAACATAATCTTCTGCAGTTTTAATAAATCACCCATAGCCCCTTTCACTTTTATTTTTCCAGTCATATAGGAGGTTACCGGGTTTATCTTTTTATCAAGTATCCCAAGAAAAATATCACTTTTTATAGTAACCATTATATCAGGTTTTTCAACGGTTTCTTCTTTTAACGATTTGGCTTCACCGTTGACGACATCCATCACATAGTTGGTGTTAAGATCCGTGAATGAAAACTGCATCTTTTTCGTAAAATCCTTAAATTTTTCCTTTGTTGCTGGGTCGTCTAATCTAGATTTTACTTTATTTAATCCATTCAAAACTTCTTCTTTTGTCGGCATATATTAATCAACCTCCCGGTTCTCATTTTTTTTATCAAATCATTACTTAAGTATAAATAGTTTGATATTTTTGAAAAATTAGCTTGTTATTCGTACTCTTTGTAGTAAAATAAACCCGATGATTAATGATAGGGGTGTAACATAAAAAATAATCTGATAATTATTATTGAATATACTGATGAGAAAACCGACAAGTGGTGCAGCAATCATTTGTGGTGCAGCATAGAAAATGTTTCCAAGACCCATGAATTTCCCTTCTTTTCCTTTTGGTAATAGATCTGCGGTAAGAGCAAAGTTTAACACTACAATAACGCCGAATCCTAACCCCGTTAGTCCCATAGCAACGTAAATCAAAATGATCTCAGATGTGAAAGCACCTATTGATAATCCCATCGCTGCGATGAGAACACCGATACTAAGAATACGCTTTTTACCAATTTTATCAGCAAAAATTCCTGCAGGGATCGCGCTGACAACGAGGATGATGGTGAATATCCCCATGAATACAAGTGCGGAAGATTCAGGTAAACCTAATGTATTTTTAGCAAAAAGAACAAAGAATGGTTGGAGTGTACCTATAGCAAACCACCAAAACATAGATACGAACATAAATTTAACAAAATCTTTTTCTTTGACAAAATCCTTAACAATTGATATAAGACGTTCTTTTTCACGCGGTTTAACTGATTTTTTTTCCTCTATTGTAAGAATGGTAATAAAAGAAAAAATAGTGACTACTATCGCAAAAATAACAAAAGTTAATGTATGGCTAGTTTCCCAAACTGCAGCTGCAGCGCCAAAAGCTAAAATAGTACCAAGGATGTTGAACGCCTGCATATATCCACTTGTTTCTCCCCGTTCTGCAGGTTCAGTAAGATCAGGTAAAAGAGCACTATACGTCGAATTCCACACATTAAGAAACGTATACATGAGAGTAATACAAATTGCAAGAAGAATAAATGTGTTTAATGCCGACATATCGATTGCTAGATGACTTTCAACAATAGAGATGATAAGCAGCATGATAACGGTAAGCGGGACAAAGATAATCATATATATTATTCGTCGTCCAAATCTAGTCCAGGTGTTATCACTAATCGTACCGATAATCGGGGGTATAATGATACCAAGAAAGAGAGTTATACCGACGACTAATCCTATAAAAAAATTAGACAATGTAGTAAAAGCAGATTTAGTAAGGGGCTCTAAAAGTAATGGTATTACATTAGAATTCAATGAAAGAACTAACCCCGCCCCGATAGAAGCAAAAGCAAGTGATAATTTCTGTTTTCGGGTAAGCATAACCTCAACTTATTAATATAATTCTTAGCATATAAATTCATCGTATAAGGTACTAGAAAGGTAAGAATTTTTATATAGTCTTTGGCAGCTACGGTAAATCGACATGAAATCTGATAAGAAAGTTGTTACCTTCGGCGAAGTAATGATGCGTTTAACGCCTCCTGATTTTCTTCGATTTACCCAAGCACGAACCTTCGATGTTATCTATGCAGGAGCCGAGGTGAATGTCGCTATCGCGCTTGCTAACCTCGGCGTCTCAGTTGAATTTGTCACCTGTTTGCCTGAGAACGATTTGGGGGATGCCTGTCTCAATTACATCCGTCAATTTGGTGTGGGTACACACCATATCATACGCAGAGGAGATCGTCTTGGAACGTATTTCGTTGAGACCGGGGCAGTCCAGAGAGGCAACAAAGTGATCTACGATCGAGCGGACTCAGCGTTTGCAAATATTCAACCAACGATGATTGATTGGAATGATGTTTTCTCTGACGCTCAATGGTTCCATTGCTCTGGGATAACTCCCGCGGTCAGCAAGGGAGCTGCTGAGACATGTTTAGAAGCGATCAAAACGGCACAGAAGAAAGGACTCACAATATCGTGTGACCTCAACTATCGAAGCAAACTTTGGAAATGGGGAAAAACACCAGATGAAATCATGTCAAATCTCGTGAACCATGTCGACATCGTCATTGGAAATGAAGAGGACATGGAGAAAGTCTTTGGCATCAAGGCACCTGACGTGAACGTGGCCAAGGGACAGATCAATGCGAAGAAGTATCTGGTCGTCACTAAAAAAATGATGGAGCGCTTCCCACATCTTAAACTGGTGGCAATCACACTTCGGCAGAGCGTGAGCGCGAGCCACAACAAATGGACCGGTGTGATCTATGATGGAAAAACCTTCTACACATCCACAAATTATGATATTAGTCACATCGTGGATCGAGTCGGAGCAGGCGATGCTTTTTCAGCAGGGCTTATCTCTCAACTTCTCAATGATACGAAACGCCAGCACGCATTAGATTTTGCGGTTGCGTTATCGTGTCTGAAGCATACCATCTACGGAGACTCAAGCGTCATCACGTTCGATGAAGTACAAAAATTAATGAAAGGAGTTGCATCAGGGAGGATTACGAGGTAGGTTTGGATGGCGAATTTCGAACAACAGCAGGTTGTTGAGGAAATCATGCGCATCGGCCTGGTCCCTGTCTTTTACAATAACGATACAGCAACCTCAAAAAAGATCGTTCAGGCCTGCGTTGCAGGGGGCGCTACGATCGTTGAATTCACCAACCGTGGTGAGGCAGCCTCTGAAATCTTTCACAAGCTCATCACCTGGAGCCGCAACGAACTGCCTGATGTCATCATCGGCATTGGGACAATCCTTGACGCTACCACGGCAGCTCAGTACATTGAAAGCGGAGCGAACTTCATCGTTGGACCTATCTATAATCCAGAGGTAGCGACCCTATGTACCAGGAAAAAGATAGCGTATATCCCTGGGTGCATGACCCCCTCAGAGATTATTGCTGCTGAGAAGACCGGCGCAGACATCATTAAAGTCTTTCCTGGGAACACGGTGGGTCCGGAGTTCATCAAAGCTCTACGTGGTCCTTGTCCTTGGTTGAAATTGATGCCCTCTGGCGGTGTTGAGGTGACTCAGCACAATATCTCAAGCTGGATACAGGCTGGTGCGGTTGCGTTGAACATCGGCTCCAATTTGATTCGAAAAGATATCGTGAAAGCCGGGGATTTCACGAGTATAAAAAACATGGTTGCAGACTGCATCAGATGGATTCAAGAAGCAAGGGACGAGAAGGCTGCTGCGAGATAATAGGATTGAAGACATGGGAAAAACAACCGACATGCACCTTCATATCGATAAGCAGTGGTTTGTAGATGAGCATGGTCGACGGATGCTTCTTCGCGGGGTGAATTTTACCGCTGCATCAAAGATACCAGTGTCTCCAAATGGTGCGACGCACATCAAAACTGACTTCCGCGATCATCGAGAAGTTACCTTCGTGGGTCATCCTATTCCCCTTAAAGAGTGTGAAGAACATTTCTCGCGGTTGAAGCACTGGGGGTTCAACTGTCTACGCTTTTTGATCACGTGGGAAGCGCTCGAGCATGCAGGGCCTGGGCAATACGATACAGAATTTCTTGGATATATCGAGGAGTTGTTAACAATCGCTGGGGAGCATGGATTCTATGTGTTCATCGATCCTCATCAGGATTGCTGGAGTCGCATGAGTGGAGGCGACGGGGCACCCGGGTGGACGTTTGAAAAAGTCGGGATTGATTTCACCAGGTTTCATGACGCAGGTGCTGCCTGGCTGATGCAGTATCGGTATGATCCACATAATCCTCGTGTGTATCCTTCGATGTCGTGGTCTCAGAGTAGGATCCAATTCGGATGCGCAACTATGTTTACCTTGTTTTTCGGGGGAAGGGATTTTGCCCCCTCGTGCACGATCGACGGGCAGAATGCGCAGGATTATCTGCAGTCTCACTATATCAACGCGTTCAAGCAAGTCGCGGTTCGCACGAAAGGGATGCCTCATGTACTCGGGTTCGACTCGCTCAATGAACCAACAAGTGGTTTTATCGGATTGAAACTCGACGGATCAAATAGCGACCTAGCTACATCCCTTGGTTATGCATTCACTCCGATTGCCGCGATACTTACCGGAGCGGGGTTTCCTCAGAAGGTGCCTTTCAAAGAAGTCAAAGGATTAGGAGTGAAAGAGACTCGTCGCGATGAAATCAATCCAAAGGGAATTTCTTGCTGGATCGAAGGTGCAGAGGACGTCTGGACGAAAGAAGGAGTATGGAGCCTTGATGAACCCCATAACCCGATTCAAGGTGATAATGACTATTTTGTGAAGAAAAACGGAAAAACCGTGAATTATTTCCGTGACCACCTCTCGCCTTTCATTTGTAGATTTGCAGAGGAACTCCGACGCATCAATCCTGAGATCATTATCTTTTATGAGGGCCCAGCGGAAGCAACATGGAAAGGCACGGGAGTCGAACTAGTCGTCCCTGACCATGCGGTAAATGCCCCGCACTGGTATGATGTCGCAACCATGGGTCTGCATCGTTTCATGGATCACATCAGCTATGATTTTATTAACGGAAGACTCTTGTTTGGCGGACGAGCAATCAAAAAAGCGTTTCAACGGCAAATGACCGCCCTCAAGGCAATAGCTGATACATTTTCTTCAGGAGGCCCAACCATTATCGGTGAATTTGGTTTGCCGTACGATATCAATAAAAAAAGAGCATATTCAATATTCAAAGACAACCCTAACAAAGCATGGGCTTCCCATGTGAAGGCTCTTACATGGTACTATGGTGCGCTGGATGCGAATCTCCTCAGCTCCTGTCAATGGAACTATAACCCCGAGAACCGCAACGAATGGGGTGATCAGTGGAACCTCGAAGATTTTTCGATTTTTTCACGAGACCAACAAACCACCGACTGGCAAAAAGACATCAACGCAGGCGGACGTGCAATCCCTGGGTTCTGCCGTCCTCATTTCATCGCTGTAGCAGGTATCCCGTCGAAGATGAAATTCAATCCCAAAAAAGGAACATTCATATTTGAATTCACTGGAGACTCTTCAATCGATGCTCCTACTGTGCTGTATATTCCCAAAGTGCATTACCCTAACGGGTGCGACATCATGATGTCCGAGGGAGAAATAGTGCAACAAGAAGACCAACTTGTGTTCATAAAAATCCACCAGAACGGTCCACACTTTGTGAAAATAATGAAGAAGTAAAAAGCAAGATTATATCACTCGACAGGTTGAATTTTCCCTGTTTTTGCAGACTGATAGGCACATAACGCGACCTTCAGCGCTGCCTTCCCCAGCTCACCGGTCACCAGAGGCTCTCGATCCTCACGGACACAGTCCACGAAATGCTCGATTTCCTTTCGAAACGAAATACTATAATATCCAGGGAATGGGGCATGCTCGACCGCAGGTCGAACCCACCCTTCTGTCTCATATCCGGATTTGTGGGAAGCGTACATCACCGGCTGCTCCCACATGTGATCCTCGATGATTGTTCCTTTAGTACCATAGAGCTCAAGCCGATTGGTTGGTTCACTCACCACACAACAACTGACATCGACTTCCCCTAACGCTTGGTTTTTGAATTTGAGTAAAATCGTTGCGGTATCATCGTTCTCCGTGTCGATTTCACATGCCAGTTTTTCTGCATAGGCAAACACGCTTTTGATTTCCCCCACGATCCACCGGAGCACAAAGAAGCGGTGCACACCCATATCAAGTAGCGTTCCGATTGCTTCAGGGGACGTCTTCCAGGTTCCAGAGATTACGGGCACATCACCGACTACTTCGTAGGCTTTAGCAAGGAAAATACGACCAATAACTCCTTTATCGACCAGGTCTTTCGCCAGTTGATGCGCAGGGGTGAACGCATGGTTCTCAGCGACCATAAGCTTCACCCCAGCTTTTTTTGCAGCAGCAATCATCCTGTCAGCATCTTTGAGTGTGGTTGCTATTGGTTTTTCGACAAGCACATGTTTTCCAGCTTCTGCCGCTGCAATCGCTGCTTCTGCATGGAGATGATGGGGCAAACAGATATCCACGATGTCGATATCGCTACGCCTGAAAAGCTCATGATAGTCTGTACACGCAGTGGTTTCATACATCGACGCATTTGTTACTGCGCACTCTTTATCCGTATCACAGATTGAGACAAGTCTTGCTTTGTCCTTCAGCTCATTATAGCATTCGACATGGAGGCAGCCTGCAGCGCCCATTCCTATGACCGCAACACCTAGTTTTTTCAAATCACATCACCAATGTACAAATCGTTGTTATTATTTCGATTGACTTTTTTTTTTATTTAATGAAGAGGGTTTGATCTAAGGTCGATATCCGTTCGCACCCAAATTTTTTCACTAGATAGGTATCCTCCATCCCGATCAATCTATTGTTGTATAGTTCAAATGGTGCCCAAAACTCAAGGTCAAAGACCATGCCAGCCTCAAAGACCCGTTCAGAGGATGCCAAGGGATCAAAGAGATGAACTTCTTCACATCGTAATCCTATACTATGGCACGTGGGGAACAGAGGGACTTCTTCTCCCATTTTTTCAAACGCCTCGGTCGCCATGTTCAATATTTCAAGAGTACCAACACCTGGTTTGATAGCATCAGTACATTGCTTCTGCACGTCGACGATTTCACCGATGATTTTCTGCACACCTGTGGGGATCTGCCCAAGGACCGCATGGCGGCTCACGTCGGAGAAATAACCTTTGTAGACCGCTCCGATATCAAACCGCGTCATTTCATTATTCTTCATCTTCACCCCTGTTCCCGGCGCCTCGGGATCACTTGCCCCAAGGCTCATGGTTACATGGTCCCACCCTGATGCTCCCTCTTGTATCATCGTAGTTTTTGCTACCGTTAACAGGTCGAAATCGGTGATGCCTTCTCTGAGCGCATCGTACATTGCAATAATTGTTTTCTCGGCGATGCGGGTTGATTTCTTGATACGGTCTATTTCCTCAGAAGTCTTCACCAGTCGTAATTCAAGGAGGATGTCGTCAGCTTTCTCAAAAGTGACCTGAGGAAACGCATGTTGTAATGCTTCATACTGATACAGCGGCATCGCGCTTTCTACTGCTATCGTTGGTTTTTCGACGCCGGCTTCGTGAATGAGCGTCGTAAGATTCTCGGTCGATTCTCCTTTGTTGAAAATACCCCGAAAATCTTTGATCCACGTGAGCATCGGGTCAAAGATCGCCCAGGCGATCACACTTTCCTCCCCGTCCTTGCGGACGACCACGAGCGACGGGACAAGATTTGACAGAGAAAACAGTATTGGATTATGTTCTGCGTGCCTCACGGGGAGTCCCGAGGTGTAAAAAACATTTTCAGGGGACGAGGCGATGAGAAAATCGATTTCTTTTTTTTCCATGATTGCTGAGAACTTTTTTTTATCAAAACCAATGGGCTGCATGCAATTCGATAGCTCCTACGTATTTAAATATTTTTTAAAAAACCATAAGAATGTCAAAGATATTTTCTCTCTAGGATAGGGATCAAAAATGAATGACCTCTACGTGTTGATTGGATTTGACGTTGAACACGATGCCGAACCTTTTTCACTGACATGCGAGGGCGTAACAACAGGATTGCCCTTGATTCTTGACGTTTTGGACAGTCTCGATATTCAATGCACGTTTAACATCCTTGCTAGTATCATCGACGAGCATATCGATTTGTTCAAACACATCCAACACAGTGGTCATGAGCTTGGGTGTCACTCATTTGATCATGAGGTACTACCGTTTATGGATGATGAAGACATATACGTTCAGGTGCACCGTGCAACCAATGATATTGAGAAAAAACTCGGGAAACGACCGGTTACCTTTCGAGCGCCGTACCTCCTCGGCAACACTTTTTTAATCAAGACCCTGAACGAATTTCGTTATCTTGTCGATTCAAGCTACCCGCTTGCGCATTACAAAACACAGGTGTTACCGTACCATCCGTCCGCGAACAACTGGCTTCGAAACGGGAAGTTAAATCTGTTAGAAGTACCGGTCTCTGCAGATCCACTCGTACAAGAACCTGAGCAAAGCGATCTCTGGCCCTTGTGGCGGACGATCGGTGTCAAGGATACGATACAGAAAATCGAGCATTTGCTCAAGAGGCAACATGAATTTTCACAAAAGAGTGTGATTACGTTCTATTTTCACCCCTGGGAGTTTATCGAGCTGGAAAAAATTGGCTTAGAAATCCCCGAAGATCATCAAGAAAAGATTGTGAAAGGAACTGGAAAAAAAGCGGTTTCAAATTTCAAGGAACTTTTGGTTTGGTTAAAAAAGCAGAAACACGCTACATTTCTTACGATGGAGGCATTCAGACCACTCTGGGAAGAAAAAAACACAATTTCTTGATCCTCTATGGTCTGAGTACGACTTTGATGACGTTCTCAGCGCTTTGGGAAAGCAACTCGAACCCACTTTTAATATTCTCTAAAGGGAGCAGATGGGTCATCAATGGCCTTACGTCTACCTTCCTTTGAGCAATTAACTTTAAGGCTTGTTGAAAATCGTCAGTGGTATACCCATACGATCCTTGTAATTCGAGTTCTTTCACCGTGATATCAAGCATAGGAAGCTGCATCATTGTTTCCAACATGCCTATAACGATGACCTTCCCTCCTTTCTTCACCATCGCAAGCCCTTGCTGGACCGTCTCTTGATGACCGACCGCTTCAACCACAACGTCGGCACCTCCATCCTTTAAGATCGTTTGTATGGGGTCTTCTTTTTTTACGTTGATCGTTGTGGTCGCACCGAGTTTCCGTGCAAGCGCCAATCGATACTCAAGGGTATCAAGAACAACGATGTTTCTTACGCCCTGATTTTTTATCACTAGCAATGTCATCAGTCCAATCGCGCCAGAGCCGATGATAGCAATTACATCGTTTTTTTGAAGCGGTGCAAGCTTCACCGCATGAACTGCTACCGCGAGAGGTTCGACAAGAGACGCCTCTTCAAACGAGACAGTCTTTGGGAGTGGATAACATTTCTGTGCCGGGACAGCCACATATTCAGAAAAAGCACCGCTGACATGGAGACCGACGAGTTGAAGGTTCTCACAGATGTTATTTCTTCCAAGTCGACAGAGCCGACAAGTTCCGCAGGAATCAATCGGTTCGATAGCGACCCGTTCGCCCTCCCGTAGATTCTTCACTTTGCTTCCTACGCTGGCAATCTCACCACTGAATTCATGCCCCATCACAAGAGGCGGGACCCTACGTTTTGACACACCTAGATATGCATGCAAGTCAGAGCCACAGATTGAAACCGCTTTGACCTTCACAAGGGCTTCGTCATCTTTTATTTTCGGCAGTGGCACATTTTCTATTCGTATATCCTTTCCACCATACCACACAGCTGCTTTGATACACCATCACCTCATTTGATTACTTCTTTGTTGACGAGATTCGAAGGAATTTTCCCTTGTAGACATTGGAGTACTTGTTCGGCAGCGATGCGTTGCACCTCGTCAACGGTGTCCTCCGAGTACCATCCCATATGGGGGGTAATGATCACGTTATCAAAATGGAGAAGGGGATTCTCCTTTTGGATGGGTTCATGCTCAAGCACATCGAGTCCCGCACCAGCGATTTCTTTTTTCTTCAGAGCTTCGCATAATGCTTTTTCATCGACGATGCCACCTCGAGCAGCATTAATGACAATCGCTTTCTTCTTCAACTTAATCAGCTCGTTGGTGCTTATCATATTCCTGGTCTCATTATTTAAAGGAACATGGATAGTCACAATATCAGATTGTTCAAGCAATGTTGCGAGATTAACTTGTTTTGCGTGATATTTTACAAATATATCAGTAGGGATGTACGGGTCACATGCAATGAGATGTACGTCAAATCCTTGTAACCGTCTGGCTACTTGTTTGCCTACCCTTCCAAGGCCAATAATGCCGATGGTTTTGCCTTTCATCCGTGGAATCGGATGGAATTGCTTCCAATCCCATTCAAATTTCTTAATGCTCTCCTCTACTTTGAAAATTTTTCGAGTGAGCGCAAGCATCAGCATAATGGTATGGTCTGCGACATCACAAATATCGTAGACAACGTTTGTGACGAAAATATTTTTTTTGGTCGCAGCTTCCAGGTCAACGTTATCGACACCGATGCCATACCTCGCGATTATTTTCACCTGGTTGAGGTTTTCAATCACGTGTGGTGTGATTTTCGCATATTGATTCAATACTGCATCTGCATCTTGACAATGTTTGATGAGTTCTTCTTCTGTGGTGCATTGGCATTTCACAAGATCAACGTTCAATTGTGATAACACCTTTTTTTCAACATCAAAAGAAGGGTATTCTGCATCGGTGATGACTACCTTGAATTTCTTCGATTGCATCGTTAGCCCCTTTTTTCTAGATTTTATCTTTTGGCGGGATTCCATTTGTATCCCATTTTCTCAGCTTATAATAATTATTAAGCATTATATCGAAAGTTTCTTTGTTTAATACGTTCCCATCATATTGACCTTTTTTTAATGGCTCGACATTAAATCGGTCCGGCAGATAATCGTCCTTTCGTGTTATGCCCTCGCGTACGTTAAACATTCTGCATAAATTATTGATCCGCTCCCCGGTTGACACTAAGTCATCTTTGGTAACTGTCTTCTCAATGACCAGTGAATATAATTCCGCTAGGTTCTCCCAATAGATCGGTCCCATAACAGGATAGGTCACGAAACGGCAGAGGATCATCGAATCGCACACCGCGTAGTAATCTTCTAAGTCTTTGACCATTTCCACTTTTCCTTCTGTTCCCGTCATATCAGGTCGATACGCGATACTGCGTAAATGACAGCCGCCTCTGTCCGAGGTGACATAGGACAAAGCCATCTCCGCTGTTGCTCGCGGGTCGTACCCTGGGAGTTCTAACCCTTTCGAATGGACAGCAAGCGTATGTGAACCCTTGAATTTCTCGGAGGCGTTCTTTACTCCTTCTGCAAGGATATCACCGATCCCTTCCCGGTACGCTATCTTATGAAGCATGGTGATGATCGCCTCATGGTTACCAAAAGTGAGGTCAATGCCGTCTAGCTCTTTTTTTGAAAGGAGTCCTTTTCCGTGGCATTCCATCGTAAAAGCAATCACATTTCCAGCAGAAATCGTATCCATCCCAAGACGGTTGCACACTTCATTTGCTTTTGCAATCGATTCCAAATTGCAGTTCCCACAGAGCGCCCCAAAGGAAAACAGTGTTTCATACTCAGGTCCGCTCACACGGGTCCCCGCGTACGGCCCTTCTTTCACTTCAGACATGTTTTTACACGCGACGATACATGCATGGCAGCTCCTTTTTTTGACGATGATTTTTTCTTTCATCCGATCAAGGTTGATTTGCTCTGCTCCGTCAAATTCACCCTCCGTCCAGTTCCGTGTTGGTAACGCGCCCATGTAGTGTGTCATCATCAGTGTCTCGGGAGTTCCATCCAGCAAAATACCCCGGTCTTTGAGTTTTTCGTTGAGGTCTTTTTTAATTGCTTCAACCTCGTGTTGCTTTTTGATTTCTATTTTCTTTGTTCCATGAACGACAACTGCCTTGAGTTTTTTTGATCCCATAACCGTACCGACGCCTGCTCGGCCTAGGAGAAATCCCTGGGCATGGGTGATGCATGCGTATTTGACGAGATTTTCTCCTGCAGGTCCTATGGATATCACTTGGACGATTTTCCCATGATCCTGCTTTAATATGTTCTCGGTTTCAAACGTGTCCTTTGTCCACACATGGTCGGCTTTCTTGATTTCCACTATATCGTCATTAACGAAAAGATACACAGGTTTTTTTGCGATGCCTTTGATGATGACGAAGTCAAACCCTGTTTTTTTCAATGCTGGGGCGAAATATCCACCGCAGTAGGCTTCTCCGAAGATGTTCGTCAGAGGTGATTTAAAAATAACCCCGAGTTTTTCGCCTCCTGATAGATATAATCCCGTGAGCGGTCCAGTCCCGAAAATTAATAAATTATCCGGGCCAAGAGCATTAGTCTTGGGTTTCAGCTGGTCAAATAATATCCTTGCTCCTACTCCCTTACCGCCGATATAGGTGTCAATGAGTTCTTTTGGGACGTCCTTTATCTTAACTTTTTCAGTAGAAAGGTTGACGTCCAAAATCTTTTCATTACCGTTCATACGTTCACCATGTTCATGTGTCAAAGAGCAAAATCATATGGAATCTGTAAACATGAATTGATGATAAAATATATCTATATTCTGTTGGAGGATGCAATGCTCTTTTTTGCATAAACTATTAATAAACCCCCTCGAGTTTCATACACAGTATCAAATGCGGACTACAGAGAAGGATAAAGACTTCATGATCGGTTTTATTAAGGAAGTCTGCGAAACAATCGGGCCACGAAGACCCTGTAGTGTTGAAGAGAGACAGTGCGCCCAATTTTTAGTCAAGCATCTCGAAAAATATTGTGATGAAGCAAGGTCTGAGGATTTTTTTTGTCGTCCTGGCGCTTATCGCGTCATGTTTCACTGGCCTATTCTTTTTTATATCCTTGCTCTCCCCTTCTTATTTTTCTATCCTCTCATATCCTTCCTTGTCGCTACTTTCGTTATCATCTTGTTAGTTGGGAATGAAATTTATAATGTGGAGCTCATCGACCCACTGTTTAAAAAACAAAAATCAACAAATGTGATAGCCAAAATCAGACCGTCTAAAGAAATAAAAAATATCATCATCTTGAGTGGTCATCACGATTCGAACTGGGAATTCCCTTTTGGGAAGCGATTCGGAACCAAGGTCAGTATTTTCATGGTTCTTCCCTTAATTTTTAATCCTCTGCTGGCACTCTTTTCAATCCTGAAAATGACGATGCCAATCCCTTTGATTGCAGATATTATTCTTTTTTTCATCATGGTTGCACCTGTTCCGATTTTGATTCCTTTCGGTATGAAGGTCATCTCAAAAACGTCGGTGATGGGTGCGAACGATAATCTCAGCGCACTTGCCGTGTGTCTGTCTGCGGCCCGTTATTTCTCCGATTCAAACAATAAATTGATGCATTCCGAAGTATGGATTGTTTCCTTCGGCTGCGAGGAGATTGGCATTCGAGGAAGTAAGCGTTTTGTAACTGAACATCTTGAGGAAATAAAAAATGCCTATAGTATCAATTTAGATTTAGTCGGCGAAAAGGATTGTCATATGAATGTTGTGACGAAGGAAGAGATGGGTGCGATAAAACTATCCACAGAAATAGGCGATATTTTACAGAACGCAAGTAGAAAAGTGAATATCCCTATCACACGAGGACCGGTGATGTGTTTTACCGATTCCATGGCGTTCTCGATGAAAAAGGTTAAATCCGCTGCCCTCGTAGGACTTCTCCCAGATCAGAACATGCCACGGTTTTATCATACCATCAATGATACGCCTGAAAACGTTGATCCTGTTGTTATGGGTGAGTGTTTGGAAATCTGTCTTCAAGCAATGCATGATATCGATGCGAAATTTTCTTAATGTTTTTAAGGGAGTAGGTTATACCACACATCATAAATTGCATCTGCATGGAGGAGGCATATGACGTTGTCTGATAAAACAGCGGTCGTTTTTGGGTGTAACGGGCTGATTGCCCAGGCGATTTGTAGGACGCTATCACAAGAAGGATACAACCTGGTCGTCACCGATTTAAAAAAGAATCAAGCAGAGGCATTATCATCAGAGATTAAAAACGCAACCGCAATCGGTGTCGATGTTCGCTCTGAAAAAAATATTATAGAAGCGATTCAGACCGCTATTGAAACATATCAAAAAATTGATGTGGTGGTGAACTGCTCCCGTATCGCCTTGTTCAAGGAAGCGGTTGAGCTCACCGAACAAGAGTGGGATACGATTGTTGATTTCAACACCAAAAGCATGTACTATATCGCCAAGGCTGCACTAAAAAACATGATGGAGAATAACGCTGGGATAATCATCGGGGTGACCTCAAAGACTGCATTCTCAGGCCCAGCGAATCTGTCTGCATATTCCGCATCGATGAATGCATCCATCGGGTTTTTACGGAGTCTCTCCTGCGAAGTAAGGAACAATAACATACGAGTTAATGCAGTCTGCCCAGGTTTCATTGAACACGAAGAACTTTCGCTCGGAGCGGAATTGACAAAAAACGAACCTCCCGACCAAGGGATTTACATCCAGTTCTCACCATTGATTAATGTTGCAAATGAACCTGAGGCACTCGCAAATATGATTGCCTTTTTAGCTAGCAAACAAGGGGAGTTCATCACCGGTCAAGCGTACAGTTTATGGGATGATGATATGACCTATTATAGGAACCTTGGTCAGATGGCGGAATTTTAGGGGGAAATGAAGATGAGATTAGGACAAAAGACTGTAATTGTTACCGGCGCAGGTCGCGGGATAGGGAGGGCTATCGCATTATCATTGGCCAAGGAAGGGGCAAACATCGTGGTAAGTGATATCAACCTAAAAGAAGCGAAACAGGTCGCAAAGGAAATAGAAGATTTCGGACGAAAATCATTGGCAGTGAAAACCGATGTCACCTCGAAAAACGACGTCGATGATTTGATGAAAAAGACCATAGAGAAATTCGGCTCCCTTGATATCATGGTCAGCAACGCAGGCGTCTCCTCCATGGAAAATGTCATTGACATGCCTGAGGAAAAATGGGATTTCAACATGGATGTAAACCTTAAAGGCACCTTTCTTGTGACGCAAGCTGCAGCAAAACAAATGATCACACAACAAAAAGGGAAGATTATCTGCACTGCTTCCATGGCGGGAAAAGGTGGCGTGGCAACCCAAGCGCATTACAATGCATCAAAACATGGTGTTGTCGCCTACGTGAAAAGTCTTGCCCAAGAACTCGCCCCCTATGGGATCACGGTGAATTCTGTTTGTCCAGGCTCAATTAAAACCTCGATGCAGGATCGAGAGGTTCAATGGAGCGCGGAACTTCGAGGTGCGGGTGCTACCCCAGAAAGCATCCGGGAGGAAATGGCGAATTTTACCCCGCTGGGGAGGATTGGTTTGCCAGAAGATGTCGCGAAGGTTGTCGTCTTCTTAGCATCTGATGATGCAGCGTTTATGACCGGACAAGCGATTAATGTCACGGGCGGTCAGATAAACACGATATAAAAAATTATTACTGAAAGCTTTTCTTCGCTCATATTTTTTTTTTAAGAAATCTTTATAAAACAAAAGAGGCAATGGAGAATTATTTTTTTACCTGTTCTATAGAATCCCCAGACCCTTCAGTTTCATGCCGACGCTAATGTTTCCTTTGAATCTCAGCTTCCCCGTCATATACGCTTTATCACCAGTTATCTTCCCATTCACCATGTCAACGTAATCAGTGTCTTTCATTTTCGCGGTGATCACCGGATTTTGATGAATCCCTGTTTTTACCTCCAATTTCTGGTCTTTAATGATGATATACCAATCTCCACCGTTATCTCCCGTAATGTTGAGTTGTACAACAGCATCCACACCAGCTGCTTTACTTGGATCAAAACGTGCTGGCAAGACCTTTTCAAAAAATTCTTTCGGTGTTGTTGCTTCCATAACTATACCTCCTTTGCTGCGAATAAAGTATATCATATTTAATGTTTCCTAGATATTTTTTCTTAAAAAAATTAGGTCGGTTGTCCACTGGATAAATACTTGATATAGGCATCCGCAAAGAATTCTAATGCACCACCGATGACGCACAGGACTAAACAAACAACAGCGCTGTATACGATACTGCCAAACATGGGAGTGAATTCAAATTTGACAATCAGATTTAAAGGACCGAGGAGAAAGGATAACCCGATAAGACCGGTAACGATCACAAACGTTCCAAATCCTTTGAGTACCATGAATGCTATAATCCTTTTATCTTCCACCTGATGGAATACTACTGTTTTTATCGACGCTTCTTTCATAGATTTCTTTCAACTCCTTTCCTTACGAATGAAACCTCTATCTTCCTCCAAATACTTCGATAGAATGGGAGTTCTCTTCTTTTTATATAGTTTACGTCAAAACAGACAGGCATATTCTCGAAAAATTTATCAACAAACACAAGGTATCTCACACCATGTTATTTTCTCCCATTACCCCCGATGATTATCTAAAGCGAATGAAAAAAACAAAAACCCTCATGAAAGAAAGCGATCTTGAGCTCCTCATCGTCTTTTCTGATGCATGGAGGAGCGCGAACTGCCGGTACCTCACCGGCGTCCGGCCATACCCTGGTTTCTTTTCAGAGGTCCCCGGGTACAATCAAGCACTTTTAGCGATTCCTTTCGAAGGAGAACCCACGCTTTTCTGGTGTGATCATACTATTGAATGGGCGAGACGCGGTGTGTTAGGAACGACTCGAGAAGACCCTTGGATGGAGGTGAAGAACTGGTCGGAGATCAGTGATGTCATAAAAGAAATATGCACCAAAAACAAGGTCAAGAACATTGGTTTTGAGGGGAAAGATATCATCCCCTGGCCTGTGTATGAATACCTGAAAAATGATATACCTATTGAAATGAAAGATGTAAATATTCTTAAAAATCAACGGCGGGTGAAAAGCGAAAAGGAAATAAAATTACTCGAAGTCGCATCAAACATTAATGACAGGATCTGTGAAGAACTCGTCCGCGGGATCATCCGCTATGGCGTTACAGAAAAGGAGATACAAAGAAAAATCGAAGAGCTTGGCCACTCCATGGGTGCTGAATACGTTGATGCGAATTTCATGCAATCACGAAATGTCGGATGGGGTCATGCGACCGATGCGACAATCGAAAATGGGAGCCTGCTGTCCCTCCATGTCATCCTTCAGTATGAGGGATACAACTCGGATAACGACCGGATCATGGGTTTTGGAACCATTAGTAAGAAAGAAGCGGAACTAGCGGAAATAACAAAGGAAGCTTTGAAAAATTATTTACGTGCAGTGAAACCCGGTGCGGAGGCAATGGAGGCGATCATCGCAGCGGTCAACACTCATGACTACGTGGCTGCAGGTGAGCAGGGTGCGGGCGCGAGTGGCCATGGGATTGGGCTTGAGGCTGAAGAAGAGCTCATCAATGAATGGGTCTTTGAGAAAGGAAACGTGTTCACCGCCACGACAGGTGCGTACAATAAGGATGTTAAGGCAACCTGGGCGACCGAAGAGGTCGTCGTGGTGACAGAACGCGGGGCACGACAATTAACCAAATTCCCGATAGATTATATGATACCGTAAATATGCTCCTTCCCCCTTTTTTCTTCATTTTTCACGAATCATAATTATTTTATAGTTGAAATTTATTATTTATATAGAGAGACGTTCCATGCACAATTACATCAAGAAAAATCTTGTCATGATAATCGCATTTTTGTTCATTTTTCCTTTGGCATATGCAATGAATTCTCAATCCACATTAACAAATTACGCAAGCACAAGTAAAACAAGTGGACCATGTAATGGTTATACGTTGATATGCGCTGGGAGTGACCCTGTGTTTTTAATTGATATGAATAAAAGCGTGATCCATACGTGGTCCTTACATGGTTTCCCGGCAAAGATGTTACCTGGTGGTTCCATTATTGGGGACCGTGAACCGAACGATATGGATGAATATCAGTACATCGCTCAGGAAGACTGGCAGGGGAATATTGTCTGGGAGTTTCATAACTGGAGTGACGGATGGGCGCGACAACACCATGATTTTGAACGCCAGGGAAATCCTGTTGGGTATTTCGCCCCCGGTCAGGACTTTGTGGAAAATGGGACAACATTGGTGCTTGCTCGCTCAACGCTGATTAATCGATCTATTAATCTGATAATGCCCTTGGATGATGATGTCATCTATGAGGTGGACTGGAGCGGGAACCTCACTGGTTTTGTCTGGCATGCAAACGAACACTATAAAGAAATGGGATTCTCGATATGGGCAAGACTAGGTATCTTCCATCAGATCATGCCCTATCTTTTCCGGTCGACCTTCCAAGGCTGGCTTCACATGAACACGATTTCAGAGTTAGGGGAAAACCATTGGTATGACGAGGGGGATAACAGGTTCAATCCCCGTAATATCATTCTTGATTCCCGGCAGGCAAGTTTCATGGCGATCATCGACAGGGGCACCGGGAAGATCGTGTGGAGGATTGGGCCAGACTATTCAAAGAATACCGAGGTAGAAAGAAAACTTGGTCCGATCATCGGGATGCATAACGCCCATATGATCCCGAAGGGTCTGCCTGGTGCTGGAAATATCCTTGTCTTCGATAACGGTGGATACGCAGGGTACGGCCTCTCAGGACTCCCCATTCGGTATCTTCGCTTCTATTCAAGAGTGCTTGAGTTTAACCCCGTGACGTATGATCTCGTCTGGGAGTATGAAAAGAAGGACCAGCCTCGATTTTATAGTGATCGTATCAGTGGAGTGCAGCGTCTCCCTAATGGCAATACCCTGATTTGTGAGGGCAGTACTGGCAGAATCTTTGAGGTGACCCCCGAAAAAAATATTGTTTGGGAATATATCTATCCCGGGGAAAACGGGGATTATGCAGATAACGATGTCTATCGGGCGTATCGGGTCCCCCCGGAATGGGTTCCAGGGAATCCCTCTGGGTACAATCCCTGGGAATAATAAAAAAGCCTCTTCTCAGTGATAAGATTAGTGCATGCACTTTTTGAGATACTTCACGCATTTCGGTAATTCCTCTTCGGGAACCCCTGGGACAGCACACTCGAGAGCCATATACCGTTTGTAACGTATCTTTTTCAAAGAGTTAAAAATAGATTTAAAGTCAATATGCCCAAAGCCTGGGAGCAGTCGGTTATTCTCAGCGAGATGCACATGATAAATATAATCACCAGCGTTCTCAATCGTCTCATTGATGTTCTTTTCCTCGATATTGAGCTCGCAGGTATCGACCATGATTTTCACGTTTTCAATCCCGACCTCATCACAGATTTGAATCGCACTCTCGACCGTGTTGAAGAAATGGTTTTCGTACCTGTTAACCGGTTCAAGTGCAAGAATCGCGCCAACATCCTGCGCATACTTTCCCACATCCTTGACAAGGTCAAGTAATAATTTTTTTTCAAACTCGTTGGGCGTCGGTTTCTCGAAGATGGGAACAACACTCTGCGGTCCTTCCTCCACAGCAAAAAACGTCACGGCATTGATGTCTGCCGCGATCTTTAAACTATCTTTTATCAACTTCCCCCTTGTTTGTGCTGCTTCTGGGCTATCCAAAGGTGAGACGGACGCGGGTCCTGACACCACGACCGACGAAGGTTTCACTTTGAACGAGTGTGCGGCATCGTTGATCTCTTTTGCCCGTTCAGTGAGATCATCGTCTTCCATGGCCCAGATCTCGATTCCTTCAAAACCATACTTTTCGAGGATTTCGAATTTCTCCCTGAATGATACCCCCGGGGTGATTGCATCAACGCAGGATAATTTCATGGTCTTCTCCCTTCCAAATGCGCTTGTGAATTGTTCCAAATCTGTCACCTTGTATATTCTATATAATGGTTTCTTAATTTAGAAAACTATTTGAAAAAAATGAAGCTACTCAAACGTTGTGAGTTGAATGACCGAGTTCATCTTCATGGAAACCTACAACGACATGACGAGAGCGGATGCGATTCCTATCTATAAAGAAATTCGCAAGACAAAGGTCAAATGCATTGGTTTTAAGGATATCGGTTTACCGATTACAAAATTGAAAGAACTGCATGCAATGATGAAGAAAGATGGACGAACAACCTTTCTTGAGGTCGTGAGTGCATCTGAAAAAGATACAGTACAGTCAACAAAGGTTGCGTTGGAACTTGGTGTTGATTATTTGATTGGAGGAACCTACATCGATGCAACGCTGCCGCTGATAAAAAATACAACGATCAAATATTTTCCCTATGTCGGAAAAATTATTGACCACCCCTGTAAACTCCGAGGCTCGATTGATGAAATCGTCAACGACACGAAAAAAGTTAAAGCAAAAGGTATCCCTGGTATTAATCTGCTAGCGTATCGATATAATGGCGACGTTGATCAATTGATAGAAAAGGTGAGTGCTATTGGTCTTCCGATGATTGTCGCAGGAAGCATCGATAACTACGGGCGCGTCAGCAAAATGAGAGAGATGGATATCTGGGCGTTTACGATCGGCGGAGCGATCTTTGATAAAAAATTCGTAGGAAACGGGAGTCTTGCCGATAATATCAATGCAGTCTTAAAAGAAATTGAATAAGCTCCTTATAAGAGGTATGAACGTGTCTCTACCTTTGAAGGGACGAGCTGGGAAACTCTCGTATGCATTTGGTGCTATCGGTGACACTGGTTTTTATCAGGTGATCAACGGATGGTTACTCTTTTTCCTTACTCAGAGAGTTCTCCTTGACCCTTGGCTGGCAGGCTTAGCATTTGCCATCTCCTTCGGAGTATTAAATGCGATAAGTGCTCCCTTTATCGGGTCTTTGTCAGATCGGGTTCGTACGAGATTTGGACGGAGACGGCCATTTATCATGATAGGTGCACCACTCACCATTCTATTTTTTGTCCTTCTTTGGTCGCCCCCTACTGGAGGTAAACCGCTCGCAGAACCAATGGCTTTTGGTGTATTCCTATTTATCATTATTATTTTAGGTGCTTGGGCCTGGGCCTATAGTATGGCGGCAGTGACATGGTTTGCTCTGTTTCCTGAGATGTGGGAAAGCGTGAAAGATCGAAGTGAAGTCGTCATGTATCGTCAAATCTTTGGTGTGGTGGGTGGAGCCCTTGCCGTTGCTGTATTCCCGATACTCGTGGCTTTTATGTCAGGACGATTTGGCGAGTTCAATGGATGGATTTGGGCGGGTTTCGTCCTCGGGGTTGTTTTTGCAGGTGCCTATTTGTCCTCCTTGTTAGGAATCAAAGAACGAAAAGAGTTTTCAGCGGATAAATCGCTGCCCATGGGGAAAGCAATTATCGCGACGTTCTCAAACAAGACACTTCGTACCTATGTCGTCATTGATCTTATGACATGGTGTATGACCGGCTGGTTGTCTGCAACTATGCCCTATTTTGTTACCAAGTCTCTTGGGTTAGCTGAAGGAGATGTTGCTTTGTTAATGGCTCCTTCGATGATCGGGATTTTTGCATTTTTCCTCATCTGGAGAGCGGTGTACATTCACTATGGTCCAAAGGTGACACTTGCGACCGCTATTATCACCTTTACGTTGTCATTCTTGCCTTGTCTGTACGTTAACACGGTTTTGCAGGGGGCCTTATGGGCGTTCTTTGTCGGGGCTGCGATGGGCGGAGTTTTGTTAGCAAGAGAAGTCATGATGGGCGACGTCGTGGATGAAGATGAGATTAACACTGGTGCTAGAAGAGAAGGCTCCTGCTTCGGGGCATTTATTGCGATAGAGAAAATCTCCTTTGTCATTATTGGATTAAGTACTGCTGTCCTTCTTTCTGTGTTCATTGGTTACGTCCCGGGGAAACCCGAGCCAGCATTCATGAATATGGGTATTCGAATTGGGATGTTTTTATTTACCTCTATATATATGATTATCGCTTTGATTTTTTTATCGGTATACCCGTTAGGGAAAGAAAAAGTCTCAATTTTATGTAAACAAGTTGAAGAACTGCATCTAGCAAAAGCAAAAAAGTTAGAAACGACAGCAAAAACTGATAATCCTATCAAGAATTAAAAGGAACAGTTAAATCATTCTGAAATAACTGATACGTTTTTCACATTTTTTCAAGAAAAAACAATCTGCAAAGATCATCATACAGTTCTATATATTTTTTATAGGTATCCCGGTAGGTTTCAGCGTTCTGTTGTTGTGGTATGTAGGTTTTTTTTATTCTGACCATGTTTTTGGATGCCTCTTTTACACTGCTATAGAGACCAACTGCTTTTCCTGCAAGGATTGCTGCGCCGAGACATGCTGCTTCTTCGTTTTCAGTTCGGAGGATGGTCTTACCGGTAATATCTGCTTTGATTTGGTTCCAAATATCACTCCTCGCGCCTCCCCCAAGAACCCGTATTTCATTCACTGGAATATGAAGTTCTTCCAACACATCAATGTTTCTTCGGACGATGCATGCGATAGCCTCCATGATCGCACGAGCAAAATACGGTTTAGTATGTTTCAAGGTAAATCCATAGAAAACTCCTTTGGCTTTCGGATTCGCCTCCGGTGCCATCGCCCCTTGCAAATGGGGTAACATCACCAGTCCTTCGCATCCCGGTGGTACTTTTGCGACCTCCTTTCCGATGATATCGTACGCATCAAGTCCTTTCTTTGTAGCAATGCTCATCTCTTGCTTACAGAATTGATCTCGGTACCATCGTAAGACCATGCCGCCAGTCGTAAACGTATGCGCCATGTAGGTATCTGGAATACCGTGATAATGAATGGGCATTCTGTGTTGTTTGTCGAAAATTGGTTTCTTAAGTGTCGCACAGATGGCAAGCGCAGCACCTGTGTTTTCAGAAAAGATACCCGGTGAGATATTCCCCACACCGATTGCGCCAGCGGCTTGATCCAAGACCCCGGTTGATACCACTGTATTTCGTGATAAACCTAGTTCTTTTGCAATCTCGGCTTTCAGTGTTCCTACCGCTTCACCTGATTCTCTGATTTCTGGTAATTGATCCACAGAGACATGCAGATACTCTAACATGTCATCCCAGTACTTTTTCGTAGAAATATTCCAATATACTGTTGAGCAGAGTAAAGATCCTTCTGCGACGAATTCCCCTGTCATTCGATAAATAAGATAATCTTCTAACAGGAGAAACTTGTGGACCTTATCAAAAATATTTTTTTCATGCTTCGAAATCCAATATATTTTCGATGCAGGCCATGTCGGAACGATTTTTACCTGTCCGGTGGTTTTATAGGAGAGGCCATCTACATCGAACTGGTTTGATAACATCTCTGCCTCTGGTTGTGCCCTGTTGTCTAACCAAATGATTGCGTTTCTCAGGGGATTTCCTTTGTTATCGATCAAAAGTAAGGTTTCACCTTGAACGGAAAGGCCTAACGCTCGTATATCCACAGTGTTGACTTTTGTTTTTTTCACGAGGTCTTTTATCCCTGATTTCAACGCATTCCAGAACGTCTCCGCTGGGAGCTCCACAGCTAGTGCCGTGGGGGTCAATAATTGATATTCTCGTGTGGAAATCCCAAGTAATCTGCCGTTTTCATCAAAAAGAGATGATTTAAAAGCGGTCGTCCCAGCATCAATACTTAAGATATATTCCATAAAGTATCACCTAATGATCAATATTAACTATCTGGAGGTGCCAAGGCCCAACACACCAGCACAGGTTCTTTACTTGTATTGATAAGCTTATGAGGTTCTCCAATCGGAATAATCACAGCATCGCCCTCTTCAAGCTGTTTCGAGTGTTTCGAAAATTGGCAAGTCACTGTGCCTTCCGCGACGAAGAAAATCTCTTCGCCATATTTATGACCAGGATCTATCGTTCCTTCTTTCCCTGGTTCTAAATAGGATGTCCCAAATATCATTTTCTCTGTCTTCATATACAGATTACAGCGTTCGTCGCCTTCAAAAAATTGTTTGGAATCCTTCCTTTTAATGACTTTGATATCCTGCATTCTTCTGCCCACCAGAGAATAATAAGGATGTTCTCTACTTAAAATTTTGTCAAAATCCACCACCATCTATCCATTGAAAAAATCATGGTGTCAGTAATGACCTTAGTTTGAAATAATGACTTTATTTTCTATAGGAGTTTTTTTCTTCTTTATAATACTAGAAAGTAATAAATTACTTATATAGGCTAACCCTATATAATAATACAAAAGAAGGATCTTTACGAAATAATATTATGGGTACTTCATTGAAAGGCTCAAGAGAATTGGAGTGTATATGAGTAATAGAAAAATAAGTGCCTATGGAATTTTACTTGTTTTCCTCCTTTCATCACTCTGCATTCCAGTCATATCCCAGGGAGATGTCACCTGGTGGGATAAGAATTGGGCTTTTCGACAAGAACTTAACCTCCCGATATCCACACAAAACTCTTACGCAAAATTTCAACCTGTCGATATCAGAGTACCATTTGAAAACAGCTGTTGGGCTCTCTCGGAAAATCAGAGTTCTATCCGCGTCTGCTGCTGGGACGGAAATCAGTGGCACCTCCTCGAATCACAGATCTATGACTTGAATTTCACTGATACAAACCACATCAAAGCCTGCAGCCTTGTGTTCCTCATCCCAGACATCGCAACAGGAAAAGAACAGTATTATGTGTACTACACCGATAAGGAAACAAGTCCGGCGGAGTATCCAGACCATGTCCAAGTCGAAAAAACCCATTACTACTACGAACCGATCCCTGGGCAAAAAGCCGATTTTGATTATTATAAAATAACAGATGAAGGTTTTTGCGTCTACGGAATCGGCGTCCAGGGGATGATGATGACCGAGTACGGCTCTCAGATGATTTTCCGACAAAGCAAAGGACAGAAGGATTTTAGCTATCGATATTGGGATCGGCTCGCTTCCTTTTGTTTCCAATATCGAGATGCGAGTTTACCCGTGGGTCAAGATACGGTAACAACCCGTATGAAGCTTCTCTCAAATGAGATTTTCGTTGACGGAAACTTGATGGTAGAGTTTGGTATTGTCAGTACCAACTCTCGTGATGACGCGAAAACTACCGACATCTACAAATATTATTATTCTCCGGTGGATCTGAAAAGAATTTGCGTGCACGTTACCCATGAGATTCTCAAAGATATCAACATAGCTCCTGTTGAAAAAGTAGATGGAGAATATGGCTTCACCAGTGGGTTTAAAACAAGAAGTGAGGCAAACACGTTCCTCAACACAGGGGAAATTTTACCCTACATTCATTACTATAATTTCGATGACTCTGTCAAACAGGTCTCGGCAGATACCAATCCGAAATCAAAAGATGAGGAATGGCTTATTTCCGTCGAAGATAACGCTGATCTCGGAAGCTATCCATGGGTCTCTGCAGATAGTGGTGAAACAGGGAAAGCACATGCACTGATTTTCGCGTCAAATAACGTCGTGAAAGCAGGAACGGATGAACACGATGGTATTCAGGTAAAAGCAAGTCAAAAACAGGAAGTCGATATCCCAGGGTTACAGGCTTACTCCTCGGGTATGGGGTGTTTCCGCAACGCCTATAATACAAGTGGTTCCCTTGATCTTGCGATTCCTTCCGGCATGCTTGTTGATTTTAATGCCGAATTTTTTACGACAGAGATGAATAGCTACAAGGATGTGGAAAATGAGGCAAGCTTCTTCCAATCACTTATCAAGTACCGACCATCGCTGAATGGAACCGTCAGTGGTGGTGCGCCGGAAGAGGAAAAATACAATCTCACGATCTTTACTCATCTGGCTCGATCGTTCCCTCTCGGGTCGCTCATTTCCGCAGCCTCTGGGAAAAATTTTTCCTATACGTACGCTGAGTTGTATCAAAACGGAAATCTCATCTCCTCGGGAATCTGTAGTAGGATATCGCTTGCAGGGGAACTGAATCTTGATTTGAAGAATATTAGTCTTCGGAGCATCCTGAAACTGTTTAATTGGCGGGATCTCAGCTTTTTCAAGAAAATACGGTTTCCCGAACTTGGCCCAGGTACGTACGTTGTAAAAATCTATATCAAATCTGGTGAGAAGAGCAGCTTTGTTGGAGTAAAACCTGTGGTGATTAAGGATGATACAAGAATTGATGTGCGATGCTCTAAGCAACAAAAGCTAACTGTTCACGTTGTTGATCAAAACAAACAAAGCGTTTCCAATTGCCATTGCATCCTTTCCATGGGGAATGTCTCCATTGAAGAGAATGTTACGGATGCGAACGGGGAAAGCGTTCTCCTTGTTCCAAAAGGAACGTATGAACTCAAGGTTTTGTATAATGGATTTACTCTTTTTGAAAAACACGTTCGACTCGGTCTCCTCCGCAAAACAGAACAATTTCAGACCGCGCTCTATGACCTTGAGGTGATCGTCAAGGATAAATTCGGGCTCCCACCAGGGATTGCGATTATCCCGGTTGCAACGAGCGGAGAAATGGAACTACCAACAAAGATCGTCCCAGCAGAAATCGAACCAGGTACCTATCTTTTTACGAATCTTCCAGAGGCAACCTATGCAATCCAGATCTCCTACAAAACGTTTCTCGATGAAATAACCGTTCGCGTCCCTGATGCCGGTGATACCGTTACCATGGAATTTTCTCCGATGTTCGAGCTTACCACCACGGTGTTTGACTCCAGGGGAAGCACCCTCTCAAATATGCCTGTCGAGATCACCAGGTCTGGAATATCGATAAAAAACACAACCGATACGAACGGTGTGACCTCGTTTTTTATCCCTGTTGGGAACTACGTTGTACAAGCGTCTTCCGATGGGATGAGTCGTGCTGAGAAACACATGGAGGTGCTCCGGGATGAAACCACGGACCTTGTGACGACGCTTGAACCATGGTATCCGTTGCTTCTGATTATCGTAGCTATCCTTTTATTCGCAGGCGGAGCAGTTGTGTTGGTGCTCAAGAAATGGACGCTTGCTTCATTTTTGAAACTGTGCGGTGTCGCCCTCTGCATCGTTGCCGTGGTCATGCCATGGTGGACGCTTGCTGGCTCTGCGACAATTCCTTCGGCAAGCCGGGCGACCAACGCGTATCTCACCACGCAGACGATAGTGACGCAGACAACGGTGGGAACCTCCACCGAAATAGAGCTTGCAAACATTCCTCAGGAATTCTCTCTCTTCCTTTTAGCGGTCTTACTACTGGTCATTCTCTCCTCGTGCATCATCGTGGGAAGCATAGTGATTCACAAATATAAAAAACCAGCATTTGTGTTCACGGTCCTCGGTGTCATCTTTCTTGTGTGCGCAGTCGCGATATTTACGTACGGGTTCTCACAATTAAGCAGCGTTGGATTAGGAAGTTTGCAAGGCTCAGGGACAGTGACCGTGTCTGCACCGCAGGGCAGCGCATCCATAAATCTTTCAGCATCATGGGGCCTTTCGACAGGGGTGTATCTGACCATCGTCGCCATTGTATTGGTCGTTGTTGCTGTCGTTCTTGAGAGGATAGCGAAAAGGAAAAAGACTATCGTTGAAAATATTGACTCAAATAATAAGGTATAAATAACGCTTCATTTTTGATGTCTGGTATGTCCGAAATTGTCATGGTGAACCCCGCGACAGGTGAGGAACTCGGGGTAAAAAAAACATGGTCCGACACCCACATCCTTGATTCCTATGAGAAGGCCCGGGAGAAATCACTAGTGTTTCGAACAACGACTATCGAGCAGCGAATCGAGGAAATCAGGAAAATCAAGCGATACATCGTTGACCACATGGAATCCCTCGTGGAAGGATTATCTGCAGACTTGGGAAAAACCAAAAGCGAAGCGCTCCTCATGGAGATATTCCCTGTTCTTGATTGTATTAAATATTATGAGAAGAACGCACCATGGATCCTTGCTGATGAGAAAATCAAGACGCCGCTTGCGTTGATGGGCAAGAAATCCTATGTGTTCTATGAGCCGCTTGGCACCGTTCTTGTGATTGCTCCATGGAACGCCCCCTTCACCCTTTCCCTTATCCCGATCATCTCTGCGATCCTTGCGGGCAATACTGTGATTTACAAGCCTTCTGAAATCGCGGCATATAGCGGGATGCTGATTGAAAAGGTCATCAAAGAGAGTGGTGTTGAGCCAGGGCTCGTCACGGTCGTGTACGGGAAGGGAAGTGAAATCGGCGATACCCTCATTGAAGGCAAACCTGATAAGATTTTTTTTACCGGCAGCACGGTAACCGGGAAGCTTATCATGGAAAAAGCAGCGAAATATCTGATCCCTGTTGAACTCGAGCTTGGCGGGAAAGACCCGATGATCGTGTTCGAGGATGCCTATATTGAACGAGCGGTGAACGCTGCAGTCTGGGGCAGTCTGTTTAACTGCGGGCAGGTCTGTGTCTCCGTTGAAAGGATTTACATCCAGGAATCAGTCTATGATGACTTTGTCAAACGGGTCGTCGACCAGGTGAAAAACGTGAAACAGGGGTGGGATACGAAAGGAGAATTCGACATCGGTTGTCTTGCCTCAGAAGACCAGGTGAAGATCGTCCAGGATCACCTCAATGACGCGGTCCGAAAAGGAGCGAAGATTCTTACGGGTGGAAAGCGAAAAGGGAAAACCTTGTTTTTCGAGCCGACCGTAATCGTGAACGTGGATCACTCCATGAAAGTCATGCGTGAGGAGACCTTCGGACCGGTGCTGAGCATCATGAAATTCAAAAGTGAAGATGAAGCGATTAGGCTTGCCAATGATTCTCTCTATGGGTTAAATGCGAGCGTGTGGACCAGAGATAAGACAAAAGCCCTGCGGGTCTCTCGAGCCATCATTACTGGTGGTGTTTCAGTCAACAATGCGCTCATGGTGCAGGCGAACTTTAACCTTCCCTATGGTGGAGTGAAGCAGAGCGGGTTCGGTCGGTACCATGGTCCGTATGGACTGCATGCGTTCTCCAACATGAAATCCGTGATCATCGAGAAAGGAAAGAAACCCAAGGACATCAACTGGTACCCGTTCAGGGAGGATAAATACCAGAGGTTCCTCAAAACCTTTCAGAGTCTCTTCTCTGAAAAAATCACCGGGAAACTCAAAGGTCTTCCTGCCATGATGAGGCTCATGCGTTCAAAGGAATAACAAATTGGTTAGAAATCCTTTCTCATCTCATACATCATCCGCTGGTACTCAGCGCCTTCGTCTGTGAGCGGGTGCGCACCACCAAGCAAGGAAGACAGAACAAAAATTCTGCAGATTTTCTCCACGGTCTCCGCGACCCAGAACGCTTCTTCAAGGTTTTTCCCGCAACATACCGTCCCATGGTTTGCGAGTAGGAGCGCATTCTTGTCCCCGAGTTTCGTTAGGACATTGGATGCAAGCTCAGTGCTCCCGGGGAGCGCATACTCAGAGACCTCAAGGTCACCACCGATCTCAGAGAACATCTCGTCGAGGAACACCGGGACCGTTTTCCTGCTTGCGGCGACCGCAAGGGCGTACACAGAGTGACTATGCACGATCCCGCCGACATCCTCCCGGTTCTTGTAAATCATCAAATGAAACGGCGTCTCAGAAGAAGGATTCCGACCGGTCTCCTCTGCTTCACCAGCGAAATTCACAAGCATAATATCCTTCTCATGGATCTCTTCATAGGGGATGTTGCTTGGGGTGATCAGCATTTTCTCTTTCTCGGGGACGCGACAGCTGATGTTCCCTGACGTCCCGTGGGTTAATCCTTTTCGATGCATCTTTAGCCCTGCTTCGACCACCTGTTTCCTTAGGTCCTCATACTCCATTGATTATCACCTCTTACTCCTTTTACATCTCCGCAAGCTTCCCATACCATTCCCGCCAGGTCTCATAACACCGATCGTAGAGTTTCACCGTTCCCTCATCAGGGGTGATCTCTCGTTGCATATGAACAAGATCGCTCACTGCTTTGTCAAGAGACGGGTACATCCCGGCACCAACCGCGGCACACAGGGCGCTGCCCATCGCTGTTCCATCATCGATTGTAGTGACAAGGACGGTTTTCCCGGTCACCTGCGCTAGAATCTCAGTCCACAGATTGTTTTTACTCATACCACCAGTGACCCGTAACGTTGTTGTTTTTCTCTGCGTTATTTCCTCGATTTGCTCGATGTTCCCTCGCACCGCAAATGCAATATTCTCGAGGGCGGCACGGATGAAATGGGCAAACGTCGCAGGGGTCGTGTTCATCGGATGCACTGGCTGCATGAACTTGAGCGCCCCTGGTCTGACCACTGAGATCGTATTGATATCAAAAATCTCAGACCCGAGTGATGCAAGAACACCGTCAGACCCTGCAGGGATCTTTCGTGCAATCGACTCCATATAGGCGTAGGTTTCTTTCTCATTCTTAGTCGTCATGTTCTGGATATTATCCTTCAGCCAGTCGTAGACGAGACCTCCCATTTGACCGTTCCCCTCAAGTACCCATTTCCCTGGCGTGACATGAAAGCTCGTCCAAATCCTTCTCTTCGGGTCAACGATCGGTTTCGAAAGCACCATCATCACCGGTATCGAGGTACCCGCGACAACGCCTAACTCTCCGTCGGCTATCGCACCGCTGGCAAGGAGTCCAAGTTGTGTATCAGACCCGCCGACCGCGACCGATGTTTCCTCGGGTAACCCCATGTGTTTCGCTGCATCTCGCGTGAGTCCGCCGATCTTCTCCCCCGCCTGATGAACCTCGGGGAGATTAACCTCATTCATTCCAAGAGATTCCATGATCTCAGGAATCCACTGCTTCTTCTCCAAATCAAATAACAGTGTTGTCGACGCAAGTGACGGTTCTGTCGCAAATACACCGGAGAGTCGATATAAAAGCCAGTCGCCAGTGGTGACCGCATATTTTATTTTTTTGAACACCTCAGGTCGCTCATTCTTAAACCATAGGAGACGGGCAGGCATGAACATCAACGGGGGTCCCTGGCCAGTCAACTGATATAAATCAAGGGGAACACCTTCGACAACATCCTGATAAAAGACTCCTCGGACGTCTGTATTGGGGCCTGCATACACCTCTGTTCCCTTGTCATCCAAAAAAACATAGGAATGTCGCATGCTGGCGATGCTGATCCCAACCACATCATTAGGTTTGATCTTCTGTTTGTGGAGCGTGTCATTGACAAGATGACAAAAGATGGAAAAAAATTCTGAAGGATGAAACTCTTTGCGATACTCATCGTTCTCTGGGGTGAAATACCCCCATCGTTGGTACGAGGAAAAACGATGACCGGTGTCTAGGTCAAAAAAAAGGACCTTTGCCCCCCCATGACCAAAATCCAATGCAACAACGTACCGACTCAAGACATTTCACCTTTTGAGAACCTCAGGGTTTTTCAAAAACTTTGGTTGCTTCTTTTTCAAATAACTTTCAATATCCTGTGCGATCATCAAGGATTGGCGCATCTCTGCATCATAGGTTGACCCACCGGCATGTGGTGTCACGGTGACATTCTCCAAGGGAAGAAAACGGTTATCGGAGTCCACTGGCTCGGAGCCGAATACATCAAGGCCTGCGCCCGCGATGCGTTTTTCTTTCAATGCCTCGAAGAGCGCATCTTCATCCACGAGCGCTGCACGCGCCGTATTAATGAAATACGCGGTTGGTTTCATCATTTTCAGTTCGTTTTCGCTAATCATCCCGACGTTCTTTGCTGTCACCGTTGCATGAAGGGTCACCACATCAGATTCTTTCAGGAGTGTTTCCAGATCCACTCTTGTTCCATCGATTTCTTTTATTTTTTTCTCGTCAACAAACGGGTCGAAAACGAGAATCTTCGAATGAAACCCAAATTTCAGCCGCTGTCCGACCCGATAGCCCACCCCACCAAGGCCAACGATGCCAATGGTTTTTCCTCCGAGTTCCCATCCCATGAACCGTCGGTAGAGGTTTGCAAGTCCTTCCCCGGTGTCAACAAAGAACGTCCCTGACCGGAGGAGTCGGTCACTGTCGGTAATATGACGTAACTGACAGAGCATCAACCCGATCGTTAGATCAGCGACAGCATCAGCGTTTCGATCAGGGGTAAAGAACACAGGGATGCCTTTTTTGGTGGCGACATCCATGTCCACGTTATCAGGGTACCCCCTGGTGATGCCAATGATTTTAATTGGGCATGAGGACAACACGTCCCCGTCGATCATGTCGCCTTCGGTGATGAGGACATCAGCGTTTTCTTTGTGAATCTTTTCGATGTACTCATGAGAATCCCTATAGAGGATACCGGTCACTCGCCAGTTCTCATACGTCACATCCATATATTGTTTAATGATGGAGAATCCTACCTCATGAAACGGGGCAGTGATAAACGCTTTCATTATATCATCTCCCACACATGAATAACTCTTTGATGCGAATGTTCTTACTTCTTCTCTTTTTTACAATAATTTTTGTAATTTTAACAAATCAGTGAGATTCCCTTTTGCTTTTAGCTTCCCGGTTTGATATGCGGTCATCGGATTTATCGTTTTATTCATGATCCCAATGAGGGTGTCGCTATCGATCGTGACGTTGATATCGGGGGCAGGGAGGCTCTCTTCGGAAACCGACTGCACGGCGCCGTTATTCACCTTGATCACATAGGTTGTTTTGAGATCTGGGAACGTGAACTGCATATTTTTTGTGTACCCAACAAAACGTGGTTTCAATTTAGGATCATCAAATTTCAGTTTCACTTGATTTAACGCATCTTCGATTTCTTGTTTGCTTGACATGCCCTTTTCCTGCCGGTTTTTGAGGCGATGCAAAGAGAATATCAATGTTGTTAAAAAATCTTCCTTATTTGTAAAAACCATCTTCTTTACATCTTTCTCTAGGAAAAGACAATTTCCAAAGCCAGAAAAGTAATTGTTATATGATGTAAGTATTACTGGTTATCCACCTGAGATGACTGGTAAAATACTGAGCTCAGCATCATCATTTAAGACATAATCAACAGAGATTGGCACGTTGTTTTTTAACACAACAACTGGGCCAGGTATTACATGAATTTTTTTAAAAAGTTCTGAGACTGTTGTACCACGCTCAATCTCAACTTCTTGCATCACGTTGCGCGGTAATATTTTTACTATTATCTTCATAGGTTTGCATGGTATATAGAAAAATCCCGGATTAAATAATTTTCTAAGTCCGGTAAAAGATTCATGATGATTTTCTCACGAAATATATATAAAAAGATATATCTATTTGGATTTTCTGTTCCCCGGCGAGTCATTTTTCCGATTGAAGATACCTCAACTGTAATACAATCATTCTTAACTCATTTTTTAGTCATCTTTAAATCTCGTGAAAAATCTTCTTCTTACGAAAGTATAAATATGGAGGATCATTCAAAATTATAACAAATATATTGAAAAGGGGAGTAGAATATATGGACACTGCGACAGTAAAAGACATTCTAAAACTAAGCCGTGGGTTTACCTATGTTGCGATTGTTTGGTATCTGGTTGGTGCACTTTTTGCCCTTCTTATAGGTGCGACGTTTAATGCCGGGAAACTTATCCTGGGGTATTGTATTGTTTTACCAGGTGTAGTCGTCGGAACATTGACAAATAGCTATTATGATATTGCTGTTGATAAACATTCGACTGCGACCCCAGTATCAGGAGGGACCAAAATACTCAGTGACCGCCCTGAGCTTTTAAAGACAATTCGTAACCTCATCGTGTTTTTATTCAGCCTCTCTCTCGTTCTCGGGTTGGTGTTCACCATCGTATTTTCGTATCCAGTGACGTTTTTTGCCTTTATTGCCGTTGCGGATTTCTTCGCGTTAGCCTATACGGCACCACCCTTACGACTGGTGTATCGCGGTTTCGGAGAGCTTTGGACGATGGTTATGGGCGGATTTGTTATAGGCGGGTTCGGATATTTCATTATCAAAGGGACAATCGATCTAACATTTTTGCTGTTTTCCATCCCCATAATGCTGCTGATGTTTGCATTTGCCTTTTATGTCGAGATCCCCGATCGGGACGCGGACCTTCAGGGTCATAAGAAAACCTTGGTTGTACGAAGGGATGAGCGATTCGGGTTTATCATTGGCTCTTTTTCGTTGGCGAGCGCAACGATTTGTTTTCTCCTGTTTTATCTCCTGCATGTGTTCCCAGAGTCAGGGGCTTTCTTAATCATTGGTTTGTATTCAATAATTCCCGTCGCATTCGCGGTGCAGAGTCTTCGAAAGTACATGGCTGACTCGGCAACCATGGTCCCGTCGGTGTTCCGGTCGTCTATCAGTATTCTCTCTGTCATCATTTTCATTGATGCGTATTTCGTTTATGCGCTTGTCACGTAGGAAAACTCATTATACAGGAAGTTTCGTTGAACCATGAGCTATGATGTCGTAATCGTTGGTGCTGGTCCTGCGGGTGCGACCGCAGCAAAGTTCCTTGCTGAAAAAGGAGTCAATGTTCTTCTTACCGATAAACGCACCTTCCCTCGGGACAAACCATGTGGCGGTATGCTGACGGTTAGAACCTTCAAGCGATTCCCGTACATCCCGCAGGAGCTGATTTCTGCCTCTTCCTTTGGCGGCAGCATCTATTCGTCCTCGCTCAAACATCGCGTGGTGGTGCAACGGGATGAACCTGTCGCTGCCTTTGTCGTTCGGAAAGATTTTGACCATGCCCTGGTCCGACTTGCTCAAAAAAGTGGTGCGGAGTTTAGGGATGGAATATCTGCGATCGATATCCACAGGGTGAATGGTAAAGCGGCAGTCACGTTCGATAACGGGGAATCTATCGAATCACAGCTCGTGATCGGCGCTGACGGCGTTTGGAGTGTTATTGCAAAAAAATCAGGGTTAGGTCAGCACTATCCGCATATTTCCAGATGCCTCTTCCAAGAGGTACCTGTCACTGATGAACATTTCAACGAAAAGAAGGATTTCCATCTGTTTCTCAAATTTATGGGGGTGGATGGATTCGGATGGATAGCTCCGAAGAACGGTCTTGTGAACATCGGGATTGGTGAAATACAACCGTCATCGTCTCGACGACGATCAAAGCGTCCTTTGAAGGAGGTGTACCACGAGTTCATCCGTGCCCTCAAAATGCGGAACCTGATACCGCCGACGATCACAACCGAATCGACGCAGGGTGGTGCTCTGCCTTTGCGACCGTTGGAAAGAACCTTTGCCGATCGTATTCTCTTGTGTGGTGACGCTGCAGGTCAGATGAACCCGTTGACAGGGGATGGTATCCACTATGCGATGTCCTCAGGGATGTTCGCTGCTAATGTCTGTGCCATGGCGTTGGAAGCAGGGAGAACTGATGCAGCCTTTTTATCGAAGTACCAGACACTGTGGAAACAGGACTTCGGTGTCGAGATAAAGCTCCTAGGCCTGGTGTTGAAACAGGTTTTAAAAAAGGACCGTGATGAGCGTTACATCAAGCTTCTTTCGAAAGACCCCCAGTTTGTTGATTTTATAATTTCAAAGTCAACCACTTTAGAACGAATGCAGGATTATCAATGGACAGTAGCGAGACGGTTCGTTCTTCTATATCTTCGAGATCTTCTTGGATTATGAGAAAACGATCACAAAAAGGCTCGGCAAACTTCCTTTCCTTCGATGTCACGATTTCAGATCATTTGTGTTGTTGTTCTCATCGTCGATGTCGTGTTATCCTACCTAACGAGAGCAGTCTTTCTCAGGGAGGAAATTCTGACCAAGTGGAAGTAAATGTTTAATAGAAGAAAATATGCTCGTCTACTTCTGGTAAAGATAAACTCCAGGTTATTTTGAATACCTGACCGCCGTTATAAGATCAATATTATGATGAGTTATTTTTGTTATTTTTGGACATCGCAGAAAACACTGCTGCAACAACTGACAATCCGGCTGAAATGAAAAGAAGAAAGGCGAGACTTTCCATGAAGATCGGTGCGAAGATTTGGGTGAATGTATTTGCATTGACCCCCGGTGGTGCAAGCCCTAAGAAGATCGAGAACAACGCGGCAGAAGCAGGAACCTTACTCAGAGCAGTCCCTAAAAAATGACTTTCAAGCGCAACAATGAGGATAGCGAAATACAGGGTCATGCTCACCGAATTCGCAACGTTTTGCATCGTCGCCCTCATCCCTGACGCAGCTCCTCGTGTCTCTGCAGGTACTGAACTCATGATGAGTGAGATATTGGGAGATGCAAACATCCCCGCGCCGACCCCCTGGAAAAAGATCGCAATCCCAAGGTACAAATAGTCAACGTTATACGGCATATAGGCAAGCCAGATGAAGGTCACGGTCACGATGCTCATTCCAAGCACCATGAACATCCTCGTGCCGTACTTGTCTGAGAGATAGCCGCTGAGTGGTCCCATCGCAAGGAACCCTGCGGTCATTGGAAGCATGTAGATACCAGCCCAAAACGGCGTTTGCTCAATCGTGAAGCCGTGGAGCGGCAACCAGATCCCTTGCAGCCAAATGACAAGCATGAAGAGCAGTCCACCACGCGCGATAAAGGAGAGGAACAGGCTCCCAGTACCGAAACTAAATGCTTTGATTTTAAAGAGTTCCAGTCTGAACATCGGGTTTGACACCTTACGTTCAATGTAAATAAAAAGGATGATTAGTATCGCTCCGAGGATTAGGGCGAGTTGTACGAGCGGGTTTTCCCACCCGAGCTCAGAGTCCCCGTAAGGCACTAAGATGTAGGTGACCCCCAGGAGAAGGAACGTTAATCCACCGCCGAAGGTGAGATTACCCAGAAGATCAATTTTTTGATCCTTATTGATGATCCCTTGTTCCTTTAAGTTAATATGAGCCCAGATGGTCCCGATGATCCCAAAGGGGACGGTGACCCAGAAGATGTAGCTCCATCCAAAGGGTGCGATCACACCGCCGAGGATGAGTCCGATAAACTGCCCTGTGAGAAACGAGATTTGGTTGATCCCTAAAGCCTTCCCCCGTTCCTTCATTTCAAAGGCGTCGGTGATGATTGCAGCGCTATTTGCAAAGAGAAACGCACCCCCGAGACCCTGGAAGAGCCGGAAGACAATCAATTCGAGAACGTTTTGGGACAATGCGCAGGCAATGGACCCGATTGTAAAAATGAGAAAGCCGAATTTGTAGAGTTTCACGCGGCCGTACATGTCGGAGAACCGCCCGATAGTGACAAGGATAACCGCTGTGATAAGCCCGTACCCTATGATGGTCCAGAGAAGATACGGGAAATTCGAGGGGTCTCCGGGGTTTACGTGCAAGCCTCTGAAAATATCAGGCAGGGAGATCAGCACGATCGTCATGTCAACCGATGCGATGAATGCTCCCATAGAGGTGTTTGAAAGGACCGTCCATTTGTATGCAATCGACATCAGGTCATCCCCTTTGTTTTGAACCAATTTGGTATCTTCAAAGGAATCGCGGTCCTTGAAAGCACCAGGAACTTGTTGCTCTTTATATATCTTTTTTAACGAAAATCTACCGCATCGTAAGTATTGTCAGTGCTGCAGGTTTGCTCCACTCATCATGAAGTTTATTAATCAGCGATGAATCCTTATGCTAATGAAAACTCCAACTTCTGAAAAGAAGGCTCATTATGAGTTAGTGAAGAAGTATTTCAACAAGGATGCTGCCGAGTACGAACAATACTATAACGGAAAAGATATCGATGAGATACAACACAAGCTTAGGAGGAGGAACGATTGGAAAACCTACACCTCAGTACTTGATGATCTTTTAATGGACGAAAACCAGATTGACAGTGTTATTGATGTGGGATGCGGCATCGGAAATTTCCTTTTAGAACTCGTGTGCAAGAAGAAGTTTACAACAATCGTTGGTGTAGATTTCCTCAAAGAGACGATGAGGATCGCCCATGAAAAGAAACAATATTTTGGCACGGTTGATTTCATTCAGGGGAATCTGTTGAATATCCCATTTAAGAACCGGAGTTTTGATGTAACCGTCTGCGTCAATGTCCTGCATCACGTCCACAAGGAAGATTTCCCTAGAGCTCTCGATGAACTCACGCGCATCACCAAGAACTATCTCATGGTAGAAATACGAAACAGAGATAATTTGTTGGGATTCTATTATGAAAACATATCGCTGCGAAGGAAGTATAAAAATTTGCCTCAATACACCATGTCAATCCCAGAGTTACATCGCATGCTAGAACGTCAGGGGTTTACGATTGAACGCATCAAGGGAAAACTTCCAGCACCATGGATGTGTAGGCGGTTAGTGTGCGTCTATAAGAGATTCGAAGAGCGGTGAGGTGGGGCATCAACCTCTTTTTTCATTGATAATCTTTGTATGAGTTGCTTGGTAATTATACGAGGCCTTAAGTAAAAGCTCACCATCGCTTTTCTATAAGAAAACTCTAACTGCTCTCGTGTGAGATTCCCTAACCCTCTTCTTGAATCTGCAACGACCGTATACTCGTCAGATGCCGTAATGTTCCCTGCCTTGACTGCCTCGTCCCATAACGGCGAACCATACTTGTAGGTCAGAATCGTGAATTTCGCGATATCCAGCGGCAGCGAACACGCGAAGCGGATTGTGTTCTCGATATGCTGTTTTGTTTCAATCGGGGCGCCTAATATAAAGGTCCCCTCGGTGAAAAAACCCATCTCGCTACTGAGGCTTATCGCTTTTATTATCTGCCCTATGGTTGTTTTTTTATGATAAAAATCGAGCACGTCCTGGTTGCCTGACTCAAGTCCGAAATACAGGTGTCGCACGCCAGCTTTTTTCATTTTCGCATACGTGTCTTTTTGTGCGGTGTTCACCTTGGCACCCTGAATGTACAGTTCGAGATCTGTACCAATGTCAATCAACTCATCGAGTATCTGTTCAGCTCTTTTTTGATCTGCGAAAAACGTGTCATCGACGATCATCACAGAGTCGTAGTGTCCACTGATTTCTTGGAGTTCCTCGACCACGTTTTTCACTGAGCGTTTCCGGAACATCCTGAAGCCAAAGGCGTTTCTGGTGCAAAACCTGCAGGTGAACGGGCATCCGCGTCCTGTGATCATCGAGGTGAATTTTTGTTTAAAAAAAGAGGATATACTGGTTTTTCCGTACTCGTACTTGTCCACGAGGTGGCGAGCCGGAAACGGAATCGTATCCAAGTCTTCTATGATCTTGGCTGGTTTGCCCTTGTGTATGTGATTCTTTTCACGGTAGAACACTCCTGCTATATCGGAAAATGATTTTTTCCCTTCGACTGCTTGAGCTATCTCTTTTATCGCTTCTTCCCCGTCGCCTTGCAGACAGATATCTGCGGCAGGTATCTCCTGCAGTGCTTGTTCTTGAATGATTGTACAATGGGGACCACCGATCAGGATTGGTATTGTTGGGTCTCTTGCTTTGATAAAACCCGCGACCTTCGCTGATTCTTTGTACGCGTGCGTATAGCGACCGCCTTTCATTGATTCCTGGTAAGCTGAGGAAAACACGGAGATACCGACGACATCTGTTGAGGCAAGATTCTTTTGTACTGTTTGTAAAGGATACTTTTCAGCACAAAAATCGATGATTTCCACGGCATGTCCTTCGTTTTCTAACACGTGCCCTAGATACAGAAGACCCAGGGGAGGATGATAGGACAAAATCTTTTGAGGAGCGTCGATCGTTGGATGAAATTCATAGCCAGACGGAATTTGTAACAATAGATATTTCATTGTAAGAATCGGGTATAAAGATAAACACCACACTATTTGAATATATCTTCATCTGGAGGATAGAATATAGGGTGGTAGCAAGCACGCATTGTAACCATCTTTTGTGAAAAGAAACAAATTTAAATGACGTCTATTTCACCTACACGAGAGGATTTGTATGAAAATTGGAATTGTATATTATTCAAGGACCGGTAACACAAGACAAGCGGCAGAAATTTTACAAGAAAAATTTAAAGAAAAAAAGGCGGACGTCGCTCTCATCGAAATCGAACATGAAAAACGACCTGGTTTTTTCAGCGCTGGTAAAGCATCCAGTAAACAGCTGGAATTACCAATAAAAAACACAGATTTTAATATGGGTAAATATGATGTTATCATCGCTGGGTCACCAACGTGGGCAGGTAAACCTTCACCGTTCATTACAACTTTTATGAAAAAGGCTGAAAACATCCAGGGAAAAAAGGTCGCTGTTTTTGGTACAGGAATGAGCCCTATTGATAAAAGGGACCAATTCAAGGAAATTATAAAAAATAATTTCGAAAAAGCAGGGATCAAGACAATCGACGCGTTCTTGACATTAAATTATCGAAACGGACATCTTCAGGATGGACAACAAAACATAGATGCTTTCGTAAACAATTGTCTTGAAAAAAGGTAACAATTTTCGGGTAGAAAATCCTTTTTTCCAAATTGAAAAAGATTCAATGTTCGTTAATTGTTCTGATGCTTCCAATGAAAAAAACCTCCTGCTAGGAACGAGCACCCACGGATATCAATAACTCTATTTTAATTATCGGTATCCCGAACAAATTCTCTTCATTTATTTGAGTATTACAGAGTAGTTATATACTTACTTTGTATGTTTAGGTCGATTGGTGATTATCATGAACGAAACCATCATCCATATCCCTAAACCTTCTAACGAACTAACGTACCAATATGCTCCTGGTAGTGATGAACGAACGTCCCTTCTTCAAGCAATTCAAGAGCTTCAAAAAAAGAAAGTCGAGATCATGCCGATTGTCGGTGGAAGGAAAATATCGACCGACGATCTCGGCAAGGTTGTGATGCCGCATGATCATAAACACGTTTTGGCCTCGTACCATAAAGTCACACCAGAACTCGTCTATGAAGCGATTGAAAACGCAGTGGCCGTGAAACCCATATGGGAGGATTTCCCCTGGGAGGAACGTGCATCTATTGCCATGAAGGCGGCTGAACTCATCTCTAAGAAATATCGTTTCTTACTAAATGCTGCAACCATGCTTGGTCAGAGTAAAAACGCATATCAAGCCGAGATTGATGCAGCCTGTGAAACCATTGATTTCCTGCGGTTCAACGCGTATTACATGCAGAAAATTTATTCTGACCAACCAGATGCGTCACCCGGGACGTTAAGCAGACTTGAGTACCGACCACTCGAGGGATTCATCTTCGCAACAACACCTTTCAATTTCACTGCGATTGCGGGGAACCTGCCAACAGCACCTGCTATCATGGGCAATGTCGTCCTCTGGAAACCTGCATCGACCTCGCTTCTGTCCAACAACCTCCTCATGGAAATCTTCATGGAGGCAGGATTCCCAAATGGCGTCATCAATTTCCTTCCAGGCTCTGGTGAACTCATCGGTAACATCGTTTTAAAGGATAAGAGACTCGCAGGTATTCATTTCACAGGGTCCACACCAGTGTTTAGCATGTTCTGGAAGACCATCAGTGATAACCTTCACATATACAAAAACTATCCAAAGCTCGTTGGTGAGACCGGTGGCAAAGACTTTATTTTTGTACACCCCTCAGCTGATGCAGATGCTGTTGCCACTGCAATGGTGCGAGGCGCCTTTGAATATCAGGGCCAGAAGTGCTCGGCTGCATCCCGGGCGTACATCCCTGTCTCTCTGTGGACACCTGTGAAAACACTCGTCTTGAACATGCTCAAAGAAATAAAAATGGGGGATGTCCAGGATTTCACCAATTTCATCAATGCTGTCATCGACAAGGCAGCATTCGACACGATTTTTGATTATATAGAGAAAGCCCATCATTCCAAAGAGGCAACGATACTGTACGGCGGAAAAACCGACTGCTCCAAGGGTTATTTCATTGAACCAACGATTATCGAGACGAGCAATCCACACTTCATTACGATGGAAGAGGAGATCTTTGGGCCGGTACTCACTGTGTACGTCTACAACGATGAACGCTTTGAGGAGACACTTCACGTCTGTGACTGTACATCGCCGTATGCATTAACAGGTTCTATTTTTTCACAGAATCGTAAGGCAATCATCACCGCAACAAAGATTTTACGTCATGCTGCTGGAAATTTTTATATTAATGATAAACCGACTGGGGCGGTTGTAGGTCAACAACCGTTTGGCGGTGCACGTTGCTCAGGGACGAATGATAAATCTGGTTCCTATCTTAATTTGTTATCCTGGGTCAGTCCACGAACCATTAAGGAAAACTTACTGCCCCCGACCGACTACAGATATCCATTTCTTGAAAAGTGAAAACAACAAAAAAATGAAAAAGGTATGCGCCTGTCGGGATTTAGCGCCCACGGGTATAAATCCCCTCATTATTGATTATTTCTTCAGTTACTACTACCTTTTTCTTTATTTTTGTGATTTAAATGTATGTTGTTGCATTAGTATCGAGGCAATGTAGTGTACTATTGCCTCGTCTTTACCTTTATCACCTTCTTCAATCGCTTCGTAATAATGGATTTTATCTCTTAGTTCTACGTAAAACATGGGGAATTTATTTTTCATCAATATCCAATTCATTACAACTCGTGATGTTCTTCCGTTTCCATCAGAAAATGGATGAAGTCGTACCAATTTATTATGCAATATCGCACCTAATTCAACAGGGTGTAATTTTTTTCTCTCAACGTAGTACCACTGAAATATTTTCCTAATTTCTTCTCTAATTTTTTTATGAGTTGGAGGAATCCAATCAGAACCAGAAATTCTAACATCGTGATCTCTATATTTTCCAACAATTTTGCAGTTCGTGTTCTTTGTGAGTAATCCCTGAATTTTTAGTAAGAACTTTTGGTTAAATTCACCCGCATAATTATTTATAAATTCATAACAATCTTTGGAGTTTATTGCTTCATTGTAATCGTTAGGGGTGGCACCAGCAGGGATGATGTTCTCAGTTAAAATCATGCTTGTTTCTCGAAGACTTAAGCGATTGCCTTCAATAGCATTTGTGTTGTATGTGAATCGTACAATGAATTCTTCTTCGTATTTTTTTATCTCATCAGCGTTTAACTTGCCATACCATTTGTCATAAACCTCTTTCAAATCTTGTAGCTTCTCTGCTTCTATGTCATTCAAATACTTATGTTGCGAAACAGGTTTCATAATCCCTTTTTTTATTGCATCTGCTTCAATCTCGGCAATTGCTTGTGTTGTTTGTTTTTTCGATGGCAGCTTGTTGCCAACATATATTCTTATTTTCTTCCATTTTTTACTACTCACTCTAAAATTCTTTGTGATGTAAAAATATGTTTTTCCCTTCCGTTCAATTCTCTCCAAATAAACCATATTGTATTGTATGGGCACAACAACATATAAAGTTATCTATTTTTGTTAATAAAAGTGCCCATACAATTCATGATATTATACTGATATATGGGCACAGAGGAATACAATTACGGTCATTTTTGTTTATTGTTGTGCCCTTACATTATCCAAGGAGTTATTCATCAAAAAATAAATATTTTTCGAGTACATGCTCCTTTTTTTAGCAACAGAAGAAAAATCAATTTTTACGAATTTTTTGTGTGCTTCCAACAGGAGAAATAAAAAAAGGCATGCTCCTGTCGGGAATATACGTTAATAGTATAATGCCCCCATCTATAAAATATTGTATATTTATGTGTTATTAATCAATCTTTTTTAACTTTTTCTCTCTCCATCTGGGCGGTAGTATCGTTTTTTTATCCATAAAGAAACACTGACAAGTGAAATAAGCACTGGGACTTCCATTAAGGGGCCGATAACCGAAGCAAATGCCTGCAATGAAGCAATGCCCCATACACCGATACAAACAGCGATTGCCAATTCAAAGTTATTGCTTGCTGCAGTAAATGATTGTGTTGTCGCCAGAGAATATCTGAATTTTAGTTTGTAGGAAAGCCAAAACGAGATAAAGAACATCAAGAGGAAATAAGACACCAAAGGAAGGGCAATACGAACGACATCAAAGGGTCTATTGATGATATACAGACCTTTGAAGGAAAACATCACCACAATGGTGAATAATAAACCGATGAGGGCAATCGGGCTGATACGCTTCACAAATGTGCCGTCATACCATTCTTTTCCCTTCTTCTTGATAAGTGTGTATCGTGAGATGATTCCTGCGATAAAGGGGATTCCAAGGAAGATAAAGACGCTCTTTGCAATATCGATAATTGATACGTTGACATAGGCAGATGCAGACGCACCACCGATCCATCCAGAAAGAATAGTAATGAAGAGATACGCCAGAAGAGAGTAGAAAAGTATTTGGAAAATGGAATTAAGTGCTACGAGCACGGCACAATATTCACAATCTCCCTCTGCGAGTTGGTTCCAGACTAAAACCATTGCTATACATCTGGCAAGCCCAACCATAATAATGCCCATTCTAAATTCTGGGAGATCAGGGAGAAATATCCAGGCAAGGCTAAACATGAGTAATGGACCTATAATCCAGTTGAGGAAGAGTGACGTTCCAAAGATTTTTTTTGCGTCTTTTGCTCGCAGAAGTTGATTAAGCTCTTCGTATTTTACTTTGGCAAGCGGAGGATACATCATAACAAGGAGCCCAATGGCTATGGGGAGCGAAACGGTATCGAGACGATATGAATCGAGTGTTCCTGCGACGCTTGGAAAGAAATATCCGATGGCGACACCAAGAGCCATCGCAATGAAAATCCATAATGTAAGGAATCTATCAAAAAGGGGAAGTCGAGTTTGGGATTTTTCTATGATAGTTTTACCCCCATTGTTATCATTACGTGGAAATTATTTCGCACTAATCTATTCTTTGATATTTTAAAGATACTTTGGAGCGTAATAATGCAATACCTTCTGCTCGGGCTCGTAACACATCTAACATCTTTATTCCCTCCATCTCTTTTCGATTCATAATATAGTTTTTCAGGGCTGTTTTATACAATAGATATTCATCTTTTTCAGATATATTCGGTATGACTCTCTCGGTGAACAGAAACTCCTCAATAGAACGGTTCTTACCATTCTCATTGCCTTCAGTCAAATCAACACGATATAAATCATAAACAAGGAAGCAATGAATCATCGGCAGATATGGTAAATGATATTTTTCGAGAATATGACTTGTCCGTGTGACTAAGTCTTCATTCATAGCATATATCCCCACGGTCTTGTAAACAGGAATGTTAAGTTCTTCAGCAAGAGTCGCAATGACAGCGTGTTTTGTCGTGCATGAGCCGTATCCTTCTTTGAACAGTATCAAAATATCATCAGTTGTAGAATTGTATCCATAGGGTAATCCATGCACATAAGAGCAGGCGTCCCAGAATTTGTTGATTTTCTGACTGATGAACTTTTCTGAAATAATTCCTTTTTTGCTAATGGTCTGATTTGGGAAAACAGTATATTCATCCATTTTATTTTCACCGTATCTTTTAGACTTTAATAAATAAATGGGGGCATTGAACTCTTGGTGAAGGTGCTCCCAGAAGGATTTGAAAAAGAGTATTTTTTTCTCCTGTAGAAGTTAAAAAGTGCTCCTGTCGGGATTCAGCACCCAAAGGTATGAATCCCTCGGTATTGACATTTTCTTTTAAATGAGATAGTACTCGTGTTTCACTGGAAGGCTTATGGAGGTTGAAGAAAAGCCATCCTTACTTTTTTTCATCCGCGACATCAACGGTCACATACACCCTAATCTTCCTTTCTTTGGATATCATCGTTACAAGGAAGATGCCCACCCTGACTACGAGCCAGATGAGTAGCGCAACTGCGCCCACGAAGAATGCTGGACCATAGATCCCTTCCGCGGAAATGATATCACCGAGTACTAAGCCAAAAATCGAGACGATTATTGTTCCGACGGTAAGTACTATAGGCGGGACCATCATATGATACATTCCTTTCCGCTCATTTTCCAAATCTACGTAGGTCTTCAGCATCTCCCCGAAGCGGATTCTTTCATTACCGTATGCGTCCAAATTCGCCTGGTCATACTCTATGTCTTCGGGATTTTTATCGACCTTAAGGTCTTCTTCGAGGCCTTTGGCAGCTTGCGAAAAAAGCCAATCCATTCTCCTCGTTATTTCATCGAAGTCGAAACCCGCGAATATCCAGCAGAGCCCATCTTTCGAGTACGTCAGGATCGCGCTCTGGACATCTCTAATCTGCTCGCGAATGTGCTGGATTCTGAACGTGATGACAAGACCAATGAGCCCAAGTAACGAGACAAGAGCACCTATCGAAGTACCGAAGAACCAATTAAGCTTCTCTACCGAAGGGGTTAGTCCTCTTAATAACAAAAGTGAGATAATAAATCCAAATGAAAAAGGTAAGACCAACTCAAGAGCCGTCTGAATTCCTAGGCTCGCTTCATTCCGTTTCACGGTCTCGCTGCGCCTATAGCGTAACATGTTATTTATATGTTCGCAACTTTGCAACAAAAAAATCTCAGGAATAATAACTTTTCGGGTGCAAATCCCCTTTTTTCAGCAACCGAAAAAAATCAATTTTTATGAATTTTTTTGTTGGGGTAAATTATTTTACTCCTAAGACGAAGAACAGAACAACTATTCCGGTTTTTGTCTGTGACGCAGATGTCCCTTCTGCACAGGTGACATCCACTTTTATGGTGGTTTTTCCAAACCCTAAAATCGGTGTGTCTTTGATAGTTACTGTAGCCCCAGGTTCAATTGGCACCAGTGTACCACTCTTCGTCTTTCCTAGGATTAACAAACCACCGGTTAAGCTGAATGTCCAGTGAACTGTAGTTGCAGTTATGGTACCGTTGTTCGTGATGACTGCGTTGACTCCAAATCCTCCGGTGATGTTGATATTAAAATTGATTGATCCATTCACATTGACTGTTTCTGTTATAATGTCAGTTGCGTTGTAATGATCTGTAACACGTACTGTTACGGGGTAACTTCCTACACGTTCCCATGTATGAGCTGCAGTTGGAGTCGTATGGTTTTCTTCGTATGCGCCATCATTGTTCCAGTCCCACTCATATAATGCGATAGTTCCATCGGGATCGTGACTTGCGGACGCATCAAAGGTGATCTGTTGATTTGGATGGGGGTTCTGTGGCGTCCAAGAAAAATCAGCGACTGGTGGTTGATTTAAAGCAATAAGTGCTTTTTGCGCGTTGAGTCTTCCGGTTCCAATGTATTCTGTAGAGTTATATGGGTCCACATTCTCACAAATCAACGTCTTCACCTCATCAGGCGATAATAAAGGATTTTTTGAGAGCAACAGGGCAGCGACACCCGCTACCATGGGACAAGCAGCAGAAGTACCTGAAGCAAAGGTATAGTTTTGCCCATATCCTTCGTCGTTCATGGTTACAGGATAAGTGGGCATTGTCGAATAGATGATATTGCCTGGGGCAGCGATATCCACCCAGTCGCCATAATTGCTTCCATATCCTGGGCCCCAATCATCCGGCGTGCACCTCGTGTCGTTCTGGGTTGTCGCTGCTACCGCGGTAACATTTTCATAGGCGGCGGGGTAATGTTTTATTGAGGAATTTTGATTTCCCGCAGCGGCGCATAGAAAGACTCCTTTCTCAAAGGCATAATTCACCGCATCCTCCATTATGCTTGAGTCCAGAAATGTGAAACTCATGCTTATGACATCAGCACCATTATCAGCAGCATATTTGATCCCAGCCGCGGTCGTACTATCATAAAACTCCCCGTTTTCACTAATAATTTTTATAGGCATGAACTTACATTGCCAACCGACCCCTGCAATTCCGATACCATTATCCGTAGATGCAGCAGCAATACCAGCACAAAATGTCCCATGGCCATATCCATCATCCGGATTGCTATCGTTATAGTAAAAATCCCAGCCCATCACATCATCGATATACCCATTGTCATCATCATCGATACCATTATTTGGGATTTCATCGGTATTATTCCAAATTTTCGTCGCAAGGTCCGGGTGCGTGTTATCAATCCCCGTGTCGATGATGGCGATTACCACCTCCGGGTTTCCTGTTTCTATGTCCCATGCCTCAGGTGCATCGATATCGCAATCAGGGGTTCCCCCCATTTGTCCCGTGTTATCCAAGTACCACTGATAACTAAAATTTGCATCATTGGGGATGCCACAGAGAATCCCTATTCCATTAGGTTCTGCATACTCGACATAAGGACACCTTCCATATTCCTGTACGATAGAGAGAATGTCAGATCCTATTGGGACATGGAGAATATAGATGTTGTCCAGGATCGTGCCCTTGGCGTTTGAGAACACCTTCTCAATGGTGTTCACCTGATATTTTTCATTCAAAACCGTGAGCGTGGCTTTTGAGAATGTTGTGTCTTTTTTCAGTTTTACAATGAACTCTCCAGGGACAAACTCCATCGTTGATTTATCACCAAAAAGTTCCCTTTTATTCATTGTTCCTACTGCTGGGAACACAACAGCGACGATCAACAACGACCAAATACAGATTCCTATGATTTTGTTTTTCATAGTTTCTTCCCCCTAGAACATGGATTACGTAAAATTATAATCACCCCATAGTATATATATCTATATCTTTCAGCAATAGAAAAAAACCAATTTTTATGAAATTTTTTTTGTTTCCAAAAGGAAAAAAAATGAAAAAGGTGCTCCTGTCGGGATTTGAACCCGAGTCGTCGCCTCGAAAGGGCGAAATGATTGGCCGCTACACTACAGGAGCAAGAGACCTTAAGTAGCCCCGAGAGGATTCGAACCTCTGTCGTTGGCTCCAAAGGCCAGCATGATTGACCACTACACTACGGGGCTAGGGAGCTTGGTTGTTCGTGTAATGGGTCCCCGGATGATAGTGATGCTATTTAATGTTTCATATTTTTTTGTGAAACCTTATATCACTCAATGAGATTTACCTCTAATGAGGTGCGCTCGTTGGTAGATATTCAAGTTCTTAATAAAACTGTCCATATAATTTTTTTCCTTTTTTTCTTTCTTGCGGGATGATTTTTCGTTAAAAAACAGGCGTGTTCAGATGTCGTACAAAGATCGGCTTGTTTTATTTGTTACCTTTACTTCAATTTTTATTGTTTCACAACATTTAAATGAATCGACAAGATAACAACTCTTATAAAATCCTTATTTTGGGAGGTTAAAGGTAACATGAAAAACAAGGTATTGATAAAAGTTTTGGTTTGTGGAATAATAGTATTATTTGTTGGAATGGGGGTTAGACTTGTACTTAGTGTAGATATCGGAACAACCAGTGATGGTGAAGAAGTATGCACAACAAATTCTGTGGAATTAAATGGAAGCGTTGTACAGGTGTTTTATGAAGATGGTAGGGGATTTAATAAATGGGATCTCAACGAAAATGTGAATTCAAAAAGTGGGAGCAAAGAATCTAGTGATACACAAGATATTTCGATAAAAAGTACACTATCCTTTAATCGTGGAAACATTCTTTATGTAGGGGGAATGGGACCCCATAATTACAGCAAGATTCAGGATGCAATTGATAATGCAACTGCGGGTGATATTATCTATGTCTACTCTGGAACTTACATCGAGATTTTGATCATAAACAAGAATCTAACCCTGAAAGGGGAAGATAGAAACAATGTTATCATAGATGGGGCTGCAAACGGGAATTGCATTTCTATATCCAACGTCTGGGTTTCAATTGCGAATTTGACCTTAAGGAATGTTAGCGGGTCAGGAATCTATGTCGATGGTTGTGATCTCATGCTTGATGGCATGACAATCAGAGATTGTGGCAGATGGGGAATCTATGGGGGCTCCTACCCTGGGGCTCTTATTG